>Ga0153996_1000003_pt1 | contig 413167 bp, 381 predicted proteins | sample TSNC080MetaG_FD_104728 | JGI IMG/M metagenome (GOLD analysis project Ga0153996, IMG submission 104728) | Attine ant fungus gardens microbial communities from North Carolina, USA - TSNC080 MetaG | ecosystem: Host-associated > Fungi > Mycelium > Unclassified | place: USA: North Carolina, Lumber... | reverse complement strand
TCACGTCTTGCTGATATAATTGGAAATCCTTTATCCAGTATCTGAAAACATCTGTTTTTAAAGGAGAAGGCTCCGGCATTATCTGTCTTCCTCTTATGTTTGATGCAAAGAATCCCGTCTATTCCGACGCCTTCCTTAAGCGGCACATACAGGGATTGTCAGCCGTTTTTCTTTCGTTTCATCCCATATGCGGTATACGTTGCCGACTCAGGCGTTGACCATGCTCCCCTCAAAATCAGGCAGTATGGGGTTGATGATACGCTGGTCAAGCGAGCCATGAGTTCGGGCAGGTTATAGAAGTTGGCAAAGCGCGTTTTCTGCTGGAGGCCCGTTCCCTCCGGGGTGAGTTCAATCTCGACCTCGTAATCCCGTCTGTTTTGCAGGCTTTTGCCGGGATAAGCCCAAAAGCTGCCGTACGCGTTTTTGCGTGTGTTGCTCAATGGCGTCAAGGCGGTCTTCCGGCCAGTTGCTGGATGGATGCCGCTTGAAGGTAAATCCAATCAGGCGGCGTAACTGCTGCGCCTGCGGTTTTCCCATGACCTCGGCACAAATATCCTCAAATTTTACGCCCGGATAAGCAGGGGAGCGAGTTTTAGCATACTCGTCAAGGTTTTTAATGTCCTCCAGCATGGCGTAGTTGAACAGCGCAAGACCGTGGTCAAACAGGGGCGCAGAGGCAATCAGCGCACCCGAATGGTTATCCCTGAGCACTCCGAAATTCCCGAAATGTCTGTCCTCGTTGTAAATCACTGCGTCAAATACCAGCATACTGCGTACCGCTTCAAGGAAATCTTCTCCGATCCCGGCGCAGTATTCCAATACCGTTTTCAAGCCGCCCGATTCAACGATGCACCCGATGGGGACAAAAGCGGTGTCAATGTCGCAGAACAGCTTGCATTTTGAAGCCAAAATGCCCTTCCAGTTCTCCAGGTCATATTGTACTGTGTTCAGTCCCATCGCCTGTGCGATTTGGCAAGCGTAATATTCACTGTATGGCTCGTTGCCCGTATTGGCCGCGCCGGACGAACCGCCCTTATAAAGATAAATACCGTCACCTTCAATCACCCGCCACGCTTTGGGCAGCATCCCGGCGGTGGTCAGTTCAGGTGAAGTGGTAAATGCTTCATGGCTTTGTCCGATGCCCGTATAAGCCACAAGGGATAGGATTTCTGAAAAACGATTCTCATACAGATTATACTGTTTGAATGTGCCTGCAAAGCCCTTGGGGACTACCCAAAAGCTGTCATTGAGGGATAAACCCTTACAAACATCTATAATGCCTTTCGTATCGCTCTGCGATAGCTTCAAGGTTTTCAGTATTTCCTCCACAAAGGTGCGGTTTTTTGGAATTACCCGCCGTCGCAGCCACTTCAAAACGCCGTTGTCAGAAAGCTCCAAGCCAAGCGGAAGCAAGTGCTTTTGATCCTCGTTGACGCTGAGAATATGGGCAGTCAATCCTTCAATACCCATCTCTTCAAGGGTAAAAGTGAGCAATGCCGTGTCATACAACCGGATTTGATATATATTTCCCAAATCTTCGGATTTCTCCTTTAAAGGCGGCGACAACTCTATCGTAAGATTCAAAGCGGCGGCAACCCGCAGTAAAAAGTCTAATGACGGGCTGTGTCCACCGCTTTCCAAACGTGAGATGTTGGAGCGGTGCGTACCTAAAATATCGGCTAACTGGGTCTGTGTCATGCCCTTGGCAACCCGCGCCGCCGTAATTTTTCCGATAATCTCTTGCCGCGAGATTTTCATTTCATCGTCTGTCATCAAAGCACCTTCCTGTTTAAGATATGCTCTTAGTGTAACATATCTGACAACATGAATCAAGCATTTTAAAAATAATCTCCAACATGTCTACAAATTTGAAACATTACCTTTCGATCTCCGCAACTCCTGGCAGCAGTTCCTCATCATGTTTCATCTCTAAAAGATAATCGCTTGAAACGCAGATACCGTATATGTGCATTATAGCACGTGCATCTACGAATAGGATGATTCTTTTTGTTTGATTAAAATGCTTAAACTGTTCTATTTCGCAAAGATTCCAATATGGATACCCCTATTTTTGGCGTGTTCATTTTATAGTTTGACAAAACAATGGCGGCAACCTTCTTGTCTTTATCAAACCCCAAGTAAGAACTAAATGAATCTGAATCTCCCGAGTGCCACATAATGCGGTTGTTACTTCTATAAAGCATCCACCCAAGCCCCATATCTATTTCATCTGCTCCCGATGCTTTTACTAAAAGGGAAGCAAGCATTGATTGAGCACTTGCGTGTTTCTTATGACAAAGAGCAAAATAGGGTTTTTCTTCATGCATGTTCATTTGGGCATATGCAAGCAAATCCTCTGCTGTTGCACTAATATCACCTTCGCCTGAAGGTATGTTCGGACTTTTATCAAAAACATAATTACCGCAATTCTTATTCCTTTTGCTAAATCCATGCAGATTTTTTTCTGGGGATGTTCCTGTGTAACTGTTTTTCAATCCAAGTTCGTTTGACAAAAAATCATCCATTGCATTCCAGTATCCCTCGCCAAAAATCACCCCAACGGCATAACCAAGTAATGTAAATCCGTAGTTTGAATATTCCATGGATAATCTCTGTCCTCTAATTGTCGTTTTTTAAGAATTGATTTTAGCCTGTCCACAGTCACCAATTGTGGGTAGCCAGATACAGGAGTTTTAAGGTAGTCGTACCAACTAAATGGTAACTGTATAGAATAACCCGCCGTGTGTGTGGCAAGACGTTTAAGCGTTGGGTAGTATTTATCCACATCTAATCCTACAAAGTATTTTTGAATGGAATCATCCAAAGACATTTTATTTTCATGGATATATTTAGCCAGCAATGAAGCCGTAAAAGTCTTTGTGATGGAGGCAATCTCATAGATGTAGCTTTCATTTTTAATTTCACCATTTTCATTAAAAACTTTTACCGTTTTTTCTCCATCTAAAACATAACCGATTGTTAGTTTAATATGCTTTTTACCTTTGCAGGTTTTTTTAATTAAGGATTGTATCTCTGAGCTTATTTCAAACATCGTAAACCCCCTTTAATTCCCGACCTAATATAAATTTAATACCTTAACTACTTACCGACAATTATTCACAGCTAATAATTTTACTGCACCTTATCGTCCAAATGAGTTAATATCCCACATGGCAATTCGGTTTTGTGGATCAAGACCTGCTTTCCATCTGCTAACTCCTTATTCTTGATATATCACAATTATATACACGCAAGATGTATGCATAAGTCTGAAAAAATTGCCCGTCCGGGCAAAATTCTGTTCACAAAAACCTTAATTACTAAAGCCATCTAAAACCTTGATAAATATATCCACAAGTTCATCATCAATAAAATTGTATCCTAATCCGGTAAAAATATGCTCAATAAGTGCAGCTTTAGCGAGCATTTCCTCTCTATCACACGGGAAAATAGTTGGCATCATCCAGACATTTACAATTAACATAAATAACTCCGAAATCACCTTCGGATTGCCCTGATTCAAAGAGCCATCAGCCATGCCTTCCTTCATTATGGCCGCCATCTGCTCTGCATCTTTTTGAGTATCTTTAATATGCTCTGCCAAAAAACGTGGATTTGATAACAGTGAAAGACCCATATTTGTCACTGCGATTCGATGCTCGCTTTCTATATTCTTTTTAAGTGCCAGTTTCAAAGCAAGTTTCATTCGTTCCAAGCCATTTGATACCGCTGCCTGTTTCGCTTTTACAAATGCATTATGCTCAGCAAAATCCATTTCAAATATGGCTTCAAGCACCTCTTCCTTGGACTTGAAATGATGATAAAACGCCCCACGGGTTAGTCCCCCAAGGTTATCTACAATGTCCAAGACGGTGGTTTGCTCAAAGCCCTTTTCGAGAAACAGCTGCAATGATGTGTCTAAAATCTTTTTGATGATGAATTCACCCATTCAAATGAGTTTACCAGCTTGATCTGTTCCTCATGGTCTGGCTTGAACGGCTTACTTGGCAGCTTTGCGGAGGGGCGGATCATGGAGGGTAGCTGTGAAAGCCACATGGATGTCCCGCAGTCAAAAATCGGAGCTGCGCCAATCCACTGGAGCGTGTCGGCGCTCCGTACTACGCCGAAACTATGGTAGTGCCGATCCTTTCGTCCGTGCTTTTCTCTACAAGGCTTTGGTCAATGCCTTTCAAAAAAACCTCGGTCGGCTCATATTTCAGTGGACAGATATGGTTGGGTTGTAATTCAAATTCGGCATAAATATTTTGTGTTCTAAGCCAATGAATTCCTCTGCTCTTACATAAGGCTGTAATGTAAATAATATGCTCGAGATCAAAAATTATAGTATATAATTTTATTTTCGTTAGATACTATGATAAACTAGGAGGAGTGAAAATGAGAAAACAAAAAATCAGCAGCATTGCAATAACTGTCTGCATAATACTTTGCCTCCTGCCAATGAACGTATTGGCAGGAAATTATGATACTGTACGAGGCCAGAGTTTTGAACGGCATAAAAAAAATGAAATGCAGGCAACATCGGAAGTGTCGGCACTAGGATCGGAGGAAACCAATCTGGTGTCTGGTACAGTTGAGCTGAACAATTACGACACCAATTATAGGGAATTGTCCGCAGCTACTCGTTACACAGTCGTCTACGACCCCAACGGCGGAAACGGAAGCCTTTTTTTATCAGGTGGGACTGGCGATAGCCATACGGTCCTTACAGTGGAATCAGTCAGGTTTTCAAGGGCTGGATATACGTTCACGGGCTGGAATACACGAGCCGACGGCGACGGCACGGCTTACGCCCCGGGAGACACCCTGGCAGTGACAGGCAGCATAACGCTCTATGCTCAGTGGGGGGAGGAAGCCGCCGAACAGCTTTACACCGTCACCTACGACCCCAACGGCGGCAGCGGTACGGCACCGACTGAGAGTCCAAAGACAGCGGGTGAAATCTTTGCAGCTGCAACAAACACCTTCACAGCCCCGGAAGGGCTGCGGTTCAGGGAATGGAACACCCAACGAGATGGTCAGGGCATCAGTTACACTGAGGGCGCAATGGTCACCATGCCTGCTGGCGATCTAATCCTCTATGCGATTTGGGACAGCAGTATGGCAACTTATACCGTAGATTATAACGCAAACGGCGGTTCAGGCAGCCATGCGGATACGGATCTCGCATCTGGCAGCACCTACACAGTGTTGAACCAATCTGATACGGGTATCAACCGTGATGGTTATATATTCAAGGACTGGAATACGGCAGCCGATGGCAGTGGCGTATCATATGCGGCGTACGACACATTTGTAATCACAGGAGATATGACACTCTTTGCCCAGTGGGAGATGGCATCTACAATAATCCCCCCAAAGACTGGCGACACAAGCAACACGGGGATATGGGGAACTTTGCTATCCATTTCCTTGACCGGGACAGTATACCTTTTGCTGGCAATCCGCATGAGAAAACAGCGAAGACAGAAGTATTAATATCTTATTCAACAGATATATAGTTAATCATGATAGTATATGGATATAAAAAGCTGCGTTTTCAACGACTTTTGGAGACGCAGCTTTCTCCCATGCCGTTATTGTCAATGGAGGGTACGATTGTTGCATTTATCATTCCTGTAATTACAATCACCAACTACAGGTCATGATCATCCTATCTGATAAAACTATAAAGACATAGTAATAATAAATTACCACTGCAACATATACTATATTGGTAAATATAATTATAAATATATGGTGGTGGCATGTCAAAAAAATATATGGTTACTTTTTTAGTGGTTATCCTTATTATTATGGGAATATTTTATTCATTACAGACACGTCAAAGTGCCAGTCAGGCAGAGAATCAAACGGTCAAAGTGCCCATTATTATGTACCATAAAATAACGCAGGATGATGCAAAGTTAAGTGATTATGCAATTACACCCAGGGAATTTGAAGAGGATCTTCAATATCTTAAAGAAAATGGATACCATACCGTAACGATGTCGCAACTCATTGATTTTGTAAATGGGGACTCTGTACTTCCTGATAATCCTATTGTCTTGACTTTTGATGATGGGTATTTCAGTGATTATAAATATGCATTTCCACTTCTTAAAGAGTATAAAATGAAAGCAGTTTTTTCCATTATTGGTATTATTACAGATGAGTATACCCAGGAAGCACGGCAGGATATTCTTTATCCGCATATATTATGGCCGATGGTTATTGAAATGGTAGAGGACGGCCATGCCGAATTACAAAACCATGGATATGACATCCATGGACAGAGCGGTGGGGCCAGGGGTGCAAAACAAAGGAGGGGAGAAAGTGATGAGGAGTATAAAGTACGATTATCTGCCGATTTAAATTTATTTCAAGCAAAAGCCTTAGAAGTGACGGGCATAATGCCAACAACATTTACATATCCCTTTGGCGCCTACAGTCAGTCATCGGATGATATATTACGTTCATTGGGTTTTTCTGCGAGCCTTACCTGCAATGAAAAAATAAATAAGCTTACGGTAGGAGATGCCGATTGCCTGTTTGGACTGGGGCGTTTAATAAGACCTCATGGATCATCAATTTCTGCCGTATTACAAAAATATGATTGAATTATAAATGAGATTCCTTTATAATCTAACTAAAGCAGATACTATAGCCAAGGAGAATTTATCATGAGATATGAGGGAACGGTATATCGTCCGCCCAGTGAAGCAAACAGCCTGATTATTCAGCTAACAGTAGGGTGCGCAAGAAATCAGTGTACATTTTGTGCCATGTATAAAGATAAGAAATTCCGGATCAGAAACTTAGGTGAAATATTTGAAGATTTGGATATGGCCCGGAAGTATTATAAAATACCTATTCGAAGGATATTCCTGGCAGACGGGGATGCCTTGATTGTGAAGACAAATGATCTGCTGAGTATTCTTGACAAAATAAATAAGCTTTTCCCTGAATGTGAACGTGTATCGGTTTATGGAGCGCCAGGGGATATTCTTGGCAAGGGTCTTGAAGAATTAAAAAGTTTAAAAGAGGCAGGACTGGACATGGTTTATATGGGGGCAGAATCAGGAGACGATAAGGTTCTTGAAAATGTTAAAAAAGGTGCATCTGCTAAAGAAATTATTGAAGCAGGCCTAAAAGTAAGAGCGGCAGGTATGATATTATCTGTTACTTTCATTTCGGGCCTGGGAGGCAAAGAAAGATTGAAAGAACATGCACTGAATTGTACCAGAATGATTAATGCCATGCGGCCGGAATATGTGGGTTTTCTCACCTTGATGATAGAGCCGGGGACAGAAATGTATACTCAGCTTGAAAGAGGAGATTTTAAATGCCTGAATCCCAAAGAAGTACTTGAAGAAATGGAGATAATTATAACCAATATAGATTCGGAAGGAACAGTATTCAGGTCAAATCATGCATCAAATTATGTAGCGCTTAAAGGGACGCTTAATAAAGATAAAGGCCTTTTGCTAAGCCAGATTGAGGAAGCAAAGCGGTATAGTAGGTATCGTCCGGAAACATTCAGAGGGTTGTAAATAAGTAAACCAGCGAGGTATGGGAACCGATGTGACCGATTCCCATACCTCATTTTATGTGGCACGTATAGACTGCAAAGTATTTATGAGATTCATTCTGCCATAACCCCACTGTACATTGGGGTATACAATACCTTCATCATGTTCGCATCCTCTGATTAGAAGGGTTTTTGTCAGGTACGTATTGAGCAGCTTGTTATTACCTTCAACAAACCCCCACTGCAGGAGCAGTGCACAGGCACCTGCTGTAAATGCTGAGGCAGCGCCGGTACCACTCATACTACCATAGCCGGAAGGCAGTATTCCTTCTATATCTACACCGGGAGATACAAAATCCGGAGACATCATAGGCAGCCTGGTTGGTCCCCAAGATGAGTTTACATACAAACTTTTGTTTAGGCTGTTGTATGCACCGCAGGTGATAACGCCTACTGCCGTAGCCGGTACGGTAACGGTAGTGTTGGGAACGGCGGCTAGAAACACTATATCCGGGTCTATGAAATCCGTTATAGGAAGCCATGCGTTGTATATTCCTTCTAAAATACTATCTCCATATATTGTTAATGTCCAAATTCCAGGCGTTGGTTCTAGGATTCTAATAGTGGTAAGCTGTGCTCCACTTCCTTCAAATGGGAAATTATATCGTATATTCACGATAGAACGTTCTAAAACAAGCCTTGATTCAATGTTGGTTCCTGACCTTGAGGGAACCCTGCCGATAATCTCGCCTGTCGGCGACCTGACTGAAACAGACATTCTGTCAGATGGCCCGTTCCACAAACTAATATAGATATCATTACTCTTAGTTCCGGCATCAATTTCAACATTTCTAGTACCACCGGTTTGGGTTATAGTTCCCTGAATATGATGTTTGGCATTGCTTTCGTTTCCAGCGGCACAACAAACTGTTATGCCAACTATATAGGCAATTCTTGAAAGGTAGTCTTCTAAGATACTGTATCCGTCATGTCCGCCCAGGTTTGTGCCGAGCCCGATACATATTGCCAGCGGGCGGTCAAGTTCAATAGCCTTTTCAATTGCATAATCAATGCCGAGCATAAGATCACTGGATTCAAATGCATTTTGCTGCTGCGCTGGAACCAGGAACCTGTTCAGATAAAAGGGGCTTGCTTTTTTAAGTTTTACAACGATTAATTCTGATTCCGGAGCTACTCCCAGATATGTTCCTTCTTCATTGCTGGCGGCAATTGAAGCCAGAAAAGTCCCATGTCCTACTTTGTCTTGATGTGGGACGATAGAATAAGGTTCCTGAGATTGCAATGCTTCATTAATTTGACTATTAGTATATTCAGTTCCAATGTGATATCCTTCAGGTGCGTTTCCCTTAATCGTCTGATCCCATATATATTGTATTCTGCTCGTGTTATTTCCATACTGGAAAGCCTTCAGGGTATAATCTATTCCTGTATCAATAAAGGCAATAAGCGTTCCCCTGCCACGTAAAGCCAAGAAAGGCTGCCGTTGTACCTGGGTGATGCCGGAAGCCTCTAAATCAGCCAGAGACAGTGGCCCGAGAACGAAACTTACAGCTGAAAGGCCGACTTCTTCAAGTATTTGATCCAGCAGGTCACGCTGGACATAGGCAACGGCAAAATTACCAGTTAATAATTTGCCTAAGCGGATAAAGGGCCTTTCATTTAAATATTTTTGAGACAGAGTATTGTATCTTATGATAAAAGATGCGGTATCCGGTAATGCAATAAAGTCTTCAAGCGGCATGATATCTGATGGTTGATTTGCTGCCATAGTATAGAGATTCCTCCTGTTATTCAGAAACTTCATTTATATATTTATATGCTGCATATTAGAAAAAATCTCTTTTATTGGTTTTTGATTCCATTTTATCTGCTTCTGAGGCAGTAGGCAAGGCTAAATCGCAAGTAAAAAATGCGGGGTTCATTCATAACTTTATTGTACTATTTTGTAATAAGTCTTTGCTGTAAGACTATAAACAATACCATATATAAGTGAAAAGACAGCAATTGTTATGATGGTACAAATGACAAACAAAGGAACATCTGATAAATTGAGCACAGCAAGAATCTTTGTAATGATTTTAAAAGCAAAGGCAATATGAATGATAGCTGTGGCTAAAGGTAAAGTAAAGATCATAACAATCTGGCTTTTAATTGACTTCTTGACCTCATTTTTACTCATGCCTACTTTTTGCATGATTTCGAAACGTTCTTTATCTTCATAGCCTTCTGAGACCTGTTTATAATAAATGATTAATGTTGTGGCCAACATAAATAAAATACCAAGGAAGATACCTAAAAACAATAATCCGCCATAAAGACTCAGGAAAGACTGCCTTTCAGATTCTAACGATTCTAAATAAGCCTCAGGTACATTTTCAGACAATTGGCTTTTCAAAGTATCGGTCAGATGGATAACAGTATCTTGGTTTCCTTCCACGTCGAATCCAATAAAGTAGGAGAATCCGGCTGAAGCCGCTGCTTGATTTAAAATATTAATATCTTTTACAATAATGTTATAAGAACCTTGTGCAAACGTTTTACTCATAGTATCATCAGAATCAGATGATAAAGAGGCTTCCTTAACATTAAAGGCATGTCCGTTTATTGTAATGGTGCTGCCTTCATAAATATTTTTCGAACTGTAGATATAGACTTCGCCATCATCCAGTGTTAGAGAGGTTCCTTTCATCTGATTAAAGTCGTTAAGAGGAATGAGGGTCAGTAGGAAGCTTTCGGATATTGATGTATAAATACTATTTTCAGTGTCTTCATAAGTTGCAAAACTGTCAGCATCTCTGGAAGTCAGCAGTGTGGAGTGTCTGTATGAAATCGCATTTGAAACAGAAACCTCCTCATTTTCCTTAAAGGTGTCTATGAGCTCATTGATTTTAGCTATATTTTCATCATTCGCGTTATTATACCTAATGATGATATCTTGTGGATAACGGGTGCGCAATACATTTTCCTGGCCGGCATAAAATGAAATCGTTGTTGAGAGCATAATTAATATAGCAGTACAAAGTATACAAATATTAGAAAGACCCACCGCATTTTGTTTCATACGATATATCATGCCCGAAACGGATGTGAAGTGATTGATTTTATAATAGTATTTTTTGTTCTTTTTTAACATCTTTAAAAGTGCAATACTACCGGCAGTAAAAAGGGCATATGTTCCGATCATCACACATATAACTGCAACAAAAAAGGACGATAAGGCTTCTAAGGGTGATTCTATAAATAGGGCTATAGCATAGCCGGCGCCTAAAGAAACGACGCCGATTAGTACCAGTGGCCATTTGACTCTTGGTTCTTTTTCTCCTTGATTACTGCCTTTTAATAATTCTACAGGATTTGCCAGATGCACCTGTCCAAGATTAAAAAGCAGACTTAAAGTAAAGATGGCTCCAAATAATAAGATAGTGAAGGCAACTGAGGAGGCGGGGACTGAAAAAGTCAGGGGTATCTGAAAACTTATAATTTTAAGGAGCAGCATGAAGATAAATTTATAAAGCAGCATTCCTCCAAGAAGGCCAATAGCAATACTGGCAAAGGCGATAATAGCAGTTTCATAAAGCATCATTTTACCAATATGCTTTTTTTCCAATCCAAGTATATTATACAATCCAAGTTCTTTTTTTCTTCGTTTCATTAAAAAACTATTGGTATAGAACAAAAAAATGATGGAAAAAATGGCTATAATAATGGCTCCCATATTAAGTATACTGACAATATAATCGCCGCCGTACATTTCAAAAAGCCCTTTATTCCTCGAAATAGAGTGCATGATATAAAACATCATTACGGTGCAGATACAGGAAATGATATATGGTAAATAACTCTGTTTGTTTTTCTTTATATTGATTAAAGCCAATTTTGGAAAAAAGCCTTTACTCACTTACCTCACCTCCAGTTGTCAAAACGCTCAAAGTATCAGAAATTTTTTGAAACATCTGTTCGTTAGTCATGGTTCCTTTGTACAATTGATGGAATACTTCGCCATCCTTAATGAACATGACACGTTTTGCATGGCTTGCTGCTTTTGTGCTGTGTGTAACCATCACAATCGTCTGTCCATCGGTATTAATGTCAGAAAAAATTCGAAGGAGATGTCCTGAAGATTTTGAATCCAGGGAACCCGTCGGTTCATCTGCTAAAACAAGTTTTGGATGAGTAATCAATGCCCTTGCGGCTGCGGCACGTTGTTTTTGCCCTCCGGACACTTCATATGGAAATTTGTTTAAAATGTCACCTATTTCCAGTTTTCTTGCAATGGGTTGAAGTCTCGTATTCATTTCATCAAAAGATTTCCCTGATAAAACAAGGGGAAGGAAGATATTATCCTGAAGTGAGAAGGTGTCCAACAAATTAAAATCTTGAAAGACAAAACCCAAATTTTTTCTTCTGAATGCAGAAATTTCCTTTTCTTTGATTTCGGCTATATTTTTATGATTCAGCAAAACCTGGCCGCCGGTAGGTTTATCAAGTGAAGCCAGAATATTCAATAAGGTGGTTTTTCCCGAACCGGATTCCCCCATTATTGCTACATATTCCCCTTCTTCAACAGAAAAGTTCACATTAGTTAATGCCTGCACCTGATTACCGCCAAAACGTGTGGTATATATTTTTTTTAAATTATTAACTTGCAGTATAGCCATTTTGATTCCCTCCATTTTTGTATTACATGTATCAAGTATACTAAAAAGAGAAATGACCTTCCATAATCCTGGCTTACATTTCTCTATTTAACCTTACATTTTTGTAAGGAATCTATTCAATGTCATTATTCTCCCTGTGAAGGTCAATATGAACCTTAGTTCCAGCGCCGGTGACAGAGGTTATATATATTTTGTGGGAAAGGCGCTTTAATATTCGGCTGCATAAATAAAGCCCCAGTCCGGTAGCTTTTTTATCCATACGTCCATTATAGCCGGTAAAACCTCGCTCAAAAATGCGGGGCAGATCTTCTGTGTGGATACCAATGCCGGTGTCTTCAATAATCAGCGTGAGTGGTTCATGAGAATCCATATAAATAGAAATGGTTCCGGTATGAGTATATTTTAATGCATTGGAAATTAACTGTTCGATAACGAAAACAAGCCACTTTTCGTCTGTCAGGACCTGACAGCCTATGTCTCTGATATCAAGTTTGATTTTATTATAAATAAATACAGCGGCGTACTTTTTAGCGGCCTGACGGACAATATTGGATAAATTGTAATATTGCAAAACTAAATCTGAGGACATACTTTCCAGGCGAAGATATTGTAAGACCATTTCCGTATAACGTTCTATTTTGAAAAGTTCCTGAGATAATCTGGCATTCTTCGGTGTATCTTCTGTTTGCAGTAAAACCCGCATGGCTGAGATAGGATTCTTGATCTGATGCACCCAAAGGGTGTAATAATCAATCATTTCCTGATATTTACTATCAGTTTCTAAAGCCAGTGAAAAAGCATGATGATATAAAAGGTTTATAAGATTGTTATAATCCGATTCAATTAATTCTGTAGCATCAGGAAGTTCGTCAAGGCTGACGGTGATTTTATGTGCTAATTCACTTAAAAGCTTATGTTTTTTATAAAATTGGTAAAAGTCGTAAAAGATATATAAAAATACGGCAGTGAATGACAAAAGGGAGGCATATCCTACGGCGGCAAGAGGCAGGTATGACACATAAAATACTGCCGCAAAAATAAAAATCACCATTATATGGGCGGCGATGTTCCATCTGTGTTTCCTGATATATTTTCCGAATACATAAATAAAGCCGTCGTTCATCTATTCAACCTTATAGCCCAGACCTTTTTTGGTCGCGATAAAACCTGAAAGTCCGGCTTCTTCCAATTTTTTTCTAAGTCTTGTCATATTGACTGTCAGTGTATTATCATCAATAAAGCTGTCATTTTCCCAGAGTCGGTTCATGATTGCATCACGAGAAATAATCTTTCCCGAGTTTTCCATAAGTATTTGTAAAATACGAAAATCATTTTTTGTTAACTCTATTTTGGAACCTTTGTAGGTCAATGTAGTGTCGTTTAGATTTAATATGGCTTCCCGATGTTGGAGCAAATGAACCTGTCCCTGGAAATCATAGGTCCGCCGGATAAGTGCCTGAATTTTAGCGGTGATGACTGAAAGGTCAAATGGCTTAGCAATAAAATCATCCGCCCCCATATTCATGGCCATAACAATATTCAAATTGTCGCTGGCAGAGGAAATAAAGATGATGGGTGTCTTGGAATTTTGGCGTATCTGTGTACACCAGTGAAAGCCGTTAAAGAAAGGCAGGGAAATATCCAGTAAAATCAATTGCGGTTCAAATTGGATAAAAGGCTCCATAATATTTTGGAAATCCGTTATATAAAGGGTATCAAAGCCCCACTGTTCTAAATGGTTTGCCAGTGTCTCGGCAATTGTTAAATCATCTTCAATAATAAGTATTTTATGCATCATAGACCTCCTATTACAATCTGTGGATATAAATTTATTATAGCAACATTTAAAGATTCTTTCAATTGCGTTCCAAAGAAAGTTCAAGATGGAGAAATATGGAAATAGAGTAAGATTATGGAAGAAGAGCGGGTAATATTGCACAAATCAGATATGCATGATAGAATACTAAGTAAACAGTACCCTCCATTGACAATGGAGGGTATGAATCCGCGACGTGCTTTTTTATTAGACGAAAGGAATATTATATAAACAATGAAGAATCATTGGATTGATATCCATAATCACATTATACCGTCAGTAGATGATGGTTCACAGGACTGGGAGATGTCCGGTCAAATGCTGCATATGGCCTATAATGAAGGCATTCGGACTATTATTGCCACGCCTCACTACCATATCCGGTACAGTAACCCTTCGCAGAAGACTTTGCAGCAGTCGGTCAGACGCCTGAATGAAATGGCGCATAGAATTGACAAGACGTTTAACGTTTATCTGGGAAACGAGTTATATTATAGTGATTCAGCTACCACCGCCCTGGAATTTGGGGGAGTTAATACAATGGCAGATTCAAACTTTGTTCTGGTTGAGTTTTCGCCGGATAAGGATTATACATATATTAAGAATGCGCTCTACAGCTTGCAGATGGGAGGTTATCGCCCTATTGTTGCTCATGTTGAAAGATATACAAGCCTGCAGGAGTTTGACAGGGTTTTACATCTTGTCAACATGGGGATTTATCTGCAGGTCAATGCAGCCGGTGTTATCGGTGAGGGCGGCTTTAGGGCAAATAGGCTGGTTAAAAAACTGTTAAAAAATCACCTTGTACATTTTATCGCAACTGATGCCCATAATATCAGCAAACGGCCTCCTAAAATGAAGAAGTGCGTACAATATCTGGAGAGGAAGTTTGGGGAAGAGTATGCCAGCCAGTTAATATACGCCAATGCTTTAGCGATTATCAAAAGTCCGAGGTAAAATTGTGTTTCCTTGTTTTTGTGTTAAATAAATAAGAAGTGTCCTAGTGTTCAGGACGCTTCTTGTTGTATGAGAGACTATATAAATATCGTCATATTATGTAAATGACGATAAAATAGAATATATAACAAAGTTGTAACTTTTAATATATTATCAGAGGCGCTAATATTTGTCAATAACAAATGCATAAATAAAGAAGATTAACAAATGCATAAATAAATAAGACTGATTATTGTATATATAAATGAGTGTCTAGTTATACGACGGAAAACTGAAAGCTTAAATAATAATTGCAACAATTTTTTAAGCCGTCAAATAAGCCGTCAATTTATGAAATAAAGTAAGGGTGTGATTTTCGTGGCAAGACGAGGGGAAAATATTTATCTGAGAAAGGATGGGCGATGGGAAGGGCGGTATATCAAGGGATACAGACCTGACAGAAAACCAATCTATGGTTCGGTGTATGGCCGGAAATATAACGAGTGTAAAGAAAAGCTTATTTATGCAAAGTCACAATATATGAAGCGATGCGAGAGTCTTAAAACATATGGAGAAGGAAATGTATCAGGCTTTATGAACTATTGGCTTTATGATATAATCCGGCAAGGCATAAAAGCCTCGACTTTCAGTAATTATAGCGCTATTTTAGATAAGTGGATTAAGCCCTTTTTGGGGAATATCAAACTATGTAAATTGGATAGGGAGAATATCCAACGATTTATTAATACGCTTTCGGAACATGGGCTTTCGGCAGGAACTGTGGGGAATATTTATCGTGTATTATATGCAGCTATGAAAAAAGCGAGAGACTATAATTATGTATATATCAACCCCTGCGAGGGAATAAGCCTGCCTAAAACACAGAAAAAGGAGGCAAGGCTTTTAACTTTTCAGGAACAAAAGAAACTGGAACATGCGGCAAAGACGGATAAGAACGGTTTTGCCGTACTTCTTGCTATGTATACAGGACTCCGTGTGGGAGAAATCTGTGGCCTTAAGTGGAGTGATGTGGATTTAAAGAATGAAGTCATACATGTTTCACGAACCATACAGCGGATCAAAAGCTGTTCATTGGAGGCAGCCACAAAGACCGTTCTCATATCCGACAGTACTAAAAGCAACCATTCGGCACGTGCCATACCACTTCCAATAGCCATTACTAAACTATTTAAAGAACATAAAAAAAGAGCTTTCAGTGAATACGTGTTTAATTATCATGGTCATCATTTGGAGCCGCGGCGGCTGCAATACCGTTTTAAGGCACTGTTAAAAAAAGCAGGACTAGCAGATATCAATTTTCATGCTCTGCGGCATACGTTTGCCACAAGGTGTATGGAGCTATGTTTCGATGTCAAAACATTGAGTGAGATTCTCGGCCATGCATCGGCCAAGATGACGCTGGACAGATATGGTCACAGCCAGATTGAACACAAACGTGCAGCTATGGCTAGCCTCGACCGATTGTTCGAGCGTTTGGGATAAAATCTCGTAAAGATTATTTTTACCGTGAAATATATTTTTCGCGGTTTTTGTCATACCCTGAAATACATAATCCCTGATTTTAACCTTGGAAAAACGAGGTTATTTTTTTTTGTAATGATTTTTCATCCAGACAAAAAATAAACCGTCAAATTTATGGTCAGACAATACGCCGAAGTACAGTAATTCCAACAAAATGCGATGGTAAATCGTCATTTACATAAAAATATGACAATATTTTAATATTTATATAATTTTTATAGTTACGAGGTTTATAGTTGTGATATAAATACCTAAATTTAACCTCCGAAGCGGATTACGAGTATCCTCTTTGACTTAATAAATCGTATTCAAAACATATATATTAATAAATAAAGAAGAAATAATACACCACAAGTACTGTATATTAATTTGTTTTAATAACAAAGGAGAAAAGTGTATGAAGTCCATTATGGAAAGAAGTTCCTCAAGGACCGTTGTATTGTTTTTAGTGATTATTGATGTGATTACAATAAACTTGAGTTCGTTTTTGGCTCTATTGTTCCAATTCGACTTGTCTTTACATAATATTCCTGAAGCATATCTGACGGCAGTGTTGAGGTATGCGCCCCTACATACGTTTTTAACTGTTTGCGTCTTCGGTATATTTCATTTGTATAGAAGAATCTGGAGATTTGCAGGTGTTTATGAATTGATACATATATTTTATGCGTGTATGATATCTTCTTTGTTACAGATTTTTGGGATGAGCTTACTGTCATTCAACATCTCAAAAAGCTATTTTTTATTGGATTTCATGATATTTATGGTTTCAGAAATGGGCATAAGATTTTCATGCAGATTTTATAGGATATTTATTTACAGGGCTGGAAATAACGTAGGGATACTAAAAAAAAGAGCCGCCAATGTTATGGTAATTGGGGCAGGCAGCGCAGGTTCGGTTCTCATACAAGAAATCAGGACAAGCAGGGAACTGAATAAGCATGTGGTATGTGTTATTGATGATAGTCCCCTGAAAAAGGGGAGATATTTCTATGGAGCGCCTATAGTTGGAGGAAGCAGCGAGATTTTAAAAAGTGTCAAGGATTACCGTGTCCAGGAGATAATCATTGCGATGCCCTCAGCCAGCAGAAGGCAGATTAAGGTGGTATTGGATATATGCAAACACGCGAGCTGTAAATTAAGGATATTGCCTGGCGTGTACCAGTTGATTAATGGTGATGTCAGCGTTTCTAAATTGAGAGCGGTAGAAATTGAGGATTTACTTGGCAGAGAGCCTGTTAATATAGAACTGGACGATATTATGGATTATGTTACAGACAAAATTATTATGATTACCGGCGGTGGCGGTTCCATTGGCAGTGAACTTTGCCGCCAGATTACGTCATATCGTCCTAAGCGGTTAATTATTGTTGATATTTATGAGAACAATGCCTATGACATACAACAAGAATTAATAAGAACACATCCTGAACTAGATTTAGTTGTTATTATTGCCAGTGTGAGGGATGAGCGACGAATTGATGAATTATTTAAGGAATTTCATCCTGATATAGTTTACCATGCCGCAGCTCATAAGCATGTACCTCTTATGGAAAATAGCCCCAACGAAGCCATTAAAAATAATGTTTTTGGTACATATAAAACCGCCAGAGCCGCTGCTAAATATGGTATTGCGCGTTTTGTTTTAATATCATCTGATAAGGCGGTTAATCCTACAAACATAATGGGAGCGTCAAAACGTATATGTGAAATGATTATCCAAACTTTGGATAATCATTCTGAAACGGAGTTCGTTGCGGTGAGGTTCGGTAACGTTTTAGGAAGCAACGGAAGTGTCGTTCCATTATTTAAGAAGCAAATTGAACAAGGGGGACCAGTTACAGTGACTCATCCTGATGTTATCAGGTATTTTATGACAATACCTGAAGCTGTATCCCTTGTGCTGCAGGCAGGATCCTATGCAAATGGCGGGGAGATATTCGTTCTGGACATGGGAGAGCCTGTTAAGATTGCAGATTTGGCAAGAAATCTGATACGCTTGTCGGGATATGTGCCCGATGAAGATATTGAGATAACATACGGCGGATTAAGGCCAGGCGAGAAACTCTATGAAGAACTGTTAATGGACGAAGAAGGCCTGGTAGAGACAGATAATAAGCTTATTTATATTGGTAATCCGATGGATATTAATGAAAACTTATTTATGCAGCAGCTCAAAGAGCTGGAGATTATTGCTGACAGTAATTCGGAAATGATTTACTATAAAGTCCGGGAAATTGTCCCAACATATAAAAGAACCCAAGAAGAGAAAGCTGGAAAAGTTTCAAATGCAGAAAAACTGGCAGGAGATATATGCATAAAGGATTTATGACTAGGTAATGTAAGCAATTGAGCACACTAAGGAGAAGCTGATGGAGACGAACCAGATAAGAGATGAAATAGAAATTGATATTAGAGAGCTTTTCATGACGCTATGGTCAAAAAAACTGCTTATTATATTATCAGGAGTTGCAGCGGCATTAATCGCTGTATTTGTAAGTATGTTCGTGTTGACTAAGACATATCAGTCATCAACGAAAGTATATATGCTTAATCAACAGAGCAGTGATATGATTACATATTCAGATTTACAATCAGGCTCCCAGCTGACAAAGGACTATCAAGAATTGATCATTAGCCGGACGGTTCTTGGGAAGGTTATATCAAACCTGAATCTTAATATTAGTTATGAAGATCTAGCCGCTATGGTTAGTGTGGAGGTTATTACAGATACGCGTATTTTAAGAATAACGATTACCAGTAATGATCCATATGAGGCTATGAATATAGCCAATGCGGTCAGAAAAGAGTCTTCTGAGCAGATTAGCAGAGTCATGAATATTGAGGCGGTAAATGTTATCGATGAGGCCAATCTGCCTGACGGGCCCTCCGGACCAAGTGTAAAAAGAAACGGAATGCTTGGTGGAATAATTGGAATAATGATTGCTGTTTTAGGTGCCTTAACTGTATACATTTTTGATGATACAATCAAAACGCCTGATGATGTAGAGAAGTACTTAGGCGTTGGTGTTTTAGGCTCTATTCCTTATAATGAGAAAGATAATAAAGTGAAGATGCCTATATTAAAAAACAAAAAAAAGGAGGGGGTAGTTTAAATGATGATTAACTTAGATAAAAATCATGCAACAGATTATCATGTCAATGAAGCGTACAAGATCCTGGCAGCTAATGTCCAATTTTGCGGCAGTAACAATAAGATTATCGCCATAACAAGTTGTACGCCCAATGAGGGTAAATCGAACGTATCCCTTAATTTAGCCACTTTTCTTGCTGAGACGGGGAAGAAAGTGATTTTCATTGATGGCGATTTAAGAAAGTCTGTGTTACTGGGAAGATATAAAATAGGCAAAAAAGTAAAAGGACTTACCCATTTCCTGTCTGGACAAAATGAGTTTGGCGAAGTGGTTAACGAGACGAACGTCCATAGATTGCATGTTGTTTTGGCAGGACCAACACCTCCAAATCCACCGGAGTTATTGGGAAGCAATCGTTTTAAGGCGGCAATTAAGGCATTAAAAAGTATATATGATTATATCATCATTGACACGCCTCCTCTCGGAAGCGTCATTGATGCAGCTATTGTAGCTAAGGAGTGTGACGGAGCTATCATGGTCATTGAATCTAAAGCTATCAGTTATAAATATGCGCGGAAAGTCAAGGAACAGCTTGAAAAAGCGGACTGTACATTATTAGGCGTTGTTTTAAATAAAGTGGACTTGAATCATGATAAATACTATGGGAAATATGATCGCGCTTATTATGGTGAGTATAAGCATGCACAATAGATAGATCCGGGATAGCGAGGGATAGAATGAAACAGAGATTAATGATTGGGATACTTTCTATTATATGTGTAATACTTTTAGGTTTATGTGGTGTCATGTACTTAAAACAAGATAGAACCGGACCGGTTATTACTGTTAATGAGGCGATTGCAGCCTATACTGAAGGTGATGATATTTCAGTTTTATTGGAAGGAGTGACGGCCTATGATCAAAGAGATGGGGATGTCACAGAGATATTATTTGTAGAGCGTGTTATACCGTCGGCAGATGGTCAAAGCGCCAGAGTCATCTACGCTGTGAAAGATAGAAGCAATAATATAACAAAGGAAGAGCGTGTTGTTACCTATATTCAAAATGATAGTAGCCTGGCAGAGCAAGAGACAACAGAAAGCGCTTTGAGTGATGATGATACTTGGGATACAGAAGATGAAACCGGGCAGACATCAGCAGATGAAGACGACCTGATGATTAACACAGACAAAACCCCATTGGTGAGTACCGGGGCGCCGGTGATTCGGTTGAAACAGTATAGGGTGATTATTACTACTGGTGATGCTTTTGAACCGCTGTCTTTTGTTGAATCGGCTGTGGATGATAAAGATTATGCATCAACACGTATTCAGGTTGAGGGTGAATATGACCGTTATACTCCTGGTACATATGAGTTGAAGTATTATGTGATTGATTCGGATGGGAACCAGTCTAATATTGAGGTGTTGATGTTAGAGGTCAGATAAGAAGTATGATAAGCTCTTTTGCAATGAAATATAAGGCGAAACCCTGGAATTTCTGTGTTGAGGATCAGCATTTGCATTATTGTAGGTATCATGAGGGGAGTTTTAAAGGGGTGTTAAGAAAATGTATCAATACATAAAGCGATTTATTGATTTTTTCATGGCTTTCATAGGTTTGGTTGTTCTATCTCCAATATTTATCATTATATGCTTGGCTATTAAACTGGATTCTAGAGGGTCGGTGTTGTTTAAGCAGAAACGCATAGGACGGGGAAAAAAGTATTTTTATATGTTGAAGTTTAGAACTATGAAGATGGATGCTCCGAAGGATTGTCCGACGCATTTACTTAAAAATCCTGAGCAGTACATAACAAGAATGGGAAAGTTTTTAAGAAAATCCAGTTTAGATGAGCTACCACAAATATTTCACATATTAACAGGGAAAATGAGTGTTGTTGGTCCCAGGCCGGCACTTTGGAATCAAATGGATTTGATTAAAGAAAGAGATAAATATAGAGCCAATGATGTAAGACCGGGGCTGACTGGCTGGGCACAGGTAAATGGCAGGGATGAGCTTGCTATAGAGATAAAGGCGGCGTTGGATGGCGTTTATGTAAAGAAAATGAGTTTTTTATTTGATATTAAGTGCTTTTTTAAGACAATTGTTGGTGTTTTGATGCATGAGGGAATTGTGGAAGGTAGTACCCAGGAAATAAACAGAGGAGATATCTTAAAGTAACGGTTATGTGAGTCTAGAGTTTATTATCACGAGGACGTTACAAAAGTTTTTGGATACAAACCAATGGCATTTGAAGAAGGGGTTATGAATGAGGCAAAGAAGTATTTAGAACAGAAGAAAAGTCAGGAGAAATAAGGCTCATGAAAATAATGGTTTTATCATGTCATACTTCATCTCTATTTTGGTTCCGCATGGACATGATGGTTGAATTTGTTAATTTAGGACATCAAGTAATTGCTGTCGGGCAGGAAACGGAGACTGTTTGGAAACAGAAGTTTGCAGAATGTGGCATAGATTATCAACAGCTTCCAGTTGATAGAAATGGCATGAATCCATTAAGGGATTTAAAATCAATCGCTGAATTGGATCGCTTTATGAAAAGAGAAAAACCGGATTGTTTGTTTATTTATCAGATGAAAACAGTTATCTACGGCTGTATTATGGCAAAAAAAAATAAAATTGAAAATGTTTATCCGTTAATTGCAGGCTTAGGTTCAATCTTTAGAGGAGTTTCGTTAAAAAGTAAAATTCTTAGGCAGATATTAATGATTGAATATAAAATAGCGCTTAAAAATAGTAAATCCATCATGTTTCAAAACCAAGATGATTTGTTTGTTTTTGTAAATAGGAACATTATTAAAAAGGATAAAGCATTTATAATCAATGGTTCGGGTGTAAACATAAAGAAATTTACTGTTACACCATTACCAAAGCAAGTTACTTTTCTCATGATAACAAGATTGATAAAGGATAAGGGCATTATTGAGTATCTTGAGGCTTGCAAATCCATAAAGAAAAAATATTCGAATCTTCGCTGTTTATTAGTAGGTCCATATGATACAAATCCTTCAGCACTTAAACCAATGGAGTTAGATGAATATATAAAAGATGGTGTCATTGAGTATTTTGGAGAACAGGAAGATGTCCGCCCGTTCTTGCATCAATCCAGTGTGTTTATATTACCTTCCTATCATGAAGGTACACCTAAAACAGTTTTAGAGGCTATGGCATCAGGCCGTGCAGTTATTACGACTAATGCACCCGGTTGCAAAGAGACTGTTGTTGACGGTGTTAATGGTTTTTTAGTGCCAGTAAAAAATGTAGAAATAATCATAGAAAAAATGAGATATTTTATCACAAACCCTGACGTTATAAAACAAATGGGGCTTGCAGGAAGAAAAATCGCAGAAGAAAAATACGATGTAAAAAAGGTAAATGCAGCCATTATGCAAATCATGGGTATTTACTAATAATCGGAGGTTAAGTAATATGTCATTGTATAAAAAATTACAGGATGGTGAAGAAAAATTAAGTGTTATCGGCCTAGGCTATGTAGGAATGCCTATAGCCGTTGCATTTTCGAAAAAATTAAAAGTCATAGGATTTGATCTAAATGAAAAGAAAATAGATTTATATAAAAGAGGATTCGATCCCACACAGGAGGTTGGGGATGAAGCAATCAGGGCTTGTTCTGTAGAATTTACTTCTCTTTCAAAAAAGTTAAAAGAAGCAAAGTTTCATATAGTAGCTGTACCTACACCTGTAAAAACTGATCATATACCGGATTTATCTCCATTGGAAAATGCCAGTAAAATTCTTGGAAAAAATCTCGCTAAAGGTTCTGTAGTGGTATTTGAATCAACAGTCTATCCAGGGGTAACAGAAGATATATGCAGAGTGATTTTAGAAAAAGAATCCAATTTAAAATGTGGAGTCGATTTCAAAATTGGATATTCGCCGGAACGGATTAATCCTGGTGACAAAGAGCATCGTCTGGAAAGCATCACAAAAATTGTTTCTGGAATGGATTCAGAAACAGTAGATATCATAGCCCAGATATATGAACTGGTTGTTAAAGCTGGTGTTTACCGTGCGGGGAGTATCAAAGTTGCAGAAGCCGCAAAAGTTATAGAAAACAGTCAACGAGATATTAACATAGCTTTTATGAACGAACTATCTATTATTTTTAATAAGATAGGTATTGATACAAAGGCAGTTTTGGAAGCGGCAGGAACTAAATGGAATTTTCTTAAATTTTCCCCGGGATTGGTTGGAGGTCACTGCATCGGAGTTGATCCTTATTATCTTACATATAAAGCTGAGCAGATGGGATATCATAGCCAGGTTATTCTCTCAGGACGAAGAATCAACGATGATATGGGGAAATATGTAGCAGAAAATGTAGTAAAAAAATTGATTAAGGCAGATATCCCAATCAAAAAGGCAAAAGTGGCAATTCTTGGATTTGCCTTTAAAGAAAACTGTCCAGATATAAGAAATACGCGTGTCATTGATATTGTGAACGAATTACAGGAATACGGTATCACTCCTTTGATTGCAGACCCAGTTGCAGATGGTACAGAGTCACTGTATGAATATGGAATTGAGTTTAAGCCAATTAGTGAAATAAATGATATAGATGCAATGATTGTTGCAGTAGCACATGATAGCTTTAGAGAATTTTCTCCCAACGATATAAATAAATTCTATAAACCTGTTTCAAATTATAGGAGAGTTTTAATTGATATAAAAGGAATATTCGATCGTAATACATATGAAGCGGCAGGATATTGTTACTGGAGGTTATAATGGGATATAAACAATTAGAATTTCCCGAGAATTCTGTTTTTCTTGTGACTGGTGGAGCAGGATTTATCGGTTCAAACTTATGTGAAGCCATTTTAGAAATGGGGTATTCAGTTCGCTGTCTGGATGATTTGTCTACAGGAAAGAAGGAGAATATTGATTTATTTGTGAACCATCCTAAGTATACTTTTAATAAAGGCGACATCCGCAACACTGGTATTTGCATGGAAGCTTGTGAGGGTGTAGATTATGTTCTCCACCAAGCCGCTTGGGGGAGTGTGCCAAGAAGCTTTGAGATGCCATTGCTTTATGAAGAAATTAATATAAAGGGAACATTAAATATGATGGAGGCAGCAAGGCAGAACGGTGTGAAGAAGTTTATATATGCTTCTAGCTCTTCTGTATATGGAGATGAACCTAATATTCCTAAAAAAGAAGGCAAAGAGGGAAAGGTGCTATCACCATATGCATTAACAAAAAAAGTAAATGAAGAGTATGCAAGCTTATATGCAAATTCATATGGTTTGGAGACAATTGGATTACGTTACTTTAATGTATTTGGTCGCAGACAAGATCCCCATGGATATTATGCAGCTGTTATTCCTAAGTTTGTAAAAAGGCTATTGAAAGATGAAGCAGCAACAATCGATGGAGATGGATTGCAGACACGTGACTTTACATACATCGAAAATGTAATTGAAGCGAATTTAAAAAGCTGCCTTGCTCCAACCGATGTTAAAGGCGAAGTATTTAATATTGCATTCGGTGGGCAAGAAAAACTAATTGATGTATATAATAAGTTGAAAACATTGCTAAGTAAAGATATTGAACCAATTTATGGTTTAGACCGTCCTGGAGATATTAAACATTCAAATGCAGATATATCTAAGGCGAGAAAAATGCTAGGCTATGATCCGGATTATGATTTTCATTTAGGAATTGAATTGGCGGTGGATTGGTATAGGGAGAATTTGTGATGATTTTTACTTGGTTAGTATTGTTAATACAGGGATTAATTTGTGGCTTATTTAGAGACAGGATATGGTTTATTGATAATATAGACCATATATCATGGCTGATTATACTATTTACAAGTATTGCTTTTCTATTTGATATTATTAGAATTAATACCAGTACAAAGAATGTTATTCTGATTTTATTAGGATATTTTTTAAGAATAGTATTATTACTTTGGGATATATATTGTTCCCATATTTTTCGTTTGCCTAATAGTGGTAGAGATTCGGAAATGTATCAGGAAATAGCATTACAGGAATATCAGGGCCTAATAGTAAGTAGGCCTAATATGTATTCCAGATTTTTAGCTCATTTATATCAATTATTTGGTCCACAAAGGATTATAGGCCAATATGTCAATATATTACTAGGAGTTATGTCCGTGCTTATTGCGTTAAAAATACTACGTAAATATAAAGTTGCTAAACCAATGCAGACACTCGCACTAGTTGTAGGGATGCTAATTCCCAGCTATATACTAATTAACAGCATATTATTGCGTGAATCGTCAATTATTTTTCTGCTGTCAGTTTCTATTTATTGTTTCGTTTTATGGTTAAAAGACAATAAAGTAACTTGCTTTATACTTGCTGTTGTTCTGTCTTTGGTAGCGGCTACATTTCATTCTGGTGCCATCGCACCCGCTTTAGGATATGCAGCATGTTTGGCTTTTTATGACAGTCGTCAGAGGAATTTTCGTTTCAATAAATCAACGCTTTTTTTAACTACAATTTGTTTACTAGTTTTTTTTATAATATATAATCGATTTGAAGATGTAATATTTGCCAAATTTAGTGGTGCTGATTCTATATCAGATATTACGAATTCCATTTCTGAAGGTTCGGGCGGATCAGGATATTCCATTGCAATCAAAACTGGAAATGATTTAGTGGATATGGTTGTTAACACTCCCATAAGGATAGGTTATTTTATTTTGGCGCCGCTTCCATGGGACTGGAGGGGAATAAACGATATTATAGCATTTGTATTCAGTGCATTATTTTATGGATACTGCTATTTTCTGTCATATAAAGCACTCCGTAATTCTTTATTTCCAAACAGGGAACTGATTATTGCATTATTTGTAATGTCTGTTATTAGTGCATTTGTATTTGCTTGGGGGGTAAAAAATGCAGGGACAGCCATGCGTCACAGAGACAAATTCTTTATACAATATTTATTGATATTTGCACTTTGCTTTAAATATAAAAGCCGTGCAATAAGCAACTGAATATATTTAGGATACACTGGAATATTATTTTGCAGATAACATTAAGGTAGCATAGAGTGGTGTAAGGAATGTATGTAAAACAATTATAAAAGATATAAAGCCACTTTTTGATCCTGATCGAGCAGGTGATATAAAGCACAGTAATGCAGATATAAGTAAAGCGAAAAAATACTTCATTATGAACCTGGCTGGGATTTTAAACGTGGAGTCGTTGAGGCCATAAGTTGGTATAGGGGGAATTTGCCATGATAAAACCTATTAGAGTGTTACAGGTTTTTGCTCGAATGGATAGAGGAGGGGCAGAAACTATGATAATGAATCTGTACCGAAATATTGATAGATTAAAAGTCCAATTTGATTTTATTGTTCACACAGAAGAAAAGTGTGCTTATGACGAAGAGATAAAAGCGTTAGGTGGCAATATCTACAGTGTACCTAAATACATTGGGAAAAATCATTTTCAATATATTAAAGCTTGGAATGAATTTTTTCAAAAGCATCCGGAATACAAAATCATCCATGGCCATATTAGAAGCACAGCAGCGGTCTATCTTAAAATAGCAAAAAAATATGGACTAGTTGCAATTGCACACAGTCATAATATTTCTTCCGGTAATGGAGTATCTGCCTTTATTAAGAACATAATGCAATATCCGATTAGGAATACCGCTGACTATTTTTTTGCATGTTCTATGTCAGCAGGAAAGTGGCTCTATGGAAATAAGAGTTTAGAAAAAGATAATTTTTATATTTTAAAAAATGCGATTGAAGTAAGTGATTTTGTTTTTAATGAAGGAATTAGAACAAGAAAGAGAAAGGAGCTACAAGTTGAGGGAAAATTTGTAATCGGTCATGTCGGAAGATTCCATCCACAAAAAAATCATATTTTTTTAATAGATATCTTTAAAGAAATACGTAATGTAAATAAGAATTCAGTTTTATTGTTAGTTGGAGATGGAGAACATAAAGAAACAATCGGAAATAAGGTTGATAAGTTAGGATTATCTGAAAGTGTAATTTTTACTGGAGCGAGAGCAGATGTAGCTGAATTATTCCAAGCAATGGATGTGTTTTTGTTTCCTTCAAAATATGAAGGATTAGGCATGGTCGCAATTGAGGCACAAGGAGCGGGTCTGCCTTGTGTTATGGCAGATACTATACCACAAGAAGTATTCATCACCCATAATATTGTTTCATTATCACTTAGAGATAGTATAAAAACATGGGCCAAGGCTGTTAGACAATTTGAAAGTATGAATATTCGACAAAATAATTATAAAATAATGCTAGAGGCAGGATATGACGTTAAATCAAATACAAGTTTTTTAGAGGAGTTCTATAAAGAAAATGTATAATTTCAAAAATGAAAATTGTAAAATCAAGATTAGTAGTATACTTACTTTGTTATTTGGAGTATTCATATTTATGTATATACCAATTATACTTTGTAATGATGATAAACAACAAATTATCGAAAGAAGTTGAGATTATGAAGCCGAAGGTAGGAATTATTTCAATTAATTGGAACAACTATTTAGATACAAGGGAATTTATTTCTTCGATTTTATCCATACAATATCAAAATTTTGTAATATATATTGTTGATAATAATTCCTCAGATGATTCTTTAACATTACTTAAAAAAGAATTCAAGGAGTATATTAATAAGCAAAAAATTATATTTATTGAAAGTGTCGTTAACAAAGGATTTGCTGGTGGGAATAACATAGGCATTAAAAGAGCACTTGTAGATAATTGCGATATGATTTTAGTTATAAATAATGATACTGTTGTTTCACCAGATTTTTTAGAACCTATGGTTGACAGACTGTATTTAAATAAGGATATTGGTATAGTTTCTGGAAAGATTTATTATTATGACAATAAAGAGGTTTTATGGTCTATTGGCGGAGAACTAAATCTTCTTAAAGCGAGTGCAAAATATTATGGAACAGATGTTGTTGATAGAGGACAATTCGACAATATTGAGACACTCGGTATTGCTTCTGGCTGCTTAATGTTGTTAGATTGTTCAATGTTGAAAACTATAGGATTACTCTCAGAGAAATTTTTTTTCAGGGGTGAAGAATGGGAGTTTTCCTATAGAGTTGCGAAAAATGGCTATAAAATTGTGTTTGAACCAAGAGCTCATATTTATCATAAAGTAAGCAGAAGTCATAATAGGCTAAGTTATTATGATATTTATAGTGCTTATCGGGGGAAATTAATTTTTTCAAAATCGTATATTAAGAAGCCACTTTGGTTTCTCTGGTTCGTTATTTTCATGTTATATTCTTTAAGCTTCTCTTATATGAGTTTTAATAAAAGTGGTAGCGATAAAATAAATTTTTTTAAATATTTTAAAACAATTATTTTTGTAATTAGAGATGGTTTAAAGAATGATTTTGTTACATTGGAGGATATTGAAAAAGTTAAATGTTTATTAGATAATGAATAAAATATGAAAGAAACGAGTGATATGAAAATGGGAAATAAAAATTCAATAGCCATTATACTTTTAAATTGGAATAGTTATGTGCATACACAGGAATGTTTAGATAGTTTAAATGAATGTACATATTCTGACTTTAAAATAGTAGTTGTAGATAACGCTTCTACAGATGATTCCTTTGAAAAACTTAAAAAAGAATTTAGCAATGTTATTTATCTTGAATCAGATTCCAATAGAGGATTTTCTGGCGGTTGTAATATAGGCATAATTTATGCTCTATACAAAAATTTTGATTATATAATGCTTCTAAACAATGATACAATAGTTGATCCTAATTTCTTAACAGAATTAATGATCGCAGCAGAAAAATACAAGCAATATTCGATTTTTGGAGGAAAAGCATATTATTATGAAGATAGGAAAAAAATTCACATGGCTGGAGCAAAATTAAATTGGATAAAAGGTAATTACAGTAGATATGGAGCAGATTCTTATGATAAGGACAAATATAATAACATAAAAGAAGTAGAATTTACCTCTGCTTATTTCTTGCTAGCAAAAAGAGATGTTTTCAAGAATATAGGTGTTTTATGTGAGGATTATTTCTTTGGACAAGAAGAAGTTGACTTTGGTGCAAGATATGCTCGATATGGATATAAAGTACTATATGTTCCGAAATCAATTATTTGGCATAAAATTAGTGGAAGCCATATTCCTGCTACTCCTCGAGATATTTACAATGTATATAGAAATAAGTTGATTTATATGGAAAAATTCTTATCAAAGCCTGTTTTTCGTCTATGGAAGTCATTATTTATAGTTTACGTAAAAGTTTTTGCTGCTTATAAATTACATAAGTCACATTTGAAGCATGGGGGGAATAGCAGCATTGGGGATTTAAAGGCTGCAATTAATCAAGCATTGAAAGATTCAAGGACTTCTAAAATAATGACACAAGCAGATTATTTGAAGTTTAATAATTAGTATATTATTAGTAGTAGAGAAAGAGGTAAAATTTTGAATATCAAAGTACGTAATTTTATAAAAAATTTTTCATATACTTTTTCTTCCAATTTAATATCACTTATAATTACAGGCTTAGTTATATTAATTGTGCCAAGATTAATTGGTGTTGAGGCATATGGATATTGGCAGTTATATTTATTCTATGTCACATATGTCGGTTTTTTACATTTTGGCTGGAATGACGGTATATATTTAAGATATGGAGGAGAAAATTATGAAGATTTAGATAAGAAATTATTTTTTTCACAGTATTATCTTATGATTCTTTTTCAGCTTCTAATATGTGCGCTAATTATATTTGCAACATTTTTTTTTGCAGATAGTGAAGATAGGGTCTTTGTTATTAGAATGACGGCAGTTTGTATGCTTATTGTAAATGTAAGAGCAATGCTTTTGTATATCCTTCAGGCGACTAATAGGATAAAAACATACTCTCAAATTATGATATCAGACAGAATTATTTATATATTCTTAATTACCATTTTAATACTATTTGGGATTAAAGATTATAAACTTCTGATAATCGCTGATTTGACAGGGAGATTTATTTCATTGTTATTTGCAATGTACTCTTGTAAGGATATTGTCATTCGTAAATTTAACAGCTTTTATTTTGATTTTCAAGAAGCCATTATAAACATTAGTGTTGGAATAAAATTGATGTTTTCTAATATTGCAAGCAATCTTATTATTGGATTTATAAAGTTTGGAATTGAACGTTCTTGGGATGTGGCTACTTTTGGAAAAGTATCTCTCACGCTTAGCGTATCCAATTTGATGATGCTATTTATTAATGCTATTGGACTTGTGATGTACCCTATTCTTAGACGTACTAATGAAAACAGACTTCCAATTATATTCACTACTATGAGAGATATTTTAATGGTTCCATTATTTGGGGCGCTAATAATATACTATCCTCTTAAAGTGGGTCTATCACTATGGCTACCAGCGTATGCTGAAAGTTTAAATTATATGGCATTGATGTTTCCTATAGTAATTTTTGAAGGAAAAATGTCTTTACTAATTAATACTTATTTAAAGACTTTGAGAAGAGAAAAATTAATGCTTATGGTTAATGTTTTTTCGTTATGTTTAAGCGCATTACTAGCATTAATTACTACTATATTAATAGAAAATTTAGATCTTGCAGTAATATCAATTGTATTTTTATTAACTATAAGGTGTATTCTGGCAGAAATATTATTATCAAGAATATTAGTTATTTCTGTTTATAAAGATATAATTCTGGAATCAATCATGTCAGTTATATTTATTTCTACTGCATGGTTTATAAATTCAAAAATTATAGTTGTTTTGTATGGTGTAGCTTATGTTGTATACTTAGTTTTGAAACGCAAAGAAATCAGTTTTTCAATAGTGAATATCAAAGAGATTATGAAGCGCGGGGATTAATTTTCTTCATAGTTCATCAATGCTTGTTATCAGCTATAAAACCATCAGTTTTGGAGAGTTTCCCTTTTTTGAAAATAAGCCATGATTTATTCCCTATTTTTGAAATAAATTTTGGCTTATTAATGGTTTAAAATTAGTTACAGTTTAGTAATAAGATCAATTCCGCGTTGGAAAAAGTATATTAAATTTAACCAGAAAAGTAAAATATTAATATGGTAATTACGTCGAAAAGTGTTATAATAAATATAGTAATTTTTTTACCGAGGAAAAGGTGACAGTATGAAGAAAAAGACAAGAAGAGGACCAAGTATAGAATTAATTATACTTATTATTTTAAGTGTGACAACAATTTTTGGGGCCGCCGGATGGGCAATTTCAGCATTTAGTTTAAAAGGAGCTAATAATCAGACAAAGCAGAACAGTGATTTGATATTGCAAATGCAAGAACAGATTCTAGAGCTTGAAGAAAGAATCAACACGGTCGAAAATGAGAATACAACAATTAAATCTGAAAAGGAGGCGCTGGAAAACGAAAAAGCCGATTTAGAAACAGAACTTAAAGATGTAAAGACCCGACTGGAGGATTTAAAAAGAGAGATTGATGAGGGGCAGATATTGTCAAGTACTTTCTATGGACCCCGCCCGGATAGAATTGTAGCTTTAACATTTGATGATGGTCCGGGGCCATATACAGAAAGGCTGTTGACCGAATTGGATGAAAAAGATGTAAAAGTCACTTTTTTTGTTTTGGGAAACAGGGCTGAGAAATATCCTGAATTACTTCAGCGTATGTACTTAGAGGGACACGAAATAGGAAACCACTCTTATGAACATTCAACCTTGACGAAATTGACAGATGAAGAGGCAGCAGATAATCTCCTAAAGTCCTCGGAAGCCATTTATAATGCCTCAGGAGGAGCTAATCCCAGGTTAGTACGGCCTCCGGGAGGTCATTATAATGATAAGCTTCAGAAAATTTGTAAGGAAAATAACTGGTGTATAGCCCTCTGGTCGTTGGACACCAGAGATTGGGATAGCCGTGATGAAGAAGCTATTCTGGTTGAAGTATTTAATAATGGGAATTATAGCGTTAAAGATGGATCTATTCTTTTATTGCATGATATATATGAAACCAGTGTCAATGCATCACTGAAATTGATAGACAGGCTGAAGGACGAAGGCTACACATTTGTAAAAGTATCTGAACTTTTGTATTGGGATAATGGAGGAGCCGGGGCAGGCGGTGTTTACAACTAGATTGAAGGAACCTTTTGTTAAAAAAGGTTCCTTTTTAATTTCCTGTTTCCTATCTTCGTAGTTTCAAAACGCCTCCGAGGTACCTTATTTGTCATTGAAATTCTAAGGAAATCAACGTATACTAATAATAGTAAAATAATGCGATGGAGGAAGAGGATGACAAAAACCTATGATTACCTTATTATCGGCGCCGGCCTCTATGGCGCAGTATTTGCACATGAAGCAACAAAACGAGGCAAGTCTTGTTTGCTCATAGAAAAACGGAACCACATCGGAGGAAATATTTTTACAGAAAACAGAAACGGCGTAAACGTCCATAAATATGGAGCTCATATTTTCCATACCAGTAATAAAGAGGTTTGGGAATATATTAGGCAATTCGCGGAGTTTAACCGCTACACTAATACACCTATAGCAAATTATAAAGGAGAAATCTATAATCTGCCTTTTAACATGAATACATTTAATAAAATGTGGGGTGTTATAACGCCGCAGCAGGCATACGATAAAATTGAATCCCAGCGGTCACAGTATAAGAATAAAAATTTCTTACATCGGGAACCCCAAAATCTGGAGGAACAGGCTATCAGTCTGATAGGTTATGATATATATGAAAAACTCATTAAAGGCTACACCGAAAAACAGTGGGGCAGGGACTGCAAGGACTTGCCTGCATTTATTATCAAACGTTTACCGGTACGCTATACTTATGACAATAACTATTTTAATGACCTGTATCAAGGGATTCCCATTGGTGGCTACACAGCCATGGTTGAAAAAATGCTGGAAGGAAAAGAAGTCCGTCTGGGCGTGGATTATTTAAAAAAACGTGAAGAGTTAAATAAACTGCTTAGCAAAGATACCGGAAAAATCATATACACCGGTCCCATTGATGCGTGGTTTGATTACACCTTAGGAGAACTGGAATACCGCAGCGTACGTTTTGAAACAGAAGAACTGCCTACCGGGAACTATCAGGGGAATGCTGTTGTTAATTATACTGACAAAGAAACGCCGTATACCAGAGTAATTGAACATAAGCATTTTGAATTTGGCACTCAGGAAACGACTGTGATTTCAAAGGAATATTCTGCCGCATGGAAACCGGGAGAGGAGCCTTATTATCCGGTAAATGATGAAAAAAATCATGAACTTTACCAAAAGTATGTCAAACTGGCCGCGAAAGAGAAGCATGTAATCTTTGGAGGAAGACTTGGTGAGTATAAATACTATGATATGGATAAGGTTATAGAGTCAGCATTTAAGGCTGTGGGAAAAGAAATTTAAAGATATGCCGTTAATGTTATTGAAGTATTTGAAAGAACAACGTATACTAAAAGTATGATAGTCAAATGGTTAAGAGAAAGTAGAGCTGTCTATTTATTGGCAATAGACAGCTTTTGTAGTAAGTACTATTATCAAAGATGTAAGAAAGGAAGTGCCTCATTGGAAAAACGATTTGCTATGTTAATTGACGCAGATAATGTATCTGCCAAATATATCATCCCAATAATGGATGAGTTATCAAAGTATGGAAATATAACCTATAAACGAATCTATGGAGATTGGACAAGTACACAAAATTCCAGCTGGAAGGAGGAATTACTAAAAAATTCCATAAGTCCGATTCAGCAATTCAGTTACACGCAAGGGAAAAATGCGACAGATTCGGCGATGATTATTGACGCAATGGACATTTTGTACACGAATAATGTGGAGGGCTTTTGCATTGTTTCCAGTGACAGTGATTTTACTAGGCTGGCAAGCAGGCTGAGGGAAACCGGGTTAATGGTAATCGGTATGGGTGAGAAGAAGACCCCAAAGGCGTTCCGCAAGGCCTGTGATATCTTTACTGTTCTTGAATTACTGGTGGAAGAAAATACCCAGTCTTCCGGCAACAATAAAGAAGCAAAAGAGGAAAATAAGCAGGAAACGAATATTGTAGATAAAAAAGTGATTGAGGAAGCGATTATTAAAATAATCACGGAAAATCAAAACAGTGACAGAGAAACAGGGCTTGCGGAAGTGGGAAACAGACTGGTGAAATTATATCCCGACTTTGACGTCCGCAGCTATGGATACAGCTTACTCTCCAAGTTTTTGGAGGAGTTTACCAAACTCAGAATAATAAAGAACGGAAATTTTGTTTCTGTGACATTGTACGAAGATCTAAGTACGAAAGAAAAAATCAAACAGTATATCTTACAGAAAGTAAAAGAAAGCGGAAAAGAGGGAATACTACTGGGACCGCTGGGCAATAAAGTGCATAGTAAGTACAGTGATTTTAAAGTCAGTGATTATGGATATTCTCAATTTAAGCAATATGTACAAAGTATCGATCATATTGTGCTCAAAGAAGAAGGGAAGACATTAAGAGCTGTTTATAGTTTCGAAATATTTTGAAAAGATGCATATATAACAAAATATATACCTGCCGGCTCTAATTAAAACCGCATGGATATGTCCGATTTTCAGAAATAATATAAAGAGAGATAAAAAAATATACTAGTTTCGAAAATCGATAATATACTTTAAGTAAAGGGGGATATATTTGGAGGATTTCATGTCTTTAAAACGAGAAATACTTAAAGGAACGCTGATATTAACCATTGCGGGATTAACAGCCAGGGTCCTCGGCCTTTACAATAAAGTCTTTTTGGCAAACCTTATCAGTGCTGCGGAAATGGGAAGGTACCAATTGATCTTCCCAGTTTTTTTAGTTTGTCATTCTATTTGCTGTTCTGGGATTGAATTGGCTCTTTCTAAAATGGTGGCTGCGCTATCTTCAAAAAAATGCTATGGAAGTCTTCGAAGAGCCGTAAAAATTGCAGTATTTCTATCATTTACACTGACGGCTGTTCTATCGGCGGGGATATACATATTTTCAAATGAAATCAGTATTTATTTCTTAAAAGAGCCGGACTGTGCCCAGTATTTAAAAATTCTTGCCTTTGTGATGCCTTTTTCATCAATTCATGCATGTATCATCGGCTACTTTCTTGGCATCAAAAAAGCAGGCGTTCCTGCGGCGGCTCAGCTTATTGAACAAATTGCCAGAGTTGTTTCTATTTATGTTTTGTCAATATCCTATTTCAGCGGAAATAAGGCCAATGCATCCATGGCAGTGTATGGTATGTTAGCAGGAGAAGCTATTGCATGTATTTTTACCTTGCTGGCCTATCGTTTCCATGTCCTTTCAGAAAAAAGAAGGCTTGGCGAATCTGCGCATATTCATAAACCTCAGGGGAGACGAAGCCTTTTTAAAGAATTGGTTGAATTGGCATGGCCTTTATCCATAAATAGAGTTATGATTAACAGTTTGTCAAGTGTTGAAGCCGTATTGATTCCTTATATGCTTACTTGTTATTATGGAAATAGTGAGCAGTCATTGGGAGTATTCGGCGTGTTGACAGGAATGGCGCTGCCTTTTATCATGTTCCCGACAACCTTAACCAATTCACTGGCAACGATGCTGCTGCCGGCTGTATCGGAAGCTAAAGAAAAAAAAGATTATCAACTGATTAAAAGGACCGTTTCTAAGAGTGTTCATTACTGTCTGATGGTAGCAATGATTAGTCTGACAATTTTTCTGCTATATGGAAATGCTTTTGGGAATATAATATTTAAAAATGAATTGGCAGGGCAATTTTTAACTATTTTTGCTTTATTATGCCCGTTTATGTATGTAACTTCAACCCTGGCCAATGTCTTGACGGGGATGGGGAAAGCCAGGCTCCCCTTAATACATAATATCACTTCATTGGCTGTGCGTATTGTGTTTATCATCATATTCGTTCCCAAATATGGTATACAAGGGTATTTGTGGGGGCTTTTAATCAGTTATCTGATGCTTGCCGCACTTCATAGTATACAAATCGCACATTTGACGGGTATTGAGTTTAATGTTTATAAAACTATTATATTGCCAGGAATTTTTGCAGCACTTGGCGGAGGTATATCTATGCTGGTGTATCAAAACCTGATGAATTATATATCAATTTCACCAATTATCTTGCTGGCTGTCTCTTGTATAGTGGCCTGCCTCGTCTATTTCATATGTTTGTTATATACCCGCCTTCTTAGATGAGTAAGAGAGGGTGGCTTAGAGCACATAAATTTATAATGAAATATAGATAATAATATGATATGATAATAAAAAACATATGAAGAAGGTGGAAGAATGACAGGTCAAATGCAGTTATTGGTGAGTGCAGCGATGAATCCTAGTACCGGTGATGATTCAAACATATTACTATGGGTAATTATTGGAGTTTTAGCTTTTGTCCTCATAATAACGATGATTATTCTAAAAATCAGAAAAAAGAAATAAAGTTTAGAAAGGTGAGATTTCAGCAGTTAATATGGCTGAAGTCTTGCTTTCTTGGCTCATTTGACCATAATTAAAATCTTTAGCAATAATCTCCTTAAATATAAAGAAAGAGGAAAGTGAAATGATGAATAGAAAGATTTTATCTATTGGATTTATATTAATATTGATGATATCAGTATTATCTGCTTGTGGCAATAATAATGCCAATGAGACAGAAAGTACTGCAGCGCCGAAAGAATCCGAAACACAGGAAGTAGAATCGGAATCTGCCAGGGAAACGGTCAACATTGGTTCCCTAAAAGGCCCGACTTCAATGGGGCTTGTTTCTTTGATGGACAAGACTGAAAAAGGAGAAAGCAGTCATGATTATAACTTTACAATGGTCACAGCTGCCGATGAACTGCTGACTCAGATTATCAGCGGAGATTTGGATATTGCCATGGTTCCGGCCAATGTAGCCAGCGTCCTGTACAATAAGACAGAAGGTGCTGTCAGTGTTTTAAACATCAATACGTTGGGCGTTCTTTATATTATGGAAAGTGGGGAAAGTATCCAGTCAATTGAAGATTTAAAAGGAAAAACCTTATATTTAACAGGCAAGGGTACGACGCCTGAATATGTTATGAACTACCTTTTGGACCAATATGGATTGACTGCCGGGGATGTGACGCTGGAATTTAAATCAGAAGCTGCTGAAGTGGCAGCAGTGCTGACAGAGCAGGAAGATGCCATTGGTTTATTACCGCAGCCTTTTGTGGCTGTAGCCATGAGTCAAAATGAGAATCTGAGAATTGCCCTGGATTTGACCAAAGAATGGGATTTGGTTCAAGGAGAAAACACAAGCAGCCTTGTGACGGGAGTAACTATCGTTAGAAATGAATTCCTAGAAGCACATAAAGATGTAATCAATGATTTTTTAGCTGAATATGAAGCTTCTGCAGAATATACCAACACGCATATAGATGAGGCCGCCGAGATGATTGCATCACTGGGAATTGTTGCAAATGCATTAATTGCGGCACAGGCGATTACTTACTGTAATATTACTTTTATTAATGATGAGGCGATGAAAACGGCACTTAGCGGCTATCTACAGGTGCTTTATGCTCAAAATCCCGAATCTGTAGGCGGGAGCATGCCGGGCGATGACTTTTACTTTATCCAGTAAAGTAAAGAGGAAGGCATACAGGGGAGCTAGGATGGAGAAAAGGTGGAAAAAATTAATTAAGCGTGGGATTGTCATCTTATTTTGGATTATCGTATGGTACATTGCGGCAAGAATCATTAATAAAAAAATCATTTTCGTAGGACCGGCTGATGTGGCTCGATCACTGGCCAGTCAAGTATTTACGAAGACATTTTGGATAACCATTGGCTATTCTATGAGTAGAATAGGATTGGGCTTTATGACGGCATTTATTTTAGGTGTAATTATTGGAATGCTTGCATACCGTTATAAAATTATAAAAGATTTGTTAGAGCCTGTAATTGTATTGATGAAATCCATTCCTGTAGCCTCATTTGTCATTTTAGCTTTGATTTGGATTGGCTCTGCGAATTTGGCGGTTTTGGTAGGTTTTTCGATTGTATTTCCATTAATTTATGTAAATACAATAGCAGGCCTTGATAACGCCGACCGCAAACTTTTAGAAATGGCACAGGTATTTAAGGTAGGCGGATGGCGTCAGTTCAAATATATATATGAGCCGGCCTTGCTGCCTTTTTTAATGAGCGGCTGTAAAACTGCTTTAGGGATGTGTTGGAAATCCGGTATAGCAGCAGAGGTTATAGGCGTTCCGGCAAGATCTATCGGTGAACGCCTATATATGGCTAAAATATATTTGAACACGGCGGATCTATTTGCCTGGACGATTGTTATCATCGTGTTGAGTGCGCTAACTGAAAAGCTGCTTATCTACTTATTAAGCCAAATCTCTATTGGACGGTGACATAATGGCTGTTAAAATTAATCATCTGAAAAAAATATATAATGGAAAGACGATATTCGAGGATGTTAATCTTGAATTTCATGACCATCGGATTTACTGCCTTATGGGAACCTCGGGTTCAGGAAAAACCACACTCCTGCATATCCTGTTAGGGTTGGTCCGCGAAGACGGAGGAAGTGTCGAAAGACCTGCAGGTATGCGATGGAGTGCGGTATTTCAGGAAGACCGCCTGTCTGAAGGCTTTTCGGCAATTGAGAATATACGTATGGTTACTGGGAAAGGGATGTCAAAATCTGAGATTGAAGGTAAGTTGGCGGCTATTCTTCCATTAGAATCGCTTGATAAACCGGTGAAAGACTTAAGTGGCGGAATGAAGAGGCGCGTTGCCATATGCAGGGCCATGCTGGCCAAAAGCGATGTGATTATCATGGATGAGCCTTTTACCGGGTTGGATATGGCTACAAAGCAAAAGGTTGTAGCTTTTATTTTAGAAAACCTGAAAGGACGGCTACTCATATTATCGACACATCATATGTCAGAAGTTAAACTGATTCAAGGCGATATTGTGTATTTAAAATAAGTCAAATAAAAAGAAAATAGAAAATTTATAAAAAAAGAATAAATTAGGTTGACAATGGTAGGTGAAGAGCCTATAATAAACTCATAATAAAGAACGTAAGGGGTGAGTCCACCAAAAACTTAAGTATTAAACTCGACAGAAACTAGGAAACGGAGGTATTAGCCACCAGCAAACAATTTCAGTGGTAAATGATGTAAATTAATGGTATTATTATTTTAACCGGAGAGTATTCGATGTAACGATGAGTGCTCTCCGGTTTTATTGTAAAGGAAAACTTTCTTCAATTGCTAAGAACACCTTGTCTATTTTATAAAAAAATGGTAAGATATATTTCATAAGTCAAAGAAATTGGGGATATACTTTCTTTAGACAAAGAAAATTAATTTATCCACAATTTATCCACAGTTTGTGTATAACTATACACAATTTGTCGAAAAGCTATGGTTCTTGTCGGTGAATAAATTGTGGATATATATAAAATTTGAATGTAAAAATCCCCTGAAAGTGTAACTTTCAGGAGATTTAACAGGGACCTATTTTACCTCAAATGATTCACAGTCTGTACATTGAACTTCTGTAGGCTGATTTTCATGGGTTCCGACTTTGATACTGTCTAATGAACAGTAACTTGCGTCGTCGCAGTGATACTTACAATCATAAACTGAACACTGAATACATTCATTTTTATACATTTTGCGTATCTCCTTTTTTACTTGATATCTATAATAAAATAGAGCCGACCTATAATTTTATTGTGCGTAACATTTCAAAAAAAATGCAGCCACTATATGGAATCAATTAAAAACTTAATTAAAACGTCATTAAAACGATAAATTAAAGAAAAGATTTTTCGTTATAATAAATAATATTTGGAGTTTTTTGAAAGAATTGGCAAATGGGGAAGAATAATAATGAATAAGAAAAGAGGAAAGCACATTGCTTTAATCGCAGGGATTCCGCTGGCGGTTTTTGGAATGATTTATCTGACTATATCACTTTACTTTCAGGATCGTTTTTACTATGGGACCTGGATTAACGGAATTGATTGCTCCGGCAAGACGGTAGAAGAGGCGACCAGCCGCTTGATGGAGTATGACACATCATACATATTAAGATTTGAAGAACTTGACACAACTGAGGAGACTATTATCGGAACTGATATAGGCTATATTGTTTCTTACGAAGAAAGCATAAAGGAAATCAAGCAAGGGCAGAATATATGGTTATGGCCGAAGTCGGTAGTCGAAGTTAATTTTTTTAAAGCCAGTGAGACGGCCACTTTTGATGAAGAGAAACTGATGGAGGCCCTTAATAATCTGTCATGTATCTCGGGAAGCCAGGTGATAGAGCCACAGGATGCCTACGTAGATTATAACGAACAAAATGGGTTTGTTGTGGTTGAGGAAGTAAATGGCAACCGCATTGATGCCGAAAAGCTGTTTGAAGTGGCTAAGTCAACTGTTGAAGCTGGTAAATCAAGAATTAACTTAGAAGAAAACGGCTGCTACATACAGCCCCAGGTGACGAAGGAGTCAAAGGAGATCCAGGAAATTATGGCACCTATTGAGGCTATAACAAGTAAACAGATTACATATCAAATAAGTGATCATCAAGAGGTCATTGATGGGGCATTGATTAATACCTGGCTGTATATGGATGAAGAAGGGAACCTGGCTTTCGCTCAGGATAAAGTAACCCAATATGTTGAGGGTTTAGCCGCCGCTTATGATACAGTGGGGAACTCAAGGGAATTTGTAACAAGTAAGGGCAACACCATAACCGTCCAGGGCGGCAATTATGGATGGCAGATTGACGTTGAGGCAGAGGTTGCCGCTTTGCTGGAGATACTAAAGTCTGGTGAGAGTGTGACTAAAGAACCTGCTTACCTGTCTACCGCTTATAAACATGGCGGTAATGAAATTGGTAATACATATTTAGAGATAAGTATTGACGATCAACATATGTGGTATTATCAGAATGGCCAGCTGCTGATTGAAACAGACATTGTCACCGGTAATCCTTATAAAGGCAATTCAACACCCGTAGGTTCATATAAAGTTTTAAATAAGCATACAAGTATTGTTCTCAAAGGGGCGGATTATGAAAGCTTTGTCAACTTCTGGATAGGTTTTAAAGGGACAGCTTACGGTGTTCACGATGCCAGTTGGAGATCTACCTTTGGAGGGACGATTTATCTGGGTAATGGTTCTCATGGCTGTGTCAACACACCATATGCCAACGTTCAGGCCATTTATAATCAGATAGAAATAGGTACTCCGGTATTGCTTTATTGATACGCTGATATAAAGATAGGTGGTGAGGTGATTAAGATGAGAACAATCGTCTGCATAGGAGATAGCCTTACCTATGGTTATGGCGTACACGCCAAAGACGCCTGGCCTTATATTGTGGCTAAAGAAACAGGCATTACAGTTATTAACCGGGGAGAGAACGGAGATACGACGGCTGAGATGCTGGGACGTTTTTATGACGATGTGATCTTAGAAGAACCGGAATGGGTATTTTTGATGGGCGGTACAAATGATGTCATGATGGGCGTATCAGTGGACTTTGTTTTAGAAAATATAAGCTTGATGATTGATAAGGCAAAATCAGCTGGCATAAAAACCATTATTGGAATTCCGCCAGGAATAAAGAACAGGGCTTTTAAGACTTTTACGGATAGCCTTGTCAGGTATTGCCGGTCAGAGGATTTATATTATGTTGATTTTGAACATCTTTACCCTGTAAGAATGGTTTTGGAGGGGTTCGGCAGGCTTTATTCAGATGACCTGCATCCAACAAAAGAAGGCCATCATGTGATGGCTGAAATTTTCTGTGAATTTGTAAAAGAGAGGTGTTAATATGCGGTTTTTAGATATTATTGTGAAGAAACGAGAAGGCAGGGAACTATCGACAAAGGAGATCGGGTATTGGATTAAAGAATATGTGGCTGGGAATATTCCTGACTATCAAGTGAGTTCTTTGCTTATGGCGATTGTGCTTAATGGTATGAATGCCAGGGAAACATCGGATTTGACACTGGCGATGATGCACAGTGGAGAGGTTATTGATTTAAGCCGGATTAAAGGCATCAAGGTTGACAAACATTCTACCGGCGGCGTGGGAGATAAAACATCTCTGGCACTGGGACCAATGGTTGCGGCCTGTGGAGCCAAACTGGCCAAAATGTCCGGCAGAGGATTAGGCCATACCGGAGGAACTCTGGATAAGCTTGAATCAATCCGAGGATTTAATTGCTACTTGGATAAAGAACAGTTTGTAAAACAGGTGAATGATATTAATCTTGCGATAATCGGACAGACAAGCAGCTTAGTCCCTGCAGATAAGAAGCTATATGCTTTAAGAGACGTGACAGCCACTGTAGATTCCATACCACTGATTGCTTCCAGTATCATGTCAAAGAAGCTGGCCGCCGGAAGCGATGCCATTTTGCTGGATGTCAAATATGGGGATGGGGCATTTATGAAGACGCCGGAAGCCGCGATAGAACTGGCTCAGTCCATGATTGATATAGGTACAGCTTTAGGCAGAAGCGTGCGGGCAATGATTACTGACATGAATCAACCTCTGGGCAGGGCCATTGGAAATGCCTTAGAAGTGAAAGAAGCTGTAGAAACTCTAAAGGGTAATGGACCACAGGACTTTACGGAGCTTTGTGTGATTGCAGGGAGCAACCTGCTGGTCCAGGCACAGATAGCAAAAGATGTCATTGAAGGGAAAGCAATGATTCTGCAGGCGATAGACTCGGGCCAGGCTTTTGAAATGCTGAAAACAATGGTCAAAACCCAGGGTGGAGATGATACCGTACTTGATAATATAGATTTACTTCCTGCTTCTAAGTATATAACTCCTCTGAAGGCTGAAGTATCAGGATACATCCAACACTTAAATGCATTGTCACTGGGCGTCCTTGCTATGAAAATCGGTGCCGGCAGGGAAACAGCCGAGGATATCATTCATCCTGCAGTGGGCATAGTTTTAGAAAAAAAGGAAGGCGATAATGTAACCAAAGGAGATGTGCTTGCCTATATTCACCATGATGATATACTCCCACAAGATTGGCTAGATGACTTTTATAATAGTTATCATGTTAGCAAGGAGAAGGTTAAGGACACGCCATTAATATATAAGATTATCAGTTAGGGGAGTCAGTATGATGAACAAGATGCATCGCGGGAAAGTTACCTTTATTTATCATAGCGGCTTTAGCGTAGAGTTAAATGACTGCAGTATGCTATTCGATTACTGGAAAGGTAATATTCCTATATTTGATAATAATAAACCGCTATATGTATTTAGCAGCCATGCCCATGCAGATCATTTTAATCCTGAGATTTTCAAACTTAGGGATAAATACAAGGATATAATATACATTTTGTCTGATGATATTCATGCGGACGATGCCCCGGATATTGCCTGGGTCAAGGAAAATTCAACTTATCAGATTCATGGCATAGACGTGACCACTTTCCATTCTACGGATGAAGGCGTTGCTTTTTATGTTGTGGCCAAAGATTTGCGTATTATGCACTTTGGGGATTTAAACTGGTGGCATTGGGAAGGTGAAAGCAGTACATTTAATAATGAACAAGAAACTGCTTATAAAAAAGAAATAGATAAAATGAAAGATTTGAATATTGATATTGCTTTAGGACCGGCTCTGGATAAAAGGTTAAAGCCAAATCATTGGTGGGGAATTGAATATTTTCTGCGTAATACTAATGCAAGGCTGGTTTTTCCAATGCATTTTTTCAGTAAAATGAATACCTGCCGTGAGGTGTTGGCTATGAAGGAGATGCGGCCTTATAAAGACAGGTTTGTTTCTGTAAATGAGAAGAATCAAGCGTTTTATTTTGACTAAGAAGAGAATAGTGATGGGATTATTGGAACTTTTTTTTATTGCAGTGGGATTATCAATGGATGCCTTTGCGGTATCTATCTGTAAAGGACTTAAGATGCCTAAGCTGCATTTGAGTCAAGGATTTACTATAGCATTATTATTTGGCGGTTTTCAGGCGGTAATGCCGCTTCTTGGCTGGATTCTAGGTAAGCAATTTGAGGCCTATATAACTAGCATTGACCACTGGATAGCCTTTATACTGTTGAGTATTATTGGAATCAAAATGATTGTAGAAGCTTTACGTGATAATGGGGAGGAGGAAGAAGGCGGCGGTTTTAGCCTTAAGGAGTTATTAGTTCTTTCTATTGCCACCAGTATAGATGCGTTAGCTGTTGGGATTACCTTTGCATTCCTTCAAGTATCAATCGTGCCTGCCGTAAGCTTTATTGGTATTACAACTTTTATACTGGCATACATTGGTGTTCTAATTGGCAAAGCTTTTGGTGTGAAATTTAAAAGCAAAGCCGAAATTGCCGGCGGTGTCATACTGATCCTCATAGGTTTGAAGATTTTATTAGAGCATTTGGGAATTGTTTAACCTCCTAAGTAGTAAGAGAAAAGGGAATCGGCTGTTCCGATTCCTTTTCCTTTGTATCGATACTATTATTATGATTCATAGGCTTGAAGTTCTTCAACTACTTCCCGCACCCTATCTTCACAAACCCCACAAACTGTAGTAACTTCAGTGGTTTCAACAATTTCATCATAAGAATTTGCCCCATTATTGATTGCGTCTTCAATGTCTTGAATAGAAACATTTAAACAAGGACATACGATTTCTTCCATATCCATAATAAAATCCTCCTAAAGAATATAATATAAATTCAAACATAGTATGAGCAAATACTTTGTTTCTATTCTATAGAAACTGGACTGATTAAAAATAATAATACTGGTTGTTTTTAACAGGACAGATTTACTGTATATTAGAAAATATATTAAAAAAGGAGTAAGAAAATATGGAAAGTCAAAGATATGAATTGAACAAGCAATTAGCTCAAATGTTAAAGGGCGGTGTAATTATGGATGTGACAACACCCCAGCAGGCTAAAATCGCAGAGGCTGCGGGCGCCTGTGCAGTCATGGCGCTGGAGAGGATACCGGCTGATATCCGTTCGGCTGGGGGTGTTTCAAGAATGAGCGATCCCAAAATGATTAAAGGTATTCAGGAAGCGGTATCAATTCCGGTTATGGCAAAGGTCAGAATCGGACATTTTGTTGAGGCAGGTATTTTACAGGCTATGGAAATCGATTATATCGATGAAAGTGAAGTGCTTTCTCCGGCTGATGATAAACATCATATCGATAAAGACTGTTTTAATGTACCATTTGTATGTGGTGCAAAGGATTTAGGCGAGGCTTTAAGAAGAATTAATGAAGGCGCATCAATGATTAGAACAAAGGGAGAGCCGGGGACTGGTGATATCATTCAGGCCGTACGCCATATGCGCAAGATGAACAGTGAAATAAGAAAGATAACCTCGTTGACTAAGGCTGAACTTTATCATGAAGCGAAAGAACTGATGGTTCCTTACAATTTAGTTCAGTACGTCCATGAAAATGGGAGACTGCCTGTTGTCAACTTTGCAGCGGGAGGTGTGGCAACACCGGCTGATGCTGCATTAATGATGCAATTGGGCGCTGAAGGCGTCTTTGTCGGTTCCGGTATTTTTAAATCAGGGGCTCCGTCAAAAAGAGCGGCGGCGATTGTTAAGGCGGTTACTAACTATGAGGATTTTGGGATGCTGGCTAAATTGTCTGAGGATTTAGGAGAAGCAATGGTGGGAATCAATGAGCAGGAGATTGAGCTATTAATGGCAGAAAGAGGAATATAGTTATGAAAATAGGCATTATTGCAGTTCAGGGTGACTTTGAAGAACATCGACAGGTGATTAATCAATTAGGCGAAGAAGCCTTTTTCATTCGTAGGAAGGAGGATATGAAGTTTCATTGTGACGGACTGATTTTGCCAGGCGGAGAGAGTACGGTGATCGAAAAGCTCGTGAAGGAATTAGGGCTATTTAAACCGATACAAGCGTTAATTCAAAAAGGGACTCCAATTTTTGGTACTTGTGCAGGCTTGATTTTGTTGGCCGGACAGATAGAAAATGATACGAGATGCTGTTTTGGGACGATGAATATATGTGTGAGGAGAAATGCCTACGGCAGGCAGCTTGATAGCTTCAGCACACAGGCCAGGTTTAATAATGCAGGGCTGATTCCGATGACATTTATCAGGGCGCCACACATTTTATCTATTGGTGAAAATGTTCAATCCCTGGCTTCAGCCGATGGGCGGATTGTTGCAGCAAGACAGGAAAATCAGTTGATTACAGCCTTCCATCCGGAACTTACAAATAATACGGCAGTCCATCAATATTTTTTGGATATGATTCCAATTAAATAAAATATTGCTTTTTCTCCCATAATATTATTACCCTCCATTATCAATGGAGGGTATAATCAGTTGATAAAAACAGGAAGTGGAGAGATTTAGATGAAGCGTATTTTACTCATAGCAACTGGCGGCACAATTGCCTCAAAACGAACAGGTTCAGGTTTGAGTCCGATGCTGGAATCGGATGAGATTTTAAAATATGTACCTTCCTTATCAGGTAAATGCTTGATAGACACGATTCAAATTTTTAAATTGGATAGTACCAATATGGAAGCGAAACATTGGATAATGATTGGAGAAACTATTGAAAAGTACTATGAAAATTATGATGGCTTTGTTATTTTGCATGGAACAGATACAATGGCTTATACAGCCGCAGCATTATCCTATTTGGTTCAAGACGCCAAGAAGCCCATTGTTATTACCGGTTCCCAGCGGCCCATTGAGGGAGAGGTAACAGATGCAAAATTAAATGTTTCAGATAGTTTCTTATATGCCATGGATGAAAATTCCTGTGGTGTCAATATTGTCTTTGACGGTCATGTTATCGCCGGGACAAGGGCTAAAAAAACCAGGTCGAAAAGTTTTAATGCATTTTCAAGTATCAATTATCCGGATATTGCTGAAGTCCGCAACAACAAGTTAATTCGATATATTAATCAACCAAAGCCATTAGGGCCTGTAAGATTCTATCATACGATGAATGAGAAAGTTTTTCTTTTAAAACTCATCCCAGGGCAGGATGCACGGATTTTTAAATTTTTAAAAGCATATTATGATATTTTAATTATCGAAAGCTTTGGAGTTGGAGGGATTCCTTCCAGCGAGGCAGACAGCTTTATAGCTGCGATTAATGACTGGATACAATCGGGAAAGGCTATTGCAATGACAACTCAGGTTTCTCATGAAGGCAGTGATCTGGGAATTTATAGTGTGGGATCACAAGTAAAAGATAAATTCAATATATTTGAGGCCTATGATATGACCTTGGAGGCATTAATTACTAAGCTCATGTGGATTTATGCGGATAAGAAAGATGATGTCCTGGCAAAAGAACTCTTTTATCGACAGATAAATCATGATATTATATTGTAACTCAGTTGTATATGGCTTTAATATCTTCATGGTTAAGTGTATAATATGAGCAAAAAAAAGAGAAAAGGCTGTTGCTATTTACCGGACAATATTACGGTTCCGGCAGCAACTGCCTTTTTATTAGACTACATTTTATAAGAACGAGAATTGATTCTGACAAATAATCCTGCTTTGCTCAGTGCGGGACGAAGTGCCACATAGAGCAGCGCTGCAAGGAAAACAGAGGTTGCAGCATTAAATAATGTAGTTGCAGACGCTATCTTTACAAATGCGGAAGCAGCCTCTTGTTGAATACCTAAAAGATAACTATTATAAAGATATCCGGTCAAAGGATCAGCAACCACATTGAAAGCCATGCCGCAAAGGGCTGAAATGACGACCCATTTTGCAATATAGCCTTTCTCGTGGTGCGCACTGATGTGGGCAATTCTGTGGGCGATGAAGCCTACAATTAGCCCGATACATAATTTAAGAATAAAAGTTTTAGGTGCATATATGGCATATCCGGAAGTTAAGTCGGCAATTGTCATTCCAATGGCACCTGCCAGGCCTCCTAAACGTCCTCCGATCAACAATGCACCAAGTACGCAAAAGGTATTGCCAAAATGTATAGCTGTTAGGCTTCCGCCAAGGGTAAAATCAAATCTGAAAAATTGGAACCCGATATAACTAAGTGCTGCAAGCAGGGCAGCCTGGGCTAGTTGTAATGTCCTATTGTTTTCTTTCACTATTCTCTTCTTCTTTCATGATGTTTTTTCTATCATAACACCAAGCTGGCCAGGTTTGTAATGCCAGTTCATAAAAATATCATAGATCCAGATGAGAATATCATTGAAAGATTTTACTTTAGCACGTCTCTGGTTCCGGATAAACTACATCAAAGGTTTCGACGGTCATCGACTTGATCCTTTGATCCTCCAATGGCTGGTCATTATAGTTTGTTTGTACTGCGGCAATCTTATCCACAGCCTCCAATCCCTCGATAACTTTACCAAAAGCGGCATATGCGCCATCTAAATGAGGTGAGGTTTTGTGCATAAGGAAAAATTGAGACCCAGCAGAATCTGGTGCCATTGTCCTGGCCATGGACAGGACTCCGGGGGTATGCTTTAAATCATTAGAAAAGCCGTTCTGGGAAAACTCACCTTTAATACTGTAGCCGGGACCTCCCGTGCCTGTCCCTTCGGGACAACCGCCCTGAATCATGAAGCCGCTGATAACTCTGTGAAAAATGATACCATCATAATAACCTTTTTTAATAAGTGAAATAAAGTTATTGACTGTATTTGGAGCTAAATCCGGATAAAGCTCGGCCTTCATAACATCTTCGTTTTCCATTGTAATTGTAACAATTGGGTTTTGAGACATATTTATCTATCCTTTCATCTATATTGTTAATGGTATTATAATCTATAAACAGATTGATGTCAATAGCTTTATTAATCTGTTTTTGAATTGTTTTATTGACATTGTTTTTGTTTGACATTATAATAAAGCAAAGGAGGGGATTTCGTGATTACATATAAAATAGATGTGATAGAGTCATTGAAGGAGGCTGGTTACAACTCCACCCGAATATATCAAGAACGACAAATCAGCCAGGTTGCAATGCAAAAAATAAGAAATGGCGAGCCGGTAGGAATCAAAACCCTTGACAAGCTTTGTGAGCTGTTGGACATGCAGCCGGGTAATATAATAAAATATGTGGAAGATAACACCAAAAAAGATTAATAACTATTGACGATAATCTAAATGCTGATTATAATATATTTAAGTTAAGAGATTGGCTTAATATCCGAACCACGGGGGTATGTTTTTAACCACTTTGACTTATAAAAAAGTTATAATTACATTAACATGGTAAATGAGGTGAGATGGTGGCAATCATGGTGGTAAATGTAGAAGATGATTCTACATTAATGATGAATGAATTCTTTGACTATAATGGGTATTGTTATGGGATAAGCAGATCGAGGCACGATGATAAGTCAAGTCCGGCTCATTTAGAGGACTTTTATGAATGTACGGTAAGAACACAATGGGTGGAGGGTTTCCCAGTCATATTTGTAGATAATTCCGAAGACGCAGCCTATATTATCGGATGGTATCATACAGCTAAAATCTATAGGGATATACAAAGGATATCTTTATTTTTGGAAGGCAATATTGAAACAAAATCTGTAGATGCCCTGCTGCTTCCGAAACAGTCGAGGATTTTGGTTCCGGCATTTCATTTCCAAGATAAGGTATATGAGGTTATAGAATTTGATGATAATCGTTATCAACAATTGGAGGAGATAATTGATAATTATCATGGACAGACTATCCCATTCAGGTATGATGTCGTGGATTACCCTCTTGAGAAGAATGAAATGAAAGCAGCAGGCAGTGTCAAACCTGGAGGGAAGAGCCTGGATTTTAAGCGTATGAGCCGGTACTGTATTTCTAAATGTGAGATGCTTGCAAGAAATATTATGGAAGATGCCTGTAAGGATATAAGTGAAATTAAAGGATTGTTAGAATATGCAAACTTCGCTGTTTTATATGATAAGTCATCTGCCGACGGTTACTATTATCAGGCAATGGCCGATGAACAGCTGGGATTTATAAAGCAGGGATTAAAGGCGATTGAAAAGGCTATTTCGCTGGAGGGGACTTCGGCAGATTTACTTGCTCAGAAGGGAAATCTACTTGTTATCCAAAAGCAATACAATGAAGCCATTCATTTTTATGAAGATGCCTATGGGGTGGAGGGAGATGAAACATATTTAGTTTTGACAGGAAAAGTATATAGCCTGATTGGAAATATGGATATGGCATATAAAACATTTCGAAGAATCACAGATAATGATATCTTGGAAGCTTATGGCATTGACTTGAAAGATATAGAAAAACGCTGGCCTTTTGTAGCTATCCGTCATCTTAATTTAAAAAAATTATTAAAAAAAGATAATCGCAGGAGGTAGAAATGAAGACATTAAGAGATCTTTTATTGACATCTGATAATATTGTATTTTTTGGCGGCGCAGGTGTTTCTACTGAAAGCGGGATTCCTGATTTTCGTGGAGAGCAGGGGATTTATCGTACGAAAAGCCATTATGGTTATTCACCGGAAGAAATCATTTCGCATCGTTTTTTCATGAGGAACCCGGAGATGTTTTATGATTTCTATAAATCAACGATGATTAATCAGGAAGCCAAGCCTAACAAAGCCCACCTGGCATTAGCCGGATTGGAGGAATCCGGGCGGCTTAAGGCTGTCGTCACTCAGAATATTGATGGACTGCATCAAATGGCAGGGAGTAAAGTTGTCCATGAACTGCACGGGACAGTGCATAAAAATCATTGTATGGATTGCGGCAAATTCTATCGACTTTCTACTATTGTTAAGGACAAGGGTGTGCCTCGTTGTGAAGTGTGCGGCGGTATTATTAAGCCGGATGTTGTTTTATATGAAGAAGGGCTTGATTCGCAAATAGTAAAAAATAGCATTCAGGCAATAGAACTGGCGGAGGTACTGATTGTAGGGGGGACATCATTAAATGTGTATCCGGCGGCGGGCTTCTTGCAATATTATAAAGGAAATTGCTTGATTTTGATAAATCAAAGTGAAACGCCATATGATAATCAGGCAGACTTATTAATACACGAGCCTATCGCAGAAGTATTAGGAGAAGCATTACCCAGACACAATTGATGGAAAAGTTACACACTAGTTAAATAATAACCAGAAGGGGTATAATATGGCCGTAAAAAAGGTTTTTTATTTTGATTCAAGTGACGGGATACATAAGATTCACAGTGTCTTATGGGAACCCAAGAATATATCAGTCATCGGCGTAATTCAAATAGCCCATGGAATGACAGAGCATATCGAACGTTACGGATTGTTTGCAGAATTTATGTGTGATTATGGTTTTATAGTGACCGGAAACAATCATCTCGGACACGGCGGCAGTGTGACTACAGAAGATGAGTGGGGTTTTTTCGCCAGAAAAGATGGCTTTGGGTTTCTTGTTAAAGACATGTATACACTGAAAACAATAATTCGTAAAGAATATCCGAAGGTTCCCTATTTTCTATTGGGACATAGTATGGGATCTTTTTTGTCCAGAATATTTATTTCCAGATATGGCGAAGAACTTAATGGGGCAATCATTATGGGGACAGCCAATCAGCCGAAAACTGTTGTTAGACTGGGTAAATTTATAGCGGGGGTGATAGCACAGTTCAAGGGCTTGAATTATAGAAGCCAGCTAATTCATTCCATGGCAGCCGGAGGCTATAATAAAAGCTTTGAGCCGTCTAAGACGCCCTATGACTGGTTATCAAAGGATGAAAAGATTGTTAGAGAGTATCATGGTGATAAGCGCTGTACCTTTGTATTCACCGTAAGTGCATATAGAGATATGTTTGACGGCCTCATTGAAATCGCGGATAAAAAAAGCATTATGAGAATACCAAAAACACTGCCGATCTATTTGGCAGCGGGGGCGAAGGATCCTGTCGGGAATTTTGGGAAGGGCGTTGAGCAGGTCTTCAATATGTATAAAAGTGCAGGGATTAAAGATTTAAGTATAAAGCTTTATGCGAATGACCGACATGAAATATTAAATGAAACAGATAAGGCAATTGTATATGAAGATTTGCTGACATGGATAAGGCAGCGCTGCCCATACCCTCAGTTGACAAAATAACACATGGTTACTTTACCCTCCATTGTCAATGGAGGGTATAAATGGTTATGCTGCCAGCGTATAACTTTAATATTTATTTGCATTAGACATGGAGCGAGAAATACATTTATACTATATTTAACCTTATCAGGAAAGTCTCCCGCTTTTGTAAGCGGGGGTAAGGATTTGCCTGTTTCGGCAGGTGTTTAAGCTCCTGCCGAATGCGAATACCTTTGACTAGAGAATGCAGGAAGAATTAAAGGGGGCTTTTTTTATGAATGAATATAAAGTTTTTGCAATAAATCCGGGCTCTACATCGACTAAGATTGCGTTTTTTCAAGGCGGGGAATGTATATTTTCCAAGAATATTAACCATGATGCCGCTGAACTGGCACAATTTGAAGATATACCTGAGCAGCTGCCTTACAGAAAAGCAGTGATTTTAGAGGAATTAAGTAAGCAGGGAATAGTGCTGGAGAATACAGACGCATTTGTCGGGAGGGGCGGCGGCCTGGTAGGTATCGCCGGTGGTACATATAAAGTTAATGATAGGATTCTCGAACATGCCAGAACCTGTCATTCTGGGAAGCATCCGGCAACCTTGGGTTCCCAGCTGGCCTACGCATTTATGTGTGAATATGGCGGAGAGAGTTTTGTCGTAAACCCGCCTGATGTGGATGAGTTTTGTGATTATGCCCGTATGACCGGTTTAAAAGGCATATACCGTGAGAGCCGGATTCATGCATTAAATCAGAAAGAAATTGGAATTCGTTATGCCAATAGTATCAATAAGAAGTATGACGAATTGAATCTTGTCATAGCACACATTGGCGGAGGGATTTCCATAACAGCCCATCAACAGGGAAAGATGATTGATTCAAATGATATATTAAATGGTGATGGTCCAATGGCGCCTACAAGATGCGGTACTATCCCTGTTCGGGATATAATCGAAATGTGTTATTCAGGAAGATATACTAAAAACGAAATGAAAGATAAGCTGACTAAGTCAGGCGGAATTGTTGATCACCTTGGAACATCTGACGTTTTAGAAGTATGCGATAGGATTGAAAAAGGCGACCAATATGCCAAGCTGATATTCGATACTTTGATATACCAGATTATAAAAACCATTGGTTCCATGGGTGCGATTCTTAAAGGACAGGTAGATGTTATCCTATTGACTGGGGGTATATCTCGTAATCAGTATTTAACAGACTGTATAACCGAAGCAACGACATTTATTGCACCAGTTGAAGTGATGCCTGGAGAATTTGAAATGGAAGCTTTGGCAAATGGCGCAGTCAGAGTGTTATCAGGTATCGAAGAGGCCAGGACTTACACAGGGATTCCTGTCTGGTCAGGTTTTGATTTCATTGACTGATATACCCTCCATTGCCGATGGCAAAAAGATATATAAAATATAACTAAAATACTAAAAAACCATGAGATCTCCCTTTGATAGAAAATCTCATGGTTTTTATTTCAGAGTTCTTTGTCCTCAGTACCGAGGGTTTATAAGTGTGTTAAATACTGCTGAACAGAATATACGGCATTGGCGCCATCTGCAGCAGCAGAAATGACTTGCCGCAGCTGCTTCGTCCGGATATCACCTGCCGCAAAAATCCCCGGAGTACTGGTGATACCGGTCTCGTCGGCGATGATATAGCCGGATTCGTCCATATCCACGATACCTTCGTAGGCAGAGGAATTAGGTTCCATACCTACGGCGATAAAGACGCCGCTGGCAGGATAGTCATTTGACGCTTTAGTTTTAACATTTTGTATTGTCAGGCTTTCCACGGCATCTGTACCATTGATGGAAATGGCAGTGCTGTCCCATAAAATTCTTACATTTTCCAGGGATTTTAATTTATCACCGAGCACTTTAGCGGCACGAAACTCATCCCGCCGGTGTATAACGTAAACCTGTTTACATAATCTGGAAAGAAAAATAGCGTCTTCCACAGCCACATCGCCGCCGCCAATTACGGCCGTCACCTGGTTTCTGAAAAAAGCACCGTCGCAGGTTGCACAGTAAGAAACTCCCTGCCCTCTAAATGTTTCTTCACCGGGGATATTAAGCTTTCTATAGGAGGCGCCGGCTGCTATGATAATTGCTTTTGTACTGTAACTATTGCCATCTTCAAGTCGGATGATTTTTTCGTTACCGTCTAAAGTAATGGATAAAACGGAACCTGTAATAATTTGTCCTTCTAAAGCATCAACATGTTCACGCATCCGTATTCCAAGATCATATCCGCCAATGCCGGGTAATCCCAAATAATTATCTACTTCAGAAGTATTTAATATCTGCCCGCCGCTGACGCCGGTTTTTTCAATAATTAAAGTAGTGAGTTTAGCACGTTGTGCATAAACAGCGGCTGACAGGCCGGCAGGTCCGGAACCTATGATAATTAAGTCATATACAGTATCCATCAGATCACCTAAAGGGCTTTATTGATTTTTTCAGTTAGTTCGGCTTTGGTAATTGCGCCGACAGCCTTATCTACAGCCTGCCCATCTTTAAAAAGAATCATAGTAGGAATCGACATAACTTTATAGGCCTGGGCAGTAGAAACGCTTTCGTCCACGTTAAGCTTCCCGATGGTTGCCTTTCCTTCATATTCAGTCGCCAGTTCTTCAATAATAGGTCCCATCATCTTGCAGGGACCACACCAATCTGCATAGAAATCTACAAGTACGGGAGTTTTTGATCCCAGTACCTCTTCCTTAAAATTAGTATCGTTAAATTGTTTTGCCATAACAAGACACATCCTTTCTTTACTCTCAGTGTTTCAAAACCGTGTCTTACTTTGTCAACTGAGGGTAATATTATTGTTTTTAAATTATTAATAATTATACACTAATTTAATAGTTTTGAACAGGGGGATTGAAAGGATTCAGAATTTGGTGTAAAATAAAAAGAAATGACATAAAAGGAGAAAGAATATGGCGAGAAAGAAGAAGCGTGACTTCTGGGATGAAGTGGATGAGGACATCATCCAGCCGGAAGAAACGACGAATAACAATAAAAATTTTTCTGTAGATAACAATGCCTCTGATACTGAAACCATAGAAGATGAAAAATTCATGGCGACAAAGAATATGCCTATTAAAATCATTACAAGAATTTTATTAATGATAACAGCGATTGTTGTTGCTGTTTCCGGGTACATCTGTTACAAGTATATTGATGACCGCTATGTTGATGGTGCGTTCACGGCAAGCTATTTTGACAGCAAAAGCTTTTCGGCAGTTTATGATGAAAACATCATGAATATTGTGAAGGCGATTGAAAGCTTTGAACAAAATGCTGAAACTTTAGGGAATGCCGACAGCCAGATGATGACTGACTTTGTGGCGAGCTATGTTACGGCAGACAGTAATTTTTCCTTTATTGTCTATAATGATGCTGAAGTTGCTAAAGAAGTATTTTCAAGCGCGGAAGATGCTGTAGAACGTTTTGAAAGCAGTAATCACCGGATAAAGATAAGCACGAAAGCCGACGATGATTTTATGGTTAAGAACGGCGTGCCGGATAAGGGCCTAAATAAGGCAACATGGCAGGAAGCGCTTTCAAGTTTGGGGAATTCATACGCTATTTACACTTCGGTTAATAATAACCTGGAAGAGGAAGGAAGATTCTACGATTCATATCTGGAATATTCTAAGCTGACCGATAATTTTAAAATTGCACGAATTGCAGGTATTGTAGGTATTATACTATTTTTCATCCTGCTTATTTTCTGTATTGTTTCGACCGGAAGGAGAAAAGGCCTTAATGGGGTTCGTTTAACATGGTTTGATAAGATTGTTACCGAAGCCGCGGTATTAATATTAATTATAGTCATTGGAGGTCTTTCATTTGGGGTTTGGTATCTGCACACACATGATAATATACCATATGCTTATTACTTGAAGATTGGCGGATTATTATTAATTTATATGTTTGCCATACGTGGCTATTTTAGCCTGGTCCGTAGAATTAAAGCTGGGGTTTTTGGACAGAATTCGCTTATATATATGATTGGATGCCGCATCAATAAGGGGTTGGATAAGCTTCCGAAAGCTGTTAAAGCGCTTATTATTATTCTTTTCTTAATACTTCTCAACGGAGGGCTGGTATTTGGCTTAATAAATTTAAGAGAATTTACGGTAGTAGGCATTCCAATTATTTTCATTGTTGCACCGGTTATTTTTGTCATTGAACTTATTGTCTTTATCAGCTGCATATTTGGTGAGGGCGAAGATATGGAAGATGAACCTACGGACTTAGAGGATGAAGCACAAGAACCTGTTGTGGATGTGGTTCAGGAAAATCAAGATATACCTGACCCAGCCCAGGATAATGATTGGGAGAATATTGATTTTTCCAAGGTTGTCGAAAGTGTTGAAAGTGGAGGCTTCGTCCAATCGGGAGAAGAGCGAGCGGCCACAGTTGAGAATATATTTGGACCAGTAACAGAAAAGACGGTTATCCTGTCCAATGAAGAGACTGCCGAAGTGCTGGAATCCCTGAGGGAACAAGCAGTCCCTGAAACTTCGGCAGCGGCGCCTGAAGAAGTTGCCCCGGCATCTGAGGGAGAAGCCGGTGAAGATGATAAAGTCGACTTTATTGAGTTAAATAAAGATGTACGGAAGCTCTTTAAAGTGAGGCTTAAAGAAAAATCCATTGGTGTTACTTTACGGGCACCGGCCAACCCGGTCTTATTAGATATTGATAAGGCAAATGCTATTAAGGTATTGTCGGCTTTATTTGAGAATATTGAAGTTTATGGGAAGGAAGGTACCAGAGTCTATATCGAAATCTATGTTCAGGGTGGTAAAATGATGTATATGATGAAGAATACCATTAAAGATGAAGCTTTGAGCCAGGTTAATGCAAATATGGGTGAAGAACTGTCTGAAGTGAAACGCATTATCCAGGGTGAAGGCGGTAAGTTTGTTACCTCTGTTGACGGTGATATTTATAAAGCGGGAATATTATTACCTATTGCAGGTTCATAAACTGGCGAAAAAGAAAGCAGGCACTTGTTTTTGACAAGACCTGCTTTCTCTACATCCGTTATGAACGTGCAACAGTACGTCAACTGGTTTTCGTAAGACAAGATATCGTAAATAACCGTTTTAACCTTGAATTTGTGTGTTATTAATACATCGTTCACGGCGGAATTTAGCTTATTTTCTTTTTTCTAGAAGAAATCTTTTATGCCTAAAAAATTGAATTTCATAATCATTTTGATATAATAAGTAAATGAAAGGCTCCCCTCAATTGAGGGTACCTCTGTTCTAAAGCTTTTTGTGCTAGTAAACAGAAGGGATACATCAGATGAAAAATATGAAGACAATTTGTGGAGGGATTTTGATGAGTGAGACAAGATATATTATATCTGATGCTGCAAAGATGGTAGATGTGGAGCCACATGTACTGCGTTACTGGGAAGAAGAGTTAGGAATGGAAATACCTAGAAATGAAATGGGACACAGGTATTATACAGATAGGGAAATAAAGACCTTTATCAATGTAAGGAATTTGAAAGAAAAAGGCTTTCAGCTTAAAGCAATTAAAATGATTTTATCGACCGTCTCTGAAAACCTGTCATTGAATAATATTATTTCCATTGAAGAAGTAAGGAAAGGTTATAATGAAGAAGAAGCTAACCTGGAAAGTGTAAAGACTGAAGAAGCCCCTAAAGAAGAAGTTAAGATGGATCAACCCATGGAGGTCGCCACAAACAGCCAGCAATTAAAGGAAGAGGCTTCTTTAGAGAAGGTTAGTTCTGAGGATAAAATGAAGCATTTCAAATACATAATGGACAGTATTGTGATGCAGGCACTAAAAAAGAATAATGAGTCATTAGAAGAAAATATGACTGAAATGATTGCTGATAAAGTCATTAAAGAAATGGATTATTTATTCCGGGTACAGGAAGAGAAAGAAGAGCAGCGCTATAAACAAATCGATGAAATTATTAGAAAGAAACAAAGGGGAAGAAGAGAGGTGGCGGCAACTCATGTGCCCGGTTATACATCGACGAAAACAAAGAAAGGTCTTTTTAGGAATAAAAACTCATTCTGATTATGGACAAGTAACAAAAAACGCACAAACTGCCCCGCTCCTTTAGACGTAGGAAGCGGGGCAGTTCTGTCCTATGTTCCATCATAGGGCAACAAGTTATTCCGCCGAAATTGCTCCGGTTGGGCATGCAGATGCGCATGAACCACAATCAATACATTCATCAGCGTTGATTTCATATTTTCCGTCACCTTCAGCGATGGCACTTACCGGACATTCACCTTCGCATGCTCCACAGCTGATGCAGTCTGTTGAAATTACATATGCCATAATAGTTACCTCCTTGTATGATCCTGAATTCTTCAAGTACAAAATCATTGTAATACAAAATTTTATGCAATACAAGTTTTATTTTAAAAACATTAAAGATATCAGAATTTATTGCAAATCTGAAAAAAGTGTATTATAATACAGACATATTTTATATAAAAGGAGGCGTTAGCATGGCTCAGGTAACGAAAGACATGATGATTGGTGATTTGCTTCAAATTGATGCAGGCGTTGCCCCTATTCTTTTGGAGATCGGAATGCATTGCTTAGGCTGCCCTTCTTCACAGATGGAGACGATTGAAGAAGCAGCTCAGGTTCATGGGATTGATCCTGCGGTATTGGTAGATAAACTCAATGGGTTTTTAACACAAAGTAACTAATATGTAAAACGGCCCGATAGTGTGCTGTCTCAATAATATTCTGGTAAACATCATTAAGACAAACACTAGCCCGGCCGTTTTATATATTTGATAAGACCTGTATAGCTTTATCTTTAACAATTATATCAAAGTGTTCTTGGTAATATGCCAGTGTGGCATATGATGTTTTAATACGTTTGCCATATTCGGCAGCCGTGTTGCAGACTTTGTTAAATTCTCTGGGAGAATAATCACCTTTCCAAAGGACGAGGTAATAAGTAGCAGCCTTTAAATCCTTATATAAAGTATTATTACCATTATACTTATTAACAATAATAGACGCGAATGTCATTACATTGTCCAATGTTTTAAATGTGAAGACTTTCGAAAGGTTCAATGTATCTGAATTATTGTGGCCTTTAGGTTCTGCTTTACCGGAAGTCTTTTTAGCTTTTTTAGGCACAGGAACAATATTTTCGGAATCAGAGAGATCGCCGGTAATAATATCTTCACCTAGTTTTTTAAATAAATCAATAATCTCATCAGCGCCTTTATACTCTATCTCATCAGCATCTGAAAGTGAATCTGTTTCGTTGTCTTCAGCATACGAAGAGAATTTAGCGAACCGGGTATCCAATTCATCAGGATCCTCTACCTTTGTAACGATTAAAATAATACATTCACCTGAAACCGGGATTGCCTCAATAATAAGCGGGATATCATCGGCTTCAAAGCCTAGTTCATATGAGGCCTGAGTCATCATATCACGAAAAAGACTTTTAGCCTTCTCCGTTCCATAGGCTAATTCACTTATTTTCAATTCTCTATCAATTAAGTCATTTTTGTTTAAAGTACAACGGATTTGGTTCTCACTAAGTCTTTCTATTTTCATGGAATCACTCCTTTTCTAGCGTCGATACTCGAAAATAATTGTCAAATATTTATATATACAGTATATAACATTTAGAAGTCGCCTGTAAAGAGCAATGATTACAAATGTTTTGTCGAAATATGAAAAATAATTCATTTTTCCTATTTATTTTTATTATATGTAGAATCTTAAATATCATTACAGAATTATTTAGCATTTGCCTAAATAGCGCCGTTGTAGTATAATCTGATATGAATCGTTAAAATTAAATATGTGTTGTTCAATTTTATTTTAAATGAAGTGGGAGTTTATGTATGGATGAAAAGAAAAGGCATAGTATGGTAATCTGGATATTGAGAGTACCTTTGATTTTGATAATTATTGGAATTATCCTGTGCCTGGTTTTTGTTAGGAATCCTATAATGATTAAGCGTGTTGATGCTAGTCAATCGGGTACTTTGGACTTGGCGGGTATATATAGTCCGGTTAATCCTTATGTTAAAATTAATCATATGGATTTGGAGTATTCAGGTTTTTATAGTGTAGATGATAATGATAATATATGTTCATATTATTATTTTGGTTCAATAGGAGAGCATTATTATTTTATTGAAATCTCATCAGATAAAATGAATACACTTGATAAGGAGCTGACCGAAGGACTTGAAGATTTTTCTTTTACAGGAATCGTTATAGAGGATTCTGAATTGTTAGATATAGCAGCAGAAAGGGAAGGTATGGCCTCTGAGGAATATTTGGAGAACTATGATATCTGCAGCGTATTAATCAGCCAGGATAGCAATGATTTGGAGAGGGTATATATTTACTATGGATTAGCCATACTTGTGGTTATAGGTATAATACTTATCATTCGAATGATAAAAAGCAATGAAGAAAGTTAGGAGAATTTATGAGGAAGATACTACCGGTTGTTTTAGCATTTGTTTTTATTTTACTTATTGGAGCAGCAGTTGTGTGGGTGTTTTTAGCGGATCGTTATAAAGAAAGTACGGAGTACCTTGATTATGAAGAGGCGATGGAACTCTCAAGCGGTGAATATACTGTTGTACTGAACAATGAATTACAAGATTTTAGGGCCGTCGAATTTGATGGCAGAATTTATTTGCATTTTAATGATCTGAACAAAAATATAAATAACCGCTTCTATTGGGATGAGAACGAACAGGTTTTCATATATACAAAACCTACCAGCATTGTCAAAGCATATCCTGATGAAATGGGATATCATATTGGTGAAGAAACGATACAGTTGGATTATGTGGCTGTAAAATTGGTAGAGAACGAAACTTATATTGCTTTGGATTACGCACTTCAATTTTTCCAGTCTGAATCCTATGTCTACAACAGTCCAAACAGGGTTGTAATACGTACAAGATGGGGGACCGCCAATATGGCCACTGTCGGTGAGGATACGGCTGTCCGGTACCGTGGAGGCGTTAAAAGTGAAATATTAAGAGATGTAGCCACAGGTGAAAACTTGTATTTGATTGAGTCTTTGAATGACTGGAGCCATGTGGTCACCAGTGACGGATATATTGGCTGGATAGCCAATAAATATATTTCGGAAACTTCCACTGTTGAAGTAGAGGCACCAGCATTTGAGCCAGAAGAATATACCAATATATCAAGAGATTTTAAGATTAATTTGACATGGGATCAGGTGATGAGTGCAAGCGCTAATGCAGGATTAACGACCAGGCTGGAGAATACTGCCGGCATCAATGTTTTATCACCCACCTGGTTTTCCTTTGGAAATACGCAAGGTGATTTAAAGAGTATCGCAAGCCAGGAATACGTGCAGACGGCTCATGACAGGGGCATTGAGGTTTGGGCATTGTTTTCCAATGAGTTCCCTTCAGATAACAATCAGGTGTTTGATGGTGAAAAAACCGATGAAATATTGGCTTTCACTTCAAAGAGAGAGTACGTTATCGGGCAGATGGTTAATTATGTCCGTGACTATGGCTTAGATGGTATTAATATTGATTTCGAAGAAATATTAGTTGAAGGCGGAGACAATTATATTCAATTTATCCGTGAACTTTCTGTGCAGTGCCGGATTAATAATATTGTGCTCTCAGTAGATAATTATGTGCCAACTTATGCGGCTCATTATGATTATGAAGAACAGGGCGTATTTGTAGATTATGTTATGATCATGGGGTATGATGAGAACGTTGAATCGCCTGGACCAGTTGCTTCCTTAAGTTTTGTTGAGAAAGGAATTAAGGATACGATAGCAATGGTTCCTAGTAACAAGGTCATTAATGCAATACCATTCTATACAAGGATTTGGATGACTGGTGACACTTCCACTAATTTTTCTGCGGGTATGTCAGAAGCCCGTGGATATTTGGATGACAAAGGTATTACACCGATATTTGGAGAAGAAACCGGCGTAAATTATGGGGAATATGTTTCTGAGATCGATGGTAACTATTATCAAATATGGCTGGAAGATGCAGATGCAGTAACCGTAAAGATGAAGTTAATTCAGCAGCATGAATTGGCCGGTGTGGCAAGCTGGAAGCTGGGATTGGAAAGCGGTAAAGAAATCTGGGATATAATAAATAGTTTTTTGCAATAAATATCCAACAGTATTGAGGTTGTTGATGGAAGTTAAAAGAAATTATCAAAAAGAATTAGATAGAGTTATTGAAGATATAAACAAAAAGAAAACGAAACCAAAGCTATTTCTACATAGCTGCTGTGCTCCTTGCAGCAGCTATGTTTTAGAGTACTTGTCTGATTATTTTGAGATTACGCTTTTCTATTATAATCCCAATATATTTCCCGAGGAAGAGTATTTTAAGAGGGTTCAAGAGCAGGTAAATCTGATTCGCTGCATGTCATTTAAGAATCCGGTTTATTTTACCCTGGGGAAATATGAACCGGAAGTTTTCTTGAGCATGGCAAAAGGGCTGGAAGATATAAAAGAAGGTGGTGAACGCTGTTTTAAATGCTATGAGCTTAGAATGCGTGAAGCTGCTTTATGCGCCAAGGCGAAGAATTTTGATTATTTTGCAACCACACTGTCCATCAGCCCTCTTAAAAATGCGGCAAAAATCAATGAAATTGGGGAAGCAATATGGAAAGAAATCGGTATTCCTCATCTTCCCTCTGATTTTAAAAAGAAGAACGGGTATAAACGTTCGATTGAATTATCCAAAGAGTTCGGTTTATACCGGCAAGATTATTGTGGCTGTGTGTACCCTCAGTTGGCGAAGTAAGACTGTGTGTTACTTTGCCAACTGAGGGTACTCATAGTTATTCTTCAGGTAATTAATAAAAAGCTTTGTGCTCCCTGATATCTTCTCTTTTGCGATATGGGCAATGACAACAGAAGTGGTCACAGGATTCCCAAGAGGAATAACTGCAATATTTGAATGGCTAAAAACATTAAAGTTGTTGCTGCAAAGGATACTGATACCCTCTCCAGATGCAACGGCACTTAAGATTGATTCAACTCTTGCGGTACGTATAATATTTGGCTCGAAACCGCCTTTTCTACATATATCGACACATAAGTGATAGATACTGATATGCTTATTCATAAAAATGAATTTTTCATTTTTTAATTCCTCAATACTGATGGCCTGATACTTCGAAAATGGATGAGATTCAGGAAGCACAACAACAAGTTTATCTTCAACTAAGTGATAGCTTTTATACAGATTTTCTATCAGAAGCCCTTTTCTTGTAATCGCTAAATCGTAATCATTATGTCTTAACCCATACATGAGATGCTCATCTTCAACTTCCTCTATAGTTACATGAATATCTGGGTATATTTCAGTAAATTTTTTAATGATTGGTGTTATTTTATATTGAGTAAGGAATGGAAGGGTTCCAAGGTGTATGTGGCTATGATGAGACTGGGTATAAGGTTTCAAATGGATAATAATCTCGCTATGTAAAGCCTGCATTTGCAGCGCATCCTGATAAAATATTTTGCCGGCATCTGTTAGGGCCGCACTTCTTTTGCTTCTGTCAAATAATTTAATATCCAATTCTTTTTCAAGAAGGATAATCTGCTTAGATAGGGAAGATTGAGAAATGTTTAGTATTTCAGAGGCTTCTAAATAGGTGTTGTTCTCTACAATAGTAATAAAATATTCTATTTGATTCAGTGTCATTTGATTTCCTCCTGATTCATTCCTATTTAGAATGAATTGTAACATAAACTGAATTGATTGTACAGATAAATTGCTATAAGATACATTTATCAACAAACATACCAGGAGGTATAAAAAGATGTCACATGATATATATGATTTACGAACGGCAATTGAATTTTTGAAAAGCACTCACGGGGAACTTGTGGAAACTGATGTAGAGGTTGAACCTATGGCTGAGCTGGCTGGAGTTTATAGGCATATCGGAGCCGGAGGCACTGTTATGCGTCCGACTCAGATCGGACCGGCGATGATGTTTAATTGTATCAAGGGTCATCCTAATTCTCGTATTATTATTGGTGTTCTTGCAAGTAGAAGCCGGGTAGCCAGGCTTTTTGGCTGTACACCTGAAAAACTGGGTTTTTTGCTGAAAGAAAGTGTCAATTCACCAATACAACCGGTTACAATATCCAATAACAATGCAGTCTGCCAGGAGGTTGTGCATCTGGCGACAGATGAAGACTTTAATTTATATCATCTTGTGCCTGCTCCAACCAATACCCCGCAGGATGCAGGTCCCTATATTACCCTGGGAATGTGCTATGCAACGCATCCTGATACGGGTCAAAGTGATGTTACAATACATCGTCTCTGTATTCAGGGAAAAGATGAACTCTCTATTTTTTTCACACCAGGTGCACGTCATATTGGAGCCATGGCCAAACGTGCCGAGGCACTAGGACAGGCGCTTCCTATTTCTATCAGCATAGGTGTGGACCCTGCAATTGAGGTGGCATCATGTTTTGAGCCTCCGACCACACCCCTTGGTTACAATGAACTGTCTATTGCCGGCAGTTTACGTAAGCAGGCAGTAGCGTTGGCACGTTGCTTAACGATTAAGGAAAATGCTATTGCAAATGCAGAGTATGTTATAGAAGGTGAGGTGATTCCCGGTGTAAGGGTGAAAGAAGACCGAAACTCCCAGACAGGTTATGCGATGCCGGAGTTTCCCGGGTATACAGGTCCGGCTTCTGAAGAATGCGGGCTGATTAAAGTTAAGGCAGTTACGCATCGGAAGAATCCTATTATGCAAACCTGCATAGGCCCCAGTGAGGAACATGTAATTATGGCAGGTATACCTACAGAGGCCAGTATCCTGGATATGGTTGAAAGGGCTATGCCCGGACGCCTTTTAAATGTTTATGCCCATAGCGCAGGGGGCGGTAAATACATGGCAATCATGCAATTTAAGAAGCTTGATCCCAGTGACGAAGGTCGTCAGCGTCAAGCTGCATTACTGGCCTTTTCTGCTTTTTCAGAATTAAAGCATATCATTCTTGTAGATGAGGACGTAGACCCCTTTGATACAAATGATGTTTTATGGGCAATGAATACTCGATACCAGGGAGATCAGGATACTGTCTTTATTCCTGGAGTAAGATGCCATCCCCTTGACCCTTCGGAAAGTCCTGAATTTAGTCCTACCATATCTGCAAAAGGTATTAGCTGTAAAACCTTCTTTGATTGTACTGTACCTTATCATTTAAAAGACAAGTTTATGAGAGCTCAATTTTTGGATGTTGATCCGTCACATTGGACGCTAAGATGAAAAGAAGGGGGTCTTCGCAATGGAAAACCGGCTGATAATTGGGATTAGTGGCGCCTCGGGTGCACCAATTGCAATAGCGTTATTAAAAGCACTGAAAAACACAAATATAGAAACTCATCTCGTGATCAGCCGGGGGGGAGAAATGACAATTAAACAAGAAACGTCCATGATGCCGCACCAGGTCTATGATTTAGCAGATGTTGTTTATGAATATTCCAATATTGGCGCGGCTCCGGCCAGTGGAAGCTATAAAACCATGGGGATGGTTATTGTTCCCTGCAGCATGAAAACTGTAGCTGGAATTTATGGCGGATACAGCGATAATCTTTTGCTGCGGGCAGCTGATGTAACACTTAAAGAACATCGAAAATTAGTGCTGATTACGAGAGAGTGTCCATTAAGTGCCATTCATCTTCGGAACATGTATGAATTATCCAGGATGGGTACTGTCATACTCCCGCCAATGCTAAGTTATTATAATCAGCCTCAAATGATTGAAGATGCAACCCATCATGTCGTGGGAAAAATTTTAGACCAGTTCGGTATAGACTATAGTTTGTTTAAGCGATGGGAGGGATAAGATGGCCTGCTGTAAGGTTGTGCACACAGTATTTGGGTATCCTGTAGAAGCAGTTGCCGTGCAATCAGGGCATGATTGGAATATATCTGTTTACGGGGGATGTGTCCCTCATATTGGCTCTATGAGCATTGCCTGGCTTGAGGATTACGAAATCCACATAGAGACAATTCAAAGGCCTAATCATAAGGAAGCTGTTATCAGTGATATATTTGCTGAGACTGTTGCTAGAGAATTTAAGTGTTGTGCAACTGTCAGCTGCGGCATACATTACCACAATCCTTCTAAAAGTGATATACAAAGAATTATAGATAGTTCTTTGATTATGTTACAGGAACTGATATATAAAATAAGGGTATCACAGAAGAATGTAAAGTGAACCCGTTATTCAAGGAAGCTTTATATTTATACCTGCATTCTTTATTGAACCAGGCCGCAGAAAATATCCTGCGACCTGGTTTACCAGGATACTAATCCAATTTGAAAATATTCAGAGATACTAATGAACTATCATTAAAGGTCATGGTTTGATTAACACTTGAAGTAACAGCGATATCAATAATCGCATTTGCCGGCAGTTCAGCAATGGTATTTCCTGCATGGTTTACCCCATAATCTGTGGAATTCACTGTTACAGTATTTGTAGCTGGTATAATATTTGTTCCGTTTATGCGCACTGCAAAAGTCAAAGTTGCGGGCGCGTTAAATCTCGCGTACAAACTATAGGCGATATAATAGCTTCCCGCCTCTTCTACTGTAATACTATCGCTGATGGCGTAGGACACACCTTTTGCGCTTGTTGTAAACGGCATTTGAGTGATAGACGGTACGTTAGCCGTCATGTCAAATGCTGCTTCTAGATTATTATATAAACCTCCAAACACATTCAGACCATTTGCAGGTCCTGTGGTTCCAGTAGGGCCTGTGTCACCCTGTAAACCCTGCGGTCCGGTAGGTCCCATCTCACCAGCAGGTCCAGTGGGTCCAGTAGGTCCTCTTGAGCAGGTGCATCTAGTATCACATCTATTACATCTGCATTTTCTGTTACATATATTCTCAGCTTCACGATTGCATCCATAGGAATATCTTGTGTCATCAATCATATTTTTCCCCTTTCGCCTCAATGGAGGGTAGGCTTATATGAGTTTACACTAATATAATATGTATAATGTTCAATAATGTCACAATTTGTAGAAAAGATTAGCTTATATATTGTCCTACAATGGCAGTATCCAACGAATTAAGAAATAGGGTTAAAATATTTAAAAAAGCTTGCATCATAAACAACTTTATGCTATATTATTATCTTGTTAGAACTAATGTGGATGGGTTCCCGAGTGGCCAAAGGGGGCAGACTGAAAATCTGTTGCGATTGCTTCGAAGGTTCGAATCCTTCTCCATCCATTTTGCCGGCGTGGCGGAATAGGTAGACGCACAGGACTTAAAATCCTGCGGGCTTAAACGCCCGTACCGGTTCGATTCCGGTCGCCGGCAGTGGTTAAAAGTGAGAGAATTCCTTATTTCAAGGTGTTTCTCTTATTTTTTTGTAATACAAAGCTGACTGCAAAGTGGGAAATGCAGCTTACTGAGATTGCCAAAGGGAATCAGGAACCGGAGGTATTTATGCAGGGAATCGAGCGGATGGTGGCAGAGCTGGTAAACACCTATCATGAAGTGGGGGAAGAAGCCGTACTTCTGATGGCTGACGAAGAGGAGTTGGTATCAAGGGCGGCAGCAACCAGAGCCAACAAAAAGTAGTGATTGCGAAATGGCTCAGTACGCATCCGAAAATTCTTATTATGGATGAACCCACTCGAGGAATAGATGTTGGTGCAAAAGATGAGATATATAAATTGATGCTTGAATTAACAAAACAAGGAATGGAGAGTGCTAAGGCGCATATGCGTTTGAGGTGATTTTTTCAGATATAACAGAGAAGATTTTAATTCCTGATAAAAGTTAGTACAGCAAGGAAATTGATTAAGGATATCAAAAAAGTATTAGATGGAGAAGTCATCTTATATATTATGTTGTTAAAAAATGTGTATTCCATCGCATCCATGCAGGAAAACTAGACAACGGAGAACTGGAAGAAATCTGAAAAGAAATAATATACAGCATCATCAGAAAGAAAAGTTTTGAGGAAGGGAAGTTTCTGGGGAAATACTGCTGGTAATCGTGGATGCGACACAGTTATACTGCTTTAAAGAACGACATCCGATATAAAGATGGGAGCATAGGAAGATTTCCAGTATGAGCGGATACGCATACCGAAATACATGACTTAATTAAGGAGCAAGGAATGAGAAAGAGGTGGTTAGGGCAAAAAAAACTTACAACATAGAGTTATCAACAAAAAAGGAGCACTACGCTATCTTTTTACGTATGTTATGTGGGTAACTATCTGCAAATGACCTGATTCGGGGAAAAGTATTTTTTAAATTTGTTCTATGAATCAGCATCTATTTTCGGGATAAACTATATAGTATTATATTTTTGAAAAGTAGGAAGGGACGTTAAATGAAATGAAAAAAATAAGAAACAAGAGATTTTTTAGCTTTATGCTTGTCTTTACAATTTTATTTTGCTTTGGTTCGATTGTAATTGCCGCCAATACTGCAATACCGGAACCAACAATAAATCCGATAAAAAGCGGCGATACCGTAATAAGCGGCACGGGATATCCAGACAGCAGGTTAGTTGTCACTTTTCCGGACGGAACCAAATCGAACGCAATCACCATAGATAACAGTGGAAGTTGGACAGTTACAGCACCAAGTCCGCTCACGGCAGGTGACAAGGTTGACGTCGAACAAACTGTTGAATTCCAACCGACCGCTTCTGCAAGTCTTGACCCTGCTTCATCAACTTACAATGCCGGTGATATTGTAAATTATAATATAAAGTTAGGAAATTTAGATTATGAATTTACAATAAATAATACAGAAGTTTGGGCTTATTTCTCGTCGCAGATGGAACTTGTTGACGGCACTTTAACAGTAGGCGGGATAGCGGTTGATTCAAGCTATTATAACGTTGATGACATATTTGTGAACGGGAACCTGAGCGGGCACGTGCTGAGCATTAATATTACAGATCTAGCTCTGAATAAAGGAGAATATACGGCGACTGATTATATTAGTTTTCAGGTTAAATTTACATCAACAATTGGAACAGGGTCATCGTTGTTTTATTATTTTGCAACTGCATTGAGCGTGGATCGTCGTGATTCTATGGCCACTGTAGCAGGTTTAGTGACCTACGACGCAAACGGCGCAGATAGCGGTTCAGTTCCCACAGACAGTAACCTGTATTACGAGGGCGACACGGTTACCGTAAAGGGGAATTCGGGAAACTTGCAAAAAAATGATCTTGTATTTAAAGGCTGGACATTGGTTGCTAACGGCAGTGGAACAGTTTACAAGGAAAACGATACATTTACTGCAGACGGATCGGATATAATCTTGTATGCCAAGTGGGTATCTGCACAGTATACCGTGACTTTCAGCAGCAACGGCGGTAGTTCCGTAGACAATCAGATGGTTTCCTACGGCGATAAAGCAGTTGAACCCACGGCTCCGACCAAAGAAGGATATACCTTCGGCGGATGGTACACCGACAACGGTACCTTTAAAGATGCATGGGATTTTGATACTGCTGTAACCGACAATATTACCTTGTATGCGAAATGGACAGATGTATCAGAACCAACAAACCCATCAGAGCCAACCAACCCATCAGAACAAGCAAACCCATCAGAACCGACGAATCCATCAGAACCGACGAATCTAACGGAGCAACCGGGCACTGACGATTATAATAATATCATGTTGTGGGTTTTAATACTTTTATTTTCATTTGGCATAATTGTAACCGTTTTGTATACTATTTTTAGGAAGAAAATAAATAATTAACAAATATAAAAATAATAATGGGAGTGTCAAATTTTTCGCTATCGCAGGCTGCTGCCAGCCATTTCCCAATACTTACTGATTACCTGCCAATGATATATTTGGCAAGTTCAGTACGCCCGGAACCAACCAGCCCGTAAAACCCTAGAATTTCACCTTTTTTCAATTGAAGTTTATTGTATCAAAGGTGTCTACATATTTTCCATCTCTGAGTACAGAAACTTTATCACATAATTCAATTACTGCTTCTATTTTATGTGATATAAATATAACCGCCGTTCCCTCTTCTTTGAGTTTTCTGATGATCTTAATCAAATTCTGGCTCTCGTACACTGTCAAAGAAGATGTTGGTTCATCAAATAATATATATTTTGCATTTGAAGACAGTGCCTTACCCACCAGTTCAAGTTATTTTCTTGCTATTTTGTTGATTTCATTCCAGTTGATGCGCCCATTTTTTTGTTGTGCACTGAAATAAATATGGCTAAAAGAGAAAACAGCAAAGAACACCCCGTTGGAAAATCCCGCGTTTATAAAACGCCGATTCCTACGGGGGTGTTCTTAATTCATGTTGAAAAGGTCAAAATTCGGTATTAACCGACATCCCCTTTATTAAGAGACAGCAAATCAATCTTGTCTGTCCTGCTTACCCCACTGCTTATCCTCCGCAATTTTCCCCTGTATTTCCATCAACAGATCCCTCTAATATCCATCTTGTTACATGAGGCGCTTCTTCAAAATATCTGGCCTGGGTAGTACCTAAATGGACCTAATGGATTGCCGGAAATATAAACTCCATCCGCATACCCATTATACTGGGTTCCCGGACACGCATACTGCAGATAGTATTTTCCCTGGAACTATCCATCCATGCTTCCTCAATAAATGGTTGATAGCTCAGCATTGCAAAAGGTTATGCAATAATACTTTGCGCTCAATTTATGTGTTCGTGAAACAACCCTGATTAGGGATATTTCTAATATTTACTTATATTATCATTTATGATAATATAGTATCAAATACGATAACTATGGAGGAGGTATTCTATGTTAAGACATTCCGATGTGGAAAAAACAATTTCATATGTGGCAAGCTCTTTAGCCGCTATCATGGAAGCGGAAGTCATGATAGTGGATGACAAAAAAAGAGTCATCAGCGGCACGGCTTCACCTGAAAAGGGATATCATCTCAGCCAGGTCTATAATCATGCAATTTTAAAAAAGGAACTTGTGGTTGTTCAGGATCCCGGCTTCAACGATCTATGCATCGGCTGCACCAGCCATGGCAGGTGCAACGAGCTCATAGAGCTTGCTGCACCAATCATCGCCGCGGGGCAGTGCATCGGCCTTATCAGCGTCACTTGTTATGAAGAGAGCCAACACAAACGCATATTGGAAAGAATGGATGTATACACCGGCTTCTTATTGCAGATGAGCTCTCTCATAGCAAGCCGTGCACAGGAAGCCAAAGCAAAGGAAAGTTTACGTATCATCAACGCTGAGCTTTCAACAATCATCAATACAGTTGATGAATGCATTATTGCTTTGGACGATAATGATGATGTGACATTCTGTAACCAGTTTGCCGAAAGAATGCTGTCCGCTCCGGACCATGATATTGTCAAGAATCCCATAAGTAAGTTCTGTCCGGAATATCCACGGGAAATTTCAAATCTCCTGCTTGGCAAGCAGGAAATGGAGATTGTCGGTTATACCGGAAACCGGCAAATCGTTTACATGAGCGCCCATAGAATATTGACTGACGGGAATATGGCCGGAACTATTATTACGATAGAGGAAAGGCGTAAAGTTAATAAGTTCGTCAGCAGCTTTATTGGAAATAACAATGTTCTTTCCAGTACGGACATTGTTTCTGCAGGTGCAGCTATTGAAAAAGTAAAGCTAAGGACTGAAAAAGTGAGTACGACAGATTCTACAGTTTTAATCCGCGGTGAAAGTGGTACCGGAAAGGAATTGTTCGCAAGGGCCATACATAAAATGAGTTCCCGCTCAGCGTGTCCGTTTATCGCCTTAAATTGCGCAGCAATCCCGGATACACTTTTAGAAAGTGAATTGTTTGGTTATGAAGCCGGTGCCTTTACAGGAGCTAAAAAAAGCGGCAAACCCGGCTACTTTGAGCTGGCCGATACAGGCTCAATCTTTCTTGATGAAATCGGCGATATGCCTATTTATTTACAGGGCAAGCTGCTTCGTGTCTTACAGGAAAAGAGGGTTCAGCGCGTGGGTGGTGAAAAGGAAAAAAAAATTGACATACGCATTATAGCTGCCACTAATAAAGCGTTGGAGAAAATGGTCAGTGATAATAGTTTCCGCGAGGATTTATTCTACCGTCTGAATGTCATTCCCTTACATATTCCGCCATTGCGGGAACGGGGAGACGCAGATGTATTAGCCCTTGTAGAATATTTTATGGATAAATACGGCCAGCATTTTGGTAATCCGATCTGCAAGCTTTCGGAGGATGCTAAGAAAGCGCTGCTGGCTTATCGGTGGCCGGGCAATGTGCGTGAATTGGAAAATGCTGTCGAGTATATGCTGAATATGGAATCATCATCTGTTATCACATTTGACAGTCTGCCTGAATATATTCGGGTTAACTGCCAGGAAGGGAACAGCTTATTGAAGGATTCATTGCGTACGCAATTGGCGCAAAAGGAGCGGGAAATCATTATTGAAACATTAGGTCGGTATGGTAAGTCTAAAAAAGGAAGGGAAGCAGCAGCAAATGCTTTAGGCATCGGTATCGCATCCTTATACCGCAAGATCCGCGAACATGCACTAGACTAATCACTAATCATATAATCTTTTCAATTCTTTTGCAGCTGCATGCAGCTGCAATTTCTTAATTAAGAAAAATCTGCAACTATTTCATCACCTTTCAAATGACAGGAGAAAATGGCTTTTCTGATATTTTCCAATCCCTTGACTCGTTTTTTTAAACTATAGGTTAAAATACCATGCTGCTACCCCTTCCATGTCCGAAGCATAAAGCTGAAAACATGTAAACTAAATATATGGATATTAACTAGTTATAAAGAAGGTAGGAGATGAATCATGACCAAATTAATTGATGTGAAAAGTGAAATCGGAGTATTAAAAAAAGTGCTGCTACACCGGCCCGGCGCTGAGTTGGAACAGTTGGTACCTGAAAATCTGGACCAGTTGCTTTTTGATGATATTCCCTACTTGGAAGCTGCCCAGCGAGAGCACGATCAATTTGCCGGGATATTGCGTGAACAGGGGGTTGAGGTACTGTATCTGGAAGATTTAGCGGCAGAAACTATTGCTCAGGATATCTCTATTAAGGAGCAGTTCATAGAGGATTTTATCAATGAGTCCGGAAGAGCGGCAATCCACTATAAAAAAGAATTGAAACATCTTCTGCTTAGCTTTGAAGATGAGAAGGAAATGATTCTTAAGACTATGAAGGGAACCAGTTTGCAGGAGATAAAGGAAGGCTTTAGTAGTCCTTTAGTACGCAGTTTGGCCAACGAAATACAGTTTGTCATGGATCCGATTCCTAATTTATATTTTACTAGAGATCCATTTGCGGTCATTGGCAATGGTGTCAGCATGAACCAAATGCGTTCGATCATACGTAACCGTGAAACTATCTATGGAAGGTACATACTTGAGCGCCATCATAACTACTGCGGGAAGGTTCCATTCTTTTATAAAAATAGTGAACCATTCAGCATAGAAGGAGGAGACATCATCAATTTAAGCGATACAGTTCTGGCGGTTGGTATTTCCCAGCGTACTTCTGCTGAGGCTATCGATTTGTTAGCACGAAATTTGTTTTCCAACGAAGAATCGACGATCAATACAGTCCTTGCAGTGGATATTCCAAATCTGCGGGCATATATGCATCTGGATACGGTGTTTACACAGATAGATTTTACTACATTCACTATCCATCCTGGTATTCTGAGCAGCATAAAGACTTATATCTTGCGCCGAATGGGCAGTGATGGTAAGTATTGTATGGAACAGTCTTCTGATAGTCTGGCAAATACACTATCAAAAGTATTGGATACTGGCGAAACTACATTGATCGAATGCGGCGGAAAGGATCAAGTCGCTTCAGCTCGTGAGCAATGGAATGATGGCGCAAATACTCTTTGTATATCTCCCGGTGTTGTTATTGTTTACGATCGTAACCGAGTTACTAACAAAATAATGGAGGATTTGGGAGTTAAAGTAATTACCAGTCCAAGCTCCGAACTTGCCAGGGGCAGAGGCGGCCCTCGCTGTATGAGTATGCCGTTTGTTAGAGAGAGTATCAAATAATAATTATATAAATGAAAGGATGGTTTGTTATGGCAGTAAACCTGAAAGGAAAAAGTTTCTTAACTCTGATGGATTTTACCTCCGAGGAGATCCGTTACCTACTGGATCTTTCTCATGAATTAAAAAGTAAAAAAAGGGTTGGTATCATTGGTGAAACCCTTAAGGGGAAAAGCATAGTTTTGCTGTTTGAAAAAACGTCTACCCGAACTCGCTGCGCATTTGAAGTGGCAGCCGCCGATGAAGGGGCTTATGTCACCTTCCTTGATTCCGGAAGCTCCCAGATGGGAAAGAAGGAATCTATTGAAGATACCGCAAAAGTTTTGGGACGCTTTTATGACGGCATAGAGTACCGTGGGTTTGACCAAAAAATAGTTGAGGATCTTGCGAGATACTCAGGTGTTCCGGTTTGGAACGGTTTGACGGATGTGGATCATCCCACCCAAATATTAGCGGACATGATGACCATGGAAGAGCATATTGTAAAGCCGTTAAACAAATGCAAGGTTGTTTTTTGTGGTGACATCCGCAACAACATGTCCTATGCCTGGATGTACGGTTGTGCCAAAATGGGGATGCATTATGTGGCTTTTGGCCCGAAGGAATTAAAAGTTGATGAAAATATTCTAGGATCAGCTCAGGAAATTGCACATGAAACCGGAGGGAAAGTCGAAGTCTGCCATGATGAGTCTTGCCTGGAAGGTGCGGATGTTTTATATAGTGACGTTTGGGCATCCATGGGTGAAGAGGAGAAAATTCCTGAACGTGTCAAGATATTGACTCCCTACCGTATTACTATGGATACTATAACCGCAACTAAAAATCCCGATGTCATCTTCTTGCATTGCCTGCCCAGTTTCCATGACTTTGAGACAAAGATGGCTGCAGCCCAGAAGGAGCTTGGGTACGATATTCGAGAAGTAACCGACTCCGTATTCCGCAGCCGCCATTCTAAAGTATTTGATGAAGCGGAAAACCGTATGCATACGATTAAGGCGGTTATTGTCGCCACAATCGGAAGATAATCAACGATAACGGTTTTTATAATTTTTAAGAGGAGGTTGTTTATATGTCAGAAAAAGTCGTGATTGCATTGGGGGGCAATGCCCTGCAATCCGGGAAAGGACCAGTTACCGCAGAAGCGCAGCTAACAATTATTAAAAAAACAAGTGAGTTTATTGCTGAGATTAGTACCAGAGGATATGAAATTGCAATTGTTCATGGAAACGGTCCACAGGTCGGGAGAATTTTACTGGCTTCTGAAACTGCACAGGCGCTTACTCCTGCAATGCCTTTTGACGTCTGCGGTGCTATGAGTCAGGGATATATAGGATATCATTTGCAGCAGTCCCTAAGGTACGCATTGAATATCCGAAACAGGAATGTGCCTGTTGCAACGATTATAACACAGATGATCGTGGATAGGAACGATCCGGCATTTAATAATCCGACCAAACCCATCGGTCCCTTTTATCAGGAAGCAGAAGCTAAAGTGCTGGAGAAAGAAAAAGGATATAGCATGTGTGAGGATGCAGGGCGAGGTTGGCGACGTGTTGTCGCTTCCCCAATTCCCAATCAGATCGTTGAGATTGACACTGTCAGGCAATTGTGGAAAAGCACCATTGTTATCACGTGTGGTGGAGGCGGCATTCCGGTTGTTCAAAATCCGGATGGTACACTGGAGGGTGTTGCTTCCGTTATTGATAAGGATTTTGCATCTGAACTTTTAGCGGAGAAGGTGGGAGCAGATGCTCTCTTGATTCTCACTGAAGTGGAGAAGGTCGCTATCAACTTTAACACAGCCCGTCAAGAAAATCTCAATCATATGACGTTGGCCGAAGCGGCGAAACACATGGAAGAAAAGCAATTCGCCCCTGGCAGCATGCTGCCAAAAGTACAGGCGGCAATGAAGTTTGTGCGTATGAATCCGGGGAAAAAGGCTATCATCTCTTCGCTTGACAAAGCAGTTGAAGCCTTGGAAGGCAAAACAGGTACAGTTATTACATTCGCATAATTAAAAGTATAGGTTAGAGAGGAGAATTATTCATGAATCATGTAAAGATAGCGATATGGGGATTCGGAGCTATGGGTTCAGGTATCGCAAAAAATCTGCTTAAGAAAAAAGGTGTCGAAATTATCGGTGTTTGCGATAGCCATCCCGAGCGCATGGGCAAGGAGATGTTTTCTGTTCTTGGTTTGGCTACAGAGGGACGTACACCTGTAATCATTCAGGAGAAAATTGAAGATGTCGTGAAAAAAGGCGTTGCTGATATCTGTATCATCGCTACAGACTCATTTGTAAAAAAAGTTTTTGACAAGGTTAGGTTCGTTCTTGAGCAGGGTATCAATGTTCTTACGTTGGCAGAAGAAATGAGCTACCCTAAAGCTCAATATCCTGAACTGGCCAAAGAGATGGATCACATAGCAAAGGAAAATGGAGTAAGTGTTATGGGAACCGGTATTAATCCTGGTTTGGTGATGGACTTGTTAGCCATCTGTCTTTCAGGAGCAATGACGGATATTACCGGTGTCCACTGCCGCCGCATCAACAGCCTTTCCCCTTTTGGCGTGGCTGTTATGGAGGAACAGGGAGTGGGAATCACAGTTGATGAATTTGAAGAGGGTATCAGGCAGGGAACATTAGCGGGTCACGTGGGGTTCGCTGAATCGGTTGAAATGATCTCCGATGCATTAGGGCTTGGTGTTGACCGGTTTGAACAACAAATGACGCCAATTGTTACAACTGTTGATCGTAAATCCCCTCATGGTGAAGCAAAATCCGGAAATGTGGCCGGCGTAGATATGAGAGGACAAGGATATTGTGGGGATCAACTCTTGATTAAGATGGAGCATCCGCAGCAAATTGAGCCGGAGGATGAAGGCGTACATACCGGCGATTATATAATACTCGAGGGCAATCCGGCCATAAGTATGGAGATTAAGCCTGAAATCAGCGGCGGGCTTGGAACGATTGCTATGTGTATAAATTGCATTCCCCATGTTATCAATGCACGGCCTGGCCTGCGCACGATGATAGACATTCCGGTTCCACATGCAATCATGAGTGATTTTCGGGATTATATAGACCCGGATAAAAAAATAGTGAGGTAGGCTAGGAGGAAGCTATTCATGAAACGTGAAGATGATTTTAATACTCGAAGAAAACATCTAAAGGAGATGGATGATGTACAGTTGAAAGCGTATTTTTGGGAGCTGGCAGAAAAAGTTGTCGACCCACTCCTGGCACTTGGCTATGAAAACACGACAGCATCTATTGAACGTTCGGTTCTGTTAAGAATCGGCTTCTCTTCTCTGGAAGTAAAGCCAATTGTAGAAGGGGCAATTGCCAATAATTTGCTGGGACATGGAGCCGGAAACATCGTTTACCGCCTGTCCAAAGACAGGGATATTAGCATTCGAGATGCCGGTTTGGCTCTGTCAAGGGGAGAATTATGGGAAGAAGCCTGTACGCTGTTTAAGGAGGTGGAATAATGGTACGTCTGGATAAAAACAAGAAACTGAATATAGAAGAAATATTGAGAGATTTGAAGGACTACCGTCCTAAACGCAGGGGCTGGACCTGGCGCAGGCCTGCGCCTGATTTGACAATGGGTGCCTTTACTTACCATGATGCTTCCGAACCGATGAAACAGGGTGTCCCGCTGATTACCGCCCACTATTTTAATGATATTGATCCCCAGCCGCTGCCTGTCATCACCACTGAAATCGCATCAGGACGTTTCGAGGATGACATTCGCCGTATGCGTATGGCAGCATGGCACGGCGCAGATCATATCATGGTCATCCGTACGGCGGGCCAAAGCCATTATGATGGATTGATTGAAGGAACCCCTCAGGGAATAGGTGGTGTGCCGGTTACCCGTAAACAGGTTCGTGCACAACGCAAGGCGCTGGATATGATTGAGGAAGAGGTTGGCAGGCCTATTAACTACCACTCCTATGTGTCCGGAGTGGCCGGACCGGAAATCGCCGTCATGTTTGCTGAAGAAGGCGTAAACGGATGCCACCAGGATCCTCAATACAACGTTATTTACCGCAATGTGAATATGGTTCGTAGTTTTGTAGATGCGTGTGAATCAAAACGGTTGATTGGATGGGCTAAGATGGTGCAGATTGATGGTGCTCACAATGCCAATGCTACTGCCCGTGATGCCTGGAAGGTTATGCCTGAGCTTATGGTGCAGCATGCGATCAACGCAATTTTCTCCGAAAAGGCCGGGGTTCCTAAAGAATTAATATGTCTGTCTACAGTTCCCCCTACGGCAACACCCGGTCCTGCTATGTACTATGATTTGCCATACGCCGTTGCATTACGAGAGTTTTTTAGCGATTATCGCATGCGGGCACAGATGAACACAAAGTACATTGAATCCTCCACCCGGGATGCCACGGTAACCCATGTGATGAATATGTTGATTTCCAAGCTGACCAGCGCAGATATCCAGTCAACTATTACACCTGATGAGGGAAGGAATGTTCCATGGCATATCTACAATATTGAAGCCTGTGACACGGCGAAACAAACCCTGCTTGGTTTTGACGGTCTTATGGAAATGGTGGAGCTGAAACAAGATGGTCCGCTTCGGGAAATGTCAAGGGAAATCAAGGAACGCTCAGTACTGTTTATGGAGGAGATACTGGAGCTTGGCGGTTACTTTGATGCTGTGGAAGCCGGTATGTTTGTTGACTCCGGTTGTTATCCCGAGCGTAACGGAGACGGTATTTCCCGGCAGATTGAAGGTGGTATAGGCGCCGGGACAGTTATTAAGCGTGAAAAAGATTACATGGCTCCCGTTACAGGCCACTATGGCTATAATAATGTGGCACAGTACGATGCCGGTTGTGTGGATGAACCTTCCGGGCTGATAGGCGGCTGTACGCTGCAGGATCCTGATAAGATTATCTACATTGACGAATTGGACGAAGAGGACAATGTTTATACCCGAATGAGTGATCTGGGAAAATATCATGATGGCACTACATTGAAGCCGGAAATGGAGTGGATGGCTGATGGTATTGTTCAAACGACCATGTTTTTTCCCGCAGAAAAACGCATCGCCGAAGCCGCCGCTTTAGAAGTAGGGCGCAATATGGGCTTAGAAGATGTCGAAGTCATCAGCCGTGAGATTTTACAGGCTGCGGAGGGTACCCGTGTTGAGATAAAGGGGCGTTACCCTAAGGATATTGACGTAAAAAGCCTTGTGCTTCCAAAAGAGCCTCATGTTCTTAGTGAAGAGGAAATTCGCAATTTAATTGAAGAAAAGCCTATGACAGTCGTATGCGGCACAGTAGGAGAAGATGAGCACAGCGTCGGCCTTAGAGAAGTGATCGATATCAAGCATGGGGGAATTGAAAAATGGGGTATCAAGGTACATTATCTTGGCACTTCAGTACCTGTGGAGAAAATAGTTGATGCAGCGATCGAACTAGATGCCGACTGTATCCTTGCCTCTGCAATTATCAGCCACGATGACATCCATTACAAGAATATAGCAAATATTGACCGCATTGCCAGAGAAAAAGGGGTTAGAGATAAGCTGATCTTTGCTGCCGGCGGGACTCAGGTAACTCCTGAAATAGCGGTTCAATATGGAGCGGACGCAGGTTTTACACGGGGGCATAAAGGCATTCATGTGGCAACTTTCCTTGTTGAAGAGCGTCAAAGGCGAGGCAGATAAAACAAGAAATTGTGATAGGGGGTGGTCTGCAATGAAAGTAGATTTTGTCGTGGCGGAAATAGGCTCGACAACAACGGTTGTAAACGCATTTAATAATCCAGAGGGACATGCCCCATTCTTTTTAGGACAGGGACAGGCGCCGACTACGGTGTTTGATGAGAAAGGAGTGACCATCGGTCTTAAAAATGCACTAAAAAGTTTACAGGAAACGTTGAAAGTTGGAGAACTCTCTTATGGTGAAATGCTTGCCACCTCCAGCGCCGCAGGAGGCCTGAGAATGACGGTTCACGGACTGGTACATGACATGACTGTTCGGGCCGCTAAAGAAGCTGCTCTGGGGGCAGGTGCGAATATACACCTGTGCACGGCCGGAGTTCTTTCGGAATACGACCTGAGAGAATTGGAAAAAATAAAACCAAATCTGGTTCTGTTGGCAGGTGGAACTGATTATGGTGATAAAGAAACAGCTGTAAAAAATGCCAGACTGCTTTGCACGCAATTTCAGCGCCCTCCTGTTATCTATGCCGGGAATATCCAATGCCAAAAACAGGTGGAGGATATTCTCACAAGCGCCGGCTTCAAGTGCTATATTGTGGAGAATGTGTATCCGCGGCTGGATGCTCTTACTATTGAACCGACCCGCAAAATCATTCATCAGGTATTTGAGGAACATATTACTCAGGCGCCGGGGATGTCCAATGTGAGGGATATGGTTCAGGGTACAATCCTTCCCACGCCGGGGGCAGTCATGGAATGCGCTCATCTATTATATGGTGAAATCGGTGATCTCATGGTAATTGACGTTGGAGGAGCCACATCAGATGTGCATTCCGTTACCAAAGGCTCTGATGAGATAAGTGCAATCATGATAGCTCCGGAGCCTCTGGCAAAACGCACAGTTGAGGGAGATCTTGGCGTTTATGTCAATGCCCGCAGCATAATAGAATTGGTTGGAGAAGAAGAAATCCAACGAGAAACCGGTCTTATCATTGAAAAAATTTTGGAAACGTATCAACCGATTCCCGATTGCGAGGAACAACGACGGCTTGCTAAGTGTTTGGCAAGGCATGCAGCCTCTATTGCATTGAGAAGACATTCCGGGCAATTTCGATATACTTATGGAGCAGCCGGAAGACAAGCTTATGCAGAGGGAAAAGACCTGACAAAAGTCAAATGGCTTATTGGAACCGGCGGAGCGCTTACCAGGATGCCTGGGAGGGAAGCCATTCTCGAACAGCTTCGGGATATAAATGAGGGGAATCTACTTTTAATGCCGCGGCCCGGTGTCATGCGTACTTTACAGGACCACAATTACATTATGGCATCTGCCGGCGCTTTATCAATCAAACATCCTGAAATGGCGATTGCCTTAATGAAACAAAGCTTACATATCACAGATTCAAATATCGTACAAAGTGGGGGAGAAGGTGAAAGAGTATGAGATCTATATGCCGGAGCGTAAACTGTAACCCGGTACTTAGGATTAATTTAGATAAGTTAAGGCACAATGCGAAGGCGATATGTAGACTGTGCCATTCCCATGACATAAGCGTTACCGCAGTGACCAAGGTATTTTGCGCCGACAGCAAGATGCTTGACGCAATAATGACGCAGCCAATTGATTATCTTGCTGATTCAAGGCTGATTAATATTGCACAATATAGCAATGTAAGTGTACCGCGCATCTTGTTGCGTGCGCCGGTACCGGCTGAAGCTTCAGAGGTTGTCTTAGGCTGTGATATCAGCCTGAATTCTGAACTTTACTCAATTAAGGAACTTGGAGTGGCATCGGAAAAACTAGCCACTTGCCATGGTATAGTACTGATGATAGATATGGGTGATCTGCGGGAAGGCGTATATTATAAAAATACAGATGAGATATTACGAATGGCAGAGTACGTTGCCAACCACAGATGGTTAGCCCTCAAGGGAGTAGGCGTTAATCTGACATGCTATGGCTCTGTAGTCCCGGATAAGGTTATTATGGAACGTTTTGCTTCAAGCGCAGACTTTTTACATAAAAAGCTGGAAATGAAATTTGAGATTGTATCCGGCGGCAACTCAAGCGCAATAGACATAACAGAAAGGGGTGATATGCCGGCAATAGTAAATAATTTACGGATTGGCGAGTTCTTGGTTCGCGGTGAGGAGACAGCGTATCAAAGAACGCCTGACTATATGGAATCAGATGTAGTCACTTTAGAGGCAAGGTTAATCGAGATACAGGAAAAACCGTCCTATCCGGAAGGTAATATTGGTTTGAATGCATTTGGAGAAAAAACATCATTTACAGACAAAGGGGTGCGCCGTCGAGGTATTTTGAATATCGGGCGGCAGGACATTGATCACGAGGGACTTGCGTGTCATGATAAAGGCGTGGAAATTCTGGGAGCCAGTTCAGATCATTTGATTGTTGATCTGTCGGAAGCTGAGAATACCTATCATGTGGGAGATTTCCTTGGGTTTTCATTAACCTACTCAGCATTATTACGCGCATTTACAAGTAAATACGTTGACCGTAGCTACCATGGAGATATATAACCCGGATTCAAATTAGGACAAATAAGAGGGGTATTCGTTGTATTTTAACCTTTATTTTTTCTTTGATTTATACCCGATTATGAGGGTTTCTGCTATAGGCGCTTAATAACTGCCGGTCTATATGTATAGCAAAAGCCTTAATTGTACGATAATACCAAAACGATGAGGTAAAAATGCTAGTTGCTATATGTAACGCTGAATTGGAGGCCGTTACTATTTGTATTATTCGTACTTTTGTGCTATATTTTAACATGTATAAATGTTTATTTATATATTTAGCCCTATTGGTCAATAAATCGAAACCTTATTAATAAGCCGAGCAAACAGAAAAGAGGTCTGGTATGCGAAAGATTATTCCTATGCAAAGTGTAAATTGTTCTAACTTGGATCAAAGCAAGCCCTGCAGTTTTGATCTTGAGGTGATTGACAAGGCTACATCGCCACTTCTCCATCAATCTGCTAGATTTTGGTTAATAACTGGAGGGATGGGGAAAGTACGAATCCAAAATGTTGTTTATAAATTGAAGCCGGGCACTGTTGTTGCTATATTACCGTGGCAGATTACCGAAGTTGTGGAGGTGTTGTCGCCTTTGCAATATTATCTGGTTGCATATCAGATTGATCTGGTTTGTCAGGGTATTAAATCCCTATACAGTGTGGGGAACGACAATATTGACATAAACCATGACATTTCTAATAGTCCGGTGATTTATTGTGACTCAAAGCAGCTAAACATTGTGACCGGGATTTTCTTAGCAATTCGGGAGGAGATGGGAATTGAGTCGATGATGCCGTTGCCAAGGGAAATACCATTGAACAGTATATTTACTACAATTAAGCTTATTGACCTGACTGTGATGTATTTGCGGGTTGGAAAGCAGAATAATACTAATTTCGGTATGAATAAGCTAAGCATTGATCCTAGTGAAATCTTGCAGTACATGTATAACCATCTGAATGAAAAGCTTACGCTAAAGGATTTATCACTGCGGTTTTATATGAGCAAGTCATCCATTAGCCATTATATCAGGCAGGTAACGAATCTTTCGTTTTTTGATTTGTTGAACGAAATGAGGGTAGGTAAAACAATCAACTTTCTTTTATATACTGAGTTAACCTTGGAGGAACTGGCAGAGATTTTGGGTTATGTTGATGCTTCACATGTGTCTAAGGTATTTGCTGCGCGATTAGGTATTAGAGCCAATGAATACCGTAAAACTTATCAAAGAGTCGGTGAAATTTGTATGATGGAAAATAATATGAAAGCGTATAAAATCGTTGACTATATATTTCATCATTTTGACGATGATATCACACCACAGTCTATAGCGGCGGAATTTCATATCAGTGTTCATGAGCTGCAGCGCACTTTGCTGTACCAGGTGGAGAGAAGCTTTGAGGATTTCTTAAATTATCTTCGTGTAAACCGTGCCAGCAAGTTGCTTTTGGAGACAGAAAAAGGCGTGCTGGATATTGCGATTGAGGTCGGGTACAACAACAGTAAAACTCTGGTACGGAATTTTTTAAAGTTTCATATGATGACCCCTTCTAAATTTCGGAAAGAAGTAAATCTTCAACACTCTGATTTTGCGTGATAGGACACTTTATATGAAGATTGTATATGGGTACCCTGAATATATTAAGAGGTGATAAAAGGAGCGATTTAGAATGTATAAAATTGATGAGAATCTAAGCAGGCAAATCCAAAATTATCGCGAAAGATGCAAGTCTGTGTCAGACTTTTTGACAGATAACCCCGAGACAGGCGGCAATGAGGTGAAAGGCGCCACCTATATAAAAAATTTTTTAAAAGCAGAGGGATATATTGTAACAACCCCATATCCTGAGGTACCGAATTCTTTTTTGGCTGTCCCACAAAACAGACAGAATGATGTAGGTCCCCGCATTGTATTTTTATGCGAGTACGACGCTCTTAAAGATATTGGTCATGCCTGCGGTCATTCATTAAGCTGCGGTGCCAGCCTGTTAGGTGCTCTGGCACTTAATGCAGCCTACCCTGAGCTGCCTGTCAGAATTGACATCATGGGTACTCCCGGCGAGGAATCGCCCTCGTATAAAGTGACTTTGGCCAAGGACGGTGCATTTGACGGATATGAATTTGCTGCCATGGCACATATGTGTGGGGGAAAAAATGTTACCTGCTTCAACACCCTGGCCGTAAGCGATATACGCTTTACCTTCAAAGGCAGGAGCAGTCATGCTTCATCTGCTCCGGAAGAAGGCTTAAATGCTCTTAATGCTGCGAGGATTTTTATGGATGCCATGGACATGTGGAGACAGCATTTGCCTTCTGACTGCCAGATCCACGGCATTGTACAAGATGGTGGGATATTCCCGAGCGTTGTGCCGGAAAAAGCTGTTTTAGATTATTGGTTTAGGGCCGAGTTTTTAAAGAATCACCGGGATTTGGAAGAAAAGGCTTGTAAATGTGCTCAAGGAGCAGCATTATGCACGGGAACGACTGTCACATGGGAAAGTATTTCTTTGCCAACGAAACCTCTCTTTTCTACGCAAATCGCCAAAACTTTTATAGGTGAAATTTTTGAAGCTATGGGTGATTCTTTTATAGAAGCGGAGAAAGCATATGGTTCTACCGATGTAGGAGATGTCAACTTACATATCCCTGCCATTCATCCTATGATTGATATAGCCGGTGGAGAAAGAATAGTTCTTCATGATCCTCTGTTTACGAAGCAGCTTAAAACGGAAAACGGCTACAGGGGCATGTGTCACGGGGCGCTCCTGCTTGCTTCTTTCGCACGGGAAATGGCTCTTGATCCGGAAATGCTTGTGGAACTTAAAGAACAGCACAAACAAATGCTGTCGGAAAGAAACATGTAATTTAGATATTGTATGAGGCACAAAAGTCCTGTGCTTTATGAATTGCACAATATAAAAAAAATCGTTATCAAAGGAGAAAGTGTATGTTTAAAAATGTAATTGTAAGAAGGCCGGGGAAATCATTGATCAACGGGATCACTTCGGCAGTAGAACTTGGAAAGCCAGACTATGAAAAAGCGCTTGCACAACATGAAAGCTACGTCCGTGCGTTAACCGACTGCGGTGTTTCAGTTACCATTTTGGATCAATTAGAAATGTTTCCGGATTCATGCTTCGTGGAAGACACGGCCGTATTGACAAAAAACTGCGCTATCATATCCAATCCTGGGGCAGATTCCAGAAACCGCGAGTCAAATTATATGATTGATACCATTAGAGAATTCTATATGGACAGTCAGATTGAGTACATACGGACTCCGGGAACACTGGAAGGCGGAGATGTTATGATGGTCGGAAATCATTTCTATGTAGGGCTTTCAGCGAGAACAAACGAGGAAGGCTGCAGACAATTTATTAATATTTTGGAGAAGCATGGACATACCGGTTCTGTAATTCCTTTGCGAGAGGTTTTGCACTTGAAAACGGGACTTGCTTATTTGGAAAATAATATTCTGTTGATATCCGGCGAATTTGTTGAAAGAGAAGAATTCAAAGACTTTGACAAAATTATTATTCCGGAAAATGAAAGTTATGCAGCTAATTGCATTTGGGTAAATGACACGATATTGATTCCTGAGGGCTTTAAGCAAACTGAAGAAATGTTAAGAAATGCGGGACTTAAAACGGTATCGGTGGATGTATCGGAATATCGAAAGCTGGATGGTGGCTTAAGCTGCCTGTCGCTTCGCTTTTAAGTACGCATAAACCTATTATTATTAAATAGAGGGAGTGGAGAGAAATGAAAAAAAATAAATTTAAGATGCCCCATACGTTTGTGATCCTATTTTTTCTTATATGCATATTAACATTATTGACTCATATAATTCCTGCCGGTAATTTTGAAAGAACCGTAGACGAGGCTACAGGTTTAGTTACGATGGATGCCGATTCTTTTAAAACTGCTAATGAACAATCTCCCGTCGGTCTTCTGGGCATGTTTTTTGCGATCCAGTCCGGGTTTGTATCCTCAGCCAGTATTATTTTCTTAGTATTCTTCGCATATTTTTGCGTATATACCATTACAAAGACAGGCTCTTTTCACTCAGCTATTAATCTGTTGCTGAAAAAGTTGTCTGGTAAAGAAGCCCTTGTTATTCCTATCTTTTTTACCATCTTTGCTCTTGCCGGTTCTGTCTACGGCGAATGGGATACGATTTTTGGTCTCATCCCTATATTTATAGGATTTTCCATTGCTATAGGATATGATGCGATAGTTGGGCTGGCAATCTCCGGAATGGCCGTTGCTTTCGGTTTTGCCTCAGCGACAACAAATCCGTTTACCATAGGAATCGCACAGTCTTATGGTGATTTGCCGCTGTTCTCTGGGTTAGGTTTAAGGAGCATTGTTTTTGTTGTGTTTGTATCATTTGGTATTTTATGGACAATGCGATATGCCAAAGCAATAAAGGCAGATCCTTCTAAGAGCATAGTCAAAGGTATTGACTTTAAAGGTTTTGAATTTGAGATAAAAGAGGATATGAAATTCACAGGGAAACAGAAATTGACAATGATTCTCCTGTTGGTTACAATTGCAGGAATTGTATATGGAACTCTGAATTTTGACTGGTATATAGACGAAATGGCGGGAATCTTCTTATTTTCAGGTGTAGTCATATCTATTATTTGGAAAATGCATCCTAATGAAATTGTTCAAAATCTACTGGATTGTTCTTCAGAAATTCTGGTTGGGGCATTTGTTGTCGGGATATCCAGAACTGTTTTGGTTATCTTGCAGGAAGGCAATATTATTGACACGATAATTTACTATATGTATCTGCCCTTCAAGGGGCTAAGTTCCCTTGTTTTGGCTGAGGGTATGCTCATATTCCAAAATATCATGAACTTCTTCATTCCTTCCGGCAGCGGACAGGCCTCGGCAGTTATGCCCATTATGATGCCTTTGGCTGATTTGGGCGGATTGAACAGGCAAATTGCGACATTGGCGTATCAGTTTGGAGATGGGTATTCAAACCTTTTATGGCCGACCGGAGGTATAGCAATCATGTGCACCATTGCAAAAATACCTCTTGATAAATGGTATAAATTCTTCCTGCCGCTTTTCGGCATAATGTTTGCTATGGAGGTCATTTTCATTGCCATTGCTGTTTTTATGAATTATGGTCCGTTCTGATTTTTTCACTGTAATCTCCGGTGAATGAAATAAAAGAAAAGGCGAGATCCGATTAATCCCTTCGCCTTTTCTTTTTTAGTGTCTGCTGCTTAAAGCTTCTTAATCGTCTTTATAATTTCCAATCTTCTCAATATAATCCAGAACATGAAAAGAATACAAAAAGTCATATACTACCATTCAGCAATAGAGCCATCCTCATGGCGCCACACTGGATTTTTCCAATTATGTGGGTTTTGATTTTCTGAAAGAACAAGTTCTTTGTTTATTTCAACCCCGAGCCCAGGTTTGACAGGAAGGTCAATATAGCCATTAGTAAATTCAAAATCTTTAGGGTTCAAGATATAATCCAGGACACTTTTCCCTTCATTGTAGTGTATACCAATGCTTTGTTCCTGTATTACAGCATTATGACAAGTTGCATCTACTTGTAAACAAGCGGCCAAAGCGATAGGTCCTAATGGACAGTGTGGAGCAAGTGCAATATCATAGGCTTCCGCCATGGAAGCAATCTTCTTTACTTCTGTAATACCACCTGCATGAGATAGATCAGGTTGAATAATATCCACTCCACCAGCATGGAAGAGTCGTTTGAAGTCCCATCGGGAGAACAGACGCTCACCAGTCGCGATAGGGATATTGATATGACGTGCAATTTCAATAAAATTCTCTAAATTATCACATAAAACTGGTTCCTCAATAAACATTGGATTAAATTCTTCCAGCTGCCTGGCTAGGGCCTTTGCCATAGGTTTATGAACACGTCCATGAAAATCAATGGCGATACCAAAAGTTTTACCAACTGCTTCTCTTATAGAAGACACTCTTTCAAGAACAGCATCTATTTTATCATAGCTATCAATGTATTGGAGTTCTTCAGTCGCATTCATTTTTATTGCAGTAAACCCTTGCTCTTTCTTTTCCCTGGCAGCGGCTGCAACATTAGAAGGCCTATCTCCGCCAATCCAAGAATATACTTTCATTTTATTACGGCACTTTCCCCCCATTAAGTCGTATACAGATGCATTATAGTATTTGCCCTTTATATCCCAAAGAGCCTGATCAATTCCAGAAATTGCACTCATAAGAATAGGTCCCCCTCTATAAAAGGCCCCTCTATATAAGGTATTCCATATATCTTCAATATTAAGTGGATCAATGCCTAATAAATAGTCTTTCATTTCTTCCACACAGGCTTTTACAGTAGAAGCTTTCCCCTCAATCACTGTTTCACCCCAGCCCGTAATACCAAAATCTGTTTCTAATTCAACAAAGCACCAGCGTGGTCGAACTAGATAAGATGTAATATTAGTTATTTTCATTTATTTAACCTCCTGTATACAAGACAGCATGGTAGAGATCTGTTCTGTTATCTTAGTCCAGTCTTTATTTGTTAGATATTCTTTCGAAACTAAACTACTTCCTATTCCAACACCCACGAATCCAGAATCAAAAAAAGTTTGTATATTCTCAGGACTAACTCCCCCAACAGCAACATAATTTGTATCATCAAAAGGTCCTTTTAAAGACTTTATATAATCTTTTGGCAATGCATTGGCAGGAAAAAGTTTTAATGTATTGAAACCGTATGATATACAAATACTTACATCCGCAGGGGAAAATACCCCAGGTAATAAAGGAATATGATTGGCAGAACAATACTTTAAAACTTCCTGGTCAGTAGATGGTGATAATAAAAAGGCAGCTCCTGCATCTACAGCATCCTTTGCCATTTCGGTTGTTAATATTGTTCCCGCTCCTATACAGATCTCACTTTGAAAGGTTTCCCTTAAAAAATGTATTTGTTCTAACACATGGGGTGTGTTTGAGGCTACTTCAAAACAGTGAATACCTCCCTCAATTAGACTTTTCACATAATCGTATGTGATATCTAAAGGAAGATTTCGCAGAATAGCTATAACAGGATATTTCTTTATAATTGCTTCCATGCAGGATACCTCCTATCGTTGTGTGGTTGCCAAGTTATTAAGGATATTGTTCATCTGTATCTTATCAGGATAACCTTCAATGTCCCCTTTGGTTTCTGTAGCACAGGCACCTGCGATTCCACCCATTTTTCCGCAGGTTTCTAAATCCAAATCGTCCAAAAGACCAGATAAGAATCCAGCGTTAAAGGCATCACCGGCGCCGATGGAATCAACGGGATTACAAGACTTTGGAGGAATGAAAAAGCTTGCTTTTCTATCTGCAACCCAGGCACCATTCTTTCCATCCTTAATTGCCAGATATTTGACAGTGGTGGAAGAAAATACGGTATCCATAATTTCTTTATAATCATTTGTCGTATATAGTTGGAACGCTTCATCCAAACCCAGTAATACAATATCACTTAACTCAATAAATTCTAAAATAGTGGAAGTATAATCAACTCCATGCCATAGTTTTCTCCTGATATTTGGATCAAAGCTAATTAAGGTGTTGGCTGACTTGGCAATTTCTGCGGCCTTTTTTAAAGTCGTATAGCAGGATTCGCTTAAGATCGGGGTGATTCCTGTAAGATGCAGAATTTTTGCCTGGGCAATGTAATCCGAAGACAAGTCAGATGGATGTAAAAAGGTAGTGGCGGAATCACCTCTATAATAAAGTACAGATGTTTCACCACAATGTGAAATATTTTTAAACATCAAACCGGAAGAGTGTTGCTTGTCTATTATTATGTTAGAGGTATCCACTCCCTCAGCACGAATCATGCGAAGAATATAATGTCCGAAATCGTCTTGGCTAAGTCGGCTGATCCATCCGGTATTATGGCCTAAATGTTGTACACCTATTGCAGTATTGCTTTCAGCTCCCGCAATTCTCATGGAATAGGTAGTGCCATATCGAATGGCATCAGAAGTTTGTGGAGTAAATGAAATCATAGTTTCACCCACGGTAACTAATTCAATCAAAGTCAATGACTCCTTTCTAATGTGCTTATATAGATAATCAATCGGATGTTCGCAATTCGCTTCGCTACTTGCTCATAACGTATTAGGCAGCTGCGCTGCCTAATACGTTAAATTATATTAGTAAAATCAATATCTATATTTTTAAGTATACTTTCTAATTTACTTTTTGCGTCTATGAGTAATGCCTTAATGAGTGATGTCTTATCGTCTGTATATCTAAAGGTAGGAATGGCAACACTTATTGCAGCGACTACTTTTTTTTGTTTTCTAATTGGAACAGACAGACATCTGATATATTGATTTGATTCTTCAACTTCATAGGTAAATCCCTCGTTATGAGCTTCTTTCAATTGCTCGGATAGAACTGAAAAATCAGTAATAGTATTGTCAGTTAATGGTAATAATCCATTGGGATAGATTTCTCTTAATTCTTCTTCACTATAATCAATTAAAAGAGATTTTCCAAGTGCAGTTCCGTATGCGGGAACTTGTTTGCCAACAGTTGAGATCATACGGATAGATTCTGGTGAATCAATTTTCTTCAGGTAGACTACATTCCCCGCATTTAATATTGCAAAATGGCAAGTCTCTAAACAAACATTTACAATATTAGATAGAATATTCTCTACCTCCTCCATTATATTAAGATGTTCTAAATAACTATTTCCAACTTGGAATGCAGTACGATCGATTTTGTAATGCATATCCTTTGTCAAGAATAGATAACCTCTGCTGACTAAAGTGGAGATAATTGGAAACATGCTGCTTTTAGGAGCTTCTATATGATGACTTATCTCGCTTAATGTATATCCCTCAGGACTCCCGGCTACAAGTTCAAGTACATCTAAGACTCTGCTGGTGGAACGATGTATATTTTTATTTTCTCCCATTGAAATTTTACCTCCTGATATCATAAATATAAAACCATAGAAAACCGTATATAGAAACCATGTTCGTATATAAGAATTGCAATTATTATATCATTAAAAAAAAATATTGTCAATTATAATACATCCCTTTTTGTTATAATACATCCCTTTTTCGTATCTATTGTATTGCCAAAGGTAAGCGGGAACCGTCCATTTTATTCATCTTACAGCTAATATAATATTATGCAATGTGATTTGCATTATCATTTAAAAGGATGTAGGTAAATAATGTAAATGGGCAAAATGTATAATAAAAGTATTTACAAACTAAAATTATTATGATATTATACATACGTGGAAAACGTATATAGAAACACGGTTCCTATATAGGAACAAAGTAAAACATATTTTTAGGAGGATAAAAAATGAAGAGAAAAGTATCGGCTATACTATTGACCCTAGCAATGGTTATCTCCTTAACAGCAGGATGTGCTAACAAAAGCAATGATATTTCAACCAATGCATCTGAGGAATCGGGAGATAAAAAAATCACGGTTTGGGCATGGGATGACAAATTTAATGTTGCAGTAATGGAAGAAGCCGCAAAGTTCTACAAAGACATAGATCCGGATGCCCAGATAGAAGTAGTCAGCCTTTCAAAAGAAGATGTCTATGTAAAGCTGCAGACTGCTCTTGCAGGAGATGGCTCCGGGCTGCCTGATATAGTATTATTAGAGGATTATGTATCTGGTAAATACCTTAATACCTTTGGCAGCAGATTTGCAGATTTAACCAATGAAATAGATTATAGTAATTTCTTAGATTTCAAAACGGAAGCAGTGACCAAAGATGGTAAAGTATATGCCGTTCCTTTTGATACAGGTGCAACTGCACTCTATTATCGGATAGATCTAATTGAACAGGCTGGATACACAGAAGGAGATATGAAAGACTTAACATGGAGCGAATTTATTCAAATCGGTAAGGATGTAACTGAGAAAACGGGAGTACAAATGATTGTCGAAATAGCAAATAATAAAACAACATTAGTACGCAGCATGATGCAGTCGGCAGGGATGTGGTATTTTGATGAAAATGGTGATATCTCAATCAAGGATAATGAATCATTAAAAGAATCCTTTAGAATTATTAAAGAAATGAAAGATGCCGGAATTCTATATGAGGTGGAGAGTACTGAAAATAGAGCGGCAGCATTGAATAACGGAACTGTTGCATCAGTAGTAAATGCACCATGGTTTGTTTCCGCTTTAAGAGGTGCAGAGGATCAAAGCGGATTATGGCGGGCAACTACAATACCAAGAATGGAAAAAATCAGTGAATCTATTAATGCATCTAATGTAGGTGGTTCCAGTTGGTATGTATTAGAAAAATCTGATGTGAAAGAGGATGCAATCAATTTCCTAAAAGAAATCTATGATGGAAATCTGGATTTTTATAAGAATATTTTAAATAATCAAGGTGCAATATGTGCCTACCTGCCGGCATTTGAACTCGAGGAATTTGAACAAGGAGATGAATTCTTTGGAGGTCAACAGGTGAATAAATTATTTGCTGAAACTTTACCAAAGGTACAAGCAGTATATTATGGAGGATATGTCAGCGAAGCAAATGATGCAATTACAACTGCACTTTCTGGTGTATTCGATGGATCACTTACAATTGATGAAGCATTAGAAGAAGCACAAAATCAATTGGCAAATCAATTAGGTAAATAAATAGTATTTACTCGAGATTATCTAAAGACAGACCATTTAAATACATTTAGATGGCCTGTCTGCAAAGAAAGAATCCAGGAAAGGATTGTGAAGAGGTAAAATGAAGAAGAAAAAGGGACCTAATAAGAATATGTATGGGTGGCTATTCATATCAGCAGCATTTATCTTATATTTAATATTTACCATATATCCTGCAATTGAATCTTTGCGATTGTCGTTTATGACATTTGACCAGGGCGAATATATATTTGTGGGGATAGACAACTTTAAAAGAATGATTGGAGATAAAATATTTTGGAAATCCCTAAGCAATACTTTTATTTTCTTGATTTTACAAGTGCCACTCATGCTGATTTTAGCTTTACTTATATCCACACTTTTAAATAGTAAAAAATTGAAATTCAAAGGATTTTTCAGAACGTCCATATTTTTACCTTGTGTAACCTCGTTGGTTGCGTACTCTATCTTATTTAAAATGATGTTTTCGTTAGATGGTGTCGTAAATAAGGTTCTGGTTAGTACTGGAATATTCGAAGTTCCTTATCAGTGGCTGCAAAATGGATTTTGGGCAAAAATAGTTATTGTTATTGCAATGACTTGGCGATGGACGGGATATAATGTTATATTTTATTTATCTGCCTTACAGAATGTGCCGGCTGAAACATATGAAGCTGCGGCAATAGATGGGGCGGGTGGTTTCCAGATCTTTAAGAAAATTACCATTCCTCAATTAAAACCTATTGTTTTACTGACAACCATTATGTCGACTATTGGTACATTACAGCTATTTGATGAAACAATGAATATTACGGGGGGTGGACCTGCCAACGCAACAATGACAATATCCCATTACATATACAATCAATCTTTTGTATATGCACCGAATTTCGGATATTCCTCTGCCTTATCCTATGTTGTTGTATTTATTATGATTATATTAGCGATCATACAATTTGCTGTTGCAGGGAAGGAGGACTGAAAATGAAGGCAAATGGAAATAGCTTTGTGAAAAAATTTATCACGTATTTATTTTTGATTTCAGCAGTTGCAGTGTCAATCTATCCATTTATTTGGATGCTGGTAGGAGCTACAAATACAAGTACTGACGTTACCAGTGGTATCATGAAAATAGGAGATCAGTTTATAAATAATTGGAATAACCTGAAAGAAGTTGGGCAGATTCTGATTGTCTTTTTTAATACAGCTAAAGTTACCTTAAGTTATACATTTATCTCCATTTTGATTTGTTCCCTGGCTGGATATGGTTTTGAAAAATATCGATCAAAAGGAAAGAATGTGGTGTATGCATTGTTTTTGCTGTCTATGATGATTCCTTTTTCCTCTCAGATTATTCCTTTATTTCGAATGTTCTCAGCAGCAAATATGTTGGACTCACATTTTGCAGTTATTGCACCTACCCTTGCACTTCCTTTTTTAGTATTCTTTTTCAGACAAAGCTTTCAGGCATATCCAAATGAACTCATTGAAGCAGCCAGGGTAGATGGTGCCGGAGAATTCAAAATATTTTTCAAACTGGTATTTTTACCTATGAAATCAACATTTGCTGCAGGAGCAATTTATGCTTTCATGAAACAGTGGAACAATTATTTGTGGCCGCTTATCGTAATTCAAAGCAATAAAAAGAAAACGTTTACCTTATTTTTATCCTCATTATCTTCAGCTTACTATGTAGATTATGGACAATTGATGCTGGCTATCGTCATTTCAACAATACCAATTATTATTGTGTTTTTAACTATGCAGAAGCAATTTGTTGAAGGAATTGTAGGCAGTTCAAAATAATTAATAGGGAGACGAAAAGATGCGTGATTATTATATTGAAGCAACGAATATAAAGAACCCTATCTATCCTGCAAAAATAGATATGTCAGGAATGAACCTAAAGGGTGAGACAGTAGAGCTTAGTAATTATTATTTGGAAGTGGATAAAAGACCATTTTTTGCCATTTGTGGTGAGGCTCATTTCTCCAGAATGAATGAAAAATTATGGGAAGATGAGATAATTAAGATGAAAATGGGGGGGATAAATATACTGGCAACCTATATCTTTTGGAACCACCACGAAGAAATAGAGGGTCAGTTTGACTGGTCAGGAAATAAGAATCTTAAAAAATATGTAGAACTATGTAAAAAACATAGTATGTACATTATATTAAGAGTTGGACCATTTGCGCATGGTGAAGTCAGGAATGGAGGATTTCCTGATTGGCTGTTTGGCAGGCCATTTGATCTTCGATGTAATGATGAGGAGTATTTAAGATATACTAGAATATTTTTTAGAGAAATTGGAGAACAAGCAGCTGGGCTTATGTATAAAGATAATGGACCAGTCATAGGAATTCAAATTGAAAATGAGCATGAACATGCTTCTGCACCGTGGGAAATGACGACTGAAAATGGAAGCGAGTGGGTAGTAAGCGGCCGGCAGGGTCCAGAGCATATGGAAATGCTTAAGAAAATCGCATTAGAAGAAGGTTTAGTTACTCCCCTTTACACTGCAACCGCATGGGGAGGAGCATGTGCACCAGTGGAAACTGTTTTCCCACTATGGGGTGGTTATGCATTTCGTCCATGGATGTTTTATGGAGATTTAGAAGAACACCCTGTGACAGCCGAGTATTTATATGGCGATTTTCATTGTAATACGGCGCCCCAATATTATAATTTTGATCCTGAATATCCAGCAGAAGATTTACCATATGCTTGCTGTGAAATGGGAGGCGGAATGAATGTCTATTATAAATATAGATTCCAACTGCCGTTTGAAAGTGTAGGAGCTATGGCTCAAGTGAAGGTGGGAAGCGGTTGTAATTTTTTGGGCTATTATATGTATCATGGCGGTACCAATCCAAAGGGAAAGCTGACTCCTTACTTAAATGAAAATGCAGTACCTAAGTTTTCTTATGATTATCAAGCGGCTGTGGGTGAGTTTGGACAAATTAGAAAGTCTTACAAACAGTTAAAATTACAACATCTTTTGTACAAAACCTTTGAAAAAACCTTTACTCAGACGAAAACGGTCTTATCCTGTGAAGCGATACACCAAGTTCCGGAAGAAATAGATAATTTAAGATATGTAGTTCGACTGGATGAAAACGGTTCTGGCTATTTATTTATAAATAATTATCAAGATCATATGAAAATGAAAAAACAAAAAGATTTTTCAGTATCCGTTCAATCTGATAAGGGTAAAGTAAGAATTCCGGCAGCAGGGTATTTAGACTTAGATGAAAATGCTTTTTGTCTGTTGCCTATTAATTTAGAGATTGAGGACATTACTTTAAAATATGCAACTGTGCAAATAATAACTAAGATAGAGAAAGGAGGAGAATTATATTATTTCTTTCATAGGGTACCGGGAATGGAAGCAGAGTACTTTTTTGATGAGACTACCTTAAATAGCATAGATGGGGAAGGGGAGATTTACAAGGCTCAAGTAATACTTGATAAAAGAGAAACGATGGAAATATTTACTGTGAACAACAAATCAGATAAAAAAATTCATTTTGTCACCTTAACATATGAGCAGGCTTTGGATTTTTGGAAGTTTGAATATAAAGGGGAGGATAATGTGATATTATCTGAAGCACCGATTCTAGTAAGTAATAATGAGATAAGAATTGAGTATACAGATCATCAATCGGATAAAATTATGATTTTTTCTCCAGAAAAATCTGAAATTATGGTAGAAAATAAGGTGCTAATGCCAATGGAATCAGATCATGTATTTTCCATCTATCAATTACCGGTAAAAATAGAAAAGATATCTCTTAATACTAAGGATTGCAGTACCATTAATGCGGATGCGGATATGGAATTAAAACGGCCTGTAGTAGGCAGTCCGTTAACTTCCAGAAAGATAGTGAATGCGAGAATGTCCATTAAATTTAAAGAAGAAGATTTCAATGATTGTAAGCAGTTTATAATAAAGATATTTTATGATGGAGATATTGGATATGCATTTATAAATGGGAAGATGTTTCATGATAACTTTTGTAACGGGGCACCCTGGGAGATCGATTTACTACCATATAAAGAAGAGCTTCTCGAATACGGAATGTACATCTATATATCCCCTAGAAAACAAGGAACATATATTGATAGTTCATCTGCCATGGCTGCCAGATTTGAAGTGTCAAAGGAACAAACGGCAAAGATAGTGTCTGTAGAGGCCAAAAAGGTTAGAAACTTGAGACTAGAATATTAAGCATATAATGAAAATTTCAAAGAATCAACTATCAGTATTGGGTACAAATTGTTCAAGTATGATGATCCATTTACTTAACGAAAAAATAGAATTGGCAGGAAAAATTGCAGAGATTGTGAAGATAGATCATTTAAGTATAGAAACATGTGCAGATCAGGTTGATTTGAGGGAGATTGGAATAGCTCATGGAAGTAGTGTCAATAAAGATTTAATAGAACAACTTATTGGCTGTAAATTAAAAGTAAATAAAGATAGAAACCAGCGTGAAGTGTCTTTATATGCTTGCGATGCTTTTCGCTTTACCGTACTGCCGGTTTTGGCTGCATGTAAAAATTAAAAACCGGTCTGTCCTGAGACGATGTGCGGAAACCGGCTTCTTCCTTTACGGAAACCACACTCAGACAATGGGGGATATATTTATTCCGGTCAGAGCGCTGGATTTAAAGCGTGTTTATATCGCAGCAAGTCCCGCTAATCTGGGAATCCCGGTAATAGATCCGCTTCTGCCTATGCTTGGCGCGCTGCCGCTGCCGAATGTAATCGCTGGAATGAAAAAGTTGAATGAAGCAATATTTATGTTTTAAACTAAAACCAATCCCTACTCATAAAGAATATATGGTTGACTTTTCGAGATAGATTTGATAGTCTTATATTAGTTATACGACTGACGGAAGTGGAAATAACCACATGGAGTATAACCGCTTTAGAGCCGACCGTCTGGGCAAAGTGACCAGAGGTACGGTTTTTTTGTATTCTAAGGAGTAATTGATTAAACAATTACTTAAAAAGAAGGTAGTGTTATTTAGTTTCATCAAAATAGCATTGCAAATATATAAGCAGAGTAGGATTTTGTGCGTTGTACCGTTTTCGGTATGAAGTGCCTTCTGAACGGGGAGTTGTCAGGGGGACGAAAAGCTTTTTGGCTTACGGTGCAGAATCCGCATCCCGCTGCTACATATTGGGGTCATAGCTACCATACTGTCTATTAACCTCCTTTTATGTAGCCGAGCTGCGTAAAAGGAGGTATTGCACATGTACATTTTGCATATTTGCAATTGTGTGCATCTACACACAGGTTAGTATGCTCTCCGTGTTTTTAAGACAACATTTAAAAATTTAGGAGGTCATTCTTATGAACCAAAGTATTAAAAGAATTATAATTCTTGGAATACTCATAGCATTACAAGTTATAGCCGGGCGTTTTCTTACCATAGCAACGCTTTTCGTAAAGATTGGTTTTATTTTTCTTCCAATTGTAATTTCGGCAATCCTTTATGGCCCTTTTTGGGCAGGTATCTGCGCTGCGGTTGGTGATATTGTGATTGCAATGCTTTTACCATACGGTTATTATCCGGGCTTTACGGTATCTGCATTTTTGACTGGCGCAATTTACGGATTGTTCTTGTACCGCAAGCCTATCAGTATTTGGAGAATTATTTGTTGTGTGTCGGTAATTAATATTGTGATTAGTATATTCCTTCAAACCTTTTGGCTCTTGATGCTTACAGGGAAAGGGTATCTCGTTTTATTGCCAACAAGAATTGTACAGAACGCCATTATGACACCCATTCAAATCTTATGTATTAGGATGATTGCATACCGACTTACAGAAAATGAGTTGAGGTCTGCGCCGCCCGAAATGAAACAAGGGGGCAAATAGCGTGATTATAAGTGAGGGCAAAGCATATGACATGGTTTTGTCCTCCATAAAGGGGTGATTTCAATGGATTGCTACAAACTGGTAAATAAAGATAATCATACCTATCCTATTGTCATCAGCATTCCCCACAGCGGTACTTATGTGCCGCCAAATGTGAGGCGGCAAATGAAGCCACAGGCTATCCTGCCTAATACCGATTGGTTTTTGCCGAAATTGTATTCTTTTTTACAGGAAATGGGTCTCACAGTGATTCAGGCAAACATAAATCGAAATGTGATCGATTTAAACCGGAATCTTAGCGGCAATATCTCGGGGGATTATCATAGTCTAATATACCTGAATAACACGCATGGCAGTCCTCTATACAATCGCCCATTAACGCAGCCGGAAATAGCGCAGCGCATTGAACAATACTATGAACCATATCATAGAGAATTGAATAGTTGCATAGAACATAAATTACGAGTTTATCCCCAAATATTATTACTGGACCTCCATAGTTTTTTTAAGGATTTTACTGATGCCCCGGATGGCGATATTATTTTGTCTGACTTTGACCATACATGCTCGTCCTCCAAGACTTTTTCACTCATAAAAAGTGGATTTGAAGTGGAAGGATATTCTGTATCTGAAAATACTATCAAAGGTGGACACATAACAACTGGCTATAAAGTTTTATGGGAACACCGCATTGAAGCCATACAAATAGAGCTACGCTATTCTGCCTATTTAAGTAAACGGTACTTTAGCGAGGAGGAAGTTACTAGCTATGACGATACTCTTTTTGATGGTGCAATCCGGAAACTAAAAAGGATATTCTTAAACTAAAGAAGAACAGCTTCTTGAAAAAGTGGCGGGATTACTTGATAGAGCCAGAAGAGCTGACGTACCAGTAATCTATATTCAGCATATGTATAAGGATTTTCCAATAATGGAAAAAGGGCAGCCTATGTGGAATGTACACCCCGCGATTGCACCCCAAGAAGGCGAAACAACTATAGAGAAATGGCATGCGGACGCATTTTATGAGTCTAATTTAGCGGATACACTTCACCATTTGGGTGTTGACACATTGATTATTACTGGAATACAGACTGCTTATTGCATAGATACTACATGTCGGCGGGCACACAGCAAGGGATATAGCTGTATATTGGTGGCCGATGGACATAGCACACTGGATTCTGATATACTACCTGCCGAGAAGATTATAGCACATCATAACGAGGTTCTAGGTTCACAATTTGCTACTGTGAATAAGGCAAGTGAAGTGGTATTCTAAATTCGCTTTTTCCTTCGATTGTGTGGTAAATGCAAACATGTAAGTAACTGGAACATTACAAAGGAGATTGGAGTATGGTTTTAAAAATAGCTAACAGCTTGGCTCGCATCATATATGGAGGCTTAACCATTTTTGACTGTATTATATCGTTATTGCAGTCAGGTTCAAATATCATTCCATCCATCATTATGTTGTCAGGTGGCTTGTTGCTTTTACTAACATTGATAAAAGTTCATTATTGATTGTTTCACTTTTACTGATTCATGTTGGAGCTATCTGGAATGGATTGAGCAGTACATTAGGGCGGCATTATTGTAAAAATATGAATAAAGCAAGGAGAGTGTTGTAGCACTAACCTTGCTTTATTCTTGTAAATATTTTTAGTTCTATCTTGACACAATCTCATTTAAAACCGACAATTTCGCTCCGCCTTAAGCCATAAAAAGCTACCAGTATAATTGCAAATTCCATAAGATCACCTTTCGACGCTTTAAATAATGCGTCAAGATCCTCTGCATTGTAGTAGGAAGCAACGTAATCATCTTTTTTAGGTCACTCTACTCGGTCTGCCGGATTGGATTTAATCAGACCTATCTGAAAAGCATATTGAAGAGCTTTCCGAATATTGGCATGACGATGAATGACGGTATTTGCAGACAATCCCAGACTTAATACATGCTGATAGTATTCTTGAATATACTTTGGATTTTCTTCGATGTTCGTCAATGTGTATTTTTTCCAGGAAGTAAGGTACGATACGTTTGACAACTATAATACTTTTGATGAAACAACCAAACAAAATAAATGACTTGTAAGTTTTTATACATAAGATTATAATATTTACAATCCTCTTTTAACTCCAAAACAATATACTTTTTCTTGTATTTAATAGAGTTGCGGATAATTATATAACAATTATAGAAAGAAGGAAGAAAAATATTGAAGCTAAGAAAATCAGATCATATAACAATAATTTTAACAGTTCTACTTTATTTATCAATCATCGTTTTGAATTATACTGTTTATTCTGAAAATGCCGTGTTTTCCAATGACGGTTTAACTATGAAAGTACAGATGCTATCAGTAAATAATTTATTGCTTATGATATTAGGTTTAATATTAATTTCATTGGCCACACTTATACACATGCAAATCTTCAAATATAAAATAGGAAAATTATTTTCAATTTATTTGATTATAATTGGGCTTTCAATTTCATTAGCACCATGTCAATGCCAAAATATAATAATAGAATATTCAGTTAAGTTTCTAGCAATTATAAGTAATATATTTCTTCTACAAATTATTGGACATATAATTCTTATTAAAAATGAAAAAGTATTTATAGTATTAGAAATCACACAAATAGGAGTTGTATTGATTAGCTTGCTGCTCCATACCTTATGTTACATAACAGTGGACTTTAATGTTTTTGATATTATAAATTCTTATTTAGTTGTATTTAATATTGTTTTTTGTGCTGTTGCTAGTCTATTTATAATGAAAATATATTATAAAAAAAGTACTCGCTATTCAAAAGAACAAATCAAAAAATTGTCTATTGGGATAGTTACTGGGACAATTTTATTTTTTATTATTTTTCTGATGCCGATGGTTGCTATTATCAGAGTTCCCACTAGCGAAACTATATATATTAGTGAGACTTCACTTACATTAAATTCTTATTCAGATGCCGGACAAGACGCACTATATTTATTAATTTTTTCTGTGATTCCTATTTTTATTATTAATCTATTAATCAAAAGAGAATATATTAATATCAGCTATAACAAATATTTAATCAATATAATCCTTTTGGTTTTATATGTTTCATCTTTAAATATCTTTGTATTTATTCAAGCATCACTAAATATTTATTCATTAGTCTTTTTTAATATAATAATTTTTACTCCAATGGTATTATATTACATATTCAGATTGTTAAGAAGTTCAAGTAATTTAAATTTGACAAATGAAGAAATAGGATTGAATATGATAAATGTTTTGGAAGATGAGCGTGAAAATATTTCTATATACCTCCATGATCAAATTTTACAGTCACTCATAGCTATTTCACACACAAACGAAAGTACTGAAAATAGAGAGAAGATATCTTTACAATTATCAAACCTCATATCAGAAGTACGAAATCATAGCCATGATTTATATCCTATTTTAGTTGAAGATTTAGGCCTTGAACAAAGCCTTCATATATTTTTTGATAATCTCCGAATTGATTATAATATTGAATTTAATTATCAATATTTATTGTCTTATGGAGTGTTACCAAAAACTATTGCTCTTTCTGTATACCGCATTATAAAAGAACTAACGGTCAATTCAATTAAGCATTCAGATTGTAAAAATATCAATGTATCGGTAGAAGGTAATGACACCACAATTATACTTAAAATAGCAGATGACGGTAAAGGGTTTTTAATGCCAGATAAAAAAATTCTATGTAATAGTCCACATATGGGATTGCTTTCAATTGAAAAGCAAATTGAACGATTAAATGGAACTATGCGTTTTATATCAAATCCTTTTGAAGGTGCTCAATTTCATATTTCAATTCCATTAAATCAATAAAAATATAAAATGTCGCTATAATAAAAAAGAACTAAATTCAAGTTAAATAATTTATAAGTATTTAATAATTGCTTACTAAAAATTAAAGGAGATGAATCTTATGTCACAAAAAATTAGAATTATATTAGTCGACGATCACGAAATGGTGTTAGCGGGATTATCTGCTGAGTTGAGCAAGTTGGAGGAATTTGATATCGTAAAAGCAATAACTAACCCTGGTTTAGTTATTGATTTAGTAAATCAACATAATCCAGATGTTATAATAATGGATATACGCATGGGTAAATATAATGGCTTAGATCTTACAAATGAACTAAAATCCATGCATCCAAATTTAAAAATAATTTTAATCTCCGGATATAACATTGGAACATTAGCTAAAGATTGCGGTGCCGATGCTTTTGCTCCTAAGGAAGCTTCAATATCTTCATTAGTCAGTACAATACATAAAGTGTATTTCGATGAAGCAATTGTATTTCCAAATAAAAGTAATTCAAGCCCAAAAATCTTAACAAAAACAGAGACTATAATATTACAACTTATCAGTGAAGATAAAACAAGAAAAGAAATATGTGACCAATTATATATTGCAGATAAAACAGTTACCAATCATATCAATTCAATCCTGCGTAAATTAGAAGTACGTTCGCGTGTAGGGGCAATTATGAAAGGCGTCGAGTTGGGATTAATAAACAATAAATATCAAGACTAATATTGGAAATTCTGATGTACAGATAGAAAAAAATTCTTAACTTAATATATTGGATTAATACATAGGACTTTCAAGCATACGTTATACTCAAAACTCCCAATTTTGGGAGTTTTGAGTATAACGTATGCTTAAAAGTCCTATTGTGCATTAAAGAAACCTATGAGAAAATTAATATTGTCAACAGCACGGAATCATACTTGCTTGCTGTTGATACATATAAAGTATTATTTATTATTACGTGAGAGGAGGGAGTTAAAATGCTGTTTAAATCAATTTTAAATTCAAAGGCTAAAAAGGCGTGTACAGGCGTTGGTTACAATGGTATTTGCTATGTTGTCGGTAGAAAATACTACCAAAACGGTAAATTGGCATATATTTACTAATTTCATAATCAATGCATTTAAGAAGCTGTCACACTAGAAAAGTTTTTTAAATAGTGTAACAGCTTCTTTTCTACATAGTAATGCTATTATTTAGAACGAAGGTGATATTTTAATGAATGGAAACTATATTCTAGAAATACAAGGATTACAAAAGTCTTACGGTAAATTTACAGCATTAAAAGATATATCCTTTAATGTAGCAAGAGGTAAAATTATAGGATTATTAGGTAAAAATGGTGCTGGAAAAACTACATTAATAAAAACCATTTTAGGTTTGTTAAAAAATTATAATGGAAAAATTATTTATGATGGAACTCTTATAGATACCAGTAATCCCGTTGTAATGAGCTCTATTGGTTCGCTTGTAGATACTGCTTTTCATGAGGATTTAACCGCTTATGATAATTTAAAATTACTTATGATGGTCTCTCCTTCCAAAGTGACTAAAAATCAAAAGGAAGATATTTTAGAACTATTAAAATTAGTTGGTTTAACCGGAAGCTCCAAAAGCAAAGTAAAATCATTTTCTTTTGGAATGAAACAAAGACTTGCATTAGCACAAGCGTTAATGGGCGAACCAAAACTTCTAGTTTTAGATGAACCGTTTGTAGGTCTTGACCCATTAGGCATTGAAATGATAAAAAATAAACTTTTAGATTCATGCCGTGAAAAAGGTGTTTCCGTTATTTTTTCAAGTCATCAACTTTCAGAGGTGGCAGAGATATCTGATGATATTGTAATAATAAAAGATGGAAAAATTGATTATAGCGGCACTTATACCACATTAGCAGATGAGGCTAAGAAATATCATATTATTTTAAATAAAGAATTAGATATTGATATCCTGAAAAATTTTAATATCATAATCAGTGATGATAAAAAAGAGATAGTCATTAACCATAGCGACAATATAATTAATGAAGCCTTAAAAACTCTGTTTATGCATGATTTATCAATTAAAAATATTACAGTTGAAGAAAATGCCCTATTTAGTTTTTTCAAAAGTTAAAGTGCAGAAGGAGTTATTATGATACATCAACCAACAACATTAAAAATGGAATTGTATAAACTATTTAAAAAGAAAACAACCTATTTATTATGTATTAATTATTTGGTGCCAATCATATTTGGTATAGGGATGTTTGCACAAGTTTCGTTCTTGGTTAGTGATGGAACAGACAGCTTTGATATTATTTCAACGCAAGGAATAAGTGGATTGGAGTTTATTAATAATATGATGACACAAGCTCACTATATAACTGTCTTTATTTTAGTTGTAATAAGCTCCCTCGCTTTTTCCGGAGAAGTAGAATGTAAGCAAATTGATCTTTATGTAGTAAGAATATGCAATCGTGGGAAAATCATTTTAGCAAAATTTTTAGCCCTTACTTTTTTACAAGTACTATATTATATGATTTTTTCAATTATTTCTTTAGTTATTTATATTTTTTTTGTTAATCAAAGTAAATATGGCAATGGGATGATATATGATAGTAATCATATGCAATATATATTATCATTCTTAATCAGATTTTTAGGAGTAATGTCAATAACTGCCCTTAATATTTTTATTGGAATGAAAACAAAGTCTTTTCCCTGTTTTGCTGCCACGTATATTATTTGGTTCATTACCAAATATATTAATTTTTTTGATAATATCAAATTATTTATACCAGATAATTTTGCTGAATATATTCTATCTAATAAAGCAAATGATTTTCAGATTGTCTTATATGCAGGACTATTTCTCATATATACAATTTTATCATTGATTATTAGTATTATTTCTTTTACAAAAAAAGATTTAAAATAAGTATCAGGAGGAAATTATTTACAAATGAAAAAGTATTATGTAAACAAAAATAGTAGATTAGTAAAAATGAAAGGATTGCCAATATTGGCAAATGTAGAAAATACAGCCATTATAGGCTTATCATCAAGTGGGGTATCCTTTTGGTCAAAAATCCAAAATGAGGAAATCGTTTCCGAAAAAGACTGCTTAGAAAATATGGAATTATTAAGTTCGCTACAGGAACTGGATTTTATATCCGAAAAGGAATATGTCACTAATAATAAGCAATTAAATCTCACAAGTGCATATTTACATGTTAGCAATCGTTGCAACTTAAATTGTTTAGGCTGCTATTCTCATGATGATAAACGAAACAAGGAATCGGATCCGTCTCTCGCCTCATTAAAAACTGCTTTAAAACGATTACACAATTGCAGTGTACGCTCTGCTGTTATTTCTGGAGGTGAACCATTTCTTAGATCCGATTTATCAAAACTATTATACTATGGAAAAAAAGATTTAATGATTGAGCATATTGCTATTATTACTAATGGAACTGTTAATGTAGATTATTCAAAGTTTAAAGACATAGTAGACGAAATTACAGTTTCTATTGATGGATTTAGCAAAGATGTTCCAACTTTCATAAGAAATGAGGGGATTTTTGATGCTATTATAAATACAGTGAAATTAATTAAAAAAACGGGTATAAATGTAAGTATATTACCTACGTTGCATAGCAAAAATAGTAGTTTCATACATAACTATAAAGAGTTAGCTAATGAATTGGGCGTTGAACTGAACTTTAGTATTTTATCTGTATGTGATACACCGGAGTTTCACGATTTTATTCCAAGCACGAAAAACCTTCATGAATTATCAGAAAGCCTTCTTTCGCTAGGGAGCTCCGTACATGATACACCTATTGGTGCTGATTTGAATGCTGGCTTAAGTTGTGGTGCAGCTAACAGTGTCATTAGTATAGCGGCTGATGGAAATATTTATCCTTGCCATATGTTACATGAAAAAGAATTTACATTAGGAAATATTTTTACCGCAGATCTTACAATAGAAAATATAAACAAAAATGTAGTTACATATTTTGACAATGCTAATGCAGACACTATTGAAGATTGTCAAGATTGTGAATATAAATATTTCTGTTCTTCTGGATGCAGGGCAAGAGCTTATTTTAAATATGGAAATATTAGCAAAAAGGATAGTTATTGCGAATTGTCTAAATATTTTTACGATAGACTATCGGAGCAGTTACTAGAAAATCTGCAAAACAGTTCGGAGGCAAAATAATGGTTTTACAACAAAAATCAATTATATATAGGCTGCTTAAATATTTTAAAAAGTATAAGGCAAACCTGATTTTTGCTTATGTTATCATGTTTTGCTCAACCGGGTTATCATTAATTTTACCTATTATCGCACAGGAGATCATAAACAATATAGGCAATATAAACGCAATAAATATATTGGTAATAATACTTATAATTTGGGGTTCAATCCTATGCCAAAGCATTTCAGTATATTTATTTTCGATTGTAGGGCAAAAAGTTACTAGTGATATTCGTGAAAAAGCTTGGAAAAAGGCATTATATTGTAAAATTCCTTATTTTGATACTGCACATTCCGGTGAAATAGCCAGCAGTATTCTTAATGGAACATTAGCGATAACAAACTTTGTGTCAAGCGAATTACCAACTGTAGTTACTGGTATAATTTCTATTCTTGCCTCAGTAATTATTATGTTATTTTTAGATTATACTCTAACACTGATTTTTCTTATATTAATACCTTTTATACTATTAACTATATTTCCTATTTCAAGAAAAGTGTACTCATTATCTGAAATGCAACAAGAAAGTTTAGGTGAAGCAAACAGTTACTTTTCGGAAATTATTTCTCAGATCCGATTAATCAAGGCATATGGCGCAGAAAATCATGAAGAAAATCGTGGAAATAATGTAATACGACAGATTTATCATTTTGGGAAAGAGGCTGCCAAAATTAATGCTATGTTATCACCTATAATGGGTGGGATTATTACTATGCTTCTGCTTTCAATAATTGGAATTGGAGCATATAGAGTAAATATGGGATTTGTTTCAATCGGAACATTAGTCGCTTTTTTCTTATACTTTTATCAAGCTATCGAACCTATTCAATCATTTGGAAATTTTATTGTAGAAATCCAAGATCTAAAAGGTAGTACAAGTAAATTGTTAGAATTACTTGATACTGAAAGTGAACTTTTTGAATCAGGTACTTCCCTACAAATATCTGGAAATATTGAATTTAATAATATTTCATTTGCCTACAATAAAGATCAAAATATCTTGCATGATATATCGTTTTCAGCAGATGAAGGGAAACGTACTGCGATTGTTGGTGAAAGTGGTTCTGGAAAAACAACTATTGTTTCTATTTTAGAAAGATTTTATGTTCCACTCTCAGGAACTATAAAAATTGGTAGTACTTTAAGCCAGCAGGTATCATTATCTTCATGGAGAAAAGCATTTGGTTATGTATCACAAGATTCAATTATTGTTTCTGGAACTATCAAAGAAAATATACTATACGGCATATCTGAAAATGTAAAAGAGAGCGATATAATCGCTGCAGCTAAAATGGCGGATATTTATGATTTTATTATGAAGCTACCACAAAAATTCGAATCAAAGGTAGGTGAAAGGGGGGTGCTGCTTTCCGGTGGCCAAAAACAACGAATAGCTATCGCACGTGCATTAATAAGGAATCCTAAGTATTTACTATTAGATGAAGCAACTGCAAACTTGGATTCATCAACTGAACAAAAAGTGCAAGAATCAATTAAAAGACTTCTTCACGGAAGAACTTCAATTATTATTGCGCATCGTCTTGCAACTGTATTAGATGCCGATAAAGTTATTGTATTACAAAATGGAAAGATTACAGGTATTGGAACACATCAGCAATTAATTAAATTAAATCAATATTATTCTGATTTAGTACATCAGCAATTTATTAGTAATAATTAATTTAAAAATGAAAGGATATGAATAACATGAAAAGAAGTTTTATTGTATGCACCATTTACGCATTATTAAATATAATATTTACCTATTTTGCTTTCGATTTTTTACCACAATTAGGGATTGCCGTGTATTTTATTGTTAATGTTATTTTTTCAATAGCTTTGATTTTCACTGCAAATGCCATTATTAATTACAGAAAAGAAAGTAATATTAAAACAAATCTCATGAATGCAATAGTATTAGCTGTAATTTCTTGTGCTATATCTCTTGCTGCCGCTTCAATTACAGGGGAAAATAATGCTGTTAATGATATGGTAGCTAACAGTTTAACCGAAGATGAAATTAATCAACAAATTTACGATGAACTAGATCGCCAGGCAAGGGAAAAGATGCTTGAAGAAGGTATCATTGAAGAAAACGATATAATAACATCAGAACCACATGTGGGCGGGAGCGGAAGTACTGACACGGGTAGCACAAATGATGCAACTGAATCCGATGTAATGAATGGTAAATACAGCGAATGGGATGTAAGCGTTCAAGGTCAAGATACACTGTCAACGATAGTACAAACGTTATTTAGCATTTTGATTGCTTTTTTGGGTGGAACACTAGGAGCAAAGGTTTGGAGGAGTCGTAATGAGCCTAATTAAATTATATAAATCCGAACTTTATAAGTATATAAAAAAGCCAATTACACTTGTTTTATTAATCACGTTAGTTTTGCCGGTGTTTTATGGAATATCTACTGCCCAAAATGCCTCTTATGTTGAGGTTCAAGGTGATTTTGATGCCCTGCTCTTCGCTTCCATTAATTGGAACATGCTTACTATGACTGGAGTTCCGGAAGTATTATTTGGACTTGTTGCAACTCATATTTTCGCATATGAAATCGAACGTGGCCAGATCCGAACGCTTTTAGTTAAAGTATGTGACAGAACAAAACTTATTATTTCAAAAGTTTTAGTGCAGATGACATTGATTGTTGGAATATACGTTTTGTTTTACCTCGTTTCTTTTCTGGTGTATTATACGATAATTGTTAAGACTCCTCTTGGTAATGGTAGTTTTGGAAGTATAGAAAATCTTTATTTCTCAATAATGGATTTGATTTATTTGATACAAATATTATTAATTTCAAATGTGGTATTTTTGCTTGGATTATATTACAAGGCATTTACCAGTTTTATGATAGGAATTGGAATAACAGTAACCTTTATGTTTTTAGAGTATTTCCCGGTGATTAAATATTTTATTCCTTCATACACTGCCACAGCTTTATCATATTCACAGATATCGGCAATACAAGCTCTTCTTTTGAGTTGCTTATTTCTTGTAGTTGCCTTTCTGCCAACCTTTTTTATAATTCGTAGATTTAAAGAAATAGACATAAAATAAACAAATATATTACTAATATCGACTAACGAAATAAATTCCTATTTATATATACATAGATATGAGGATTGATTAAAATGAACCGAAAAATTTTAGTTAGAAACGATTCTGAAAGCAATATTAAAGCACTAATAAACATTATAATTTTTTGTAGTGCTCCCCCATTTTGTTTAGTGGCCTTTATTGTTATGATGTCGAGTATTTTTAATAGCCATAATACAAATAATCTATATATCCTTGTTATGTTTCAACAATCAATACCAATTTTTATCGCATATGGATTAATTCCATGCATTATTTTTAAAATTTATTTTAAGAAGCCGTTAGCTGATATAGGTTTTAAAAATAATAAGCATTATTTCATTACAATCATAGATATCTGTATAGTGGGGGGATTTATTGCATTTCTATTATTTAATAAAATACTAAATACTGATGTGGGCATTTATGTTATACACTATTTATTTGTTGCTTTTTCTGAAGAACTATTAGTAAGAGGTATCATTTTATATCTATTAGAACAATTATTTTATAAAGAATGGATGTCCATTTTATTATCTGCAATTATATTTTCGCTAATTTTCCATTCAACAGATGGTGTTCTTCTGAACTTGGTTTACAGAGTTCCTTTTGGAGTGATTACAGCTATTTTATATAAAAAAACCAACTCACTCACTTCGCCTATAATATTGCATTGGCTGTATAATGTTCTGTTATCAATTTAACTTATTGAAGGGGGGGAGCGGCCCGGAATGGCGTTTTGTGGTTCATATCCGGGTGCTAAGGTACAGAAAATCTCTATGTTTACGAAATAGCAAGTTTTCTGTCAGTATACAGCTAAATTCTTGTACTGCAATCTTCACGATTTTAAACAAGATATTTTACATATGAGCAAATCACAGCCCTATATCCATTCATTTTTCTTTTTTTCGCCGCCGTCATTGTATTTTGTATACTTGTGTAAGATTATCAAATATTTGACTTAAAACAGTTCAAATATATTAATTGTTACACATATACGCAGCTTTAAGGAAATTCTTTTTGTGCATAAAGTGTTGCAATATTAGAATATCAAACCCTTTTTAGTGTAATGAAAAAGCATATTATCTGGTATATAATAATGTTATGATTTAATTAAAGAGGGGGGTTTTTGTTTGACAGAAAATGTATCAGTGACCAGGGAAAATACCTTTTTCAGATTGGAAGATATCACCAAGACATTTCCCGGAGTCAAGGCACTATCTGTGGTATCTTTTGATTTGCGTGTTGGCGAGGTACATGCCCTTTGTGGGGAAAACGGCGCCGGTAAATCGACACTTATCAAAGTGATGACAGGCGCCCACAAAAAAGATAGCGGTAGTATATTCATTGATAATGAAAAAGTAGAATTTGCAAATACCCATCAGGCTATTGAGATGGGCATCTCCTGCGTGTATCAGGAGTTGTCCATCGTTCCTCTCTTGGATGTGGCCCGCAACCTCTTTATTGGCAACCTGCCAATGAAAGGGAAAGTAATAGACTACAAAAAGCTATATGCTGATACGGCAGATATTTTGAAAAAGCTTGGGTTGAACATCTCACCCCATGAAAAGGCGGGGGATCTCTCCGTGGGGCAGCAGCAGATGATTGAGATTGGTCGCGCGCTCACCAGGAAGGCGCGTTGTATCATTATGGATGAGCCGACCTCATCCCTCAGTGAGAGGGAGACGGACACACTTTTTGAAATTATTGAAATTTTAAAGGCTCAGAAGATTGCTGTTGTGTACATAAGCCATAAATTGGACGAGGTTATGCATATAGCCGATAGGGTGACTGTGATACGTGACGGACAGCATATAATCACAAAGGATATCTGCGATATCACCGAGGTTCAGATTATTTCAAACATGATAGGCCGGGATCTGGGAAATATGTATTGTAAAGAGCCCGTCAACCAGAAGGATACTGTACTGGAGGTGAAAAATCTGACTAAAGACGGTGTTTTTAAAGACATTTCCTTTGAGGTTCGCGCTGGTGAGATTTTGGGCTTTTTCGGATTGGTAGGCGCAGGCAGAAGCGAAATAATGCGTGCTGTTTTTGGCGCAGACAAATATGACAGCGGGCAGGTAATCATCAATGGTAAGGCTTTAAAACCCGGTAGTCCGGCAGCGTCTATCGCATCCGGTTTGGGTTTTGTCACCGAGGACAGAAAACAAGAGGGTCTCATGCTAGAGTTGTCTATTCTGGCGAATATGACTTTGCCCAAGCTTAAGGATCTAAGCTCCGGCGGGATAATAAGGCGCAAGGCTCAGAGGGAGATTACCCAAAAATACGTAGATAGCATAAGGATAAAGACGCCATCCATGAACCAGTTAGCCGTTAACCTTTCGGGAGGAAACCAGCAGAAGATAGTCATTGCAAAGTGGCTCATGATGAATCCGAAGGTACTCATTGTTGATGAACCCACCCGTGGCATAGATGTCGGCTCTAAGGCTGAGATATACGCATTGATGAACGAACTTGCTAAAGGAGGTGTCGCCATCATTGTTGTCTCATCGGAAATTGAGGAGGTCATGGGGCTTGGCGACAGTGTAGTAACGATATTTGAGGGTAGGAAGACTGCCAGGTTAAAGGTCACTGATACCCTCACCCGTGAGGATATTCTGGCGGCGTCCATAGGAGGTGTGACAGTAAAATGCAGCTAAAAGCTAAAGAGAAGCCGGTCTTTAAGGCTCGTAACGGCGGTATACAGAATTTAGGGATCTTCATTATTATGTTAGTGTTTATAGTCATAGTTGTGGCTCTTTCAGGATCGAAATTTTTAACGCCTACAAACTTGCTTAACCTGCTCCGATCTATATCTGTTACGGGGCTGATGGCTGTGGCGACTACATTGGTAATGATTACTGGTAATATAGACCTGTCTCTTGGATGGATGATTGGGCTCGCCGCCTGCATTACCGGGGTACACTCGGACAACACTGCGGAGGCGTTAGTGCTTGCGATTCTGGCCTGTGCCGCCTGCGGTGCATTCAACGGCATACTTGTGGGAGTTCTAAAGCTGAACGCCTTCATCACAACCCTTGGCACCATGTATGCATTCAAAGGAATCACTATGATGTATTCTGATGGAAAGATGCTTACCGCATCAGTACAGAATGATTCTTTGAAATTTATCGGACAGGGAAATATACTGGGTGTTCCGACACCTATCTGGATATTTCTGATAGCCGGCCTCATTTTCTGGTTTTTACTTAAGCGCACCACATTTGGCAATCGTATTTATGCAGTCGGTGCAAATCCGGTGAGCGCAAAGTTTTCCGGTGTGTCTTCGGCAAGAATCATCATGGCGACATATATTCTGACGGGCATAGTCACCGGAATTGCAGGGGTTGTGTTTTACAGCAAAGTCATGTCCGTCCAACCCTACTCTGGTGCAGGTCTGGAATTTGATGTTCTGACAGCAATCGTACTTGGCGGAACAAGCGTTTCGGGGGGTAAAGGCAATGTGCTGGGTACAATTATAGGCGTCATATTTGTCGGTATCCTCAGTAATGGGTTTACACTTATCGGTCTCGGCTCCAATGCCCAATATATAACCCAGGGCGTCATCCTGATACTTGCAATGCGGGCCGATGTAATGAGTACAAGGGGGATGAAAGTATGAAAAATAATAAAGCCTTAAATTTTTTAAAGGAGCACAACGCGGTGGTCATTATGATTCTAGTATTTGTAGCCGCTGTGATCATTGCATCTCCCAAATTCACAAAGCTTACAAATTTATTTAATTTGGCTATGTCTATTGGCACATACGGTATCCTGGCCATCGGTCTGACCTTTGTATTTATAGTTGGCGGCATTGACCTCTCCATTGGTTATCAGGTAGCGTTTTGTGGTACTATGCTGGTAATCCTTACAAATGCCATTGGATTGGCACCTGCACTCATAATCGTTTTGTCCATAGGTCTATCCATCGGATATTTGAATGGTACTATCGTTACCCGGCTCAAAATACCGCCTCTAATTGGTACCTTGGCGGTAATGACAGCGCTAAATGGTCTTGTTCTGCTGCTGAACAACAACTCCGGCAATCTGTCTATAAAAGATACGATTTTCGGTATGTCCCTCCCTGAGTTTTACAGGCTTCATATTTTTGGGTTTTTATCACCGTCAATTGTTATTGCCCTGGTCTTATTTGTAGGATTTGCGCTTTTTTTGAAATACACCCGTCCAGGCGCGGATATGTATGTGACAGGCGGTAATCGCGAAGCGGGTGCATTTTCGGGAATAAACAATGGGAGACTCACCCGTATCGCCTACAGCATCTGCGGCCTGTGCAGTGCAGTGTGCTCATTTCTGTTGGTCTCCAGCCTTGGCGCTTCTACCTACAATATGGGAGATGGCCTTGATATAACAGCTATCTGCGCTGTCGTCATCGGCGGCGTGAAGATGCAGGGGGGTAAGGGTAATATGGCCATGTGCTTTATGGGCGTGGTCACAATACAGGTTATCAACAACGCTATGATAAAAATAGGATTGCACAGCTCTATGCAGTCGCTGATTACGGGAATCGTTGTGATTCTGGTATTGGTTTTGGATAAACTGACAAGCAAAAAAGCTGTCAATGCGTAATTGTAATCTTCCGGCGGGATAGTTTCCAATTGGGAGTTCATAATATAAAAAATGGAGGAATAATAGAATGAGGAAAAAAATCTTATCAATGATACTTGTGTTATCTATGCTTTTAACCCTCGTCTTGTCGGGATGTGGCAACGATGATACAGTGGGCACGACAACAGCGAACGAAGCAAATACTAACGACGCCACAGCCGGTGATAGCGGGGGAATAACAGCCGGCCTGCCCGAGAATCTTCATGCTGCCTATGCAGCAGTCACAACCAGCCTTGCTCCTTGGCCAATAGCGTTGGTAAACAGCATGCAGAAAGTATTCGATGAAAATGGATGGACGCTGGACGTTTATGACGGAGAGGGAAGCCCGGCAACCCAGACAGAGCAGATAAACTCAATAATCTCCGATGGAGAAGTCGACCTTGTCATACTTTTCCCGGCGGACTCCGAGGTGGGAGTTACATATGTCAGGCAGCTTGGTGCTGCCGGTATACCAGTCATAACCCTGGGCTCTGATGTCACAAAAGATGGCCAGGACGGCGTCATCTGTTATGTTGGACCAAACCAGGAGGAACTTGTAAGCTATGGTGCAAATTATATAATGGACACTTTTGGCACAGATGAGAAACTAGGCTATGTTATCCTAAGCGGATGGGAGGCACAGTACGACTACGTTCTCCGTGAGGCCGCAGTTAATAAGTTCTTTGAGGACAAAGCCTATAACCAACTAGCCGTAAAATACTGCGGCGCCAGCCGTGACACGGCATTGGAGGAGATGAATAACCTGTTGACAGCCCATGATGACATTGATTTTGTATTTGCACTGTCCGATGAGTTTGCCCTAGGTGCTATACAGGCTATCGACCAAGCTGGGCGGAGCGACGAGATTACCGTCGTCTCCATGGAGGCATTTTCCGAGGGTATTAATGCGGTAAAGGATGGCTCCCTTGCTGTTACGGTATTGATGCGGGGAGATAAGGTCATTGAAAAACTAGAAGAAGTGCTCCAGACGCTGACTGCCGGTGGCTCTATTGATGGTTATGAACAAAATTCAGAGCTTTTGGAGATTACCAATGATAATGCTTCCTTGATGGAAGCCGAATATTAATAATATTTCAAAGCGTATTAAGGCATATCAAAAAGGGTGTCCCAAACGTCATATAAAATGACTTGAGGGACACCCTACACGGTCATCGTGCTTAACCTTTCTTTGACTCTCCCCCCTCTCCCGGGAGCAGGTCTTTTATTTTGCCTTTTTTGAACAGCATCTTCGTGCCGTACCTGAATGCCATGGCACTGCCTTGTCAGGCTTCTTCACTGGCAGTAATATTATCCCTCCACAAAGTTAGTCAGGCTTTATTTAGTTGATTACTGTTACAAAGCTAAATGAACTGGAGCCTCTTTCAATCTTGTTTATATCCACTAGAATAATGCCATTTAATATGGTAAAATAAAATAAAAATGCAATAAGTGAGTGCAGATTATTTGACTACTTTAGGTTATATATCCTAATGGTGAAGAATATAGAAATGAGGGTGGTTTTTATGAGGATTAAAAATTTTTTAAAAAAATATATTATTGGGAATGATATTGAGTATATGAATAACGATATATCGAAATCCTGGGATAAAGAGGCTCATGAAACAATATTGTTAAGTGTTTACGAATCCAGGAAGAAGGAAATACAAGAAAGTAGCAGACTTGTAGAAGGCATCTTTTATATTTATAATGGTCAGATTATTCCTGATTTTTATTCGGAATGTTTGGTATCAGACGTAGACAATCCATGTAGAAAAGATATGTATCATATGTGTTTTTATCCCAATTACATGAAAAGAAAATTTAGAAATTTGAGTTATAGTGAGAAATCAATACCCAGGGGAAGAATTCTTGGACGGCCTACTCCGCCCGTTGTTTTTATTGATAAATGCTATGAGAAAAATATGGATATTATAAGTCAGCTGAAAAATTTATATCGATTGCCAGAAAATGTATTGGTGTTATCTGGTTTAAATTACTGTTGCCCGGATTGTTCAGATGAAGACCAATGAATTCTATATATCAATAGATTCAATACCACATTGACAATATCAAGAGTTGAGTGTTGAGGAGCGATATGATGAAAAAGATACTGATTGTAGAAGATGATAATAATATAAATGGATTAATTGCAAAATCGTTATCTAAAAATAATTATTTTTGTATACAAGCCTATTCTGGTACAGAAGCATACCACCATGTAAGAAACCAATCCTTTGATTTGCTGATTTTAGACTTAATGCTTCCAGGAATGAATGGGGATGAATTGATTAAGAAAATACATGATATTAATGTTGCCCCAATTATAATTGTTTCTGCTAAAGATGAATTGGATAGTAAAGTGGATTTGTTAATGTTAGGGGCAGATGACTACGTAACTAAGCCTTTTGAAATAGATGAATTAATGGCCAGAGTAGCTGTACAGCTACGTAAAAATAATAACTCACAGCAAAGTGTGTTGAAACATAGAGAACTTGTGCTTGATAGAAATCTGCATAAAATTAGCATAAAGGGCTTAACTGTTGAATTGACAAGGCAGGAATTTTTGATAATTGAGTTATTATTGATGCATCCGAAACAGGTTTTTTCGAAACAAGATATCTATAATTATGCCTGGTCTGATTATTATATAGGTGAAGATAGTACAATAAATGTACATATAAGTAACATCAGGCAAAAATTTAAACAGGTTACTGAGGAAGAATATATTGAAACTGTATGGGGCATAGGATTCAAACTAAAATAAATAACTAGATACTTTCTTTATTCCTTATTTATGATATCTTAACACTTGCGATATAAAATGGTTTTATATTATAAAAAGGAGTGATTGCATGGAGTATTTATTGTCTACAAAAAATCTTTGCAAGCAGTATGGCAGCCAAAAGGCGGTAGATAATGTAAGTATCCACTTAAGGCCAGGAGACATTTATGGATTTATTGGAAAGAATGGCGCAGGAAAGACTACATTTCTGAAAATGATAAGTGGCTTGTCGGCCCCTTCAAGTGGTGAGATATTCTTGTTCGGACAAAAAGGAAAGAAAATAAATAAATTGTTTTCACGTATGGGCGTATTGATTGAAAATCCCGGCGTTTTTCCTTATATGTCTGCATCTGAAAACTTGAAAATGAAATGTATATGCGTTGGTATTGACAAAAGCGGTTATATAGAGTCTATACTTGATATTGTTGGCTTATCTGATGTTGGAAAGAAAAAGGTAAAAAATTATTCGATTGGAATGAAGCAACGATTGGGTATAGCAATGGCATTGATAGGAGAACCGGATTTGCTGGTGCTTGATGAGCCGATTAATGGCCTTGATCCTCAGGGTATTGTTGAAGTTCGTGATACCATTCTACGCTTAAATAAGGAACGTGAAATAACTATCATTATTTCCAGTCACATATTAGAGGAACTATCGAAGATTGCCTCCAGGTATGGAATTATCAATGAAGGAAGATTAATTAAAGAGTTAACTAAAGATGAATTATTGATGGAATGCTCCACTCGTATAGAGTTGAAATTGCTGCGTCCTGAAAAGGCCATTCCGGTTTTGGAGCAAATGGGATATAGTAATTACAATATAATTGATAATATTACGATTCATATTTTTGAAAGATTAGATGATAGTGGAAAAATTGTCATGGAACTGTCAAAAAGATTAATAGAAATTCAAAGTATATCAGTGGTAAGTCAAGGGATTGAGGATTATTTTTTGAATTTGACAGGAGGAATATATTATGATTAATCTTTTAAAAATGGATTTGTATAGGATGTTTAAGAATAGAGTGACTTGGCTATGTATATTAGGGACAGTAATTTTGATGATCTCATCTGTTTTTTTGACAAGTTCTGATATTAATTACTATTCATCACATCAGGAGGAACTGAAACAAATTGAAGCCAATAGAGATAGAAGTGAGGATTGGGGAATATATATTGGCAGTGTAATGCCAGAGTGGTGCAAAGATATAGAGGCACCAGTTGTTGCTTTAATAGCAAATAATATCCAGAGCAAAATGTTGTTGCTTTTTTTAGTAGTTTTATTGGTAGATTTTGTTAATGGAGAAAACAAAACTGGTTTTTTGTTAAATATTGTGGGGCAGATATCAAACAGGGGATATATTATTGTTTCTAAAGTTATCATAACAGCAATCTTTTCATTTATTCAATTATTAAGTACCTGTGTTATAATAGGAATATCGAGTCAATTATTTCTGGGATATACAAATTTTGAAGGAATCTCAAATTTCCTTCCTTTTATATCAATGCAGCTTTTATTACAGATTGCTTTTGGAACTTTAATCATATTTATTGTAACATTTACTAAAAGTACAATTGCCAGCATGGTTATTGGTATTTTATTGAGTTCAGGAATTATACAAGTTCTGGATCCGATATTTAGAGCAATTTTAAATAAATCAAAAGAGTTTAGCATTATGTACTATACAATATCTGGAAATATAGGTCAATTAAGGATAGGCAGCAGTAAAGATGTTTATTTGCGATCCTTCTTTATTGTTATATTAGTCTTGATGATTACTTCTTATATTAGTATATATTTAATCAGAAAAAGAGATGTTGAGTAAAAAGGAGTGTAATTATGCATTTATTATTGGCCATAGTAACAATTGCTATGATTATTGGGTGGGGATTGGTTTATTTAATATTGAAAGAAATCAATTCAATTACGACTCAGCTTGAGTTTATTACAGAAAATAAAACAAATATGATTGTAACATCTAAATATAATAATAGCATAAGAACCTTCATAAACCGAATTAACCTGTTGATTGAGAATACATCCATGTTACGCAGGGATTATATTCATAAAGAGAACAATTTGAAGGACACATTAACAAGTCTGTCTCATGATATTAGAACTCCGCTTACGTCGCTAGATGGCTATTTTCAATTATTGTTTGATACTGATTCATCAATTGAAAAGGATCAGTATAAATCTATAATAAAAGAGCAAATAGATAGCCTAAAAGATATGATAGATACTTTATTTACTTATGTAAAGCTACAGAACAATTCTTATAAATTGGAACTTAAAAGGTGTTGTGTAAATGAAATATTAATGGATTGCTTATTTGGGTTTTATCAAAAACTTAATAATGAAGGAATGGAACCTAAATTAAAAATCTCAGATCGGCAGCTGCATGTATTGGCAAATAAAAATGCGCTAAAGAGAGTGTTCCAGAACTTGATTAAGAATTGTATTGAGCATGGAAACGGAGATATGGAGATTGAATTAGAGGATTCATGTGAAAGTATTAATATTTCTTTTTCCAATCATTTTGAAAACAACGGACTTAATATTAAGCAGGTATTTAATATGTTCTACAAAGCAGATGAGGCAAGGAGTCATACATCTACGGGATTAGGTTTGGCTATAGTGAAAGAACTTATTGAAAATTTCTGTGGAAATGTTGAAGCAAGAGCGGAAGATGATAAGTTTCAAATAATAGTTCGGCTAACAAAGGTATCCTTCCGGTAAAACGACATATTATGGTCCGAATCCTTTTGTTGTGGACATAACTAAAGCTACGATTCATAATCATACATTCCGCACCGCTTTTGGACAGGGAACCATTTACAGCTTACGCTGATGTGCATTTCTGTTGGAGAGAGTATAGGGCTTGAGGTTCATCCAAATGTTGACCAGTTTTTACGCATTGAGGAAGGTCAGGGTCTGGTTCAAATGGGAAGCAGTAAAGACAATTTATATTTCCAGCAACCCGCATTTGATGATTTTGCTATATTCATACCTGCCGGTACATGGCATAACTTAACGAATACAGGTAACAAGCCGCTCAAATTATACTCCATTTATGCGCCGCCGAATCATCCGTGGGGAACTGTTCACCAAACAAAAGCAATTGCGGAAGCTTCTGAAGGTTAATCATAGACAGTCAAAGAGGATACTCGTAATCTTCGCTTAGAAGCGGATTACGAGTATCCTCTTTGACCTTCTAAAATGGTGGTCATGAGTATTCTTCGGTATCATCTCCTACAAATTCGAGGTTTTCTATAGCATATTGTAATGCCATACTAATTAATTCATTACGGGAGCGATTGCTTTTGTTTGCCAAATCATCATAGCTTTTCTGTAATTTTTTCTCAATTCTTATTGTCATTGTAACAGATTTATCTTCCTTTAAATCGTACTGTTTGGAACGGACTATAAATTTATTACTCATATTAATACCTCCTATAATACAAGTGTAAAGTAGCGAATAATACAATTATAAACTAACAGAATTGACAAATATATGACATAAATCTATAATACAAATTAGTATTACAAATTTATGTTGTAACACTATAAAAACTATCAAAATACCATTATTAAAATGGTAGAGGATTAGCAAAGGAGTACATATATATGTGTGAAAAGGGTATAAAGAGGATAATATCAGTATTAAAAATGAAACGACAAGTAAAATGGCTGCTTATTATGCTAATGGCAGGTAACCTTTTATTCTTGTGTGTGGATAAGACACAATTATTTTCCCAACAGCAAAACAGTACCTGGGAGGTTAAGAATGGATTAGAAGGGAGTGAAATTTACAGTGACATACAAAAAGGAAACTGCAGATTATGTAATCATAGTAAAGATGATGTTTTCAGTATGTACCAAAAAACAGATGGTATAGGAATTATTCATTTAAGTGAGTGGGCAGTGATTGATTTAGAAATTGATTCAAATATAACTGATGAAAAACGGTATACTCAAGTATCTACAAATACAATAGGAATGAGTACATTTAAAATGATAACGACCCCTGCTAGACGGCTATGTGAAGTAGAAGTTGGTTTGAATAGGATTAATCAAGTCAATGTAGATAAAATGGCAGGATTTTTATGCGAAGATTGTATTGGGGAGATATTACAGGAAAATATATATGAATTTGCGCTTATCAATTTTCAGACAAAGGAGATTATACCGTTAAATAACATAGTGAATTCCTTTTTTGTGGGTGATTATTATATTTGTTGTCATTGGGGAGAAAGTGGGGTTGAATTATTAGTAGTTTATACACCTTTTAAGATAGATTGAAAAAATGACAGATTGATAACAATTGATAAAAATTGATAAAAATGATCTTTACAACAAACCGGAAATATGTTAAAATTACTATCGTTGCTGAAAGTGGCGGTCGGTTTGCCAGCTGCTTAAAGTTCGGCGCAGGCCCAGATAGCTCAGTCGGTAGAGCAGAGGACTGAAAATCCTCGTGTCGCTGGTTCGATTCCGGCTCTGGGCATATAAAAATATGCGGGTGTAGTTCAATGGTAGAACACTAGCCTTCCAAGCTAGATACGTGGGTTCGATTCCCATCACCCGCTAATGCCTTGCAATATAAGGCGTTTTGCACGAGTGGCTCAGTGGTAGAGCATCGCCTTGCCAAGGCGAGGGCCGCGGGTTCAAATCCCGTCTCGTGCTTTTTGATTGCCTGAAACCCGCTGTGTTTATGCGAGTTTGCAGGCTTTTTGTTTTTTATGAGATTGAGTCCGTAAGAAAATACTCTTATTTCTAAGAAACTTGTGCTTGCCCTAGTCCATATAATTTAGCCAATGCTCCTTTAATTTGCAAGTGTACAACTTCTTTTTCTTGATTGTTCACAATATATCCCCATGTTCTGCGGTTTTATGCTGTTAAGGAAGTACCTAGTCTTGACTAAATTTATAGGCGTAACATATAATATTGGTATTATATATATAAATAGAAAGTATACAAAAATAACAGGAGGTATTATATTATGTTATTTAAAGAAATTGATGCTAAGACGATGAAAATCAATCCATTTACGATGCTGAATGATGAATGGGCTCTTGTGACTGCCGGTACACCTGAGAAATTCAATACCATGACAGTCAGCTGGGGAGCCATGGGAATTATGTGGAATAAGCCTGTCGCAGTCATTTTCCTGCGTCCCCAGAGGTATACTAAGGAATTTGTTGACAATGAGGACTTATTTACCCTTAGTTTTTATCCAAAGGAATATAAAAAAGCGTTGGGACTTCTCGGCTCAAAATCTGGCAGAGAGGGAGATAAAGTGGCCGAAAGTGGATTAACACCTTATCTTATGAATGATTCGGCAGCATTTAAAGAAGCACATACTATTTTTGTATGCAGGAAATTATTTGGAAACCAGCAGCTGGAAGCCTCTAAATTCATTGATATAAGTCTTGATTCTAGTATGTATCCCGATAAAGACTATCATTACATGTATTTTGGGGAGATTGTTAAGGTATTGGTTAAAGAACAGGGTTAATAAATCATACCATTCAAGCACCCTTTAAAGCCATTTGGGCATTTTTTGAATTACTATATCAAAATTCATGTAATATGAATATGCTCCCCCTCAGTTGAAAACTGAGGGGACCAAATAATGACGAAAGAGGGTTAGAATGTGGGAAAGAAAGAATTATTAAGTCTGCATCATATTTCAAAGAAATTCAAAAGTGAGCTGGCATTAAAAGATATCAGTATTTCAGTTCACGAGGGCGAAATATTAGGTTTTCTAGGTCCTTCAGGTGCAGGAAAAACAACGGCCATTAAAATTATTACCGGTCAATTAAAGCAGACATCAGGAGATGCAGTGATTCTAGGCCGTGATTCAAGGAATATTAATGAATCTATTTATGAAAGAATTGGTATTGTCACGGACAACAGCGGAATTTATGAAAGAATGACAGTATATCAAAATATGCTGTTCTTTGCTAAAATATTAAGAGTGGAGCGAAAGCGTATTGACGAGCTGTTAAAGCGTGTAGGCTTATATAAACATAAAAAGAAATTAGCCGGAAAATTGTCCAAGGGGCAGGTACAGCGGCTGGTATTAGCAAGGGCCATTTTGCACCGGCCTAAAATTCTGTTTTTAGATGAACCTACCAGCGGCCTGGATCCGTCAACGGCACTGGAAATACATAAGCTGATGATAGAACTTAAAAATGAAGGCATGGCTATATTTCTAACCACCCATAATATGGAAGAGGCGACAAAACTATGTGACCATGTTGCCTTGTTAAATGAAGGTAATATAGTAGAATTTGGATCTCCAAAAGAAATTTGCCTTCGTTACAACACTGACAAACGTTATAAGGTATTATTGTCAAATAATGAAGAACAGGTACTGGAAAACGACCAGCAATCGGCAAATAAATTAAAGGACTGGATTAACGAAAATGTATTAGAATCTATACATTCATGTGAGCCGACACTTGAAAGTGTATTTTTGACAGTGACGGGGAGGGAATTACAATGACATTATCTTTACATAAAATATCAGCGATTACAGAAATGAAGTTTAAGGCAATTATATCCAATAAAAATCTGATTATGATGCCGATTTTTAGCATTGCTATTACGGTTGTCTATAGATTTCTTTATACGTCACTCTTAAAAGACAATTCATCGGCAGATATGATGATGGGTATTGTGCTTAATCTGGGTTTAATGATGAATATTGTGATGACAGGTATGATGGTAACCAGCAGTGCATTGGCTGAAGAAAAAGAAAAACATACATTGCGTACTTTGATGACATCATCTGTTAATGGACTTGAATTTTTTTTAGGAAGTATCATACCACCACTTATTATGATTATCATTGTCAATATGATACTCCCATTCCTAAGCGGAATATCCTTAGAGGTTATTAATTACCCTATTTATTTTCTGATTACAACGGTAGCCAGTATCACCAGCTGTGTACTGGGCATGGTTACTGGTATATATGCAAAAAATCAAATGAGTGCTAGTACAATATCCTCTCCGATAACGATGATATTTGTATTTATACCGACGTTCGCTTCCCTAAACGATGGGATTGCCAGAGTATCCAGGTTCCTTTATACAGGGGTCGTCTCTGAAATGATTACGAGTTATTCAAACCATCAGGAAGCCCCGCTGAACGCATTAAATATGGCGGTACTTTTCGGCCAAATTATTGCAGCAGCCATTTTATTTATTGTGGTTTACAAAAGAAACGGTTATGAGACAGATTAGGCCAGGCAGCGCCGCAGACAAACAGAAATCTGCGGCGCTTTTGGATTAGTAATAGCAATATACCGGAGTACCAACTTCGATATTTTCATAAATTTTCTTAGCTGCTTGAAGTGGCAGATTTACACATCCATGAGATCCGCTGGTCAAGTAAATATTACCGCCAAATTCAGATCTCCATGAGGCGTCGTGCATACCAACATTAGGCGCAAAAGGAATCCAATACTGGACAGGTGCATTATAATCCTGCCCGACAAGGGTAAAATCAGTTTCTTTAAACATAACCCCATAAGTGCCCGCGGGAGAATCATAGCCCTTGCTCATGTTGCCGCTGACAAAATCTGATTCTAGAATGACAGATCCATCTTTAATAAACCATAAATGCTGTTTTGAATAATCTATTTCCACATAGGTGTTTCCCACATCATCTTCGCCATGATAGAGGGCCGTCTGTTCATAAATAGGTTCTCTTGTCACCGAATCGCCGGTTTTGATAATATCCAGTAGTGCTTCGGTTTCGGAATCTTTATTAATGACCCAGCCATAATGTCCGCCGGTGACTGTTACTGTGTTGCCTTTGGCGCTGGTAATGGTACGGCTCTTACCAAAGGTGTTATACTTTGAAGCCAGTTGATAGACATAATTATAAACGGAGTCTTTGTCGATAACCAGTTCAGAATTTTCATTGAAGCTGAACCAATCGCCCATCATCTTGCCTGAAAGAACTTCTTCATCTTCACCGAACTGATAGGTGATTGTCAGATCCACCAGACTGTTTAGGGCGTCCAGTTGTTTGTTAAGTTGATCGCTGTCGGCAGTGACAGAAGGCATATCATAGCAGTCATAATCCTCAAGCTTAAGTAGAGTCTGACCTGTATCTACGGCATTCCGGACAACGCTTTGGACGGATTCCAAATCCAACTTGTTCCCTTTAACTTCATCAACAATCACGTATTGATCGTCAACAAAATCAATATAGGCATCTACAGGTTCAATCACATTATCATCTTGAAAAAACTGCAGCTGGCTGACCTTTTCATGAAGCTTATCAAGATTATATGTACTATCTGAACTCATTGTATAGTTTTTATCTCCCCAGAACTGGGCTGGCCAGGTAAAACCATTTTGAGATTCTTTAATCTCATTGACTTCGTTCCCTGGTATATAGGTGAGCCCGATATCGCTGGATTTAATAAATTCTCTAGTGTCGTCATTAGCAGTGATCGTAAGGATATAACCAGATATATTCGCCTCAATCATCTGCTCCACTTCATCAACGGTTTTTAAGCCACAATCTATTCCGTTGATTTTGGTTCCCATATAGAAGTGATCCTTAAAGTAAAAGGAAACGGCCAGATATCCGCCTATCAATATAATAAATATCAAAAAGGGTATTAATATAAATTTTTTCTTATGTTTACGCATCTGCATTCTCCTTAAATATATGTGTGGACAGTCTGCTGTTCGCAAGATCGTACACCGGGTAGTTATTGTCATCATTTATTTTAACATAAAATTGTAAATAATAAATAGTGTTAAGATAATTTTAATAATATAATAAAAATTGTAAAATTTAAGTCAGCAAGAATGTAACTTGTTCCTTATAAATCGTAACATAGTTTAAGTAGTGTTACTTAAAGAAATTAAACAACAAAAGAAGTAAAAAAATTGATAAGTTAGGAGTAACGCCGACCAATAGTAAAAATTTGCTTGCATTAAAAATGCAATAGATTTACAATAGTATAAGCAGTTATCATCAGGGAGAGAAGAATGGTGTTATTAAGAAGAAGATATGCAGGAATCAGCCGGGCAGCTACTGTTGCCATTGGCGTTATATTACAAGCTTTAACAATGTATGCTTTAGTTAAATTCCTTCAGGAATATTCATCATGGGTTTATATACTGCTGGAAATATTTAGCATATTACTGGTCTTTATGTTAGTTAACGATAGTGAATCTTATAAATTTTTCTGGGTTATTATTGTTTTAATATTACCTGTGTTTGGTTTTGTTCTCTACTTCATGTGGGGAAGGAAAAGAACCAATAGCAAGACGAACAAAAGAATCCGTGAGATTGAGGAAAAAGGCAAGACATATAAAACACAAGATCCGGAAATACTGGATGAATTTAAAAAATTGCATCCTAATAAGGTTCAGATTTGCCGGCAGCTTGTCAATTATGGATTTCCTGTATACAAGAATACCGACGTGATTTATTTTGAAACGGGAGAGAAGCAGTTTGAGGCCATGTTTAAAGATATGGAATCAGCAAAAAGCTTTATTTTTCTCGAATACTTCATTATTTATGAAGGCAAGATATGGCGCAGGGTGAAAGAGATTTTGAGCCGGAAGGTTTTAGAAGGCGTAGAGGTCAGGCTGCTCTTTGATGATTTTGGCTGCCTGGTAACCAATACGAATGAATTTCGGCAGGAATTGGCCAAGATGGGCATCCGTTTCAGTGTTTTTGCACCCATTCAGAAAGAAATGTACAGCTTGACCTTTAACTATAGAAATCATCAGAAAGTTGTGATTATTGACGGGAATATTGGCTATACCGGCGGTACCAATATTGGAGATGAATATGCCAACTTATATGAAAAGCATGGTCACTGGAAGGACACTGCCGTACGGCTTACCGGTGAAGGGACCTGGGGCTTGACTTCTATCTTCCTTGAAATGTGGGAAATATCCAAAGGCTACGAGGATTTGGATTATAATAAGTATAAGCCTACAATACAAGTTGAAGCCGGCGGGTATGTCCAGGCTATGGCTGATGGTCCGGCCAACAATCCTGAGAATCCGATTGAGTCAACCTATACGCATATGATTAATAAAGCCAGGGAGTATATATATTTTACAACGCCGTACCTTGTATTGGATAATAAGATGGTGACAGATTTACGCAGGGCGGCGAAAAGCGGTGTAGATGTCAGAATCATTACGCCTAGAAAGTATGACAAATGGTATGTTTATATGGTCACAGTCATGAATTATGGAAAGCTTTTGGAAGCCGGTGTTAAAATCTATGAATATGTACCCGGATTCATTCATTCTAAAATCGTAGTCAGTGACGATGACTGCGCGATTTGCGGAAGCATAAACATGGACTATCGAAGCTTTTATCTCCACTACGAATGCGGCGTATTAATGAGTGAGAATGACTGTGTATTTGATATTAAACAGGATTTTATGGATACGTTGAAAGAATGCGAACGAATCTCTTTTGATAAGTGGCAGAAACGAGGGATTTTGCAAAAATCAATACAATGGACCTTAAAAATATTTTCACCAATTTTATAGCCGATAGGAGCAGTAACATAAGATGATTGATCAATACCGTAGGAATATTGATTATGTAAGAATATCAGTAACAGACAGATGCAATTTAAGATGTATTTATTGTATGCCGGAAGAAGGGGTTGCCTGGACGCCCCATCATGAAATATTAACTTATGATGAAATTTATCAGATATCTGAAATTTTTGCAGAGTTAGGAATTTCTAAAATAAAAATCACCGGCGGAGAACCGCTGGTGAGAAAGAATATAAGCCACTTGATATCCAGCCTTAAGAAAATCCATGGGATTGAAAATGTAACCCTGACGACAAATGGGCTGCTTCTGGGAGAGCAGATAACTTCACTGGCTCAGGCAGGTATTGATGGCATTAATATAAGCCTTGATACCCTTAATGATGATATATATAAAGAAATCACCCGTTACCGGGGAGTCATGAAGGTCTGTGATTCGCTTATGGCAGCAAAAGAATTTAAGAATATTAAAATTAAAGTCAATTGTGTACCAATTAAAGGCATGAATGATGAAGAAATCACCCAGTTGGCTTCGTTGGCTAAAAACAATGCCATCTGTGTACGCTTTATTGAGATGATGCCTATTGGTCTTGGGAAACAATTTAAAGCCTACGGAGAAACAGAACTTGTGGCAGTTTTAGAGGAAAAGCTGGGAGGGCTTATACCTTATGCGGTTAAACAGGGAAATGGGCCTGCCCGATATTATGATATCCCTGGTTTCATCGGAAAAATAGGCTTTATCAGTGCCTTAAGCCACCAATTTTGCTCAGGATGCAATCGCATCAGGCTTTCATCCACTGGGTTTTTAAAGACATGTCTTCAATATGAACAGGGGACGGAACTTAAATCGTTATTAAGGGATGGCTTGGATAAGAATCTTCTAAAAGAGACTATCAGTCAGGCTATTTATGGTAAGCCATTGCAGCATAGCTTTGGCAGGCCGGAGCTTTGCACTTCTACATCTAAAAAAATGTTTGAAATAGGGGGCTGAAGTATATGGGAAAAATCATCGCCGTATGTATAAGTGAAAGAAAGGGAACGCAAAAAAAGAATATCCATGAAGCTGAACTAATAACCGATTTCGGGATTAAAAATGATGCCCATGCAGGAAAATGGCATCGTCAGGTAAGCTTGTTATCCTATGAGAGGATTAATAATTTTAAAGCTAAAGGTGCCAATATCGTTGATGGGGCTTTCGGGGAAAACCTGATTGTTGAAGGCTTCGATCTCTCCAAACTTCCGATAGGGACACGTTTTAGATGTAATGATGTCATCTTAGAATTAACACAAGTGGGTAAGGAATGCCACTCTCACTGTCAGATATATAAAATTATGGGGGACTGTATCATGCCAAGAGAAGGGGTATTTACAAAAGTTATCCAGGGGGGGAAAATAGCGGTCGGTGATGTAATTGATATTCTTAATTTAACGGAGGTTTAAATAGTGTTATCAGCAGTGGTTATTACGGTAAGCGATAAAAGCTATGAGGGTAAAAGAAAAGACCTGGCAGGGCCTGAAGTGGAAGGCCTGTTACAAGATTATGCATATGTGGTCATTGATAAATGTATCATTCCTGATGAGCGGCCTATTATTGAAGAGATGTTAATCAAATACGCCGATGCAGGCAAGGCGGATTTAATTGTTACAACCGGTGGTACCGGTTTTTCAGTAAGGGACGTGACACCGGAAGCAACAATATCAGTATGTGAAAGGCTGGTTCCGGGCATCCCTGAAGTTATGCGATATGAAAGCTATAAAATAACCAACCGTGCCATGCTTTCCAGGGCAGCTGCCGGTATCCGGAAAAGATGTCTGATCATAAATCTACCGGGCAGCCCGAAAGCCGCCAGGGAAAATTTTCTTGCAGTACTTCCTGCATTGCGCCACGGTTTGGAAATCTTACGTGGTGATACTTCCGAATGTGCTGTACCCGATGGTTCAAATGTGCTATAAATCAGTGTGGCAGACATGCTCCAGGCTGCTTAGTATATCTTCTGGCGATTTGCCGGCGGTCAGTAGTGTCAGGTTCGGCTCGTTAATGTCTTCCAGGTAATGGGCATCGGAGTTGCTTATGATTTTGCATTGATTAAGGTATGGGTTTGTTCGGGCAAGTTCATGAAGCTTTGGCATGCTTTTAAGCTCTGCACATTTAAATTGACTGTCAGGAGGAACAAAACCAAGGTTTGATATCAGGCTATTACTAGGTTTATCAATATGGGCAGGAATCATAATGCCATTAAAGCCGATGACTATTTGATGAAGCTTTTCAAATGAAATCTCTGTAGCATTTATTAAAAGTTTCGGTTCTTTCCCTGATATCTGGTCGGACTCGTTGTAAATCAACTGACGGCCAAAGATCTTTTCTTCGTTGGCAAATGCCGGAAGCCTCTTATAAACATAGGCATCAAAAAGCATGGCATCTTCTAAACATGGGAACAGGCACAGGGCATGAACCTCCTCCATGGTACATATTTCCATGCCCGGTATGATGGTAATATCATAAGGCAGAGCCGCTTTTATAGCGGCTTCACAATTCTTACATGAGTTATGATCGGTTATGGCAATGACATCTAATTGTTTTAGCGCCGCCATACCAACGATATTGGCAGGTGTCATATCCTCATCCCCGCATGGGGAAAGGCAGGAGTGGATATGTAAATCATAGGTAAGATTAATCATCAAGCAGCTTAAAGACCTTCAGGGCAGCATCGAATATCGGTAAATCTGTTTTAAGGACAGTGATACCCTGGCTTTTTGCTTTCTCCCGTGCTGCTTCATCCAACGCCATGCCTTCTGCAAGTATAATACAGGAGACATCAGCAAGGACGGCAACTGCCATTGTATTAACATTCCCCATAATAGTAATCCATGCGCAGTCAGCCGGAGCCTTACCCATGGCTATGCTGAGTAAATCACAGCAAAAAGGTTTTGATATGTTCCGATCTAAATCATCTCCCAGGTAAACTGTTTCAAAAATATGGTGTTCAATAAGTGTTTTTAATTTCATATAGACCTCTTTTCATCAGCATGATCATCTGGCTGCTGAGCTGATTTTAAATTTGACAGCTCAGTGGAAAGCTGTCCGATATAACGGCGCAGGATATTTATGTAGTCATCGGAATTGACGTCCTCCGCCAATGAATCATTGGCAAGATTCATGGCATCATCTGACAGTTCATATATATGATGCCTTAAAATATGGATACAATCACTTTCTACCGCATTGCCCCGCACGATATCCTCGGCCAGCGCTTTACAGGTAGGGGCGCCGCAGGAGCCGCAGTCCAGTCCCGGAAATTTATTGCATAATTCTTCGACGCGGTTGAGCATTGCTATACTTTCCACCATGTTGCCGCCCAGTTGATAGACCGGTTCATATTTAACGGGATCAGACCAGTAAAACTGCCTGCCATCTTCGGCGCTGTCAATCTTGGCGCTGCCATACCTGGCGCTGCCATACCTGGCAGTGACTTCCCCGGCAGGCTCAAGGTGATTTAAAGATACCGGCAGATATTTATTAAGCTTCTTTAACTTCACTTTAGCTACATAGGGATTTTCTACGGTAAGAACCCCTCCGACACAGCCGCCGCTGCAGGCATTCAATTCGATAAACTTTAAATTCCTGAACTTTTCGTCCTCCAGGTCTTCTAAAACACGGATGACATTTTCAATGCCGTCAGCGGCCAGGTAGCTGTCAGTTATAAGTCCCGCCGCTTCGCCGCCGCTGCCACCCCAGCCGATACCGATTTTACCTGAGGCTGATAAGTTTTTAGGAGATTCTTTAGCTTTCTTCATCAATGGGAGTAAATCCGTATAAATCTCTTTGATTGCCAATACATTATCAATCTGGCTTTGTTTTACGCCTAAAGGAGACTTTGAATAGGTGACCTTTGAAGGACATGGAGAAATAAATATAATGCCGATTTTATCTCCAGGGAGTCCGGTTTTCTTAATAGCTTCCTCTCTGGCGAGCATTGCCGCCACTTCCGCCGGAGGAAGAATTGGAAGTAAATGGTCGATAAGGTTAGGAAATCTTACTCTTATGAGCCTGACCACCGAAGGACAGGCGGTACTGACGACAGGCCACTTATCATGGTGCGCCTCAAGATATTTCCTGGTTGCTGCGGAAACTAATTCTGCCGCCGAGCTTACCTCATAAACATCATCGAAGCCTAAATACAGCAGCGCAGTAAGTACAATGTTAATATCTTCTAAGTTATTAAACTGGCTGTAGAGTGACGGTGCAGGTAGTGCGACGGTATATTCATATTTTTTAAGAACATCTGTATGGTCAAAGCGAATCAGCTTGGCATGGTGGCTGCATATCCGGACACACTCGCCACAATCAATACAGAACTGGTTAGTGATCACGGCCTTACCCTTCCGGACGCGTATTGCTTCGGTCGGGCAGCGTTTAATACAATTAATACAGCCTTTGCACAAGGATTCATTGAGGTAAACGGAGTGAAAGAATTTATCCACTGCAAACGGCCTCCTTTCTATCTGGCATAAATGCGCCAGGAGAATTACATATATACAATCATTCGAACAGTTGTGCCTACATCTAATTCGGTTTCAATGTTCATTTCATCAGAATATTTTTTCATGTTAGGGAGTCCCATGCCTGCTCCAAAGCCTAACGCTCGAATGCTGTCAGGTGCGGTAGAATAGCCTGCTTCCATAGCTTTATTAATATCCTTGATGCCAGGCCCATTATCCTTTAGCTCCATGATAATTTCCTCAGCAGATATATCTACGGTAATATGCCCGCCATTGGCATGGATAACCATGTTGATTTCACCTTCATACATGGCGATGGATACTTTACGGATAACTTCGGGGCTGACGCCCAACTGCTTTAACTTACTTTTTACATCGCTGCTTGCTTCGCCGGCCCTGGTAAAATCCTCTGGTGAAACTGTGTAGTTTAATGTCATGACATCGTTATTCAACACTATTACCTCCGCGCAATCCAGAGGTATATAGTATCCCACTGGCAGTAAACATCGTTAAATTTGTGGCAAATACACAGAGCTCTCTCTCTTTAGCCATATCAATCAGGCTGTCTTCGGGTTTCTTGCCTCTTACTAAAACGATACAAATAATATCCAGCATTTCAGCGGTTCTAATTACCTGAGGATTGCATAGGCCGGTTAACAGGACAGACTGATTATTGACATGGACAAGGACATCGCTCAATAAATCTGAAGCGCAGGCATGATATGCGTGGCGTTCAATATATTCAGAGCCGCAGAGGATATCTGCGTCCAGTAATCGTTGGATATCTTTTAATTTCATAGTACGCCTCCTTATAAATATATACCCTCAGTTGACAAAGTAACATACACCTCACTTTGTCAACTGAGGGCGCTTTCTCTTTCTAGTAGTATAACATTAGAATTGTATAGAATCAACAAAAATAGTTTGTTAAAAGTCTGTCAAAAGTGTTAATGACAGACAATTCAGTTTAATGGTAAAATATACAAAGAATACTATTCATTTTTAAACAAACTAGGTGTAGATTTTTATCTAATGTGATGATATAATAGAAAAACCGGCATAGTTAAGCTTTTCATTTAAATATATTAGATTCTAAGGAGGTATTGACTTTGATTGTTAAAAAACAAACAGTTTCGTTTCAAGGAACTAAAGAACAAGAGGAAGCATTAATGAAAGTTATACGGGAACTTAAAGATGAAAAAGGTTCATTAATGCCAATTTTGCAAAAGGCGCAAGATATTTATGGATATTTACCGATTGAAGTTCAAACAATGATTTCCAATGAGATGCAGATACCGTTGGAAAAGATTTATGGGGTTGTTACTTTCTATTCGCAATTCTCACTTAATCCAAAAGGAAAATATCAAATTTCAGTCTGTCTGGGTACTGCCTGTTATGTAAAGGGTTCCGGTGATATTTATAATAAACTGATGGAACTTTTAGGTATTACAGGCGGAGAATGTACGTCTGACGGCAGATTTTCATTAGATGCCTGTCGATGCGTAGGTGCTTGTGGACTGGCGCCGGTCATGATGGTCAATGATGAAGTTTACGGACGTTTGTCGGTTGATGATGTTGAAGGGATTTTGGAAAAATATAAATCGTTATGATGACGGAGATTTCTTTAAATATCCTAGATATTGCCCAGAATTCTGTGAAAGCAGGAGCATCACTGATAGAAATCAATATTATCATTGATATACCGGCTGATAAACTTGAAGTTGAAATTAAAGATAATGGCTGCGGTATGACCAGTGAGCAGCTGCGCCAGGCAGAGGATCCTTTTTATACGACAAGAACCACAAGAAAAGTAGGTTTAGGTGTACCTTTTTTTAAGTATGCTGCATTGGGGACAGGTGGAGAATTTCTGATTGAATCCGAGATTGGAACAGGTACGCGGGTTCTGGCTGTCTTTAAATATTCACATATCGACAGGATGCCATTGGGTGAAATTAACCGTACCATACATACATTAGTTTGTTTTAATACACATATTGATTTTGTATATATATATCAATATAATCAGCGTTCTTTTACGCTGGATACGAGGGAGTTTAAGGAGATTCTAGGTGATGTCAGATTAGATGAGCCAGAAGTATCTCGTTATATTCTGGCATTCTTAAATGAAAATAAGAATGAAACTGACGGCGGAGCCGTCATATAAAGAGGAGGTTTCGGCAATGAAGTCACTTGAAGAATTAAAAGCAATCCGTGAAAAAATGCAGGGACAGGTAGGTTTTCGCTCAGAGGATGAAAGCCAGACCCGAGTAGTGGTTGGTATGGCTACCTGCGGTATTGCCAGTGGGGCAAGGCCTGTACTTACCGCATTATCTGATGAAGTTCAAAAAAAGGGCCTTAGTAATGTGGTGGTAACCCAGACTGGTTGTATCGGATTGTGTCAATATGAGCCTATTGTTGAAGTGATAGAACCAGGTAAGGATAAAGTAACCTATGTAAGGATGGATCCGGATAAGGCACTGGAAGTGGTAGACCAGCATCTTGTGCGGGGTCAGGCAGTGACTAAATATACACTCAATGAGATAGATTTATAAGGAGGTAGTGACAATGTATCGTTCTCACGTTTTGGTTTGCGGTGGTACCGGATGTACTTCCTCCGGAAGCCAAAAGATTATCGAAGCTTTAGAAAAAGAAATCAATAGAAATGGCCTTAAAAAAGAAGTAGCGGTGGTTCGAACCGGATGTCATGGTCTGTGTGCACTGGGACCGATTATGATAGTATATCCCGAAGCCTGCTTTTATTCAATGGTAAGGGAAGAAGATATCCCGGAAATCGTTTCGGAACACTTATTGAAAGGAAGAATTGTAACACGCCTGTTATATGATGAAACTGTGTCAGATAAGGGAATCAAAGCGCTTAATGATACAGATTTTTACAGGAAGCAGCATCGTATTGCACTGAGAAACTGCGGTGTCATTAATCCTGAGGATATTGATGAATATATTGGCAGCAATGGATATGAGGCTCTTGGAAGAGTCCTTACCACAATGAAACCGGAAGATGTTATCCAAACGATAATAGACAGCGGTCTTCGTGGCCGAGGCGGCGCCGGATTCCCGACAGGGCTGAAATGGAAATTTGCTTTCAGTAACCGTGGGAATGTTCAGAAGTATGTCTGCTGTAACGCTGATGAAGGCGATCCAGGTGCATTTATGGATCGTTCCGTACTTGAAGGAGACCCCCATGTGCTATTAGAGGCAATGGCAATTGCAGGATATGCTATTGGCGCCAGCCAGGGATACGTATATGTCCGTGCTGAATATCCGATTGCGGTAGAACGTCTGGAAATTGCCATAAAGCAAGCAAGGGAATATGGTTTACTGGGTAAGAACATTTTTGATACCGGTTTTGAATTTGATATTGATTTAAGGTTAGGTGCAGGCGCCTTTGTCTGTGGTGAAGAAACCGCCTTGATGACATCTATAGAAGGTAACAGAGGCGAGCCAAGACCAAGACCACCATTTCCGGCAGTGAAAGGTTTGTTTGAAAGCCCAACGATTTTGAATAATGTAGAAACTTATGCGAATATTCCCCAGATTATTTTAAATGGACCTGAGTGGTTTGCTTCCATGGGTACTGAAAAGTCCAAAGGAACTAAAGTTTTTGCATTAGGCGGAAAAATCAATAATACCGGTCTTGTAGAAATCCCAATGGGAACAACGCTTCGTACGGTAATTGAAGAAATTGGCGGCGGCATACCTGATGGTAAGAAGTTTAAGGCGGCACAGACCGGCGGGCCCTCGGGTGGATGTATTCCTGCCGAACATTTTGATGTGCCGATAGATTATGATAATTTAATTGAAATAGGCTCAATGATGGGATCCGGCGGATTGATTGTCATGGATGAGGATAACTGTATGGTTGATATAGCCAAGTTTTTCCTGGAATTTACCGTAGATGAATCCTGTGGAAAATGTACGCCTTGCCGTATAGGGACAAAGCGTATGCATGAGATTTTAGATAAAATAACAAAGGGCCAGGGAACAATGGAAGACTTAGATAAACTGGAAGAGCTGGCTTACTATATTAAGGACAGTGCGCTGTGTGCGCTTGGACAGACAGCACCAAACCCTGTACTATCCACATTAAGATACTTTAAAGATGAGTATATAGCGCATGTTAAAGATAAAAAATGTCCGGCAGCTGTCTGTAAGGATTTATTATCCTATAAGATTAATCCGGATAAGTGTAAAGGCTGTACATTATGTGCAAGGACTTGTCCTAATGATGCAATTACAGGCAAGGTTAAAGAGGTACATATGATCATACAAGACAAATGTATCAAATGCGGCGCATGTATGCAGAAATGCCGTTTTGATGCTATCTATAAAGAGTAATGGGAGGGTCAGTCATGGAGAAAGTTACAATTAAAATTAACGGTGTGCAAATGCAGGCGCCTAAAGGCTCAACCATACTTGAGGCGGCAAGAATGGCGCATATAGAAATTCCAACACTCTGTTTCTTAAAAGAAATCAATGAAATTGGCGCCTGCCGCATTTGTGTGGTAGAAGTTAAAGGCGCCAAATCTTTAGTGGCTTCCTGTATTTATCCGATTAATGAAGGTATGGAGATTTGGACGAATACACCTAAAGTATTAGCTTCAAGAAAAGCCACATTACAGCTGCTGCTGTCAAATCATAAAAAGGAATGTCTGTCCTGCGTCCGCAGCGGCAATTGTGAATTGCAGCAATTATGCCGTGATTTGCAGGTGGATGATGAAGATAAGTTCGAAGGCCAGACACCAATCTCGGAAATCGATGATTCGGCTGCGCACATGATTAGGGATAATGGTAAATGTATTTTATGCCGCCGCTGTACGGCGGCTTGTGAAAAGGTTCAGAGTGTTTCCGTTATCGGAGCCAATGAACGTGGATTTAAAACCGAAATCGGCTCACCTTTTGAGATGGGATTAGGTGAAACAAGCTGTGTTTCCTGTGGGCAATGTATTGCAGTCTGTCCAACCGGCGCACTGCAGGAAAAGGATAACACTAAAGAGGTTTTTGCGGCGATTGCTAATCCGGATAAGTATGTCATCGTTCAGACGGCGCCTTCGGTACGTGCCGGGCTTGGTGAAGAATTTGGGCTCCCAATAGGGACAAATGTTGAAGGCCAGATGGTTGCGGCTTTACGCAGATTAGGATTTGACCGTGTCTTTGATACTGATTTTGCAGCCGATCTGACGATTATGGAAGAGGCTCATGAATTCCTTGACCGGGTTCAAAACAAAGGAGTGCTTCCGATGATTACCTCCTGCTCTCCAGGGTGGATTAAATATTGTGAACACTATTTCCCAGAGATGACGGAGAATCTTTCCACCTGTAAGTCACCGCAGCAGATGTTCGGCGCTATGGTTAAGACATATTATGCAGAGAAAATGGGGATAGACCCTGACAAGATTGTAAGTGTCAGTGTAATGCCTTGTACTGCCAAGAAGTTTGAGATTGGAAGGGATGACCAGAATGCCGCCGGCTTACCGGATGTTGATATATCCCTGACAACGAGAGAACTTGCTAAAATGATTAAGCAAGCAGGTATTGCGTTCACAGCATTGCCGAAAGAATCATTTGACGATCCACTGGGTGAATCAACTGGAGCAAGTGTTATATTCGGAGCCACAGGCGGTGTTATGGAAGCGGCTTTGCGGACAGTGGTAGAGACGCTGACCGGAGAGGAACTTGCCTCAGCAGACTTTAAAGAAGTCCGCGGAACAAAAGGCGTCAAAGAAGCAACTTACAATGTTGCCGGCATGGATGTTAACGTTGCCGTTGCCTCAGGCCTCAATAATGCAAGAACCCTTCTTAACAAGGTGAGATCCGGCGAAGCTAATTACCATTTTATTGAGATTATGGCTTGCCCAGGCGGCTGTGTTAATGGCGGAGGACAGCCTATACAGCCGGGAATGGTACGTAATTTTACGGATATCAAGACGCTTAGGGCGAAGGCGCTTTATGACCAGGATGCCCAGATGCCACTGCGTAAATCTCATGAGAATCCTTCTATTAAGAAGCTTTATGAGGAATATTTAGGTGAACCTGGCGGACATAAAGCCCATGAAACGCTTCATACAACATATGTGAAACGTAGTATTAACAGGTAGCATATTTTCTAAAGGAGGGAGTTCGCAGCTGGACTGCCTCCTTCTTGGATTAAGAGGAGAAGTGCCATGCAAGTTATAAATTTTCAAAAGGCCAGTTGTAAACACTGTTACCGCTGTGTACGCTCTTGCTCTGTTAAGGCCATCTGCGTGAAGAATGATCAGGCGCAGATAATGGATGATTATTGTATTTTATGCGGACACTGCCTTGAAGCCTGTCCCCAGAATGCAAAGACCTTTTCCAGCGATTTAGATCGAGTGAAGGAATATCTGCGGCAGGGGTATAAAACGATTATATCGATAGCGCCGGCATATTTAGGCGTATTAGAATATAATCATCCTGGACAGGTGGTAGGTGCATTGCTGAAATTGGGATTTTCCGGAGTACGTGAAACGGCGGAAGGGGCGGCTTATATTACCAATGCTTATCATCGGATGCTTGATGCGGGGAAGATGAAGAATATTATTACCACATGCTGCCCCAGTGTTAATGATTTGGTTGAAAAGTATTATCCCAGTTTGACGCCGTATATGGCACCCGTTGTATCGCCAATGATTGCTCATGGAAAAATGATTAAAAAAATATATGGCGATGATGTCCGGGTTGTCTTTCTTGGACCATGCATTGCCAAAAAAGAAGAGGCGGCCTATGATATGCGGACCGGGGGTTGTATTGATGCAGTCATTAATTTCGCAGAAATAGAAGCCTGGCTTGAACAGGAGAATATAGATATTAGACAATGTGATTCGCGGCCGATGGATAACCCTGATCCTAAAATTAACCGTCTATATCCTGTCACCCATGGTATATTACAGTCAGTATTAGCTAAGGGTGAAGATAATCACTATAAGAAGCTGTTTGTTGATGGGGCGGACAATTGCCATGAATTATTCCGGGCAATGGAAGCTGATGAAATTAACCGTTACTTTGCAGAGGTAAATATATGTGATGGGGGCTGTATTAATGGACCGGCATTAGCTGGACTAAAAAGCTCCAGATTCAAATCCCGGTTTGCTATTGAAGCTCAAGTTGAACATAAAGCGCCTGCGTATCCGGAGTCGCTTAAGGGGATATCACTGGACAAACAATTTTATTCCCGGCAACTCAAAGAGAAGATGCCGACGGAAGAAGAAATTATCCATATATTAAAGGCAACGGGTAAATACAATAAAGACCAGGAGTTGAATTGCTCTGCTTGTGGATATGCAACCTGCAGAGATAAAGCCATCGCTGTATATCAGGGGAAAGCGGAACAACAGATGTGCCTGCCTTATAATTTTGAGATGGCTAATTCCAAAGCAAATACCGTTTTGGAGGTAACGCCCAATGCGATACTCATCGCTGATGCCTCCATGAAAATCACTGAATTTAATAAAAAAGCCGAGGAGATTTTTGGCATTCATAGAAGTAATGCTTTGAATATGTATTTATTTGACTTGATGGAGACTGATGATGCAGAACAGGTTATCCGGACTCACCAGCCAATACACAGGAAAAAGTATGAATTGAAATCTTATGGCATCATGTCTTTAATGACGATTGTATATACATCTAACCAGGATTCCATATTGATTATACTACAGGATATTACAGAGGAAGAAAAAGAACTGGAAAAACAATACATGTTAAAAATTGATACGGTGGAAATGGCCCAAAAGGTTATTGATAAGCAGATGATGGTAGCCCAGGAAATCGCTGGACTGCTTGGTGAAACGACTGCTGAGACAAAAGCGACGTTAAACCGGCTGAAGCGCACGATTTTGTCTGATGATAAATGATGGTATACCAGGAGGCTAAAATGAATGTAAGTATTGATTCTGCCTGGAAAAGCTTAAATAAGTATCAGGAGGAACTTTGCGGCGACAAAGTGGAGATTTTACAAACATCTGAGTCTGATATTGTTATTTTGGCAGACGGTATGGGAAGCGGTGTTAAGGCAAATATTTTAGCGACCTTAACATCAAAGATTTTAGGAACTATGATGCTTGAAGGGGAATCTGTTGAAGAAGCCGTGGAAACCCTTGCCAGTACACTGCCTATATGCAGTATTAGAAAAATAGCATATGCAACTTTTAGTATTTTGCAAATATTTCATAGCGGCGAAGCATATTTAGTCGAATTTGATAATCCTTCATGTATATTTATCAGGGAAGGCCACTGTGTTGAACTTGATTTTTCCGAGCGCAATATTGGCGGAAAACTTGTCAGGGAGTGTCGTTTACAAGTGAAGAAAAATGATTGTTTTGTGCTTATGAGTGATGGCGCTATTTATGCCGGTGTAGGTGAAATATTAAATTTTGGATGGACCTGGAAGAGTATGGCAGAGTATGCATTGAAGTGTACAAAGTCGACATTATCCGCCCCGCGCCTTGCAGCTATGCTGGTGGGAGCTTGTAAAGATCTTTATATGGAGCATCCCGGGGATGATACAACGGTAGCTGTAGCCAGAGTGATAGAGCGGAGAATTCTCAATATTTTCACAGGCCCGCCGGAGCGAAAAGCAGATGATCGGGTTCTGATGAGGGAATTCATGGCTTCGCCTGGTAAAAAAGTTGTCTGTGGCGGCACCAGCGGACAAATTGCGGCAAACTATTTAAAAACTTCAGTAAAACCCAACATGGATGAACAGGGAGATATACCGCCAACAGCTTCAATTGAAGGCCTGGATTTGGTCACTGAGGGGGTGCTTACCCTGGGTAAGGCACTGACATTATTAAAGGAGTATGACAGCGAAGAGATAGATGTGGCATTTTTTGATGCCCTGGATGCCGGCAATGGGGCGGCTAAGCTGGCAAGGATGATTATTGAAGACTGTACGGAGCTTAATCTGTTTGTAGGCAGGGCCAGTAATAAGGCTTATTATGACAATAACGGTTTGTTTGATATTAACGTCCGTAAGAATCTGGTATTACAGCTTTTTGAGGTTGCTCAGAACCTGGGTAAGCTGGTGAATATAAAGTATTATTAGTACCCTCAGTTGACAAAGTAACCCCGCTTCATCCGGAGAACTGTGCCTGTGTGTCAGTGCCCGCCATGAGGGGGCTATTGGACTTCAAAAACCGCCTTAAATCCTGATGAATGGCTTCAAGGCGGTTTTTGCATTGTATCGTTTTCAGCATTTGATTTTCTATCATTTATGGTAACGGCATAACAGCAATGAATTTATACATTAATACGAAATGACAAAAACTGCCCCCGATGACGAATAAGTGAAATATTTCGTGAGAGCCAAAGAACTTATGTTTCCTGTTAAAGATCGGTAATTTTAATGCATATAGAATGCCGCCTGCAGTATAAATAAGCCCTCCGGCCGATAACCACATAAAGGCTTCCCTTGAAAGTGCATTGAGTATCTGAGTGAAAGCCAGAACACAGATCCAGCCCATGCCGATATAAAGAACCGATGAAACCCATTTAGGACAGTTTACCCAAAAAGCCTTGAAAATAATACCGACGCCAGCGATTCCCCATACAAGAGCCAGCAGCTTTATCCCGGTTTGGCCACCTATTGCTATCAGGCATACTGGGGTGTAGGTGCCAGCAATTAATATAAAAATCATCATATGGTCTAATTTCTTCAAACAACTGTTAATCTTCTCATTAATATCAAATGTATGATATATCGTACTGGCGGCATACAGTAAAATCATGCTTATGATAAAAATAGTCAGTGATATTAAATGTATCTTATCCGGCGAACCGGCTGCCTTGATAATAAGTGGCAACGCTGCCAATAGAGCCATGAGCCATCCGATAAAATGAGTAATTGCACTTCCAGGTTCCTTTGCCTTAAATTTCATAATATTTTGCCTCCTGAATAAATAAATTAAAATTTGTAAAACTACATTAATGAAGATATTATTTTATAGGCTTGACAAATATCTATGTGACAATACATAGTATATAAAACCATATAAAGACTATATAAATAATATCATATATAGGTTCGGCAATCAAGAGCTTTCTTGAATTTTGGCATAATTTTAACCGCTTCACTAGACAGTATTTTTTTTTAGTAGTAGAATAAAGATAGTACAAGTCAACAATGGAAGAAGTTTGAGAATGTGGAGGTGATAATTTGCCCAATAACGTTAAAAAAGTAGATTTGAGAATTAAAAAAACTAACAGAGCATTATCAACGGCTATGTCCGCGCTTCTTGAGCACCGGAATTTTGTTCATTTGACCGTAAATGATTTATGTAACGAAGCTCTGATAAGCCGCTCGTCTTTTTATACCCATTTTAATGACAAATATGATTTACTGAGGGCTTGGCTGCGACATTTACAACCGGATATTTTAAAAAAAGGTGACACTTATGAGGAAACGGAAGAAAAGGTCAATCAACTGATACATAATAATGAGGCTATCTTAAAAAACCTGATTTGTAACGCAGATAAGGAGACTTTAGGGATATTGTCTGATTACATGCTCGCTACTTTGAATTTAACGATTAATAAATATGATTCTAACAAATTAAATCCCCAATATGCTGTTTTGACTAATTTTTATGCAGGTGGTATGGTTCATTATCTTTTGTGGCAAGTTGAAAATAATTTTCCATCTGAGGTAGCGCCGATGAACAAATATTTGTACGATATTATTAAGAGATTTCAGGAATGGCAAACTTTTTCCTAAAATCAGCCGATTGTTTCACAAACCGTTTACATGTGAATTAATAGATGATGTTATAGCAATCCCAAAAGACTAGCTTTAAAATAGCAAATAGCAAAACTGACATATAAATATCAGAGAGTATTCCATATATATCATTGACATTTACTGGAGAATCTGCTATTCTAAGCAAGCTGGCGTACCCTCAGCTAACAACAGATTTGAAAGGTCATAATTAGGTGAAGAATTGAAGTTTAATGAATTAGATATTAATGAAAAGATTATAAAAGCCGTGACAGAGATGGGCTTTGAAGAGATGACGCCCATTCAGGCGAAAGCGATTCCTGTCGTATTAGAAGGTAAGGATATCGTAGGTCAGGCACAGACTGGGACAGGAAAGACTGCGGCATTTGCTATCCCGATGCTTCAGAAAATAGATATAAAGAATAAGAAGATACAGGCCATCGTGCTTTGCCCCACCAGGGAACTGGCTATCCAGGTGGCTGAAGAAATACGCAAGCTATCCAAGTTTACTCATGGTCTTAAGGTTCTTCCCATTTATGGTGGGCAGGATATTGTTAAGCAGATCCGTTCTCTGAAATCAGGAGTTCAGGTGATTATTGGAACACCGGGACGGGTTATGGATCATATGCGCAGAAAAACAGTAAAGTTTGACAATATTGATCTGGTTGTTTTAGATGAAGCTGATGAAATGCTGAATATGGGATTCAGAGATGACATAGAGACTATTCTTACACAGACGCCGAAAGAGAGACAGACAATTTTATTCTCTGCGACTATGCCCAGGCCCATCATGGAGATTGCCAAGGCATATCAGAATAATGCTGAAATTATTAAGGTTGTCCGCAAGGAGCTGACGGTTAAGAATATTGAGCAATACTATTATGAAGTGAGACCCAAGAAAAAGGAAGAGGTGCTGTCACGGCTTCTTGATGTTTATAATCCAAGCCATTCCATTGTATTCTGTAATACAAAAAAACAAGTTGATGAATTGGTTACCAATCTTCAGGGAAGAGGTTATTTTGCCGAGGGACTTCATGGAGACTTAAAGCAACAGCAGAGAGACCGGGTTATGAATGGATTTAGGAAAGGGAAAACGGATATTCTTGTGGCTACTGACGTGGCAGCCAGAGGCATTGATGTAGATGATGTGGATGCGGTTTTTAATTATGATCTGCCTCAGGATGATGAATACTATGTCCATAGAGTTGGCAGGACCGGCCGTGCGGGTCGTGCGGGCCTGGCATTTACATTTGTTGTTGGCAAGGAAGTCTATAAGCTAAAAGACATACAGAGGTACTGTAAGACTAAGATAATTGCTAAAAAAATACCATCCCTTGATGATGTTGCTAATACAAGGATCGATCAAATTTTCAGAAAGATAAGCGATGTTATTGAGCATGAGGATTTGACCTCATTTATCCGTATTTTAGAAGACAGAGTCAATGAAGAAGATTATACGGCGATGGATGTGGCATCTGCTTTTTTAAAGCTTTCTCTGGGTGATGCTAAGGAAAATTCCCAGGATGAAGACTTTATGGACTTTGGCGATACCGGTGCAGAAGAGGGAATGGTGCGTCTGTTTATCAATATTGGCAAGAATCAGAAGGCCAGGCCTGGAGATATACTCGGAGCTATAGCCGGTGAATCAGGGATTCCGGGTAGGCTTATTGGCAGCATAGATATGTATGATAAATATACTTTTGTCGAGGTGCCGAGGGAGTATGCCAAAGAAGTGCTGAATGCCATGGCCAGTGCAAAAATAAAAGGCAAGTCCATTAATATTGAGCCTGCCAATAGTAAATAAAGCCAGAATATATCCATTGGAACAAAGCGAAACCCTACAGAGTGCTGGCCTGTAGGGTTTAAATAGTATTAATACAATTGTGAAAATTCTTCAAAAGTCCCCTGCCAGGCGGCTGTAATCGGTGCTTTACCCCGGTTAATCAGACAATCTGTAATCAGGTGCCCTTTGATGCCGATTGTTTCAGCACACATGTCTTCTTGATTATCATTACCTACCATAATACATTCGGCAGGTTTTTTATTTAAACGTCCAAGTATCTCCTCGTAATACCGGATGTTAGGCTTGCAGTAGTGGCTGTCTTCATAGGTAGTGATTAAAGCAAAATCATCGGGATTAAAGCCTGCCCATCTGAGCCTGTTTCTGGTAGCGTTCCCTGGAAAAAGCGGATTGGTTGCGGCAACAATTGTATAACCCTTTTCTTTTAAACGATGAATGCAGCCTGTAATTATCGGACTTGCTGTAGTTGCCCCTTTGGCGATAATAAAATCATTCTCATAAAAGTCATAAAATTCAGGTTCTGCGACTGTGCGGTCTAGGCTCATTAACTTGTTTGCGGTTTCCCAGAAAACAGTTTCGTTGCTTTTTGACCCGTCATTTTCTACCATGGCCTTGGTGCCTGCCCAGATGGTTTTCTCAAGAGTTTCAAAATCATAGGTGTCTTTAAATCTGATATACAGTCCCTTAAAATACAGTTTAATAAATTCCTCCTGATCCATGGGGAGCAGTGTGCCGTCTAAATCAAATAATATTGTGTTTACCATAATAAGAAAGTCCTTTCCTTCTAATAATATTGCTTTGGTGTTGTTTGTTTATACTTTTTAAAGGTTTTGATAAAATAACTCAGATCATTGAAACCACAGTTAAAGGCGACTTCCGTAACAGAAAGAGTCGTAGCGGTAAGCTGATAACAAGCTCTTTCAATACGGTAATGGTTCAAATATTCAAAAGCCGTCTGATGAGTCATTTCCCGGAAAAATCTACAGAAATATTTACGAGACATGCCTACGCTCTTAGCCAATTCTTCTAAGGTGATGGGAGAAGCATAATTTTCTTCAATATATTCCAGAACTTGTTTTAATTGCAACATACGTTTGTGAACCCTTGTTGTCTGAGAGGGATTCGTGCTATAATACCCCTCTGCCAGAACCATTCCAAATAATTGATACAAGGAGCCTCTAACGAGCATTTGATAACCTGTTTTCTTGCTGATAAGTGCATCAAATAAAAACCAGATAACTTGATAAATGTTACGAAAAGAGGGATCAAAATAATTATTTAACTCCAATTGATGATTGGTAATCTGTCTAATGTACTTACGATTATCGTCATTTTCCTTAAGTAACATATTCATATCAAACACGATACATTCATAGGTACAGTCATGAGGAATTCCTGAATGCAATAACCCGTTTGGTATCATAATTGTAGAGCCTTTAATGGCCGTATAGGCTTTTTCTTCAATAGAGATTGTCAAAGCGCCTTCTAAAATACGGATCAATTCGAATTCCGTATGCCAATGATAGGGCATAATATAGTGGGGGTGCTTTTTATCTACATGATGAAATTCGATAGGGAAATCGGTTGTTCCTCTTTGCCGGTTCTCATGATAATTCATATGCTGCATAAATGCCTCCACTTTACATTTTTTGAAAAGGTGAATATTGTCATGTTATTTCTACGATAGCACAAGCATATCTCACTTGTAAATGGTATTATCATTATAACTATATTATTTATAATACCATAAAATTTCCCCAAAGGAAAGGATCCTTAAGTTGGCTAAGGCGAGAAAGGGCGGGATAGGTTGGAAAGAACAAAAAAGCAAGTTCTGGCATTTGATTTTGGTGCCTCCGGTGGAAGGGCAATTATTGGAAAATTGGATAAAGATAAGATTATTATGAAGGAAATACACCGTTTTTCTAATGATTTTGTCATTGTTAATGGAACAATGTATTGGGATACTTTAAGACAGTTTTATGAAATCAAGCAAGGCATGTTAAAAGCGAAGCAACATGGTGGATTTTACAGTCTGGGCATTGATACGTGGGGGGTAGACTTTGGTCTTTTGGATGAACATGGGGCGCTTTTGGAGAATGCCATCCATTACCGTGACGACAGGACAGAGGGAATTCAGGAAAAAGCCTTCGAATGTATTAAAAAAGATAAAATATACGAGATTACAGGAAATCAATTGATGAATTTGAATACGGTATTTCAGCTCTACTCATTGGTACTTAATAGGCCATGGTTATTGGAACGGGCCGGCACCCTGCTGCTGACACCGGATTTGTTCAATTATTTCCTGACCGGAAAAAAAGTGGCTGAATATACAATGGCAAGTACCACACAGATGATGGACGCCCGGGAAAGGAAATGGTCAGGCGATATTTTAAAAGCTTTACAAATACCGCAAAGGTTATTACCTGAAATTGTAGCCAGTGGAACAACGATTAGTGAGGTGACGCCGGAAATATGTGAGGAACTGGGATTAAAACCGGCCAAAGTGATTGCGGTGGCTTCACATGATACCGGGAGTGCGGTGGCTGCCGTTCCTACACAAGAAGAGAACTTTATATTTATCAGCTGCGGCACGTGGAGCCTTTTGGGAACAGAGCTTCCCGAGCCTTCAATCAATGAAAAATCGTCACTGTTTAATATGACTAATGAGGGGGGATATGGGGGAAAAACAACTTTTTTAAAAAATATTATTGGCCTGTGGCTAATTCAGGAGAGCAAAAGGCAATGGCAGAGAGAAGGAAAAGAGTATTCCTATGGCCAACTGGAGAAAATGGCCTCAAACGTCACACCCTTGCAAACCTTTTTTGATCCGGATGCACCGGAATTTACGCCTTCCGGCGATATGCCGGAGCGGATTCGTAGATTCTGTAAAAAAACCGGACAGGCGGTACCACAAACAGTGGCGGAAGTTGTCTGCTGTATTAATCAAAGCCTGGCTATGAAATACCGATATACACTGGAACAGATAGAAACCTGCCTGTTTAAAAAATATGAGAAAATATATATGATTGGAGGAGGGATACAAAGCAGGCTGCTTTGCCAGATGACCGCCAATGCCAGTGGATGCATAGTACAGGCAGGCCCCATTGAAGCCACTGCCCTTGGCAATATTGCCGTGCAATTGATAGCAGCCGGAGAAATTAAAGACTTGAAAGAGGCGCGCAGGATGATTCAGAAATCAGAGCAATCCTATGATTATCGGCCGCTGGAAAGAGAAAAGTGGCAGGAAGCATATGAAAGATTCAAGCAGGTATTAAATTTATAATTATTTTAAAGGAGGATACAAAATGGCAAAATCAAGACTTATTGGGGAATATCCGGTGATTGGAATCAGGCCGGCAATAGATGCCCGCAGAGGTTACCTGAAGGTAAGAGAATCATTGGAAGAACAAACAATAAATATGGCAAAAGCAGCAGCGAAGTTATTTGAGGATAATTTACGTTATTCCAATGGAGAACCGGTAAAAGTAGTGATTGCCGATACGACCATCGGCCGCGTGGCTGAAGCAGCAGCCTGTGCTGATAAATTCAGTAAAGAAGGCGTAGATGTTACGCTGACGGTAACGCCATGCTGGTGTTATGGTGCCGAAACTATGGACATGGATACGAAAACGATTAAAGGCGTATGGGGCTTTAATGGTACGGAAAGGCCGGGAGCCGTGTATCTCGCTTCTGTCCTGGCTACCCATGCACAAAAAGGCCTTCCGGCTTTTGGTATTTATGGACATGATGTACAGGATGCTGCTGATACTTCTATACCGGAAGATGTCGAAGAAAAGTTGCTGAGGTTTGCAAGAGCGGCAGTGGCAGCTGCCTCTATGAGGGGAAAATCCTATTTGCAGATAGGTTCTATTTGCATGGGAATCGGCGGTTCTATTATTGATCCTGCGTTTATTGAGGAATATTTGGGGATGCGTGTGGAATCCGTAGATGAAGTTGAAATTATCCGCCGTATGACCGAAGGTATTTATGATCAGGAAGAATATGCGAAAGCATTAACTTGGACAAAAGAAAAGTGTAAGGAAGGATTTGATAAGAATCCGGAAGAAATACAATCGTCACCGGAAAAGAAGGAAGCCGACTGGGAGTTTGTTGTCAAAATGATGTGCATCATTAAGGATTTGATGAATGGTAACCCCAATCTGCCAGAAGGCCGTGAAGAGGAAATGGTTGGACACAATGCTATTGCGGCAGGTTTTCAGGGGCAAAGGCAATGGACTGATTTTTACCCCAATTGTGATTTCCCGGAAGCACTTTTAAATACTTCTTTTGACTGGAACGGAGCAAGAGAGCCATATATTCTGGCAACAGAAAACGACGTATTAAACGGTATTGGTATGTTGTTTATGAAGCTTTTGACTAACAGTGCTCAGATATTTGCAGATGTACGTTCATATTGGAGTCCCGAGGCCGTGAAAAAAGCTGCCGGGTATGAGTTAGAAGGGGCAGCAGCTGCGGCGGACGGATTTATTCACTTAATAAATTCAGGAGCAGCCTGTCTGGATGCCAATGGTCAGGCAACCGATGAAAATGGCAGCCATGTGATAAAACCATGGTATGAGATTACGGAAGCTGATCAGGAAGCTATCTTAAATGCAACTACCTGGAATGCTGCGGATAATGGGTATTTCAGAGGCGGCGGATATTCTTCACGGTTTATAACGGAAGCTGAGATGCCCTGTACAATGATTCGGCTGAATCTGGTAAAAGGGTTGGGACCGGTTCTCCAGATAGCAGAAGGCCAGACAGTAAAATTACCGTCTGAAGTATCCGATATCTTATGGAAGAGAACTGATTATACATGGCCGTGTACATGGTTTGCCCCCAGAACTTCCGGAGAGGGAGCCTTTGCTACTGCCTATGATGTAATGAATAACTGGGGCGCCAATCATGGAGCCATCAGCTATGGACATATTGGGGCTGATTTGATTACGATGTGTTCCATACTTCGCATTCCGGTATGTATGCATAATGTTCCTGAAGAGAAAATTTTCCGTCCGGCATCCTGGAATGCCTTTGGGATGGATAAGGAAGGTGCTGATTACAGAGCATGTGCGGCTTATGGCCCAATGTATAAAACGATTAGATAGCATATTGAGAATGTACATGGGGAGGTTTATGTATAAAGTACTTTTAGTGGACGATGAAGTATTAACAAGAGAGGCGATAAGGCAAAACATTCCATGGGAAGAAGCAGGGTTTCTTCTAATCGGTGTCGCTGAAAATGGAAAAGAAGCGCTGGACATGATAGAGGAAGAACAACCTGATGTGGTGCTTACGGATATTTGTATGCCGGTGATGGATGGTATTGCCTTAACCGCCTGTATATATGAGAGGTATCCCAGGATAAAAGTCATTATTATAAGCGGATACGATGATTTTGAATATGCCAAACAGGCAATCCGATATGAAGTCTCCAATTATATACTAAAGCCAATTACTGCTTATGAATTGATCGAAGAATTAAAAAAGGTAAAGGATAAAATAGCCAAAACAATAGAAAAGCAATCTGAATTAGAACAGGTACAGTATGAATTTAAAAAAAATTTACCTACCATACGAAATCATTTTTTAAATCAGCTGGTAGAAGGCAGCTATATAAAGAATGACGCAAGATTGCAAATGCAGAAGCTAAACATTCGGCTGACGGGGCATTTTCAGGCAGTGGTCATGCTGGAAGTAGAAGATTCATCGGCTTTTTGGGAAAACTATCCGACCGCCAAAAAAGAATTAATTGACTTTTCTGTAGCCAATATTTCAGAAGAGATAATCGGTGAGCATCCACACATTATTTTCTTTAAAAATGCAGAAGAAAAAAGTATGTTTATATTTGCCCACAATAGTGAGGAAGAACTTATAACGCTTATACAGGAGACTTGCAGGCATATTGTTACGGCCATTTATCAATGTATGGAAATAAAAGTTTGTACTTTGGTTGGAAAAACCGTACAAGATTTAAAGGATTGGGAAATATCTTATCATAGCGTGTTGAATGCGAGGGAGAACAGGTTTTTCCTGGAGGAGCATGAATTTGTTTTTGGAACGAATTTTTCTCCGGAAAGGGAGCAGGTTCAGCTTCTTTTGACACAACAAATGGATAAACTGGTGCTTATGATTAAAATGAATCAGGCGGAAGAGATTGAAAGTATTACGCGCCATATATTTGAAAGCTTAAGAAATTCAGGTAAAGAAAAAATGCAGATGATTCTCACCATTCAAAACCTTGTATTGGCAATATTGATATCTTTGGATGAAAAACGAGAAGAAAAATTTATCCTGCAAATATTAGAATATAAGCATCTGGCTGATGTAGAAAAATGGTTTCTTAAGTTTTGTATATCATTGGCGGAGGATATTTCCAATAAAAGGGAAAGCGTCAATCAAAAGCTGGCTGCCCGTGCCATTGATTATATGGAAAAAAACTATATGAATGCCGGCATGTCCCTTAATATGATTTGTGATTTCCTGGGGGTCAGTACAAGCCACTTCAGTGCTTTTTTTAAAAGTGCTACAGGTAAGACATTTACTGAAGCACTCACATGCATAAGGATAAAAAAGGCAAAGCAGCTTTTTGAAAAGTCTGGTATGATGAATTATGAAGTGGCACTTTCTGTAGGATATCAGGATCCACATTATTTTAGCTCTGTTTTTAAAAAGTATGTCGGACTGACACCATCGGAATATGGGAAGCAATTAGGAAGAGGGAAGCGGGATAGGCCATGAAAAGCTTAAGGGGACGTATCAATTTATCATTTTTATTGATTATAGCGATAGCCGTGGTCAGCTTTATGATTATCTCTATTAACCGAAGTAGCCGCGCCCTTAAGGATACTTCCGTTGAATATACCCTTAAGTTAATTCAGATGGTTAATGAAAAAATTGAGTTCTATATTGAAAATATGGAGAACATATCCAATATCGTCATTAACAGCTCAGATGTGCGGAACTACTTATCTACGAATTCAGAACAAAAGGTATACACTGATAAAGTAGAGGAACAATTTCGGATATTGATGGAGACGAGGAATGATATATATAATATTGGGATTATCGGTAAGAACGGAAGATATTTAATTAATAACCCAGATACCGGGCTCAACCCTTATGCTAAAGTAGAAAAGATGGATTGGTATGCCAAATCATTAGAGGGAGGGCAAGTCATCACTTCTTCACATGTACAAAATATTGTCTCGAATAAATATTCCTGGGTTGTTACAATGAGTAAGCCGATTCATGACCCATTTAGTGATGAGGTTACGGGGGTTTTTTTTGTAGACTTGAATTATCGTTCCATCAGCAGCCTTGGGGAAGAAGTGAATCTTGGTTTAAAGGGATATGTATTTATTATTGATGAAGCAGGCGATATTGTTTATCACCCGAGGCAGCAGTTGATTTATAGTGGTTTGTGGGAAGAAGAATTGGACTCTATTATGAGTACACCCGATGACGTATTAGCCTCAGCAGACGGAAGTAAATTATATACTTTGTCCAAATCAGAAGTAACCGGCTGGAGCGTTATAGGAGTAACCTACCTGGATGAAATGCTATCCAGCACAAATGAAATGATTAATATATATTATGTCATAGCCATAATTCTTATTATTGTCGCAATGTTCCTTTCTGTTTTATTAACCGATAAAATCACCTTGCCCTTGCGGCGTCTGCAGGATTCTATGAAAGAGGTGGAAAAAGGGGATTTTGAGGTAGAAATAGCTAATCCTGATACCAAAGATGAAATCGGGAACCTGATTTCATCCTTTCAGTTGATGATTGGTAAAATCAAGCAATTGATAGAGAACAATAATAAGGAGCAGGAAGAAAAACGAAAAAGTGAACTTAACGCTCTCCAGGCACAGATTAATCCCCACTTTCTATATAATACACTGGATTCTATTATCTGGATGGCTGAAGATGGGAATACTAAAGATGTGGTACTAATGACCTCCTCATTGGCAAAATTGTTTAGGAAGAGCATAAGTAATAAAAATGAATTAGTGACTCTTGCAGAAGAAATAGAATACACTAAGAGTTACTTAACCATTCAGAAAATGCGATATAAAGATAAGCTAAAGTATTCCGTTGATGTTGATCCCGCAATAGAAAAAGCCGAAATCATAAAACTGATTATCCAGCCTTTGGTAGAAAATGCAATCTATCATGGAGTCAAATGTAAAGAAGGACTGGGGACAATATTTATTGAAGCGGGCTATCATCATAAAGGAATCTTAATTAAGGTCATAGATGATGGCGAGGGCATGTCCGAGGAGCAGCTTGGACATATCTTTGATGAAAGAGAAATAGATACAAGAAAAAGTGGTGTGGGTGTACTTAATGTCCACAGGCGAATCCAGTTATACTATGGCAAGGAATATGGACTTAGTTACGTAAGCAATATCGGAGTGGGCACCATAGCTTCTATTTATCTGCCAGATCAGACGGGAGGATCTTAGGACATGAAACATAAATGGCTTAAAAGCTTTATTATTATTACGGTTTTTGCAGTCATTATTTTGCTGTTTATCTTGAATAATTATCAGAAACTTAAGACTGATAAAGAGATTTCCGTAATATTTATTTCCAAACGTCTAAGTGATACCAATGATTTTTGGGCTTCACTCATAGAAGGTGTCAATATGGCCGCCTTAGAGTACGATATTGATTTAACTATTATGGGCCCGGATTCGGAAACCGATTATGTACTGCAAAATAAAATGATAGAGGAAGCTATCGCCATAAAGCCAGATGCCATTGTTCTTATTCCAAGCAGCTATACGGTGACGCTGCCTTATGCCAAAAGAATTGAAGAGGCGGGTATCAAGTTAATATTGCTGGATTCTGTTATGGAAGAAGAAATCGGCCAAAGTGTTGTTGCTACGGATAACCATGAGGGCGGTTTTAAGATGGGAGAATATATGAAGCAATATCTGGATGAGACATCGGTTATCGGTATTGTCAGCCATATTCCCGGTGCATCCACAGCGATTGAAAGAGAGCAGGGAGTCCGTGAAGGCCTCGGTGAATATGAGAAACAGATTGTAGATGTGGTGTATAGTGAATCGGATTATGAGAAAGCGTATGAAGAGACAGTGCAAATGATAAATGAACATCCGGATATAAGCATCATTATTGGTTTAAATGAAGATTCTTCAGTAGGGGCGGCAAGAGCAGTAAAGGCGTTAGGGCTTACCGGGCAGATACGGATGGTTGGTTTTGACAGCTCGATAGAGCAGATTAGATTATTGGAAGAAGGCGTTTTTGATGCTATTGTTATTCAAAAACCGTTGAATATGGGATACCTTGGTATTAAAATGGCCTATCAGTCAGTCATGAACAAAACCATTGCCAGTGAAGTGGATTCAGGTTCGGTTTTAATTACAAGTGAATCTATTTATACAAAAGAAAATGAGAAGTTATTGTTTCCGTTTAGAGAAGAGCGAGAGGAGTAAAACTTTTACCCTCTCTCGCCTATATTCTAACCTCTTAATGGTTCAAAAACTGGTGATTTTTCTTCGATTTCAAGACATACGCAATAATTCTTAACTGCTCTTAAATCTTCCGGTATTTCTACCTCAACCATAGTATCGCCCTCGCAAACTGTGGAAACCTTGAATTCCAGTTCTCGCCCATCACGGAGCAGAGTCGCTTTTTTTATATGGATAGCGCAATTCAGGATTTCAATACTCTTTTTCGGAATCGTGCCATTTGCTTTGGGTCCGATATTCAGCAGATAATTTCCGCCTCTGTTAATAATCTTCACGAGTTGTTTTATAATGTCCTCCGGGCTTTTCCAATTCTCATCATCTTTATTGTATCCCCAGGTATCATTTAAAGTTGCCATAATCCATTCCGATATATGATCAGTCTTCTTTCCTTTGAAACATCTTTGATTGTAACCGCCATATTTTCCCCATTTCTGCTTTTAAGCTGCAGCCAGTTCATTTTCTGGCTTTAAATATATACAGTTTACTCCGAGGATATACAGGTGTCAATAAGTTTACGTAATAGTTCACTAACTTTAATGTTTGTTTCAGAAAAAATTCCCCCTTTTGTGGATAATATTCTATTTAAAAAGCACGAACGCTTAACCTATAATAAATTTATAAAAATAAGTAAAACGAGGAGGAAGAAAGTTGGATACGATTAAAAATAACTCTTTTGTTAAAAAAGTCGGATTTAATAGATTAGTGCTATGCTGTGTACTTGTTTTATTATATATAGCTTTTGCAATATTAAGTCCCACCTTTTTAAGTTATTCCAGAATATTGAGCGCATTGAATTATGCATATTTTCTGGGATTTTTAGCATTTGGAGTAACGTTTGTAATCGCAACCGGCGGGATTGATTTTTCAATTGGTCCGGTCATGTTTGCCTCAGCCTTGATTTCCGGCCAGCTTCTTACAAAGAGTGGCTTTCCGGTCATTGTATGTTTATTGGTTAGTATTTGCGTAGGATTACTATTCGGCGTACTTAATGGATTTCTCGTAGCCTATGGCGGGCTGCCTTCATTCATTACGTCAATGGCAATTATGCAGTTGGCAAAAGGTGTTGGTTCCGTATTTACGAAAACTCAGTCTGTCAGTTGGCCCCAGGAATGGTACCGTAACCTGGTAAAAATGAAGATTGGTAATACGCAGATACCCACAGGCCTAATCATTTTATTACTTGTAGCTGTCGTGCTATGGGCGATACTGTCAAAAACAAAAGCAGGGCGCTATATCCTTTGTATCGGGTCAAATAAAGAAGCCGTCCGCTTATCCGGCGTGAATGTTAAAAAGTGGGAGATGCTGGCATATATCATTTGCGGTACTTGTGCGGGGATAGCGGCTATTTTCTATGTTGGGGCATATACGACGGTTCAGCCGGGGCTGGGAGATACGTTTAATAATGAAGCTATTGCAGCCTGTGTCATGGGCGGAACCTCCATGTCTGGGGGTCTTGCGTCTGTAGGAGGATCTTTCATTGGTGTAATGGTTATCGCTCTTTTACAGGAGGGAATCCTGGCCATGGGATTCCAGAAGGATTACCAATATGTAATTACCGGCATTATTGTGATCATTGCGGTATTTGCCGATATACGAAGCAGAAGGAAAAAGAACTAAGATGGGAATCTGAATTCGAAAGAGGTGAAAATATGAGCGAAGTAATATTAACCATGGAAGGAATTGATAAATCATTTCCCGGCGTTCATGCGTTGGATCACGTAAATCTGGAAATTAGAAAAGGTGAAGTTCATGCGTTAATGGGAGAAAATGGTGCCGGTAAATCAACGCTTATGAAAGTACTGACCGGAATTTATACAAAAGATTCAGGAAAAATTATTTATGAAGGAAAGGAAGTAGAATATGGCAGTCCTAAAGAAGCCCAGGATGCCGGAATTGTCATAGTACACCAGGAACTAAATATGTTAGGACATCTAAGCGTGGCACAAAATATATTTATTGGAAGGGAACCAAAAAAAGGCGGGCTCATTGATGATAGCCGTATGAATACGGAAGCGGCAAAGCTATTTGAACAATTAAAAATAAAAATTGACCCAAAAGAGAAAATGAACAGGCTGACAGTTGGAAAGCAGCAGATGTGTGAGATAGCAAAGGCAATTTCACATGATGCTAAAATCATTGTGTTTGATGAGCCAACGGCGGCACTTACTGAGACTGAAATCCAAGAACTCTTTAAAATCATACGTGACTTAAGAAAAAAGCAGATGGGTATCGTCTACATATCCCATCGAATGGATGAAATCAATGTAATTACCGACCGTGTAACTGTCATGCGGGATGGCGCTTATGTGGGGACGTTGATTACAAAGGAATCTACAAAAAGCGATATTATTAATATGATGGTAGGCCGTGTTATTTATGAAGAACCCAAGACAGAAAGCGCTATTTCCGAGGATGCGCCTGTTGTGCTGAAGGTGGAACATTTAAATGCAGGTAAAATGGTAAGGGATGTAAGTTTTTCTTTACATAAAGGCGAGATTCTTGGTTTTTCAGGCCTGATGGGAGCCGGAAGGACAGAGACTGCCAGAGCGCTTTTTGGCGCTGATAAAAAGGAGCGCGGAGAAATTTATATCAATGGTCAAAAGATAGAGATCAATTCCCCCAGTGATGCGGTAAAGCATGGTATCGGATATTTGTCAGAGGACAGGAAACGCTTTGGTATCGTAACGGAAAAGACGGTGGCAGAAAACGCCACATTGGCTTCACTTGATAACTATTTATCCGGTATGTTCATTAATAAAAAGAAAGAAAATGAAGTTACGGAAGAATATGTCAAACAGTTGAAAATAAAAACGCCGGGAGTTGATCAGCTGGTAGTAAATCTTTCCGGAGGTAATCAGCAAAAAGCAGTTATTGCAAAATGGCTGATTAAGGATTGTGATATCCTCATTTTTGATGAGCCTACAAGAGGGATTGACGTAGGTGCAAAAAGTGAAATCTATCATTTGATGAGTACATTGGCGGCAGAAGGCAAATCAATCATTATGATTTCATCCGAAATGCCGGAAATATTAAGAATGAGCGATCGTATTATGGTGATGTGTGAAGGGAAAAAGACCGGTGAAATTGGAATTGAAGAAGCAACTCAGGAAAAGATTATGCATTTAGCTACACAAAGGAATTAGGGGGTGATAAAAATGGAAAATAATCATAAAAAGGGATTAGTAAAAGTAGTAGGCACCCAAAAGGCCGTTGTTGTAGTTGTACTTATCGTATTGTTTGGATTTTTCTGTATCATGAGTCCAATGTTCCGGCAGTATTCTACAATACTAAGTATTCTGGACTACTCATATTATATCACATTTATGGCGATTGGCGTTACCTTTTGCCTGATTACCGGCGGAGTAGATCTTTCCATTGGAACGGGTATGATTTGCTGCGGCTTAGTAGGCGGCTATATGATTAATGTTATGGGAATGCCAACAATTGTAGGATTGCTGGCTGCAATCGTTGTTGGCTTAATCTTTGGTGTTATCAATGGAACACTGGTAGCAGTTTTGAATATACCGCCATTCATAGCGACATTAGGCACAATGATGGTTGCCAGAGGTATTGGCTCCATAGCTACCGGTGGACTTTCCCAGACCTGGCCCGTGGCCGGTAGTGAAAATGGCTGGTTTAGAAACATCTTTAAGATAGATATAGGAGGTCTCAAGCTGCCTGTTGGTTTTATGCTTATTATTGTCACTGTCATTGTCATGTCCATTGTACTGAATAAAACCAATGTGGGACGCTATATTATTGCCATCGGATCGAATAAAGAAGCAACCAGGCTTTCCGGTGTCAATGTGGTGAAATATCAGATGAGTGCCTATATTATTTCAGGATTTTTTATTGGATTAGCCGGTATTTCTTATGCGGCAACTTTCCAGGCAATAGCCCCCGGTACAGGCGCAGGCCTTGAATTGGATGCCATTGGAGGGGCAATTATCGGCGGTACTTCCATGAATGGAGGTTTAGGCTCTATCGTAGGTACACTGCTGGGTGTCTTTATTATGTCAATGCTAAAAACAGGTCTTCCCTATATCGGCCTCCAGGCGAACTGGCAGCAGATTATTACGTGCGCAGTACTAATTGGAGCAGTGTTTATTGATGTTCAGAAAAATAAAAAATTGCAGTAGCATAACCTTGCGGAAGATATTCACTATTTTAAGTAAAATATTCGATTCTCTTTTATTATAATTATAGCTACAATAAAATGACAAATAAATGAAATGATTTAAGGAGGAATTATCATGAGAAGGAAAGTATTTGCAATGTTGTTGTGTGTGGTGTTAGTAGGTTCATTAGCTGCATGCGGTAATGGTTCAGGAAGTACATCCACCACTGCTGCTGCGGATGAGACCAAGGCAGAAACGACAGATAACTCGAATAACGAAGAAACAAATGCGCCTGCTGCGGGTTCTGATCTACACTTTGAAATTGTATCAAAAGGGTTCCAGCATCAATACTGGCAGGCAGTGTTAAAGGGTGCGGAGAATAAAGCAGAAGAATTAGGCGTATCCATTAACTTTGTGGGACCTAACTCAGAATCAGATATTGCGGACCAGATTCAGATGCTAAACAATGCAATCAATGCAAACCCGGCAGCCATCGGTTTTGCAGCTCTTGATACAAGCGCTGCTCTGGATTCGCTCCAGACTGCAATGGATTCAGGCATTCCGGTTATTGGTTTCGACTCGGGTGTTCCGGATGCGCCGGAAGGTTCTGTACTTGCAAATGTTGCAACTGACAATTATGCAGCCGGCGAACTGGCAGCAGAGAATATGTATGCAACGATTGGCGATATTATTGCAAATGCATCAGGAACTGTAAGAATCGGTGTTTTGGGTCAGGATGCCACTTCTGAATCTATTGTTCAGCGTGGTTTAGGATTTATTGATAAAATTGCGGAACTTATTATAGCAGATGGAAAAACCGTGAATTTAGAGGGAAATGATAAGTATGTATCTGATGCCAATGTTACAACGACTGATGGCGCAGATGTAGTCATTGAAATTTTAGTACCTGCTCAGGTAACTTCAGAACTATCCGCCATTGACTGCCAGACTTTATTAAATAAGGCAGATACCATTGCCATTTATGGTTCTAATCAACATTCAGGAGAGGCAATGGTAACTGCAAATGAAAATATAGGAAAATTTGGTATTGAAGAAGGTCAGATCATTGGTGTAGCCTTCGATTCCGGTGAAGTTATTAAGGCTGCAGTTGAGAATCGCACTTTCCTTGGAGCTGTTACACAGGCACCGGTCGCCATGGGTGAAGCATTGGTACAGCAGTTATATAATGCGGCTACGGGAGCATCGGTTGAAGATGTTGATACAGGTGCCCAATGGTATAATGCTGACAATATGAATGATGAAGAAATTGCACAGAATTTATATGACTAATTAATTTGTTAAAGTATTAAAGGTCGCCGGGAAATGATAAAATGCTTCATTTTCCGGCGGATTTTCACTTATGGAAGTTCTTTTGTTTGTATTCACGGGTACTCATACCATAAAACCGCTTAAAGGCAGTGACAAAATGTTCGAGTGAAGAGTACCCCAGTTCTGTGGCTATTTCTGTGACGGTGAGGTTCTCATTATTCAGTAATATCGAGGCGGCAGACATTTTGGCTTCGGCTTTTTTTTGCTGAAAGTTTTTGCCATAGCAATCCTTTAAAAAACGATTGGTTTGACGTGTGCCAAGTCCCAGCTTGCCGGCCAAAACCTCCAGAGAAAGCGTCTGATATTCATAGAGAAAGTATTCTTCAGTAATAATGTATTTGCGGTCGGCAAGATTGGAGGGAGCAAAGCGGTTTCTTGCTGTTTTGTTACGTTCATAATTTCGGATAAGCTTTACAATACATTGTTTAAGCAGAGCTTCCACTTGGGTCATGTATCCGGTGTAATTGTTATCAAGCTCCCACAAAATCATGCGTATTGTTGAATGGATATCCTGAGAGTCCTGTCCGAACCAGAATGGCGTATCTTCAAAGGTTTTTAGTAATTCGCCATAAATACCCTTTTCATTTTTAATCAGCTTGAAGTAAAGGCAATACTCAGCCATGGGATTTGAAGGATCGGGAATCTGTTCATGTTCTACATAAGGGCCCGTAACATACAACGTGTTGGGACTAATTTTATAAGTACGGTCATTGACAACAACAGTTCCGTGACCGCATGGTATGTAATGAAGCTCATAACTATTATGCCCGTGGCTATGCCTTGGAATACATCGTGAAAATCGCTCAAAAGCGATATTCAATACTAACAATTCGGCATTTTCAATTCGAAAACGCATATTAAGGTTCGTATATAAAGTTCTCATTTCACCCTCCGTTGGATGTTTATGTTTAGCGTATTTGCGTACATCTTAGCATTTGTAATTAATGGTGTCAACATAAACTGTGAAAACTGCGAAAACCGGACATCATGTGTGATATTCTGTCTTTATTATCTCTAAAATTTTGGAACAATATATACTAATATATAAAGAAAAACAGGAGAAATATCCATGCCGTTAGTGACTACAGAAAAAATCTTAAAAGAAGCAGAATATGCGGCAGTGATGGAAAGGCCGGCATCAATGATACAGTATTCTAGTATTCGGAGGTAATGATGGAAAAATATTTATTGGGGATAGATATTGGAACTAGTGCCTGTAAGGCAGCAGCATTTCGAATCAATGGCGAAGTGGCGGCTGCTGCAAGTGAATCGTATCCGGTGTATTACCCGAAGGAAGGCTGGGCAGAGCAAGATCCTAATGATTGGTGGAATGCCGTATGTAAGGCTATAAAACAGGTGATAGATTCAGGCGGGATTAAGCCTTATGAGATTGCAGGGATTGGTGTAGGCGGGCAAAGCTGGTCAGCAATTGCGTTAGATAAAAACGGAAAGGTTTTGACCAATACACCGATATGGATGGATACCCGGGCACAGCCTATATGCGACAGATTAAACAAGGAGGCAGGCGGGGAAGAGATCTTTAAGAATGCGGGGAATTATCTCAACCCTTCTTATTCAACGGCTAAAATATTATGGTATAAAGAAAACCTCCCTGATGTATATAGGAAAATTGATAAAATCATGCAATCCAATGGCTTTATTGTATATCAATTGACAGGGCGGAAGACTATTGACAAATCACAGGCATACGGTATTCATTGTTTTAATATGAGATGTGGCGCCTGGAATGAAAACATGTGTGAAACATTGGGAATTCCACGCTCTTTCCTTCCGGAAATCAAAGAGTGCAGTGAAGTTGTCGGTGAAGTCACTTCCCAGGCAGCAAGGGAGACCGGACTGGCAGCAGGCATACCGGTAGTTGCAGGCGGTTTAGATGCAGCATGCGGAACTTTAGGTGCAGGTGTGGTGAAGCCGGGTGAGACACAGGAACAAGGTGGACAGGCGGGAGGCATGAGTATTTGCCTGGAGGAATATCGGTCAGACCCCAGATTGATTCTAAGTTATCACGTGGTGCCTGGAAAGTGGCTGCTGCAGGGAGGAACCACCGGGGGTGGCGGGACGATGCGTTGGTTTGAGCATGAGTTTGCAGATTATGAACGATACATAGAAAAAGAAACCGGCGTCAGTTCTCTAGTGCAGTTGAATGAATATGCAAAAAAGGTACCGGCAGGCTGTGATGGTATGGTATTTTTACCCTATATGTCGGGAGAACGGTCACCTATTTGGAATCCTTATGCAAAGGGCGTTTATTATGGCTTGGATTTTGGAAAAACGAAAGGGCATTTTGTCAGAGCTACAATGGAGGGGGTGGCCTATGCGCTAAGACATAATCTGGAGGCCTCAGAATCTATCGGTGCAGATGTAACCGAACTATTAGCGGTGGGAGGTGCGGCAAATTCTTTACTTTGGACACAGATAAAGGCGGATGTAACGCAGAAAATCATAAAGGTTCCTGCCTCAGATACCGCCACTACACTTGGGGCTGCCATATTGGCCGGAATCGGTGTCAATATATATGCCGATTGTGAACAGGCCGCCAGACAGACAATACGGATGATGCGGGTTCATGAACCGGATAAAGAAAAACAAAAGGTATATGATACGATGTATCAACTATACTTAGAAATTTATAATAATTTAAAAGACACAATGAAAGCCAGGTGATGAAAAATGGGTAAAATGAAAGCCGGAGTTGTCCATGCAAAGGAGGATATCCGCTATGAGGATATTGATAAACCGGTACCAAAGGGAAATCAGGTTCTGATAAAGGTGAAATATACCGGGATTTGCGGATCAGATATTCCTAGGGTTAATGGTGATGCGTGCCATTTCTTTCCTAATGTTTTAGGCCATGAGTTTTCCGGCATTGTCTGCGGAGCCGGGGAAAATGTAAATAGCTTACAAATTGGAGACTATGTTGCTGGAATACCATTAATTCCATGTATGAAATGCCCGGATTGCCTTAACGGGGATTATTCCCTTTGCAGGCACTACAGCTTTATTGGTTCTCGTGAATTTGGAAGCTTTGCTGAGTATGTCGTTGTTCCTGAGAAAAATGCAGTGAAATACGAAAAAGCAATTTCCTTTGAACTGGGTGCATTTTTTGAACCTGCCACAGTTGCCCTCCATGGCTTAAAACGGCTACCTTATACGGGAGGTAAGACAGTGGCCATTTTAGGCGGGGGGACCATCGGAATGTTTACTTTACAATGGGCAAATATTTTTGGTGCCAAAAAAGTAGTTGTATTTGATATGGTCAAAGAACGATTAGAGTTAGGTATGCGCCTGGGAGCCACAAAAAGTATTGATACACTTAAGGATGATTATATGGAGTTGGCAATGGAGATAACCAAAGGGAAAGGTTTCGATTTCATATATGAGACGGCGGGAAATACGGTGACGATGAAGATGGCATTTAGGCTGGCGGCTAACAAGGCAGGCATATGTTTTATCGGAACGCCTACAAAAGAACTACGCTTTACGATAGAAGAATGGGAGCAAATGAACCGGAAAGAATTTACCTTGACAGGTTCGTGGATGTCCTATAGCGCACCATTTCCCGGTGAAGAATGGGACTTAACCGCCAGTTACTTTAGAACAGGACAGCTTAAAATAGATGAATCATTTATTTATAAGAGAGTACCGCTGAGTAAAATTGCAGATGCATTTACCATGTACAAGGTGCCGGGTGCCGTAAAGGGTAAGATATTGATAGATAGTGAACTGTAAGGATAATATTATCAACAAATAAAATTAAGAGGTGAGATTATGTTAAAAGGAATACCGGCTATTTTATCTCCGGAGTTATTAAAAATACTGTGTGAAATGGGGCATACAGATGAATTAACCATTGGTGATGGGAATTTCCCGGGACATACATATGGGAAGAAAGTTGTCCGGCTGGATGGCCATGGCGTTTCTGAAATCTTAGATGCAATTTTACAGGTGTTTCCATTGGATACTTATGTTGAACATCCATGTACATTGATGTCTTTAGTAGAAGGAGATACGGTAAAGACCCCAATTTGGGAGGAGTACAAAAGAATTGTGTCTAAATATGATGGCCGGGGCGCCGATTGCTTTGAAGAAATAGACAAATGGGAGTTTTATGATAAGACAAAGGAGCATTCATCGGTGGTGATAATGACCAGTGAAAAAGCTTTATATGCTAATATTATATTGAAAAAAGGCGTTGTACTTAATTAAATAACAGAAAGGAAGTTGAAGATGGAAGTTATTAATCCGGCAGCCGTGCCAAAGAAAAAACTATATACGGGAGAAGAAATCCCATGTATCGGTATGGGAACCTTTGGTTCAGACCGTTTTATACCCAAGCAGGTATCTGAAGCTGTGGCAGGTGCAATCCGCTGTGGATATCGTTTGTTTGACTGTGCGGCATGCTATGGCAATGAAGTACAAATCGGAAAAGTGTTTAAAACGGCTTTTGATGAAGGCGTTGTGGACAGGAATGAACTTTATATTACGACGAAGGTCTGGAATGATATGCATGGACGAGTGGAGGAATCATGCAAAAAGAGTATTGAGGATTTACAATGTGATTATATCGACTTGTTTTTTATTCACTGGCCATTTCCCAATTATCATGCACCGGGCTGTGATGTTGATTCCCGTAATCCGGCCTCTAGGCCTTTTAGTGTGGAGGAATTTGTCAGTACTTACAGACAATGTGAAACTTTGGTAGAGAAGGGGCTGATCCGCCATATTGGTATTTCCAATATGACAATTCCAAAACTGGAGGCTGTTTTAAAGTTGCTGAAAATCAAGCCGGCTGCCTGCGAAATGGAATTACATCCGTGTTTCCAGCAGCAGGAATTGTTTGATTATTTAGTGGAACAAGAGATTTGTCCAATTGGATTTATGCCCATTGGTTCACCTACCAGGCCCCAAAGGGATATGATGCCGGAAGATGTAGCAGATATTCAGATGCCCGAAATGAAAGAAATCGCTGCCGCTCATCAGGTGCACCCTGCTGTCATTGCTTTGAAGTGGGCGGTACAAAGAGGCCAGATTCCAATTCCGTTTTCGGTTCATGAGAATGAATATGTCAGCAACTTAAAATGTACGACAGAGGATCCGCTGACAGAACAGGAAATGGAGATTATTGCAACAATGGAAAGGAATAACCGTCTTGTCAAAGGACAGGTGTTTTTGTGGCAGGGAGCTAAGGATTGGCATGATTTATGGGATGAAGATGGCGTGATTGTGAAATAAGTGTAAATTCTAATATCTCCGATTACTTTATCAGTGGTTGGAGATATTTTTTAGGATAAAAGGCAAATCAACAACAAAGTCAAGCAATGTCAACAAACAAAAAAGTCAAACAAAAAAGTCAAACTTGACATTTCGTCAAGAATAAGCTAGACTAATATTAGTTAATAAATTAAATATGTCCATTGAGACAAAGCGAAGCCCTACAGAGTGCTGGTCTGTAGGGCTTCTTTCAGGCTAACTGTCTTTGTTGTCCCGGTCTAACCATTTGCGGATATAATAGCTGGCTATAGCCGCCGTGACTGAGACAAAAAAATTAAATATGTAATCCATTGAGACACCCCCCTTCCGCTGGAAAGAGTCGACAGCATAGATATAATAGCATATACGTGTTGAAAAAGTTGTCGAAAACAAATGATATTTTTAAATTTGAGAAAGGTGCCAAACTGGCTGAATATAGTTCTAACAAAGTTGCCCTCTATTGACAATGGAGGGTAGGTTTATTACTGATATAAAGCGAAACCCTACAAACCGATCATCTGTAGGGTTTTTTTAGGTTAAATGCCTTTATTGCTTCGGTCCAACCATTTGCGGATATAATAGCGGGTAAAACCCGCTATGACCGAAACAAGAAAATTTAGTATGTATCCCATTTTGTGAACTTCCTTCCTAATGGAAAGGGTCGACAGCATAAATATAATAGCATATGCCTGTTGGAATAATTACAAGCTAAAAACGAATTTCCGCAATTCTAACGTTTTCCGTGCAATTTCTAAGATTTTGTGATATATTAAATTTGATTTGTGTAATATAAATATAAACGAAGAAAAAGGAGCTGTTAATAATATGGGAAAATATTTTGGTACTGATGGTTTTAGAGGAGAAGCCAACGTAGACTTAACGGTTGAGCATGCTTTTAAAGTAGGTAGATTTTTAGGCCATTATTTTGGTAAGAAACATAAAGCAAATATCGTTATCGGAAAGGATACCAGGAGATCCAGTTATATGTTTGAATATGCTCTGTCGGCAGGTCTTACGGCAAGCGGCGCTGATGCCTATCTGTTGCATGTGACAACAACCCCAAGTGTATCTTACGTGGTCAGAACTGAGGATTTTGACTGCGGCATCATGATTTCAGCAAGTCATAATCCGTTTTATGACAATGGACTGAAAGTCATTAATTCACAGGGACATAAGTTGGAGAGCGAAATCGAGGCGTTAATTGAGGCCTACATAGATAGTGATGAAGACACCATTCCCCTTGCGACGAAAGAGAATATAGGCAGAACAATAGATTATGCTATTGGCCGTAATCGCTATATTGGCAGCTTAATATCTATAGCAACCCGCTCATTTAAAGGTAAAAAGGTGGCTCTTGACTGTGCTAATGGTTCCGCATCCGCCATTGCCAAAAGTGTCTTTGACGCATTAGGAGCTAAGACCTATGTGATTCATGCTGAACCGGATGGAACGAACATTAATAAGAATTGTGGTTCCACCCACATTCGTGAATTACAAAAATATGTGGCGGATAATGGCTTAGATGTGGGTTTTGCATATGATGGGGATGCCGACAGATGTTTAGCTGTTGATGAAAAAGGCGGCCTTGTTGACGGTGATTTAATTCTTTATATTTGTGGGAAATATATGAGCGAGGCAAGAAGTCTTAAGGATAATACAATCGTAACAACGATAATGTCAAATTTTGGACTTTATAAAGCCTTCGATGAGGCTGGATTAAAGTATGAAAAAACCGCTGTTGGAGATAAATATGTATATGAAAATATGATGAAAAACGGCTATTCCATTGGCGGGGAACAATCCGGGCATATTATTTTCAGTAAGCATGCCAGAACCGGGGATGGTATATTGACATCGATAAAATTGATGGAAGTGATGCTGGAGAAGAAAATGCCCCTTTCCAAATTGGCCACTCCTGTCCAAATATTCCCGCAGCTATTAGTCAATGTTAGGGTGGCGGATAAGCCTGCAGCCAAATCAGATCCCGATGTAGAAACGGCGGTAAAAAAAGTTGAAAAAGCCCTGGGAAGCGATGGCAGGATACTTTTGCGTGAAAGCGGGACCGAGCCGGTATTGCGTGTCATGGTTGAAGCAGGGTCAGATGAAATCTGTAAACAATATGTTTATGAGGTCATTGATGTGCTTAAAGAAAAGGGGCATGTAATTGAAGATTAATCAGATAAACTGATTGGCCTTAGAATCATATGCGTAATTAATGCTTTTAAGGGGATTTACAATATCCTCTTCATCAATGACCATGCTTTTGCACAGGTCGTCCAAACTGGGGAATTCATCACGGAGCTTCGTATTGATGAAGCTAAGCAGCATTGCCGGATCTCCTGGTAATTGCGAATAAGTTGACATATTAATATTCCTTTCCTGGTGATATTGTAGTATAATACTTGATAACGATTATAACACATTTTAAATATTTTATTCACGGTATTTGATGTATTATCAACGAGTTGTGAGTGAGAGGAGAGAAGATTATGTCAAAAGTAAAAACGATTGGCGTTTTAACAAGCGGCGGAGATGCTCCCGGAATGAATGCTGCTATCCGCGCCATCGTAAGGACTGCTATTGCCGGTGGTTTGAAGGTTAAAGGGATCAGACGGGGTTATGCAGGCCTGTTAAATAGTGAAATTATTGATATGGATACAAAGAGTGTTTCTGAAATCATGCGCTTGGGAGGTACCATATTATTTACCGCAAGGTGTAAGGAATTTATGACTAAAGAAGGACAGGAAAAAGGTGCCAAGATTCTTAAAGAGAATGGCATTGAAGGGCTTATTGTCATCGGCGGAGATGGTTCTTTTATGGGAGCGCAGAAGTTGGCTGACCTGGGGATTAATACGATCGGAATCCCAGGGACCATTGATTTGGATATTGCATGTACTGAATACACCATTGGCTTTGATACGGCGGTCAATACGGCAGTGAGCGCCATAGATAAGATTAAAGATACTTCCATGTCCCATGAAAGATGCAGTATTATTGAGGTTATGGGAAGGAATGCCGGACACATTGCCCTCTGGTGTGAGATTGCCAACGGTGCAGACGGCATTTTAATGCCCGAGAAAGAAGAATTTGATGAGCAAGAACTGATTAATTCAATTCTTTCCAACAGGCAAAAAGGGAAAACCCATCATGTGGTTATTAATGCAGAAGGCGTTGGCCGTTCCAATCGCCTGGCCAAAAGAATTGAAACAGCCACCGGTATTGAAACAAGAGCTACGATTTTAGGGCATATCCAAAGAGGCGGCACACCGACAGCCAAGGACAGGGTATACGCATCAACGATGGGAGCCTATGCGGTGGATTTGCTTAAACGTGGCGCCACCAATCGGGTGATTGCCCATCAAAATGGTAATTTTGTCGATTTTGATATCGATGAAGCATTGGCGATGAAGAAAGGCATTGATGAATATCAATTTATGATCAGCCGTTTGATGGTCATGTATTAAGAAGCGGAGGAATGAATGGAAATACAGGATTATTTAAACAGGGATTATCCATGTGCTTGTGGGAAAGTCCATAAAACAGATTTAAAGGATGTCATAATCGAGCCTGGAGCTAACCAAAAAATTGGCAGTCTGGTGAAATCTTATAGTATTGACCACGTACTTCTGGTATGTGATGTGAATACTTTTAGCGTGGCAGGCTCCAGTGTGGAATTAAGTTTGAAGTCAGAAGGGATTGATGTTACCAGATACGTATATCAAGAAAGCGAGCTGGTTCCCGATGAACCCGTCATTGACGCACTGATGGGAGCGGTGACTCCGGATATTACCTTTATGGTCACAGTTGGCAGTGGTACCCTAAATGACATCTCAAAGTATGTCTGTTCAAAAAAGAATATTGACTATTTAATTGCCGCCACGGCACCGTCTATGGATGGCTATGCTTCCACGGTAGCCCCTATTATTGAGAATAATATGAAAGTAACCTATGAAGCCAAGGTGGCAAAGGCTATTGTAGGCGATTTAGATGTTTTAATGAATGCCCCTAAGGATATGATTAATGCCGGCGTAGGAGATATATTGGGTAAGTATACTTGTTTATGTGACTGGAAGCTGGCCCATATCATTAATAATGAGTATTATTGCCAGACAATCGCTGATATAGTTGATGAATCTATCAGAACAGTCGTAGATAATGCCGGCGATGTTGCCAGGCGAGCCAAAAAGAGCGTCAAGCATATCATGGAGGCATTGATTTTAAGTGGTATTGCCATGAGCTATGCAGGGAATTCAAGGCCGGCTTCAGGCAGCGAGCATCATTTATCCCATTACTGGGAAATGATGTTTTTACAACAGCATCGAAAAGCGCTGCTTCATGGGACTAAAGTAGGGATAGCCACTGTTATCGTCGCCAAAATCTATCATTATTTAGGACAACAGCAAATTGATTTTAAAGCAGCTGTGGATAAGGCATATAACTCCCCTGATAAAGAATGGGAAAAATTAATGGAAGAGGCTTATGGCCCGGCAGCGCCTGGCGTCATCAAATTGGAAAAATCAACCCATAAAAACAGTCCTGAACAAGTGGAACTCCGCATTGGAAAGACAGAAGAGCACTGGCCGCAGATCGTGGCTGTGATTGATGAATACCTTCCAAAGCCGGAAAAGATAAAAGCTATTCTTGTTGAAATAGGGGCACCATATACCTATGAACAAGTTGGGATTGATCATCAGATCTTTGAAAACAGTATTAGATGTGCGAAAGAGCTAAGAAACCGTTATGGCCTTTTGCAGATGATATTCGATCTGGGCCTGATAGATGAAGTCCTTTTTTACGTTGCCAGAATAGAAAGAAGCTGATTTTATGGATTTATTTGATTATATGAGAGATAATACAATGGAAAAGGAATCGCCTCTCGCCATGCGGATGCGCCCTGTAAGCTTAGATGAAATTGTCGGCCAGCAGCATATTATCGGTAAAGATAAGCTTTTATATCGGGCGATTAAGGCGGATAAGCTGAGTTCTATTATATTATATGGACCTCCGGGAACAGGGAAGACCACCATTGCTAAGGTTATTGCCAATACGACTAGTTCGGTCTTTACCCAGATTAATGCTACGGCAGCGGGCAAGAAAGATATGGAGCAGGTAGTTGGGAAGGCTAAGGATACCTTAGGGATGTATGGCAAGAAAACGATCCTTTTTGTAGACGAAATCCATCGCTTCAATAAGGGGCAGCAGGATTATCTTCTTCCATTTGTCGAAGAAGGGACTGTTATTTTGATTGGCGCAACTACTGAAAATCCCTATTTTGAAGTTAATAGTGCGTTGATATCCAGGTCTATTATATTCAACCTGGAACCATTAAGCAATGAAGATATTAAAATGTTAATTTATCGTGCCGTCTATGATACCAAGCGGGGAATGGGCATTTATAATGCTGAGATAACTAAAGCAGCCTGCGGTTTTCTTGCTGATGCAGCAAATGGTGATGCAAGGTCTGCGCTTAATGCAGTGGAAATCGGTGTTTTGACGACGAATCCTGGCAACGATGGAAAGATTCATCTAACCCTCGAGGTAGCCTCTGAATGTATCCAGAAGCGGGTTGTCAAATATGATAAAGGAGGAGACAACCACTATGATACGATTTCTGCATTTATAAAAAGTATGCGGGGTTCTGACCCGGATGCTGCGATCTACTATCTGGCCAGGTTACTCTATGTAGGAGAGCCGGTGGCATTTGTAGCCAGACGGATGATGATTTGCGCTGCGGAAGATGTAGGGAATGCCGACCCGCAGGCGCTGGTGGTGGCTACGGCGGCAGCCCAGGCGGTGGAACGGCTTGGTATGCCTGAAGGCCAAATTGTCTTAGCTCAGGCGGCAGCCTACATTGCTTGTGCCCCTAAGAGTAATTCTGCGGTAAATGCCATTGCCAAAGCGATGGAAGTTGTGAAAAGTACAAAGACAGGCGCTATTCCCTCTTATCTAAGGGATGGACATTATCAGGGAGCAAAGCAGTTAGGTAATGGCGTCGGGTATAAATATGCCCATGACTTCGAAAACCATTATGTAAACCAGCAATATTTACCTGACGAACTACGAGATGAGATATTTTATGAACCAGGGGATTTAGGCTATGAAAAGAAAATCAAGGCATATTTAGCTTATATTAAAGGAGATAAGTAAGAACCATGGAGTTGTATATTATAAGACATGGGAGAACAAAATGGAACAAAATCAAACGTTTACAAGGGAGTACCGATATACCATTAATGGAGGAAGGCCGGGAAATGGCGGCCATGACTGCATTTGGGTTAAAAGAAGTTCAATTTGATGCTGTTTATTCCAGCCCATTGGAAAGAGCCTATGAAACAGCCAGGATTATTACTGGGGATAGAAATATTGGAATACAGGCCGATATCAGGCTTAAGGAAATAAGTTTTGGCATTCTTGAAGGTGAAACGGTAGATTATGTAATCAATGAGACATTCAGTAAAGAGCAGGGAGTATTATTTACACATCCGGAACGGTATGTGCCGCCTGAAGGCGGGGAATCCTTAGAGGCGCTTTGTAACCGTGCTTCAGATTTTCTCACGGATATACAGACAAAGCATTGTGGCAAAGATAGAGTTTTAATTGTAGCTCACGGGGCAGTCAATAAGGCAATACTTAAATGTATTATGAGACTTGATATGAAAGACTTCTGGTCGGGAGAAGTGCAGAAAAATTGTGGGGTAACGATTATTAACATAGATGGCTCGCATTATGAAGTAATAGCTTCGGGGAAAATATTTTATACAATGGAGAATGGTTTATGAATCAACTTACAAATCGATTACTGGTAATATCTTTTGATTCCTTAAGTGCGATAGATTTTGATTTTATCCAAGAATTGCCTGCATTTAAAGAATTTTTAACAAAAGCATCCATATGTACCAATGTATCTTCAGTTTATCCAAGCCTGACTTATCCTGCGCATACAAGCATTATTACAGGCAGGTACCCTAAAAATCATGGCATTGTCAATAACACCCATTTTCAGCCTGCACGTAAGTCTCCGGACTGGTTTTGGCAAAGGAAGTATATTAAAGCTGATACTTTATATGATAGAGCCATTGCCAATAAAATGAAAGTAGCTGCCTTACTGTGGCCTGTTACCGCAAAATCTAAAATACAATTTAATGTACCTGAAATATTTGCCAATAGAATTTGGAATAATCAGGCAATGACATCGCTGAATAATGGGTCAATGGCATTTCAGATTAAGTTATTGAAAAAATACGGACATCTGTTAGATGGACGCAAACAGCCGGCTCTTGATAACTTTACCCATGAGGCATTGAAGTATACTTTGAAAAAGATTCAGCCGGAATTATCACTTGTACACTTTACTGATTTAGATACCCAGCGACATCATTATGGGGTTCGTTCACCGGAAGCTTATGATGCCATACGCCGTCACGATGTCCGTTTAAGGGAAGTTATCCAGACCCTAAAGGAAGCCGGTATTTATCATGAGACGACGATTATTCTCTTAGGGGATCATGGACAGAAAGACGTAGATAAAGTTGTATACTTGAATAAATTCTTCGCGGATCATGGTTTTTTGGATATCCGTCATGGAAAATTGCATAGATGGAAAGCAATTTGTAAAAACTGTGATGGTTCAGCTTATATTTATATCCATAAAAAGTATGGACGGATCAAAGATAAAGTATTTGATTTATTGAGTGAATTAAAGCAGCGGGGAGATTTAGGGATAGAGAATATATATACAAGAAAAGATGCCATTGCCTGGGGCGCCGATCCTAAATGCAGCTTTATGATTGAGGCAGCGGATGATTATTATTTTCTGGATGGCTGGGAGCGTTACAGTGAAGATACTAATGTTGAAAAAGCATTAGGGTCCGGGCATTTTATGGTGGCAACTCATGGTTATCTGCCATCAAAATTGGATTACCAGACTGTCTTTATGGCATCAGGTCCCGGCATACGTTCCGGTGTCCGGCTAAATAAAATATCGCTGGTTGATGAGGGTCCTACCATGGCCAGGCTCTTGGGATTGGAGCTTCCTGGAGCTGATGGAAGAATCTTAACGGATTTACTTGACATTTAGGAGGGGGATAATGTTTAAACGGCTTTCAAAAGAAGAATTTAGCTGGATATTGTATGATTGGGCTAATTCTGCCTATACAATGACTGTAACATCAACACTCATGGGCTTGTATTTTCTCCAATCAGCCTCCGGCGGATTAGCAGGCAGTACCGAAGAGGTAGCGGTAAGGGCCAATGCGTATTGGGGGTTTGGCAATTCATTTGCGACAATCCTACTCGTGATTTTGTCTCCTATTTTGGGAACGCTGGCTGATTATAAAGGCAAGAAGAAGCTTTACTTTAATTGTTTTCTGTTTACCGGCATCATATTTACGGTAGCTTTAGCTTTCATCCCAAGCCATATGTGGCAGCTGTTGTTAATTATATATATAATCACGACGGTAGGTTTTAATGGATCACTTATTTTTTATGATGCATTCTTGGTTGACATAAGTAAAGATGAGGATATGGATAGGGTATCCAGCATGGGGTATGCTTTTGGATATATTGGAAGTACAATACCTTTTATACTGTGTATGGCGCTAGTTGTCCTGGCGATGTATGAAACCGGGCCATTTTCATTGATTATGGCATATCGGATAGCCTTTGTTATCACAGCTGCCTGGTGGCTTATATTTAGTATTCCGATGATCAAGAATGTCCATCAGAAATATGGCATAGCGTCTGAAAAGCACTATATTAGAAAAAGCTTTTTAAGAATAGGAAAGACTTTAAAAGAGATTAAGAAGCATAAAGCTATTTTTACATTTTTACTGGCCTATTTTTTTTATATTGATGGCGTCGATACGATTATTAAAATGGCCACATCGTATGGAAGTACCATAGGTATCGGATCGGTTACCTTATTGGTTGTCTTACTGGTCACCCAGTTTGTTGCCTTTCCCTTTGCATTGATTTACGGGAATGCGGCTAAACGTTTTGGTACTAAAAGAACGTTATATTTTGGAATCTTTACATATTGTGTTATTTGTATTGTCGCATTTTTTATGAGCCCGGATAAAGACAAAGGCACGCTGACAATCATGTTCTGGATACTGGCCATGTTGGTCGGTACTGCCCAGGGGGGAATTCAGGCTCTCAGCCGTTCTTATTTTGGGCGCATTATACCGAAAGATAAGGCCAATGAATTTTTCGGATTTTACAATATTTTTGGTAAATTTGCCGCCATTATAGGACCGGCTCTTTTTGGAGCCATTTCTATGGCTACAGGAAAAGCGAATTATGGCGTATCCAGCATCATAATTCTATTTATTGCCGGAGCCATCGTCTTTCAATTTGTGCCAGACGACCGTCACCAAAATGACTTGCAGTAGGTATACCCTTAATGAGAGGATGATATAAACTTGAAAACTATTTCTTTTGCGGTTCCGTGTTACAATTCCGCCGCATATATGAGAAAGTGTATTGATTCACTTTTGATCGCTGGAGAAGATGCGGAGATTATTATCATTGATGATGGATCCACAGATGATACCGGAGATATTGCAGATGAATATGCCCTTGCCCATCCGGATCTCATCAAAGTCATTCATCAGGAAAATGGAGGCCATGGGGAAGCGGTAAATACGGGACTTGGCCATGCAAAAGGTATATACTATAAGGTGGTAGATTCCGATGACTGGCTGGATGAGGAAAGCTTGATTAAAACCATTGAAACATTAAAAAGCCTTATAAACAATAAGAAGCGTGTTGATATGCTTGTCTGTAACTATGTTTATGAGCATGTGGAGGATAATACATCCCGTACAATTAATTATAAGAATGCTCTGCCGGAAAATAAAATATTTGGCTGGAGTAAGGTGAGGCGTTTCAGGGTGGATCAAAATCTGCTGATGCATTCGGTGATTTACAGGACGAAGGTGCTTAAAGAATGCGGCATTGTATTACCTAAGCACACATTTTATGTGGATAATTTATTTGTATACATACCCCTGCCTTTTGTTAAAACGCTTTATTATTTAAATGTTGATTTATACCGTTATTATACCGGCAGGGCAGACCAGTCTGTCAATGAACAGGTAATGATTGGCAGGATTGATCAGCAGATTCTTGTAAATAAGATGATGATAGATTCTTACAGCTTGCCAAAGGATGTAAAAATAAGACGTTTGTCAAAATATATGCTGGGATATCTATCTATGATATGTTGTGTAACTTCAGTGATGCTGACTATATCGGGTACTAAGGAGCATTTAGCAAAGCGCAGGGAACTGTGGAAGGATTTTAAACGAAAAGATCCGGTAATGTATCGACATGTCCGGCTGGGACTGCGTGGAACCATAAGTAATCCGCCGCCAGGGAAAGTGTTTAACAAAGCAATGGAGCATACTTATCATCTTGTACAAAAGGTATTTAAGTTTAACTAAGCTACCCTGGTAAGGCCCCTTACTCTATTAAGGTAGGGTTATTGGATTTAAGCATTAATAGGTTTTGCCTTGCTGATTTTATTAATAAAGACAGGGTTTGTGAAGTAAACTGTTTTAATGAGTTATCCATGTTCTTTAATGACTTAAGTATAATTAAGGCGTTTTTATACCAATTTGATGTGAGTTCTTCTAAGGTCTTTGCATTGGTTTCATTGAAAATGCTATATATGGCTTCGATAAACTGTTCTCTTTGTGAAGAGTCCATGCGCAGCATCCAGTCTTTTAAGGTTCTGTCAATGAACAGGCTGCGATTGGATACGGTATCAAGGTAGATAAAGTCATTCCCCATGACTTCCCATGAATAAATATCATGCTGGAGTAAACCGGTTTGTGTACTATGGACAATCCGATACTCCTCCTCATGTTCAAGCAGCATCCCAACGACTGATGACTGAGGAACAAAGGTGTTGATTCTTCCCCGAATGTTGACATAACCTTCCATGGAGATGATTTTAGAATCGAATCCGGGTCCGTCATTATTATAAACTTCAATAATTCTTTTTTGAACTTGCGTAGAACAAAGGGAGGCGGCATAAACAGCCAGATTACCGCCTTTGGAATGGCCGCCGGTCCGGATATAGCCGGGGAGGGATTCGGCCATTTTTTCCAGATAATGAACCGCTGCCTCTTGAGCGGGAACCGGTGACATAAAACTCATATTAAAATCTTCTTTCCAGCCGACAAGGGTATTGTCAGTTCCCCGGTATGAAATAAAATGTGTATGATGACCGACATCAATGATAATAGCGGCAAATTGTTTTTGGGTTTCGTAATCGACTTCATTAATATATCCAGATAAACGCATGTCTTTAAATCGTTCACTTCTCATCATTGCTTCTAAAAGTTTTATATCCTGGGCTGTAAAGATATAATTAATGGATATTTCCCTGGAAAAGAAAATGTGTGCAGCTTGGCGAAGCGTTATCTTTTCCAGGGGATTATAAGAAACAATATCCTCAAAAGGGACGTAGGAAAGGCGGGAGAGGATCAGTGCATCAACATGATTAAAAGGTGCCTGGCATATCTTTAAATCTCCACGCCATTTTAAATAATCAAAAATATTGGTCATAGATATCTCCTTTCAAAAAAGACGATTGACGTTGCAATTAAGTTCATTCTACTTCTCCCCGTTACTGTAAGGGGTTGTATCTATCAATTATAACTAACAATTTTTTTGTCGTCAATAAACCTTCGTATTTGTAACCTATATATATTACACATGATTTGTCCTGGTGTATTAAAACCTGTTTTAAATCAACCTATGATAAGAAACATTATTTGTATTCCCTTTAAGCTAAATGCTCTTTTGTCATATAATATTTTGAGATACCTACGCACTTTTACCGCCGATATTCCAGCTAGCTTTCTTCCTTCTTCTGGCGTGGTATTATCTGGCGCCATTATTTATTAGAGAGTACAGGGTTTATTATTTACATTAAAAAAGCTAATCATGCCATTTATAATAAAATAGAGCCGGTTCTATAAATACTTATTTTTTTAGAACAACGGCTCTTAACCTATGGTTACTAAATTATATAATTTTTCAAACTTGTACCTTGAATAATATTTTTGTTTTTATTCTCTCTCTACAGTTTTATAATTACTAACTTCCAAATGGCGAATAGGAAAATAATCCCTCCTAGAATTGATGTTAACATCATATGCTTTTTCCTTATAATCGATAAAATTATCAATATTAAAGGAGTTAAACATATATATACTTTGATTGACAGCGTAAGTATTGGTCTGACAGTCATGTAATTGTTTCCCACTAGAATGGCAATAATAGTAAAAATAATTCCCATCACAACCCAGATCAAGGTTATTGCCAGGACCACCCGTCCTCTAGATAATAATCTTCGCATTTTAAACACCACACCCCCCTAGTTGAAAAGTCTCAAATTTTACTAATTGTACCATAAAAAACTGTTCTATAATAGACCATAACCATATATTTTGAAGTTTTGTACATTAATCAGATACCCTCCATTGACAATGGAGGGTATGAATGGTCGATACTTTTATTCCTGTTCCTGCTGATACTGGGCAGGAGTCATGTCATAATAGCGCTTAAATATTCGGTAAAAATGGCTGCTATCCGTATAGCCTACTTCATCAATAATCTCTGCTATGGACATTTTACCTTCTAATAAAAGCTTGGCGGAATATTGAATCTTTATAGTTTGAATAATATTAGTGAATGTTTTCCCCGTAAATTTCTTAATAAGCCGAGACAGATGTGCTTCGCTGTAATTAAAAAATTTTGCAGCATTCGGTAATGTTGCTGTCCGGAAATTACTCTGAATATATCGCATAATGGCAAGAATACTTTCGTTTTCCACGTTATCGGTGGATTCTCCGATGGTAAAGTGAAACTCATGGAGACGGAGCAGTTGAATAATGAAAAGCTCCAGAAGGGAATTTAAGTAACGGTCAGAGTATTTTTTGGGCTGGGCACATTCGTTAAGCATTTCCAGAATGCTGCCTTGTAATATTTCCTCTGAATTAGTCTTACACAGAATATAGGATGATGAACCGGTTTGATAAGTATTTTTAGTAAAAAAATCCGAAATAATATCATCTTTTCCCATAAGATTCATAAAAGTAGAACGAAAGGTTGAGCTGCGTACAAGGATATTAATAAGGATGGTGTCATGGCAGTTTAACCATATTTTGTGTGCAGTGTGGGGGGCAATGAAACATAAATCTCCTTTTTGAAGAAATATTTCTGTATCCATAATTATCTGTTTAAAAGAACCCGAATAAACATATTGGATTTCATAGAACTCATGAGCATGAGCCTGAGGAGGCAGGTACCTGGGATGTATATTTACATCAATATCAGAGTTAGTCTCAAAAAATGCTATTTCTTCCAAACTGTCATCATGAAAAGATTTTTGAATATTCCAAAAATTATTCTTAGTCTGATCGCTCTCAGAAATGAATTTCTGGATGTCTTCGGAAATAGATTCTGTTATATCCTCTATCATAATACTATTTTTGTATAAATAGTAGAAAATCTCTTCCAGTTGTGTTAATTGTTCAAGATCATCATTAATATTCTTATATATATTCAAACCCCATACCCCATTATCAAAAAAAGCATATAAAATGTGTCAGTTACATGCATATCTAATATCAATATTATATCCTATAATATATTTACATGCAAGAGATGTTACCTTTGGTTCGGGACTTCTGCGAATAAAGAAGAACCCCATCAAAAAAAACTCATAAAACGTGTCAGTTATATACATATCCATTACAAATATAATATCCTATAATAATTTACACGTAAGAGTGTTGCTCTATATTGTCAATGAAGAGTAAAGAAGAATTTCAAAAAGAGAGGGTATAATTATGCAAATTAAAAATGAAGAGAAGTTAAAGAAATCATCTATTATTGCTTATGCAGTGGCAAATTCATCAGGGTATCAGTTTATTCAAGCTGTGGTAGCCGGCTACATATTGATATTTTTTACAGATACGTTTGGAATTCCAGCCGCAGCCGCATCGGCAATTATGCTGATAGCCAGCATCTGGGATGCAATTAATGATCCGATGATGGGGGCGGTTGCAGACAGAACTAACAGTAGGTTTGGACGATATAGAGGATATTTACTGTTTTGCCCGTTTATATTAACTGCAATTTCCTACCTGTTGTTCCTGAATCCGTCGGGATTATCAGTCAATGAGAAAATTGTGTGGGCAGCAGTATTTTATGTTCTTTATGGGATGTGTGTAACAGCGGTGCAAATGCCGTTGGCAGCTTTAATTCCGACAATGACTAAGAAGGATAGTGAAAGACATGCAATTGTTCAGATTATGGTATTCTTGGCTTCGATTTGCCTGATGCTGGTTTCTTCCTTTACGCTGAATATGGGAGCAGCCGTTGGTGGCTATCACAATCTGATGTTGATTGGTGGAATAGTGATGATTGTTACATTCCTGATTTTGTTTAAAAACAGCGAAGAAAAATATCTGACACCAGTTTCTAAGGAACCGTTTATGCATGATGTTAAGGCACTTCTGAAAATCAAGGAGCTATATCCAGTTATGGTTGTATGGTTAACAGGTTATTTGGGCTTTAATATGATGATGTCATCGTCAGTATATTACATGATGTATTATATATCTCGCCCAGATTTAATTCCTACATATATGTTGGTATTGTCTATAGCGGGAATGGCTAGTGTGACATTTGGCATTTCTATTTTGATGAAAATATTCAAAGGCAGTGTAAAGAAGTGCTTTGGATTCAGTCAGGCAGTAACTGCAGTTATTTATATTGTGTTATTCTTTGTAGGTGGGAAAAGCCTGACTGCACTATACGTTTTATCAGGACTGGCGGCAGCATTTGCCACGATGTCTAATGCATTTATCCCGATGATTAACAATGAAATGATCGACTATGTAGCTTATAAAAATGGAACCCATATGAATGCAACTGTCTCTGCGATAAAAGGATTTTCGTGTAAGTGTGGTGCCGGCTTAGCATCTGCATTATTAGGCGGGGCTCTGGCCTTCGGTGGATATGTGGCGGGAGCAATTGGACAACAGACGGAGGCTGCGTTGCTGGGGATTAATATTGGCAGATTCGGTATTCCGGCTATAGCAGCGCTTATCTTATGCATTGCACTTAAGTTTTATCCTGTTGATCAGGTTAAGGGTGAGATTACTGCAATGAAAGAAGAAGTGATATCCGGCGAAGCATAAGTAAAGGAAGATGGGTATATGTATAATATATATAGTTTAAAATGCAACGGAATGCGTAATCCGAAAGGGATTGTAGATAGAAGTCCGATATTTTCATGGAAATTATCTTCAGATGAAGCAGTAGAAAACCAGAAAGCATACCGCATTGTGGTTATGGATGAAAATGGAATTGAGGCATGGGATTCGGAAATTATAGAGAGTCAGGCAGTATTCAATATTGTGTATGAGGGCAAGAGCCTGTCCTCACACATGCTTTATAATTGGTCTGTAATCAGTTACAGTGACACCGGGGATGAGTCCAAAAGTGAGGATGCTTTTTTTTCGATTGGTATGCTTGAGGATGATTGGAAAGCTAAGTGGATCGAAGCGGATGCCGGCCGTAAATCTGGTGAAGAGTGTACTGAGATGAGAAGGATTTTTTCTGGGGAAGTGATTTCTTCAGAGCATCCGGAAGCGTTCCTGAATCCTCCGATATATTTCCGAAGGGAGTTTTCTGTTCAGAAAAACGTGAAAAAGGCCATTGTGTATGCAACTGCACGAGGAATTTATCAATTGAGGATAAATGGAATTATTGTATCTGACATTCTGGCACCAGAGTATACCTCCTATCCGAATTATCTGGAGGTGCAGCAATATGACATTACAGGACATCTGCAAGAAGGAAGCCAGACAATCGGGGTCATTCTTGCGGATGGATGGTTTACTGGAAAAATAGGATTAGTTGGAATAGGCAACCAGTATGGCGATAATAATGCATTTTATATGCAGCTGATTTTATTTTACGAGGATGGAAGACAAGAAACGATTATTTCAGATGAGAATTTTAAATGGAATATAGGAAACTACGAATATGCAGATCTATTTATTGGGGAATGCTTTCATCAAAACAAATTATCCGAAGAATGGCAGTGCTGCGGGTATGATGATTCCAACTGGAAACTTGCAGTTGAAAGAGCATATGGAACCGGCAGCTTCAAAGGAAGAAAGGCAGAACCGGTGAGGATGCTCCGGCGCTATGCTGCAAAGGATATTTTTTATACAGACGCACAGGAATTGATTATTGATGCCGGAGAAAATATTGTGGGATATCTTCATCTGAAAATGAAAGGAAGGAAAGGGCAAAAGGTGAGGTTTATTCATAGCGAAGTTCTGGATAAAAACGGGAACTTCCTAACGAATATCATAGGTCAGAATAAAAATCAGACCGATGTGTATCTGTTCGAGGAAGACGGTGTGGCAGAATATGAACCGTATTTTACTTTCCATGGTTATCAATATGTTAAGGTAGAAGGCATCGGCAAAGAAAATCTGCTTGATGTCAAAGTGTGTGTACTGGGATCTGATCTGGAGAGGACTGGCAGTTTTAGATGCTCTGATGCAAGGCTTAATCGTCTTCAGGAGAATATCTTCCGGAGTCAGCAGGGCAATATGCTATCTATTCCGACCGATTGCCCACAGCGAGAGCGGGCAGGATGGACCGGAGATATGCAGATCTATGCCCCTACTGCATGTTTTAATATGGACATGATGAGCTTTCTTGGAAAATGGCTTGAGAATATGAGATATGAACAACTTTCCGATGGGCAAATATGTAATATTATACCGATTATGGACAGTGACAAATATGTGGCCAATTCAAAATCAAAGCATGTCTGTTCAGCGGCATGGGGGGATGCTTGTATCATTATTCCTTATGTACTGTATTGGAAATATGGAAAAAGTGAAATATTAGAAGAAAATTATGCAATGATTGAAAAGTGGCTGCAGTATGTAGAGAAGCAGGCGGCCACTTCCTTTTTAAAACCGGTATCAGAGTATAGCCATGAGGAACTGGAATGCCAGAAATATCTTTGGAATACGGAGTTTCATTTTGGTGACTGGTTGTTTCCAAGCGGCGGAGCGCCTTTCGACACCGCAAGTGCTACCAGAGAATATGTAGCTCCGGCCTATTTCGCCTATACCTCTGGCTTAATGGCAGAAATATGCGAAATATTAGGAAAAAAAGAGAAAAGCCTGTATTATAAAGAACTTCAGCAGAAGATTCGTAATGCCTATGCAAAGACATATATTGATGAAGATGGAAGACTTCCGGTACAGTGTCAGGGGATTTATGTGCTCGCTCTGCAGATGCAGCTATATCCGGAAGAAAAAAAGGAAATGGGTATAAAGGAGCTTATAAAATTAATTGAAAATAACGATTTTTGTCTGGATACCGGATTTGCTTCGGTCGGATTTCTGCTGGATGCGTTGTATGAGAATGGTGAGCATGAGGCTGCCTATAAGTTACTGTTTCAAACAAAATGTCCATCGTGGCTTTACGAGGTCTTGATGGGCGCAAATACTATCTGGGAGAGATGGAATGCTATTTTACCGGACCAAACCAGAACAAATGCTTCCTATAATCATTTTGCATTCGGCTGTGTGGGAGATTTTATTTACCGGAGAATCGGAGGATTATATGCAGAAGAACCAGGGTATAAAAAAGTACGAGTTGAACCGGATGTGGAATGTGGCCTCGAATGGGCCAAGACCTCCTATGACAGCGTGTATGGGCGGATAGAAATCGAATGGGAAAGAAAAGGGGAGCAGATGATCTTACAGGTAGAACTTCCTGTCAACGTAAGCGGAATAATTAAAATTAAGGGAGCCACGAAACAGCATCCGGGAGGAAAACGCAAAATGATAGTTCAGGATGGAGGAATTTATGATTATTTATGACAAATATTATTTATCAAGTGCCTGAAAAATTACTATACAGAAGGAGCGTACGGTTGGAAGAAAATAAAGAATAAGGAGATATGCAGCTCGCCGATTTTTTCAACCTATTTATTTGGGCAGTATCGCATGCAAGTATGCGATATGCATGTGTATAAATATGAGAGAAAGATATCTAGCAATGATTTTAGTGTTAGCAATGTCAGTTTTGAGTTTGATGGGGTGTAGAACTTCCAACCTCAATGAAAGCAATGATATTTCTGTGAATGCAAGTGCAGATAATGAAACGACTGCAGGAAATATTCAAACAATTACAATTGTACATGTCAATGATGTCCATGGTTATGTTGAGGAAACGGATACCGCTATTGGATATCCTAAAATTGCGGCTTTTATAGACAAAATGAAGGCAGGTGATCCAAATACAATAGCTCTTGATGCCGGTGATACATTTGGCGGTTCTCCGAGTGTATCATTTGATCAGGCAGAAAGTGCAGCCGCTGTCGTAAGTACTATTGCATTTGATGCAATGGTACTGGGTAATCATGATTTGTTTTTAGACCTAAATCAGATCCTAAAAATAACAGATACATTAGATTATCCTGTATTAGCAGGAAATATAAGTGCAGCAGATGGAGGGGAAGATCCTTTTGGAGCTTATACAATTATAACCTTGGAAAATGGTTTGAAGGTCGGCATTGTAACGGCAACAAACGGAGTTGAAGGCGAGGTTGTCCTCACAGAACCGGTAGAGTCACTACAGGCACAGGTTGATGAGATTAAATCACAGGTTGATATTGTTATTGCTTTAGTCCATTTAGGTGTTGAAGATGCATCAGGAAATACAAGCCAGCTCATTGCGCAGGAAGTTGAAGGTATTGACGCTATTATCGATGGACACAGCCATACAGTTCTTACAGAAGGAATGGTGGTAGGCGGCGTCCTCATTGCACAGGCCGGTGAATATAGTAATAACATTGGTGTGGTAGAAATAACTGTTATTGATGGTAAGTTTGATTCAGCAAGCGCACGTCTGATAACGAAAGAAGAAATGACTGATGCCGAAGAAAAAGAGGCTACAGCAGCTGCTTTAGCGAAGCTTGTTGAAAAGAGGGATATTTATCTGAATCAGTGCTAATGGTACGGTGATAAGTGATGTATATGAATCCAGTGAAGTTGTTTTGGAAGAATATATTACAGCAAATAGTCCAATCAGCCCACAGATTGAAGGAAGAATTACAGAAGCGGTAAAACCGGCTGAATAGTTTACGTTGCCTGTATCAGGGAAGCACCTGTAAGGGCTTCCCTGGGTTGTTATACGGCAGCCATGCTTTTTCTCCATATATTGGATTTTGTATAAATCATACCAAGGGGGATTGATGTAAATGGGGCAAAAGCCAATGCTACATATAGACCAGGAAGTCCAAACAGGTGATTAAAGATAATGGCTAGCGTCATCCTGAATATGATACAGTTAACAAAGGAACTGAATAAAACAAATAGCGTATGGCCGGCACCGGCAGCCAGGGAATGATAAATTAAAAAACAAGCATAGGCCAGCTGGCCAAATATTTCAATCCTTATATTGAGGACACCTGCCTCGATGACAGCCGGATCGTTAGTGAAAATGCCTATAAGAGCCGGTGCAAGAAATTGTACGATGATAATCAGGGCAACTGTGATGATAACTGAGAGCCGCATGGCTTCATACATAACCTGCTTGGCGCGGTCATAAAGTCTGGCGCCCAGAGTTTGGGCAATCATCGCCCCCGCACTGGCGCTCATAGCATTTAGAAACAGCAGCGTGAAATCACGGATCTTATTACTGATGCCATTTCCGGCAGACACATCAACACCATATCCGTTAATAATAAATGTGACGGTAAGCCATGAAATACCTGCGACAGTCCATTGGATTGAACAGGGAAAACCTACTTTAAGAATCTGCTTTAGCTTATCCGGGCGTATTTTTAAACTATCTATTGAAAATTTAAATATTGATTGATGCTTGAATATGTATATAAGAGCCAGAAGCCAGGAAATGCCTTGGGCAATAATGGTGGCTAGAGCCGCCCCGGCGGTCCCCATATTCAAGTAACCCATAAATAATATGTCCAATATAATATTGACTATTGTCGCTGCCAGAATAAAATACATAGGCCATTTTGAATTGCCCACGGCACGCAAAACAGCTGAGAGGGCATTGTATCCCAACACAAAGAACAGGCCAATAGAACAAACCTTGAGGTAAGCCACCGCTTCATCAAGGGCAGGTGATCCCATGGCCTGAAGAATTGGCATGGTAAAAATATAGCAGGCAGCTGATATGGCGATTCCTAAAATAAAAAATAGTGAAAAGAATGTCCCAGTCGTTTTCGTCCGGTTCTCTTCATCTTTACTGCCAAAATACTGTCCTATAAGAATGCTGCCTCCCAGAGACAGTCCGATAACTACATTGGTAATGATAGTTGTTATCTGGCTTGCATTATTGATCGCTGAAATTCCTGTGCTTCCAATGTATTTACCGGCCAGAAATAAATCCGCCATACTGTAAAGTGCCTGTAGGACACTGGTTGTAATCAATGGGATAGAATATTTTACGAGTTTTCGGATAACGGAACCCTGTGTTAAATCGTTCTTTTCATTTGATGCCATTTATACACCTCATTTCTCTCACTGCTTTTAGTATACGATTTAAAAATAATAATTTCAACTCATTTTTTAGGGTGATGCAGATGGAAATATACAGGCAGAAGTACTAGGTTAAGGAGGGATATATGACATGAAAAAAGATAAAATCATATTAAATGCAGAGCGAAATGTGATGTTGAGATAGGGAGTTGTTGATCAATGTTCTCGGTATAGATGCCGAATTATGCAATAAGTGTCGCATTATATGGAAAAAACAACAAAAACGTAGACTATGTCGAGCGTGTTTAATCAATCGCCCATAGCCTAATCCTCCTACACATTGTATAAATACTGTTCTTCGCCTTATCGCCCTAAATCATCATTCCAATAATGGGAAAGTGCTGTTTCATTCATGATAAATCCTCCAATCTGTTTTGACCATTGTTCAGCTTATAGTATAATATAATTTTGACTACTGGTCAACACGGCTTTTATATGCTATACTGTTTCTAAAGGACGGTGATTGAATATGGATAAAAAAGAGATAATATTGAACGCCATGCACGAGCTTTTCAAAGAGGGAAAAGGAGGCACGGCGTCGGTCAGTGATATTGCGAAAAAGGCGGGCATTGCCAAAGGCGGCATGTATTATTATTTCCGTTCCAAAGAGGAAGTGCTGGACGCTCTGGTGGAAAGGGTATATGAGGACATCATTCAAGCCCGAGATACCCTAATAGAACAAAGCGGCGGCAATGCCATAGCTAAATTCACTCTTTTATTTAAGAGTTATTACAGTTCGTATGTAGATCCCTCTTTGGATGATTATATGCATATGCCGCAGAATGCCGCCATTCACCAAAAATCACTTGCAAAAATACTAACTTCATTGTCACAGGTTGTATTGCGGATAATCGTACAAGGCATAGAAGAGGGTATATTTATCTGCGAATATCCCCAGGAGTATTCCGAAATCATGTTGTCGGTGTTTACGTTTCTACTTGATCCCGGTATTTTCCCTTGGACCGATGAGCAGAACATGGTGAAAATGAAAGCATTGGCTGATTTAATGGAAAAGGGTCTTTTGGCAAAGAAGGGGAGTTTTTCATTCATGTACGGGGGTAAGCAGTTTAACAGCTTTTAGAAGAACTGCTGTTTCAAAATGGGAAAGCAGCAAAACTAACACAGATATTGGGCATAATAAATCGCAATATAATCACACAATTACAAGTCGGCCATCTGTTAAGATCTGGCTGAGGAATCCTGGATATTACCATCCCGGGTTTTAATTGACTGAAATGAAGGGAGATGATCTATTGAATATCATGATAGCAGAGGATGAGATTGATCTTCAGAATTTATTAAAAATAAACCTGCAGGATGCCGGATATACGGTTTTTGCTGCAAGTGACGGAATCAAGGCGCTTTCGATTATGAAAGACCATGATATTGACCTTGCCGTATTGGACGTGATGATGCCACAGCTTGACGGTTTCAATTTACTGCGTAAAATTCGTGAAACAAGTAAAATCCCCGTCATATTCTTGACAGCTAGAAATGATGATATGGATAAAATACTAGGCTTGGGGCTTGGCGCCGACGATTACATGATAAAGCCGTTTAATCCATCGGAGTTAATTGCGAGAGTTGGCGCTCAGCTTCGAAGGAACAATGAATATTCTTCCGATAAACAAAATAGTGCAAAAATTGAAATTAGAGATTTGATTTTAGATAAGGATAGCTGTCTGCTCTATAAAGGTGGACAGGCTACCCAACTAAATGCCAAGGAATATAAATTATTGCTTTACTTTATGAACTCGCCGGACAAAGTATTTACCAAGAAACAGCTTTACAAAGCAGTATGGGACGACGAGTTTTACTATGACGATAATACGATTATGGTGCATATAAGCCATTTGCGGAACAAAATTGAGTCAGATCCTAAAAACCCTCAATATATCAAGACCATTCGGGGAATCGGATATAAATTTTCTACAAACGAGGGCTGCACATGAAAAGTAAAATATCGAATCAATTTTTTACGAGCTATCTCATCGTATTTGTCATTTCAATTATTGCTGCATTGTCTACATCAGCGTTGCTCAGTTTCGCTGATAGTGTTATTTCAAATACGATTATGAAAAACAAATACACGGCTGGCAGCATTATGCAGGATGATTACAGAAAAATCGATCCAACTCTTGTTACGGATCATGGTGGCGGCGTACAAATAGTCAATGAAAATCTTGAGGTTGTTTTTTCAGACGGACTGAATATTATTGGCAATGGAATACTTACGACAGAAGAATTTACTGATTTCTTAATACAAAGTAAAAGTAAAGGTATACCATATAATATTGATATTCAGTATAATACAGAAGAGAATTTTTGGCTTATTGTCACTTTCCCAACCTCGATACGGATCGACTTTGCTATTGCACACAATAAAGATATCCCTTCAGAAGACATGGACAGTGTAATCGGCGTAATCGTAGCGGTAATTTTGTTTTATATCATATTGCTTACAATATGCGCCATGGTATACTCCAAATTAACCGCTGTTCGTATTACAACCCCCTTAAAAAAGCTGACCGAAGGCACAAGGCAGCTGCGAAACGGAGAATATACCACAAGGGTAAATCTTAACTTAAAGAACGAATTTGCCGAGCTGCAAGATACTTTTAATGCAATGGCGGAGCAAATTGAGCACGAGATATCCCTTAGAAAACAATCTGAGGAAAACCGTAAAAAGCTGGTGCTGGATATTTCTCATGATCTAAAGAACCCTTTTTCAATTATATCCGGTTATTCTGAGTTCTGTCTAAAAAAACAAGAGCCTGAAGATAAGGAGCTGACTAATTACTTGTCCATCATTTATGACAACAGTATCCGTGCTAATAAACTCTTAACCAATCTATTTGAGCTATCAAAATTGGAAAGCGTGGAGTTTAATTTAAAACGAAAGCGCGAAGATATTTGCGAATATATGCGGGAAACTATGGGAAACCATCTTTCTGCTCTGGATGATGCAGGCTTTACTTATATATTTGACATACCTGAACAAGAGATGTTTACCATGATTGACAGAGAACAGATGAACCGTGTTTTTGCCAATCTTGTGGATAATGCGATAAAGTATAACGATAGAGGAACGGATGTGTCTGTTCATGTGCGGAAAGAGGATTCCCAGGCGGTCATCATTTTTAAGGATAACGGTGTTGGTATTCCAAATGATACAGCTATAGATATTTTTTCCCCCTTTATGAGAGCGGACGCCTCCAGAAACTCACAAACAGGAGGAACGGGCTTGGGGCTTTCCATTGTCCAAATGATTATTCAAAAGCATGGCGGATCAATATCACTTAAAACAGGCACTCATGCTGGCTGTGAGTTTGAAATCCGTATTCCTATTATTTAAGGTTGATTTAAGAATAGAACGGGCTGGATTTAAGGTTACGCTGTTATAATAATAGTGTAATACATAATCCGGCTTTTTCATTGGAGGGATATCATGGAAACATTAGAAAGTCATTTTCACAATTGGTTTGGTGTACTGCTTTTTGTTGTATTGTACGGTGTCGTACTTTTGTTTATCCCATTTTACAAAAAAATGGATACCAAGCCCCGCGGCGTTTACATTGCTTTCGTTATCGCTTTTGCGATCGAAATGCATGGCATACCATTCAGTATGTATGTGATCTCATGGATTATCGGCAGGAATTTACCGGAGGGTGTTTTATGGGGGCATACGCTTTTTTCTTCCATAGGATACCTGGGGATGTACATTAACATCGGATGTGCGATTATTGCCCTTTTCCTGATATTGAATGGCTGGTATAACATCTACAGAAAATACTGGTCAAAACAAACCGGCAGCGGAAAGCTTGTAACATCGGGAGTTTATAAGTTCATCAGGCATCCGCAATACACAGGTTTACTTCTTTTATCTTTAGGCATGATGATTGAATGGGCTACATTGCCCATGCTTATTATGTTTCCGGTGATGGTTTTCATGTATACAAGGCTGGCGAAAAAAGAAGAGAAAGATATGATTAATGAATTTGGCGAAGATTATCAGCGGTATATGGCGAGGACAAAAATGTTTGTCCCGTTTATAGTCTAAATGATTGAATGGAGGATAGGGACTATGCAGCTTAATATATCAACTGATTATGCAATCCGGATCATTTTGTATCTGGCGAAAAGCAAACAAGTCGTATCTTCCGGCAAGCTTTCAAAAGTTATTTGGGTTTCGCCCCGCTATCTGCTTCAGATCGGGGCCAGGCTCAAGGACGCAGCTCTGATTGCCACAGTTCATGGACCGACCGGCGGATATTCATTGACGAAACCAACTGAGCAGATCAATCTGTATGATATCATCACAGAGGGGAAAATACAATTCCGGCAGCAATCCAATCCGGATAGTTCCCGTATATTTTAGTAGTACATCTCCTCCAATAGTGTTATCAAAGCTTTAGCTAATTATTGTGTGCGCTTTCCATTGGAGTGAAAGGTTTAATAATGAGCAATGTAACGTGTATTAACTGCGGACGAAAAATGAACCAGCAGTTTGTAAATGCGGCATGAGTTAGAAACCATTAATCTGGTTAGAGGTTCCTGCATTCAAACGGTTCATGCAGGAAAGGACATTATGAACAGTTTCAAAACGTTGGTTGGAGGCGAATTAACTTCCTATACTGAAATGATGGATAAGGCCAGAGAAATCGCTACAGAAAGAATGATTGAGGATGCGAAGCAATTAAACGCTGATGCCGTTATTTGTGTTCGCTATGCTACAAGTAGTGTTATGCAATCAGCCGCTGAAGTTACTGTATTTGGCACTGCTGTACGATATGGAAAGTAATTTTTAAGGGTCTGAAGTGTCGGAATCATAGGCGAACAAACACCTTTGCGCGATAAGGTGCAGCAATTACTATTTATGTTTGGATGATTGGACGTGAAAAAAACTTTTTTGACAAGTATCATTACACTTATAGCTGTTCTATGTATTTTAGGTTGTACAACGGGAAGCTATACTTTTATCAATTCTAATGAAAACAGCGAGAGCGAGTTTTGGAATGCAAGCTATGATAAATTCAATGGTTACAAACAGCGCGAAATAACAATATCCGGCGAGGGCGACCACGCTTTTACCGTTGAGATAGTAACAAATTCCGGAAAATTGGGTTTAAGTATTGAGGACGACGACGGGAAATCGTTATACAATGGGAATGAGCTTCCCTCGTCATCATTTGAGGTTATAGCGAATGGCGAGGGGAAGTATACTATACGGCTTGACGCTGATAATCATAACGGCGGTTTTGATATAAAGTGGGAGTAAATCACCCCCATCAGACAGATAAGCGATATTCTCAATAATCAGAACGCTTTGATGACAATCGAAATTTTAGAGCGGAATATAAACGAGCTTGACGAAGAAATAACTGCGTTGTCTACCGTTAAATCCATATTGGCAAGTTTCGTAGGAGAACTAGCGATTGCGTTGGCGGCGCTTTTGGTTGTTGGAGCGACAACGGCTCACTTGCTCTGCTTACCATTTAAAGAAATATGCCCATTCAGTATAAAAATGACAACTTTATCATTTTTATGTTGACAATATAAAATAGGCATGTTATATTGATAAACGACAACATTGTCGTTTATTTTGATATGGAGGGAAAAATCGTGCCAAAAGTAAGTGAAGCATACTTTGAGAACAAGAAAAAGCAAATTTTAGATGCGGCTTTTTCCATATGTATGAAGAAGCCTGTCAGCGATGTTATAATGTCGGATATTGTAGCAGAATCAGGACTTAGCCAAGGGGGAGTATATAAATACTATGCAAATATTGATGATATTTTCATCGGGCTTGCCAATCGTATTAACGCAAATTACAGCTTCCAAAAAGAATTTGATAAAATAATCGTATCTGAAAATACACCTGAATCAATTATTAGGGAAATCTTTGATTTTGTGGGGAAGCATCTGTCAGAAACATTGACGGGCTACGGAAAAATATCTTTTGAATTAGATACAATGTTCGCAAATTATCCGGAGCGCGAAATTTACTATCGCTCAAAGGTCTACAATTCTTCCGATTTTGACTATCTAATAAAACATACCTTCGATTATATTGAGCAGAAGGTGGAGGAAGGATACTTTAAGCCGATACTGCCTGTACATGATATTTTTATGTTTATTATTGCGTCATTTGACGGTATCAGGCGTGACGTCATTCTTTCAAAATGCTACCAGTCAAAGGACACGATACCCTCCGGCTTTGAATTTGATGAACAAAAACTAATAAGAAGCCTCTGCACAAGCTGTTTGCTGTTATTAACGGGCAAGACAAATACGATGGAGGGGGTATAGATGCAAACACCTCAAAAAAGACTTTGGAGTAAAGATTTTTCTCTGGTGGTGATTGGGCAAATCATATCCCTGTTTGGCAGTGCCATACTGCGCTTTGCTCTGTCACTCTATGTTTTGGATATAACAGGCCGTGAGGATATTTTTGCCATATTTTACGCCATATCAAACGTTCCGCTTTTACTGTCCCCGTTGGGCGGGGCAATTGCGGATCGCTTCAACCGGCGCAACCTCATGGTAATTTATGATTTCTCCAGCAGCTTGATTGTGTTATGCTTCATTCTTCTTTTATCGACAGTCAATCATTCCATCGTGTTGATCGGCGTTATCATGGTGCTGTTATCCGTCATAAGCTCCATGTATACCCCTGCCGTCACCGCAAGCATTCCTTTACTGGCGGCAAGTGATAGGCTGGAGGGAGCGAACGGTATTGTTCAAGCTGTTCAGGCGTTATCAAATGTAGCGGCTCCTATTTTAGGCGGGATTTTATATGGCGTAATGGGTGTGCAATCCTTAATTGCCGTTAGCGGTATCGCTTTTTTCCTGTCGGCGGTGATGGAAATATTCATTAAGATACCGTTTACCAAACGGGAGCAGGATGGACATATTATTCCAACCATTGCACGAGACATGAAGGATGGTTTCGCATATGTGATAAAACAGCCGTTCATATTAAAATCCATGACTCTCGCGGCGCTGATCAATTTAGTTTTATCACCGCTCTTGATTGTCGGCGGCCCTATCATTTTGCGGGTAACAATGCAAAGTACCGATGCGATGTACGGTTTAGGCATGGGAATGATTGAATTTGCTTCCATATTGGGCGGGCTTTCCATTGGATTTTTCGCCAAAAAAATGCAAGTGAATACACTCTACCGATGGATTGCCGCCATTACCCTGATGCTTATACCTATTGCCCTGTCCGTCACGCCGTTGTTCCTTGGACTTGGTTATTATCCGTCCTTTCTCCTTTTTATGTTGGGCGCAATTCCTATGATGGCAGTGGCGGCGATCCTTTCTATTTTCATCATCACCAAGCTGCAAAAGGTAACGCCTAACGAGAATTTAGGGAAAGTCATGGCGATTACCATGGCGGCTGCCCAATGCGCCGCTCCGCTGGGTCAGGTCATATACGGCGTAGTATTTAAGTCTTTCAGCGCTGCCCTTTATATTCCGATCATTGCCGTCAGCCTGATTACGCTTGTGATATCCGGCATATCACATCGGATTTTGCGAAATGAATGAGGAGGTATAAGGGCAGGAATCCGGCGCCGGCTTCAAAGATAGATTGTCAAAATGACAGAAAACGGAGGGTATGTTTAATGAAAAGCAAATGGACTGTCTTACATAAACTGCTGTTTCTAAAGAGCAAATTATATAAGTTGTACGCTGCATCAATTGCAACGCTTTTATTCCCGGTTGTTATGCGTAAGATCGGAACGATGGGTGATATGATCAGTTCTTTCTGCTGGATTGGTGTGATCGGATATATTATCGTTTTTTTCTCGAATGATAATTTGATCGGGGTAGTTCTCGGCGGTAAGATCGGATCAGCTGTTGATTCAGCCGTTACCGGAACCCTGCTGGGAGTTGTAGGATACGTAAAAGTTAATTTTTACTGCTCGTTATAGTGGCATCCGGGCTTGGGATTGAAAAGGATGATTATCTGGATTATCTGGCTAATTTTTAGTAATCAGGAAAAAAAATAGAATAAAAACCGCTTGAGTATTATATAGAGAAATGGTATATTGGTAATAAGATAATACCAATTGTGAGTTCACAAGAAAGAGAAAATAAATATGGATATGGTACCGATGGTGAAAGCCAACTTAAGTGATGATGTAAAAAGATATCTTTACAACTATATTAAAAAGATGGATACAAAAAAAGGTACAAAGCTTCCTTCCGAAGCTGTGATTGCTAAAAGGTTGTCTGTAAGCCGTGTGACCATTCGATGTGCATTTGATGATCTGGAAAAAGAGGGTTTGATTTTCCGTATCCATGGTAAAGGAACCTTTATTAACCCTGAAGCCATTAATATGAAGGTAAATTTGAATGTAGGCCAGGAATTTAAGAAACTTATACAGGAATGTGGTTATGAATCCAGTTTTGATATTCAACGATTTGATAAACTTAAAGCAGATCAGAAACTGGCAGATATATTAAAGATAGATGAAGGAGATTATTTTTACCATATTGAGAAGCTTTATTATGCCGATGGGCATCCTGCAATTGTAAGCATTGACAGAATTCCGTGTGCGATATTTCATCAAGAACTTTCCCTTGAAACGTGTCAGGAGCTATCTGTATTTGAAATCCTTCGTCAAAACGCAGGCCGAATTATTACCCGTGACAAAATAGAAATAGAAGCTATGAGCGTGAAATCCATGAGAAAAATTAGCCGCTGTGCCGATGCTATGGCTTGTGATTCAGTTTTGATATTTCATGGTATTAATTATGATCAAGATAATAATCCAGTTATTTATGATACCGAGTTTTATAATACAAAGTATATACATTTTAGTATTTTACGGACCAAGAGTGTGTTTTAAGATGTAAAAATGGAAGTGTTTCTTACTAAGCTAAGTACATTTCCGTTTTATACATTTAAAAATAGGTAATACCATATGATGATATATCCAAAAGGAGGGTTGGGTGTCACAAGAATTACTGTAGAAAGATTTACTGCAAGATGGGAAGGAGAGAATATGGAAACAAATCTTAAACAAGAAAATAATGTATTAGAAAGGCTCTTTCATTTGAAGGAGCGGAACACGACGCCAAAAACGGAAGTACTTGCCGGAACAACGACTTTTTTAACCTGCGTTTATATCGTCGCAGTTAATCCTGCGATACTCTCAGCAGCAGGAATGGATATTAAGGCCGTCTTTTGGGCAACGGCCCTGGCATCTGCCATTGCCTGTCTTTGGGTTGGATTATGGGCCAACCTGCCGTTCGCTTTGGCGCCGGCCATGGGCTTGAATGCATATTTTGCCTATTATGTAGTCAATACATTGGGGTTATCATGGCAGAATGCTTTAGCCTGTGTGTTTATATCAGGGGTCTGTTTTATGCTTTTAAGCGTATTTAAGGTGCAGCAGAAGATTGTTGATGCCATGCCTGAATGCATTAAGCATTCAGTAGGTGCAGGGATAGGATTTTTCATAGCCTTTACAGGCCTGCAGCAGGCCAAAATAATCGCAAGCTCAGAAGATACGCTACTCACTCTTGGTGATTTATCCAACCCCGGAGCTTTGCTGGCATTATTGGGTATTGCATTTACCGCAGTATTGGTGATTAAACGTGTAAAAGGCGGGATATTAATTGGGATACTGCTTGTCACTATAATTGGGCTATTTGTTAAAGATCCGGTTACCGGATTAACTTATACCCAGCTGCCGGAGAAGTTAATCGCCTTTGATAACCCGATTGAGGCTTTAGCGCCTACTTTTGGGAAGCTCTCCCTGAGTGGCATGTTTTCTGGTGCACCGGTAATGGTTTTGGGAACGATATTCGCCATCATTAGTTTTTTGTTTGTCGATTTATTTGATAGTATTGGTGTATTATTAGGGGTCTCAATAAAGGCCGGTCTGGTAGATGAGAAGGGAAATGTACCGACAGCCGGGAAAGCTTTGTTTGTATCTGCCGGCGGGGCTGCAATTGGAGCGGTTCTTGGAACAAATACAGTAACTATTTATGGAGCGGAAAGTACGACGGGAATCGCTGAGGGCGGAAGGACCGGGATGACAGCATGTACGGCGGGAGTTTTATTTCTACTTACTTTGTTCATTTCGCCGGTATTCTTAATGATTCCGTCTATTGCTACAGCACCTGCATTGGTAATGGTGGGCATTTTCATGATTGAACCATTATGCCACATGGATTTAGGAGATATTTCAATAGCGCTTCCGGTATTTTTAACAGTTGCATTTATGCCATTTTCATATAATATTGCATACGGTATCCTATTCGGACTGTTGGGATACACATTAGGGCAGGTAGCATCCGGGAAAGCGAAAAAGATCAATGGCACGATATGGGTGTTAACAGTCATATTTTTTGCCTATTTAGTTTTAGATATTATTTTATAGGGAGGATTTAAATGAGAAGCTTTGAAGAAATAAAGGGATTGGTTGAAGCCGGACTGGGAAAGGTGACATGTGATTTAAAAATCGAAAATGTCAATTTAGTAAATGTGTTTTCTGAGGAAATATATCCAACCAATATTTATATTAAAGATAAACGTATTGTGTCTATTGATCCTAAGGCAGTGCTTCAGGCGAAAGAAATCATCGACGCGAAGAACAAATATGCGGTTCCCGGACTGATTGATTCTCATATACATATTGAAACAACCATGCTTCCACCGGAATCCCTGTCTGCGTTTACTTTAGTAAAAGGAACAACGACATTATGTGTAGACTTTATGGAAATTGCAAATGTATGCGGTGAGGATGGCTTAAAAGCTATGGTACAGTCGATGGAGAAGCTGCCGTATCGAATATTGCTGGAAGTATCATCGAGAGTGCCTACGGCACCGGGTCTTGAAACTACCGGGGCAGTGTTGGGCAGTAACGAAGTTGCCCGTATCATGGAATGGAAAGAAAGCGTAAGCCTGGGAGAATTAGACCCCTCTAAAATTCTATTTGTAAAGGATGAATACTTACATAAAATTGCAGACACTTTGCAAAAACGAAAAATTGTTAATGGACACGCAATCGGCAGGTTAGGACAGGAGCTCAATGTATATGCAAGCTCAGGAATTTCAGATGATCATGAATGTGTTAATACGGAAGAGCTTATTGCCCGCCTGCGTGTAGGCATGAAGGTTCTCATCAGAGAAGGAAGCAGCGAAAGAAATCTTGATGCATTGATAACAGGAGCACTTGAGAATGGATTGAATTTTGACAATCTCATGTTTTGTACTGATGATAAGCATATTACTGACATTTTAGAAGAGGGGCATATCAATTATAATGTGAACCGGGCGATTGAACTGGGTGTTCCTCCGATTAAAGCAATTCAAATGGGAACCTTAAATACTGCGAAGCATTTCAGGCTGGAGGATGAAATTGGAAGCATAACACCCGGACGTTTAGCAGATATCTTACTTGTTGACACAATCGACAGAATCGAACCGAAAACTGTGATTTTCCAGGGAAAAGTAGTGGCGCAAGAGGGACGGCTGACGGAAGAAATGATTGAATTAAATTATCCTGAATGGATTAAGCAGACCGTAACTTTAAAGAACCTGATTACTGCAGAATCCTTTAAACTGGTATCTAAAGTTAATGAGGGTCGTGTACGTGTGAATGTAATTGATTTGATTGATACCCAAATAATCAATAAATGTATGGAAGCCTGTTTACCGGTTTTTGATCATAAAGTTTCTGTTGATTTAGATAAGGACATTGTGAAGCTGGCAGTTGTTGAAAGATATGGTAAGACAGGAGGTGTTGGGATAGGATTTGTTCACGGTTCAGGACTTAAAAAAGGTGCAATGGCGTTTTCTACTTCTCATGATCACCATAATATTGTTGTTATGGGTACTAATGATACAGACATGGCAGCCGCGACTAATGAAATAAAACGACTGCAGGGAGGATTGGCAACAGCATCTGATGGAGAAGTAAAACAGAGTATGGCCTTAACCATTGGCGGTCTTATGAGTGAAGAGCCGGTTGATATGGTCTTAAGCCAGTTGGCAGTCATGAACCAATCGGCAGAGGCGCTGGGATGTACGATGACCGCCCCGTTTATGGCGCTGAGCTTTATTTCTTTGCCGACTGTTCCGGAATTGGGATTGACAGATTTAGGATTGATTGATGTACTAAACCATCAGCTCATCGAGGTTATAAAAGAATAGTTTTCTATAAGGGGTTTCATGTCGCTTTACAAAGTGTATAAGAAACCCCTTGATTTTATTGCAGATATAGAAATTACTGAAATTAGAATGGATAAAATGATTGACATTGAGAGAAAATTATGATACTCTAAAATAGACCCCACGGGGGTGTGGACATTGATTTTTGTTTGTATGCCAATTTTTATAGGAGAGTGACAGTATGAATCAAGAACAAAAGAAGGCGATTACTGCCTTAAAGACCACAAAAGGTCAGATAGAAGGCATTATTAAGATGTTAGAAGAAGGGCGTTATTGTATTGATGTATCTAATCAGATTATGGCAGCCCAGGCAGGCCTTAAGCGGGCTAATAAAATGATTTTAACCCAGCATATGAATCATTGTGTTAAAGAGGCCTTTCAAGATGAACATGAAAAGGAAAAGAAGATAGAAGAGATGATCGAGGTATTAAATAAGTTATTAAATTAGTGTGTTAGTTGTGAGGAAAGAGGTGAAAGAGAATGGTTCAGACAGAGATATTGCAGATTACCGGGATGACCTGTGCGGCGTGTTCATCCAGAGTGGAGCGGCAGTTGAAGAAAAAGGAAGGCGTCATACTGGTGAACGTTAATTTAGCGACAGAACAGGCAAGAATACAATATGATACAGAAGTATTATCACCAGATGATTTGATAAATACCGTCATAAAGGCTGGTTACGGTGCCGGTGAGGCTAATCAGGTAAGCGTAGAAGAACAAGAAGAGCGTAAAGAAAAAGCGCTGAAGCGGTTAAAGGTTGAATTGATTATTTCAATTATAATCAGTGCACCATTGATTATTGCCATGATGCTCAGTTTTTTGGGGATCCACAATTCAATAACACATATTTTACATCATGAAGTATTTCAGTTGATTGTCGCAACCCCGGTACAATTTATAATCGGACGAAGATTTTACATCAGTGCTTATCATGCAATGAAAAATAAGAGTCCTAACATGGATGTATTAGTTGTCCTGGGAACGACAGCGGCCTATTTATTAAGCATATACAATGGATTTATCGCCAATGAGACAATGGTTTACATGGGTATGAAAGACATTTATTTTGAATCCAGTGTGACAATTATCACTTTAATCTTATTAGGTAAGTATATGGAAGCCAATGCAAAAGGAAAAACTTCGGGTGCGATTAAGGAACTTATGGGACTGCAGGCTAAAACGGCGAGAGTTCTCAGGGAAGGTAAAGAGCAGGAGGTACCTGTAGAGAGTGTCTATCCAAAAGATATTATTCTTGTCCGCCCCGGAGAGAAAATTCCCGTAGATGGTATTGTCACAGAGGGAACCAGCAGTGTGGATGAATCTATGCTTACCGGTGAGAGTATTCCGGTGGATAAGAAGCCGGGGGATACTCTCACCGGCGCCACCCTAAACAAGCAGGGAGCATTTAAGTTTGAGGCGACAAAGGTAGGCAGCGAAACAGCCTTATCACAGATTGTAAGGATGGTGGAAGAGGCTCAGGGAAGTAAGGCGCCTATCCAAAAAATTGCTGATAAGATTTCTGGATTTTTTGTACCGGCGGTTATTATCTGTGCGGTGATTACATTTATTATATGGTTAATCATATCGGGAAATTTTTCGGAGTCATTAATTCATGCAGTTGCAGTCTTGGTTATTGCGTGCCCCTGTGCATTAGGATTAGCCACACCTACGGCGATTATGGTTGGAACCGGCGTTGGCGCCGGGCAGGGCATTTTGATTAAAGGCGGCGAATATCTAGAGCTGGCTTGCCAGGTTGATACTGTTGTATTAGATAAGACGGGTACGATTACATGGGGAAAACCGGCTCTGACTGATATTGTAAGTCTAGGCTCATTATCTGAGGAAGACATTATAAGTTATACCGCAGCTGTTGAGATGAATTCTGAACATCCTTTGGGAGAGGCTATTTATAACTATGGAAAAGAACAAGATATGTCACTGCCTGATGTCATAGATTTTAAATCTATAACAGGGAAAGGCGTCAGCGCAATGATTGACGGTCACATAATCCATGTGGGAACAAGGCTTTTAATGGCTGATATAAATGTGCAGCCGGTAGAAGCAGTAAAGATGGAGGAGACGCTTAAAAGACTTGAAGACGATGGAAAAACTGCAATGATTTTAGCTGTTGATGATCAAATCTGCGGTATCATCGCCGTAGCTGACGTGATTAAGGAGAGTTCTAAGGAAGCTATCCGTCAGTTAAACGACATGAAAATTGAAGTTTATATGATGACCGGCGATAACCGGAGGACCGCAAATGCTATCGCAAGGCAGGTTGGCATTACAAATGTTCTTGCAGAGGTTCTTCCGGAAGATAAAGCCGCCCATGTTGAAAAACTTAAGAAACAGGGTAAGATTGTGGCCATGGTAGGCGATGGCATCAATGATGCACCGGCACTGGCAGTAGCAGATGTCGGTATGGCTATCGGGACAGGTACCGATGTGGCCATGGAGGCTTCAGATATTACTTTGATGCGTGGTGATTTAAGAACGATTGGAACTGCTTTAGTATTATCTAAAAAAACGATGCGTAAAATCAAACAAAATCTATTTTGGGCATTTATCTACAATAGCATCGGAATACCTTTTGCGGCGATTGGATTTTTGTCGCCGGTTATTGCCGGAGGGGCTATGGCGTTTAGTTCGGTATCCGTTGTTACAAATTCATTAAGTTTAAGGAGATTTAAAAGTCACACGGAAAGAGGTTAAACTATGGATAACAATACTTTGAGGTCTATGCTTACGATTGGAGAAACCGTCGCCGTTGAATTTAAACGTTGCGGAAATGGTATTGAACATGATACCTATGAAAGTGTCTTGGTTCGGGAGTACGTATTCTGTTTAAATATAGTAAATATTATTCTGGTAAAGAGCCAGAGTTTATTGAAGGAGATGTGTTTAAAATTATTGTACCTTTAGATGATACGTATTCTTATGACATAGGAAACACTAAAGGGCAAAAATCAACTGAGTTAAAGGGCAAAAATTACCCTTTAAATTGCACCTTAACTGAAAAAGCAATTTTAGAGTATCTGGCAGAGTTCCCAACAGCTACTCAAAAAATTATTGCAGAAGCCATCGGGAAATCTGTAAAAACAGTAAAAAATCATATGTCTGTTTTACAGAAAAAAGGATTATTGAAGCGTGAAGGTACGAAAAGAAACGGTTTATGGGTTGTTGTCTGTGATGGACATTATGTAGAAGGCTTAGATAAACCTGAGTATTTAATATGTGAGAGGAGAATAAAAAATGACGAAGATTATGATTAGCGGTATGGGCTGTGAAAAATGTGCAGGGCACGTAACAGAAGCACTGGAAACATTAAATTTGACGAACATCAATGTTGACTTAGAGGGCGGTTTTGCCACATTTGAAGGTACGGCCACCGAGGCGGCACTTAAGGAAGCCATTGATGATGCAGGTTATGATGTGACTGATATACAATCGTGAAGAAAAGTCTACTAAGGGAACGGCATTTTACAGAACACACAGATGAATTTGATTATTAAGAGGAACTCCTTCCTTCGAAACGGTATTTCTGCGGTGTCACCCCATATTGCTTTTTAAAAACATTATGAAAATGATTCTGGCTAGAGAAGCAGAGGTAATTGCTGATATCACTGATAGGCTTATTGGTATAGCGCAGCAGTTCCTTTGCTTCTTCCAGCTTACATGCTGTTTGGCAATGCAAACCCAAGCGGCCGCCTCCCGGAGACCTTCCCGCTTTGCATGGAGGATACCCCCCGTTACCTGAACTATGGCATGTCTCCCTTTGGTGCCGGGGAAAACGATCATTCCGAATACCGGGAAGGTGTTTTTGTGGGATACCGTTATTATACGTCCAAAAAGATGCCGGTGCTGTTTCCCTTTGGCCATGGGCTGTCCTATACCACATTTTCCTATGGAAACCTTACGGTAGGGAAGGAAAGCCTAAAGGACACGGAGGAACTGGAAGTCACCCTGGAAGTCACAAATACCGGGAAGAGGGCCGGAAAAGAAGTAGTACAGCTTTATGTATCCGCCAAAGACGGCAGGATCATCCGTCCGGTCAGGGAGTTACGGGAATTTGCCAAGGTATCCCTGGAGCCGGGAGTTCAGCGGTGCGCAGTGCGCAAATTGTCAATACTGGAAAGATGGGTATCATCTATAATATCCATGATTGGTGATACGCCATACATAGCTACATATCCCGGAAGCTCCTCATGATAGATATAGGGGCATTGCATATCATAATAAATTGTTAGCTCTTTGCTTTCATTTTATTGGTTTTTAACATTTTGTGCAAACTTTGGCGTTGTTCCGTCAAAAGAAAGTGCAAGCAATTCATATCCATTATCGGTAGTATCAACAACCTCAAAGCCGAACTTCTTCGCAAATGATTGGTCAGAAAGCCGAGATTTTTGTTTTTTGCTCCAAGCTTACAAATGCCGGATTTACCCCTTTCTTTGACATCAGCCAAACAATACTCCATCAGCGATTTCCCATACCCTTTTCCTTTGTGACTACCAGAAACCCATAAGCAATACAGATAATAATAGTTGTCACCAGTTATGGGAACCCAGGCTGTTTCAAGAAGAGCATATTCAATAAAACCGTAGCCTTTAACTTTCTAAAGACATGACCTTCATTTAGTCGGTCTGAAAGCCATTGTCGCTTTACGTCAATACCTTGATGGGGCTTTTTACTGCGGATAATGCAGCATAAATGCTCGCCTGCAAGGTGCAAGGTTTTCTGTTGTTAAGTTTACAAAATCGGAATTCATGTGCACCCTTGCTTCAAGTTATGTTTTTTTAATCATAAATTCATTCTTATATCTTTCCAACTGGTATAACAGCACTTTCTTGGCCCGCGTTTCTTCAAACGCTGCCAATGCGCTATATAATTTTTTATAATCAAGTTTCAGTCCTAATCCTATTGCATTGGCCTGTAATTCAAAACTTCCTGAAAAAGGCAGTGCTGCAATTGTATCAATACTCTCTATCCATTCGCTTTCGCTAAGAAAAGCAGGATATCTGCTATAATCACATAGCAGGCTAAAACCATTATCAAAAACAGGTGCCTCATGAAATTTATCACCTGCACGCACAACGCCTAGATTATGAAAGTGGCGGTCTTCATTTAAAATCAACATATCTAATGTTAGAATCTTGCTTAAATACTCACTGCAATCAAAATTTGTGCAGTCCTTAATAAATTGAATTGTATAAGAAATCCTTTGATTGATATCCTGATAGCTTGAAATTTTATTACTTAGGCTCCCACCCTCATATATAGCATATAAATTTTGAAAGGTTAAAAATTCCTCTTGAGGCAGTAGAAAATTTTTTGATCGGCAGCCGATTCTACCGTTTATGATACACTTCTCATATACAACACTGGTTTTAACATTACTACATGATAAAACTAAAGAGGCAAGGCTTTCTGCATCTGCCTCATATCCCATTTTATTTAGTTTATACCAGTAACCATCGTTGCTAAATTTCTCTTGTGTACCTTTACTGCTTGATTTTTGGATATACTGATATTCATTCCCAATGATATATTCTGTCAACTTCGTACCCTTACGTCTTCCCAATTTAAATTTTCCCCTTTAAATTTAATCCAATAAAAATCGTCCCAATCTACGCCATGGGTGATTTTAATCATTTCCCATGGATTATATTCTTCCAGATTCATAGCTTTTAATATTTCTTCGATATCAGCCCGGTTTGGCTCAAAGCATCTGCTCTTGATAAAGTTGTAGACACGCTCTCTGTCTATTTTTCCTTTGTAGAATGGTTGTTTTCCAATTTCATTATTAAACTTTTTCACAATCACATCATTACTGCGGGGGGTTGTTTCTACATCTGCTAATATATCATTTTTCCACATAATTGAAAATTTCATTTACAATCTCCTTCTTATGAGTTCTCGTTTAATTGAGAGGGACGCTTTCTTCTCTTGCTGCAATATACATATCAATATCGTTGATAATATCATTCCTACCTATGGTATGGAGTGCTTCAGGTGTTTAGTAGTTTACTTCGTGTTCTTTTGATATATAAATTATAACTAACAACTCTTTGAACGTCAATAAACCTGCTTTATTTATTTCGGAATTCCTTTTAAATATCCGTTCAATAATCACGAAAAAATTCTATTTATAATGTTTGTTACTGTGTATGAAGAAACCAAAGCAGGGAATGCTTATAAATATGAATCATCAAATCAAATACTCCGCAGCAAGCCGCGGGATATCTGACTCTCGTAAAATTCGCTTGCTCTTGGCTCATTACTTGCGAAAACAAAGATTCGCACATTATATAAAAAAATAAATTGTAAAGTATGGTATTTTTCTGTAAATCAGTTATAATAGTACTAATTGATAATAAGTATCGGAGCAGAAAGGAGCATTTTCATGCCGGCAACAGATATTGGAATAGATTTAGGTACTGCGAGCATTCTTGTATATATCCGCGGTAAAGGCGTTGTTTTAAGAGAACCTTCGGTCGTGGCTTATGATAAAGATACCAATGAGATTAAGGCAATTGGAGAAGAAGCAAGACTCATGATTGGAAGGACGCCGGGGAATATTGTGGCAGTTAAGCCATTGAGACATGGCGTTATTTCAGATTATACAATCACTGAGAAGATGTTAAAATATTTTATTAATAAAGCAATAGGTAAGAAAACTTTCCGTAAGCCAAGAATCAGTGTCTGTGTTCCCAGCGGAGTGACAGAGGTTGAGAAAAGGGCTGTAATAGATGCGACGATGGAGGCTGGGGCCAGAGAGGTCATCATCATTGAAGAGCCTATAGCGGCGGCATTAGGTTCAGGGATTGATATTTCAAAGCCGACCGGGAATATGATTATTGATATCGGCGGGGGAACTACAGATATTGCAGTTATTTCCATGAACGATACGGTTGTTAGTACATCTATTAAAGTGGGCGGAGATGATTTTGACGATGCTTTGATTAAGTATATGAGGAAGAAGCACAATATTTTAGTAGGTGAGCGTACAGCTGAAGATATTAAGATAAAGATTGGTTCGGTTTTTCACCGTCCTGAGGTCACCATGATGGAGGTCAGGGGGCGTAATCTGCTAACAGGACTGCCTAAAATTATCCAGTTGACTTCGGAAGAGACAGAAGAGGCATTTGCAGAAGCAACATCGGCCATTATTGTCGGCGTTCACCAGGTACTGGAAAATACACCTCCGGAACTGGCTGCAGATATAGCTCTCAGGGGAATATTGCTTACAGGAGGCGGAAGCCAGTTGTATGGGCTGGAGGAACTAATTGAAGAAGCGACGGGAATACGTACCAGTACGGTCGACGATCCCCTGTCTGTGGTAGCGATTGGTACAGGGCGTTATACTGAGTTTATTGAAGAAATGAATTCATAATTGAAATCTTAAGATATCAAGGGCCAAAGCATCTGCGGCAGGCCTTTTTTAACGGTGCACCCATCGTGGGTGCAGTCTGTTTGATAAACTATCGAGAAACGGAAGGTGTAATATTGGAAGAGATTCAAGGCCTGGTGGAGCATATTGTTTATCATAATTCAGAAAATGGTTATACGGTAATGAACATTATGAGCCAGGGGGAAGAAGTCGTCTGTATCGGCAATCTGGCGATGATTAAAGAAGGAGAATACATAAAGGCCGAAGGGCAATATGTAGAACATGCAGTCTATGGGCAGCAGTTTAAAATAACCGAATATTCTATAGAAGCGCCGGAAGATATTTATTCTTTAGAACGTTATCTGGGCTCGGGTGCGATTAAAGGCCTGGGACCGGCATTAGCAAAGCGTATCGTTAAAAAGTTTGGCAAAAATACGTTTAACATGATTGAAGAAGAACCGGAGCGCCTGGCGGAAATCAAAGGCATCAGTGAACGAATGGCAAGGGATATATATGCCCAGTTCCACGAGATGCAGGATATGCGTAATGCAATGCTGTTCTTATCAAGATATGGCATCACTACGGCTTATGCGGTGAAGATATTTAATGAGTATGGAAGCCGTTTATATGATATTATCAGGGAGAATCCATATCAACTTGCAGATGATATCCATGGAATCGGCTTTAAGCTGGCAGATGAAATTGCCGGCAAAGTTGGTATTGGAAGTGACTCGGATTATCGTATCCGCAGCGGCATTATTTACACGCTTATGCAGGGGATTTTAGCCGGCCATACGTATCTGCCGGCCCAACTGTTAAAAGAAAAGACGGCACAGCTGCTGGAGATTCCTCCTGTAAGCCTTGAAAAGTATTTAATGGATTTATCCATTGATAAAAAGGTCATTGTCAAGACTCTTGATGATGAAGAAATTGTCTATGCTTTGACCTATTATTATCTGGAACTAAACTCAGCAAGAATGTTAAGTGAATTAAATTTAAGGTACGAAATAGATAGCGTCCAGGCTGGGAATGTCATTGCCAGGATTGAGGCTGATGAGAATATCCAATTGGACGATATGCAGAAGCAGGCGGTGATTGAAGCGGCCAGAAATGGCATATTGATTATCACAGGTGGTCCCGGAACCGGCAAGACAACGACGATTAATACAATTATTAAATATTTTGAGCATGAAGAAATGGATATCCGTCTGGCTGCGCCTACGGGACGGGCAGCAAAGCGGATGACTGAGGCTACCGGCTATGATGCCCAGACGATTCATCGAATGCTGGAACTCTCAGGAGTTCCTGATGAAGGCACAGCTGAGCGGTTTGAGCGAAATGAATCTAATCCGCTGGAAACGGATGTGGTCATTATTGATGAAATGTCCATGGTTGATATCAGCCTGATGAATGCGCTGCTTAAGGCTGTTGTACCGGGAACCAGGCTGATTTTGGTGGGGGATGTTAATCAGCTGCCGTCAGTGGGTCCGGGAAATGTCCTGAAGGATATCATTTATTCTCATTGCTTTAATGTGGTTATGCTGACAAAGATTTTCAGGCAGGCGCTGGAGAGTGCTATTATAACTAATGCACATAAGATCAATGCCGGCGAGGTAATTGATTTGGATCATAAAACGGTAGATTTTTTTTGCCTGAAAAGGTATGATGTGGGTGCCATCATCGGTGTGATGGTTACCCTCATCAGGGATAAGCTGCCGCCTAATGTTAAGGCATCGCCTTATGATATCCAGGTATTGACACCTATGCGAAAGGGAGAACTGGGCGTCCTCAAACTAAATGCTGTTCTGCAGCAATATCTAAATCCGCCTTCTAAGGATAAGAAAGAAAAGGAATTCCGTCAGGGGATTTTCCGTGAAGGTGATAAGGTGATGCAGATTAAAAACAACTATCAGATTGAATGGGAGATAACCAACCGATATGGTATACCAATTGATAAAGGCGTAGGCGTATTTAATGGAGATACAGGAATTATCAGGGAAATCAATCATTTTGGACAACAGGTGACGGTTGAGTTCGAGGAAGGGAAAAAGGTTTACTATTCATTTAATCAGCTAGATGAACTGGAGTTAGCTTATGCTATTACCATACATAAGTCTCAGGGAAGTGAATACCCGGCTGTTGTCATACCCCTTTTAAGCGGGCCGAAAATGCTTTTTAATCGGAATATTTTGTATACATCGGTTACAAGAGCTAAAAAGTGTGTTGTTCTGGTTGGCAGTGAAAATGCTGTCATTCAGATGATTCAGAATGAAAATGAGCAGAGGAGATATTCAACTTTAGCGATAAGAATCAAAGAAGTGAATTGCAATGAATTGATTTATTGAGCATATTGTAGTAGAATGTAACTAATATTGACATAATATCTTTATTGCAACTGATCACAAATTAAAATTATATAATAAAATAGGAGAAGGTGCCTATGAAGAAGATGGCATTTAAATTTCAAAAAACAATCATATTTATGTTAAAGGCGGCTTTATATGTGACCTTGTTTTTTGCATTCTTTCTCTTGTTAGGTATTGAAAACTGGCAGTTATGGACTTTATCACGTACGGCGGGGATAACCATGACAACTTTTGCGGTTTTATTAATGGTATTGGTTATGGTATACGGAACCTATGATATCGGCAAGCGGAAAAGTAAGCCGATTATATACTCCGTTGCTTTAGCTGTGATATTAACAGATGTTATTACGTATATCCAGTTGACAATAATGAATACCAATATTGCTAATGGCCTTAATTTCAGATTTGGAAGTATCCGCTACTTAGTGGCAGCCATTTCTATTCAAATAATCGTGATTGTTATTTTTGCTTACCTGGGAAATTATATTTATTTTTTGATTAACGAGCCGGAAAAATGCTGCGTCATTACAAGTTCTTTACAAGGTATTGACCAGGTCATGCGGGGAATCGGCAAATATAAAAAACAATTTAAGGTGGCGTTTGTCAAAAACTATTTGGCCGAAGATTTAAGAGATTCAATTATTGAGAGCCAGACGGTTTTTATTCATGATGTACCCATCAAAGAAAGAACCGAGATTGTCGAATTTTGTTACCGGAACTTGAAAAATATTTATTTTACGCCTGAGATTACGGATGTTATTGAAATTAATGCAAAACACATTATATACAATGACGTTTCCTTTATTTCGTCACCAATCAAAGAGATGTCCTTTGAACAGAGGGTCATCAAGCGTCTGATAGATTTTTTTGGTGCATTACTTATTACGATTATAACAAGTCCAATCTGGCTGGTCATAGCCATAAGTATCAGAACCTGTGACGGCGGTAAAGTATTTTTCTTGCAGAATAGGGCGACAAAGTATGGAAGGATTTTTAAAGTCTATAAGTTCAGGACGATGAAGGAGAATATCCCTAACCATTCTGCAACAACAGAAGATGGGCGTATTACGCCGGTGGGAGCATTTTTAAGAAAGTATCGCCTGGATGAACTCCCCCAGATGATTAATATCCTTAAAGGCGAGATGAGCCTTGTGGGGCCCCGGCCGGAGATGCTTGAGAACGTCTATATGTATACCAGGCAGATGCCTGAATTTGCTTATCGTTTAAGAGTAAAAGCAGGCTTAACCGGGTATGCCCAGATTTCAGGAAAATATAATACATCACCGAAAGACAAGCTTATTTTAGACATGATGTATATCGAAGAATACTCAATATGGAAGGATATTAAGCTATTGCTTCAAACGGCCATTGTCCTTTTAAAACGTGATAGTACAGAGGCTTTCAATAAAACAAAGGGGCGGGAATTTAAGCGTCTCAAGCATCGGTTTGAAGCAGAATTCGCCTCTGATGAGACGGAGGCCGGTAATGAATAATATCAAAGTATCAGGTTGTATTGTTACGTATAATAATGCTGAGATAATAGAAGCCTGTATTGAATCCATTTTAATAGAGACAAAGATTACCCACTTTCATTTATATGTTTCAGATAATAATTCCAGTGATGATACGGTTAGGCGCATCAGCGCAAATTTCCCTGAGGTAGACATTATCCAAAATGCATCCAATGAGGGCTTTGGACAAGGCCATAATAAAGTCCTAGGTATGCTTGATTCCAAATATCATGTCGTCATTAATCCGGATATCAGGCTTTGTCAGGATACGATTACAGAATTGGTAGAATATATGGAAAGCCATCCTGAAGTGGGTCAGATAGGCCCGAGAGTAGTTAATGATGATGGTACGGAGCAGTTTCTGCCGAAAAGGGATCCATGTATCCGCTATGTTATTTTGAGTAAGTTTAAGCCTTTTAAGCATTATCGAAAAATCTATACCAGGGAAGAGGAACATTTGAAGGAGATAACCAGGGTTGATTCATGTTCCGGCTGTTTTTTTGTTATCAGGACTGATATTTTCAAGAAACTAGGAGGCTTCGACAGCCGGTTTTTTATGTATTGTGAGGATGCGGATTTATCCAGGCGTGTTCGTCAGGACCTAAATTTGATATTCTATCCTCATTGCCAGGTGATTCATGATTGGAAGCGGGATAATACCGGAAGTATCAAGGGCATTTTGATATTTTTAAGGTCCTTACTTAAATATCTCGTGAAATGGCACTAAGGAGAAATATTCGTGGTTGATATTTTATTAGCAGTATATAATGGAGAAAAATATTTACAGGAGCAACTGGAGTCGATAGGGAACCAGACCTATAAGGATTGGCGTTTAATTGTCAGGGATGATGGCTCAACAGATGGAAGCGCTGATATTGTGAACGCCTTTAGGAAGCGTAATCCGGAGAAAGTTTTTTTAAATGTCAATGATAAGCCTGCCGGAGGCGCTAAAGGTAATTTTTTAAAGCTGCTGGGAGATGCTGCCGCCCCCTATGTGATGTTCTGCGACCAAGATGATATATGGCTGCCGGATAAGGTTGAGAAGACATACGAAGGAATGAAGGAACTGGAATCAGATACAAAAAGTAATATACCTCTGTTGGTCTATACGGATTTATTTGTAGTTGACGATTCATTAAATATTATTTCTGATTCATTTAGCGATTATATGAACCTGCCCAAAGAGGTAAGTTTAGAAAAATTGATAATACAAAACACAGTTACAGGGTGTACTGTTATGATAAACACAGTGCTGAAAGATTTATTAAAGGAAGCCAAAGACCCTGATAAAATATTAATGCATGACCATTTTGCGGCTATCATTTCCCAAAGTATGGGTATAATAAAGAAGATACATGAACCGACCATTTATTATCGCCAGCATCAGGGCAATAGTATTGGTGCGGAAAATGCTGACAGCGTCGGTTATTTATACCGGCGGTTTAAAAGAGGAAGAAAACTATTTAAAAGGGACTTAAGGGATTCCTTTATGCAAATAGAATATTGTTTACAACTTTACGGTGAAAGCCTTAAGGATAATTCAGTCAAAGACTTGCTTGAGCGATATGCTAGTCTGCGGTACTGTTCAAAAATAAAAAGAGTGATATTTTATCTTAAGTATAGAGTGTTAAAGTATGGACTTATCCGAAAAATCATGCAGATTATATGGGGTTAATGTACCCTCCTTTAACAATGGAGGGTACCCTTAATTGATAAAATACCAGGAGGCAAATCATGAAAAAAATATTAGTTACAGGAAGTAATGGACAATTGGGGAGAGCTATTAATCAGATATACAAGGCCAAAACTCAGTGGGAACTGATTAATACAGATGTGGCTCAATTGGATATAACAAGTATAGATAAGACAATGGATTTAGTCAGGGAAGTAAAGCCGTATGCTATTATTAACTGTGCCGCCCATACAGGTGTGGACGCCTGTGAGACAGATGAAGATAATGCTTTCAGGATTAATGCCATAGGGCCAAGAAACCTAAGCATAGCGGCAGCCAAAATAGGCGCGAAGATGATTCATATATCGACAGATTATGTGTTTGACGGAAAAGCAAATCAGCCTTATGTGGAAACTGACATGACCAACCCTCAGGGGGCCTATGGACGTACTAAGCTTGCGGGAGAAAACTTTGTTAAAGCTTTTGCAGACAAATATTTTATTATCCGTACGGCCTGGCTTTATGGGGAGGGCAATAATTTTGTGAAAACAATGCTTAAGTTATCTGATACGAGAGATAAAGTTACCGTTGTCAGTGACCAGTTTGGCTGCCCCACAAGCACCAAAGAGCTGGCTAAAATGATTGCATATCTGCTTCCAACAGATAATTATGGTTTGTTTCATGGAACCTGTGAAGGAAGCTGCAGCTGGGCTGATTTTGCAAAAGAAATATTTAGGCTGGCAGGAAGGCCTACCGTCGTTGAATATATTACAACTGATCAGTATCTGACTGCGGTTGCGGCACGCCCTTCGTATTCTGTTTTGGAGAATTCTATGTTGAAGCTGACGGCAGGGTTTACTTTTGCCGATTGGGAAGAGGCAATTAAAGTATATATGGAAAAAGACTTATAATGAAAAAATTAATAGAACAAATCCTTAAATTTGGTGTGGTGGGCGGCCTGGCGTTTCTCATTGATTATTCTATTCTTTTTGTTTTGACAGAATTTGCAGGTATCCATTATTTGGTTTCCGGAGGAATATCTTTTACAATTTCGGTGATATTTAATTATATGATGAGTATTTTCTGGGTGTTTGAGACAAAGGAGACTCAGAGTAAAACACGTCAATTTTTAATATTTGTGATATTAAGTATTATTGGATTGGGTATCAACCAAGTGGTCATCTGGTTGTTGGTTGAGAAACTGTTAATTCATTATATGGCTGCTAAAATAGCAGCGACGGCTATAGTTATGGTTTATAATTTTATTACAAGGAAATTAATCATAGAGAAGCACTAACGTACTAATAAGGAGATCAAAGTAATGAAAAAAATTGCGGTATTAATTCCCTGCTATAATGAAAGCATTACCATTGAGAAAGTGGTTAAGGATTATCATGAGGCCTTACCTGAAGCAGATATTTATGTTTATGATAATAATTCAACAGATGGTACAGATGAAATTGCCAGGAAGGCCGGCGCAATTGTCCGATACGAACGCCGTCAGGGAAAAGGGAATGTTATTCGGACGATGTTCCGGGAAGTGGACGCAGATTGTTATCTGATGATTGATGGTGACGATACTTATCCGGCAGAGAATGCGAGAGAGATGGTGGAGCAGGTTTTAAATGACAATGTTGATATGGTCATTGGCGACAGACTATCATCCACATACTTTACTGAAAACAAACGTCCATTTCACAATGTGGGTAATAAAATGGTCAGGGGATTAATTAACAGCTTGTTCCACAGCAATGTTCAAGATATCATGACTGGATACCGTGCATTCAGCAGACTATTTGTAAAAACTTTTCCGGTTTTATCAAAGGGCTTTGAAATTGAGACTGAGATGACGATTCATGCTTTGGACAAGAATTTCTATTTGAAGGAGATTCCGGTTTCTTATCGAGACAGGCCTGCGGGAAGTGAATCCAAGCTTAATACTTTAGGAGATGGCTTTAAAGTGTTAAGGACGATAGCGACATTATTCCGGGAGTATAAACCTTTTAGATTTTTTACGTGTATTTCTTTGGTGTTATGGGTAATTTCAGCGTTATTATTTTTCCCGGTATTTGTGGAATTCTTGAAAACCGGTATTGTGCCAAGGTTCCCTACGTTGATTGTAGCAGGCATTGTTGCGGTATTTGCAATACTCATGCAGATGTGTGGAATTATTTTAGATGTTATTGTTAAAAAACATCGCCAACTATATGAATTGCTTATGAATAATATATCGACGAATGGGGAGGAAACAGGAGAGTAGTTAATAAATATGAATAAGTCAAAGAAATATTTGGAATTTTTAGAGCGTTTATTTCGATATCGTTTTGTTATTGCAGCACTCTTTTTTGTGGTTTTAGTTGCTTTTGAAATACATGGTTCGTCTATTTCCGAGTGGACTAATTATATTGATAATAGTAACTCTGGCATGGAGGAATATACCTTTTTCGGCCAATCAAGGGCAATTCGGACCGATGAATGGGCAGTCAATACACCAATGGCTCTTTCGCAATTTTATAATAAAACGGGAGCATTTCCATATTTTAGTGATACAATACGAGGCACACAGACGGATGCATTTATTGTGTATGGGCAGCCGGTTCGGGATATTAGTGTTTTGTTTCGTCCGTTTCACTGGGGATATTTGTTCCTTTCACAAGGACAGGGATTATCGTTTTTTTGGATTGGCCGCTTCATGGCACTATTCTTAGTGACCCTTGAACTAAGTATGCTGATAACCAAAAAAAACAAGCTGCTTTCCCTTGCTGCTGCAGTACTGGTAACATTTGCACCGGTTATCCAGTGGTGGTTTGCTGTTAATGGCTTGGTAGAGATGTTGGTATTTGGCCAGTTAGCAGTATTGATAATCTATCATTATATGAATACAGATCGGATGCTCAAACGGTGTATATATTCAATTATACTAGCTATATGTGCGGGGGGATATGTACTTACATTTTATCCGGCCTGGATGGTTCCGCTTTTCTATATATTTTTGGCACTGGCAATATGGGTGATTATCTCAAATTACGGCAAAGGAACCTTTACGCTAAAGGACATCGGGCCTTTAATCGTATTTGTGGCTCTGTTTGGCGGCGGCATGGCTCATATACTGTCAAAATCATTACCGACAATTATGACTGTGCTTAACACGGCTTATCCCGGTGAGAGATTTGAAACGGGAAGGAACATTTTTACTAGATTTTTTCAATATATAGGAAATCTATTTTTTCCCTTTAATGGTGCAGGTGTTTCTGGAAATGTGTGTGAACAGGCCGTATTTTTCGATTTATTTCCTTTGGGGTTAATATTTGCGGTGATTACCCTCTGGAAACAAAAAAAGAAAGATATATTATTAATTTTATTATTAGCAGTAAGTGTATTTTTGGGGCTGTGGTGTGTGACTTCCTGGCCTGATTGGCTTGCAAAAATCACACTTCTTAGCAATGTTCAGCCGGAGAGGCTGCAATCGGTATTGGGGCTGGCTAACATATTTCTTTTAATGCGTTCGGTTTCATTGGGAGAAATTCAATTGAAACCTCATATAGCGGCAGTGGCAGCGGTTATTTATTCGGGTGTAATCACGTATGTCTCAAAGCAGGTATATGGGGAATACTTTACAAAAAAATATATCATTGTATCTTTTGTAGTACTTATAAGTATATCTATCTGGATTTTTATACGGCAGAATAAGAAATCTCAGGTGATCTTCGCTGCTTGCTGCCTGGTATTGGCATTTATGATGGGATTCACCGTTAATCCGGTAGAACAAGGTGTAAATGCTATTTTAGAGCAACCTATTGTTAAAGAGATTAAGGCGATTACAGATGAAAATGACGGGCTATGGCTGGTTGAAGGGCTGGGGCTGCCACATATAAATTTACCAATGGTCGTGGGTACACCTACGATAAACTCGACAAATGTTTATCCGTATTTGGAGCGATGGCAGGCATTGGATAAAAATGATAATGCTTTAGAGATATATAACCGCTATGCGCATATCACGATAAATCTCCAAAAGGTTGCTGAATCGGAGTTTGTTTTACAGGGAGCAGATGCTTTTGAGGTTAATCTCAATATATCGGATTTATATAAATTAAATGCTTCATATATACTAACCAGAAATGATTTGACAATATATACTTGTGATGAAGTTGATTTTCAATATGTTTCGTCTTTTCAGGGACTTAATATTTATAAGGTAGTATATGTAACAGATGTGGGAGAGTAGAAAGAGAGGAAAAACTGTATGGTGTTTTATAGTAAGGCGAAGTTTAAAAATTAAATATTACTTAGCTGCTATGTGTTATCGGAGTTGCATTTGGATTTATCGAAGGTTCTTCGCTACTTGTTTCGTCAACGGGTATTTTTTCAGTTATTTATTGGTTAGTTCTTAGCTAATTATTTTATTTCGCGTTTTGTGTACTGACCAAGCGTTTGTTAAGCTGTTCGATATGGGTCGCATTCATTTTTGTGGTCAGTATTGTGACTGGATCAGAATTTTATACAAATGGTGCGATTAACTGGAGGAACTGGGAGAAGTATATAAATAATATTGCATTAACATTTGTTTTTACGGTCTTATTGGTTCTCTTTTTGTAGTTCTTGCGCTTTTAATATAATTTATGCTTTTTGTGCTATGTTTCTCGGGATTTTTTCTTACAAGGCAGTTCCTCAGCTAGATCAGATATACGTTATTTCCGGCTTATAGCAGAATCGCTGCTGAATTCTTTTCCATTATTAATTTGTTTATCGTTTATGTTGTTTCGTGTGTTAAGATGAGTTTGGGATTATAACATTGGTAAATACATTAAAAAACTAGCTAGTATCGTGATATATTGCCACGACACTAGCTAATTTTAAGTTAAGATATATTTTATAATTTAAATTATGTATTCTTGATTTTTATATTAAAGCCAACAAATAGAGCTGAAATAGATTATAATTTGAATAATTATATGTAAAATTAGTTAATATTAATAAATAAAAAAAAAATACACTAAATAAGTGTAAAAAAAGTTGAATTTTTAAAAAAAATATGATATTGTATAATTATAATACATATTTTGGTAATAAGCACGGAGCTTTAATCAATTATTTTGACGATAACTTAGTAATACTATTTTGATAATTAGAGGGAGGGTGATTCCGATGATTTCTAAACTTGAAATTCTAAGATTAAAGGTATTGGAGAGCATGATATAAACTTTAAGTTATTATAGTGGGGAGGGGTTATGGTATGAAGGAGAAATCTATATGCACATTATTGATTGTAATCATCATTGTCGGCTTTGTAAAAAACGTAAATGCATCAGAAGTCAAAATTGAGAAGCAAGAAGAATCTTTGTTAGAGTCAGAGCAAGAAACGATTTCTATAGAAACGGAAGTTGATGTTTTAGATGAAACAATTACTGCAGAAACTGAGGCTGGTGCTTTGGAGGCTGCTATTACTGCAGAAGCAGAAACTGATGTTTCGGCTGGGCTAGAAGAAGATTATCCACAGGAGGTAAAAGACGCTGGTTTTACATATGAACAGTATCAGGCAATTATGAATATGCCAGATTTTTCTGACAGTGAGCCTGTCATTCAATCAAGAGCAACTACGAGAGCTACTTCAGCGCAGCAAGCGGTTGTAGATAAAGCCTTAAGTTATTTAGGTGTTCCGTACGTATGGGGAGGAACCAGTCCCAGTGGGTTTGATTGTTCGGGTCTTGTTCAATATGTTTATCAGCATGCGGTGGGAATTAGTTTGCCAAGGGTAACGAACCAGCAGGAGTATTGTGGACAGGAAGTGAGCCTTAGTGCTTTGCAGTTGGGGGATTTGCTGTTTTTTGGTACTAGAGGATCAACGCATCACGTTGCAATATATATAGGTAATAATCAATTTGTTCATGCTCCTAAATCTGGTGATGTTGTGAAAGTAACGAATATGTCGTACTATTATCCGAGTTTTGCCAGGAGGATTCTACCTAGTGAGTCTTTGAAGGGATATCTAGATGTCGTAAATACCACGGTAATAAGTGGCTGGGCTAAAGATCAGGGTGACGACAGTAGAAGTTTAGACGTTCATGTCTATATCAGAACACTCACGGATGAGTATGTGTTTGGTATACCAGTTACCGCTAACGTCAATAGGGGAGATGTAGGAAAACACGGATTTGTATATAAAATAAGTTGGAAATCATACAAAGCACAGACTTACAAAATTCAGGCTATTGCAATAGGGAATTCGTACAACATGGAACTTATAGGTTCTCCGAAAACATTTACGGTAAGATCGACGGAAGGGAACGTTGATTACTCAAATAAAAGTAAAGGTATCGGCGGTTGGACGTGGAAACCTGACGCTCCTAATGAGGCAATTGAGGCTCACCTTTATATTTATGATTCTTCGGGAAAGCAAGTACTTGGAAAAGCAATGGCTGCTAACACTTATCGAGCTGATTTGGTTAATGCAGGAAAGGGGAATGGATATCATGGATTCTCCTATAAACCAGATTGGAGTGCCTTGCCAAAACAAATCTTGAAAGTTCGTGTTTACTCTGTTGATGGCTCAGGAATTCATCCTCTCTTATATGAAGGAACTATTGATAATAGATAAGGACAGTGATCCCTTTCTTCGGAGAGGGATCAATTTATGGATCCCACAACATGGGGCATGGAATAAGAATTATTAAGGTAGAATCAAAGGTCGTAGGCCTATTGACAGGGTGCTTATTTTAATTAAACCCAATATTTACTTTTATTGGTATGGATATCTTTGAGCAGTATTATATTGTAGAAAGGTAAAGCAATACCGGCTTGTGTTGAAATCAGAGATCACATTTGACTGACATGGAAGAATACATTATGATAGATAAAAGTATAGGTTGTCAGAAATATACACAGACAATCTATTTACTGATTAGGAAACGTTGAGATTTTTAGCTAAAGCCAATAGGGGTATGTAATGAAGAAAAAACTAAACAGGGCATAATCAATGGTACTGGCATGCGCAATGATAGCATTATGCTTACCGCAAACTGATACTTATGCATCTAATGACACAGCCAATATTGTTGATACTGCAGAATCGCAAGGAGATTCAACTTAAACGATGGGTGAAACAAAAGCCAATGGGACTGCTCAACCCGAAGAAACTGATGAAAACGTTCAGACTGAAGAAAGCAAAACACAAAGGGAGTGCTTCAATTCTTAGGTAGTACAACATTTACGGTAGATGGCTCGTCTCTTAAAAGTATGTAGACTAAAAATATAAATGCAGATAAGGAGACATTTGATATTATTTTAAAAGGTGTGATTAAGTACCAGTCTGGACTAAAAGTAATCAAAGTGACATCAAGTGGTATATGGCTAAACTGCAAGATGATGGTATATATAAGGTAAAAGTGAATGCATCCAACCATAGTTATAAATTTAACTGAAAATATGAAGCGATTATAATTAGCGTGTAAGTAAACCAGGGGGAAAAGAGATGAACATGAGATACTTAAATAAAAAACTCTTCACGATTCTTATTACGGTTATACTGGTAATATTTTTTATGATAGTGCCGACGGTTTCCGCCGACGCCCAATCCAAAGAAGATGAATATACCAATTTTTCAAAAGATACTATATCAGTGTCTCAGAAAGAACCTGAAATCGCTGAATTTGATGTGGACACCAAAGTAGTATCGATGGCGGAAGAAGGGGAATATGAATATTATGTTGGTATAATTACGGATGATATTTTGACGGATGCCAGCCAGTGGACATCGTTTTCTAATACGCTCGATCTTTCTGAATTGCTCTCGGTCAACAGTGATCCTATTGTTTCTATCAGAACATTGAACGATGACAGTACGGCGGAAGCTGCATATGTTAGTATTACTCCCGGAGCCGTTCTGGATCTGCCGGATTACGATTCCGATTTTTCTGATTCACAAATCCTTGTAACGGTTACAGCAAGCAGTCTGGCAAATGAAAATGAAAAAATGGCACAGGAAGAAAGTGGACTTTTTTATGGTGTGGAAATTGATGGACTGGAAATGCTTATGGAGCTGCCAGCCGAGGCGCAAGGAGATGATAGTGGGCAACAAGTGATCCTCCTGACACTCAAAAATAGTGGCAGAGATAATGTGGTAGAAGCGGTCGAAAAGTTGACGTTAAATGCTGAAATCGGGTATGCCGAACCGGATTATGTGTTGCAGCTAAGGGAGGATCCTAACGATACATATTATTCTTATCAGTATAATATGCCGAAGATCAGTGCACCAGACGCATGGGGTATGACAATCGGAAGTTCCTCCGTTGTGGTTGGAGTGGTCGATACTGGTATTGATTATACCCATTTCGACCTTGCTGACAATATGTGGATTAATCCGGGAGAAATTGCCGGTGATGGTATAGACAATGATGGAAACGGTTACATAGATGATATTTATGGTTGGAATTTTGCTGATAATAATAATGAGGTTATGGACGGGCACGGCCATGGAACTCATGTTGCGGGTATAATAGGTGCCGTTGGTAACAACTCTTTAGGCGTTACGGGCGTATGTTGGAATGTGAAGCTCGCCGCAATTAAGATTATGGATAATAATGGCTATGCTACTCTTTCAGGAATAATCGCAGCTATTCAATATGCAAAAGATATGGGTATAGATATCACCAACAATAGTTGGGGCTGGGATGATGATTCGCCGCTACTAAAAAATGCTATTGATTCATATGACGGATTATTTGTTTGTGCGGTTACTAATGCAAAAATAGACATTGATGCGTCACTTTCTTATCCTGAGTGCTATGGCAGCGAATGTGATGAAATCCTATCAGTTGCAAACAGTAATAGCGATGATGTGATTATTTCCGGCTACGGTAAGAATACAGTCCATTTGGCGGCTCCGGGAACGAGTATCTTTAGTACTTTCCCAACATCTCTTAGCAGTAGTGGTTACGGATATAGCACCGGCACATCCATGGCAGCGCCCCATGTAGCAGGTACGGCTGCTCTTTTGCGGTCGGTGGATCCTACTTTGACCATCAGCGAGATCAAGGAGATCATCCTAAATAGTGTTGACCCGGTCTCTGGTTTGTCAAGCCAGTTAATTACCGGTGGCAGATTAAATGCGTATAAAGCTATTTCACAAATCGTTGATGTTGAAGCCGAGGATATTCCTACACAGCCAACAGGAGTGACAGTATCAGTAGACAGTGCGTCCTCCATGGAGATCAGTTGGACAAAAGCAACCGGAGCGTCAGGATACGAAGTATGGTATGCAACTTCGGAAACGGGAACCTATGAGAAGGTGAAAGAAACAACAGAAACCAGCTATACTCATAAAGGTTTAACAATGGGTCAGACATACTATTATAAAATCCGTGCTTTCAAAGGAGCAACTTATAGTAGTTATACTAACGCAGTTTCGTGTCAAATCCCGGTAACCAAACCTACGGGGCTAAAGTTGTCGGTAGCCAGTGCCTCATCCATGAAAATCAGCTGGACTAAAGCCTCAGGTGTTTCAGGATATGAAGTTTGGTATGCAGCCTCTGAAAATGGAACCTATAATAATATAAAGACTACCACCAAAACCAGCTATACACAGACTGGACTGAAAGCGGGAACAACCTATTACTATAAAATTCGTTCTTACAAAACGGTATCAGGGATAAAGGTATACGGAGAGTTTACAACGGTCAAGTCAATGAAATTAACGGTACCAACCCCAAAGAATGTAAAACTGACGGGCAGCAGCGCAAACTCCCTGAAAGTTTCGTGGAGTAAGGTATCAGATGCATCGGGATATGAAATTTACCGTGCGATGAGCAAAACAGGTATATATAAGAAGATTAAGACAATAACCTCCGGGACAACAACATCTTTTACCGATAAGAGCCTGACTAAAGGAAAGACTTACTATTACAAGATTCGTGCCTATAAGACCATTGATGGAAGTAAGAAGTACAGCAGCTATAGTGATATTATATCGAAAAAGGTAAATTAGAAAAACCACACTGATAGCAACAAGTAAAAACGAACATACAAAAGATAAAAACAATTAAGCTATATGTGTCATCAGATATTTTTCATGATTATAAAGTATACAAAATTGATTGCAAGAGTTATAATATTGTTATACTAGAGGAATCTCTATATCCATATATTATGAGAGGAAGTGTTATCATGCCATTACTAAAAGAACGCACTTATACTATCGACGATATTTATGCATTACTGCTCAGGAGTGATGAAATTTTGCACAGCTCTATTCTTGCAAGTTGAAAAGCGGACAATTATATGATATAATTCAGTTACATGATATAAAAAAATTAAAGAAAACTTAAAAAAAACTTAAAAAGTTGCCGAAAACTGATGCCGGTCAGTTGAAGGAGGATACATGGCAGAACTGAACCTGAATTATTATACTGGAGAGGATTTGTATTCCGATGGAGATGTAGAAGACGAATTATTAAAAATGGCGAGGGAAGGTATGACCTTAGATGATTTGCCTTCTGAAGTAATTATGTTTCCTGTTATTTATCATTTATCTGATATTCGGGAAAATATTTTAAATTGGTACCCATTTCATTCCAATGGGAGAGTGCTTGAGATAGGAGCAGGCTGCGGTGCAATTACCGGAATGCTGTGTGAAAAATGTGAGTCGCTAGTGGCTGTCGAATTGTCTAAACGCAGGGCAACGATTAACTATGAACGTCACAAGCATTTTGATAATCTCTGGCTTTATGTAGGTAATTTCAATTTAATGCAATTTCCCTTTCAATTTGATTATGTTGTTCTAAATGGCGTATTTGAATATGCGATGGGTTTTACCAAGGGGAATGAGCCATATGTACAATTTTTAAAGAATATACTGCCATTGCTGAAAGATGAAGGTAAGATTCTCATAGCCATTGAAAACAAACTGGGCTTAAAGTATTTTGCCGGAGCCCCGGAAGATCATGTAGGGCGGCATTTTTTTGGGCTAGACAATTATCCGGGAAATGATTGGGTTCGTACCTTTACTAAAAATGAATTAAAAGGTATTTTTGAACAGGTAGGCATTACTCACCATAGATTCTACTACCCATATCCGGATTATAAGTTCCCTGTTGAGGTTTTTACCGAGGAGACTTTAAGAACCTGCGGTTATGGTAAATATTATTATAATTTCGAAAACAACCGATATCAATTATTTAATGAGAAAATAGTTAGTGGACATTTGTTAAATGAAAATATTATGGGAGAATTTTCCAATTCTTTTTTGGTTGAAATTAGCAGAAAAGATTTTTCTCATGAAGATTATGTGTCCTATGCTAAAATGAACAGTTACCGTGCAGATAAATTCAAAATCATGACTACTTTGGAAAAACAGCAAGGGGAAACCATCGTTTACAAACGGGCCATGAACAAGGAGGCCGTCGGACATATAAATCAAATGGCAGCCAATACAAACAGGACCGGTGACTCCAGGCTTTTGAATTTAAAAGGTCAGTTAGCTGGGGATAAAATCAGGTACCCATTTATAAAAACACATAGTCTTGATTATGATATTAAAAATTGGATAAAAATAAAAGATAAAGAGAAGATTGTTGACAATATCAATGATATATATTGTGAGTGTAAGAAAGACGGAGTAATTTTAGATGATTTTCAAACGCCGGAATTTGCTGAGGTTTTTGGACCTTCATCATTTCAGGGCACATTAGAATGTGTATATGATGCTAACATTGATTTAATATGCGGTAATTTATTTAGACAAGATTCGGATTATCTTGTGATTGACTGTGAATGGATATTTGATTTTTATATTCCGGTTCAGTTCATTATTTATCGTTTAATCTTGAGCTTGTATGATAAATTTAATGATTTACATGTTTTGATTCCAAGTGAGACCTTCTTTGAAGCATTTGCTATTAATGATAAACTGGCGAAGCAGTTTGACCAATGGAATGCATATTTTATGAATCATTATGTAGGCCATGGCAGAGTCTCCCGCTATGTAAACCCGGTGCTCCAGCTCAATCTAGGGCCTGCGATTGCAGCGGCTGGGATCTTTCGGCGGACCTGTAATCTATATTATGATACAGGAGGGGGATTTAATGAAGAGAATAAAATAGTTACGCATATCAATATAGAAGATGAAGAAATCAGAGTGGATTATGATTTGTCAGGTATAAGTGACATTAAAGCATTACGATGGGATCCTTTAGAGGGGGATTTCTGCTTGTTTGAGATGACCGGCACAGACGTGAAGCTCACGTCGGTCAATGCAGCAGTAAGAGAGGGAAATAAAGATATCTTTTTAACTACAGATCCAATATATATTGTGGATACTAAGAACAAAGACAAATTTTCTATCTGTGGGAAGCTTTGCTTACTGGATAAACAAGATATAGAATCAAATATGTTAAAATGGAACGAACAAATACTAAGATCAGAAGAGTCATATAAAGAACAGCTTGAACAGATATACCAATCGAGAGGTTGGAAAGCAATCAATAAATTGCGAAGCCTCAGGAAAGTTTAGAAATGGAAGATAATTAAAATGACCATACAGCAAATAGTACTAATCATTTTTTGGATGTTGTTTGTACCATTCTTGGCAGGCAGCTTAGTTACCGCATTTATGAAGTCTGACAGAAATTCTTTTTCTCTGCAGTACCTTTGTGGAATTCTTTTAATGTTTATGTTGACATGGATACTGGCATTACCTATGATTTTTATGAGGTGTAAGCTGTCAACCTTAGCAATAACCTGGGGCTTAGTCCTATTGGTTGTTTGTGTGGTATCTATCGCAATTAACAGAGCCAGATTAATAAAAATACTAAAGGAAAGCATGATTTCATTAAGGAGAATACCGTGGTATGGAATAATAGCCGTTGCCTTGATTTTATTTCAAATATTGATGTATGTCTGTTTTCAGCACATAGATGATGATGATGCTATGTTTGTGGCGAGTGCGGTGACGGCGGTAGATACGGATAGCTTATTTTATTACAACACGTATACGGGGCTGGTGGACACATCCTTTGAAATGCGTTATGTGATTTCACCTTTTCCCATGCTGACGGCAATTATAAGTTATCTGACCTCAATTCATGCGGCTATTTTATCCCATACGATATTACCTGTATTTTGGGTATTATTAACCTATATGGTATATTACTTGTTGAGTACTTGCCTGTTTAAAAATGATATTAAAAAAATATATTTATTTCTGTTTTTTGCCTGTTTTTTAAATATCTTTGGCGGTTCTACTGTTTACAGGGCATCTAATTTCATGCTTGTGAGAATATGGCAAGGAAAGGCCATCATCGCTGCGGTTATTATACCTGCTATTATATATTTAGCCATCCGTACAATGTACCAAAAAGGGAAATTAGCAGACTGGCTGGCTCTTTGTTTTACAATGGGAGGGGCCTCGCTGCTGTCCTCCATGGGAATTTTATTAGCTCCGTTTACATTGGGTATACTAACTCTTAATCATTTTATATCACACAGAAACTTTAGGACTGTTTTTTATGCGGCAGCAGCTTGTTTACCCTGCATTATAAGTGGAATCATCTATATCATTATGCGGTAAAGGAAGGCGGATTCTTTTTTGGAGAAATTAAGTAATTATTTTCAGGCAGGTATCGAATATTTTCAAACGTATAAAGGAAGCAGTATGCTCGTTGTACTATTTCTCATTTCATTGCTGTATATTTATATGCATGATAATAAAGAGATCATCAAAAGAGATGTTTTTTTAAGGTATTCGATAGTAGCAGTTCTTCTGCTGTTCAACCCCTTAGTCGTATATGCTTCGGTAAATATTTTTTTTAAAGATACTGTTTATTGGCGTATGTTTTGGACTGTGCCTTTGGTTCCGATTATCGCCTATGCAGCAGTACAAGTGATTTCTAAATGTAATGAAAAGAAGAAAAAGATAATTTCCAGCATTGCCATATTGCTTATTATCGCTTATTGCGGTAAACTTGTCTATAGCTCCGGAACTTTTCAAGTGGCAGATAATTTATACAAACTTCCCCAGGAAGCGATTGATATTTGCGGTATTATTCATGATCAAGAAGAGGATGGGGAGGGGGTTAAATTATTAGTGACGCCTGAATTAGCTTCTTATATAAGGCAATATGATGGGACGATGCTTATGCTTTTTGGAAGGAACGGCAGAGGTAATTCGCCAGAACAAGCCCGCACAGCCTACGAAGAGTTAGGCAGAGAGAGGATAGATATTAGCCTTATTACCGGAATTGCCAGAGACACAGGATGCAATTATATTGTATTAAATTCTTATAGATTACCCCCGGATAAACCGGGAACAGATGCATTGAATGCATTTGGCTATATTTCTGTTGATGTTGTAGGAGACTATATAATATTTAAAGATGTACAATAAGAGAAGGAGGTGAAACGCATGCAGCGGTTCAACCAATATAAGAGAATAATCACTTTTTTACAATCAGCTGTCATTATTGGCATAGAAACATTTATATTTTCAGTTGTCTGGTACGGATATTATATAGAAGCTACCGGCGTTCCTTTCTGGCGGCGTGGAAACTGGGCTGTTATTGGATTTTATGCGTTGATCCTCTTTTTGTTCACCCAGTTATACGGTGGCTTTAAAATTGGTTACTTACGTCTAATGGACGTGTTGTATTCACAAATTTTATCATTGATATGTACAAATATTGCAGCCTTTCTCCTCGTATGTATTATTGCCAGAGACTATATGTCCGTCATTCCGATTTTGCAGATAACACTGGTGGATGCCACCATCGTTATACCATGGATACTATTTTGTAAATGGATATATGGAAAGTTATATCCGCCACATCGTATGCTTCTTATATATAGCGATAGAGATCCCGATAACCTGGTTAAAAAAATATCTACAAGACAGGATAAATATTTAATTGAGGATATGATACATATTGATGAAGGGGAAGAAAAGCTCAAGGCGAAGGTATTGCAATTTGAGTCAGTTATTATCTGTGACATTCCGACTGGTATGAGAAATATTATATTGAAATTCTGTTTTCAGAATGCTGTCCGTACGTATACTACGCCTAAGCTATCAGACATCATTATGATGAGTTCAACTAATATCCATTTATTTGATACGCCATTGCTGCTGTCGAAAAACCAGGGCTTGCTATTTGAACAAAAAATAGCAAAGAGGGCTTTTGATATGATTATTTCTCTTTTTGGCTGTATAATTGCAGCGCCAATTATGCTTGTCATTGCGCTGTTGGTTAAATTGTATGATAGGGGACCTGTTTTTTATAAGCAGGAGCGGTTAACCTTTGAAGGAGGTACTTTTACAGTATTAAAATTTAGAAGTATGCGGGTGGATTCTGAGGAAAAGGGAGCCAGATTGGCTACGAAGCATGACACCAGAGTGACGCCGGTAGGTAAGGTTATCCGCAACCTTCACTTAGATGAGTTACCACAGCTATTCAATGTGATAAAAGGGGATATGTCCCTGGTAGGACCACGGCCGGAAAGAAGAGAGATTGCGGATCAATATAAGATGAGTATGCCTGAGTTCGATTACCGATTAAAAGTAAAAGCCGGTTTGACCGGTTATGCCCAGGTATATGGAAAATATAATACAACGCCGTATGATAAGTTAAAAATGGATTTATACTATATTCAGAACTACTCTTTCTGGTTTGATATAAAAATACTATTATTAACTTTTAAAATACTATTCCAGAAAGAAAATACCGAAGGCGTCGAAAGCTGGCAGGTAACTGCGGAAAAGCCTAAGAGACTGAAAGCAAAACCAGGGAAAATTTATGTATTAAAAGAATCTCATGAAATTCATGAAAGTGATAAACCAGAAAAGCAGGCAAGATAAATGAAGAGTTCAATTACAACGCCATTAGTATCGGTAGTTATTCCAGCTTACCGGTGCAGTGAGACGATACAAAAAGCAATAGATTCCGTACTCATACAGAGTGTTCCCTTAGAGTTGATTATAATCAATGATTGTTCCCCTGAAGATTTGGATACGGTTATTATGCCCTATCTGGTAAAGGAAAATGTTATTTACTTGAGAAATGATCATAATATGGGAGTGGCAAAGTCCAGAAATAGGGGAGTTCGTAAGGCAAGAGGGAATTATATTGCTTATTTGGATGCAGATGATTATTGGACTGATGATAAATTAGAAAAGCAATTGTATGTAATGGAAGAGAAAAAGTGTGTGCTTTGTTACACTGCAAGAGAATTGTTTGATTCAAGTGGGGAAAGTATAGGAAAGATTATTCCGGTTCGAGAAGAGATTAATTATGGGCAATTATTGTACCATAATAGTATTAATTGTTCTTCTGTACTTATATTAGCGAAAGTAGCAAAAGAATTTCCTATGGAGAGAGATGATGCGCATGAGGATTATCTGACATGGCTTCGCATCCTAAAAAAATATAAGAAGGCTTATGGAATTAATGAACCACTGTTAAAATATCGACTAAGTGCAGGAGGAAAATCAAGTAATAAGCTAAAATCTGCGAAAATGACTTATCAGGTATATCGTATTATGGAACTTGGTAGAATTAGGTCAATTTTTTATTTTATAACTTATATTTTAAATGGAATTAGAAAACATATATAGTTTGATACATTCTCTATTGAATCGTTTTATTTGCTTGTCAAAATTGGTTTTTTATGCTATAGTGTTATATTAGTTTTAAAGAATAGTTGGAAAGTGATGAGGGTGCAATATGTTTTTGATGAAGCAACTTTTGAAGATGTTTTTGCAAAGCATAGTATTGCCATTAGTTTATCGTGTATATAGTTATAAACAAATAAATGACAGACTTGTCGTTTTTGCGGATTCACAACATGATGAGATACCATTCAGTATGCGGAAACTTTATGAAGAGATAGTAAAAAGGGGATACGAAGTGACTGTCTATACTCAGGATAATTCCAAATTGCCATTTGGACAAATTATATTATCTATGATCCGCTTTATGAAATTATATGCCTCTGCCAAACACGTTATTATTTGTGATTATTATCTGCCGATTGCTGCTTGCAAAAAGAAAGAAGATACTTTCGTCACTCAACTTTGGCACGCTGGAGGACTGATGAAAAAATTTGGCTATGATACAAAGGATGATATTCCCTCCTTTTACCGAGGGAATGTTTTTAAGAATTATAATTTGGTGACGGTTAGTGCCGAATGTTGCGAAGACGTTTTTAGAAGAGCTATGCGCTTACCTGAGGGGGTTGCATGGGCAACAGGACTAAGCCGTACAGATTATTTTTTTGATAGTTCATATATCAAACAATGTGCAGAAGAATTTTTTCTTTACTATCCTGAAGCTAAAGGGAAAAAAGTTATTACATGGGCTCCTACTTTCCGAGGGAAAGCTTCCAATCCTTATTTAGTTGGAGAAGAAGCCATAATGGAGCTTCAGGATAAATTAGGTGATGAGTATAATGTTGTCATAAAAGTTCATCCACACCTAGATGTAAAAGGACGGATTTCCAATTGTAATATATCTACGGAGAGGATTTTACCCGTAACAGATCTCTTAATTACCGACTATTCTTCTGTATTCTTTGACTATTTGATATTAGGTCGCCCAGCCATTCTATTTGTACCTGATAAAGAAGAATATGAAAAAAGGAGAGGTTTGAATGTTTCTTTTAGTCAGTTATCGGCTAAAATTGTGATAGCCCCCGAAACGCTTGAGAGTGCTGTGCAAGAAGTAATGCAGGATTTTAGCAAATACAAAAGGGAAACTTGTTACCAGCAGTATATGGGAGCCTGTGATGGGCATTCAACGGATAGAATCCTTCAGAGGTTAAAAATAAGCTAAAAATGAAGGAGATAGAGGAGTCTAATGACTAGATTTATTAATGATGTTAAAAAATACTTTAAATATTCGATAGTTTCTGCTAAGTCAGAGCTGAAATCAGAAGTAGCAAGCTCTTATCTGAATTGGTTATGGTGGATTTTGGATCCTGTGTGTTTTATGCTGATTTATACTTTTATTTCTGTATTTGTATTTAAAGCAACAGAGCAGTATTTTCCGGTTTTTACTTTTATTGGTTTATCTATGTGGGATTTTTTTAGCAGAATGATGAACAACAGTGTGAAAATTATTAAAAATAATAAGGCGATTGTATCTAAAGTATACTTGCCTAAGTATATTCTGATTTTAGTAAAATTATGGGTAAATGGATTTAAGATGTTTATATCATTTGGTATCGTCGTTCTTATGATGATTGTTTATCAGGTGCCAATCACATTGAATATTCTGTATTTTGTACCCATTATTATTACGCTTGCGATTATTTCTTTTGGTGGCGCTACTTTTCTTTTACATTATGGTGTTTTTGTTCAAGACTTATCTAACGTAGTTACAATAATACTACGGCTGCTCTTTTATATAACAGGAATTTTTTATGATGTGGCAAAGAGAATTCAAGCACCTTTTGGAGAGATTTTATCAGAAGCAAATCCGCTTGCATTTTTGCTTAAATCTATGCGTGAATCTATCCTGTATGGTACTACACCGAACCGGAAGCTTTTGCTTCTATGGATGTTTATTGGTTTAGTTATTACCTATTTAGGAATACGAAAAATATATAAAAATGAGAATAGTTATGTAAAGGTGATATAATGAACAATTATGCAATCGAAGTAAACAATTTATGCATTACCTATAAGAGTCTTCAATCCTATTCAATTAAAAAGAGCCTCCTTCATTTAAAAAAGAATGAATCAAAAGAAATAGAGGCAGTTAAAAATGTTTCCTTTTCTCTACCCAAAGGAAACATAATGGGTATTGTTGGTAAGAATGGAAGCGGAAAGTCAACTTTGTTAAATGCAATTGCAGGCATTTTTTCTCCTGATAGCGGAAGTATAGATTTAAAGGGTAATTCGGTATCCTTGTTATCTATAGGTGTTGGATTTCAGAGAGAATTAACGGGAAGAGAGAATATTACTTTATCTGGTATGTTATTAGGTTTTTCAGAACAAGAGATTCAGGAAAAAACAGGTGCTATTATTGAGTTTTCTGAGCTGGGGCATTTTATCGATATGCCTGTAAGGACATATTCTAGTGGTATGTATTCGAAACTTGCTTTTTCTATTACTGCTATATTAGAAACCAATATTATGCTTATTGATGAAATATTAAGTGTTGGTGATGCAAAGTTTAAAAAGAAAAGCTATAATAAAATGAAAGAACTTATTTCTGATAAAGACAGGACAGTTATTATTGTATCACACGGGAAGGAGACATTAGAAAATTTATGTGATAATATCATGTGGCTGCATGATGGGGAATTAAAGATGATAGGAGATACAAAGGAAGTATTGGAAGAATATGAGTTGTTCATGAAATAATTCTGTAGCCTAATTTAGATGAAGCAAATATTTGAGAAAGCACAGGCATATTACTAGCTTGTGCTTAATTCATTTATGGCCGCTTCAAATTCTCTTATAGCTTGTTTATTATATAGTACGGGATCAAAATGATAATCGGGAACCTTATTTTCAATGAAAGCCATAACGCCATCATATATATCTTCCATAGAGGTTCCAATCAAATATTGTCCATTTTCTATAAGGCTATCTTTAACAGATGAGAAATTAGATACTATAATCGGAAGTCCTAACATTCGTGCTTCTAGAATGACCAAAGGCTGTCCCTCATGAAAAGAGGGAAGTATGAAGCAGTCACATCGGTTCATGAGGAAAAACGGGTTTGCAAGATTTCCAGTTAATGTAATAATATCTTGGAGGTTTAGCTGTTGGATTAATTGTTCCAGATCATCTTTCAGCGGACCATCACCAATAATATATAGGTGGATGCTACTATTGGTTTTAACAACTTCTTTAAAAGCTTTTATTAGATTTACATGATTTTTTTCAGTAGATAATCTACCCATTGTAACAAAATTAGTATTACATTTTGATGGTAAATCAGTTTTTTCAATATTTCGCCCTTTCTTCGTTTGCATTAAATCTTCTATGCTGGTAATTTCAGATATAGACAAACATTCCTGGATTCTCTGAAAATATAGTGTGTTTTTAGCATAGATAAATTTGGATTCTGTGTCTTTAGTGGCTAGATTTTTTTTGTTTACGTCTCTGACGCTTTGGCTGCACGAAATGATCCCGTCAAATTGAGGGTATATTGAAATAATCGTTTTTAAGCCCCTATAGTATGGTTTTTTTCCATTTACATATCTATTTTTATCTGCTAACATGTCATTATGGAGCCAAATAAATTTCTGAGAGCCATCAGCCTGTAATAGTAATAATGCCCAAAAAGGACTATATCCACTGAAGTCTATAACGCTATCAAATTTTGTCTTGCCAAAAAGGCGGCGGTATTCCCTTTGAAAAAGTTGTTTGGGGAATATTTTTTTGAGATAGTTAGAGTCAAGTCCTAATAAATATACTAAATTTTTTCTTATGGTTTCTATGGCTGTAGCATTCCATATTCCAATCCTGACAAGTACTCGTGCCTTGTTATTGATTTTATTTATCAGTTCTTGACAGATTTTATTTTTTGTATTACCTACTAGAACCGTCACATCGTATTTTTCATAATCTAAATGGTTTAGTAAGCTAAGAAATGAATACGTAATGCCATTAATGCGCATGCCCCCAGCATAAAAGAGCAATTTTTGTTTGGTATTATTTGTGTGGAAAATATTTTTCTGCCCGCATTCTTTATCAAATATGATTTCAAGTATTCGTTCGCTGACACTACCATCATCATATTGACATGACCAATTTTTTGTTTTGTCATAAAGATGCCTATATTTTACTTTGACCTGATTAATGTTCAGAATATAACTACATAATTCGTCCAGATTATTGGTAGCCGGACCTGGTAAATCGGTTGTATCAAAATATGTGCCTCTGTAATTTTGATAATCCTCAAGATCCGAGATAAAAAATAGGATAGGGCGGTCAGTGACTAAAAAGTCAAAAAATATACTTGAATAATCTGAGATCAAGATGTCAACAACTGATAAAAGTTCGTTAGTATCAACTGTATAAGGAATAAAACGGTTTAGGGCAGCAGGACTTGTTTTTATTAGTTTATTATAAACTGCCTGATGTGGCTTTATTAATATCTGATACTTACTGCTGTCTAGATTTCTTTCCATATGTTCGAAGAAATCAATGAAACTATTAATATCAATGACCGGATTTGAAAAATTAATACCTTTCCAGGTAGGTGCATAAAGTATAACTGTTTTATCTGATTGAATATTAATGCCCTTTTTTTGTAATTTATCAAGAATATAATCTTTATTGCTTTTCAGTATGGTATCAGTTCGGCTTTGACCTTCTTCTATGATTTTTCCCTCAAAAATTCCTTCTAACTTATAAACTTCTGTGTAGATTTTGGTGTGGAAAGAATTGGGGGAAAGTAGATAATCACAACTTAAAAAATTTCTCACAGTATTTGCAGAACCTATATTTCCATTAGGCATATCATAACCCATATGTTTTAAAGGTATGCCATGCCAGGTATTTATATAAATCTGTTGATTTTTCTTAATAAAATAGGCAGGAAAGGTACTATTATTAATAAGATATTTAGCCTTGCTTAAAAAAGATAAATATCTTAAAGAGGATATCTTAATAAATTTTATATTTGGTATATGCTTGTATTCTGCATAGATTTCCTTATTTCCTTTCCGATTGTTAATAATCCAAATATGTTGATAGTTCTTAAAATCATCGCGCATCATAAAAGATTTAAAAAGAGCATAAGGATTGCAAGACATACTACGCCCATAAAAAGATTCGTAAAGTATAATATTTTCATCTACTTTAGTGCATTTATAAATCATTCCATAAATAATATGCGATAATTTTAATTTATTATTAATTTTTTTGGCCATTTTTTTTATATTCAACATAGACTCTTAACCTCTATTCCGGGATTTGATTAGTACCGACAACAGGCTCTTTTAATCCTAGTTCTTGCTTTATTTTCGTTGTCGACACACCTTCTGTTCTGTCTAAATAAACGATATCACAATATGCTTTCAGATATTCAAACTTATCACTTCCAGCCCAGTCTCCTCCCATTACAACGATATCTACCTGATATTTCAACACATCATCAGTTTTTTGTTCCCAGGTTTTTTCAGGAATCACTAAATCGACATAGCTTATTGCTTCTAGCATTTCTTTGCGCGCCGTGTAATTGTGATATGTTTTCTTTCCTTTACTTTGCAAATTAAATTCTTCAGTGGATAAAGCTACAATTAGATAGTCTCCTAGAGCCTTCGCCCGTTTTAATAAACGAATATGTCCATAATGTAATAAATCAAAGGTGCCGTATGTTAATATTTTTTTCATATCAACCTCCTGGTTAATTAGTATAAATATGTTACTATGTCATCACTTTTGGTTTTTTATTAGGGTTAATCTTATCATAGAATCCCACTCATTTTTAGGACTCTATCACTTGCATTACCGTCATCAAGATAATTGTATTGTGCTGAAAATTTAGCTATTCGTTCTATAGTATTATTACTATCACTCCATATCTGTTTTATAGTTTCAATGAGTTGTATTTCATCTTTAACAATAGGTCCGGGAAGTTCATCCAAATCTAAATAAAATCCTCTTAATTTATTTTGATAACTCTCTAAGTCATACATGAAATATATTATTGGTCTTTTAAGATTAGCATAATCAAAAAAAACACTGGAATAATCTGTAATTAATAAATCACTTATAATATATAAATAATTAACATCATCTGTATGCGATACATCGTATATGAATCCTTTATGTTTTTCAAAATTGAATGATTTTCCGACTAAATAATGAGCACGGAAAAGGATGATATAATCTGCACACAAATTTTTTTCAAGAAGATCAAAATCAATATTCGGAGTAAATATATAGCCTGAATTGACTTCATGTGAATTATCACGATAGGTAGGAGCATATAAAATTACCCTCTTATTTGTTGGGAGATCTAATTTTTGTTTTATTCTTTCTACCTCATCTTTTTTGTGGTTTATTAAAAAATCATTGCGCGGATATCCCGCTTCTAAAACGATGTGCTCCTTTTTCAATTTTTTTAAATTGAATGTAGAAGTGAGCTTTTCAGTAGCATATGCAGAGGGTGAAACTAAATAGTCCATTTTAGTTCCATTCGATTCATATAATTTATAAATCTCACGTAATGAATAGAAAGAATTTTCTTGATTTACATTTATATCACAACCCAATCGTTTCAATGGAGTTCCATGCCATGTTTGTATTAAGATTTGATTATTTTTCTTCTTTATGTGTTCTAAAAGTGTAGAATTAGTTACAATATATTGTGCTTTGGAAAAATATCTATAATACTCTCTGGAATTATAATAGACACATGTTGTTCTTTTTTGATCAGGTAGAAGTTTGTGAAGTCCTCCGCTGTTGAAAGCCCATACAAATTTATAAGAGTTTTTGGTATTCAATAATGTTTCATAAATTGCCTTGGGACTATCTGAGTAACTTTTTCCTTTAAAAGACTCAAAAAAAATGATATGTTTATTTACTTTATACTTATAATAATACAACATCATAAACCTCAAAGAACGAAATCTCTTGACAAAAAATCGTAATATTTTTCTTAGAATTATATTTTTTTTTGACAATCTGACTGCTATATTTAGTATATATGCTTTTGACATTTTTATATCCATTCCTTTCTCAAGGCACAAAACATAATGAAAGATATTAACTTTTTAAGTTCATCTTCCATAAACATACGGCTTTATTATACAATATGTTCTTTTTGATTGCAACTAAAAAAATAACCCATCAGCGATGAGGAATGAGCATGTGAGGAATGAATATATTGAAATTAATAAAAATCTATGATATCATATTGGGAGTATTCGGCAGAAATGGTTATAAATAAGACTGAATTTGAATATGAAATATTATTGCTGTTATTATACAGTAATAAAGGCAAAATTATAAAGATAAACCATGGAGGATTTCAACATGAAAACGTATTTAGTTACAGGTGGTGCAGGCTTTATAGGCTCGAATTATATTCATTATATGTTCGAGAAATACGGAGAAAGTATAAAGATTATTAACGTGGACAAATTAACCTATGCAGGGAATTTAGAGAACCTTACCAGAATAGAGAACAGACCAAACTATTTATTTGTAAAGGCAGATATATGTGATAAAGAAAAAATTGAGGAGATTTTCACCCAACACGATATCAACAGAGTGGTTCATTTTGCCGCAGAAAGTCATGTAGACCGCAGCATTAAGGATCCTGAAATCTTTGTGAAAACCAACGTACTTGGTACATTGGTTATGTTAAATACCGCGAAAAAAGCATGGGAAAAAGCCGATGGAACCTTTTTAGATGACCATAAATTCCTTCACGTATCGACAGATGAGGTCTACGGCTCTCTGGAAGAAGAAGGGACATATTTTTATGAAACAACACCCATAGATCCCCATAGTCCTTATTCAGCCAGTAAAGCATCATCAGATATGATTGTAAAAGCTTATATCGACACCTATCAATTTCCGGCAAATATAACAAATTGCAGCAACAACTATGGACCTTATCAATTCCCAGAGAAGCTGATTCCTTTAATTATAAACAATGCACTTCAGGGAAAAGAACTTCCTGTTTACGGTGATGGTAAGAATATTAGGGATTGGCTCTATGTCAGAGATCATGCCAAAGCAATTGACATGGTTCATGAGTCTGGCCGTATAGGTGAGCGTTATAATATTGGCGGACATAACGAAAAGCAAAATATTGAGATCATCCATATTATTATCGAAACCCTCTTAGAAATGCTTCCCGAAAATGATGCCAGACGTAATTTGGTATCTAAGGACTTAATTAAGTTTGTCACGGATCGTAAAGGACATGACAGGCGATATGCCATTGCACCGGATAAGATTAAAGATGAAGTTGGCTGGTATCCTGAAACAATGTTTAAAGAAGGTATCAAATTGACAATTAAATGGTACTTTGATAATGAGGATTGGTTGAAAAACGTAACAAGTGGGAATTATCAAAAATACTACAATTCGATGTATCAATAAAGTAAATGCAACTGTCTTCATGAGCCATAGGCCTGGAGAATATTTTGCTGTAGGAGGTTATTTATGAAAGGAATTATATTAGCAGGTGGTTCGGGAACCAGGCTATATCCGCTCACAAAAGCAGTTTCCAAGCAAATCATGCCGGTGTATGATAAACCAATGATTTATTATCCTTTATCTATATTAATGCTGGCGGGTATCAGAGAAATCTTAATTATATCCACACCAAGGGATCTTCCGGTTTTTGAAGAACTTTTTCGAGCAGGTGATGATTTGGGTCTTAGGATATCCTATGCTGTGCAAACTAAACCAAGAGGACTTGCTGATGCTTTTATCGTTGGAGAGCAGTTTATCGGTAAAGATAATGTTGCATTAATATTGGGCGACAATATATTTTATGGACAGAGTTTTTCAAAAGTTTTACAAAGAGCGGCAGACCGAGAAACAGGTGCTACAATATTTGGCTATTATGTCAGAGATCCAAGGGAATATGGTGTTGTTGAATTTGATGAGAATGGCAAGGCATTATCTATTGAAGAAAAACCAGAGAAACCAAAATCAAACTATGCAGTTCCGGGTCTGTATTTTTATGATAATGATGTTGTGGAAATCGCTAAGAATGTTAAGCCATCGGCACGTGGTGAAATTGAGATAACAAGTGTTAATAATGAATATTTAAATAGGGGAAATCTGCAGGTGGAAACATTAGGACGGGGGTTTGCCTGGCTGGATACCGGCAACTATGATTCTCTTTTAGAAGCAGCAGATTTTGTGGCAGCGTTCCAGAAACGTCAAGGCTTATATATATCCTGTATTGAGGAAATTGCCTTTAAGAGGGGTTTCATCAATAAAAAGCAGCTAATATCTCTGGCAGAACCATTATTAAAGACAACTTATGGGCAATACCTGGTAGATATAGCTAACGGATTATGATTTTCGAAGGAAAGAAAGGCAGAATATGGGAAAGATTAAAGTTTCAAAGTGTAATATAGAAGGATTAGCGGTCATAGAGCCAATGGTTTTTGGTGATGAAAGAGGTTATTTTATGGAAACGTATAATTACAAGGATTATGCCGGAGCAGGCATTGATGTACAATTTGTGCAGGATAACCAGTCTTCTTCTAGAAAAGGTGTACTAAGAGGACTCCATTTCCAAATCAATTTTCCACAAGATAAGCTTGTAAGGGTTGTCAAAGGAGAAGTTTTTGATGTGGCAGTAGATTTACGAAAGGACTCCGATACATTTGGAAAATGGTTCGGGGTCACTCTATCTGAAACGAATAAGAAACAATTTTTTATACCGAAAAACTTTGCCCATGGTTTCTTTGTTTTATCAGATGAAGCAGAATTTGCTTATAAGTGTTCAGATTATTATCATCCCAATGATGAAGGTGGAATCATTTGGAATGATCCTGAAATTGGGATTTTGTGGCCTATTGAAAATGAACAGGAACTGACAATATCCGAAAAAGACAGGCAGTGGAAATCTATTACAGAACTTTAGAGGGGCTTTGATGGTATGGGTATGGAATATAATATAGATAGTCTATTTTTGAACCTAAAATCAGTATTATCGTACCGACATATAAAACACCTGAAAAAATTCTATATTAAGTAATGCAGTATCAACAGCCTGCATAATGATTTCCAAGGAAAGATATGATCAGGTAGAATGCTCTAAATGTGAATCTCAAAGCGCTGTTGAATATTTGGAGGCATAATGGAAAACAATTTTAACAAAAGGAGATCCATATTATAATAAAAATCTTCGTTGAGTAAAGCTTATCAGCTTAAGATACAATAAATTTTTTGGAGGAAAAACTTGAAGAAATATATACAGAATTTCATGAAATATGAACCGCTTTTAATGGAGTTGGTTTCCAGAGATATTAAAACTAAATATAGACGATCAATACTAGGCGTCCTTTGGACTTTGTTAAATCCACTGCTGATGATGATTGTCCTTTCTTTTGTTTTTGCGAATATATTCAGGTTCCAGATAGAGAATTATGCATTGTACTTATTAAGCGGTCAGCTGCTTTTTAACTTTTTTTCTGAATCCACCTCGAGTGCTATGTCTGCAATAATCAATAATGCACCGTTGATTAAAAAGGTTTATATTCCGAAATATCTTTTTGTTATTTCCAGAATAGCCTCAAGTGTAATTAATGTAATGGCATCATTCACCGCGTTAATATTAGTTATGGTAGTTACGAATGCTGGATTACATTATACCATTTTTCTAGTAATTATACCAATTACAATTATGATTGTTTTTTCAACTGGGATTGGGTTGATATTAGCATCTGTAGCTGTGAAATTCAGGGATATGATACATCTTTATGGTGTATTGACCACTGTATTGATGTATCTGACGCCAGTCATATATCCGATATCCGATATACCGGAAAGGCTTGCCATAATCGTCAATTTAAATCCTATTACGGGGATGCTAAATATATTTAGAGATTTGGTACTTTATAACACCATACCATCAATAGGTGAGTTTATGGTGTCTACTGTTACGGCATTCGTATCCCTTGCGATTGGTTTATATGTATTTTATAAACAGCAGGATAAATTCATTTTAGATATTTAGGAGGCAAAATGTCAGCTATAGTCATTGAAGTAAAGGAAGTATCCATGCGGTTTAATTTATCACGTGAGCGTGTGGACAATTTAAAGGAATATATTATTAAGAAAATAAAAAGTGAACTTACTTATGACGAGTTTTGGGCTCTTAAAGATGTCAGTTTAACTGTTGAAAAAGGCGAATCTGTCGCATTAATAGGCCTAAATGGAAGTGGTAAGAGTACTTTATTAAAAACCATTGCCGGTGTGTTAAAGCCTACAAAAGGCAGTGTCAGGGTCAATGGGGCAATTGCGCCATTGATAGAGTTAGGAGCCGGGTTTGATTTCGATTTGACGGCAAAAGAAAATATTTTTCTTAATGGTGCCATCTTAGGTTATAATAGGAAACAGATGGAAGAGCATTATGATGATATTGTTGATTTTTCTGAGCTTCAGGATTTCATGGATGTGCCAATAAAGAATTTTTCATCAGGTATGTTGGCGCGTCTGGGATTTGCAATTGCGACCATAGGAACGCCTGATATTTTGATTCTAGATGAAGTATTAGCTGTAGGGGATTACCGTTTTCAGCAGAAGTGTGAAAAGCGAATTCAAAATATGATAAAAAGGGACACCTCAATCTTGTTTGTCTCCCATAGTGTTGAGCAGGTAAAGAAGATTTGTACTAAAGCAGTCTGGCTGGAGAAGGGAAGAGTGAAAATGACTGGTTCTACAGAGGAAGTATGTGGTATCTATACCCTCCATTGACAATGGAGGGTACCTTCAGTTGATATTAAAGGCGTGACACATAAATATCAAAAAATTGAGTAAAAATGATAACGAGGTTAAAATGAAAAGAAAGCTAACAATATTTGTGGTGTTTATAATTATTATCATAGTTTCAGGCCTACGTGCATATGGCAATTGGGAGACAGCGATATATGACACCAATGTAAGTACAAGTGCATATGAAAATGTCGGAGAAATTCATAATGACACGATTATTAAACAGGAGTTTTACTGCGAGTTCAATGGACTATCGGGATTAAACATCAGGGCAGCTACGTATAACCGTATCAATAGTTCGAGGTTGAGATATAGTGTTAAAGATGAAGCTGCTGATAATATTGTTGCGGAAGGTATTATTAATACAAGCGAATTAAAGGACAATTCATTTAACGAGATTTTATTTCCTACAATCAATGATAGTAAAAATAGAAATTATGTTTTGGAGATTCGCACCGAAAACGCAGAAGAGGGAAATAGTGTTACAATTTTTAAAACCGAAAAGGGAGATTCCTCCGGAGCGCTTATCGTAAACGATGAAGAAATTTTAGATCGCGCCCTGGTTATGAAAATGATTACAAATCGATTTAATACGGAATATTTTATTGTTTTTATAGGATTGATTCTTTACGTTGTACTTTTTGTAAAGCTATTAAATAAATTTCTCAAATAGAACATCATACCAAGTGGAGGCAAATATGCAATATAAGAATTTCAAATATTATATTGATAGTAAAAACTATCAAGTAGATGAAGATGGGCGTTATATCCAAATTAATGGATGGTGTTTCTGTAAAGATGGCACAGATGTCACATATGATGTTGAAGTTAATGGAGAAAAGAGAGAGTTCACTTATAAGGCAATAGGCAGAAAAGATGTCCAAAACAAATTTAGCAGATATGGTATTCATCATAAAATAGGATTTCAAATCAAAGTTTATTTGCGTAATGACGAAGCTGTTACAGCTTATAGATTATTTATTATAGATGGCAAAGAAAAACGTAGTATTGTATCTTTAAATGACCGAGACCTTAACAAAGTTTTTGATGATAAAAAAATTTTATATCATATTGATGGAATCGCAATTGATAACAAATACATCACTATTCATGGTTGGGCTATCAGCCATAACAAAGATAATGTTCAGTTTTTAATTAAGGACAAGAATGGTAAAAAGCAGAAGACAAAGCTTGAGATGAGATTCAGAGAGGATGCCTATTTTGCGGGCCTTGTAAAAAAAGAGCAAATTAGATGTGGGTTTACTATAAAATTTTTATATGATCAAGATAATATTTACAGATTCTTGTTAGCTGATAATGAAAATATATATGAAGAGAAGTTGAATCCTAAGAAGCTCTGGAAAGCACAAAGAAACGAAGCAAGGAAGGGGTTTCTTAGGCAGGCGCTTAAACATTTAAATCTAAAAAATATCTTAAAGGTATTCGCATATATTCTAAAGCATGGTATTAAAGGACTAAAAAACCATATTTTAACAAGGATAAATTCTATAGGCAAACCATATTCTGAATGGTTTATTGAACAGATTCTGACGAAAGACGAATTAATAAAGCAAAGAGAAAAGAAATTTAACATATCACCTAAAATAAGTATTATTGTCCCTACATATAATACGCCAGATAATTTTTTACATGAAATGATTGATTCTGTAAAGGGACAAACGTATGAAAATTGGGAGTTATGCATTGCGGACGGAAGTGGAGGTAATGTCCGTCTGGAGAGTGCTATCAAAGAATATGCCGAAGCAGATGAAAGAATTAAATATCATATTTTAGAAAAGAATATGGGTATATCAGGGAATACCAATAAAGCCTTAGAATTAGCATCAGGTGAATATATTGGATTGTTGGATCATGATGACGTACTGGCTCCTAATGCGTTATTTGAGGTTGTAGCGGCATTACAGGAAGATGATTATGATATATTATATACCGATGAAGATAAGGTTTCGGCTGATTTAAAAGTACATGCAGATCCTAATTTTAAGCCGGACTTTAGTATTGATTTGTTTTGCTCCCATAACTATATTACTCATTTTTTTGTAGTTAAATCAGATATAATTAAAGGAGTTGGAGGATTTAGATCTGAGTTCGATGGTTCCCAGGACTATGATGTTATGTTTAGATGCATAGAAAATTCTGAGAAAATAAAACATATTCCTAAAATTTTATATTACTGGAGAATTCACGGAGAATCTGTAGCCGGTGATCCGGAAAGCAAAATGTATGCCTATGATGCGGGTAAACGGGCTATTGAAGAGCATTTTAAACGGGTTGGGATTAAAGCATCAGTAGAGCATGCCGGCTTATGGGGAATGTACCATGTGATTTATGATACGCCAGGCACCCCATTGGTTTCCATTATTATACCCAGCAAAGATCATATAGAGGATTTAGATCGATGTATAACATCAATTATTAAAAAAAGCAGCTATAAAAATATAGAATTTATCATTGTTGAAAATAATAGTGAAGAAGAAAAGACATTTTCCTATTATCAGCACATTGAACAAGCTTATAGTCATATCAAGATTGTTAAGTGGGAAAAAGAATTTAATTATTCATTAATCAATAATTTTGGGGTACAATATGCCAATGGCGAATACTTGTTATTTTTAAATAATGATACAGAAATAATTACTGAAACTGCAATATCAGAATTGTTAGGGTGCTGCATGCGGGAAGATGTGGGTGCCGTGGGTGCTAAGCTTTTGTATGAAGATAATACTGTCCAACATGCCGGGGTGGTCATAGGATTTGGCGGCTATGCAGGCCATGTGTTTCATGGTATTGATAAAGAAGATTATGGTTATATGGTACGCGCCAGAATAAATTGCAATTACAGTGCGATAACGGCTGCATGCATGATGACCAAGAAAACACTTTTTAAACAAGTGGGGGGATTCGATCCAAGGTTTAAAGTTGCCTGTAATGATGTAGATTATTGCCTGCAAATCAGGGCGTTGAATAAGTGGATTATCTATAATGCTTTTTCACATTGGTATCATTATGAATCTAAGTCGAGGGGCTATGAGGATACTCCGGAAAAATTAGAACGATATGAAAATGAAGTTAAGGAATTCAGGAAGAAATGGCCTGAAATCTTAAAAGCAGGAGATCCGTTTTATAATGAGAATTTTCCGGTAACGCAAGCACCTTTTACATTGGGGTAATCATAAATGATTAAATTTTTAAAGTTATACTATTATTGCAAACGAACAGGCATGAAAACATTATTCAAGCGGATTATTATAGTGTTGTTTCAAAGAGGGAACGTAGATTACAACAGATGGCTGACAGGCCATCTGCCTTCACAGCCTGAACTCATATATCAGCGTCAGAAATTATTTCGGTATGTACCGGTATTTAGTATTGTGATTCCGATAAAGGATATCCCAGAGCTAGCTTTCAAAGAGATGATAGAATCCATTATCCATCAGTCCTATGAGGCTTGGGAAGTGTGCCTCATTGATGGCAGCAGCAATAGTACTTTATCTGACCTCATTGCAATGCATTGGCCAGATGAATCGCGGATTAAATATAACGGCTGCATTGATATGGCCGGGGGTGATTATCTTTTGTTCATGAGCTGCGGGGACTTGCTGACGTCAAATGCCCTATATGAATGTGCAGACGTGCTTAACAGATTTCAGAATATAGACATTATTTATACAGATGAGGATAAATTTAGCCAGGATCATAAACAGTATTTCATGCCCCATTTTAAATCGGATTTTAATCTTGATTTATTAAGAAGCTTTAATTATATTGGTCATTTATTCGTGGTGAGAAGTTCGCTTATTCAAAAAGCAGGCATTTTCCAAAATCAGTTTGGAGAGGCCAAAGATTATGATTATATATTAAGATGTATAGAGCGGGCAGATGGTATATATCATATTCCAAAGATATTGTATCACAAACGTATACATACATTGCCAGCGATTGACACGGTTGATACCCTGATGGAGATTAGAGCATTGGAAGCTCATTATAAACGGCTTCATATCCGGGCGGAGGTTTCTGAAAGTGATATCACAGGAATATATCATACGGAATATCAGATTAATGGTGAGCCACTGATTTCCATAATTATACCAAATATGGATCATATTGATGATTTAGAGAAGTGCATAAGATCAATTGAAGAAAAATCTTGTTATCAGAACTATGAATATATTATACTTGAAAACAATAGTAATGATATAGAAACATTCGAATACTATCATAAATTGGAGAAAGAGAATCCTAAAGTAAAAATCGAGTATTGGGATGAGGCTTTTAATTATTCGCTAATCAATAATTTTGGCGCCACAAAAGCTTCCGGAGAGTTTCTCCTGTTTATGAATAATGATATTGAGATGCTGGTCCCGGAGTGCCTTAATGAAATGCTGGGTATTTGCCAAAGAGAAGAGGTTGGGATCGTTGGGGCTAAGTTGTTTTATCCCGATGATACAATTCAACATGCCGGTGTTGTCATTGGCTATGGCGGTATTTGTGGACATACGTTTATTGGGCTCCCGAAAGATGAAAGGGGCTATTTTGCAAGGGAGAGCTGTACCGGGAGTTATAGCGCGGTTTCAGCTGCCTGTATGATGACGCGCAAAGATATCTTTGATATGGCCGGGGGTTTTTCTCCAGCATATCAAATTGCCTTTGGAGATATTGATTTTTGTCTCAAGGTCAGGTCGTTAGGGAAACTAGTCGTATATACCCCGTTTGCAAGATTTTATCATTATGAATCAAAATCCCGGGGAATAGAAGACACTCCGGAAAAAATCAAGAGATTTAACGATGAAGTCGATTTGTTTAGAAAGAACTGGATAGATATCATTGAAAAAGGAGATCCATATTATAATCCAAATCTTACATTAGATAAACCGGACTTTTCAATCAGACATCAATACTTGAATTTAACCGGTAAATCTACCCTTCATTGATAATGGAGGATAGCAATTTATGAAAGTATAATGAGGATACTTGATGGAGGGATACAGTGAAGATGAAAAAGTTTTCGAAAAGGGTTAAAGCACTGTTAATGGTACTGATGATTAGTCTGTCAATTGGTGATATTATCAATGCGGCAGAGATATCTGCCTTAGAGTCAGAAGAAACATTGGAAACAGCGACAGAGAGTGAGGCTCAGGCAGAACAGACGGAGAGTGGAGGCCGGGAAGAACAAGCAGAGAGTAAAAGCCAGGAAGCACAAACAGAGAATGAAAGCCAGGAAGCACAAACAGAAGGTGAAACTCAGTTACCGGAATCTGATCCTGCGGTACAACCCAGAACGATGACATTACCGGAGCCGGAAATAACCATTAATGTCAATAACAAGCAGACAAAGGCTGTTATTACTGTAAGCAATATAAGTTTGGACACTAATATTGATGGTGTATTGATTCCAGTCTGGGGAAAGAAGAATGGACAAAATGATATTAAGTGGTATCCGGCGACACAAGTCAGCTCCGGAACCTGGCAGGCGGAGGTAAAGATATCTGACCATCAGGAAAGCGGGACATATCTGGTTCATGCTTATACTGCTGTGAACGGTAAAGCAAAATCTCTGGCAGCCAGCAGCAGCTTTGAGATAGACAATATTAAGGCCAGCAGTGTCTTGGTACAGGACACAAATGAAGAAAAAGGTACATTTAAAGTAAAAATTGAAGGTATTTCATCACCGGCAGGAATTACCGAGGTGTTAGTTCCGGTGTGGAGTGCATCTAACGGACAAGATGATATTAAATGGTATCCAGCCCAAAAAAGCGGCAATGCCTGGTATGTGACAGTGAATCTGACGAACCACAATTTTGAGACGGGTAAATATAATATTCATGTATATGCAAAGGATAACAGGGGCATTAATGAGCTGGCAGGAAGCACAACAACCACAATAACTAAGATAAAAGCAAATATAATATCCTATAAGATTAATAGTGATCAGACGAAGGTAACCATTACATTGGATAATGTAAACGAGAAAAATCTTAAGACTGTTCAATTTGCCGTATGGGGAAGCACCAAAGGACAGAATGACCTCAAGTGGTATACTGCAAAAAAATCAAAAAATGGAACCTATACATATACATTTAAAATAAGTGATCATAAAGAATCCGGAAACTATAAGGTACATGCCTATAAAACAACGACGGCCGGGAAGCAGTCCCTTGCTGCCACAACCGATTTAAAGATTGACAAAATAGGTCAAGCCACTATGAAGGTGACGCAGGATAAAGAATCAGGAACGTTTAAGGTTAATATTAGTAATATTTCCACACCGGCTACCATTACGAAGGTATTAGTGCCAATCTGGAGTTCTAAAAATGGACAAGATGACATTAAGTGGTATACTGCCACTAAAAAGGGCAATGCCTGGTATGTATCTGTGGATTCGGCGAATCATAAATTTGATATAGGCACTTATAACATTCACGTTTATGCCACCGACAGCAGAGGAATCCAAAATATAGTGGGGATAACAAACACGAAGGTAACTGTGGCACCGGAAGTTTTAGCCGTAAAGACCAACGAATCTCAGACCAAGGCGACCATTACCTTAAAAAATGTTAAGGCTGCTGGGATCAAAAATGTTTTGGTTGCAGTATGGGGAAGTGAAAACGGTCAAAATGATCTTAAGTGGTATACCGCAACCAATGCTGGAAATGGAAACTATACACTGAAAATCAATATCAGTAGTCATAAAGAAGCCGGGACTTATCAAGTGCACGCCTATAAACAAAGTTCTTCCGGGGTAATGAAAATATCTGGTACGGCAACATTTTCAATCAGCAATATAGGTTCTGCTAAAGTTGAAATTGTTAATAAGAATGAAGCCTATGGAACTTATCAAGTTAAAGTGAGCAATATCTCGACACCTGCAGAGATTACTAAAGTGCTGGTTCCTACATGGAGTTCTAAGAATGGACAAGATGATATCAAGTGGTATACAGCCAGCAAAAAGGGAAATGCCTGGTATGTTACGATAGAAGCATATAATCATAGCTATGACACAGGAACATATATTTCCCATGCCTATGTCACGGATGCAAGAGGAATACAGGCGAGCGTCGGAAGTGCCTCAACAAAAGTTAATGCAACTAAGAAACGGCAGGGATTTGTCACTGAAAATGGCCAGACCTATTACTATAATAGTAATTATCAGCGGGTAACCGGCTGGCAGAGAATCAACGGCAGCCGCTACTATTTCAATACAAATACAGCAGCTATGATAACCGGTTGGGCATATGTGGATGGCTATAAGTATTATTTTGGAAGCAGCGGCATACTAGTTCAGGACGTAAGGGGTATAATCGGAGCCCAATCATCTTACCAGATTAAAATCAACCGTCAGATGAACTGTATTACAGTTTATGCCAGAGACACTAATGGAGGCTACATTATCCCTGTGGTATCATTTGTGACTTCAACAGGGCTTAACAATAAAACGCCTGCCGGAACCTTTTTAAGCCGAAGATTAGGCACATGGTGGACATTAATTGGCCCGAGTTACGGACAGTATGTGACACAGATTACCGGAAATTATTTATTCCATTCAGTACCTTATAATGTACGGGGAAATAAGTATACTCTTAAAGAGGGCTACTATAGAAAATTAGGAAACCATGCATCAGCAGGCTGTGTCAGGATGACAACCGCAGATGCTAAGTGGATATATGACAATATTCCTAATGGAACAACTGTTATTATATATGATAGCGGCAATGTGGGCCCATTTGATAAGCCTGTTGCACAGGCGCCGGCCTATAGAAACGGATATGGGTGGTATGACCCAACTGATCCCGGGCTTTAACTCTGTGGATAACGTGCTTGATTCACTGACGAATATCTTTAAATTTATCCTGAATTTTGCTAGATTTCTATTTACAATCAGCAAATACATGGTTATAATGAAAAACATGGTTACAGCTAAATCTATGATTAAGAGGTATAACAATGGGAAAGAGAAGAAATGATCATGAAGATACTATAGAGACATGGAATCAGACAATAAATCATTACAATGGCGGCAGAAGCCAAAGCCCTAGTGGGAAAAGTCCAACCCCAGGGAAGAAAAAAGGGAACAGGGGAAAAAGGCAAAAACATATTTTCGGCAAAATATTAGCTATTATCCAGGCGCTTTTATCACTTTTGCTGTTAGGCAGTTTATTAATTCTTAATATACTGCCAATGACATATCTGATCATAGCAGCGGTGGTGTTATTGGTTTTATGGTTGTTTGTGTTTTTGTCTCAATTTACAAGAAAAACGCATATTCCAGGTAAGGTCATATCAATTATTATTTGCCTGATCCTGGCTTTAGGCAGTTATTATCTATTAATAACCAATAATTTGCTTGGTTCGATTACCGGATTAGGATATAAAATCGACAATGTTGTTGTTGCCGTTTTGGATGAGGATCCGGCACAGTCAATACAAGATGCTGCTGACTATACGTTTGGTATACACAGCTCATTAAGTAGAGATAGCGTTGATACCGCTATTAATGAAATCAATGAAACCTTAGGGACGGAAATATCGGTAGTCACTTATGATGGTTTTGGCTCAATGGTAGATGCGCTTTATAGCGGAGAAGTAGGTGCCCTGATTTATAATACGGCATGGGAAACAACCATGGAAGAAATGCATGAGGGCTTTACTGAAGAGATAAGGATTCTAGAAAGCAAAGAGATTAAGACGAAAACCACATCAATTGGAACATCCAATAAAAACGTGACGAAAGAACCTTTTGTTGTTTATATTACTGGTAATGACAGCTATGGCTCAATCGCAACCACAGGCCGCAGCGATGTGAATATGCTTGTATGTGTTAATCCTAAAACCAGACAGATACTTATGATATCCACCCCAAGAGATTCCCATCTGGTGTTTGCAGGTAATGTGACCAATGGAACAAAGGATAAGCTGACCCATGCAGGAAACTTTGGGATTGATGTTCAAATGGGGACGTTGGAAGAGTTATATGGTGTAGAGATTGATTTTTACGCTCGAGTCAATTTTACTTCACTGGTTAACATTGTTGATGCTTTAGGCGGCGTAGATGTTTATTCAGAATACACATTTACTGCAATTGATGGAAGGCATTTTACCCAGGGACTTAATTCCCTTGACGGTGAATCAGCATTGATGTTCTCAAGAGAACGTAAGGCATTTACCAATGGAGACTTCCAGCGAGGAAAGAACCAGCAGGCTGTGTTAACGGCCATTATTAAAAAGGCTATGTCACCGGCTATCCTGACAAGTTATGCAAGTCTTATCGGCAGCCTGGAAGGTAATGTAGACACCAGTATGGTTCAGAATGATATCACAAGCCTTGTAAAAATGCAGCTAAATGACGGAGGTTCATGGAATATCGTCCCCTTAAGCCCGACAGGCACGACAGGAAGTGCATACTGCTATTCCATTGGCGGAAATGCATCCGTGGTTATCTTAAATGATGAATCCATTGAAGTCATTAAAACACAGATTCAAAAGCTTTTTAATGGAGAGATACTGGAACCGGGGACTACTGTGGAGAGTGAATAATCAAGTAGTATAAATGAATCCGCCAAAGTCAGATCGTATTTAATCTGTTTTTGGCGGATTTTATATGGATTTAGAATTGTGAATTTAATTGTAAATTTATATATTATCTATTTACAATAAGTTATTGTATGGAGTATAATGGAAAAATCAGTGGGGTGACTACTTAGAAAAGTAATTAAGAGGTGCTTTAATGGGAAAGGGATGGGATTCCGATTCTGATGAGCTCAGAGATGCATGGAATCAAACAATAGATGAATATAATCGTATTCATAAAAACGATTCACCAAAGCAGCAGGCCAGGCAAGAGACGGCTGATAATCCTAAAAAGATTAAGCATATCAAGTATACCATAGGCAAGATTATAGCGATTATCCAGGGTCTGCTATCAATAGCAGCGCTGGGATTATTAATGATACTTAATATGTTTCCGATAAGTTATATATTGATAGCCGCTGCCGCTTTATTAATACTATGGCTGTTTGCTTTTTTCTCACAATTTATGAAAAAGACCCATATTGTGGGTAAGGTAGAGGCTGTTCTTATAAGTACCATTTTGGTTATCGGCAGCTATTACCTATTAATAACAAATAATTTATTAGGTTCGATTACCGGGGTTGATTATCGGATTGACAATGTGGCCGTTGTGGTTTTAAATGATAATCCTGCCCAGTCGCTGGAAGATGCAATAGATTATCGATTTGAGATACATAAAACTTTGGGAATTGACAGTGTTAAAAGCACCATTTCCGATATCGATAAGACTCTTGGAACAAACATTGAAACAGTTACCTGTGACAGCTTTGGGACAATGGTTGATGATCTCTATAGCGGCAAGGTAGATGCGCTTATTTATAATGTAGCATGGGAAGCGACGTTGGAAGAAATGCAAGAGGGATTCACAGAAGATGTTCGAATACTCAAGAGTAATGAAATTGTTACCCAACAAACATTAAGCGATGATAATATTTCGAATAAAAAAATAACGACGGAACCCTTTACCGTTTATATCAGTGGAAACGATGAATATGGCTCTATAGCCACCACCGGCAGGAGCGACGTCAATATGATGATATGTGTTAATCCGGAAACGAGACAGATATTGATGGTAACAACACCAAGAGATTCCCATATAGTCTTTGCAGACAATGTGACCAATGGTACAAAGGATAAACTCACCCATGCCGGAACCTTCGGAATAAATGTTCAGATCAATACAATGGAGGAGTTGTATGGTGTAGATATTGATTATTATGCGAGAGTCAATTTTACATCACTGATTAATATAGTTGAAGCCTTAGGCGGGGTAGAAGTTTATTCCGAGTATTCATTTACCGCATTGGATGGCAGAAGCTTTACAAAAGGAATTAATACCCTCGATGGTGAATCGGCATTAATGTTCTCTAGAGAGCGGATGGCATTTACGGATGGCGACTTCCAGCGCGGAAGAAATCAGCAGGCCGTACTGACGGCCATTATTAAAAAAGCTGCATCACCGGCCATATTAACCAGTTATGCCGGTCTTATCAACAGTCTGGACGGTAATATTGATACAAGTATGACCCAAAACGATATTGCAAGCCTGGTCAAGATGCAGTTGAATGACAGCAGCGCCTGGAATATTGTATCCCTTGGTGCGGAAGGGACAACCGGAGAAGAATATTGCTATTCTAACGGAGGCAATGCATCTGTGGTCCTGCTGGATGAAATGTCAGTTAATGACGTTAAAGAACATATTATGAAACTCTATAGTGGTGAGGTACTGGAGACGGGAATTGCCGTTGAAGGTGAGTAGTTAGCACATTTGAGAGTACCAGGTTTAATATATGTGGGATTTTTTGTCATATTTGTCATATTAAGTCATATAAGTATGGTTAGTCTTGTCTTTTTTCATCTGATGGTGTATAATGACATTTCATAATACCATTATATGCCACAAATTGTAGGCTATTTGTAAAAAAAGACCTTTAAGTAGGGTGTGAATGATGAGGAGGGCGATATGATGTGCTTCGAGAATGATGACGATGCCGGAAAATCAGCTAACATGAATAGCTCTCATAAGGAGGCTATATTCCATATAGAACCAAGGTTATATCAATCATTGGAGGCACTAAACGAGGAAAATATTAATGCATTCATGAATGATAAGCGTAATCCCCGAACTATAAGATTTTCAAAAGAACATGATAAAAAGATAAGACAGGTGGTTAAAGAGAAATTCGGATCTGAAGCGGCTAAGAAGATGAAAGCAATCCAAGATCAGCGTAACAGGGCAGCCGATGAAGAAGCGGGCAAACGGGGTGCAGCCGGATTTTATTTTTTAAACTCAAGGCTCAAGAAGGTAGTTGCTGCGGTTTTTGTAGTTTTCTTAATTACAGGCATTACGATGAGTACGGAAGCTTTTAGGCGTCCTATTGCAAAACTTTTGATGGATATACAGAAGGAATTTATGGAAGTTACAGTTGATGAAACAATATCTGATATTAATGAATCTGCTGAAGATGCTGAAACGATTGAGAAAGTCTATACTCTGGGGAAATTACAGGAAGGATATCATCTTGTCAGTGAGGAAATAAATTTACTTCGAGTCCTCAGATGGTATGAGAACAATGGGCAATCTATGTATAGATTTGCGCAGCAACCGCTAGGTCCGGTTTTTTATTATGACAATGAAAAAGCAAAGACGGAGTCTATAGGAATTATATTTGGAGAAGCAATTTTTAGTGTTGAAGATGATCTTAATTACTTGGTATGGTTTCATGACGGCTATAGATTTGAAATAATTGGTAATCTGAATAAGGAAGATATGATTATTTTAGCAGAATCATTAGATCAAATAAAGGAAAAATGAGAGGAGAATGAAGATGAAGAAAAAACTAATCTGTTTATTAATGTGCATGGCTTTGCTATTTTCAATGGGTACCCAGATCTATGCGGGAGAGATGGAGGATAATAATGAGTATGCACCGGAAGAATATGAAATGGAAGGAGCGCCAAAGGTCGCACGGTGGAGCTATCTTTCTTCTGCAAGCTCTAATCTGACTATTTCAGGAGGAAAGGCAACAGCCTCGGTGGTGGCGCAAGGATATAACAATGTTGATACAATGGTTGTATACACTTACCTCCAGAAAAAAGTTAATGGTTCATGGACGAACGTCACGTATACGATTGATAAGGTGAGTGGGAAATTTATTGCGCCATACAGAACCTTTTCAGGTCAGTCAAGCGGTTATACATACCGTATAAGGGCTCGTATATACTCATATGTCGGAGCCAGCTATGAATTGGCAACCATTTACAGTAACGAAAAAAGCTATTAATTAATGCAAGAGCTTCATCGTAAGAAAATCTTTTACAATGAAGCTCTAAAGCCCGAAACAGCGGGCAAATCTAAATTAATCTCATATATATTTCCTCAATTTTATCCCAGTTAATGACATTGAACCACTCTTCTATGTAACGGGCCCTATCACTTTTATAATCCAGAAAATAAGCATGTTCCCAAACGTCTATCATCAGTATTGGCTGTAACTTAGAGGGTAAAGGCGTATCCTGGTTTGCAGTTGTCATGAATTTCAATAAATGATCTTCAGTCATCACCAGCCATGCATATCCGGAGCCAAATACACTCATGGCAAAATGAGAAAATATCTCTTTGAAATTTTGAAATGAAGTAAAAACTTCATTAAGAAAGTCACAAAAAATGTGATTAGGGTTATTGTTCGCCCGGCGAACGGTAGGTGAGTGAGGTTTCATTTCATTAAAGAAAAAGTTATGATTAAAGACTCCCCCCGCGTTTCGGTGAACATCAATACGTATTGCTTTCGGAAGTTTGTTATTATTTATCAGTAGTTCTTCTAATGTCCAGTTTTGATAGGCTGGATAATCCTTAAGAATCCCATTTAACCTATTAATATAATTTTGTAAAAGTTTTGTATGGTGTATAATCATAGTTTCTGTGCCAATGTATGGCTCCAATGCATTATAGGCATATGGTAAAGGCTTTAATGTAAAGGGGTAAGTATCACTCATAAGCATCCATCCATTTGATTTACTATGTTACAATCTATGCAAATATAGCATAAAATATGAAGGAGGTCATATGCTAACTGAAAAAGTTATTAATTTATTCTATCCACGTCGATGTCCTGTATGTTTCGAAATCGTGACGAAAGAGGAGGGGCTAGTACATCTGCATTGCCGTAAATTGCTAAAATACGTCCATGAACCAACCTGCTTAAAATGTGGAAAACCGATAGAGAATTCGATGAAAGAATATTGCGCAGATTGTACCAGGCATAAGTATACTTATAATTATGGTAAAGCACTCTGGGTTTATAATCAGGCATCAAGCCAGTCCATCTTTGCTTATAAATATAAAGGAAGGAGAGAATATGCCGAGTTTTACAGTGAAGAACTTCTTAAAGTACATGGGCAGTGGATTTACAGTTTAAAGCCAGATGTTATTATACCAGTTCCCTTAAATCGGAAAAAGCAACAAAAGCGGGGTTTTAATCAGGCAGAATTAGTTGGGAAAAACATAAGTATGGCGTTAAAGATTCCAATGGATACCAACCTGCTTATCCGCAACCGCCTTACTGCGCCCCAAAAAGAATTATCGCCCCGAGAACGTCTTAAAAATCTTGAAAAGGCCTTTTCAATCAATAATAAAAGTCAAAAAGCATATAACCGTGTTTTACTTATTGATGATATATATACAACGGGAAGTACGATTGAAGCCTGTGCAAAGGTACTTTCTGCCAATGAAATCTATTTTATTTGCCTTTGCATCGGTCAGGGTTATTGAAAAAAATATTGACGAATCAAGGTAAACTATGATATAGTATATAAGCTATGGAAGAGGTCTTTTTTTTATGCCTGAAAATAAGACCATAAAGTTAAAAATATAAGTGGAGGTGGAAGTTGTGCGCGTTAATATCACATTGGCATGTACGGAATGTAAGCAGCGAAACTATAACACGTCAAAAGAGAAGAAAGCTCATCCGGATAGAATGGAAACTAAGAAGTACTGCAAGTTCTGTAAAGCACACACATTACACAAGGAAACAAAATAATTGGTTCAGGACAAGGAGTGAAGCATATGAGCGAATCTACTGAAAACAGAGCAAAAACAAGTAAATTCAGCCGGATTAAGGCAGAATTTAAAAAAATTGTCTGGCCTGACCGCGCGTCTGTGGTGAAACAGACTGTGGCTGTTGTAATTATTTCTATCATGCTGGGATTAATCATCGCATTACTTGATGTATTATTTCGGTATGGTGTTGATTTCCTTGTAAATTTATTTTAAAGGAAAGGTGAGTGTAATGGCAGAAGCAAAATGGTATGTTGTCCATACCTATTCGGGCTATGAAAACAAAGTTAAGGCAAACATCGATAAATCTATCCAGAATCTACATTTGGAAGACCAGATTCTTGACGTTCAGGTTCCCATGCAGGATGTTATAGAAGTTAAGAATGGCAAGAAAAAAACGGTATCCAAGAAGTTGTTTCCTGGTTATGTATTGCTTCATATGTTTATGAATGATGATACGTGGTTTGTTGTCCGTAACACAAGAGGTGTTACAGGGTTTGTCGGCCCGGAATCAAAACCAGTGCCATTGACAGAGGAGGAGATGGTTCCCCTTGGTATTCGCCCGGAGAAAGTCCAGATGGATTATGAAGTGGGCGATTATGTAAAAGTCATTTCCGGCGTCTGGGAGAATACCGTAGGCCAGATTAAATCCATTAATTCCGGCAAATCCTCCGTTACCATCGGAGTAGATATGTTCGGGCGTGAAACTGCCGTAGAGATTAGTTTTTACGATATTAAGAAGATGTAGCATTAAGATGGCTTGTCATCAGACAAGCAGTGGGAGGGTCATTCCCGCATTACCACAATATTCAGGAGGTGCCTAATTATGGCAAAAAAAGTAACAGGATATATTAAATTACAAATCCCTGCTGGAAAGGCAACGCCAGCACCACCGGTTGGTCCTGCATTAGGTCAGCATGGTGTTAATATTGTTCAGTTTACAAAGGAATTCAATGCGAGGACTGCAGATCAGGCTGGCATGATTATACCGGTGGTCATCACAGTATATGGCGATAGAAGCTTTAGCTTTATTACTAAGACGCCACCGGCCGCAGTATTATTAAAGAAAGCTTGTAAGCTTGATTCCGGATCAGCGGTTCCAAATAAGACAAAAGTTGCCAAGATTTCCAAGGCAGAATTACAGAAGATTGCAGAACTTAAGATGCCTGATTTAAATGCCGCCAATATTGATTCTGCGATGAAGATGATTGCCGGCACTGCAAGAAGTATGGGTATCACTGTAGAAGACTAAGTAGTGCAGATGATATTGCTGTAAAACGTGGGAGGGTTGCTCCCGATAATACCACAAGGAGGATTTTATAATGAAAAAAGGTAAGAGATATGCCGCGGCTGCCAAATTAGTAGACCGTACAAATCTTTATGACGTAGAAGAAGCTGTTGATATCGTTAAAAAGTCAGCAAGTGCCAAGTTTGACGAAACTGTGGAAGCTCATATCCGCTTAGGGGTCGATGGCCGTCATGCAGACCAACAGGTACGTGGTGCCGTAGTTTTGCCTCATGGAACAGGGAAAACGGTTCGCGTATTAGTATTTGCTAAAGGCGATAAAGTGGCAGAGGCCGAAGCCGCCGGTGCAGAACATGTTGGCGGAGAAGAATTAATTCCTAAGATTCAGAATGAAGGCTGGCTGGACTTTGACGTTGTTGTCGCAACCCCGGATATGATGGGTGTTGTTGGACGTCTGGGGCGTGTGTTAGGACCAAAAGGTTTAATGCCTAACCCGAAAGCCGGAACAGTTACGATGGATGTCACAAAAGCTGTCAACGAAATCAAAGCTGGTAAGATAGAATATCGGCTGGATAAAACAAACATTATCCATGTGCCAATTGGAAAAGCATCATTCTCAACAGAGAAATTAGCGGACAACTTCCATACATTAATGGGCGCAATCAATAAGGCAAGGCCATCAGCGGCTAAAGGGCAATACTTAAGAAGCGTTGTTATAACATCAACGATGGGACCCGGAATCAAGTTAAATACGGGTAAATTAAGTTAGCTGCTGTTCGGTTTATGATTGACAGCCAATATAAATAATGCTATAATAGCAAAGCAAAAGCTGCCAGAGACAGCAGGTGCCGTAAGGCATAAGTTTTCAACGCCTGCCGAGGAAGACGATAAGCATAGCTCCTATGGAGCATTAACTTATAACGATAGAACCTCTCTGGGTATGCACTGCATGTATTATGTAGTACATACATGCAGGGAGGTTTTTTGAACTGCGTCCAAACCGGACACAGTTTTGATCCTAATGTTAACGGCGCTTAAAATGAATAAGGAGGTGCAGCAAGATGGCAAAAGTTGAATTGAAACAACCGATTATTGATGAGATATCATCATTACTTGATGGTGCCCAGGCGATGGTTCTGGTTGATTATCGAGGGCTTACTGTAGAAGAGGATACAAATCTTCGTAAATCTTTGAGAGAAGCCGGCGTGACATATAAGGTATATAAGAATACTTTAATTAATCGGGCTGTTGAAGGCACAGAATTCGCAGCAGTTGCGAATTTACTAGAAGGACCGACAGCGGTTGCAGTCAGCAAGGAAGATGCGACCGCTCCTGCAAGAGTGTTGTATGAAGCGGCGAAGACGATGACCAACCTGGAGTTCAAGGGCGGGGTTGTTGGCGGTGAATACTATGATGAGAAGATGATCCAGGTTATTGCAACAATTCCATCAAGAGAAGTATTGCTTGGAAAATTGCTTGGAAGTATTCAATCACCTATCACAAACTTTGCACGTGTCATTAAACAAATCGCTGAACAGGGCGAGTCAGTTGCTTAAAAAACATATTATTAAAAATAACGGAGGTATATTATTATGGCAAAATTAACAACAGCTGAATTTATTGAAGCTATTAAAGAATTATCAGTATTAGAATTAAACGAATTAGTAAAAGCATGTGAAGAAGAATTTGGCGTGTCTGCAGCAGCAGGCGTCGTAGTTGCAGCAGCAGAAGGTGCTGGAGCTGCAGAAGAAGAGAAAACAGAATTTGATGTTGAATTAACAGAAATTGGTCCAAACAAAGTTAAGGTCATCAAAGTTGTACGTGATATCACAGGCCTTGGCTTAAAAGAAGCCAAAGAAGCTGTTGATAGCGCACCTAAGGTGGTTAAAGAGGGTGTCAGCAAAGAAGAAGCCGAAGAAATTAAGGCTAAATTCGAAGCCGAAGGCGCTAAAGCCACAGTTAAATAATTGGTTCATGTTATACACCTCTGGAAGCCGTAAACAAAGGAATCCAGTGGTGTATTTTCTTTGCCGTTTTGGAAGATAGATTTTTCAATATTTTTCATTAACTAGTTGTCGACATATCCGTACGAATATATTATAATGGAAACAGTTCGATGAAATTATTAATGAATACGGGGAAAGGCGGGAAAGGTAAGATAAATCAATGACTGAAGAAACAAAATTAATTCTGGGGAAAATCGAAGAAGTCAATCAAAAGGTTGACAAAGTAAGTCGAAAAGTTGATGAAGTCGACCAAAAAGTTGATAAAGTTAGCCTAAGAGTTGATGAAGTCGACCAAAAAGTTGATAAAGTCAGCCTAAGGGTTGACGAAGTCGACCAAAAGGTTGATAAAGTCAGTTTAAGGGTTGAGGAAGTCAGTTTAAGGGTTGAGGAAGTTGACCAAAAGGTCGATAAAGTCAGTCTAAGGGTTGAGGAAGTCAGTCTAAGGGTTGAGGAAGTTGACCAAAAGGTTGATAAAGTCAGTCTAAGGGTTGAGGAAGTCAACCAAAAAGTTGATAAAGTCAGTTTAAGGGTTGAGGAAGTCAATCAAAAAGTTGATAAAGTCAGTCTAAGGGTTGAAGAAGTCGACCAAAAAGTTGATAAAGTCAGTCTAAGAGTTGATGAAGTCAATCAAAAAGTTGAAGAAGTCGACCAAAAAGTTAATAAAGTCAATCTAAGGGTCGAAGAAGTCGATCAAAAAGTTACTGCGATTGAAATGACAATAGAAAACGGAGTTTATAAAAACATCGTGGCAGTAGCAGAAGGACATTTGGACTTATCCAGAAAGCTTGACGAAGCCTTAAAAGTGGAAAACGAGAAAGAAATACTCATAATTAGAGTTAATATATTGGAAAATGAAGTAAGAAAAATTAAAGAAATTATAAATGAAATAGCATAAACAAATTAAAGGAGAAAGGAAAGATTAACAAATCTTTCCCTTTCTTCATGATGAATACAATCAGGCCTGAAGACATCAATGGAGAATAGTAATGAAAATGCAATTAGTATGTAACAAATTAATGCTTATAACTTTTCCCTTAATCTTATCTATACTAATAGAACTGTTCATATTTAACTTTAGACACTTTGAATCCCTATTCTTTGCAGAAAATATAAACGACTTTACCATTACGTATTCGGAAAGTATAATGTGGAATGAAGAAGGGGAGCTCACTGCCCGTGATGATGTGGAAAACTATATTGAATTAAGTGATGTTAATGCTGCTGTAAGTAATATGCTTTTTGATGTGGATATCATATCAGACGATGAAAATATATCTAATAGTATAAAAATTGGATTATCAGTGATAGATGAAGGTAATTCTTCTTATTATAGCCTGCCTGTCATTACAATAAATTCTTTTGATGAGCTAAGCAGGTATATCAAGCTAAACTTAAGCGGTGAGGCTGAAAACATCAGAATATATTTAAAAGAACTGAATGGGACTAGCCTTAAAGTTAATGCGATTAAATTGAATGTAGTAAGGCCTATGGTATTTTCTTTACTAAGAATGATCATGATATTCTTTTGTTTCATACTTCTTTATGTATTTCGGCCTTCATCGGATATTTATCAGAAAAAGCTTAATTTTACCAGTAAAATACAGAGGCTGATTTTGATGAGTTCTGTTTATATACAGATAATTGCTATGGTTCTTTTGGCTTCCGCCAATCCCCGTTATGTCAATCCCCGATGGCTTCATCATCAGCAATATCAAAAATTAGCAGTGGCTTTGGCTAATGGAAGATTCTATTTGGAGGAGGTGCCGCCAGAAGAATTAATGGCATTGGAGAATCCTTATGATACGCAGCTGAGAAAATCAGAGGGCGTTTCTTATATTTGGGATCAGGCATATTATAATGGACGTTATTATGTATATTTTGGTGTGGTACCTGTATTATTGTTATATTTACCATATTATGTATTGACCGGTAATGCTTTACCTAATTATCTGGTGGTTATTATTTGTGAAATAGGTTTTTTTGTTGGCGTTATGTTATTGCTTAAGGAGATTGTTAAAAGATTTTTTAAAAACATTTCCATTGGAACATTCCTGCTGATAGATTTACTTTTTATATTGGCAAGTGGAAGCCTGATTCTTGCCCAAGTACCTACACTTTATACAATACCTATTATTATGGGTCTCATGTTTACGGTTTTTGGCTTGTATTTTTGGTTGTCGTCTATCAGGGAGGAGAGGCTCTTACCTGTCCGAATTTTGTTAGGCTCTATATGCATGGCCTTAGTGGCCGGCTGCAGACCTCAACTGCTGTTAGGAAGTCTTTTGTGTGTACCGACTTTGTTTAGGTATATACAAAGGATTATTAAACAGGAAAAACTTCCCCGCCAAACAGGTGTAAGTGCGGCCTGCTTTATGGGTCCTTATGTGATTGTAGCGGCATTTCTGATGTATTACAATTACTCCAGATTCGGTTCGATATTTGACTTTGGGGCAAACTATAATTTGACTACTAACGATATGACCAACAGAGGATTTAAACTTGACCGGATTTTCTTTGGCATCTTCACGTATTTATTTCAGCCGCCCGCTATGAATGCAGTGTTCCCATTCTTAACGAATGTTGATATGACAACTGATTATCAGGGAATAACCATATATGAGCGTATGTATGGGGGGGTATTGATGCTGAATCCAATATTGTGGGTTAACATTTATTTTTTTAAAGCAAGGAGCTTTCTAAAAAGGTCAGGCCTATCCTTGACGACAGTATTATCTATCATGTTTGCTTTTTTAATTGTTATTGTCAATACACAGATGGCCGGTATCCTTCCCAGATATTTCGGTGACTTTGGGATATTTTTAGCGCTGCCAATGGTCATGATTTTGTTATCTTTCTATGAAAAGGCAGATAAAAAACCAATTATAACGATAATGAACCATATGGTTTTCATATGTACAATTGTATCAGTAACACTGACATGTTTATGGAGTTTGACATAAATTGACGATTTTCTTCTTATATGATATAATATCGTTCTAGTAAATGATGATGTAAACAAGGAGAATTAAGATTATATGAAGGAGAAATCAAAAAAGAAGCCGGGGTTAATAATATTTTGCCTTTTGATTTTTTTTCTTGCCATAGCTGCCGGTGTTTATTTAATTATTTCAGTCTGGAAAAATGACAGAATTAATAGCTTCAAGACCCAGGCTGATAATTTAGAGTCTTTACTGAAAAATTTTGAAGGCAGCAGCATGGATATGACAGATTATGAGCATTTACTATTGGAATGTAAAAATGCTCTTAATAAAAGTGAAATAAGTAGCTTTAATGAGTTAGAAGACCATCTTAAGGATAGCATAAAGTATCTCAGTAAGTTAATTACAGGACGTGAAGAAATGGAAACGTTGAAATCTGAATATACTGAAATATTTAAAAAATATAAGATAACCGAATCTTATCAGGCGACATATGAGGAAACGATATCTAGTTTAGATGCGGCAATAGCTGCGTATAATATTTCTGAAAAGAATAATCTTAACCAAGCTTTAGAAGCAATGGAAAAAGTTTTGCTCTCTGATAATCAAAAGGAAATCCAGATGATGAAGAACTCCATTAATACCATGGAGACAGCCAATGCAACAAACTCTGAATTGCAGATGATTAATGAATATGAACAGGAAGCTGAAGAATTTCAGGAAGATGGTAATTATTCGGCGGCTTTAGACAAACTAGGTATTTGTCTGGATTTTGTTACTGCGATTGCCGCAAGGACAAAGCAAAAAGAAACGGGGCTGGAAGTTTCTGAAACTTATGTTTTAGAAGGCAGTGATAAACGAAAGGTTACAGAGGGTGATGTATCCGCATTGTCTGCTTATGGTTTTGAGTTGGCTATATGTGAAATCTATGCCCGTCACGGAGCCACATTTACTGATGAACAGATACAGGCGTATTTTGATGCCAAAACATGGTATCTGGGGAAGACGCCCAGGGATGAAATCGACACCAGGGAGTTCAATAAATATGAGGTTGCAAATCTGGCTTTTCTTGAGGAATGTAAAGAACAGGCGGAAGCAGAAACAGTGGAAGAATCGGAGGAAATGATAGTGCCAGACGTATAATATCATTTAATCTTTTATCCATCTTGCGAATAACGAGGGAGTGTGCTATAATCACCACTATGAAAATAAGAACATTTATTGCTGTAGCAGCATGTAAAATAAGTCGATTTATCTTAAGAAAGATTGGAAAAGGCGGAACGAATGCACCGGGCAAAGTAATTTTAAAAATATATCCCCAGATACTGGGAGTTCTCTCCAGGAATGTGAAAACAATCATTGTGACGGGTACTAACGGTAAGACGACTACGTCGCGGATGATTGAACAAAGCCTGCAGGAATCAGGTATCCGGTATTTTGCCAATAAGTCAGGGGCAAACATGTTGAGTGGAATCACTACTGAGTTTGCCATGAATTCTACCCTTGGAGGGAGATGCAAGTATGAATATGCCCTCATTGAATGCGATGAGGCTGCATTTAAATCTGTTAGTAAATATGTCAGCAGCCAATGCATCGTTGTTACCAATGTATTCAGAGATCAACTGGATCGATATGGAGAAATTACCCATACGATTAATAGTATATTAACCGGCATAAAGAATTCACCTGGAGCCATTGTCTGTATCAACGGTGATTGTTCCCTGTGTGTATCGATGGTAGACGAGATAACTAACGAAGTCATCTTTTATGGCGTAGAGGAAGAAATATATAAAGAACGGGTGGAAGAAGTATCAGACGCACCCTATTGCATTAAGTGTAAATCAGAATATGAATATGACTATATAACTTATGGGCATCTGGGAGGTTTTCGATGTCCGGGCTGTGAATACCATCGGCCGGATACAGTGGTTGCTGTGGAGAAGGTTTTGGAGTCTGCGCCTGACAATTCAGTTATCCAATTACGCTTAATAAACAATCGTTATATGGCTGTGATTAATTTACCGGGAGGTTATAATATTTATAATGCAACTGCCGCCGCCGCAGCCGGAGTTGCCCTGGGAATTGATGATGATGTGATTATTCATGCGTTAAGCAGTTTTGAGGGTGGCTTTGGGCGGATGGAGAAGTTCACTATTAATGGGATTGATATTCGCATGATTCTGATAAAGAACCCTGCTGGCTGCAATCAGGTACTCAATTTCCTGAGCAATACTGATGTGCCTTCACTATTTGTTGTTGCACTCAATGACAGATACGCCGACGGTAAGGATATCTCATGGATTTGGGATGTTGATTTCGAAAAATTAACAGCAATCCAGGACAATCTGACAGAGATTTGGGTGACCGGCATTCGTGCTGACGATATGGTTTTACGATTTAAATATGCTGGGGTGCCAATAGAAAAATTAAAGGTTATCAAAGATTATGATGTACTTATCCAGGGAATGATCAACCAGGAGGCACCTGTTTACATGATGCCCACCTATACGGCGATGCTGGACATTCGTGAGAAGTTTAGCAAAAACTTTGGTTTTAAAGAATTTTGGGAATAGAGGAAACGATGTTGAATATAAAGATTTGTCATTTATATCCTGATATTTTGAATCTCTATGGAGACAGGGGAAATATCATATGTATGGAAAAGCGCCTGACTTGGCGGGGGATTGAAGCAGAAGTTTTCAATATCTCTATTGGAGAGCCATTTGACTATGAAGATTACGATATTTTTTTCATCGGAGGCGGGCAGGATTTTGAACAGGGCGTCCTACTTAAGGATTTGCAGACCGGGAAGGGCGAGCAGATTAAAGCGGCAATCGAAGATGAGAAAACTTTTTTAGCCATTTGCGGCGGCTATCAAACCATCGGAAACTATTATAAGACATGGGATGGACACGAATGTGAATTTATTGGCGCCCTTGATCTTTATACCATTGGCCATAAGGAACGGATGATCGGCAATTTTGCATTTCAGTGTGATGAAACCGATGGCGGCATGATCGTTGTCGGATTTGAGAATCATTCGGGTAAAACCTATCTGGGTCCGGGGCTGCGCCCCCTTGGTACGGTATTATCAGGCAATGGGAATAACGGTGAGGATAAGACAGAAGGGGCACGCTATAAAAATGTATTTGCCACTTATAGCCATGGTGCATTGCTGCCTAAGAATCCCAGGTTGTGTGACCATATCCTAAAGACGGCATTAAAGAGAAAATATACAGATGTTTCTTTAGAAGCGCTAGAAGATACTTTTGAGGAAAATGCAAACCATTATATGCAAGAGCGTTTATTAGCAAAAAAGATTAACTGATACCTGAGGGGAAGTTCATTTTGAAACAGCCCCTTTTTTATTACAAAAAAGGATACCCCCTGCCCTGTAATCCATTCGCTTGGCTCAATTATATTCTTTCGGGCAGAATTTCTTCCCGGAAAAAATCTTCCTTGACACACCTGTCCGCCGTGTGCTAAGATAATAAGATGCATTTAATGTGGAGTTTTAGGCCTATCAAGGCATAAGACGCCGCTTACAAGTAACTCGTTTACAATGATTTAAGGAGTGAAGAACGTTAATGAGCAACAGCAGAATTAAACCTGTTAAGAGTGGAAAAGGCGTAAGAATGAGCTATTCCGGTCAAAAAGAAGTGCTTCAAATGCCGAATCTTATCGAGGTGCAAAAAGATTCGTATAATTGGTTTCTGGATTCCGGATTAAAAGAAGTGTTTGAGGATATATCTCCGATTGCCGACTATAGTGGACAGCTAAGTTTAGAGTTCACAGACTTTACCTTATGTGAAGATGATATCAAATATACCATTGAAGAATGCAAAGAGCGTGATGCAACATATGCTGCGCCTCTAAAAGTCAGAGTACGTTTAATGAATAAAGAGACTGATGAGATTAACGAGCATGAAATTTTCATGGGAGACCTTCCGATGATGACAGAGACAGGAACTTTTGTCATCAATGGGGCAGAACGTGTTATTGTCAGTCAGCTGGTTCGTTCACCGGGAATTTATTATGGTGCTGCCCATGATAAGATTGGAAAGGAGCTATTTTCCGCAACAGTGATTCCAAACCGGGGGGCGTGGCTGGAATATGAAACAGATTCTAATGATATTTTTTATGTCCGGGTAGACCGCACACGAAAAGTACCGATTTCAGTACTGATTCGTTCCCTTGGTATTGGCACGAATCAGGAGATACTTGATTTGTTCGGTGAAGAACCGAAGATTTTGGCAAGTATCACAAAAGATGTTTCTGATAATTATCAGGATGGTATTTTGGAACTGTATAAAAAAATCCGTCCAGGAGAGCCTTTATCTGTGGAAAGTGCGGAAAGCTTAATCAATGCGATGTTTTTCGACTCTAGGAGGTATGACCTTGCAAAGGTCGGACGTTATAAGTTTAATAAAAAACTTGCGTTAAAAAGCAGAATAAAGAATTATCCTCTTGCCGAGGATGTTGTTGATATGTCAACAGGTGAGATCTTGGCGGAAGCAGGCACAGTTGTTTCGGAAGAATTGGCAGTGGCGATCCAGAATGCCGCGGTATCTTCAGTCGTCATTAAGGTAGAGGATCGTGATGTTAAAATCTTATCCAACATGGTTGTAGATTTGGCTTCCTATGTGGATTTTGAACCGAAAGAAGCCGGAGTTACAGAGATGGTCTACTATCCGGTATTATGTTCTATATTGGAAGAGCATACGGATGAGGCTGAGTTGAAAATTGCACTGAGAAAGAACTTGCACGAGTTAGTGCCGATGCATATTACGAAAGAAGATATTATGGCCTCCATTAATTATAATATTAACTTAGAATATGGCATTGGGAATACTGACGATATCGACCACTTAGGAAACCGTAGAATTCGTGCGGTCGGAGAGCTCCTTCAAAATCAATACCGGATCGGGCTTTCCAGAATGGAGCGTGTTGTCCGTGAAAGAATGACAACACAGGATTTAGAAGGGATTTCGCCACAGTCTTTGATTAATATTAAACCAGTAACGGCTGCTGTTAAGGAATTTTTCGGAAGTTCACAGCTGTCTCAGTTTATGGATCAGAATAATCCGCTTTCAGAATTGACCCATAAAAGGCGTCTTTCGGCATTGGGACCAGGCGGGCTTTCCAGAGAAAGAGCCGGTTTTGAAGTCCGTGACGTGCATTACTCGCATTATGGCCGGATGTGCCCTATTGAGACGCCTGAAGGTCCCAATATCGGCTTGATTAACTCTCTTGCATCTTATGCAAGGATTAACCAGTATGGCTTTATTGAAGCTCCTTACAGAATTATTGATAAAACGGATCCTGGTAATCCAAGGGTTACGGAAGAAGTTATTTATATTACTGCTGATGAAGAGGATAATTACACGGTTGCCCAGGCCAATGAACCTCTTGATGATAATGGATATTTTATCAATAAGAATATATCTGGGCGTTATCATGAATTGACTTCAGAATTTCCAAGGTCGAGAGTTGATTTAATGGATGTATCACCTAAGATGGTGTTTTCTGTTGCAACATCAATGATTCCGTTCCTTGAAAATGATGACGCCAACCGTGCATTGATGGGTTCCAACATGCAGCGTCAGGCGGTTCCGTTGATGCTTACAGAATCACCAATTGTAGGAACAGGGATGGAGGCAAAAGCGGCGGTCGATTCAGGCGTCTGTGTTGTTGCCAGGCGTAGTGGTATCGTTGAGAAGTCCGCTGCCAATGAAATCGTTGTAAAAACAGAGGATGGAACAAAAGATAGATATAAATTACAGAAATTTATCGGAAGTAACCAGGGAGCCTGCTATAACCAGCGCCCGGTGGTGTTTAAAGGCGCCAAAGTTAAAGCAGGAGATGTATTGGCTGACGGTCCTTCAACAAGCCAGGGAGAGATTGCATTGGGAAAGAATCCTCTGATTGGCTTTATGACATGGGAAGGCTATAATTTCGAGGATGCCGTACTTTTGAGTGAACGGCTTGTCCAGGAAGATGTTTATACGTCTATTCACATTGCTGAATATGAAGCTGAAGCCAGGGATACAAAGCTGGGACCGGAAGAAATAACCCGTGACGTTCCGGGGGTTGGTGATGAAGCGTTAAAGAACCTGGATGAGCGGGGCATCATCAGAGTTGGTGCCGAAGTACGTGCAGGAGATATTCTTGTCGGCAAGGTCACACCAAAGGGCGAAACAGAATTAACCGCAGAGGAGCGGCTGTTACGGGCTATTTTTGGTGAAAAGGCCCGTGAAGTCAGAGATACTTCCTTAAAAGTCCCTCATGGAGATTATGGTATTATTTTAGATACCAGGGTATTTACGAGGGAAAATGGTGATGAATTATCACCAGGTGTCAATCAATCTGTTCGTGTTTATATAGCTCAAAAGAGAAAGATATCTGTGGGTGATAAGATGGCTGGGCGTCATGGTAATAAGGGTGTTGTTTCCCGCATTTTACCGGCGGAGGATATGCCGTTTTTACCTAATGGAAGACCCCTTGATATTGTCTTAAATCCGCTTGGCGTTCCTTCCCGTATGAATATCGGCCAGGTTCTTGAAGTCCATTTGGGACTGGCAGCCAAAGCATTAGGGTTTAAGGTAGAGACGCCGGTTTTTGATGGTGCTGATGAAGATGATATCATGGATACGCTGGAATTAGCCAGCGATTATGTCAATAGCGATTTTAATGAATTTAGCACAAAGTGGGGAGATAAGCTAAACCCATCTCTGCTGGAATATTTAGATGACAATAAGCAATATAAAGCAGAGTGGCAGGGCGTGCCTATCAGCCGGACAGGTAAGGTGAGATTGCGTGACGGCAGGACGGGAGAAGAATTCGACAGCCCGGTAACGGTCGGTTATATGCATTATCTGAAACTCCATCACTTGGTCGATGATAAGATTCATGCACGTTCTACCGGACCGTATTCTTTAGTGACACAGCAGCCGTTAGGCGGTAAGGCACAATTTGGCGGACAGAGATTTGGTGAGATGGAGGTCTGGGCTCTGGAAGCCTATGGCGCATCCTATACACTTCAGGAGATATTAACATTTAAATCCGATGATGTAACCGGGCGAGTCAAGACATATGAAGCAATTATTAAAGGTGAGAATATTACAGAACCGGGTATTCCAGAGTCATTTAAGGTACTTCTTAAGGAATTACAATCCCTTGCACTTGATGTACGTGTTCTCAGAGATGACCAATCTGAAGTGGAAATCGGAGAAAACTATGATTATGGCGATGAAGAGTTGGCCACATTTATGGAGGATTCTCAGCCTTTAGCTTACGATGGCGAGTCATTGGGCGAGTATGGATACAAAGAGCAAGTCCTTGAGTCCGATGAGTTGGTCGATGTGGAAGATTCAGAAACTGAAGATGACGAAGAAGATTTTGATTTTTTTGACAAAGATTCCGACATAGACTAAAGAAAGGAGTACCGTTTGATGCCTGAGTTAAATAGTGGTGAAACATATCAACCGATGTCATTTGATGCCATCAAGATTGGTCTGGCTTCATCTGAAAAAATAAGAGAGTGGTCCAGAGGAGAAGTTAAGAAGCCTGAGACAATTAATTATAGAACGCTGAAACCGGAAAAAGACGGTTTGTTTTGTGAAAGGATTTTCGGTCCCAGCAAGGATTGGGAGTGCCATTGCGGCAAATATAAAAAGATTCGCTATAAAGGTGTTATCTGTGACCGCTGTGGCGTTGAAGTTACAAAGGCAAATGTAAGAAGAGAGAGAATGGGACACATTGAACTGGCAGCGCCGGTATCCCATATCTGGTATTTTAAGGGGATTCCAAGCCGCCTGGGACTTATCCTGGATATGTCTCCAAGAAATCTTGAAAAAGTTCTTTACTTTGCATCTTACGTTGTTTTAGATAAAGGTGACAGTGATTTACAATATAAACAAGTTATATCAGAAAAAGAATTTCGTGATGCCTACGACAAGTATGGAAATGCTTTTCGTGTCGGCATGGGTGCTGAATCAGTTCAGGAATTACTAAGAGGCATTGATTTAGATAAAGAAGCGGTTGAGCTTAAAAAAGGACTTAAAGATTCATCAGGCCAGAAGAGAGCCAGGATCATCAAGCGTTTGGAGGTTGTAGAAGCTTTCAGGGGTTCAGGAAACCGTCCGGAATGGATGATTTTAAATGTCATTCCTGTCATCCCGCCGGATATCCGTCCGATGGTCCAGTTAGACGGCGGACGTTTTGCAACCTCAGATTTAAATGATTTATACCGCCGAATTATCAACCGCAACAATCGCTTGAAAAGATTATTGGAGTTGGGTGCGCCTGACATTATTGTCAGAAATGAAAAAAGAATGCTTCAGGAGGCCGTTGATGCCTTGATTGATAACGGTCGCCGTGGCAGGCCTGTTACAGGTCCCGGAAACAGAGCATTAAAATCATTATCAGATATGTTAAAAGGTAAGCAGGGACGTTTCCGTCAGAATCTGCTTGGTAAGCGTGTAGACTATTCAGGACGTTCTGTTATTGTCGTAGGACCGGAGTTAAAGATTTACCAGTGCGGCCTTCCGAAGGAAATGGCTATTGAATTGTTTAAGCCCTTTGTTATGAAAGAGCTGGTGAGCAGCGGGCAGGCCCATAATATTAAATCGGCCAAGAAGATGGTTGAACGTCTGCAGACGGAAGTATGGGATGTTTTGGAAGATGTTATTAAGGAACATCCGGTAATGCTCAACCGTGCACCGACGCTCCACAGGCTTGGTATCCAGGCATTTGAGCCGGTACTTGTAGAAGGTAAGGCCATTAAGCTTCATCCTTTAGTATGTACGGCTTATAATGCCGACTTCGATGGTGACCAGATGGCTGTCCATGTACCGCTGTTTGTGGAAGCCCAGGCAGAATGCCGTTTCCTTTTATTATCGCCAAATAATCTTTTAAAACCTTCAGATGGTGCGCCGGTTGCCGTTCCTTCGCAGGATATGGTTCTTGGAATTTATTATCTGACTCTGGAAAAACCGGGAGATTTAGGTGAAGGGAAGTTCTTTAAGAATGTCAGCGAAGCGATTTTGGCTTATGAGAATAAATCGATTACACTCCATGCACGGATTAAAGTCCGTAAAGAAGGCCTAGTTGATGGTATGAAGGCACAAAAGATGATTGAGACTACTTTGGGCCGTTTGCTTTTCAATGAAATTATACCTCAGGATTTAGGCTTTGTAGACCGTACGGTTCCAGATAATATTTTGCGTCCGGAAGTTGATTTCCTAGTTGGAAAGAAACAATTGAAACAGGTTATTGATAAATGTATCAATACTCATGGTGCTACAAAGACAGCTGAAGTGCTTGACAGTATCAAAGCAATGGGCTATAAATACTCCACTCAGAGTGCCATAACTGTATCTGTTTCAGATATGACCGTACCGGAGGCTAAGAGGAATGTTCTTGATGAGACGGAAAAGACCATTAGTACAATCACCAATAATTACCGCCGTGGACTTGTGACAGAGGAAGAACGTTATAAAGCTGTTATTGATTCATGGAAGCAGGCAGATGATAAGATAACGGATGCCTTGCTTACTGGCCTTGATAAGTATAATAATATTTATATGATGGCTGACTCCGGAGCCCGTGGTTCCAATCAGCAGATTAAACAGCTGGCAGGTATGCGTGGGCTTATGGCTGATACTACCGGCCGGACTATAGAACTGCCAATTAAGTCTAACTTCCGTGAAGGGCTTGACGTTTTGGAATACTTTATTTCTGCTCATGGTGCCCGTAAAGGCCTTTCTGATACGGCTCTACGTACAGCCGATTCAGGATATCTGACCCGTCGCCTTGTTGATGTGTCCCAGGACTTGATTATCAGGGAAGTAGACTGCTGTGAAGGCGGTGAGGCCTCGGGTATGTGGATTGAAGCATTTATGGATGGTAAGGAAGAGATTGAGACTCTGGAAGAGCGGATGACCGGAAGATATGCAGCCGAAGATATTGTTGATCCCAAAACCGGAGAGGTTCTTGTCAAGGCAAACCAAATGGTTACGCCAAGACGTGCTGCAAGGGTTGGAAAAACCAATGTGACGAAAGTTAAAATTCGTACCGTACTCTCCTGTAGATCTCACATCGGTGTATGCGCAAAATGTTATGGTGCTAACATGGCAACAGGGCAGGCTGTGCAGGTTGGTGAAGCTGTTGGTATTATTGCAGCCCAGTCTATTGGTGAACCTGGAACTCAGCTGACGATGCGTACATTCCATACGGGTGGTGTTGCCGGTGATGATATTACTCAGGGCCTTCCAAGGGTTGAAGAGTTGTTCGAAGCAAGAAAGCCAAAAGGACTGGCTATTATCGCAGAGTTTGGCGGTGAGGTTTCGATAAGGGATACGAAGAAAAAACGTGAGGTTGTCATTTCCAATTCTGAAACCGGTGAAGCAAAAGCTTATTTAATTCCTTATGGTTCACGCATTAAAGTACAAGATGGGCAGATTCTTGAAGCCGGGGATGAATTAACAGAGGGTAGTATTAATCCTCACGACCTATTAAAGATTAAAGGTGTCCGGGCTGTTCAGGATTATATGATTCAGGAAGTTCAAAGAGTCTACCGCCTGCAGGGTGTTGAAATTAATGATAAACATGTTGAGGTTATCGTTCGTCAGATGCTTAAAAAGGTCCGTATAGAGAATAGCGGAGATACAGACTATCTTCCGGGGACGCTGGTTGATGTTCTTGACTTTAATGAAATTAATGATAATCTTGAAGATCAAGGAAGTGATCCGGCAGAAGGAACACAGGTAATGCTGGGTATAACAAAGGCTTCCCTGGCGACAAATTCGTTCTTGTCGGCAGCATCTTTCCAGGAAACGACCAAAGTTCTTACGGAGGCGGCGATAAAAGGTAAAGTGGATCCTTTGATTGGCTTAAAAGAAAATGTTCTGATTGGCAAGCTGATACCAGCAGGAACAGGCATGAAGCGTTATAGGAATGTTTTGCTTGATACAGAGATAATGAATCGACAGGATGATATGATATTGGTTGATGACTCTGATGAATTAGAGGAATCTGAAAATGTGATGGCCACTATGGCGGAATAGGGAGAAGTTTATGATGAGAAGAGAGCCTGAATTTTATGTTTGCAAACACTGTGGTAATATTATTGGATTAATTAACAATGCCGGCGTCCCATTAGTTTGTTGTGGAGAGAAAATGTCCATGCTTGATCCAAACACATCTGACGGAGCAACTGAAAAGCATTTACCGGTAATTACTACCACCGACAGCGCTGATGATGGCAGCAGCAAGGTTAAAGTGCACATAAGCACGGTTGATCATCCGATGGTTAAAGAACACCATATTGAGTGGGTATATTTGTTTACCAAGGAAGGCGGGCAGCGGAAGGAACTTGAGGTTGGTGGAGAACCCGAAGTCACCTTTGCATTGACGGAATCTGATGACGTTATTGCCGCATATGCATACTGCAATCTTCATGGCCTGTGGAAAACAAAAGCTTAAGTATTGTGTACTGGAAAAAATAGATAGTTAAACGAAAGTTTGAACTGCGGATTAAATTCCGCAGTTTTTTTTATGTTGCAGATATCTCACAACATTAGGAGCAGAGATCTATCCAGAATAAAACTCATAGACATTTAATAAAACTTATAGACATTTAATAAAACTTATGATAAAATTTTTGAGAAGTAAATACTATTAATTAACTACAGTATAAGATTAATAATACCAGTAAGTAATGGGTATTATTAATAGATAAAGAGGGAGTGAACTATGCAGTATAAGAAAAGCACACAAGGTAAGAAACGAATCATTTCCACAAGCCTTGCCATAGGGTTTATCTGCATTATGTTAATTAGGGTAAATGTACTTGGCGGCGAGAACCCTGAGAACATTGGTAATAACGTGATTACAGATTTTGATAAGCCGAAAACGGAAGTATCTGTCAGCATTGGCACGGATAAAGCAAATATTCCCCTGCCTGAAAAACTCACGGCCACATTGAAAAGTCAGGAAAAGGCTGAAGTCGCGGTAACATGGGATGATGGCGGACGCTACGATAAAGATACGGCGGGAGTATATACATTTACCGCTGATATTGGAAGCTTTTCTTACGCCAAGGAAAGACCGGTTGCTGTTGTAACAGTGAATCCTAACACGGAGCCGGGGCAGCAGGAGCAAAAAGAAGACCCTATTGTTCCGGTACCGTTCACTGCAGGCCAGACACCTGTAATTGATTCCACAATACTGCCGAACAAAGCAAATACAGTGGCTGTCATTAACGAAGCGGATAGTGTGCAGACTGGCTATGCATCCTTAGAAGCAGCAATGCAGGCAATCGGGACGAATTCTGGGAGCTACACGGTTGTCTTTGTCCAGGGCTATTCCTTAACTACTGCGGACAAGAAAGCAGTAGCGGAAAATGGTGGAAATGTTCAGCTTACTATTACAAGTACATATAAGGACAATTCCAATGCATCAATTACCAGAGATATCAACAGTTTGGCAGCTGACACCTGGATATGTAACAGCGATACCACGTTTAAAGATATAAGCTTAAGCTCTTATTTGAATATTTATGGAAATTGCCATAAGCTGGTTATAGGAGCCGGCGTTACTTGCGCTAGCTCTAACGGTAACATTTATGGCGGCGGGAGCGCAGGCATGACCGGAAATACCGATGTAACGATATTAAGCGGGGTATGGAGTTCAGTAAAATCCGGCGGTTTAGCCGGTACGATGAACGGCAGCGCAGCAATAAATATTGGAGGAACAGCGGTGATAACCGGCCAGATATCAGCTGCAGCGAATGTGGCAGGCAAGGTGACGGTAAACGTAGACGGTACCGGCGGAGCAATAGTGCAGTCTTTTTCTGAAAATACAGCAGCAGGTGAATACAAGATCAATTTAAACAATGCAAAGATTAAGGGTAACCTATCTCTGGGCAACGCAAATCTTAATATATCTGGTGGGTGTACCGTGGGTAATACCATAGCGGCGGGCACTACAGCTGGAATCACGATCAAGCTAAGCGACGGCGCAAGCCTTAGCAACGGAACCTCCGGCTCCTTTGATTGCCCTAAAGGAAAACTCGTTTTCGGTGCGCTCAGCAAGCTGACCTGCAACGGAGGGACGAATAGGATTGGTCATATTGTCATTGAAGGAGACGGCGCACAGCTTTATGTTAAGAAGGGGTACGCCATGACTGTTTCCGGTACATTTACAGGAAAAAACAAATTAAACGTTGACTTCATAAATGATAAAACGCCTGAACCATTCGATAAGCTGCTCACATTTAGCACCAAGACAAATGCAAATAAGAACCACTATGCGTATCCAAGAACCAATGGATATGACGGCATCGTCACGGTTGATGGGCATGTGGTATATTTTGATTTTGTACCGCCAAAGGGCTATGTATATGATTGGTATGGCACTGAATCTCTTTATGTGGGTGGGCATAACATAGACCCGAACGTTGATGATCTCAAATGTCAGTTTGGGCTGAGTACCGGTATGGATCAAAAGGCATTCCGACTGATGCCTGGTCAGCTCACGGCAAAGATCAAAGGCTATAAGAAAGGGAAAGCTTTTTCAAATTATTATAGAGGTAAAGAACCGGATTTCGGGTATACGATAAAAGTTGGATCTGTTGTTTACTATTTAGTCATCAACGGTTCTGAAAATCAGACTGATGCTAAAGGTAATGTTTTCAGGGGCTATAAAAAGTCTGCCGATGGCAGTCGTCTTGACCTCGTGTTTTATTTAGGGAGGGAGGTTGGCATCGTTTATCTGCATCTGACGATAAATCCCGGATCGTTAGTCATGTCGGAAAGCTGGGATTATATCAATTTGTCAAGCGGCACACAGAATATAGTCATGTCTCACGGCGGTGATATAACCTTTGCCGGAAATGACAATTCATATTGTATTTCAAGCAGGGGTCAGGATATGGCTTTCGCATTCCAGTCTTCATCAGAACCTGTCATGTTTATGTGGGTGGATCAGCCTACAACGGCGAATCCGGCGGCGGCAGGCAAATATAATAAAATCTCCCAAGCGGTACGTACCGGCACCCCATTTGCGGATACCATTCCAAAAACTGTGGATTCAGGGGGTTTCATAGATACCGAAATGGGCATCCAGTGGCAGTATAAAGTTGCTGCGCAAGCTACACAGAGCACCTCCGGAGGCACGGCTTTTGGCAAGCTGGGCGGTTTACAGATCACAGGTAAGGATGTCACCTTTGTAAACCCCGATAAGGAGGATACCAGCAAGGCTGTTTCGCATGGCATTATAAATTTTTCAAAATCAAAAATAACGATCAGTAAAGGTGATTGGAGCATTGAAGGACTGCCTGCCGGAATCACGGTAACAAAAATTTCTGATCCCGTAACTATTCCAGCAAGTGGTACAGCAAAATTTGAGATTACATATTCTGTAAGCCATTCGATCCCTCCCAGAAATTATCCGGTTAAGTTTACGTTTACGAAAGAAGGGAAAAAATATACCTTTACAGATAATATTACGGTAAAACGTGATGAAGTGAAGATAAATGCGACAGTAAAAAATGAGGACAATACGGAAAATACGGCGGCAATATCTGGTATTACAGTGGCTGCCACGTATCCTGTCACCAGTGGGGCAATCTATAAGTACTATGACGGCAGGCTTAGCTGGACGCTTAATTCCACAGATTATGAAATTAAGAAGATTACAGTGGGAGGGACGGAGCTTACCTCAGCAGAACTGAACTTGGCGAAGGCAAATAACTATCTGACATATGCTCAAATGACAGAGGACAAAGCTGTTGTTATCTATGTCGGAGAGCCTTCAAAGGAACCGACAAACAAAGCTGCCGTATCAAAAACCGCAGCCGGAGGTTCGGCAGGCAGAGCCTTTGCATTTACCATAACAGTGCATGATAAAGGGGGGGCGGTCTTGACGGAAGGAACAGAATTAAACTGCAAGGGCGGTATTATCACCGGTTCAGGAGCAACAGCGCCGACTACGACAAGACTCATCCTTGATGCAAATGGCCAGGCCAAATTCAACTTGGGAAACGGGCAGGCACTTGAAATAATGGGCATTCCTGCGGAAGGTAAGATACGGGTGGCTGAGACGGCGGTAACCGGCTATGAGGCTGCTCACACGGTTGATGGTAAGGCATCTGCAGCGGCGGATCAAAAAGACACCGGCCTGCTTGATATGGGAAGTATGGACAGGCGTATCGCATTTTATAATACCCACTTAGACGACCTTACGGTGAGCAAGGCCGTTGAAGGTGAGTTTGGTGATAAGACGAAGGCGTTTAGCTTCAACATTTCAATCAAGGATAAGGCTGGAGGCAATGTAACGAAAACCTTTGTCTGCGATGGCGGGGTTCTTACCGGCAGTGCATATACAGGCGTGACGGCGCCGGCAAGCGGAATACTTAGTATCTCAAATGGTGTTGGCAGCTTCACGTTGAAGCACGGTCAGTCGATAACCATCAGGCATCTGGATCCGAGTTATAAAATCCAGGTTACAGAAGCAGACCCTGGTACTTCCTATACTACAAAATATATAAAAGACGGAGCCGGGGCGGACGGCAGGGCAGTCAGGGAGTTCACCCTCGGAGGAAAGAATGCAGTCATAAACTATACAAACACCAGAGCCCTGGTTCCGGCTACCGGAATTCAGGAGGGCAGCCATAGTTGGATTCCCGTATTGGGAGTAGCGCTTGTAGGGTGTGTAATATTAGGATTTGTGGCGTATCGTCACGGAAAGGCAAGATAATATGCCCAGAAAGAGCAACAGAGTGCCGGTTGAAGACATGAGACAGGTGAAGCGAGACACAACCCTGCTGCAGGACATCCTGTATTTATTATTGAAGATTACAGCCATTATCGGGGTGCTGATGTTAATTTTTACTTTCATGTTTGGAATCTATAGAAACCGGGATGCCTCCATGCAGCCGGCAGTAAAGGAAGGCGATCTGACTGTTTTCTACAGATTGGATAAATCCTATAACGCAGGCGACTGTGTCGTGGTGGAATACGAAGGAAAAAAACAGATCCGAAGGATAACCGCTGTTGCCGGTGATACGGTCGATCTATCGGAAGACGGGCTGGTCATTAATGGAGAGCCACAGCTGGAGATAGGAATTTATGAAGATACGAACCGTTATGCAGCGGGAATAGGGTTCCCTGTTGTGGTAGGTGAGGGGGAAATATTTGTTCTTGGAGACAGCCGGAAGGATGCCACGGACAGCCGCATCTATGGCTGTGTTTCGGTTAACGATACACTGGGGAAAGTCATAACGATTATTCGGCGAAGGGAGATATGAACATGCCCAGTTAGATTCAGCTGGATATGCTTATTTATAAAAAACACTAAAACCTTTAAAAAAATGGAGGAGATTAAAATGAAGGAATTGAGATTAAAAAAACTCATGACAGGTTTCTTGATCGGCACAATGGCCTTAGTCTTATGCTTGTGTACCGCAGCGGCAGTATTTGCCGGGAATGAAACATTGCCAAAGGGAACAGCTGAGAAACCGGCGGGAGCGGCGATTACGAAGGTGCTTCAGATGCCGCAGGGTACAGCAACACCAAACGCAGCTTTTACTTTTAACATTCAGAAGCTAAGCGTAGATGGGGATACCTCTGCGGAGGTTCTTAATAAGATGCCGAAGCTGGAAGGCAGTATATCGGTGGCTGCCGACTCTATCAGCACATTGGATGGAGACAAAAAGATCGTAACAAAGAATACGGGTAATCTTCTGGCAGGAAAGAGCTGGCCTCATGCCGGGGAATATGTCTATCAAATAACAGAAACGGCAAATACTTATACAATTGCAGATTCCAATAAGGAATCGCTTGTATATTCCCAGAGTGAGTATAAACTGCATGTTTATATCGCGGAAGCAGCTAGTGGAGCTTTATATGTAAAGTCCGCAGGTGCAGTCATTGTCAAAAATCAAAACGGCAAAGCTGAAGGAGACGGAGGGAAGGTAGATCCATCTGTGCCAACTGAAGTGACGGAAGGCAACAGCCTTAAGTTTGTCAATACGTATGCCAATACGGCTGGTTCCGGAGAAGCTCCGGATCCGGACAAGCAGTCTGCTGCAGTCAGCAAAGCGGTAACCGGCGAACTAGCAAGCAAAACAAAATACTTCCCATTTGAAGTAACTATTAGTAATAATTCTTTGATATCTAAAGCTTCTTATAAAGCATATATCTGTACATTAAACCGAAGCAGCTATCAAAAAGTGTCAAAAGCAGAAGCCAATAACCAATATGATGACGGCAAGGACTTTGTGACTTTTACAGTCGGAATGAAGAAAGATATCACTCTGAAGCACGGTCAGTATCTGGTATTTATGGATTGTCCGAAAGGGACTGTTTATAACGCAAATGAAAAAGCGGTACCGGGATATAAGGCAGCGGTACATATTGTTACTGGGGGAACGGCAATAAGCCCTGACCCGAGTAATACTGCAGCAAACACCGCCTTATCAACAGGTGAGAGGGTTATCACAGCAGGCGGTGCCAACACCGCAGCCTTCACGAATACTTATGCAACAACGGTTCCTACAGGAATTATCATAGACAATCTCCCGTTTATTGCCATGATCCTGATTGCTATCGGGGCATTCATTGTTTTTATCGTTGGCAAAAGACGCAAGAGGGCACGTTAGAACATCAGGATTTTTATATGAACAACGGATCAGCGAAATATACTATTGGAAAGAAAGTGGTTCAGATGATAGACGGCGCCGTGAATTTCACGGTGCTGCTCATCTTTCTTATTCTGTTTCTTTATGGAGGCTTTGCACTATGGGATTCGAATCAAATTTATCAAGCGGCAGATGCGGCCCAATATGAAAAATATAAACCGTCAGAAGAAGACAGCTTATCGTTTGAAGGACTAAAAAGCCTGAATAAGGAAGTGATTGGATGGATTTCAGTATATGGAACGAAGATTGATTATCCTGTGGTTCAGGCAGATAATAATGAGAAATATATCAATACAAATGTCAAAGGGGAATATTCCTTGTCCGGGAGTATCTTTCTGGATTATCACAACAAAAATGATTTTACAGATTTTAACAGTATTTTATATGGTCATCATATGGATAGAAGCGCCATGTTTGGTGATATTGAAAAATTCAAGGAAAAGGACTTTTTTGGCAGCCGCAGATATGGAAATCTCTTTGTGAACGGGCACAATTACGGAGTGGAGCTTTTCGCATTCCTTGAAGTGGATGCCTATGACAGTGAAGTCTATGCACCGGGAATCGAAGGCCATGAGGCAAGACAGGAGTATCTTGACAGGCTGCTTGTGAAGTCCACTCATAAAAGAGATATCGGTATAGGGACAATGGAACGCATCGTACTGCTAAGCACATGTACCTCGGATATTACGAATGGAAGACAGATTTTGGCAGGGAGGATTACGGATACCACATATCCGGATACGTTTAAGGCTCGGAAGGCAGATCCTGTGGAGAGAAGGGTAGACAGCCAGTCATGGGATGAATTCTTAAGGAACATTCCTGCCTGGTCATGGCTATTGACAGGAGCGCTCCTGATACTGATTGCAGTGGCCGTTTGTACCAATAGAAGAAAGAAACATTCCAACATAAGGAAAACAAGGAAGAAAAGAGGTGAGAATGCGGATGATTCAAAAGGTAAGAAATTCTAAAAGGCATTTGGCATTCCTTGTGCTCATGGCATTTACCCTGATGACAGCAGTCATCCCTGTACACGCAGAGGAAACGGCATCTTTAAGACTTCTGGTTAATCAGAAATTCTGCGTATCCGGCAGCACCTTCCTTGATGAGGGTGGCATATTTGCTTATATGTTGAGCGCAGTGACCGCAGAGACACCCATGCCGGCCGGCAGCACACAGGAAGGGTACCGATTTTCATTGAAGGAAAATCAGAGTGTGGAAATAGGACCAATAACATATTCCCAGACAGGGATTTACGAGTACCGGCTGGAGCTGGTGGCCGGCAGTGAAAAAAAAGGATATACCAACGATGTAAAAGTGTATTTTATTACAGTCTATGTAAAGAATACCGAAAAATGTGGTCTTGTGACAGAAGTGATTGCTAAAAATATGGCTGGGGATAAGGTGGGAAGCCTGGATTTTGAGCATACTTACCTGCCTTTAGCCAGTGATCCGGCTAATATGGCGGATCCATTGGTGAAGAAAACGGTATCCGGATGTCCATCCGGCAAAGGAATCTTTAAATTCGCCCTTACGGCAGAGGAAAAGGGCAGCCCCATGCCGGAAGGAAGCACTGATGGAAAGAAGCTTATAACCATCGAGGGGGAAGGCGAATCGGAATTCGGGGTCTGGTCTTATACAAGCCCGGGGATTTATCATTATACGGTATCGGAAGAAAATACCGGTGAGGCAGGATATACATATGACAGTACAGTTTATATTATTACTGATGTCGTAGAGGATGAAGATGGTCAGCTTATTGTTACAAGGTCAATAACTAGTAGTGAGAAAAAACAGGTAGATACCTGTGCGTTTAGGAATCAGTATTCTCAAAAAGGTTTTGGCACGGGCGGGAGCGATGGGGGTTATACCTCTAGTGTTAAAACAGGTGACAGCTCAAATATTGTCTTTTGGGTTACACTCCTCGCCATTGCAGTGATATGTGTTCTTGTTGTAGTGACAGCGAAAGGAATATGGAGTAGTCAATTGCTTGTGTCTTCTAAGTTTAGAAATAATAAAAAAGAGAAATACTAAACTTAAGGTGATAAAATACGGCACGTAGTATGAATGATTTTTTTAAAATGTTATATACTGTAATCACATATGGCAAATCATAGTAAAAGGTCGTTCAGAGAACAAGAAGACATCAAGATAGTATGCATGGAACTGTACTACAATATAGAAAAACACTGAAAAAGCGATTGACAAGCCTTTCAAGACTTGTTATAATTTTCAAGTGTGTACTGACAGACATTTTTTTCTGTACGCAAACCGTAGAAGATTATTTCACACGGCAACCATCAATCTTAAATCACAGGAGGTGAAAATAATGCCAACATTTAACCAGTTAGTAAGAAAAGGAAGACAAACTGTAGAAAAGAAATCCACTGCACCGGCGCTTCAAAAAAGCTACAACTCTTTGCACAAAAAGTCAAACGATTTATCATCGCCACAAAAGAGAGGTGTGTGTACTGCAGTTAAAACAGCAACTCCTAAGAAACCTAACTCAGCTCTTAGAAAAATTGCCAGAGTCCGTTTGTCTAACGGGATCGAAGTAACAGGCTACATTCCAGGTGAAGGGCACAACCTTCAGGAACATAGTGTGGTACTTGTCCGCGGCGGCAGGGTAAAGGATTTACCAGGTACAAGATACCATATCGTTAGAGGTACCCTTGATACTGCAGGTGTAGCTAAGAGACGGCAGGCACGTTCTAAATACGGTGCTAAGAGACCTAAGGATGCTAAGTAAAAGTTTTCATTGATACTATTGCGACGAATGTAGCATTATTTACCAAAGTAACGATGTGTTGCAGGTTTATATAAGTGTAATTCGAGCGCGAACACAAGTATGTGAGTACCTATGATCTAATTGATTATTAAGGAGGGAAGAAACGTGCCAAGAAAAGGACATACCCAAAAGAGAGATGTATTAGCGGATCCTATCTACAACAATAAAGTTGTAACTAAGCTTATCAATAACATTATGTTAGATGGTAAGAGAGGTATCGCCCAGAAGATTGTATATGGGGCGTTTGACAAGGTTCAGGCGAAGACCGGCAAAGAGGCTGTCGAAGTATTTGAAGAAGCCATGAATAATATTATGCCGGTTCTTGAGGTTAAGGCAAGACGTATTGGTGGCGCGACATATCAGGTGCCAATCGAAGTCAGAACCGACAGAAGACAAGCATTGGCTTTAAGATGGCTGACATTGTATGCCCGCAAAAGAGGCGAAAAAACAATGGAAGAAAGATTGGCTAATGAACTTATGGATGCCGCCAATAATACAGGCGCATCTGTTAAAAAGAAAGAAGACATGCATAAAATGGCAGAAGCAAACAAAGCATTCGCCCACTATAGGTGGTAGTTATTAAAGAGGCTTTGTGAGTAAATTAAGGAGGAATTATCCTTGGCTGGAAGAGAATATCCATTAGAGAGAACAAGGAACATCGGTATTATGGCACACATCGATGCAGGTAAGACGACGCTTACTGAACGTATCCTGTATTATACCGGTGTAAACTATAAAATCGGTGATACTCATGAAGGAACTGCAACCATGGACTGGATGGAGCAGGAACAGGAAAGAGGTATCACAATCACTTCAGCAGCGACGACATGCCATTGGACTTTGCAAGAGAATTGTAAGAATCAACCAGGTGCCGAAGAATGCCGTATCAACATTATTGATACTCCTGGTCACGTTGACTTTACGGTTGAAGTTGAGCGTTCATTACGTGTACTGGATGGCGCTATTGGTGTTTTCTGTGCAAAGGGCGGTGTTGAGCCTCAGTCCGAGAATGTATGGCGTCAGGCTGATACGTATAATGTTCCCAGAATGGCATTCATTAATAAGATGGATATCCTGGGTGCAGATTTCTACAATGCTGTAGATATGATAAAAACCAGATTAGGTAAGAATGCGGTTCCCATTCAGTTACCAATCGGTAAGGAAGATGAATTTAAAGGAATCATTGACTTGTTTGAAATGAAGGCATACATTTATAACGATGAGAAGGGTGAAGACATTTCAGTTGTAGATATCCCTGGTGACATGAAGGATGATGCTGAATTATACCGTACAGATATGATTGAGAAAATCTGCGAACAAGATGATGACTTGATGATGATCTATTTAGAGGGTGAAGAGCCTTCTTCAGATGAGCTTAAAGCAGCTTTAAGAAAGGGAACCTGTGAATGTACAATCGTTCCGGTATGCTGCGGTACTGCTTATCGAAATAAAGGTGTTCAAAAGCTGCTTGATGCAGTTGTTGAATATATGCCTGCTCCAACAGATATTCCTGCCATTAAAGGTACGGATATTGATGGGAATGAAATCGAAAGGCATTCTTCAGATGAAGAACCATTTTCGGCATTAGCATTTAAGATTATGACAGACCCATTCGTAGGTAAGCTGGCATTCTTCAGGGTTTATTCCGGTTCAATGAACTCTGGCTCTTATGTGTTCAACTCTACAAAAGGTAAAAAGGAACGAGTTGGCCGTATCCTTCAGATGCATGCTAATAAGCGTGCAGAACTGAATAAAGTGTATGCCGGTGACATTGCTGCTGCGGTTGGCTTCAAGCTGACAACGACCGGTGATACTATATGTGACGAGCAGCATCCGGTTATCCTTGAGTCTATGGAATTCCCGGAACCGGTTATTGATGTGGCAATTGAGCCTAAGACAAAGGCCAGTCAGGGCAAGATGGGAGAAGCTTTGGCTAAGTTGGCTGAGGAAGATCCTACTTTCAGAGCTCATACGGATCATGAAACCGGCCAGGTTATTATTTCTGGTATGGGTGAACTTCATCTTGAAATTATTGTCGACAGACTGCTTCGCGAATTCAAGGTTGAAGCCAACGTTGGTGCACCTCAGGTTGCATATAAAGAAACCTTTACGAAGACTGTTGAAGTGGATAGTAAATATGCAAAACAATCCGGCGGCCGAGGACAATATGGTCATTGTAAAGTACGTTTCGAGCCGATGGATGCCAACGCGGAAGAAGTATTCAAGTTTGAATCATCAGTTGTGGGTGGTGCGATTCCTAAGGAATATATCCCGGCTATTGGTGAAGGTATCGAAGAAGCTGCTAAAGCAGGTATACTTGGTGGTTTCCCGGTACTTGGCATTAAGGCAACAGTTTATGATGGTTCTTACCATGAGGTCGATTCCAATGAAATGGCATTCCATATAGCAGGTTCTTTAGCATTTAAAGAAGCTATGCAAAAGGGTAGTTCCATTCTTCTGGAGCCGATTATGAAGGTTGAAGTAACAACACCTGAGGATTATATGGGTGATGTTATCGGTGACCTGAATTCACGCCGAGGCCGAATTGAAGGTATGGATGACATAGGCGGAGGTAAGATAATCAGAGGGTTTGTTCCGCTGTCCGAGATGTTCGGTTATTCAACAGATTTACGTTCAAGAACACAAGGCCGCGGTAATTACTCTATGTTCTTTGACAGATATGAACCGGTACCAAAGTCCGTATCAGAAAAAGTGCTTTCCACAAAGGATAAATAAGAATTTACACTTGAATATATGGAAAAAATGAAATATAATTGAATTTAACCAAAATAAAATTTAATGAATCTGCCCCGAAGGGCTATAATTAAGGAGGACGTTATAATGGCAAAAGCTAAGTTTGAAAGAAACAAACCACATTGTAATATTGGAACCATTGGTCATGTTGACCATGGTAAAACGACATTGACAGCTGCAATCACAAAGACTCTTCATCAAAGATTAGGAACCGGTGAAGCTGTAGCCTTCGAAAACATCGATAAGGCTCCCGAAGAAAGAGAAAGAGGTATCACTATCTCTACTGCTCACGTTGAGTATGAAACAAAGAACCGTCACTATGCACACGTTGACTGCCCAGGACATGCCGATTATGTAAAGAACATGATTACCGGTGCTGCTCAGATGGATGGCGCTATCCTTGTTGTTGCTGCAACTGATGGTGTTATGGCTCAGACAAGGGAGCATATCCTACTTTCACGTCAGGTTGGTGTTCCTTACGTTGTTGTATTCATGAACAAATGTGACATGGTAGATGACGAAGAATTATTAGAATTAGTAGAAATGGAAATCAGAGAATTACTTGACGAATATGAATTCCCAGGTGACGATACTCCAATCATCAGAGGTTCAGCTCTTAAAGCACTTGAAGATCCTTCAAGTGAATGGGGAGACAAGATTCTTGAATTAATGGATGCTGTTGATAGCTGGATTCCAGATCCTCAGAGAGAAACTGATAAACCTTTCTTAATGCCTGTAGAAGATGTATTCTCAATCACTGGACGTGGTACAGTTGCAACCGGCAGAGTTGAGCGTGGTACTTTGAAAGTTCAGGAAGAAGTTGAAATCGTTGGTGTTAAAGAAGAAACAAGAAAAGTTGTTTGTACCGGTATCGAAATGTTCAGAAAGCTTCTTGATGAAGCTTATGCTGGAGATAACATCGGCTGCTTACTTCGTGGTGTTCAAAGAGATGAAATCGAAAGAGGACAGGTTCTTGCAAAACCAGGTTCAGTAAAGCCTTTTAAGAAATTTACTGCTCAGGTTTACGTTTTAACTAAAGATGAAGGTGGACGTCATACGCCTTTCTTCAACAACTATAGACCACAGTTCTATTTCAGAACAACTGACATCACTGGTGTTATCAACCTTCCGGACGGTGTCGAGATGTGTATGCCTGGTGATAACGTAGAGATGACCATCGAACTTATCCATCCAATCGCTATGGAGCAAGGTTTAACTTTTGCTATTCGTGAAGGTGGACGTACCGTTGGTTCAGGACGTGTTGCTAGTATTATTGAGTAATTGATATTGTAGAATCACAATTTATGCCGCAATCCTTTGGTTTCAAGGGGTTGCGGTTTTTAAGCGCCAAAAAAGAATAGCGAAAATAAAGAGAACCTCTTGTCTAAAATGACATTGGGTAAGAGGCTCTGATTCTATTTTGATTCTACTTTTTAAATTATGTAGAAATAAAAGGGAATTTCTTTACTTGTCTTTTGCGGGTTCGATATATTCTCTGTCTCCACATTTTGGGCATTTTATAACTTTTCCATCAACAGCATTTTCAGAAAAAATCATTTTTAAGATAGATGGTTTCCAGCTATAACCACATTTTGGACATTCAAAATGTTCGTGCTTATAAAAATATCTATATCGAAAAGCAGCTAATAATATAGCTAATATTAAAACGATAATTGCAATAATTAAGATAATTTCCTGTGTTTTTCCCATAGTCTATTCACCTTTCAAATTTTTGATTATCTGTTGAACATCTGGATTTTACAAGTTAGCTTATATTAATATTCGGATTCGTTTTCTTCAATTCAGCCATAAACAATTCTTTGTCGACAATTGCAAGAATCATTTCTTGCCTACTACCTTTTATATGCAAGCGATCTAAAGATGCAGCGGTAGAAGATATGGGGCAATGTGTCTTTCGTATTTCCTTGATATCTGATATTTGCATGGAATTGGAAGAAAAATTAAATTTACGAATACTAAAGTAATGAATAAAACAATGATATTATCATTATCAAAAATCAATTCATAAAGTAAAAATATATTTGTTCCAATCAATATCAACCAATACCATAACGCTATTTTTCCTTTTATCTTCATATATGATATCTCCTTACAATTTCTTGTTTAGCAGCTAATTAAGACTTGTCTCCAATAGTTTTATGATTTAATTCATTTGTTAAAAATTGGTTAATCCTTTTTTGGTCCATAATTTTTTTCTAACAGTTCGTTACGCAATTTTAATCGAGTAGTATTATCTAATTCGTGGTATTCCTTCTTAGTTAAAGCCATTTCGGAAAAATGTTCAATTCTGTTACGTTTCCAAATATCAAATAATTCTTTGGTAGTCCAGTATGTTTCAAAAGAATTTCGGTTTTCCTCGAAAGAACCTAAGAGCTGGCACATGGAAGCGTTTTGTGGATGTTCTGAATCATTTCCATAAAACTTAATTGCTGTATACCAACGATTTTCTTCCGTTTCAATATCATTCGGCAAATGGTCATTAATCTCTAGCTCAAATCTTAACTCTTTAAATTCGTCAATCTGAAACAAGATATCTGCTATATCTCCAATAGAAGTAATTGATGTTTGCGAGGTACTTAAACCGAAAAGCCAATCTAAAGACATATGGTATTTTGTTGCAATCTCTACAAGTACGTCATTGGAAGGCATTGCATTTCCATTTTCATAGCTGGACAGTGTAGACTGTGTAATACCGATACTTTCGGCAAATTCTTTCTGATTTAAATTATTATTAGTTCGGAGCTCTTTGATTCTTTTTCCCAATATAGTGTTATTCATCTAATCATTCTCCTTTACATGTTTTCTAATTTACAGTATAGCATAAAAAATAAATATGGACAATATAAATATTTCGATAAATACTATTGACATAATGAATTAAATTTGCTATTATATTGACAAAATAAATATATATTGATATAAAAACTAAAAGGAGGAATGTTATGGACATAACAAATTATATGATGACTGTTGAAGATGTAGCGGTAGAGCTCGGCGTATCCCATGGACATGCTTACAAATTAATCAGGCAGCTCAATCAGGAATTATCAGAAGCAGGCTATATCACCATAGCAGGCAAAATACCAAGAACTTATTGGCAAACAAAGTTCTTTGGTTATAATCAGCAGACAAAATTGGTTTAAGGAAAGGGAGAGAAAATGCCGGCTTACAAGGATGAGAAAAAAGGAACCTGGTACACGATGTTTTATTATGTTGACTGGATGGGCAATCATAGGAAAAAGTGCAGAAGAGGCTTCAAAACAAAACGTGAAGCAAAAGCATTTGAAGCAGAATTTAAACGCAGTGCCAATGGGGATATGGATATGACAATGGAACTTTTGTAGAGACATATTTCCGGGATAAGGAAGGTGAGCTAAAGGAGCGTTCTATAAAAAATAAGAAGTATATGATAGAAGCCCACATTATACCTTATTTCGGAAATATGAAACTGAATGAGATAACGCCTTCGGATATTATTAATTGGCAGAATGCAATCCGAGAAAAACAGTATTCCCAGACGTATATGAGGATGCTGCAAAATCAAATAACCGCATTGTTTACCCATGCACAAAAAATTTATAATCTGGGAAACAATCCATGCAAAAAAGTCAAGAAAATGGGTAAATCGGATGCGGATAAGTTGAATTTTTGGACGTATGAAGAATATGAGCAATTCATTAAGACAGTAGACAAGAAAAGCCACTACTATGTGATATTCGAGATATTGTTCTGGACAGGGTGCAGAGAAGGCGAGTTATTGGCTTTGACAAAAGATGATATTGATTTTAAAAACAATCAGATTCATATTTCAAAGACCTATTATCGTACAGGTGGAAAAGATATAGTTACAACTCCAAAAACAGAACAATCTGTCAGAACTCTTGAGATTCCGGAATTTTTAAAAGAGGAAATACAAGATTATTACAATCGGCTATATGACTATCCAACAGATAAAAGACTGTTTCCGATTGTAGCGGAGGCGGTACAGCACAAATTAAAACGCAATGTTGAAAAGGCGGGTGTAAAGAAAATAAGGGTGCATGATATTCGGCATAGCCACACGGCGTATCTGATTCATCAAGGAGTCCAGCCGCTGATTATCAAAGAAAGGTTAGGACATCGGGATATTAAGATAACGTTGAATACCTACGGACACTTATACCCAAATGAACAGAAAAATGTGGCGGCGATGTTAGACCACAGGAAAAAAGAAAATGCCCTTGCGGCAAACAAGAGCATTTCCAAGTAATAAAAGCAGAGCCTTCATTACTCAATCTAACAAATTAAGTATATCAAAGGCTCTGCTTAAGTAAATAAAAAAAAGGGAGGCAGAGAATTGAATTATAAATATTCATCAGGTAATGAGATTGTAGATGAAATGAATGCGTTAAATATATCAGGCAATATTATCCCGCAGAATTGGTATAAAACAATTTTGCATGATAATGGGAAACCGGATTTAGAAGCAATATGTCAATAATGTGCTTTTTATTGAATTAAATACGGAAAAATTGAAAGAATTAACTTACTCACAAACCCAGTATGTATCAGTATCACATTCTGATGTAAGACCTATTACAGTGGAAGGGGATAGGTCTATACAACAAAAAGTGGGAGGTACTGCCGTAGATTGTAGCACTAATACAAAGATTACAACAGAGATTAACAACAAAGATTATTCAATCTTATCTTATCAGGAAGAATTAGAAATATTCAAAAAGCAGATTGATTATGATGCGATACGATTGGATATGCCCTATCAGAAAGACCAACTGGATGAAATCGTCAACATTGCAGCAGAAGTTCTTACTACTACAAAAGAGACAATTCGTGTAAACAGAGAAGAACGTCCCGCCCCGGTTATAAAGGCGCAGTTCCGAAAATTAAATGCGGAGCATATCCGATTTGTATTTGACAGTCTGGATAACAGTACGACAGAGGTAAAGAATATCCGGGCGATGATGATTAAACACTGAATAGCATGAGGGAACAAGAGTGGATACGCCCAAATAATTTAGAAGAAGCAATGAAGCTGATAGCAAAGTCATGTAATTGGCATCAATAATTTTATGGTACTGTTACCAAAAAATATATATTGATAGCAGCTATGGCATCAAACAGTATACAAAGTGGTAGCAAATTGCCGAATATGCTATCAAGATTAAGTGATTATTATTGAAGGAGATAGCATTAGTAATGAGGTATTTGATGTCATAAGCCCTCGGCGTTTGAGAGCGAAATACACCCATCGCACAAACCTACGGTTTATGCGCTAGGTATATTTCGCCGTTGCAGGGGGCTTAGCCCGGATACGGGCATATATTCATAAGCGGTGCTGCTATCAGTACCATTCATGCAAAACAGAATGCAGTTATAAACTAGAGGCGGTACATGGCAAGACATTCTTTTATACAGATAGAGAAAATTAAAAATGTCAAAGGACGCATTAATTACAAAGCAGTCATGAAAGACAGGAAAATCTATATGCTGCTATGAATACGACTAATTTGGAATTTTGGACAAACCTTGCGAAAGAGAGCCAGACGGAATTTAGCAAAAGTGGTTCAGAGGGTACTTGTATTGAGGCAAGAGAGTTGATTATTGCTTTGCCGGAAGTTTATATACAATATGAACCTCAAAAGGTTTTGGAATTGTTTACAAACTCTTTCAAAGAAAAGCACGGTGTTGAATGTGTATCAGCTTTGCATCATAACCGAAAAAAGACAAATTATCATATCCATCTTATCTTTAGTGAACGAAAATTATTGGAGAAGCCACAAGTAAAAATAGCCACTAGAAATATGTTTTACAATGAACAGGGAAAGCATGTAAGAACAAAAAAGGAGATACTGAATGCTGAAAGTAATATTCGTGAGGGCTGTCGAGTTATTGCAAAGGGAGAAATATATGAGCAACGTTTATTTACGAATAAAGAGGCATATTTCAAGAGTGATAAATTTCTGGAAGATGAGAAGAAGCGGTATACAAAGTTAATCAATCGCTATATTAAAAATCCAGATGAAAGATTACAGGTATTTGATAAAAATAGCGTCTACCTGCCGACAAAAAAGATTGGGAAGAATAATCCGAAAACAGCAGAAATTCAAGCGGATAATGAAGTAAGAACACAATGGAATCAGACGGTAGATATGGCATTAATAGAAGGTCTGTCTGAACAAGAGGTTTTGAAAGTAAAGAAAGAGGAAATTTCTCAAAAGATATGGTCATCAATTCAAGCGAATGGGAAAATGCCAAGTTTATTCAGAAGGATTGTCCTCATGGCTAAAAGTGTATTGGAACGTGTTATACAGAAGTTTAAAATGCCGCCTAAGCCAATATTGATGGTTGATATTGAAGAATTTCAGCAGATGCAGCGGATTTATGATGAACTGCTCAAACAGATGAAAGCAATTAGGCATATAGAAAATCAAGAGTTGCCAGAACTGAAAAACAAATTGGAGGAACTGGGAGGTGTATTCAAAAGAAAAGAGCGTAAGATTGTTGAAATGAAAATTAGTGATGCAGAGAATCGTTTGATTAAGATGAAAGAGCAGTTGAGTGAAATTGTATTGAGATATGGCTATGAAAGCACGCAAGATTTTATTCAAATCTATCGCAAGTCAGAGGATATCGTCTTACAGTATCAGCAGGATTTAAAGGAATGGAAAGAACAGGCCTGTGGATTACCGCCGGAGAAAGTAAGTATACGAGAAAAGTTATGCCAATTTCAGAGTGAAAAGAAAATCATATGGCAGGAGCCACAAAAGAGAAATGGGCAGGAGAGAGGTGCTAGATAAATCATGAAGAATATTTTAGGATGTGAATATAATATAGATACCGATTATGTGAAGGTGGTTTATAAAGAGTGTGGGCAAAAGTGCGGTTTTTCTTGTGAAGATATTGGGCTTGAGAGCTGACAATCGTATGCTGGTTGAATTTCTGGATATGGTCAACCATATAATAGCGGATAAAACGATGGGAATATATTTCTTTGTTATAATGGTCTTCATTTTGCATTTTGTTTCAAATCTTGAAATAGGTTGTTTGAGAAATCGAATAATCTATTTTACTTTTTGGAACATGCGTTATATAATGTTACTAGTCATATTTAATAAATTATAGACCTAGAGTTCATATGGAGGAATATTATGGCGGTATCTTATAACAATCTATGGAAGCTATTGATAGACAGAAAAATGAACAAAAGTGAATTATGTAAAGTGATTAAAATCAGTAGTAGTACCATGGCAAAATTAACGAAAGAAGAAATGGTTGCAATGCCAGTATTAGAAAAAATATGTGCAGAATTAGACTGTAATATTGCAGATGTTATGGAATTTACGGAACTTGATAAAGTTAAAGCCAAACTCCATGCGGAGGTCTTTGAACGTGAGAATTGAAAACACAAAATTTGAAACATGTGATAAAGAAAAAATTTATTTAGGTAAACAAGTACTGAATTCACAAATCTTAGATGAAGTGCTAAGAAAAAAATTGATTAGACTAAAATAAAGGAGAATTAATATGAGCGACATTAAATTTGAAATCAAAGAAGAACTTGGAGTGGTATCAGAAAGCACAAAGGGATGGACTAAAGAATTGAATCTTATTTCATGGAACGGTGCTGCGCCCAAATATGATCTAAGGGATTGGGCGCCTAATCATGAAAAGATGGGCAAGGGAATCACGTTAAGCTCAGATGAAATACAAGCGTTACATAAACTATTAACAAAGATTAGCGAAGAATAGAACACAATAAGAGAAGTCTATGATGTCTTATTTGGAATAAGTGGATTAGGCTTTAATGAAGTTGAATTTACATCAGGAGGTAATAGAATGCGCAACATTGATATAAATATATTTGTAAACAGTTTTACAGTAAAACCAGATAAGAGCATGTCATTTCTCCTGGGAGCCGGGGCATCTATCTCATCGGGCATAGCATCAGGTGGACAAATGGTATGGGATTTTAAAAGAAGCTTATACTGTACGGCAAAAAATATAAGAACAACTAATTATCCGGATATGTCAAAAGAAAGTGTACAAAAAGAAATACAGGCATATTTTGATGGACAAGTAGGATTCCCCAAAATCTGGACACCAGAAGAGTATTCTTTTTATTTTGAAAAGTGCTATCCATCAAGAAGGAACAGAGAGTTCTACATACAACAAAGAGTAAGAGATATAATTCCTTCGTTGGGATATTTGTGCTTAGGAGAACTTGCAATTAATGAAAAAGTTGATTTTATATCAACGACAAATTTTGATGATTTAATATTGGCTGGTATTCATGCAACGAAGCCTAGTTTGTCAGTAAAAACAATTTCATCAGCAGTGGGCGATAGTGTAGGATTTTCGGTACATGATGGATTCCCTAATATAGTAAAATTACATGGTGATTATCTACTGGACAAACTGAAAAATACTACCGAAGAATTGCAAGATCTTGAACATAAAATTGCCGGTATATTAAAAGATGGAATAAAAGCAGGCGGTCTTATCGTTCTGGGATATGCTGGAAATGATAATTCTGTTATGACAGTATTGGATGAACTGATTTCATCTGGTGAAATTAAGCAAGGCATTTACTGGTGCCAGCCCAAAGGCGTCCCATTGAGTTATCAAGCGCAAGTGTTTATGGAAAAGGCATGTGCGTTGAATGAAGAGTCCGGAATCGTAGAAATTAATGACTTTGATGATCTTATGTACCAGCTATTTCTTACATTGAATGTTACCAATTCGTTTATTAACAGTCTCTGGAAACAAAGTGATAAGAAACAGACTATTCTATATAATAATATTGGGAAACATAATTCTGTTGCACTGACTAACGGATTATGCGCATTGGAATATCCTCGTAAATGTTATGTGTTTAGTTCAAGTATTTCTACATGGAAAGAATTAAGAGAAACAACAGATAGTACTTGTGTTGCTGCGTTGTCAAAAGGAAAGATATGGGCTCTTGGTAGCAAGACAGGAATAATTAATGCCTTTTCAAATAAAATCCATAGTGAAATAGAAGAACTTGATATTCCTATATATATGATGAAACTAGATGATTCCATAATCATAGGTATGTTTTATGAAATCATAGGAAAAGTTTTTGGAGAAACTGGACTGTTTGCATATGGTAAAAATAAATATTACGACAATAGTAGTAAACGACTGAAGAACAGGTATAATATTTATGATGGGATAAAAATTTCATTGTCATTTGTAAATAATAATATTATCCTCAATGTATTGCCAACAGTACATTCTCTAAATACAAATGGAACAGAATTAGAACGTCTTGATTATCAGAAAATTGTGAATCAGGAAATGTCAGTATTATATAACAATAAAGTGGATAGCCAAATCAATAATTGGATCGAAAAAATATCGAATAAAGGTAAAATCATATTTGAACTGGGAAGTGCAGTATTAGAATTCAGTACATCAAGATTTAAATTTTCTGGCAGCGGATCGTTAAATAAATGTTATCACACATCAGAACCAAAGATGATTTTTGATTATGAAAAGGGTGAATGTGTAGCGGTTAATCAGTTAAAAGGATTGAAAAATTTTGGACCTATAGAATCATATTCGAATAAGACAATTCGACTGGCAGTACTTACACCAAGAGAATGCGCTCAGGATATATGGGCACATTTAAATAAATTAAAAGAGCATCATGTTGCAAGGCAAGATACAGATTTTTTGCCAGAGTTTACAGGTTTTAATGATGTGTTTAGATGTAATATAGATATCCCGAATGGAAATGACAAACAACGTTTCTTTGGTTATTTATTGGAAAAAGTAATGGAAGTAAGTGCAACAACCTATTTTAGTGGATTATGCCAATATATAGATTTTATTGAAAAGAATAGAATGTCATTTGATTTACTGATTATTTATATACCAAATCAGTTGTCAAAGATGCGTGAAATGAAAAATGAGACAGTATATTTTGATTTACATGACTCGCTGAAAATTTATTGTGCGGGAAGAGGTATCGTTACGCAAATAATAGAAGAGAAATCTGTGCACACTAGTAATGACTTCGCTAAAATTATTTGGGGACTTTCTACAGCTATATACGCTAAGTCAGTCGGAAGATTATGGAAACCCAAAGAATATAATCTCAATACAGCGTATATTGGATTAAGTTATGTTCAATCTGTTAAAAATAATGAAAAGATGTCAATTGGATGCAGCCAATTATTTGATGCAGAAGGAAATGGAATGAAATTATATCTCAGACCATTAAAGAATCCTCACATGATACAACGCAATCCGTTTATGAGAAGTGATGATGCATGTAGATTGATGAGTAATTTGAAAAAGATGTATGACAATTCTGTCCCAATACATAAGCTAAATAGAATTGTTATACATAAAACAACATTTTTCACAAAAGAGGAAATGGAGGGTATTACAAAGGGGCTTGTAGGTGTCGAGAATATCGAATTATTGCAGATTCAAGAGTTTACAACATGGAGAGCTATTCGATTTGATTTTGATAAGGTAGCTTCATTTCCAATACAAAGGGGAACTGTTATCCCATTAGATGATGACACCTTTCTTGTATGGACGCATGGAAGTGTACAACATGATGAATTAGCTGGTAGAAACAGAAACTATTTTAAAAATGGCAGAGGGATACCAGCTCCGTTGCTAGTAAAACGATTTATGGGAAAGTCAACCGCAGAAGAATTGGTTAATGAAATATTGATGTTGACAAAAATGAATTGGAATAGTGGTGATGGTCTATATAAGATATTGCCAGTTACATTGGATTTTGCAAAAACGCTTTCACGTGTGGCTAAACAAGATTTGGTAATCTATGATAAACCATATGACTTTAGATATTTTATGTAGATTGGAGGTGTTATTTGGTGAATATTAATGAAGTATTACAATTTGAAGAAAAGCAGATTTTCGATCGTAAAAGTATATATATTGTACCGAAAGCCTTAGCGATTTCCGTTGTAGCATTTGCAAATGCTGATGGAGGAATCATAGCAATCGGGATATCAGATAAAGCACGTCGGATTGAAGGCGTGGATTTTGAAACACAGAAATTGAATGATTTGTTGCGAGTTCCATTCGACTTTTGTGCACCTACTGTGAAGGTGGAAATAGAAAGTGTCCCGTGCGTTGATTCAGAAGGGAGAGAAAACCATGTTATTCTGATGCACATTGAACCTAGTTCGGAAGTCCATGCAAATCAAGCAGATGAAGTGTATATGCGTGTGGGAGATAAGTCAAAGAAACTGACTTTTGAAGAACGCACACAGCTTATGTATGATAAGGGAGAAAGGTTTTTTGAAGACAAGCCAGTTCCAGATGCAGATATTGAAGATATTGATATGGAATTTGTGAAAACATATATAGAAAAGATTGGATATTCCAAGACGGCTATGGAATATCTTAAGGAAAATAAAGGGTTTGTGAAAGAGAAAAAAGGGAATATACAGGTTAGTTCGGCTGCAATTTTGTTATTTGGAAAGAATCCACAGCTTTATTTTCCAAGAGCCAGAGTACGCTTTATCCGATATGAAGGAACAGAAGAAAAATTTGGTACGGAGATGAATGTTATTAAAGATGTAATCTTTGAAGGAAATATACTGAAAATGATTAATGATTCCATAGCATACCTTGATACTCAGATTAAGGAGAAAACGTACCTGGGACAAGATGGAAAATTTGTAACAGAAGAAGAATACCCAAAGTTTGTGCGGCAAGAAATTGTGGTTAATGCTGTTACACATCGAGATTACAGTATTCGTGGAACAGATATACAAATAAAACTTTTTGATAATCGCATTGTGGTTGAAAGTCCGGGAAAGCTGCCAGGTCTTGTCAAAACAGACAATATGAGACATACACATTTTTCGAGAAATCCAAAGATTGCAGAATTTTTAAAAACATACAGTTTTGTTAAAGAGTATGGTGAAGGCGTTGACCGTATGTGTAAGGAACTGGAAGCAGTAGGACTTCAGGCACCAGAATATTATAGTAATGCGTTTATGCTACAGGCAGTTATTCATAATGAAAATATTGGAAAATCGGAGATTGACGCACAAAATTCGGAGATTGGCAATAGAAAACGAGAGATTGGGAACCAAAAACGAGAGATTGAAAATATAAAGCTGTCTTTTGATGCTATAAAGTCGGAGATTGAAAAACATAAATATAATGAACCGACAGTTAATAATATTTTGAAAATATATGATGAAATTGATACAAATCAGATATTTGGAGCATCTGATGTTCGGAGGATTCTGGGCTGCTCGTCATCAACATCTTCAGAAATAATGTCTAAATTGAGAGAGATGGGCGTTGTAAAAGAAATTAAGGGAAAGGGTAAAGGCAAGTGTCGATTTACTTATAAAAAAGAGTTTATATAAAGCTGTTAGCATCGGAAGATGCAATGGGTGGGATATATTGTTTAGTGATAGGACTGAACTTGTTGGGTTATAATAAAGGTTAAAATGGTTGATTCTATTTTGATTCTAAAACTTACAAAAACTATAAAAATAGCACGTAAAATCAAAAAATATAACCAATAAAGCAACGTAAAATCAAGGAAATCACACCTTGCCATCCCCAGCAACAACCGTGAAGGCGGACGTACGGTTGGATCAGGAAGAGTTGCTAGTATCATTGAGTAATTGTAAATAATATAGTAAAATCAAGGCTTCTAGGGTTTTTCCTAGGAGCCTTTTTATAAACAGTGATTAACGAAAATAGTATAAACGGTGCCAAAACGGTGCCATAAATCAAAAACTCCAATGAATTTTGTAATTCATTGGAGAGATTTCTTTGACATATTCAGTTTTTAGTGATAATATGATTATAGAAAGAGTGCTACCGATAGACGGTCAGCCCAGATAAAATAGTTTGACAAAAATGCCGCTTAGTTTACCAGACGTGGGCGGCTATTTTTGTGTCTTGTTGCTCCCGATGGCATATCCAAGTCCAAAAGAAGTTAAGCATAAGCTAATAACTGCAATCAGACCTTCAAGTGTCAACATTGGCATCCCCTCCTTTAGCAAGATTTCCGTCAGACAAGCTGGGGATTTCTATGTAATCAGAGGGTCACAGTCCCTCTGTTGAAGGACTAACCGCCTACCGTTCTGGTAGCACCCATGAACAGATTATAACAAGGTACATTGATTTAATCAATCCCCAAATATCATAAATGCCAAACTCCGAAGATTTTAACAATCCTCGGAGTTCTTTTTTACCATTCTTTAATGTTCTTTACCTGTTCTGCCCGTTCGGGGTCTTTGTGGTATTGTAGCTTAAACTGTATGGTTTCAACTACCTCTTTTCTCGCTTCATCATCCAACTGATAAAAAGATGTGAGAAGATTATCAACATCGGGCATACTGTTCTTGCCAAACAGGTGCATAAGCGGGTAAAGCGAGTTCTTTAAGTAGGTTTTTACCCTGCTGGAATCCAAAGCACCATTTAAACCAGATGGAAGTGTAGGATAAATTTCTTCCTCTGTTATTGTTCCAGAAAAGGGACTTGCAGAGCATATTTCATTCACGTCTATATCCAGTGCGTTGGCAAGGCGAAGTGCAAAATCAAAACGGATATTGGAATCCTTTTGAATGATTGTGTAGAGTGTTGTTGTACTGATGCCTGTTTCTTTAGCAATCTTTCGTACATTTGTATTTTTATTATCTATGTGTTCCTTTAGTTTCTTTCCATCTCCCATAAGTCACCTCCGACTTTCATATTCAAAAAAATTACGAAAAACATAATTACAATAATCATAATAGCACATTTACGAAAAACATAAAAGAAGAAATTTGAATAAAATGAAATATACGAAAAACGTAAAGACTTGAATTGTTCCAAATCTCATGCTTATAAGCTCGTAAAGTCAATGAACAAAGAGCTTGCATCACAGGGATATATCACAATGGCAGGACGTATTCCTAAGGCATATCTGGCAAAAAAGGTATTTGGTTATGAACTGGCAAGCGGTCAGTAGAAGGAGAAAAATGGCTTATAAAGAAAAAGACACAAAGAAGTGGATAGCCCAGTGGTTTGAAACGACAGCCAAGGGGGAGAAGAAAAAGCGTAGAAAAAGGGGGTTTGATACAAAGCGTGATGCTTTGGACTATGAGCGTCAGAAAAAGTTAAATAGCAAAAAGAGTATGGATATGAAGCTAAGTGAATTTATGGACGTTTATTTTGAGGATAAACAGAACGATTTAAAAGAGCGTACCATCAAGAACAAGAAATATATGATGGCTCAACATATAATTCCCTACTTTGGAGACTCAATGATGAGTGAAATAACAGCGTCGCATATTATTCAATGGCAGAATGAAATGCAAACAAAAGGGTTTTCAGAATCCTACCTTAGAATGATACAAAATCAGTTAACAAGCTTGTTTACTCATGCTTCAAAAATTTATGATTTAACATCAAATCCATGTAAGAAGGTGAAAAAAATGGGAAATTCCGATAGCAGAAGTCTTGATTTTTGGACAACAGACGAATACAAAAAATTTATTCAAACTTTAGAAAAGAATGAAAAATATCATCTTATCTTTGAAATTCTTTTCTGGACAGGTTGCAGAATTGGAGAACTATTGGCAATTACTCCGAAAGATATTGATTTTGTAAAAAATCAAATGAGTATTACAAAGACATATTATCGGACAAATAAGCAGGATATTATTACAGAACCAAAAACAAAGCAGTCTGTTCGAGTGATTGAAATTCCACAATTTCTCACACAGGAGATTAAGGACTTTATTGATGGACATTATGGTATGCCGGATGATGAAAGACTTTTCCCTTATTGTACATGAAGCAGTGCAGCATAAGATGAAGTTTCAAATTGCTTAAGCAAAGGTAAAAAAAATTAGAGTTCATGACCTCAGACATAGCCACGTAGCCTATTTAATCAATAAGGGAATAGAACCAATTCTTATAAAAGAAAGACTAGGGCATAAGGATATACGAATTACGTTGAATACATATGGTCACTTATATCCAAATCAGCAAAGAAGAGTAGCAGACTTATTAGATACAGAGCAAGAAAAAAGTCCCAACAGCGGGAACTGTTAGGACTTCTGATAACTGGTAAAACCTCTGTTATCCATGTACTGACAATACAAGTATAGCAGAGGTTTTCCAGAGTATCAACGAAATAATTTATAAATGGAGGACTTTATGGAAGAACAGAAAACAGAATTGAAACTAATCAAGATGTCAGAGGTGGAAACACAGGAAATAGAATGGTTATGGTATCCGTTTATTCCATACGGAAAGCTGACAATTATTCAAGGTGATCCCGGGGATGGAAAAACCACATTGGTCTTGAATATAGCGGCTAAATTGTCAAAGGGTATTGGAATTGATGAAGCAATGCAGGTAACAGAGCCAATGAACATTATTTATCAGACCGCAGAGGATGGATTGGCAGATACGGTCAAACCAAGACTGGAAAGTGCAGGGGCTGATTGTGAGAGAATATCTGTAATTGATGAAAGTGAAAAATCGCTTTCCATGATAGATGAAAGATTGGAAGAAGCCATTATCAAGACCAACTCACGATTGCTTATCTTAGACCCGATACAAGCATATCTAGGTGGTGGTATGGACATGAACCGAGCCAATGAAGCCAGAGATATGACAAAGAAGCTAGGGCTTCTGGCAGAGAAATATAAATGTGCCATAGTTCTTATCGGTCACATGAATAAGGCCTCTGGAAATAAAGCTGCATATAGGGGGATGGGCTCGCTAGATTTCTTCGCAGTGGCAAGGAGTGTTCTGTTGGTTGGGAGAGTGGAAGAACAAGCAAATATTAGGGCAGTTGCACAGATAAAAAATAACCTTGCACCGTTTGGACACTCTAAAGCATTTGAACTAGAAGAGGGCGGTTTTAGATGGTTAGGGGATTATGAAATAACAGCAGACGAACTGCTGGGAGGATTAGCACCTAAAGCCAATAAATCGGAACAGGCAAAGCGATTGCTGATAGAACTTGCAGAAACAAATAATGCCATGCAAAGCAATGAGATATTCGAGCTGGCTAAGGAAGAAGGTATTTCAAAAAGGACATTGGAAAATGCCAAGAAAGAGCTTCATATCAAAGCCAAGAAAATTAACAATTCATGGTATTGGGAACTAGACAAAATACAGTCACAATAGAGAAGAACGCAACAATGCAGAGTATGTAGAATTTGCAGAGTTGAAAATTGCAAGGTTGCAAATTGTAAAGACATTGCGTTGTTGCGGACTTGAAAAAAGGAGACAAAAAAATGAAACAGATACAGATACCAGAGGAACTATTTATTGCACTGATGAGATACCATTTTCTAGATGTGCAGGAAGTACAGGCAGAGATTAAAAAGGGATTGATGGATAAGATGGATTCGATTACAATGCGACTGCTCTATTCCAAATATAAGACTGCACCGACAGAAGAAGAACGGGAAAATGCCCGGAAGGAATATTTGGATAGACGAGGAGTACCAGAAAGATATCGCTGGTAAACTTTCTGCTGATAACCATAGACAGGAGCGTGGCACGCACCTGTGAATAGCAAACAAGGAAAATGGAGGTGTCCGATGATTATACAACCGGAATGGGGAACCCGAAACGTGAATGAATATTCTTACGAAAGTGAAGCACGGAGAATTACTATGCTTAATGAGATTTTTGAAGATGTGGATTTAAGCAGGGCGGAGATGCAGACACTGGTGTGGCTGGCCGGATGGGAAGACAGCACGGTGCTGAATGTAATTTCGGCTATTCGTAAGGTGGTGTCAAAATAGTGGGAAAGTGATGTCATAGCAATAATTCGGCAGGGAAAAGAGGTGTCAATATTGCGGGAAAGTGATGTAATGGCAATAGCCCCCGGCAGGGCGCAAGGGCGCTTTTGATACGAAGTGTCAAAAGTGCTTTTGCGTTACTTTCGGGAAAGTAACAAAGCCAATGGCGGCTTAAACGCCGCCCTAATTCTTTTGAATAAAAGGGGGAAGGAAGTATAGAACGAACGATTAGTGCGATGGTTGGGAAAGGTTCTGTGACACATAACAGCAGGAAGTTTCATGCTGAAAATGTGAAAACTGACCGTACCCAATATAATATTACGTCAGAAGAAACTGTTTTCAACCTCACAAATATGTGAATCAGTCGATTTTTATAAAGTAAATGTTTGAGAAAATAGTTGAGAGAGTAGTATAAGGAGAAACTATGGAGAACAATGGATTATTAAAGACTGTAATAGACTATTATTTGGAATCTGCTGATTTTAATGGTTTGCCTATCTATCAAATAGAAAATTATGATGTGAATAAGATGGCAAAATTAATTGAAGATGGGTTTATTGAAGCCATTTCAGAAAAGGATGTACTAAACCCTCATATTAGAGGATTTGATTTGAACTTATCTATAGAACATCAGATAAAAAATGCTCAATCTACGGACAGCCATACCTGTTTTTATCCAACTGAAAAGGCATTATAAGGGGTACGGATTAATTACCAAAAACCCTACACAGCCCTTTTACAAGGTGGTAAAGAGCAATTTGATATAGTATTTTTTGATATAGAAATTCTTGAGAGATATATTAATAATCCTAAGTTTATTGTTATGGATAATGGTTATAGAGGTACAATATGTGTCAGAGATGAATACTACAATGTAGAAGTAGTTAGTGAATATATTAAAGATTATGGAATGGCATATATTGATGGGGAAACGCTTAATAGGGCGATTGCAGTATTTGTAATTGATTTAACAAAGTTATATCCAAAGATTCAGATGATGTGGAAAGGGTTTGAATTAGAAGAACAGAGTAAATGTAGAGTAAATGAAGGGTTTATTAAAAATCTACTTCAAGGTGAGTGGGTTACGGATTATTGGATTTTCCATGCACTCTTAGAAGAAATGAACATAATTAATAAACAATGTGAAGCAATTGAAATACCAAAATTATTTTCTCATACGTATGGGACATTTTATACAGATATGCCGGAAGGATACAGAAATATATTGCTAGCAACACTAAAAAACTATTACGATTTTGTATTAGTTTTAGAAATATTAGTGGTTCATAATATCTCCATAAAAGCTTTTCAAAAAGACTCTTTATTTATCAAGGGAATTGCCAGAAAAGATGATAATGGGAATATTAAAGGAAGCATAGTAATGTTAAAAGAATGGATTAATAATAATACTAAAACTAATTTTGATGTAGAAAAAGTAATAATCAATCCGTTAAGGCATATAAGAAAAATCCGTCAGGTACCAGCTCACGAATTAACCAATAATTCTTATGATATAGAGGTATTTGAAAAGCAGAAAGAATTAATGATTGATACATATGGAGCATTAAGAGCTATTAGGATTCTGCTTATGAATCATCCATTAACAAAGGATGTAGAGATTCCAGATTTTCTAATTGAGTCAAAGAATATTGTTTTTTATTAATGGTCGTGAGAATTGGGGGAAACATGTTTTTTTCAAAATTAATTATTAAGGATAAAGAACCCTGTCCCTGTGGGAGCGTTAAGCATTATAAAGACTGTTGCAAAGGAAGATCATCAGAAATAAAAACCACATCAAAAAAACCTCTAGACGTACAAGTAATGGAAAAAATGCGTGCCTCAATGAAACAATATTGCTTGCACCCAGATAAAGAGAGTTGTAAAGGAAAAATAAAAGCAGCACATGCATTACAAAACAACAAAATCATCTCACTTTTGGCAGGTTCTAAGCGTCACGTGTAGGCTACGCTGTTGAAGTGATATCTGACTTTACAAATATTCTATGCCAAATTAAAAAAATAGAACCAGATTTAATATTACTCGATATCAATCTCCCTCAAAATGACGGATTTAAAATTTGTTCTCAAATAAGAACATTTTCTGAAGTGCCAATTATTTTTATCACCGCCAGAGATACTTCTATGGATGAACTACAGGCGCTGACTCTAGGCGGCGATGACTATATAACAAAGCCTTACAATATTCCAATACTCATGGCCAGAATCAATTCTTTGCTAAAAAGAAAGATACCTGCTAATTTAACGAGTGAGTGTATCGAACATAAAGAAGTGAAGTTATATCCGATTGAGGCCGTCATTCGATATAAGAATCATAAAATTGAACTTACGAAAACGGAGTTGAAAATATTATTTTGTTTATTTTCTAAAAAAAATGAATTTGTTTCCAGAGGGGAGGTTATAGAATATCTGTGGGATAATGATATTTATATTGATGATAATACCCTCAGTGTGAATGTTTCAAGAATTAGGGATAAGTTAAAGAAAATTCAAATCGAAGATTTTATTAATACTAAGAGGGGATTGGGTTATAGGATATGAAACCTTTAAAATATTTGAAAGATAAATGGGAAGTTATAATAACAACAACGATGTCTGTTTTTATAGGTTCAATCATTTTATATCTTCTAGGGAATCAGTTTTATATAATTCTAATTTTAGATGTATTTATTATTATTATTGTATCATTGAATGTTATTAAAGAGTATATAAGGCGTAATAAATACTGGACTGAAATCCAATTTATTCTAGAGGGGCTGGATCAAAAGTATTTAATTACCGAAATCATGGAAAAACCACTTTTATATGAAGAATCACTATATTTTGAATTGATGCGATGTTGTATGAAGTCAATGATAGAAGATGTATCAAAAGAAAAGAAGGGCAACTTAGAGTATAGAGAATATATAGAACACTGGGTTCATGAGATTAAAATTCCTATTACGGGCATAAAGTTGATTTGTGAGAATGATAAGTCTGAAAATCATAAAAGGATTATGTCGCAATTAGAATTAATAGAATCCGTTGTGGAAAAAGTACTTTATTTTGCTCGCATGAGTAGTGTTGAAAAGGATTACATAATTAGAGAAGTAGATTTAAAAGAAGTGGTTAGAAACGTATTGATTAGTAATAAACAAATTCTTATGTATAATAACGTAATGGTAGATATAGAAAGCTTAAATGCCGTTGTTAATTCAGATTCAAAATGGATTGAGTTTATAATAAAACAAATCATTTCAAATAGTATAAAATATAGAAGTGACAGAGAACCTCATATAATTATAGAATCTGTTTCCTATAACCAAAGGGTTCTGTTAAGAATAAAAGATAACGGAATCGGTATCAGAGAAAGCGAAATTAAACGTATATTTGAAAAAGGTTTTACCGGAACTAATGGAAGGAAAAATAATAATTCTACAGGGATGGGGCTTTATCTCTGTAAGGAGTTATGTCAAAAGCTGGGAGTTTCTTTGGAAGTGGAATCAATTCGTAACCTGCATACCACAATCTGCTTGTCATTCCCTCAAAATAGTAGTATTAAACTATAAATCTTACGAATTTGTAACTTTCAATCAAGTTATCCTTATACAACAGTTCAATATTATATATTATAATATAACAAAAGAATAAGAGATTTCACATGGATTATTTATTTATGGAGGGAAATTAATATGTCTAAGAAGATTAGTTTGATATTATGTATAGTATTGATTATGTTGGTGGCAGGATTTATCGTGATGAAAAATAACGAGCATGTAACTTCGGATGATGCTGTTTTTAATGAAGAAAACGGCATTATTACCTCTGTGCAAATAAATGGAAGATTTCCATATAGTAAAATAACGCTTAATGAAGAAAAAAATATTCGAGAGAATATTGATGGTAAGGAAACTTGTGAAGTCATCTACAATATCAATTTGGAATTTTCATTATTTCTTGCAGTAAATCCAATAATTGATATTGAAGTATCTGATTTAATAACATACATTTATATCCTTCAATTCAAAGATAAAGAAGTACAGATTGAAAATGGAAAAATAATAAATTAGTTACCACATTATTTGAAAGAGATGAGGAAGATTATGTTATTACAAGTTGAAAATGTGGAAAAATACTATGGAAATAAAGGCAATATAACGAAAGCACTGGATGGTGTAAGTTTTTCGGTTGAAGATGGTGAATTTATTAGCATAATGGGGGCGTCTGGTTCTGGAAAAACGACATTATTAAACTGCCTTTCAACTATAGATTCAGTTAGTGCGGGACAAATAATTTTAGATGGAAGTAATATTACAGAAATAAAAGAAGAGGACATTGCGGCTTTCCGGCGTGATAATTTAGGCTTCATTTTTCAAGATTATAATTTATTGGATACACTCACTATTGAGGAAAACATAGCATTACCACTAACAATAAAGGAACTGCATCCGAAATTTGTAAAGAGTAAAACGGTTGAAGTTGCAAATAGATTACAGATTGCAGATATATTAGATAAATTTCCATATCAAGTTTCTGGAGGGCAGAAGCAAAGATGTGCCTGTGCACGTGCAATAGGAAATAGTCCCAAACTAATATTAGCCGACGAGCCGACGGGGGCGTTAGATTCGAAATCCGCATATGTATTGCTAGAGACAATGAAAAACTTAAATGAAGAAATGAAGGTTACCATTTTTTTAGTTACTCATGATGCATTGTCGGCTAGTTATGCTGAACGTATCTTATTTTTAAAAGATGGGAGAATTTTTAATGAAATATTTAAAGGGGAGAAAAATCGTAATCAATTTTATTATGAAATATTGGATGTATTGTCATTGCTGGGAGGCGAAATTATATGATTATGAAATTAGCTATTCGCAATGCTAAGAGACAAGCTAGTAGCTATTTGTTCTACTTTATTACAATTATATGCGCTGTAGCTTTTATGTTTGGGTTTAATTCCTTGATATATTCTGATATAATAAAAAATTTGTCTGAATTAGAGATTTTACCATATATGATTATAACCACTTCGATATTCGTTATTTTTATTTTGGCTTGGCTAGTAAACTACATGACTAACTTCATGTTAAAAAAACGTAGTAAAGAACTAAGCACATATATGATACTGGGAATTCAGAATAAGAATATATCAAAAATGTTCTTGATTGAATCATTTTTGTTAGGAATTTTTGCATTTGGGATAGGAATCTTAGGCGGAACGTTAATATCAAAACTGTTAGAGGCTATTATCTATTCTTTGTTTGGCATTGAACATCATGTATATTTCTCATTTTCGTTCCATGCGCTAAGTTTGTCTTTGCTTTATTTTATTCTAATATATTTTTTTGCGCTTTGCAAAAACATTAAATTGTTGAAAAAGATGAAGCTATATGACTTATTATACTATGAAAAAATAAATGAGTCTTTTAATATACGTAGCAATTTCTTAGATACCGTGATGTTCTTAGCGTCAATTATAATAGGTATTTGTGGCATATGTCTATTACTGTTCATGCCAATAGGAAAAGGGGTAGATATTCTTGTCGGGTTGGTGTTCGTGACGATGTTTTTATTTGGTTTTTTTAGAACGGTACCATTTTTTATAGAAAATGTAGCCCAAAAGAACTTTTCTTGGAAATATAAAAGGAATAGATTGGTGTTATTACGAACCTTTACATCTAAGATCGTTTCGATCAGCACGACTTTCGGCATGTTGTCTATTCTATTTACGCTGGCACTTACGTCCATATCGATAACAATTGGAATGAATAAAGTTGTTAATAAAAGTATAGAATTAAATATTTTTGATATTGTAATACTGCATAAAGGCGATATGAGTGAAATGAAGGATTATATGAGTACGATTGAAAATGTTGCTGATATAAAAGCGGCAGCTACCTATAATATTTTCACATCAAATAGCACAATTCTAAAAAATATTCGAGAGCAGGCGATAAGAGATAATGGTAATGCGTTCAATGATATTTATGTTGAATTTCGATATGACTCTTACATGAAATATAGCGATTACGTATTAATCTGTGAAATGTTAGGGGCAGATATTATGGATTTGGGAAAAGATGAATTTTTGATTCAATGCATACCGGCTTTAGAAGAGGCGATTCAAAATAGTATGGAGTCAAACTTTATAAAAAAAGAAATAGTAGTTTGAGTTATAAAGGAGTTTATACACATCCATTCAATCAGATGGATGCATATGGAAATGGTTTGGATTACATTATAGTGCTTCCAGATAATGTGGCTGAAGAGTTGCCTGTTTTGTATAGTTTATATGCAGCCATAACAGAATCTCCTATTAATAATAGCCAGTTGCAGAAAATTGTAAATCAGGCTGATGATCTTATGTTAATAAGCAGGAATAGTATAATAGTAGATGGAGAAACTGGAGAAACTGGCATGGGTTCATTAATATTGGAGGATGATAAAGATTTTCTTCTAGGTAAATGGGCGCTTAAAGAAAGTTACTTTGGGATATATTCTGTTATGATTTCTTTAGTGTATATTGCATTTATATTTGTAATAACGGGACTGGGCATATTGGCAACACAACTTTTAAGTGATTCTATAAAAAATAAGTATCAATATAAGATGCTTCAGAACTTAGGAATGAAACATGAATATGTTAATAAACTAATAAATAAGCAGTTGTTTTATGTTTTCTTCTTTCCTAATTTACCAGCATTTATAATTAGTGTTTCACTTGTTTATATATTAGCACAAAAAATACATTCGAGCCTTTATAGTTTACCCATATACTTTGAAAACATATGGATTGTCTCATCAATTATGGAAGCAGCTGCTATTTTCATGTTTTTCTATATATTATATTTTTTCATAGTTTGTAAAAGTTATAAAAAAGCTGTGATCTATATTGATAGTAGCAGATATCTTTGATTTAAAACTTATTCCTATCTACACCACTGCGTATGATCTAGGAAATATGATGAACGTCGTAAATTAATGAACCATTTGCTATTTTCCTTAACATATCTAAGTCAGTAGTCATGTAGAAATGGCACAACTCCCATGTAAGCTGATGATATGCGGTAATGTAGGCTTTTGTTGTTGGGTCAGTTATCATATTCGTATATTTATCTTTCTCGTTATCACACATAGCCGCAAAATCAGTATTGATAGGAATGTCCATAGTTTGAATAAGCGCAAATTGCTGTTCAGATGTTTTCCTTGTTCTTCAAAAAGGACACAAAAGGAAATGTGGCTGATAAAATCTCGCGGTTGATTGAGCGGGACGCAATGTTAATCACAGGGAAGGAAGAAGTTTCAAATACTACTGGAGAAAATTGTAATTGCCATCGTTTACTTTGCTGTTTTTCTCTTATAAATCATTACAGCTCCAGCATAAGCGACAATAAGAATACCAACACACCACAAGACAGCGGGTAAAAAGTTTTCATCCAGTGTTGCACTCATCAGAAGCGAGCGTATGGTTTCAATAATCGGGGTCATAGGTTGGTTTTCAGCAAAAATCCGTAAAGCTGTCGGCATTGTTTCTGTTGGAGCAAAACCCGAACTAAGATAGGGTAGAAACATAATTATCGCTGAAATACCATTTGCACTCTCGGCACTGCCTGATATAAGCCCAAATATAATTGAAAGCCAAGTAAGCGCCGCCATGAATAACAGTAATATTCCAATAACAATAAGCCAATGCAAAATGCCCGCCACTGGTCTAAACCCTATGAAATACGCCATAGCCAGTATCAGAGAGGTTGTAACGATATTGCGTACCATTGCCGCTAATGCATGGCCTGTCAGTACCGACGAGCTCGCAATAGGCATTGAACGAAATCGGCTAATAATTCCCTTCCGCAAATCATTGTTTACACTAATAGCCGTAGTAGACCCGCATTGTCCAATACATTGCAAAATGATACCCGGCACAAGGTAATCGACATAATTCAGATTACCCACATTCATTGCTCCCCCAAGCACATAGACGAATAGCAGCATCATAAGTATGGGAGTGCCTATACCTGTAAGGAATGCGTCAAGATTGCGTAAAGATAGAAACATACAACGCTTAAACATTGTCATTGTGTCCTGCACAAAATATGCAATTCCGCTTCTTACTTTCATTGGTAGTTTCCCCCATCATTTTTCCCTACCAGTTTGAGAAAGACATCCTCCAACGTAGGTAACTTCTGAGCAAAGCCGGAAAGTGAAACATCGGTATCGTTTAACAAGTTCAAAATATCGGCTAACTGTTTCACGCTGCCATCGGTTATAATGCTGATAGCTAACATTTCCTCGTTACGGCTAATCTGATATTTTTCCAAAAGTCCGTAGGCTTTTTCCATCTCACTCACATCATAAAATGTTAGTTCTACCGTTCCCTGTGATAGTTTTTCTTTCAATTTGTCAGGGGTTCCCTCGGCTACTACGATTCCATCATGGAGAATGGCAATATGGTCGGCAAGCTGTTCCGCTTCCTCTAAATATTGCGTAGTCAAAAAAACGGTAGTGCCTGAATCGGCCAAAGACTTGATAATTTTCCACATAGACAAACGGCTTTGAGGGTCAAGTCCTGTGGTCGGTTCGTCTAAAAATATTACAGAGGGATTTCCTAATAAGCTCATTGCCAAATCAAGCCGTCGCCTCATACCTCCCGAATATGTTAACACCCGTCGATTGGCAGCGTCAACTAAGTGGAAAGATTCTAAAAGCTCGTCGGCTCTTTTATTTTTATTCGGCAAATGGCGTAATGCTCCAATCATGCGTAAGTTCTCTCTACCTGTTAAAAGCTCGTCTACCGCCGCATACTGGCCTGTCAGACTAATATGTTCCCGTACCTTATCACCTTGCCGGACAGTATCAAAACCGCAAATTGTGGCGTTCCCGCCGTCAGGTTTCATCAATGTAGAAAGCAAATTGACAGTGGTAGTTTTCCCTGCACCATTAGACCCCAAAAGAGCAAAAATACTGCCTTTAGCTATGGTAAAATCTATCCCTTTAAGTACGCTAAGATTTTTGAATGATTTTTCAAGGGAAGTTACTTTGATAATCGTTTCATTTTGATTCATTAAACTTATCTCCTTTCAATGTGAGATTTTTGAAAACACATTCTGCGTCATATGGCTAAAACAGTAGCCAGCAGTCTTTTTATTTCTTTTCAGCAAGCTACAACCAATAATAAGAAAAATTACAGCAAAGATAAACGAAACAATAAACTGTATATGAAAGGGAAAACCTCCCCCAAACACTTCAAAGAAGTTTTCTTGGGCTTGCTCAAAGGTTTCCTCGCTCATTGTTTTGCCCCCTCCTTAGTATTATGAATTATCAAACATATAAATGTATGTATATGTCTATTAAGAAACTGCCATAGGGCAGTAGTCTTAATTTTAGATATTATCAAAGGCTTTTTCGGCTTTTCCCCGCAATACATTATCAAAAATAGGTAATCCTATGTTATCCAGCAGATATTTTAGATAGTCATATTTTTGTATATATTCTTCTTTAGAAACTGGAAAAAGGATAGGACTAAACCATAAAGTCATTAGAATTGAAAAAGTTTCGGCAACCTGCTTTGGATATTGTACCGTAATTGAGCCATCCTCCAAGCCCTCGTCAAAAAAAATCTTTAGTTTGGGGGATACTGAATTAACACAATCACGTAACTGTTTGCTTACAAATATATGGCTGCTAAAGACCGACGGGAGCGATTTAGCAAATAGTAGCTGTTCCTCATTTATCACGGATAATTGCAAGACTTTTTTCAATTTTTCAAAACCACTTAGACCCTTTTCTTTTTTTACAGTGTCAAACATATCATCTTTATTAAACATGCGGTTAGTAACAGCATCAATTATTTCATCTTTGGACTTGTAATGGTGATAAAAAGCTCCTCTAGTTAAATCTCCTAATTCATCAATAATATCCTGAATAGTCGTTTCTTCCCAGCCTTTTTCAAGAAACAACCTTGTAGCCGTATCTAAAATGCGTTGCTCGGTGATCTCCGGATATTTATTTCTCGCCATGATAGACCTCCTGACATTCATTCATATGTATGTATATTAGCACATCTTAACTTTGATGTCAACAAGAAAAGCTTTTAATGCCCTATTTGGACAAGATTGTTGTCCATGAGCCAGACAGACGCTCCGGCAAGCGCTTCACAGCATCCCCCGCAAGAGTTTACCCATACATCGTTGTGAAAGTAATCCATTGAATTTACTGGGTTTTCTTACTTTTTTATATAAATTTTCTCTCCATTATGGTAAAATAGTATCATCTATGAGCATATTCTGATATTTGGAAAAGTTTCCTTGAGAGAAATCTGAGGAAGTGAAGGCGCACATTTTTGATAAATTTTATCAGGGCGACGCTTCCCATTCCATGGAAGGAAACGGGCTTGGCCTTGCGTAGGATCCGTCTTTAAGGTTAGGTTAAAAAAATTTTTGGAGGTAACTATGGAATTTATAAATGAGGATAACAAATGGATTAATCAGCCAGAGCAATTTAAAATTGAGAATAAGAGAATTCAGATGATTACACAACCGGGAACTGATTTTTGGCAACGGACATATTATGGCTTTCAGAATGACAATGCGCCAGCTTTATTATTACCAGCTGCGGATAAATTTTTTTCATTTATTGTGAAGACTGATTTTGACAGCAGGAATCGCTTTGACCAATGTGGCGTAATAATTTATCAAAATTCCGATAACTGGTTTAAAGCTTCTGTTGAGTATGAAAACGAAGAAATTCAAAGACTTGGAAGCGTTGTGACGAACAATGGATATTCAGATTGGGCCACAACGGATATACCTGCCACACAAAAATTTATGTACTACCGTCTTAGCAGACGTGAAAGTGACTATCGCATTGAATGCTCTTATGACGGTATTACGTATAAACAGATGAGGATATTTCATTTATTTGCTGGAAGTGAAATCATCAATATTGGGATTTACGCCTGCAGCCCAGAACAATCAAGCTTTTGTGCGAATTTTACAGAAATTGAATTTATTGATTGCAGATGGGAGAAACATAAATGATGATTATGCCTTAAGATTGGAACATGTGAATACTTTCACAGGAAAAGTATATCAACATACTCCAAACAGAGGATCACCGAAGAAATATATGAAATATAAATGAATAATGATGGAAATCTATTCGTGTAATTGTTAGAATGAATCCATAAGTAGAAATAAATGCTAAAATATGTGAAGGTTATTGGAAGTAGGCATATAGCCAAGGCAAAGCATGTGTTTGAGGGCGAGATTGCGGAAATATTAAGGGATTGCAATGATGAGGAAGTACGGACGACGCCAATATGGTTAAGACTCTGATATCAAGTTTACGCCCGCTTTTTGAGCTTCATATGGTTTTTATATACCAATTTTTGCAAAATAGTTATCTGCAATATATTGTAAGGTATACGCCTGCATTGTGCTTTTTACCGAATAAGTTACTTCGGTATAAGGTTCTTCTAACAAATCTTTCATGTATTTCCCTACTGGACAACTGGGGCTAGGAGACGGATGCACGCCAATTATTTCTTCCAACGGCGTGTCATCAACCGCTTGGTACACCATCCATATTGTAATGTCTGCTGGGGCTAGGAGTAGTGATGCCCCACCTGTTCCACGTTGCACTTTAATAATTCCTGCTTTTTTTAATTTACCTAGAATGTTCCGTATCACCACGGAATTACTTCCGGTACTCTGCGCCAACACGTCGCTAGTCATTTTCTGGTCTTTCGCTACAATAGGACTACTATTGGCACTCCGCGCCAGCATCTCGTTGGTAAGTCTTTCGTCATCTACCACGGCAAGCGCAACCAATATGTGAAGTGCGACTGAGGTTTTCGTGCTAATTCGCATATCATCTCCTCCCTTGTATCTATTTTACTACAAACCAAATTTGATGTAAATATTAAAACTACAACTTGACAAATTCATCTGTTGTAGTTACAATTATTACAATAAGTATGTATAAGCATTTCCACACTATGAGCGAGGAGGATTTTACATGGAAAAGGCATATATTGTTTCTGCCAGACGAACCGCTATCGGTAGTTTCAATGGAACGCTTTCGAGCGTGCAAGCCCCCGAATTTGGGGCAAAAGTAGTAAAGCAGATACTAGCGGAAATGAACATTCCAAGCGAAAATGTTGATGAACTGATTGCAGGAACAGTACTTACGGCCGGCTTGGGTCAGGGTCCGGCCCGACAAGTAGCTTTAAAGGCGGGACTACCGATTACCGTTCCCGCCTATGGCATTGGAATGGTGTGCGGTAGTGGTATGAGAGCGGTCATGACTGCAAGTGCTTCTATTAAAGCGGGTGAGGACAACGTGGTGATTGCAGGCGGTATGGAAAACATGAGCATCGCGCCATATCTAATTCCGAACGCACGTCAGGGCTTGCGCATGGGAGATAAAACCATCATTGACCACATGACCTATGAAGCGTTGACAGATGCCTATGAAGGATACCGCATGGGGATTACCGCAGAAAATGTAGCTGCCCAATATGACATAACCCGTGAAATGCAGGATGAATTTGCTTATTCCTCTCAGCAGAAAGCAATAGCCGCTGTGGATAGTGGGGCGTTTAAAGATGAAATTGTCCCTGTTACAGTGAAAATGCGAAAGGACGAGAAGATTTTTGCACAAGATGAAGATCCTAAGCGCGAATCCACACTTGAAAAGCTGGCTACCCTACGCACCAGTTTCAAACCAGATGGCACAGTTACCGCAGGCAACGCTTCCGGCATTAATGACGGTGCAGCGTTTGTTATGCTGGCATCAGAAAAGGCTGTGAACCAATATGGTTTGACACCGCTGGTAGAGATTATCGCCACGGGACAGGGTGGCGTTGATCCCTCAGTTATGGGACTCGGCCCTGTTCCGGCTATCGGCAGCGCACTTGAACGAGTTGGTCTTACTCTGGGAGATATTGACATTCTTGAACTTAATGAGGCATTTGCTGCGCAATCCCTTGGCGTTATTAAGCAGTTATCCATGCAACATGGCATATCCCAACAAGAACTGTTGTCCCGTTCCAACTTAAATGGTGGGGCAATAGCTCTAGGCCATCCTGTCGGTGCTTCTGGATGCCGAATCTTGGTTACTCTTGTCCACCTAATGAAAAAGCGCGATGCCCAATATGGCTTGGCTTCACTCTGTATTGGGGGCGGGATGGGTACTTGCATCATTTTGAGGAATGTTTAGGTTTGATGTATTATCCATTAGTTGGCAGGTTACAAGATGCCAACGATATATTAATACTATGAGAACAAAGACAACCTCTATGATCAGGTTGTTCGTGTAGCCTTTGAAGAACTTGTACCAAGGCTTTGGGAGCGGCTTCCCAAGGATGTGTCCTATCAGGATTACAATACGCAGATGGTCATTCGAAAGAAATATTTATCCGAGGAAGAACGGATTATTTACCGCCTTGCCATGAAAACATGGCTGGGGTTTGATGGCTGTGAGATAAGCCGCCGCAGCTTGATGGATTGGGCGCAGGCTGCCTATGACATAGTTGGAAAATGTATGCTGACATTGTCGCTTCGAAACAGTGGGCGAAATTTATTTCCCGTTCAGTAACATCGTTAATCCAACTCATCATCCTCGCGCAAGAAGATAATTCGGATGATGAAATCCGCGAGGAAATTGCCATGATTTTTGATGTGGCAAAACATTCAAAAAGAAAAATAAAAAACGAAAGGATTCTGCATTATGAGCGATTTAATGGTAAAATTACAGTCAATTGACGACAAGGCGATGTTAAGCATCACGGCCCGCGACAATCCGGCGATTGTGTGCGACTACTTCCCCCCAGTCGGCACTGGTAAAGGCTATACTTCACTGGAACTAATGATGGCAAGTTTCGGCTCCTGCGTAAGCACAACGCTTCTGACCGTGCTGCGCCACAGGAAGAAAAAAGTCGTGGATGGCATATCAACGGAAGTTGAAGGCACTGTGCGGGAGGTACATCCAAAGGCGCTTGAGCACATATTATTGCGCTTGAATATCAAGGCAAAAGATTTGACGGAAGCGGAAGTACGGGAAATGCTGTTGGTTTTAGAAGATGAATTGTGTCCTGTATGGGCGATGATTAAGGGGAATGTAACCGTATCTGTTGAAGTAGAAATAAGCTAATCATATCACAAGCCACTTGTGGGCATTTTGTTGGCAAGTGGCTTGTCAGCACAAAGAACAGTATGAATAAGCAAAGAAATATTATCAAGCGGTTGTCTGATTACATATGACTGCGGCGAGAATTTATATTTTGTATGCCTTTAGGCGACAAGCCTTATATAACCTCATAAGGAAGTCCCCCGCTTCTAAGCGAAGCGGATTACGAGTATCCTCTTCGGCTTCAAGATAAATGATTGTTAAGGGAGGCTATAATTTGACAATAAAAATGCAGAGAAAGTTTTTTGATTCCCTACCAAATGAAAAGGTTGGACATGCATGCTTTGAACCAATGGTTCCTGTATATCAAAATGGTATGCGCCAACGAAGTGGTCAGGAAGCACAAGGATTCAGAACTGAGTTTTACAAATCGCTTTCACAAGGGCAACGAGCCTTATTTATGTTTTTCACCTTCTACGATCATGCTATTAGATCAAAGGATGAATTTCAAAGAATTAGTAATCATTATCTATCCTCTCAAATCTTTTCAGCAGTGATAAAAGGAGTAGAATACTTTAAAGATGACAGTATGCTCTACCTCCTTTCGGAGATAGAACATGCCTTTTTAGGGGAAGAACAGAATGATATGCTGAACTCCCACATTGACGAATTGTATAATCGCTTACAAGAGATCGCCCCAAGCACATTAATGCAAATCGGAGCCTATATAAAGGAGAATCCGGCTGAATTCATTTATTTTGAATAAACCAATCGTCTTAACATAGTATGTGATTAAACCACTAATCGGCCTAAGTTTCCTTTGATGCAGAAATTAAGCAGAACGAAAGTGCTGCGCACTGGTAATACAAAAGATATGAAACCCCAAAAACATATAACTCCTTTACAATGAAACGGTAATCCGTAAACCAACATTGTAAAGGAGATTTTTTTGACAAAAGAAGAGATACTCGGAACAATGTATCAGGACCACTTTGAATAACTGAAAGTGTTGTCAATGTATTTCTCAATTGCGTAAATATTGCTCATTAGTCATTTCCACCTGATGGAACAACTGTTTTATAGTATGGCATCGGTGGATTGTAACAAATAATCAATGTTATATAATAAAAGCGTGGGGAATACAGCTAGAGAAACCACGAGAAACTTACAATGTAAATTTCTAATGGTTCGGATACAATAGTCATGCGTGAGCAAACTCCCACTGACTTTTTATTTATGCGCAAATCAAATCAAAATACAAAGGAGGTCTTTACATGTTAAAAGCAAATACGGGTTCAAGTACTAACAAATGTGCACAAACAGCTGGAAAAGAAGCGGCAGCTAAAGCCAAAATAGGTTTGAATAATATTAAGATGGCATTTGCCTATGCAAGCTGTGATTATGACTTGGATGAGATGCTAAAAGGTATTGCTGAAGAATTACCTGATGTATCGATCATCGGAAACACCTCATTTACAGGCGTTATCTTACCCGAAGGTTTTGTCACTGGTGAAGCTGGTTTCTTAGGAATGATGGCACTGGAGGACGATGAACTAGAAGTGGGAATTGCCGCCGTACAAAAAGAAGATTGTTCTATATCTGCCGGCAAAAAAGCCGCTTTAGAGGCTATGGATAATGCCGGTAAAACAGTTCCGCCAAGCTACTTCTATATGGTGGCACCTCCGGGAGAAGAGGAATATTATTTAAAAGGGATTACCCAAGTTATAGGTCGAGTACCATTCTTTGGCGGCAGTGCGGCAGATAATACGATATCGGGGAATTGGAAATTATATACGCAGACAGGCGCATTTGCCGATGGAGTTGCAGTAGCCTTTTTCTATACGGATAAACCTATGTGTAATTTATTTACCGGGGCATATCATGAGACGAATGATATCGGAATTATCACAAAGTTAGATGGTGACAGAACATTAGTAGAGATTGACGGAATAGCGGCCCTGGATAAATATGCACAGTGGACGGGATACAACATGGATTCTATTATGGGCGGGAATCTTCTCGCCACAACAATTACCTCTCCCCTTGGTGTAAAAGATAGACTTGGCGATCTGATTGCAATTCGTCATCCCATGAATGGAAATGAAGATGGGTCGATGAATCTTGGAAATAATTTGGCAAAAGGAACAGCAGTTATCCGGATGGAAGCAACCGTTGATGAATTAATTGCTTCAACAGGTAATGAACTTAATACCTTAAAGGATAAAATGTCCTTTACACCCGGAGCCTATCATCTTGTTCATTGTGGCGGACGAAAGGCCGGCATTGGGGATAGATTCGAAGAAGTTGTAGAAGAGATAAAAGCTGCGGCAGGTGACGTTCCATATATTGTAGAATTTACATTTGGAGAGTATGGTTATGAGCAAGATGGGCTTAATACCTGTGGCGGACTCATGTTGTCCTTTACCGGACTAGCGAAATAAGATTGGAGTGAACAATTATGAAAATGATTATTAACGGTGAAAAAGTAGATGCATCCGATGGACAAGTGATTGAAGTTATCAACCCTGCGACCAATGAGGTGATCGATACGATTCCTGCGGCTACAAAAGAAGATGTTGACAAGGCTGTCGAGAAAGCAAAAATCGGCCAAAAAATCTGGGGCAGAGTTCCTGTCTATAAGAAAGTAGAGATTATGTATGAATTTCTACGCCTTGTAGAGGAATCCAAAGAAGATCTGGCACAGACCTTGTGTGCAGAGACAGGAAAGCCCATTGTAGAAGCAAGAGGTGAGATTGGTAATATATTTATATCATTTAAGGCATTTAGTGAGAAAGCTAAACATCTCTATGGGGTAACCATTCCAGCCGGCCTTGAGGCAGGACAGGACAAGAATCTATTAATAACTCAAAGAGAACCCATTGGTGTAATCGCTTGTATCATACCTTTTAACTTTCCATGTGACTTATTTGACCAGAAAGTTGCTCCTGCCTTATTAGCAGGGAATGCAGCAATTGTAAAGCCTTCTACCGATAATCCGCTCACACTTTGCAAACTGACTGCTCTGTTAGTAAAGGCTGGAGTCACTGACGGGGCGATTCAAATAGTCACAGGGAGAGGGTCTAAGATGGGTGGCTGGTTATGCAGCAACGAAGATGTCCATGCAATCACCTTAACAGGCTCAACGGAAGTTGGTATTGAAACTGCTAAGACAGCAGCGGATCATTTAGCACATATTGCTTTAGAACTTGGTGGGAATGACGCATTTATAGTATTAGAAGACGGGGATGTAAATTTAGCCGTTGAAGAACTAATATGGGGACGTATGTATAATACCGGACAGGTGTGCTGTGCATCTAAACGATTTATCATTCATAATCGTATTAAAGATGAATTTGCTGAGAAAGCGGTTGCAAGAATCAGCAGATTAAAACAGGGAATGCCATCTGATGAATCTACCCAGATTGGCTGCCTGATTAGCGAAAAAGCAGCAATAGAGGTAGAGGAACAGATTAACTTAACCGTAGAACAAGGGGGAACCATTATCCTTGGAGGTAAAAGAAATGGAGCCTTTATAGAACCTACTGTTATTGATAATGTTCCTAAGACGGCATCTGTTGCCGGTAATATGGAAATCTTCGGACCAGTTGTACCAATTATTGGATTTGATACTGAAGAAGAAGCAATTGAGATTGCTAATTCCTCTATATATGGACTATGCGGCTGTGTATTTACTGCAGACATGAAAGCAGCATTCTGTGTATGTAATGCTCTGGAATGTGGCGGCACGATAATTAATGGCGCCAGCTTCTTTAGAAGCTTTGAGATGCCTTTTGGAGGATACAAATATTCTGGATTGGGAACAGAGGGTGTTATGACAACATTTGATGAGGTGACTCAATTAAAGACTATCGTTCTTAAGAATATAATGTCTTAATTCATAGAATGCACCAGATAAAGTACAATATTCCTTATCTGGTGTATTCTAATCATATTTGAATGGTTATTATCCAAGATAACCCATGCGTTTGGAGATATCCGCCGCTGTATCTTTCACATGCTGAATCACAGAATCCAGCTGATTTTCTGGCAGATTCTTCGTAGAACCACTGACACTAATTGCAGCTACGCAATCACCACGGTAATCATAGATGGGTGCTCCTACACAGCGATGTCCAAGCAAATATTCTTCGTTGTCCATTGCCCACCCTTGCACGCGGATCATGGAAAGATGCTTGTGAAGCTCTTTTTTATTGCAGATGGTATTCTCCGTAAAACGTTTAAGGGAACAATTGTATAGTACATCATCTAGTTCATCTCTGGATAAGCCTGATAGCAGACATTTACCAATTGAGGAACAGTAAGCTGGTGAACGGTATCCCACCTGAGTATATAAACGGGTATTGGGATAAGTATCCATCTTCTCTATGTAGATTACCTCACATCCTTCTAATATCCCCAAATGAGAAGTCAGGTTAAGCTCCCTATGAATGCTGCCTAAATAAGCCCTGGATTCTGTTAGTAATTCTAAACCATTGATATGATAGCTTACCGTCTCTAGCATCTTAAACCCGATTCTATATGTGTTATCGGAATCTTTTTCAATATAACGGCGGGACAACAGAGTGGAAAGTAAACGATGTACCGTACTCTTACTCATTCCCGTGTTCTTTGCAATCTCAGTTAACCCCAAAGGGGTAGATGATTCCGCCAATTGTTCTATGATATCAAAAACACGATCTATCACTCTTACACTATCACTCATCAGGAATACCCCTTTCTAAGATACTTTACATAGCTTGTTTTAACCTTATCAGGGAAGTGGCAATAAGGTTATATCGTGTGCCCATCGGGCACATGCGCAAGGAGGGAAAGCGATGCGAATATCCGCTTTTACTTGAATTATACGTTAAAACTGGCTATTTTTCAACTATTATATAAGATTGTGTCAAGTGTTCGAGGACACTATTTTTTCTTTATAATGGTATATATAGATAAATCCCAAATTGGTGAGCGGGGTTATAAGGAGGACAACTGGTACAATCCGGTAGAGAATTTGAATGAGGCACGAATTTCAAAGGAACATATTTTGATTAAACGCAATCCGCTTTGACCAGTAAAAAGTATATTCCAAATATAATTAACATTTTTCAAAAGAAACTGCCTGTACATAAATGGTATTAATTGCTAAAATTAACAAAGGAGCACGTCAAAAGGTTCAAAAGGATTTTAACAGTAAATAGTGTAAAGGAGGGATTTAAATGAGCAGGAAAAAGATTTTAAACTATTTATTGGTACTGGCATTAATGTTATCCGTGGTGCCGGTCCAGTATTTATGGGCTGCGCAAAGTACAGAGCAGCCGGCTGCTGATGGGGAGGATTCAGAAAATGAAAGAGTGGATACACAAAGTGTCCTGACGGATGAAAATGAGCCCGGGGAGGTAAGTGCACAACAGACAGAATTACGTGCAGATACACGGGGACTGGGGACGGACAGTTTAATTGTACATTATGATATGAGCCATGATGGTGACAGTCTTACGAATATGGTGGCTGATATTTTTCATGGTACTTTAGTGGGAGTAGAGGAGTCAGACTTCTCTACATATAATGGAAGCACTACATGGACGCTGGACGGTGGCGGGTATGCCAGTTTACCGTCAGGAATTATAGATGATGAAACAATTACAATTTCGATAACGACTGCAACTGTAAAAAAGAATAATCAGTGGGCCTGGGCATTTGGAACAAATAGCTGGTATTATACCTTTTTTACCCCGTCAAATGGAAGCAGTAAGACAAAGTATACCATAGCCAGTCAGGTAAATAACGGCAGTACCGGCGCATGGGCAGCAGAAAAGAATATTCTGCTTGACGCAGTGGCGTTAGATGGAAGTTATGTGACCTATACTGTTGTTATCGATGGAAGTACCACGCAATTATATATAGATGGGGTGCTGGCGGGAACCGGAGAGAAACCGTACAGCCTGATGGACATTATTCCGGGCTCCGGGATCATCGGATATATTGGAAAATCTCTTTATAATGGAGATCCGTTATACAATGGGCGGGTTAGTGATTTTAAAATATATAGTGATGCATTAACGGCGGAACAGATTGCGGAGACTATCGAGCCGGATTATTCTGATAATATAAAAGCGGACATAGTGAAAGATTTATTGAATGGAAATGAAGATATTGATAATATCACAAAAAATGTTGCGTTTCCGGCAACCGTGGATGGCGTTAGTGTAACGTGGGGGACTCCTTCCGATCTATCTGTGATAGATACAGATGGGAATGTGAACCGTCCCATCGCAGCTGATACAGTTGTTAGTATTCCTGTATCGTTTACATATAATGGAAACCCTTATAATATGACGATAGAGCTGGGAGTGAAGGTGGGGAAAAAAGCTGTAGTTTCCTATGATATGACCCTGGAAGATGGCAAGTTCATTGACATTACCGGAAATGGATTCGATGCAGCGGCTGCCGGTATTACGGCATCGGATATAACAACTGACGGGGATCATAAAGTGATGAATTTCACCGGAAATAAGAGTCAGTATATTGAGCTGCCGGAGGGCATTATTAATGGTGAAAGCTTTACAATAGAGACAAAGATGGCGTGCAGTACTGCTGCAAACCACTGGCTATATTGTCTGGGAACCGGGGAGGGAGTATGGCCTAACGTCAAGAATTACATATTCTTAAACCCAATGCAGAGCGGAAGCGGCAATATTCGAAGCGGCGTAAAGGATAGCAGCATAGAAATTCTCTTTCCGTCAACACCTAAGCTGGATACCGGTAAAACCTATCAGACGATTACAGTAGTGTTTGAAGATGGAACGATGACCCTGTATCTTAATGGAGAAAAGGTAAGCCAGGAAACATACGGTTATTCTATCAGCCAAATACTTGCAGATGGGACAACCAGCGGTTCCGGCGTCATTGGATACATTGGAAAATCACTATATACAGTTGATAGTGGATTCGTTGGTCAACTGTTAGAATTTACAGTATATAATTATGCATTAGGTGAGCAAGAGATTATAGATACCAGTGATGCCGGCAAGGTTGCAGCTGCAAAAAATGAGCTTGTATTACCATATACGGAACCTGTTATGGGAAATATTACATTGCCGGATATACACAACAACGGTGCAGTCATTACATGGACTACGGATCATCCTGAGATTGTAGATGTAGATGAATATGAAAATGAAGGTTATGATCCAACACCTGCAGGCGTTATTATCAGGCCGGATGGAGACACAGATGTAAAGCTGACAGCAAATATCAGCTATGGCATAGAATCAGATACAAAAGAATTTGAAATCACAGTAAAAGCAAAAGCAGATCCGGTTACAGAGGGTGATTATGCCGGATATCTATTTACATATTTTGCAGGTGAGAAGTATTCAAACGGAGAGCAGATTTATTTTGCATCAAGTGAGGATGGACTCAATTGGGAGGATTTAAATTACAATGAACCGGTGATTACCTCTACATTAGGTGAAAAAGGAGTGAGAGATCCCTTTATTATCCGTTCACCGGAAGGTGATAAATTCTATATGATTGCAACGGATCTTAAAATCAATAACGGCAATGGATGGACGGCTGCACAAGAGGCCGGAAGCCAATCGATCATGGTTTGGGAGTCTACAGATTTAGTGAATTGGTCAGATCAGAGAATGGTAAAAGTAGCTTTGGATGAGGCCGGGTGTACCTGGGCGCCGGAAGCCACTTATGATAAAAAAACAGGAGAATATATTGTATACTGGGCATCTAAAGTGAAGTCAGATGGCTATGCGAAGCAAAGAATTTATAGTGCCAAGACAAGGGATTTCTATACCTTTACAGAACCTGAAATATATATTGAAAAAGAAAATCATGTCATTGATACCACCATTATTGAATATGACGGAAGCTATTACCGCTATTCCAAGGATGAAACCAATGCCCGGATTAATATAGATAAGGTTTCTACCCTATTATATGATACTCCGGTCAGTATAAGCTCAGTTGCGCTCTCTGCCCAGGCGGGAGTGGAAGGACCTGCCATCTTTAAATTCAATGGAGAGGATAAATGGTGTCTTCTGATTGATAAATATGGTTCCACCGGATATTATCCATTGGTAACGACAGATCTTGCATCGGGAGAATTTGAGGTCCTGACGACCGGATACACCATGCCCTCCAAAGCAAGACACGGGACTCCGATACCTATCACTCAGGAAGAATATGCCCAATTGCAGCAAAAGTGGGGAGCAGCAGGATCAGATGAAGAACCTCAGGATGATCCGGTTTTAGAATATAATTTCGAAGCATCAGACGGGGCAACAATGATTGATTCTGCGAATGATTATGATGGTTCTTTAGAGGGAAATGCGTTGATTCAAAATGATGGCGAATTGGATTCTAACGTACTTTATCTGGACGGGACATCGGGTACCTTTGCACAATTCCCCACAGGATTCTTCGACAAAAGAGATACCTTTACCTTATCTATGGATGTCAAGAGCGAGATGAACAGTGAAAACTTTTTTACATTTGCAATGGGTCAGGATACGACGCAATATATGATATTCAGAACGAGAGCTAATGAAATTAGAAGTGCAGTTACGACAGGGTCTTGGAGTGCAGAAGAAGGTATTTCATATGCCACGCCGCAATCCATTAAGGGCACTTGGGTTAATGTAAAGATAGTGGTAGATTCTGCAACAATGAAAATGTATGTAGATGGAGTTCTGGTTGATACGAATACAAGCATCGCTACAAAAGTTTCGGATTTCGGGCGCAATGTAATTGCCTATTTGGGTAAATCATTTTATTCAGTAGATAATTTCTTTAAAGGGTATTTTGATAATATAAAGGTCTATAACCGTGAGTTGACACAAGAAGAGATTGCGGCTGAGTTCGGAATTGAAATTCCGGCTATTCAGGATATTCATGCAGAAGGTTATTGTATTATAACAAAAGATATTGACGCAGATACGAAGCAGGCAACGCTGTATATTAGCAGAAATAACAGCAGCATAACAGATTTAAGTGTTGTCCCGCTTTCCCTGACGCTGCGTGATGGTATCATTACAGAAGGTAATTTTACGGCGGACTTAACAAGCCCGGTCAGTATTGGCCTGACGGACGAAAACGGCAGCAAGCAGACGTGGATCATCGAAGCAGTCTTATGCAATAATCCGGTACTTCCCGGTGAGTTTGCGGATCCGGATATAGATATATTTGATGGAAAATATTATATCTACCCGACCACAGATGGGTATGCCGGCTGGTCAGGGACTGAGTTTCATGTATTCTCATCAATAGATATGATTGACTGGGTAGATGAAGGTATAATTTTGGATGTGGCAACAGATGCGGTTCCCTGGGCAGTCGGCAGTGCCTGGGCACCAACCATAGAAGAAAAAGATGGAACGTATTATTTTTATTTCTGTGCAAAACGTCAGGATGGAGCCTCATGTATAGGAGTCGCTACAAGTGGTTCACCAACAGGACCGTTTACAGCACAAGATACTCCATTAATTACACCGGAGCTGTGTACTGGTGAGGGTATCAGCATGGGACAGACGATAGATCCTTCTATCTTTACTGATGATGATGGTACCTCCTATATGCTGTTTGGAAACGGCAATGCAGCCGTGGCCCAGTTAACGGAAGATATGAAAGGCATTGTATCCGGAACAATGAAGAATTATTCGGGTGCCACTGATTTCAGAGAGGCTATCACCGTGACAAAACGCGATGGAACCTATCATTTCACCTGGTCCTGTGATGATACGGGAAGTGCGAATTACAAGGTGAATTATGGAACCTCTGATTCAATCTATGGACCAATTACGTTCCAAAATACGATATTGTCAAAGGATGCTAACAGCGATATCTTAGGTACAGGGCATCACTCGATTGTACAGATACCAGGTACAGATGATTATTATATTGTGTATCACAGATTTGTAACTCCTCTGGGTAAGTATACATCAGGATATGGATACCATAGAGAAACTTGTATTGACAGATTAAGTTTTGATGAGACAACAGGATTAATGAATACGGTTACCCCTACTTTGGAAGGGATTTTAACCCCAGTGCTGTTAAATAGTGAGAATCCGGGCGGCACAGATGAAACAGATAATACCGAAGAAACACAGGATACCGAGGAAACAGAGGATACCGAAGAAACACAGGATACCGAGGAAACAGAGGATACCGAAGAAACACAGGATACCGAGGAAACAGAGGATACCAAAGAAACACAGGAAACCGGTGAAACGGAGGATACAAATAAAACAAGTGGTAAACAGACAACTGCAAATGATAAGACTACATCGGCTGGCTCTGATAAAGGGAATACGTCTCCAACAACTGCAGATTCTCATCGACCGGAATTCTATGGCGTCCTCATGATTATAGCTATAGTAGTGATAGCATTAAGAAAGGGTAAATGTAGATCAAGGAAATATTAACCTTGAAAGCTTCCCTTATAGTCAAAGAGGGTATTCGCATATCCGCTGCATTTCAGCAGGAGCCCCGGCTCCTGCTGAAACAAGCAAGCCCCGGAGCGTTTTTAACTCTGTCACACCCCCTAAGAGGTGGGGAGACTTACTTGATGCGGTTAAAATAAAGGCAGAAAAATAAAAGTAAAGGAGACCATGCACTATCTTGATTCTTTCAGCCTTTATTCATGTTAGCGGTGCATGGATGTAAAATATGAAGAAGATAAAACTTATCGCTGCAATAGTAATCTTATGCAGCATGTTTGTGCAAACAGCTGTCCCTGTATCAGCAATAGACCAGGAATTGGGCAGCCTGAAGGTACATCCGATACATCTGATATTGAAGACGAATTAAACTATCTTGCATATTATCCATTACAAATTGATACACAGGACCATTCTGAAAATGGAAAGGACGGAGTGCTCTATGGTACCGGCGGCGGATTTGATAAAGGGTATTTAAGCCTTCCGGGAGGGAGTTCAAGCAGTACAGCCGCGTATGTGCAGCTGCCTACGGGACTTTTTGATAATCAGGATACATTAACCATTTCGGTGTGGCTAAAGAACGAAACAGGAGCAGGCGATTATTCGGCTCTGTATTTTGGAACGCCCAAGAACGGCTCCTATCCGTCACAATATTGGCTATTAAATCCCTGCAATCCTGCTTCGCGTATGAAAAGCGTATTGACAAATGAGCTTAATACTTCTGCTCCTTGGTCTACAGAATACGGAATCTCCCCCACAAATTCAGGCAATGGTATAACAGGGCCAAATACAGCAACCGGTTGGGCTATGTATACTACAGTTATTACGCCAACCAGTATCACTGCATACTACAATAGTACCAAGTATGGTCCGGTTACCATTTCAAGAAGTGTCAGCGATTTCGGCACAGATTTGCTGGCATATATCGGAAAGTCCTCTTATAGTGATAAATTCTATCAGGGTGGCGTACAGGAACTTTCCATATGTTCAGGGGAAATAAGCCAGGAAAATGTAACTAACAAATATTATAATGAATTGTTACAAATAGCATCAAGTGAGCTGACATTAGACGAAACAAGCACCAGAGAAGATATTACACTGCCCTCTAGTCCGTTTAGTAATGTTACAGTATCATGGGAATCTAATAATCCAGACGTGATCTCTAACACAGGAGTTGTACAAAGACCTGCAGCAGACGATGTGGAAGTAACACTTACCGCCACATTGAGCATTAACGGTTATTCTACAACCAAAACATTTTCGATAACAGCTTTGGCATATAATACTGCCAGAGATGTACAGATGGCAAAAGAAGAATTAAATTTATGCAGTGTAACTGCAGAGAATTTGAACTTACCAGATATAGGGAAATATGATACTGCAATCACATGGATCTCATCCGACCCCTCTATTATGACGGATGACGGGAATATTGTAAAAAGGCCGGCAGTCGGTGAGGGCAATTATACGGTGAAGTTAACGGCTGTTTTTACTAAAGAGGACAGTAGTGCTAAAAAAGAATTTACAATTGAGATTTTAGAAGAATTCTATGCAAATATCATAAGTTATACCACTGGAACTAACGATTTAGCAGGAAGCCTGCATTTGGCATATAGTATCAATAATCAGAACTGGACCCCGTTAAATTCTGAGAATGGGATATTATTCGCAACGATTCCGACGGATAATACGAATAAAACATTATCGACAGGTATCTATTTCTCAAGTCCCGGCTTGTTTCGGAAGGCAGATGGAAGCTTTGGCTTCCTGGCAACAAAAAGCAACAGCTCCACCTCTTTGTATTTGTATGACTCTGAAGATTTAATTACTTATACAGGCGAGAGAATGATAGAGACCAATAGTACATTCGGGAATCCTTTATCCCCAACCTGTTTTTATGATTCTATGATAGGGGCTTATCGTGTAGTTTGGACCGCAGGCGGAACAACTTATAGTAATACTTCATCTGATCTGGTTAACCTATCCGTACCGGAAAGTTATGTGGATAGTGAAAGCAATATTATAAGTAACCTTGAGGGAATCTCAGAAAATGCATTGATAGGAAATGTGATAGGAGTAACAAAAAAAGAGTTTGAGGCGCTCCTTAATAAGTTTTCACCAGTAGTAAATACAGGGATTGAAGAAATACCAGGTCTCGTGGTAGAACAAGGAGAGCAGGAAGCGCTTCCTTCAACAGTTGCCTTTTACTATAGTGACGGTTCTACAGCGGATCTGGGAGTAACATGGGATACTTCCAATCTGGATATTCATACGCCAGGTACTTATAATATATCAGGAACTATCCACCAGGAGAAATATTCTAATCCGTTAATTGAACAAAGAGCGGATCCCCATATACAACTTGATGAAGAAACAGGATACTATTATTTCACGGCATCTTACCCGGCATATAACAATGTTAATAGCGGATATGACAGGATCATTTTAAGAAGATCTGAAACTATATCAGGACTCTCAGATGCTAAGGGAGGATTAGACAATGAAATAACCATTTGGACAGCACCAGTTTCCGGAACGATGGCGAAACATGTATGGGCACCGGAAATTCATAGGATTAACGGGAAATGGTATATCTTTTTTGCAGCAGGGAGCTCCGATAATATATGGGCTATCCGCCCTTATGTATTAATCTGTGACGGGGCTGATCCTTATACAGACACCTGGACCACTGTAAAAGCAGCGACGAGTGAAGACAGCGGCTACTTTGCCCATATGTCTCTGGATATGACCTACTTTGAACATAATGGCAGGCACTATGTCATCTGGGCAGACATTATCGGGCAGTCAGCATTATATATGCAGGAGATAGATCCTGATCAACCCTGGGCAGGTAAGGGAGAGGTTATTGTGCTCACCACTCCGGAATTTGCCTGGGAACGTGATACAGAACGGGTAAATGAAGGAGCTGCCATCTTAAAACATGGTGGTAAGATATTTATCGCTTTCTCCGCGTCCGGAACGGGACCTGAGTATTGTATCGGTCTTCTGAGTGCCGATGAAAGTGCAGATCTGATGGATACGGAATCTTGGAACAAACTCTCTTATCCAATTTTAACCTCTCAGGATGTACCTGGAGAGTATGGACCGGGGCATAATTCGTTTACGGTAGATGAGAACGGTCATTCAATATTTGTATATCATGCCAGATCCGCGGAATGCTACCTGAGTCAGTGTGACTGGGCAAGTTCAAACTCTCTCTATGACCCTTGCCGCCATGCCAGAGTGAAAAGAGTGCATTGGTCCAGTGATGGAACCCCAATCCTAAAAATGACTTATGCTCAAGAGGTGGCGGAGGAATACCAAGGGGTATCTATGGAGGTAATTGTAAAAGCAAAATCCGCCAATACATATACAGTTACATTCCAGGCAGGTAAAGGAGGAAGTATTCAAGGTGAAAATATCCAGAAGATAACGAAAGGGGCTGATACATCTTATGTGGAGGCAGTTGCAGACTCTGGATACGAGTTTAAAATCTGGTCGGACGGGGTTACAGCTGCAAGGCGGAATGTGACAGAAGTGAAGGCGGATATTACATTGACAGCGGAATTTAAAGAATTGGAAGAGACGGAGGAGACAGAAGAGATTAAGAATACAGATGAAACAGAGGACACAAAGGGCACTAGTAATATTAGTGATACTGGCGATTCAGATAATACAATAGAAAAACAAACTGAAGGGAAAGATATTAATACATCAGTCAGCTCTCCTAAAACAGCTGATTTGTCACCATTGGAGTGCTGCGGTATATTTATGGTTATATCAATGGCCGGAATTATATTTAGTAAAAGGAAATTAAAGAACATTGGAACTCGATCATATTAGATGAAACTGTACCCGGTAATGAAATCAAGACAATGACAGATGAAAGCTATGAGCTGACAAAACCAAGGAAAGGTCGTATTCTGGGGTAGGGAGAAGGAACCTAGGCGGGAAGAATTTCCCGCCATGTTCAGTTTATGAAACTGTATCTTGAAGGAACTTAGCGATTTTCTAGGTGAACATCACAACTGACTGGAGATGATAACTTTTTGAATAATATTGGTACCTTCTACCACCCGCAGTATACTGGCATCCCGATGTAGTTTTTCCATCATTGACGGTCGCATATATCCCCGATGTCCCATGATTTGCAATCCCACGCCGGTCGCTTGATATGCAAGTTCTGAAGCCAGCAGTTTTGCCATTGTTGATTCTGTCGAATAGTCTTCACCTAAGTCCATCTGTCGACAAGCTTTCCAGACTAAAAAGCGTGCGGCCTCAAGGCGTGCAGATATGTCAGCCAGTTGATGGTTTACACCTTGATTTCTGATAATTGGTTTATTTAGTACAATCCTACCTTTTGCGAAAGCAATTGCTTCTTCCAAGGCTGCCCGTGCAATTCCTAATCCAATGGAACCAAAGATTGCTCTTCCGATATCCAATGTTTGTGCCAATAATAGATACCCGCTTCCAGGGAAGCTGATCAAGTTTTCTTTCGGTATTTTGACATTATCAAGGCGTACCGAGGAAGTAGGAGCGTTACGAAGACCTGATTTGTCGTCATATGCACCAAAGGACATGCCTGGGATGTCTTTTGGTACGATAAACGCATTTATGCCCGGTCTTCCCTGTGTCGCTTCTAAATTGCCCCAGACGATATAGAAAGCTACATTCCCAGTATTAATAATGGACATCTTTTCACCATTTAATACATAATTGTCACCTTCACATCTTGCTGTTGTAGTAAAATGTGTCGTGTCGGAGCCACCTTTTTCTTCAGTCGTCAACCAACTGGCAAACGATCCATCTGCGCTTAGTAATAATGGCAAAAAAGTACGTTTTTGGGCTTCGCTTCCACCGATAAGCAACGTAGAAACAGCGTGCAGTGTGGCAGAGAAACAACTCGCCAAACCTGCACACCCGTAGCTTAACTCTTCAAAGACAATTGATAGAGTGACCCAGTCAAGCGGATTTCCACCATATTCTTTGGGGATTATTAATGCATTTAGTTTATATTCTGCAAAGACCTTCTGAAAAAAAACGTCTATTGATTCTGGTGGGTTGCTATCGATTTGAAGTGAGTGTTGCTGAAGCTTTTCTTTAGCCAGTTTCCGAAATTTGTTTTGCAGCAGCCTTTGTTCGTCGTTTAACTCAAAAGAAATCATCTGCTCTCCTCCTCATTTCTTTGCCATTTGATAAAATCCAGGACTGATTTGCGCCTTGAAATACTCAGCCTGAGTAGGTCGATAATAATATTCTTGATATATGGTTCCCGAAAAATCACATCCCATTCTTCCGCTTCCAAATATTGTTCATCATCATCATCGTTGTTTAAAAAATACTCAATTGGCTTTCCGAGTAAATCACTGATTTTTTTAAGGTCAGCCAGATATAGCCGCCGCTTCCCAAGCTCATAATTCGATAGCGATGACTGTGTGCAGCCGATCATTTCGGCAAGCTTGGCTTGACTTAGCCCTGCTTCTTCCCGTGCTTTTTGAATGTTTTTTCCTATGTCCCTATAGTTCATAATCATCATCCTGATTTTCTACATATTTCGTTACTAGTGCTTTACGTCAATTAAATATTAGGATACAGCCTGCACAACTAAATTCTCGCATCATCGGTAGTAAATTGCCACAACCCCTATGCAAGATTCATTGCGAACGCTAGTCCACTCTTTAGGTTCATCAGTTCCTTTGGTTATTTCTTCCTGTTTTAATATTGAGCGACATTCCCGTCCAAGCTTAGTAATATAGTGGATTGTTTTCCGCAGTCTACAGTTTTTTCAGCTAATAACATTGATCATGTTCCAAATACACTTTCTTTGTTCTCGCATATAATACCCCTTTGAAAAATATTATACCATGAATTTGTTTGATTTGCAAAGCTTACTGCGCCTATATTTCAAGGTGTATATCAAGGATTTGATGCATACTTTCCGCCAAACTTGACCAAAAGTGGGGGCAGTAAGCGTCCTCTAGCTGGATAAGAAATCTGCAACTTTCGTTAATTTGACTAAAAATAAAAACATTATTTGGCAATTCATACAAATATATCACAATGGGGTTGACTTTTTATTACAATACGATATAATAATAACATATTGTAATAGAAATCATTACAAAACGATATAGACAGTTGGTAGGACAGAGGAGGGAAGTTGTATGGGTTCATTGCATGAATTGCAACAAAGGGTAAATGCGTTTCAAATAGCTATCCGTAAGGAGGCTATTCAAGGTGCACTTGTGGCGCAACGCGCTGACACACTCTATTTTACTGGCACAGCCCAAGATGTGCATGTGTATATCCCCAACATTGGACAGCCATTGGTGCTTGCGTTTAAAGATGCCGAGCGTGCTCGCGAGGAGTGTCCTTGGGAGGTGGTAAAGCTACAAGGTTATTCAAAATTGCCTCAGCAGATTATGTCCGCCGGACATAACAAACTTGAGAAAATTGGATTAGAGTTTGACGTATTGCCTGTAGCAAACTTTGAACGATACAAAAAGGCATTTGCCGATACAACATTTGTTGATATTTCGTCTACATTGCGCAACGTGCGGTCAATTAAATCGCCATGGGAAATAAGCCAAATAGAAAAAGGTTGTGCAATCTATGCAGAGATGATTGATCATATCTCAAGACATTTGCGGCCTGGCATGAGTGAAGCAGAGTTGGAAAGCATAGCTGCATACAAAGCCCGTCTTTTGGGTAATGAACCGATGCTGCGTTTGCGCGGTTTTGGCTCAGCATTTCATTTTGGCACCGTGACCGCTGGAGCTCGGGCAGCAGTGCCCTCTTATTTCAACGGCCCGATCGGAGGCCTTGGAGTATCTGCATCAATGTCTATGGGTGCATCCCAACATAGCATAGAACCGGGCGAAGCTATCGTTGCTGATATCGGCATCGTCATCAACGGTTACCATTCAGATGTTACAAGAATGTTGGTGATTGGAGATGTAAACAAAAAGCTCAGGAAAGCATACGAGTTTTCTTTGGCAATAGAGGAACAAGTGCGAAAGTTACTAGTTCCAGGGCGGGTTGCTGGGGATATATATGACGAAGTAACCGCATGGGTAAGTAGTGAGACGCCTTATGCGCATAACTTCATGGGTTTTGGCGCAAGCCAGGTTAGATTTGTTGGCCACGGGATAGGTCTCGAACTTGATGAGTTGCCCACAATCAGCAAAGGCTCCCGTGAAATCATAAAATTAGGAATGGTTATTGCTGTTGAACCCAAGTTTATCTTTCCTGGTGAAGGTGCGATTGGCATCGAGGATTCATTTTTGGTTGAGGATCTGGCTGGTGCCCGTTGTCTATCGACGATGTCAAAAGACATTATACGCGTTTAAGCGGCTATGCCACAATTTGCATTTCGAAGACATATCTGCTGAGAAACTAAAAAATGTTTATCCAACGCAGTACATCGTAACACCTTATTGATGTTTCGACCTATTGCCACGATAACATAAAATAAATTTACAAGGAGGAATAAGAATATGAGTACTATCCAAAAGACCTATAAAGAAAAGCTTACCAGTGCGGAAGAAATCGTTAAAAACATCCAATCCCATGACCGTTGTGTTTGTCCCACGGCTTTAGGTGAGCCTCAGGCAATCATGGATGCGCTGGCCGAACGTGTGCTTGCGGAAAACCTTGTTGGCATTGAACATCATATGCATCTCCCCACAAGGAACTGGCAATATCTCAAGCCGGAATTCAAAGGGAAACTGACTCTTTATTCCTGGTTTACCGGAGGCTCATCCCGCAAGGCTATCGCAGAAGGCCGAGCTGACTTTGTGCCAAGCTATTTCTATGAGGCGCCAAGGCTTTGGAATGAATTTTTGCAGCCGGATGTAGCTTATATGATGGTATCCCCAATAGACAAGCATGGTTATTTTAGCTTTGGCGTAAGTTCTACCGAAGCACGTGCCATCATCAATAAGGCAAGAAAAGTCTTTCTGGAAGTGAATCCACATATGCCGAGAGTTTTAGGCGATAACTTCGTGCATATTTCTGAGGTTGATGCTATTTGCGAAAGCAATCGCTCCCTTCCCAGCCCCGATGCACCTGAACTGAACGAAAAAGACCTGAAAATCGGTATATTGATTGCCGAAAGAATTTCTGATGGGGCAACAATCCAGCTTGGCATAGGATCAATGCCAAATGCTGTGGGCGAATACCTGAAGGACAAAAAGGATCTGGGCGTCCACACCGAGATGTTTGTGGACAGCATTGTGGAATTAATTGAATGCGGCGCCGTCAACAACTCAAAAAAGACATTGCATAAGAACTTGTCGGTTGCTTCCTTCTCCGTTGGTTCAAAAAAACTCTACGATTTTGTCGATGATAACCCTGGAGTAATGTTTGCGCCCATCAGCTATGTCAATGACCCGCGGGTCATTGCGCAAAACGACAACTTAATGTCAATTAACGCCTGTATGGAAGTGGATCTGCTTGGTCAGGTATGCTCGGAATCCATTGGGTCGAGAAACATCAGCGGAACGGGTGGCCAGGTCGATTTTGTCAGGGGTGCGAATTGGTCTAAGGGCGGCAAATCCTTTATTTGCACATATTCCACTGCTAAAAATGACACAATCTCCAAAATCAGGGCAACCTTTAGCGCCGGAACACACGTGACCACCACTAAAGGTGATGTCGATTCTATTGTCACTGAGTACGGAATCGCTGAGCTGAAAGGAAAATCAGCATCACAAAGAGCAAAAGCGCTCATCGCAGTGGCGCATCCAAAGTTCAGGGAAGAACTCACCGCTGAGGCGAAAAAGTTGAATCTGATGATATAGACTATAAAGAGGGGAGGTTCGGAAGAAAGCAGTCCTAACAATTCCGAAATGCTTCGGAAAGAGATATCTGATGATAGTTAGCAGTCATAAATTTTCTTCTTGTGTGGTATGAAAAGTTTGATTTGACACTTTCTATTATATCGCTATAGAGAGGGAATTTATATAAATAAGCAACACAAGCAACAAGAACCCAATAAAATTTATGGGTTCAGGCATTTACCAAATGCCTTAATAATTCATTTTGAAATGGAGGAAAAAAGTATGTCGACAGCATTTGTTGAAGAACTGAAAAAGAAGATGGTTGTAAAAGCTGTACGTAACGTGAAGAGGGGTGAACATGTAGAAACCCTTGAGTCCGGTGAAAAGCCTTCAATGTATCGTCCGGAAATCAAGCTCGATCTGCAGCGGTCCAGGCTGATGACCGAGTCCTACAAGCAGACAGACGGTGAGCCGATGATCATGCGCCGAGCCAAGGCGCTGACTCATCTGCTAGATAACATGAAAGTATACATACTGGATCATGAGCGGATAGTTGGATGGAGTACCGAGGTTCCTGAAGGCCTTTTCCATCCCATTGAGCTGAACTATCGTTCTCCCCAGCGCCTCATCAATTCTCCGGAGGGTCAGTCGCTGGCTGATGATGCGGGGCGCAAGGAATTTGATGAGATTTGTGAATACTGGAAAGGCCGATGCATGAGCGACCGTCAGCAGGAGCTGTTCGGACCTAAGCTGACAAAGTATTACAAATATGAAGGAACCTATTTGTGGTCGCACCTGTCTGAATTGGGCATCCCGAACTACGAGCGTTTGTTTGAAATCGGCGTGAAGGGCTATATCGAACAAATCAATGATCGGCTGACCGAAATTGAGGAAGAGATCCCCGCCGATTACATTGACCAAAAGCTGTTCCTTCAATCAGCAAAAATGACCCTTGATTCCCTGATCAAGTGGGCCAACCGTTATGCCGATTGTGCCAAGGATATGGCCAAAAAAGAAAAAGATTCCAGCCGGAAAAAGGAATTGCTCCGGATTGCGGAAACATGCCGATGGGTTCCTGAGAATCCTCCCCGTACATTCATGGAGGCCATGCAGTTCTTTTGGTTCGTCCACCTTGTGCGCTATTTCGAGTATTCCACACTAGGCATTGGCATTCGCATTGACTACCTGATGGGTTCCTTGTTAGAGCAGGATATGGCCGCAGGTCAGATTACTCGCGAAGAGGCAAAACAGGCAATTGAATTGCTGTATGTCAAGTTTAACGAGCTTGGCCTGATTTACTCGCCGCTCGTCACCTCTGTGTACGGTGGTGTGGCTTCCCTGCAGGCCATAACCCTTGGAGGCACGGATTCCGAAGGCAACGACATCACTAATGAGCTTACCTACATTTGCCTTGAGGCCAGCGAAGAGATGAAGATGATTGAGCCGAGCATTTGCTTACGGCTGGATGATGATTCGCCCGATAAGCTCTACGATTCGGCAATCAATACTATCGGGACTGGTATTGGTTATCCGTCGCTGTTCAACGACGAGGCGCAGATTCCCATGCTGGAGGCCTGGGATGTTCCGCATGAAGAAGCTATGGGCTACGCGGTTACCGGCTGTGTTTACATGGAGATTCCTGGCAAGAATGTACACCACCGCACTGTTGGATACTTCGTGTTCCCCAAGTGCCTGTACTATGCGCTTCACCAGGGCGTGAACCATACAACCGGTGAACAGTACGGTGCCAGAACGCCTGATCCTGCGACGTTCAAGTCCTGGACAGAGCTGATGGAAGCGTACTTTACACAGGTGAACTTCTTTATGGCGCGGCTTGGTGAAGTGGAGGATACTTCATTCAAGCTGTATCAGGAGTGGGTTCCTCGTCCTTACTATTCCGCCATTCTGGACGGCTGCATTGAGCAGGGCAAGGAATGCAAGCAGTGGCAGTATGATTCCATGATTGCCGACATGGTTATCACCATTGGCGGTGTCAACGTGGGCGATGCGATCACCGCAGTTAAAAAGGTTGTATTTGAGAATCAGGATGTTACTCTTCCCGAGCTGATTTCCATCATGGACGACAACTGGGAAGGACACGAAGACCTGCGGCAGAAATGCCTCAATGCACCAAAGTACGGCAACGATGACCCCTATGCGGATGAAATTCAGACTCTAGTGCAGTATGGTTCCCAGGAGGCGATGGCGAAAGTGAAAAACCGTTTCGGCTACAGCTTCCGCGGTGATGGCAGCGCTGTGTCAGCGACCTATGGTCTGTCTGTTGACACCCCTGCGACTCCAGATGGACGTAAAGATGGTGGGTACTTTGCGGACTCTACGCTAGCTCCCCAACCTGGCGCCGACAAGAAAGGCCCCACAGCTGTTCTGAAGTCTGCGGCTAAGGTTGACCCGGTTAAAACCTACAACCATTTGCTCAACCAACGGTTTACACCGGCAACGCTACAGGGCGAAATGCGAGATACGTTTAAGGGTTATCTGAAAGGTTGGAAAAAGATGCGCGTTCCGCATGTGCAGTTTAACATTGTGGACAATGAGACGCTTAGAAAAGCGCAGGAGAATCCCGAGGAGTACAAGGATTTGGTGGTTCGTGTCGCCGGATACAGTGCATACTTTGTGGACTTGACTAAGGGCCTGCAGGATCACCTCATCGCACGCTCTATCCAAAAGTTCTAAAAATTGGTAAAAACCTGGACAGCAGGTGTATAGATTATCGTGGCGATGGATTGAAACATCAATAAAGGATTACGATATACTGCGGCGGATAAATTATTTATAAGATTTTCAGTTGATATGTTTATCCGCCGCCATAATCTTATCAGGAGGGATTAAGGTGGGCGCAACCCATGAGGAGAATAAAATCAGCATATTTAATATACAACGGTTCAGCATCCATGACGGTCCCGGAATAAGAACCACCGTATTTGTTAAGGGCTGCCCACTAGATTGCAAATGGTGTGGGAACCCAGAATCAAAAAATCCGGTTCCAAGGCTGATACTGCGTGATATCGAGTGTAAAGGGTGTGGAGCTTGTATTGATGCATGCCCACAAAATGCCATCAACATGTCATCGGAAACTGGTCGTGTTATAGATTGGGCGAAATGTGATCAATGCCTTCAATGCGTAGATGCATGCATTTATGGTTCATTGAACATAACAGGCAAGTACATGACAGTAGATCAAATAATGGATGAAGTTATGTCTGATTCGGTTTTCTATGAGACATCCAATGGAGGTATTACTGTATCCGGCGGCGAACCGCTGAGCCAGAGCGCATTTGTACGAAAGTTGATGATTGCAGCTAAGCAAAAAGGATTACACACTGCACTTGATACGTCGGGATACGCTCCTTGGAGCGACTTTGAGCAAGTGATTGAATATGTAGACCTTGTTCTATTCGATGTGAAACATATGGACACAAAAAAACATAAAGAGGGCACCGCCATTGGCAATGAAATTATTCTGCAAAACCTAGCGAATACTTCAAGGCTTACGGAAGTCTGGATCAGAATACCACTGATAGCAGGGTATAATGACAGCGAGGAAAATATTGATAGTGTCGGCCGTAAGGCGGCAGAACTGGGGATCAAACGCATATCACTTCTTCCATACCATGAGGGCGGAAAATCAAAGTGCGAACAATTGGGTCATGAATACATGGTCCCTGAAGCAAGATCACCTTCCGATGACAGGATAAAGGAACTTGCATTAATACTTAAATCATACGGATTAGATGTCGTTGAAGGCATATAGGAGGAGGTTTCTATGTCTAAAGTTATAAAAGAAGCTGTAATTGTGAGCGCATGCAGAACACCAGTGGGTAAGTTTTTAGGCAGTTTGAAAGACATACAGGCAATTGATTTGGCAACTATTGTCTCCAAAGAGGCAATCAAGCGTGCCGGCATTGATGGACAAATAATCGATGAGATCGTCATGGGGGAAGTGTACCAGCATATGCAAGGATCCCTTCCCGCAAGGCAGGTTGCCATACATTCAGGTCTTCCGGAGAGAAGCGGCGCCTGCGTTGTCAACCAGAATTGCGCTTCAGGTATGCGTGCGCTGGAAATTGCCGCAAATAATATCCAACTCGGCAAAACTGAGGTTGCGCTGGTTGTCGGCGTGGAAAGCATGAGCAATGTACCCTATATGCTACCCAAAGCGAGAACCGGTTATCGAATGGGACCTGGCAAAATAGAAGACGCCATGCTTGTGGATGCGTTAGTGGATAGACTGGTTCCCGGGCATATGGCGCTCACCGCGGAAAACATTGCGAAGAAATACGGCATTACCAGAGATGAATGTGACCGATTGGCGCTTATCAGTCATCAGCGCGCTTGCCGGGCAAACAGTGATGGCACCTTCAAGCGTGAAATCGTTCCGGTGGAGATAACTGGTAAAAAAAGCACAAAGATATTTTCGGAAGACGAACATATGATGCCGGACGCGAGTCTTGAGAGTATAGGTAAGTTAAAACCGGCTTTTAAAGAGGACGGAGTGGTAACGGCTGCAAACGCGTCCGGTATAAATGACGGAGCCGCTGCCGTCATTCTGATGTCCAAAACAAAGGCAAAAGAGCTACATATAAATCCAATGTTGCAACTTGTCAATGTGTGTTCGGAAGGCGTTGATCCCAAAGTTATGGGAATAGGTCCGGCAGTGGTTATTCCCAAGTGCATGGAACAGGTCAATTTAAAATTTAAGAATATAAACTATTGGGAAATCAATGAGGCGTTTGCAGCTCAGTTTATTGGTGTTGATCGTAAGCTTAGAGAGGATTATGGTATCACTCTGGATATGGAAAGAGTTAATGCCAATGGTTCAGGGATTGGCCTGGGGCATCCGATTGGATGCACCGCCCTGAGGATCATTGTTACGCTATGCTATGAAATGGAAAAGCAGAATTATATGTATGGCGGCGCTTCACTTTGCGTTGGCGGCGGTCCTGCCATGTGTTCGTTGTGGACCAGAGATTTTTAGCCGCGTTTTGAACACTTTTCATACAGGAAAATCAGAAAGGAATCGTAGACATGGATTTCAAAAGCATTCTGGTCATCGGAGCTGGTCGGATGGGAAGTGGCATAGCTCAGGTAATGGCCCAAAGTGGTTTGAAAGTCGTTTTGAGAGACGTTGACTCAGCGTTCGTTCACAGGGGCATTATAGGCATTGAAAAAAACTTATCAAAAAGCGTTGAAAAAGGAAAAATATCCGCAGAAGAAAAAAGGTCGACCATCGGAATGATAACGGGCGCGGACAAATTTGATAAACTGAACTGCACTGTGGATCTGGTAATTGAAGCAGTTGTTGAAGACTTCGATGTCAAGGTGAAAATATTTCAGGAGCTTGATGGCTTATGCCCTGAGCATACCATTTTCGCTAGCAACACATCGTCTTTGCCCATTACGGCATTGGCCGCAAAAACAAACCGACCTCACAAGTTTATCGGAATGCACTTCTTTAATCCGGCAACGGTCATGAAACTTGTGGAGTTGATCAACGGACTTGCAACGAGTGAGGAGACTTTTGATGCAGTTCAGAAATTAGCAATCCAATTAGGCAAGATACCGGTAAAAATTGCGGATTCTCCTGGATTTGCCGCCAATCGCATCATGGTTCCAATGATTAATGAAGCTGTTTATGCTCTGATGGAGGGCGTATCCAGCGCTGAGGAGATTGATAATGTAGCAAAACTGGGCTTCAACCATCCAATGGGGCCTTTGGCATTATCTGACATGATTGGCAACGACATCATTTTGTCAGTTATGGAAGTGCTCTATGATGGTTTTGGCGATACAAAGTACCGACCTTGCCCGTTGCTGAAAAAGATGGTACAGGCGGGATTCTTGGGTAGAAAAACCGGAAAGGGATTTTATGAGTATACATAGTGGCTTTGTCTCCCTGCAAAATTGATAAGGTGATATGGATACCTAGTTGCATAATCCATTTAAATTGAACTACCATTATAGAAAGGGGGGGGACTGATGGACTCTAAAGTTGTATCAATAGAGGAAGCTTTATCAAAAATTCACGATGGGCTTAAAATTATGATTGGAGATTTTCTTGGCATGGCTGCACCTGATGAACTTATTGAAGGGATAATAAAAAAAGGGGTGACAGGATTAACACTAATCTCCGTGACAACAGGTAAACCCGATGAAGGTTGTGGTAAATTGGTCGCTGCAAAAGCAGTAAAAAAAGCAATCACATCCCACATAGGTACGAACAAATGTTCACGCGAGCAAATGTTAGTGGGCGAATTGGAAGTTGAGTTTGTGCCACAAGGGACTCTGGCAGAACGAGTTCGGTGTGGTGGCGCAGGACTTGGAGGGGTATTGACACCTACCGGTGTCGGTACACCTGTTGAAGAAGGCAAAAAAAAGCTTGTAATTGATGGCAAGGAGTATTTGCTTGAATTGCCGTTGCGGGCAGATGTCGCATTAGTAAAGGCGTGGCGTGCAGATCCAATTGGCAACCTTCAATATAGAAGAACCAGTACAATGAATAATGCACAGATTGCTTTGGCGGCTGATTTTGTAATTGCTGAAGTTGAGGAGCTTGTAGACTTTGCTTCTTTAGACCCAGATGATGTAGGTACACCATCGCCACTTGTTGATATGGTGTTTGTACGCGGAAAAGAGAATAAGAAGCCAATGCCGCCTAGTTGGATACGTTTGCGGGAAAGAGGTGGAAAGTAATGGATGGCAGACAATTAATCGCATCACGGGTCGCCATGATGTTTAAAAACGGAGATTTAGTCAATTTGGGTTTTGGATTACCTGTTACTGTTGCTGATTACCTTCCAAACGGCGTAGAACTCTGGTTACAAGCGGAAAATGGAATGATTGGACAAGGACCGACGCCTGAAGCCGGTAATGATGATGTGGATCTGTTTAATGCTGGCGCATTGCCGAGCACTATTTTACCGGGGGGCTGCACCTTTGACACGGCTACTTCGTTTTCTCTGATTCGTGGTGGGCATGTATCAGCCACTGTTCTTGGTGCATTTGAGGCGGATCAAGAGGGCAGTGTTGCCAATTGGATGATACCTGGGGTATTGATACCTGGAATGGGGGGGGCAATGGATTTATGTGCAGGATGTAAGCGTGTAATAATTGCAATGGAACACTGTACGAAGGAAGGTGCATCCAAAATACTAAAAAAGTGCACCCTTCCACTGACCGCATTCAAAAGAGCAACTCATATCGTCACGGATTTGTGTTTCATAGAAGTGCTGCCTGAAGGGCTATTACTGAAAGAAATAGCACCTGGGTATACCATTGATGAAGTGGTAGAAAGGACTGAGGCAGATCTGATAATACCGGATATCGTTGGAATCATGTTAGAAAAGTAGAACTGGAGGTAATACTATGAAAACAGCACAAGAATACAAGAATAGCATCAGAGAAATGAACCCTCAAGTATATGCATATGGGGAAAAAGTAGAACGGGTAGTTGATCATCCTTGTTTTAAACCTACCCTTAATTCTGTGGCGTTGACTTATGAGATGGCAAGAGATACTGAAACCGAAAATATTATGACTGCAAAGTCACCGTTTGCAGATAAAATGATTAACCGCTTTTTACATATTTGCCAAACACCAGAGGATCTGATAAAAAGGGTGGAAATGGGTAAATTTTTAACACCCCATCATGGTGCCTGCGTTGGTGCCCGTTGTGTAGGAACTGGTGCGCTAAATACCTTGTATGCGGTAACGTACGATATAGATCAAAAATATGGAACAGATTATCATGCGAGGTTTGTAAAATTTCTTACTAAAGTGCATGAAGAAGATTTGACCTGCAGCGGTATGATAACAGATGCCAAAGGTGATAGGTCTAAATCTCCAGGGCAACAGGCGGATGAGGATCTTCACCTGCATATTGTGAAAAGGCAAAAGGATGGAATTATTGTGCGCGGGGCAAAAGCGCATCAATCTGGAGCAGCACTAGCACATTATAATCTTATTTTGCCAACAACCTCGCTAAAAGAGGGAGAAGAGGACTTTGCCGTAGCTTGTGCCGTTCCACCGAATGCGCCAGGCATCGTGCATATTTCTGAAGCTCCCGCCCCCAATGCCCGGCGTTTGCAGTCAGATGATGAGATGGACTTTGGTAACTATAAATATGGTGTCCACGGCTCAACGTTAGTTGTTTTTAATGATGTATTTATCCCAAATGAGATGATCTTTCTGTGCGGAGAAGTGGAATTCGCTGGGCAGATGGCTGTAATGTTTGGGAATTTCCAACGTTTGGCAACTGCTTCGTGTAAATCTGGCCATTGTGATCTTACATTAGGAGCTGCTACGGTTGCCGCTGAGTACAATGGATGCGATAAGATGAGCCATATTAAAGATAAGATTGTCGAAATGTCATATCGTTCTGCATTAGCTTATGGTACTGCCTTGGCTGCCGGATATCAGGGAAAACAAACGCCCTCGGGTGTGGTAGTTCCAGATACATTGCTGATTAATGCTGCCAAATTGCATGCAGTTGAATCTGTTTGGGAATGTTCAAAACTGGCAACGGAGATAGCGGGGGGAATTGTATGTACTGCACCTGCAAAAAGCGACTTTGACAATCCCGAAATTGGGAAATACGTTGAGAAGTATTTCAGGGGCAGAGAGGAGGTATCGACAAAAGATAGGGTTCGTATCACAAGACTAGTTGAGTATCTTGTTGGCCAAGGTTCCATTGTTCCGACTGAATCCACTCATGGAGGTGGCCCTGCCGCTATTCAACGACTTGCTATTAGACAAGGAACAAATCTCAACTATCTAAAAGCATGTGCTAAAAAGATGTGCGGAATTAAAAACGAATAGAAACAGGGCTGGCTTAAAAATGCTCGAAAGAGACGGAAAGCTATTGGGCTTTTAGTTTATCGCAAATCGTTTCACACATTACTTTCAATGTTTGGGGGCAATTAGCGCGTGCATATTGGCGGAGGTTATCTTCACAGAATACGATACAAAAAAGAATGAAACTTATTTATATTCAAGAGTTGGAAAGATGGTCATAAAGGAAGGACTCCTTCTCCAACTTAAAGATAAATAATTATATGATTAGCATAGCTTTTGGCTATGACTACATTATACCAGGAGGTAATTACATATGTCTTCAAATAATAACCAGGCTACTTGGGCAAATCCGGCGCCAGCGGGGCTTGTGGCACTCGCAATCGCATGTATCACTTTTTTTGGTCTTTTAAGTGGGAACGTTAATCATTCGGCCATCCCACTACTAGGGTGCTGGTTGATTGGCGGTTTTATCGTTCAGATTGTAGTGGCAATTATTGAACTGCGGGAAGGAGCGATCCTCGGTGGGAATGTTTTCTTGTTCTTTTCTGCCTTTTTCATGCTTACGGGGGGGTTGGAGTTCTTTATCAAGGCATACTTCAATACTGTTGGCGAGGTACCAATAGACACCACCATTGATGGCTATGCATGGGCCGTATTGTTTATCTCTTTGCTTTTATGGACGCCCTGCTATCTTAAAAAAAGTAGTGCTGTAATGGGTCTGTTGGTTGTGGCAGTTGATGTGGGAGCATGTTTTGTGACACTGACGGATTTGAAAATCTTGTCATCTTCCTTTAGCGTCGTTTCAGCTTACGCACTCTTGATTGCAGGAATCCTTGCCATTTATTTAGCTGCTGCAATGCAATTGCAAGCCGCTTATGGAAGAACAGTCCTCCCAATTCCTGGTCCAATCATCAAAGACTCTCATTAGGCTGTAGAACCGAAATGTAATTGATGTAAATCAGAGTAAGAAATCCGCAACAAAACAGATTTCCTATCCAATAATGTAACGCAATGGCATAAACGATGTGTCTTCCCCCAAATGGGGCAACGCGGCAAAGATAAACAGCTGCGTTGCCCTCAATTTTGTGGGTACGTGTATATTAAATTGTTATTGCATGAACAATTCAACTCGTCTGAGCAAGTTAATGCGACTCATGTGAATCATGATATATATCCATTTACAAATTCATTTAGGGTTGTTTTTATAAAAGGAATAAATCCATCCCTCGCAGCAAATCTTTTTCCTCCATACCCTGCGGGTATAAAGCAGAATTCTTCGTATACTGATTCAAAAATGCAAAGTGAACCGGAAAATAAGTCTCCAGTTTTTGTAGATAATCCATATTAAAGTGTTCCTGACTCATCTGTGTAGACATGAGCAGCAAATGAACGGTGCCTTGGAATAAGAATTTTTGGAATTCTGTATTAGCAAATGTGTAGCCTTGAAATAGCTTATAAACGAATTGCAGCAGCTGATTCACCAATTTTTCCAATGTATCAGGATTTTGTTCCAGAGTAAATAAAGTCTGGCTGCATTCCAGTAAGTCGGAAGAGATATCCTGTAAATCATCAGCCAGCTGGAGCACAAAACCAAATCCCAGGAAGAATCGCAGTTCTTCATCGCTGATATGGGAATCAGCTAAGTAGCGGTCAATTAAAACGGAAATGCCGCCCTTATATAATGAAATGTCCAGCCGTTTCTCCATCGGAAGCCGGTCTTCTTTCCTTTGTTGTAACAGGCTTTCCTGCTGGGCTTCCAGCATAAGCATAAGCCCGGAGTAAATATCGGTTTCTTTATCATGGGGGTAAACAGTTTCTATATCAGAAAGAAGTTTGCAGGTTTGAATATCGTGGTGCGATGCCGGTGATACGGGTACGCCATTTATCTTGTCATGGATCATCATATTATAGGCACGTTTTTCCTCACTGCTTCTGTTACTGTCAATATAATTATCAGTAATTGGATATAACATGCTATATCCAAAGATGGCCGGTGTAAAGTTCTGAGCTTTGCCCATAAGTTCTAAAAATATGGCATAGACAAGATAATTACGCACAGCCTGCCCCAGGTCTGAAACAGAAAGATCAGGCTCAAATTGTCTTGCGGCGTATAAAAACTTCTTCAATTCAGCGCCAATATTGGAAAGCGTATCAGGAGATACATAAGAACTAATATTCAAAATCGTCTCACCCTGAAGAAATTGATTCAACTGAGTTTCTGTCTTTTTAGCCCATCTTTTACGATAATAAGGAATCCATTGCATTTTACTTGTGCTAAGCTTATTCCAATGTCTGGACATTTTCTTACCATTGCTTTGGATATAAGTTTCATTAGTAGTCTTGGTTTCTACCGAAATAGTGTTTAAAAAGGCTGGAAATTCATTGGAAGTGGATAACCAAAGCGGCTTTAGACTCTTGAAACAAATATCGGTGATGCGATCTTTTTTGAATATCATGAAAAATACCTCCAAGGTGTTTGAGTTATATTTTACCACAGTCTTATTATAAAAGAAAGAAGGTTTCCATACTTAACAGGGTAACCGCATAATTTGCGGTTACCCTGCATGCTTAATTTTTTTGTTGATATAAATATCGTTTTCAAATATAATATAACAAAGCACATGATGGAGCCAGTAAGCAGGAAGGGGTCTGAATATGTTAGAACAAATTGATTTATCAAAAAAGATAGGTAAAAAAGAGTATCGGCAACTAATCGAAACCTTGAACACAAGGCTATCTTCACTGCAGCGGGAATGTAAGAGGCTTAATATTCCGGTGGTTATCTTGTTTGAAGGTTTGGGTGCATCGGGGAAGGGAACCATGATTAATCGACTGATTGCACCGTTAGATCCCAGAGGATTTCAGGTATATGCTACCGGTAGAGAGGGAGAAGAAGAGCAGATGAGGCCGTTTTTGTGGCGGTTTTGGAGAAATATTCCTCCTAAAGGAAGAATAGCTATTTTTGACCGTGGCTGGTACCGAAAAGTGTTAGTTGACCGCTTTGATCAGAAAACTTCACCTGAACAATTAGTATATGCTTATGATGAGATTAATGAATTTGAAAAACAGATAACGGCTGATGGAACTGTTTTGATAAAGTTTTTCCTTTATATTTCCAAAGAGGAACAAAAGAAAAGACTTGATAAACTATTGGCGGATAAGGAAGCTGCCTGGCGCGTCACTAAAGATGATATAAAAAGAAACAAACAATATAAAGAATACATCGTGATGAATGAAGAAATGCTTGAGAAAACTGACATGGCCTATGCACCGTGGAATGTTATCGAAGCGATGAATAGAAGGTTTGCGGCAGTTAAGATACTATCGGCCGTAGTGGAGCAATTAGAAAATTCAATCAGACAAAAGAACAAAGAAGAGATTAAAGAAAGTAGTCCTGCTCCTGCGGTAACAGCGGATGTTGGGCAGGAAGCCTCCGGACCTGAGATAAATTTACAGTCTTCCAGCCTGGACAAAGCAGACTTAACTTTATCTTTGGCAAAAGACGAATACAATATTAAATTAAAGGAACTTCAGAACAAGATATCAGATTTACATAATCAATTGTATCGTAAAAGAATTCCGGTTATTATTGTATTTGAAGGTTGGGATGCAGGCGGAAAGGGAGGAGCCATTAAGCGTTTGACTCAGAGAATGGACCCCAGAGGATATGCCGTACATCCCACAGCTTCACCAAATGATATTGAAAAGGCACATCATTATCTATGGAGGTTTTGGAATACATTCCCGAAAGCGGGTCATATTTCAATCTATGACCGTTCATGGTATGGACGGGTTATGGTGGAGCGTATCGAAGGATTTTGTACGATTGACGAATGGAAAAGAGCATATCAGGAAATAAATGATATGGAAAAACAATGTGCTAATTTTGGTGCGGTTATTCTGAAGTTCTGGCTGCATATTGACAAAGATGAGCAAGAAAAACGCTTCAACGAACGGATGCAGAACCCTGAAAAGCAGTGGAAAATCACCGATGAAGATTGGCGTAACCGGAGTAAATGGAATCTTTATAAAGAAGCGGTAGACGAAATGCTGGTACGGACTTCTACGCTGTATGCACCTTGGATTATTGTCGAAGGTAATTCAAAATATTATGCAAGGATTAAGGTTTTAGAAACAGTAGTGAATGCCTTAGAAGATAAATTAGCCAAACTCAGGGGACATTAACACAAATACTACCAGGAGGTCAGTTATGAGTAAATTGTCATTTAAAGCTTTTTGTATCGAATATTACAGCAACCACATAGGTATTCCCAGCAATGAGGTCTATGATTTGTTTCAAAGAGAAGGCTTGATTAGTCTCATTGATGATGACTATGACGATTTACATGGTATGAGTATGGAATATCTCATGCAGTTTTTTGATGATTATCTGGGAGGTAAAAACTCATGATTCTTTATCACGGAACCACTATGGAAGTTCAGCGCCCCCAAATTATAGTAAATGAGGTTGGCCGTGACTTTGGATTTGCTTTTTATACAACAGATATAAAAGAACAAGCTGAAAGATGGGCTCTCCGCAAGGCTAAATTAGAAGGAAGAAGATTAAGACAAACATGTCAGGCTATTGTCAACATCTATGAATGGAATGAAAAAGGGGCAGCATATTCCATAAAAGAGTTTGAAGGCGCGTCCATGGAATGGTTAGAATTGGTGGTTGCATGTAGAAGTGACAGAATTTTTTGCCATCCCTATGACATCGTAATTGGAAAGATTGCAAATGATAATGTGGGTGAAACCGTATCTTATGTTACACGGGGAATTATGCGGAAAGAAGATGCCATTAAGAGGTTAAAATTTGAAAAGCTTAACAATCAAATCGCTTTTTGCACGCTGAATTCATTGCATACTCTGAAGTTTGTAAAATGTTATACTGTAAGGAGTTGAATATATGGAACATGGTACTATACGAGCGACAATCCTTCCTGAAATAATTGAGCTAATCATGGCTGAATATAAACTAAATGAACGAGAAGCTTTAGATTCTTTCTACCGTTCTTCTACAGGGGAATCTTTCTCAGATGATGAAACCGGCTTATATGGTCAATCACCACTTTTTATTTTTGGCCTATATGAGGAGGAAGTTAAGGAAAAACGCCATCGTTAGATTTAGTTTACTGTTATAAGTAGAAGATACTCTTACAAAAACTGTAAATTGTATTTCGGCAGTCGCATTATACTTATTTCAGGGAACTGGTTTTTGAAAGAATAAAAGTTTATTCAGAAAAAAGAAGTATCACCATGAGAAAGATGTTAAGGAGGACAGAATGAATTTTATTTTTGATATTGGTAATGTAATATTATCGTTTAAGCCCGAAAAGTTTTTAATAGAATTATGGGGTACGGAAGTTGATATTGATATACTATACAAAACGATTTTTGAATCAAAGGAGTGGGAGCTGTTAGATGGAGGTATGATTTCGCAGGAAGAGGCGGTAAACCGCATATGTTTTGCTTCTCCAGAGAATGAACAATCAATCAGGAAAACTTTTGACTGCTGGTTGGATATGTTTACGCCTTTAGATGAAACTATATCTCTTATAGAGGAATTAAAGGAACAAAAGCATAAACTATATTATTTATCGAATTTTCATAAAAAGGCCAGCAAGTGGATAGTGGCTAAATATCCGGTTTTTTCTTTATTTGATGGCGGTGTTTTTTCGTGTGATGTTCAGCTATTAAAACCGGATGTGAGAATTTATCAATATCTATTACAAAAATATAAGCTTGATCCTAGAACCTGTCTTTTTCTTGATGATATGAAAGTAAATGTCGTAGCTGCCAGAGAAGTTGGCATAAACAGCATGCAGTTTAGTGCAGTGTCAAAAGTCAAGGAGACAATCGAAAATGCTTAGTTGGGAAAGTTTAAGAAGATTCAGCCTTTATCTACCTGTTACAGTTCAGCCTGTAGGCTGAACTGTAACATCTACCTTGTAAACTATGGCAATAACTATTGACAATATGTGCCTTTTCCTGTTAGTATAATAATATCATTTGCAGCAGAATAGAATCTTTTCTGTCGCTTAATCAGCCGATTCGGCAACTATACCCATTTCTATTTAACTTAAATCCACATGTCAAAGGGGGGCTTTATTCATGTTCACAAGTTAAACTTAATACTAATTTTTAACCTCCTAAGGAAGTCCCCCGCTTCTTAGCGAAGCGGATTACGAGTATCCTCTTTGACTATCAAAGATAGCCCAAAAGATAATTTATGGGGCAAAAATATTGCCATAAGTCAATTGATAATTTATAATTAAGGAGAAGTCAATGTCAGAACATAAGGGTCAAAAGAAATACGAAGATATAAACATGACAGAGGCTGTTTTGTTTATGTCTGTCATGAAGCATAAGAAAGCATGTAGGATTCTACTTAGCATTTTGTTCCAGAAAGACGAAGACGACATTCATTTAGAAGAGGTGTTCGTGGAAGAGATTATTCCTAACGAGAAAGGGCACAGGGGTATCCGGTTGGATGTTAGAGCGAGAGTAGTGGATCAGGAAGGCAGCCGGGTCGTTTATGGGATGGAGATGCAAAGACAGCATAATGATGATGATCTTGCAAGGCGTTCACGATACTATCAAGGCTTAATGGATGCGCCCCTATTAAAGGCAGGATCTGCTACCAGATATCGTAACCTGCCAGACACCTATATCATATTCATTACCGAAGAGGATTTTTTCGGTTTGGATCGAACCTTATATACTTTTCAGAACTACTGCAAGGAATACAAGGAACTGGAATTGGGTGATGGAAGCGTAAAAATGTTCCTTAATATGGAGAGTAATAACGGGAGTAAGGAATTAGTAGACCTTCTTCAATATATGAAGGATGCCACATTCTTAAAAGGAAGAGAATTGGAAATCGATGAGAGGATTATCGGTCTTGACAAATTGGTTGTGGAAGTGAAGGAAGGCATAGAATGGGAGGTGACGCATATGACGATTCTCGAAAAAGGTAAAGAGATAGGTAAAGAAATAGGTAAAGAGATAGGTAAAGAGATAGGCAGTGAGGAACGCCTGATCAGTCAGGTCAGGACTAAGTTTGACAAAGGACTAGAGATTGCTGTAATTGCAGAACATTTGGAAGTGACGGAAGATGAAGTCATGACAATCGTCCGAATAATCGAACAAAACCCCGACTCTTCTGTGGAAGAGCTGACAGAGGAATATCGAAAAACAACAATAAACTGAACCACTACACTATTGGAGTAAGAAAGTAATTCCCCCGAATTTGGGGGAATTATTCGATTATTCCTTTACATGCCGAATTGATTGAAACTGGAACTGCAAAAGATACTACTCTTGAAATTGGAAATTAAAACGGTTCCTAGTGCAAATATAGCGAAAAAAATATTTAACTAATGCATACACCTTCATGTCAATTAATTTACCACGTTTACACGCCTACAAATTTATTCCACCACTTTTTATTTTTGAATAAATAACTGATCATTTTGAATATCCCATATCCAATTATACCACCTGACAAATTTGCGATCAAATCATCAATGTCAGATGAGCGACCAATGAAATATTGAAAAAACTCCACACTCAATGTAACGGTAAGTGCAACCAAGGCCGTCATATAGAATTTTCTCATTCGCTTAAATGCTATTGGCGTGAAGATTCCTAGTGGAATAAATATCATTATATTGGGTACTATTTCCGTCATAACTCTCTGCTTAATGTTTCCTTCCCACAACCATTGCAAAGGTTGAAGATTTAAGAGATACTGCTTCGGTTTGAAGTCAATTGGTAAATTAAATAAAATAATAGTAACAAAAATAATAAGGAAAAATGACCAAAAGCATAACAAATAACTTAATTGTCTTATAAACCCTTTGCCCTTATTCTTCAAAATAAAAAATATTGGCAAATACACAATAGCTGTTGTAGTAATAAAAATGACCAATAGGTTTATGTATCCCTGTAACATCATAAAATTTTACCTCGCTTCAGAGTGCATGACACTTTTATTTTTATATTATACACTTTACAAATAGATAAACTTTCCATATAATATATAATTAGTTAATATAAAGAGAGGAAAGCCTTATGAAGAAAAACCGAATGTATAACTTTGCAATACTCCTTTTTGCTGCTTCCAGTGCGTATATTATTATTTACAATATCATAAGGCAGAGTTATATTCAAGCATTACTTGGTCTGATTACTTTAGCATTTTTATTAATATGTCCCCTTGCAGAAATAATATTGAGAGTGAAGCTTGATGAAGCCATGAGAACTTTTGTTGTTTTGTTTAGCCTGTTTGCCTTTAATATAGGAACAGTAATGGAATGGTATATAAAGTATGAATACTATAGTTTCTTTATTCATGGAATTTCAGGTATATTATACACACAAATAGGGTTTTATATCTATTTTATTGTTACTGGAAAGAAAGAAGTAGATTTACGAAAGAACTGGATTTTAGCGCTAAGTTATGCTGTGTTTTTTACTATGACAATCGCTGCAGTTTGGGAAATCTTTGAGTATTTTACTTATCTGATTACAGGCAGGGACGTACAGCACACTTTGGATACAGGCATCCATGATACAATGTTGGATTTAATCTCTTGTTTGGCTGGAAGTATTTTCATGGCTGTGAATTATCTGATCTATGTTTGGAAAGAAAAGCAGAGTTTTTTTGTACGAATGATATCTGAGTTTTATGAAAAAAATAAAGCGTAAGAAGTCCCTGATGCTTACAGTTTTAGATTAGTCAGCGTCAGGGCTGCTTTTTATCATTGCCTTTTTGTTGGGTTATTCATTATAATCAGATATCCTGAGATTCCCGCTCGTTGTTGAAACTGAAATTGCCGGATTGCCTTGGCCTGATGTTATTGGAACATTGCTGTCTAAATTGCCGGAAATTGTATCATATTCAACTGCAATGGTATCTGCTTTAGGTATTTTGATGATGACATCTGCGGAAATCGTATTTGCATTTATTCTTTCAGTAAGCACGCTGCTTTCTAATGTCACAGTGCCCGAAGTTGTATCTGCATCCAATAAAGAGATTAAGCTGCCGGTGATATTTATGGGACCGGATATGGTAGATGCCAGCACTGATTGAATCTTCCCATCTATTACGCTTAATTCTCCGGAACTCGCATTATGATTGATGGTGTCGGCAGTTACATTTGTTAATATGGCACTACCTGATATGGAACTATAATTTATCTGTGACGCAATGACTTCTCCCATCGTTGTTTTTCCTGATGTTGTACTCACCTGTACTAATGATGCCTGAATATTCTGAATATAGATATCTGCAGATATAGACTCGAATTTTACATCCCCCAGTTCTTTGGCCAATGCTAAAGGTATGTTGACGACTAACTTTTTGCTTGGTAAATTATAAAATTGATTTTTTTCAGTATATCTTATTTCCAATGTATCATTCTTAATAAATTGGTGTAAAACCTCTTCATCCTTTAATTCTCTTTGGGCATATTCGGTGATCTTAATATCATTGCCATCATATACATTCACTTCTATCTCACCGGTAATCCAGTCAATCGTAATATTTGAAATCTGGTCTACCGGTACGCTGTAGCTTCCATCTTCATCATACGAGCCGGATAGAGTTTCAGTGTTACCGCTGTTGAACCCCCCAAATGAAAAAACACCTCTGGTTATGAAATAAATAGCTAATCCGACCATTGCTGCAGCTGTAACAATCCAACAGACTATCGTTGCAATTTTCATTTTACTCATGATGCACCTCAATTCTTCAACGTGAAAAATATACTGATGATAGCTTCAATAGCAAAGCCCATGATGAAAATAACCCATGTAAACTCCCAATGCATAGTTGAATAGCTGATAATAAAATATAGTGCCACAATGATACTCCAAAGTGCGCCTGAAACAGCCCTGCGCAAAGATTTACGGCTGGATTTTCCATTTTGCCATTCTCTAAATTCTTCTACCATGCTGTCGTCTGCACGCACATACTTAGGTTTTGTCATGGTGTTATAGATGAGCATGCCTGTGGCCGTTGCAATGGCTATAAACATAAAGATAACACCTGGTATTACAGAAATGCCTACTGCGTCCAAAATAACTCCCGGGACGATGGATATGATATAGAGCATTACTGCGCCGGCAGTGAGCAATGCTGATTTTTGCTGTTGTTTTTCCAAGGTTTCCGTATTAATATTATTCATTTCTTTATCCTCCAAACTTCGAATAAGGCCGGTGACATCACCAATACCTGCAATCACAATATGATATGCTTCATCTTCACTTTTACCTTCTCTGATAAGATCGGCATACTTTTCTCTTAAGTTTTGCAGCAATTCATCTTTAAAATCTACGGTATTCCTTGTTGGTGCGGTTCCTTCGAACAAGTTTTCAACATGTCTCCTTAATCTATCTTCCATGCGGGTCCTCCTCTTTTTTAATCAACTTGTCAATGAGCGTTTTCGCTACTTCCCAGTCTTTTACCAGGCTTTCATATGTCTTTAGTCCCTGATCGGTAATATGGTAATATCGGCGTCTGGCACCTGTGGTTTCATCTCCCCAGTATGAGCTTATACAGCCACTTTGCTCCAGCCTTCGAAAAGCGGTATATAATGTGGCTTCTTTTAATTCATATTGACCATTGGTTTTATGCTGGATAGCCTTGTTTATTTCATAACCATAGCTGTCGCCCTGTATAAGCAGCGCAAGAATAATCGTGTCTGTATGGCCTCTTATCAAATCACTTGCAATTGACAAGGTATCACCTCCTGATTCTGATATATATTGATTTAGTATTTATATTATATTCATATATACATCACCTGTCAAGGTATATTTCTTAATTAAGTTTAAATATTTCCGCCAAAACCTTGTAAAAGCTGTCAAAAAAGCATAGAATAGATATCGTGTCATAATGATAGAAAACTATGTTAAGTCATAAGATAGATTATATTTGGAGGTTTTTACATGGATATGAATGGAGAATACCAGCGATATAATCCTTCTGTTATGGAAGGATTAACAGAGCAGGAGGTATCCCGGCGAAAAGAAGAGGGTTTAGTAAATATAGCACAGGAGAGTATTACAAAGACCAATGGCCAGATTATCAAGGATAATGTATGGACATTGTTTAATGCGTTTAATCTGGTAATTGGTATTTGCCTTGCTCTGGTCGGTGCTTATACAAATATGGCATATTTGCTTATCATCATTGTAAATGTTTCTATTGGTATTATTCAGGAAATACACGCTAAGAAGATGGTTGAAGACCTTTCTTTGCTTGGGGCGTCAAAAGCGGTTGTCGTAAGGAGTGGAAAGGAATTTGAGATTGCAGTCGAAGAACTGGTGTTGGATGATATGACTATTCTTGGACTGGGAAGCCAGGTATGCTCGGATTCTATAGTGATGCAAGGACAGATAGAAGTGAATGAATCACTGTTAACCGGTGAGTCCGACCCGGTCATAAAGAAGCCTGGAGATTCCCTTCTTTCCGGGAGTTTTGTTATTAGCGGAAAATGTTATGCAAAAGTGGCGCATGTAGGAGCAGATAACTTTGCCACAAAACTGACACAGGGGGCTAAGAAACATAAACAGATAAACTCTGAATTGTTGAATTCTATGCGTAAGGTTACAAAGTTTACCAGTTACTTTATCGTCCCCATTGGAATTCTATTGTTTCTTGAAGCTTACGTCCTGCGTTCGGATACAATGGCTAACTCTGTTATTTCAACCGCTGCGGCCTTATTGGGAATGCTCCCTAAGGGATTGGTGCTGTTAATTAGTACATCCCTCGTTGTAGGTATTATCAAACTATCAAAAAAGAATGTTTTAGTGCAGAACTTATATGCCCTTGAAACCCTTGCTCATGTAGATATGCTTTGTTTGGACAAGACTGGAACAATTACCGAAGGAAAGATGCGTGTTTCCGGTATTTATCCAGTCGATGTGACAGTGATGCCTATTTCTGTGGAACAAGCTGTAGGGCGCTTTGTGGGTGTGATGGAAGATAATAATGCCACCTTTATGGCTTTAAAAGACTATTTTACTTCGGATATGACATATAAGCCAATCCATAGAACACCTTTTTCATCTGACAGGAAGTGGAGTTCGGCTACCTTCGAAGATATTGGAACAATTATTATAGGAGCACCAGAAAAAATACTTGGGCAAAGTACAAATTCAGATTCTTCTGATACGATGCTTCCATCTGAAGCAGCTGCGGCACAGGAGTTAGGAAAGCGTATTTTATGCCTTGGATTCACCCCAACACAGCAACTTGATGATACCCTTCCAGGGGCGAGTTTTGTTGCGGCTATTGAGTTTAGTGATCCGATCCGCAAAGATGCAAAAGAAACATTAGCTTTTTTCAAGCAGGAAGATGTGGAAGTTAAAATTATTTCCGGTGACAATCCTCTGACTGTATCAAGTATAGCAAAGCAGGCGGGACTTACAGAATATCGTTCCTATATAGATATGTCGGAAGTACATTTAGAAGAGGAGATAGCTGCGGCAGCAGAAGAATACAGTATCTTTGGCCGGGTGTCCCCAAACCAGAAAAGTCAGTTAGTAAAGGCGCTTCAGAGCAAGGGACATACAGTTGCCATGACTGGTGATGGGGTCAACGATGTATTAGCTTTAAAAGAAGCGGACTTAAGTATCGCGATGGCATCCGGCAGCGATGCTGCCAGGCAGGTTTCTAAGCTGGTCCTTTTAGACTCAGACTTCACTGCCATACCGGATGTTGTTATGGAAGGCAGACGTGTTGTCAATAATATTACGCGATTTGGCGGGGTGTTTTTGGTTAAAACCATTTATTCCATACTGTTAGCGATTTATTCCGTAATCACATTAACAGCATTCCCGTTCTCTCCGATACAAATCACCCTTTACGATGGGGTCATTGAAGGCTACCCTTCCTTTTTGCTGTCCTTTGAACCCAGCAGAAAAAGAATTGAAGGTAATTTCCTGCGGTCGGTAATTACCCAGGCGCTTCCGTACTCGTTATTGATTTTACTTAATATTATAGTGACGACGCAGATATCGCCGGCGATGGGGATTTCCCGCGATGAGGCTGTAACGGTTATGTACTACCTTACTAGCTTAGCGGGTATATTGGCTGTATTCAGGGCTTGCCGGCCTTTTAACAAGATCCGTGCTTTTGTAAGCATAACAGCAACTATTGGATTTTACCTGGCAGCGTATTTGTTTTCCGGTCTTTTACATTTGCAGCCGCTGACGATGCCCGCCCTCAAACTTCTTGCTGTTCTGGTGGTTTTGTGTGTGCCTGTAAGAATACTGTTTACAATATTAGTAGAAAGGTTTCAAAGTAAGTTTATGGCATGATTAACGCTATTATGCTGGCAAAAGCAGCTGTAAAGAGCAAGATGCCCATTATTCCCGTTAATTTCTTTTCCTCATTTCTTGGCATTTTATCCCTGCTGATCCTGGGCAGGGGTAAATTATTATTAAAATTCTTATATGCAATTAAAATTGCACCCTATTAAAATAGGGAATGGTGATGAAATGTACTTAAAAAGAGATATATACAGAAGGTTGTTGGACTGGAAAGGAATTCTTTCATCGATAATTTTTAAAGAAGAAAGTGGAAGAAAAATGACAAACGCAGCGCTCAGCTGGCTATTTTTATCCCATCAAGTTGCATATGGTAGTAAAAGCATTGATTGTAGCCATTTAGATATAGTGGATAACGTACGATATTACTTTACAGACTTAGGGGTCGCAAATTTATTTCTGAGCCGTACAGGAGAGAAGACAGAGATCATAGAAGGGATTCTCTGTGAAAATTTTGTATATCATGAGTTAGTACGAAGAATTAGAAAGCGGGAAATTGCTGGGTCAGTCCCATATTTTGCTGTTGAAAAAAGCACAGGCGGTGAACTTGATTTTTACGTAAGAAGCCGTTTGGATTTTCGTAATTACGGAATAGAAGTTAAAAGAGGAAGCGAAGCAACAAAAACCGCAAATATTCTCTTGAAGCAAAAGAAACTTGATATATTATATGTCCTTAAAAAACTTATGGGGGGATAAATACCCTCTATTGACAAAACCGTGTTGTACATCAATGGATGGTAAGTAATCATAAGAATGCGAAGCGCTTTACAAGAATATCTGTAGGGCGTTTTTGGGGTTTCAAAAGCTTTTACTTTTTCGGAGCTTCCTGTATAATACTAATATAAGTAATTCCAAGAAAAAGTCTATACAGTTTTTTTGTTGTGAAGGATAAAAATATGAATTCTCGTGATTGAAGAAGAAAGGGGTAAGTATGATATTTGTTTTTAATAAATCATATAAGAGGAAATGTTAAAAAAAGTTAAGATGAATGAAAAGGTTATTAATAAAAACGTTTATCCATTTACAATTCCAGTGATTGGAAATTTTAAAAGTCTAGATATAAATAAAAATGTAACTTTTATTGTGGGAGATAATGGATCTGGTAAATCAACGCTATTAGAGGCTATGGCTGTTTGTGCAGGCTGTAATCCAGAAGGAGGATCTAAGAATTTATTTTTTCAAACAAATGAAACTCATTCAAATTTATATGATTATTTAACATTGGTTTATGATTGGAAAAAACAATCAGATGTATATTTTCTTAGGGCAGAATCGTTTTATAACGTGGCAACGGAATTAGAAAATATTCATGGGTTTGATGGTATGGAAGATATATACGGAAAATCGCTGCATGCCATGTCACATGGAGAAAGTTTTTTGTCATTAATAGAAAATAGATTCAATAGAGATGGATTGTTTTTTTTGGATGAGCCAGAAGCAGCATTATCGGCTATGGGCCAATTATCATTATTAGCATATTTGAATGAATTTTCAAAAGGAGATGCTCAATTTATAATCGCAACACACTCACCTTTGCTTGTTGCTTTTCCACATTCAGATATATATGAAATTCAAGATGGGAATTTGATGAAGAAGGAATATTCTGATCTTGAGTTTGTATCAATTTATAAGAGTTTTGTAAATAATCCGAAAGGTTTTATAAATAGGTTAAGTAGAGATGAGATATAGAAACTAAAAATTTCTTGAATTATTTGACTATTGAGGAGGTAAAAGCATGGATAAAGCAATATTAGAGACTAAATTTGGAGAAGCTAACAAAGAGTATAAAAAGTATCGACCCACTTATCCAGATACTCTTTTTGAAACAATAATGGAAAGTGTTAGCGTGCCTTATAAAAAGGTCCTGGACATTGGTGCCGGCACAGGAATTTCAACAAGAATATTGGCAGAGATATTCGAAGAGGTTATTGCCATTGAACCTGATGAAAGAATGATTAGTGCAGGAAATTTCGGTGACAATGTTAATGTAATAAATGAGTGTACAGAAAATGCAAGGATTAACGAGACATTTAATTTAATAACAGCCGGAAACGCTTTCTATTGGATGGAAGCTGAGCTGGTTTTACCGCAAATACATGGTTGGCTTAAAGAAAATGGAATATTTGCTGCGTATAGATATAATTTGCCATTAACAGACAATGAGGAAGTAAATAAGGTAATTTGTAGAGAATCCGAAATGAATTGGGATCACTACAGGCATGAACGATTAAGGGATACAGGATATACATATAGAAATATAAATGTATCGTCTTTGTTTCAAAATGTAAAGTTGATTAACATTGATAACGTAGTACCTTTAGTAACAGAAGCTTTAGTTGGATTTTTTGCATCTACATCATATGGAAGTGCCTATATAAGATCAAATGATGATCCACACTACTTGAGTAGATTGCTTGAAAAAATAAATGAAGTAAATTGCTCAACAATTATTAATGTCGACTTTAGTCTTGAACTGGTAGTTGCGAGAAAAAGTAATTGTTCAATCTTTTGAATATTTGTTGACAATATAGTAACTATACTGCTTACACTAATATTGCCGTAGAAAATAAGATTTGCAAGGAGGAGCAGTAATGGAAAAACGAGTTCTAATCCAGAACACAAAGGCAATTGTCAGCTGTGATCAAAACGATACTGTTTACAAAGATGCCGACATTTTAATTGAAGGCCAGAAAATCGTTTCAATAGGCGAAAATCTTTCCAAAGAGGGAATAGGCCAAATAATTGACGGAAAAGATAAATTTGTCTATCCGGGACTTATCAACACGCACCACCACTTTTTCCAAACTTTTGTACGCAACACTATAAATATTGACTACCCGAACATGACCGTGCCGGAATGGTTAGATAGAATATATCCGGTGTTTCAACGCATTGACAATGATATTATATATTATTCCGCGCTCACCGCGATGGGGGATTTGCTAAAGCATGGTTGTACCACTGCGTTTGACCACCAATACCTATACAGCAAAGCCAGCGGTAAGGAAAATGTTGATCGCCAAATGGAAGCTGCCGAGCTGTTAGGAATCCGCTATCATGCCGGCCGGGGAACCAACACCCTGCCAAAAAGCAAAGGCAGTACCATGCCTGACGATATGCTGGAATCCACTGATGAATTTTTAAATGATTGCCGGCGACTGATTGAAAAATACCATGACCCGGCTCCTTTTTCAAAACGGCAGGTAGTGGTCGCGCCTTGCCAACCTATTAACAGCTATAAAGACACTTTTGTGGAATCTGTAAAACTGGCCAGAAGCTATAATGTCCGTCTTCACACCCATTTAGGAGAGGGTGAAAATGAAATCATTGCAAAACGTTGGGGTATGCGAAGTCTCGATTGGTGCGAAGCGATTGATTTTATTGGCGAAGATGTATGGTTAGCCCATGGTTGGGAAATGCTTCCAGAAGAACTGGATCGCCTTGCTAAAGCTGGTACAGGAATTTCCCATTGTCCTGCTCCGGCGGTATTGGGTGGATTTCCGATTATTGATTTAAAAATGTTTCAAGAAAAAGGTGTCTTGGCCAGCCTGGGCTGCGATGGTTCCGCTACCAATGATAGCTCTAGTCTGCTGGACTCCCTGCGAATGGCATTTCTCATGCAATCCTACCATAGCAAGCAGCGGGGCGGCAGCATATCTTCGTACGAGCTGTTGAAAATTGCCACCATAAACGGTGCAAAAACCCTGGGAAGAACAGATATCGGCTCTTTAGAGGTTGGTAAAGCTGCCGACTTGTTTATGGTAGATACAACGGCTTTGGAGCTAACCGGTACGCATCATGACCCGGCTAATCTATTGGCCAGGGGGGGGGTTACAGGCCCGGCTTATCTGACCATGGTTGGCGGAGAGGTGGTTTCCAGGCAGGGAAGATTAATTCGGGTGAACGAAGCTGAACTATCAGGGAAAGGTGAAGAGATTTGTACTCGTGTATTACGTAATACTACTGATGCATTTTAAATTGCGATGGAGGAATAATATGAACAAAAATACATTGGATTTAAAAACTGCGCTGATAAAAACCCTGCACATATGTATAGGTCTTTTAATTACCGGGATCGGTACTGCCTTTATGTATGATTTGGGATGGGGCAGTGCTCCTGCGGCAACCATTAGTGATGGTGTCCATGTGGCTTTTAGACTAAGCTATGGGGTGGCTGGCATCGCATGTAACCTTTTCTTCTTAGCTGTCCTTATTATTACTGAACGGAAATTAATTAGCGTGGGAACTATATTGGCCACTTTTTTCCTGGGATTCTTTATTGATATGGGCATATTTATAATCTCGCCGCTACAAATTGTAGATATGAATACTACCATGCGGCTCCTGATGCTCATAATCGGTTGTGTGCTAACTGCTATTGGCCTTGGCTATTATGTAGGCGTTAACTTTGGCATGGGTGCGATAGATGGTCTTTCAGTTATGCTAAATAACAAAACCAAGCTGTCATTTAGAACTTGCCGTTGGATTGTGGATATTATACTAATGATATTTGGAGTTGTGATGGGGGCGGCCTGGGGCATCGGCACTATTATTTCCATCGCGTTGACCGGGCCCATCATGCAGGTGGTCATCACCTTGGTTGAAAAAAAAATATTTACAAGGAGATGATGCCCGATGGAGCAAAAACTTTTTAGTGTCGGCCAGCTGAGTAACCTGTTTGGCCTAAATAAGCAAACCTTACATTATTACGATAAAATTGGACTCTTTCAGCCGGAAGGACGGGATGCTAACGGTTATCGACGTTATCGGTTTGAGCAGTGTTACAAATTAGCGGCTATTCGCAATATGCGTTCTTTGGGATATTCTCTGGAAGCGATTTCTCATACCATGAAAAATTTGAAAACCCAAATTGCGCTGGAAGAAATGGAAAAACGACACAATATAATATCTGTGGAGCGCCAAAAGCTGGAAAATATGGAATTGATTCTTGAACGGAAAATGTCATTTATCAAAACAGAAAATAAACCTGAGGCGTATGATAAAATTAGAATTTGTAAATTTCCTGAACGGTATTACCTACCTATTGGCGAAGAAGATATATTGTATCGTGAAGAATCCTTTTACCTTAATCCTACGGTGGTTTTTTATGTAGGAGAAAACCGGAAATTTGGTGCTTTTATTTACCGTCGTCGAACAGAGGATATTTTACTGACAAAGCAAGAATTTGATGCGATGAAAACCATCCCGGCAGGGGAGTATCTTTGCGGATACCATTTGGGACCTTATCCTGGTATTCTAAGCAGGATAGCCGAGCTGCGCAGCTATGGCACTAATTTACCTTTGGAGGATTGGTCTGTGCATTTTAATATCATAGATCAATTTTTAGAAAATGATTCAAGGCAATTTGTTACTCAAATACAGATACTAATAAAAACAGAACCTTAAATAATGAGGAAAAAGGAGCAGGATATGTTTTAGATACTCTGCTCCTTTAATATTTTAGGATTTCACGGTAACCGCATTGACAAGTTCCGCTCCATTTTTAAGTGCATATGCATTTTCTAAGGTTTCAATTGTAATCGCCTGCATCGCTTCCTCAGTGAAAAATCCCATATGGGAAGTGATTAGCACATTGGGAAAGGTCATGAGCCTGGCCAAAGTTTCATCTTTCATGATTTCGTTAGATTTATCCTCAAAGAATAAGCCTTCTTCTTCTTCATACACATCAAGGCCTACGCCTCCGAATTTTTCCTTCAGAAGACCTTCAACCAATGCATTTGTATCAATCAATGCGCCTCTTGATGTATTAATAAGATAAACGCCCTTTTTCATCTTCTCAATGGCATCTTTATTAATAAGATATTCCGTTTCCTTCGTCAGTGGACAGTGAAGGCTGATGACATCTGACTTTTCATACAGCTCATCAAGGGAAACATACGCCACCTCTAAATCCTTGTTAGGGTATAGATCATAAGCCAGGATCCTCATATCAAAGCCTTTAAGCATTCTTATCATCGCCTGGCCGATTTTACCGGTTCCGATAATCCCGGCCGTTTTATGATGCATATTTGTTCCCATCAGACCGTTAATGCTCATATTAAAATCCCTGGTCCTGTTATAGGCCCGGTGGGTATACCGGTTGACCGACATCAGCAAGGCAAGGCCATGTTCTGCAACAGCATCCGGTGAATAACTAGGTACCCGAAGGACCGGAATATTATATTCTTCCGCCGCCTGTATATCCACATGATTAAAACCGGCGCTTCTTAACAATATTCCTTTAACGCCATATTCAGCCAGCTGCTTAATCATTGCCTCATCCATATGATCATTGACAAAAATACAGATAGCATCATGGTTCTTTGCCAGGACAATTGTTTCGTTATCACATGGTGCATCTAAAAAATGGATATCTATTCCATAATCTTTCCCGAGTGGCTCAAACCAAAACCGGTCATAAGGCTTTGTAGTGTAAAAGGCTATCCTCATCATAAATTCCTCCTGAATAATTTACATTTAGTTATAAAGTACTTATTAATCATTTTTATTCCCGTGGCATTAACGGGCCAGATTATAGATTGCCTGAGCATAAATTGCCGTTGCTAAAACTAATTCATCAATACTGACCGCTTCATCCTTCTGATGGTACAAAATTTTAGAGTAGGGGAATGACATACCAAAGCAGACAATATTATCAGCGGCCCTGGCAAAAGTACCGCCGCCAATGGCAGAAGGTTTTGTTTTTGTATCACCTGTAATATCAACATAAGATTTATACAACGTAGATATTAATTCTGATTCTAAATCCAGATAAATGCCTTTTTTATGACCGATTTGTTTAACATGTGTATCTTCCCAAGGGACATCAGTGGCTGCCTGTTCCAGAGCCTTTTGAATTGCTTCTTTGTCGACTTCTACAGGAAAGCGTATATCCACAACAAATTTATATTCTCCGTTTTCATAACTGACAATACCCAGGTTTGATGTAAGCGCCCCCATTTTGTTGCCTGAAAATGCAATTCCCAGATTTTCTCCATGGTAGTCAGCAAAAGCCCTGGCAAAGTGCGCAATCATTTGATTGCTTGGGTATTGTTTGATAAAATTAAGTAGCCAGGCAGCAGCGTTTACACCCTGCTCAGGTTGAGAGCCATGGGCACTGACACCCTTTATATCTAAATGCACAAAACCATCTTGATCGGCAATAGTCCCTTCCAGATGATTATCTTCCAAATATTTTTCAAAAGGAACCTTAACTTTAGCAATATCAATATTCAGTACGGCTTTAGCGTGGTCGGGAACCGAATTGGCAGCAGTACCGGCATGGAAACGGATTACGATATCATCATGATAAGTGCCGCTTAGTTCAAACATTGTGATTTCCTTTTCAGCGTATACCAGGGGGAAATCTCCATCTGGGGTGAAGCCTAAATCAGGTTTCGGGTAATTTTTAAAGTAGTGTTCAACACACTTCCAATCCCTTTCTTCATTACCCCCTAAAATCATACGGACTTTTTTATTAACAGGAAGATTTAAATCTTTAAGTATCTTCATGGCAAAATAAGCGGCGATGATGGGTCCTTTATCATCCTGGCTGCCGCGGCCGTGAACATGCCCATCAACTATTTTGCCGCTAAAGGGAGGGTATGTCCAGTTATCACCTTCAGGAACTACGTCAACATGTCCAAGGATGCCGACTAACGTATCGCCGGTACCATAATCAATGTGGCAGACGTAACCATCATCATTGACTGTTTCAAAACCGTCTTTACCGGCCAAATCTAGTATAAAATCAAAAGCTTCCTTCACGCCTTTTCCAAAAGGTGCCCCTGCGCCGATGGTATCGGGGTCATATACGGAATTATTCTGAAGCCAAAGGCTTAAAGTATCCACCATTTCACCTTGTCTTTTTTTAGCTTCCTCTAACCAGTTAATCATAATAACCTCCTACGAAATAAAAGATACAACTATACTTGTAATAATGACTGATGTGATAGTAACAGTTGAAAAGCCGGCAATAATCATTTTGGGTAAGATCTGTGACTCGATGGCAGACACCTCTTCCTCTGACTCACCAACACTAGCAGCGGCCTCCTGGCTCAGAACCATAGTCCCGGGGAAACCATACAAAGAAGTCAAGCCGATACAAATGGACATAGCAGGGGAATATTTCAAAGCTTTTCCGGCAATAAGTGCGGCGATTATATTTCCGGCAAGTCCAACCAAAAAGGTAACCAGAATCGGGCCAATTAAAGAAATCAACTCTTCTATGGTAATTGAAGAGAGCGGACCAAAAACCAAAATTAAAACGGCCAGCATTATAATACCGAATGCATCTATTCCGGTTAATACATTACTTTTGAACAATCCCAGTTCAGATAAGATAACACCGAACAACAAGCCTATGACAAAGGGATGTAAATGACCTAAAGTTAATGCGCCACTGATAAATTCCGATAATAATACCACTACACCCATCCAAAACAAAGTCCCGGCAGTAGATTCCATGCCCGGTAAAGGCTTAAATTTTTTATCCTTTGATTTACCGGCTTGTGTAACCGGTTTTAAATGACCGGCACGATATTCCTTTTTCAACCGCTGTGCTTCTTTTTTCAAAATGATCGAAGAGAGCGGGAAACCAATTAAACCTTGAACCGCCGAGATCAGCACGGGAAGGGCGGCCACTGATGCTAAACCAAGCTTTAAGGCATATTCTTGAACAATCAGTACCGAAATGGTTCCGCCTGTCAGTGCACCGATACCGGCTACGACATAATTCATATCTTTGAGGATGGGACCTAAAATTAATAAAAAAATTGTAATGCCAATGACCGAAACAAATCCAATGATAAATGTTTTATATTGCTCTTTAAATTCTCTGAGGCTGATGGTAGTGCCTAAATGCAAAATGACAAAGCCCACAATTGTCTGCCCAAAAGCCAGAAGAGAAGAAGATGAGATGAGTTCCGGTGAAAAAGTGCTTCCCAGTGCTGCAAAAATTGTATTTTCCGTTATGGAAGAAAGCCAGGGAAAGGTTTTGAAACCAATCAAAAAAATGAGTGAGGCAATCAACAAAGAGGATAGCAAAGACTTTGACTTTTTAGATACATAATCGCTGATAGTCCAGATCAGCATAATAATGGTAAAGGCATATACGGGATTCATATGTTTTCCTTTCTACACGCTTCCTGATTCATAAGTAAAGCCAAGCCCGTGGACATCGGAAACGGTGCTTGTAATCATAAACGCTTTTTTATCATATTTGTCCACGAGGCTGATAATATTTTGGTAGTCTTTCGATTCCAGTGTAACCATGAGCATTTCACTCTGCTTTTTGGTGTATCCTCCGGTAACGGGAATAACTGTTACACCTCTTTTTATTTCATGTAAAATATCGTTTAAAATAGCTTGCTGGTTATCACTGAGGATATAAATGACCTTTTTCTTATTCAGGCCTGATTCAATGTAACGCATCGTTGCCGATGTGATAAAAATCGAAAATATCGCAAAAAAGAAAGATTCTGTATCAAATACAATCAAACTTAGAATAACAACGATACTGTCAGTTATGAATAAACCGACAGATGGGTTAATATTAAAATATTTCTTTAAAATCAAGGGCGGGACCGCGGTGCCGCCGCTTGATGCGTTATTCATATAAAGGATTGCGACTCCGGCACCGAATAAGACACTCCCGATAATCATAGAGAGCATTACATCATTCAACAATGCCATGTGGGGAATGACTCCCATAATAAATGGAAGTAAGATGGCTCCAATGACAGTGTTAAAAAATATTTCCTTTCCAAGAAAAATAAATGTAAGAACAAGTACAAATAAATTGCCGATCAGAACAACAATAGACCGGTCAATATGCAGTAAATTTTCCAGGATAATCGCTAAGCCGGTAAGACCGCCGGCGGCAATATGGTGAGGAGCTAAAAATAAATTGACACTTATGGCCAAAATTGTGATTGAAAGTATAATGAAAAATATTTTTTTTATCCAAGCTGCCATAATAAATGTACCTTTCTCTTACTTTTTTGTTGTGCCTATTCTGCTTCTGAAAATTCATCCTTTCCGACACTGCACAGAGGGCATACCCAGTCTTCGGGAAGATCCTCGAAAGCGGTTCCCGGCTCAATTCCATTATCAGGATCCCCTTCCTGTGGATCATATACATATCCACAAACGTTACATACATATTTTTTCATTCTTTTGTTCCTCCATTTCTCTTTTATTGTGCCACATAAGTCATTTTTTATTCTTTTCACAGTATAAATCCATAAACATTTGTATGATAGAATTGTAACATATTGTAATGGTAGATGGAAAGAAGAAATTGTCAAAAATATGGAAATAAATCAGTTTTATAATTTTCAGAAATAATTGCAAAAACCATTAAAATATAGTAGCATAGAGAGTAATGATTTTAAAGAAAGCAGGACGGTTTATGTTTGAAGAATTAGAACACCATATACCAGAGATTATTGATTGGGAGAGATATAAGCAGACTGCCGTATTAATACCAATACTGGAAACTCAAAAAGGACCGGAAGTGTTGTTTGAGGTGCGTTCACACAATCTTGAGAGCCAACCGGGAGAAATCTGCTTTCCTGGAGGGAAATTAGAGGAACACGAATTGGCAGTGGATGCAATTATCCGCGAGACAACAGAAGAACTGCTGATACCTTCTGGCGACATTGATATCATTTGTCCAATGCATAAGTATACTTCGCCGTATCAGCTGCTTGTTCACTCCTATCTCGGGATATTGAATAATTATCATGGCACATATAGCAAAGATGAAGTCGCGGAAGTTTTCAGTGTGCCTCTGGATTATTTTATGACGACTGAGCCTGTAAGCTATTTTCATAAAATATATATGCAGCCGGAGAAAGGCTTTCCTTACCATCTAATACCGGGTGGGATAAAGTATCCTTGGCGCCGTGGCGAATACGAAGTGAATTTTTATCAATATGGAGAACGCGTTATTTGGGGAATTACGGCAAAGCTTATGAAGGCGGCAGTGGAGCTTTTAAAAAAGAAAGATAGGAGCAGGGCTGATGAAAGCTAAGATTAAAAAGATTCTTGAATTTTATTATATGGCTGAACAGGAAGTCAAGGTAAAGGATTTGGCGGCAGCCATAAAGAGTGTCGAACCTGAGAAGATAGACATTTGGAGTGAACTGGATTTAATGGAAGTTGTTTTAGACGATGATTCTTTAATCTTCCAAAATGCCGGGGAATGTTTTGTTGATCCGCTGGATTTGCAATTTTTTGAAGAGCATCAAATTAAAAAGAAATATCAGATAAGTTTTGCAGAGTCAGACACCATCAAGGCAAAGAAGGTGCTTGAAGAGCTAATGGTTGAAAAAGGCGGCATTGTATGCAGCGACACAGATGATTTTCAGCCGCTTAGCCGGCCTGACCGGAATCAGACAGTGCATTGGGCTTTCTGATGATAACATGCATTGGGCTTTCTGATGATAACATATTGACAAACAAATTGAGTGGTAGTATACTCAAATACACAAATTTTATTAATTGTATACAAAAAGTAGGAATTAAACAAAAGAGAGGGAGATGTTCCTATGTCTATAGAGCCATTGATTCGCATTAAGAATTTGGGAAAAAGCTTTATATCGAAATCAAATGAAGTAAAGGCATTAGAAGATATCAACTTAAGTATTAATGAAGGTGAAATTTATGGAATCATCGGGCTTAGCGGGGCAGGAAAAAGTACGCTTGTACGATGTATCAATTTTTTAGAAAAGCCAACCTCAGGAGAAGTTATTTTTGACGGAAGAAAACTTTCTGAGTTAAACAATAAAGAGCTGCGTAAAGTCCGCCAATCTATGGGGATGATTTTCCAGCAATTTAATCTGCTGATGCAGAGAACGGTTCTGTATAATGTATGTTTCCCAATGAATATCGCGGGCATCCCTAAGAAAGAAGCAAAAGACCGGGCGTTGGAATTGCTTGAGATCGTAGGGCTTAAAGATAAAGCGGGTGCATACCCGGCTCAGCTTTCAGGCGGCCAAAAGCAGAGGGTGGCTATTGCAAGGGCGTTAGCCACTCATCCGAAAGTGTTATTGTGTGATGAAGCAACCAGTGCCCTTGATCCGACAACAACTCAGTCGATTTTAAAACTGTTAAAAGATATTAACCGGAAAATGGGCTTGACCGTTGTTATCATAACTCACGAGATGTCTGTGGTTGAGGGTATTTGTAATCGTGTTGCGATCATTGACCAAAGCCAAGTGGCAGAGACAGGCAAAGTGTCCGATATATTTGCTGCTCCTATATCTGAGATTGGCAGGCGTCTGGTATTTTCACAGTCGGTTGGGAGTAAGCCTTTGATTAAAGAAGGTAATTGTTACCGGATCCTATTTGATGGTCATTCTTCTTATGAACCGGTTATAGCAAACCTGGTATTGGAATGTAAGGCGGCAGTGAATATTCTATTTGCCGATACGAAAGATATTGAGGGAAACGCTGTCGGAGAAATGATTATTCAATTGCCTGCTGAGGAAATAGTCGTACAAAGGGTACTTAATTACATGAAGTCAAAAAAGATTCAATTTGAGGAGGTGAGTGCCGGTGTTTGATTCAAGTGTATGGCAGATGGTTGGCAAAGGTATTCTGGAGACATTATATATGACATTGTTTTCGTCATTATTAGCCTATATTGTCGGTATACCTTTAGGCATTATTCTGGTAGTCACGGACAAGCAAGGAATTCGTCCTTTTATAACCCTCAATAAGATATTGGGTGTGATAGTGAACCTGATTAGATCAGTACCGTTTATCATTCTGTTAATTGCGGTCACGCCGATAACCCGGGCTCTATTGGGCACATCTCTGGGACCAACGGCAACAGTCGTTTCACTATTTTTTGCATCAGCGCCTTATATCGCAAGGCTTGTGGAATCATCCATGAAAGAAGTGGATTATGGTGTTATTGAAGCGGCGAAATCCATGGGTGCGTCGACGATGCAAATCATAACCAGGGTTATGATTCCGGAAGCGATGCCCGCCCTTCTGGTGGGGAGTGCAATCGCCGTTACAACAATTTTGGGATATTCCGCAATGGCTGGTGTTATCGGTGGGGGCGGTCTTGGGGATATCGCTATCCGATATGGATATCATCGTAATGAAACAGATGTCACTCTTATAACAGTCGTTGTTTTAGTACTTATTGTCCAGGTATTTCAAGAAATCGGGATGAAAATGTCTCGTTTATCTGATAAAAGAAATTAAGAATAAAATTGGAGGATTGATGATGAAAAGGAAAATGATTGCGTTATTATTAGTAACAATCTTAGGAACAATGTCTTTGGCAGGCTGTGGTAAAAAAGAAGCGCCGGCAGAGACGAAAGAAACGAAGGCCGGTGCCGATGAAACAGCCGGGAACGATGATGAAACGACCGTGCCGGACAAAACCCAAACCGCAGGAGAAACAATCAAAATAGGCGCAACGCCTTCACCCCATGCAGAGATTTTAGAGCAGGCCGCCCCTCTATTGGAAGAGAAAGGGTATCATTTGGAGATTATTGAGTTTGTCGATTATGTGCAGCCAAACCTGGCGCTGGATAGCCAGGACTTAGATGCCAACTATTTTCAGCACCTGCCTTATTTAGAGCAGTTTAATGAAGAACGGGGAACAGCCTTGGTTTCAGCAGCCGCTATTCATTATGAGCCCTTTGGTATTTATACGGGAAAGACAGATTCCATCGAAGCCCTGGCAGACGGCGCTCAGATTGCTGTACCCAATGATGCTACCAATGAAGCCAGAGCCTTATTGCTTTTAGAAGCGGAAGGATTGATTACCTTAAAGGAAGATGCCGGGCTTAATGCAACAGTTAGGGACATTGCAGAAAATCCTAAGAACCTTCAGATTGTTGAAATTGAAGCGGCACAAGTTGTTAAATCCCTTCAGGATGTCGATTTAGCCGTTGTTAATGGAAACTATGCTATTGAGGCAGGACTAAAAGTTTCTGAAGATGCCCTGGCCATAGAAGATACCGAGTCAATTGGAGCAACAACTTATGCCAATGTTATTGCGGTCCGGTCAGGAGAAGAACAAAGTGAAGCAATTCAGGCATTAATTGAAGCTCTTAAGAGCGATGAAATTAAACAGTTTATTGAAGAAAAGTACGAAGGTGGAGTAGTTCCCTTGTTTTAGTATCCAATAACCGCCATAACTTCATTAACAGCAGGCTACTGTTTATAAAGCCAGTCAATAGTCAATATTTTGTTGCCAGACAGATTCATCCTGAGATAAAAAGGGTGAATCTGTTTTTATTTCTATAGTTTCTTCAGGATTATTGGCAATGGTATAACAGATAAAGCATTATCCTCTTAAATGTTTATTTCACTAGCTTCTTTGATATTGCGATACGCACTGCATCGATGGTATTTTCTGCACCTAGTTTTCCAAAGACGATCTGAAGCATATGTTTTACAGTATTAATAGATAAATTAAGGTCAATCGCTATTTCTTCCCTAGAAAGCCCATGACTGAGAGCGTTTAATAGTTCTAATTCTCTTATGGTAAATTGTGAGCGTATGTCATTTTCCGATTGGTGTGATATACGGTAGTCACTAATGATTTTTGAAACTCTTTTAGCAAAGGAGGAAGACTTTGTGGCGACCATCTCTAACCATTGTGTTGGGATAGTGCAGCTTTCATCTTTCATAGCAGCCTTCGTAAGCGTACGCATTTTGTTTCCACTTTCGACAAACGGCATAAATAAAGAGTCCGGGGCAGCCAGGGAATAAGCTTCTTGTAAAGTTGTAATTGCCTCTTTAGTTTCTTTTATATAATATAAAGCCGTAGCCTTATAGATTTTTTGCTCGATTGCTCCCAGTAAAAAAAGATTGGGTCCAAATATTTCTTCTTCTTTATCCAAAAAAGATAAAAGTTCATGATATTTTTGTTCGGCTAAATAATATCTAGCCTGAACTAAACGCCCAAAAACAAAGTTAATAGGTGTCGTTGATTTCCCTGAATTCCCAATATCGCCCCTAATCCAGTCGGTGACTTTAGAGGGTTGTTTTATTTGGGAATAAAACCAGCTTTCAGTCATATCAAGTAATTTATAGCTCTCAGATGTATTGTATTTTTCACAGAGGCATCTTAGCTGCTCCAATAAAGACATAATTTTTGAGTATTTACCAAAAGACATATTTATCCTGACTAAATAAAAGATAGCCAGGCATTCAACGGCATATTGTTCTTGCTTTCGCGATTCATTGATGGCGATTGAAGCATATTTTTCAGCATCTAATAAATTCATTTGAAAGAATAACTTCTCTGCCAGGCATAAATATTCCGTACCGGCACCACTGCCGTTTGTAACCTTTGATGCATATGGCATGGTATAAAACATTGCGTCTATAAACCTGTTAAACTCTCCGGCAATTGGACTGCCAACAGTGCAGCTATAATTACCTGAATTAAATGGGAAATTATGCTTGTTGAGTAGAGTACTGCCGTTTGGCAAATACTTATCAGCCAATTTGAAATATTTTTGAAAGATATAATCTCCAGTGAAGGTACATCTGAAAAGACTTATGAGACCAAGCGTAATGTAGCTTTCACCAAGAATCCTTCGGGTTTCTTCATTTTGAGGCATTGATTCAAATTTTTCGACTATTTTTAGTGTTTCTTTATAAGATTCTTCAAAATTAAAAAAATTTAATAAAAATCTGGCACGCAACATTTGTGCGAATGGTTTTAGCGCATAAATTTTTTCTGGAATTCTATTCAGCATATCATAAACAAATTTACCCGTTTCCATTGGGCAGGTAGGGTAAAAAATACAAATGATTTCAAACATTTTGTCGTACATGCCAGCCTTTTCATAATAAGTCAGCGCGTCAATATTATGTCCATTCCGGGCATACCAATCTGCCGCTTTGTGATAGATTTCAATTTTATCTTCGTTATCTAAAGTAAATTGTTTATCAATTAAAAATTTTAAAAATAAATGATGGATTCTATATGTTTTTAAAAAAGCATCATATCGTATAAAAGATTTAGTCTTATCCATTTCAGAAATAAGTCTGGTATTACCGGAAGACAGTTCTGTTAGAAGCTCTAAAGGCAGGTTGTCTACCAAAGACAATTTGATTAAAAAAACTTGGAGTTCTTTTGATATTTCAGAAAATAATTCACTATCAATGAGTTTAATGATATTTTGCTCCGCAACTAAAATGGCATAATCTTCATGGGAGGCTACTTTCCTTAACGACAATTCCACAAGGCGGATTGCAAAAATCCAGCCTTCCGTATAATGATATATGCTCAAGATGGTTTTTGTTGAAAGGTGGATATCCTGTATTTTAAAATAATCTGCGACTTCTTCTTTACTAAAGCGAAGCGAGTCTTCATTTATAACAGAAACCATATCTTTAGAGTATAGTCTCATGAGATTGATTTCAGGCTCTTTTCTGGAGATGATTACAATTGATAGGTTAGGGATGTGGGCATCAAGAAGTCTGTTAAAAAAGTCTAAAACATGTTCCTTATATATCAAATGGAAATCATCACATACTAAAACATATTTTTTGCCTGGCTTTATTGTATTAGCCAATATCACTGAAAACCTGCTGTATTCTTGAGTTGTTTCAGGAAAACCAATCTTTTTAAAAACCAGGGCAGATTCTTTATCCAGCAGGGAAATGGCATAAATTAAATTTTCCCAAAACCTTACAGATAAGTTGTCAAATTGTGAGAGCTGCAACCAAATTGTGACTGCTTCGTACTCCTGTAAAAATTCATAGACGGTCAGGGTTTTTCCGTAACCGGCACCTGACACCACAGTAGTAAGTGGTTTTTGCATGGCTTGCTCTAGCTGATTACATAAATGAGTCCTTTTTAAATAAATTTTGTTATCTGTCATTTGATATTCTGACATTAAATCACCTCATCAATCATTTGGAATCGCCTGTTTAACTGATTTATTTATACAATAAGAGAAAAGTATAAATAAACCCAATAAAAAATATAAATCTTAAACTTGCTTCTGTATTCACAATTATAGCACAAAAATGACAAGATTCAACAATAAACAAATCCATATTTAACTAAATCAAAATAGACTATTGATTTTTTACTAATTTTCTGTAAAAATAAAGAGACACAACAACACAACCATGAGGATTGAGGTTTTTATGAAGATTAAAGAGTATTTAAATTTACATAAACTAATAACTGACGGTGCCATGGGCACCTATTATGCTGGGAAGACAATGGAATCTAATTATCCGTCTGAAATGGCCAATACGATGAATGCGGATGCTGTTAAAGGCATTCACCTAGAATATATAAAGGCCGGCGCCAGGTTGATTCGCACCAATACCTTTGCCAGTAATCCGAAGACGCTGACAGACCTGCAGCAGGGACTCCCGGAAGTGGAATTGGGCCATCTGATTCGTAAGAATATTGAAGCTGGGTGCGACATTGCGTTAAAAGCTGTAGAGGAATCAAAGGAAAGGGTCTTTATAGCGGGAACTATTGGTCCCATACCTTTAAAAGAAATGTCTGAAGAATTTGATGCCTTCAAAGAATACTGTCAAATGGCAGATGTATTTATTAAAAAAAACATAGAAGTGATTCTATTTGAAACTTTTCCTGATTTTGGTGATATTCTTCCGGTGGCGGAATATATCAAGTCGAAAAGTGACATATTTATCATGACCAGCTTTTGCTTAAATAAGTTTGGGTATACCCCTTCCGGAATCAGTGCCAGAAGAATTATTGGCCAGGCAGCCCAGACGGCTTACATTGATAGTGTTGGTTTTAACTGTGGGATCGGCCCGGCACATTTATACGCGATCATGAAGAACCTGGATTTTAAAGACCTGATCATATCGGCAGCGCCTAATTCCGGTTATCCCGATATTATCCAAGACAGAAATATTTATCAGGAAAACATCGAATATTTTACCGGTAAAATGGCTGAAATTGACCGGTTGGGTATTAATATATTGGGTGGCTGTTGTGGAACGAACCCTAGATATATATCTAAGCTGAGCCGGAAAATCAATATCAATCAAGTAAATCCAAGAAGAAGAATTGTATCTGCAGGCAATGAAACCGGAGCGCTAAATGTATCCGCCAATGATTTCATGAAAAAGCTTAGTTCCGGCAAAAGGGTTATCGTCGTAGAATTAGACCCGCCCTATAATGCGGATATCGATAAAGTTGTCGAGGGCGCCGGGCTATTAAAGCAGGCAGGCGTGGATATGCTTACCTTTTCTGATTCTCCGATGGCAAGGATGCGTGCCGATGCCATCATTGTCGGGGCTAAAATACAAAGAGAAGTAGAAATACCTGTCATGCCCCATTTATCCTGCCGTGATAAAAATACCATCGGTATCGGCAGTGCTTTTTTAGGCGCTCATATCAATGGGATAAGAAATATGCTCATTGTCACAGGCGACCCTATTCCGGTCAGTAACAAAAATACCGTTACTTCTGTTTATGATTTTAATTCCATTAAACTGATGGAATATTTAAGTGAAATGAACAGGGAATATTTTTGCCATGATCCTATTATTTTTGGCGGAGCTTTAAATTATGGGCGCCCTAATATTGAAAAAGAAATCGATCGTGTCCGCAGAAAAATGGAATACGGAGCGGCTTATTTTTTAAGCCAGCCGATTTTTTCAGAAGAAGATATTGATAAAATTGCATATATCAAAAAGCAGGCCGAAGCGATCATTTTATGTGGCATCATGCCTCTCGTAAGCTATAAGAATGCTGTTTTCATAAAGAATGAAATTCACGGCATCAATGTGCCTGATGAAATTGTTGACAGATATAAACCAGAAATGACGAGAGAAGAAGCTGAGAAAACAGGCATATCTACCGCATTGGAATTGATCGGGAAGCTACAGTCTGCGGCAGACGGCTATTACTTTATGGTTCCATTTAACCGCACAGAGATGATTCGTAAAATTATAGAAGGGATGGGTTAAGGAATTGTTAAACTTAAAGGATTTACTAAAAAACGGCCCGATTATATTAGATGGTGCTACCGGCACGAATTTGCAGAGGCAGGGTATGCCTACAGGCGCCTGCCCGGAACTTTGGATGATCGAGCATCAGGAAATAATGAAAAAACTACAGCGTGATTTTGTCCTGGCAGGAAGCAGGATCATTTATGCCCCGACTTTTACAGCCAACCGAATCAAGCTTAAGGAGTATGACCTGGCTGATAAGACCAGAGAGATCAATCAGGCACTTGTTAAGATTACCAAAGAAGCCGTAGGTGACAGCTGTTATATTGCCGGGGATTTGACAATGACAGGAAGACAGTTAACACCTATAGGGGATCTGGATTTTGAAGAACTTGTCGATTGTTACAAGGAACAGGTGAGTATTCTTGACGAAGCAGGAGCCGACTGTATTATTATTGAGACGATGATGCATATCGGAGAGGCAAGGGCAGCATTGATTGCGGCAAAAGAAGTGTCAAAACTTCCGGTCATGGTGACAATGACCTTTGAAGCATCTGGCAGAACCCTCTATGGTACAGACGCCCTTGGCGCCCTTATCACCTTACAAAGCCTTGGCGCCGATGCTGTTGGTATCAATTGCGGCGCAGGTCCGGACAAGCTCATTGAAATCGTTAAAGAAATGGCTAAATATGCTACCGTACCTTTAATTGTCAAACCCAATGCAGGATTGCCAAAGCTGATTGATGGTGAGACTGTTTTTGATATGGACAAAGAAACCTTTGTGATGCATATGAAAGAACTGGTGAATGCCGGAGCCTCCTTAGTGGGCGGTTGTTGTGGGACGACACCGGAATATATCAGGGCGCTTAATCAGGCGGTAAAGGGAATGGCAATTGTCCGGCCGGTAGAACATGGAATCAGGGCCATCACAAATATGGCATCGATAATGCATCTGCCACTTGACGGGCCATTAACTGTTGTCGGCGAAAGAATCAACCCAACCGGAAAGAAAGCTTTACGGGAAGAACTGAAAAATAATCAATTTGATATGGCCTGTGAAATGGCCATTTCACAGGTGGATTTAGGAGCTAAAATCCTGGATGTCAATGTGGGAATGAATGGCATCGATGAAAAAGCGATGATGCTTAGCGTTATAGAGGCCGTGAACAGTGTTGTCAAAGTGCCGTTATGTATAGATTCCAGTGATATCGGCGTCATCACTGCGGCACTACGAAACTACCACGGAAGGGCACTGGTTAATTCAGTCTCCTGTGAAGTTAAGAAGCTGACAGAGCTTTTGCCAATTGTAAAAAAGTATGGTGCCATGTTTATTTTACTGCCATTGACAGATCAGGGGCTGCCGGAAACTTTAGATGAACGAAAGGTTAATATTCAGGCTGTCCTTGATGCGGCATTTAAGCTAGGATTTACAAAAGAAGATATTGTTGTTGACGGCTTGGTTACCACCATTGGGGCAAACAAGAAAGCAGCGCTGGATACGTTAGAGACGATTAAATACTGTAAGGAGCAGCTTGGTCTTAATACAATCTGTGGATTATCGAATATTTCTTTTGGTTTGCCAAAAAGAAATATTGTCAACGGGACTTTTCTGGCACTGGCTATTCAAAATGGATTAACAATGGCGATTGCCAACCCATCTTCGGAGCCGGTTATGCGTATGGCTTATGCGGCGGATCTGCTGATGAATAAGGGGGGCGCAGATTTGGCTTATATTGAGGCTGCCGGGACAAATCAGGCAGCAGGAGAGGAAGGCCGGCAGGAAGAAAATCGGAAGCTTTCAGAGGCACCTGTGGTTCCTGCTGAAATTTTAAACCAAATTAAAGCAGATGTTTTAAAAGGTAAGAAAAATCTGATTTTAAATGATGTAAAAGTAGCTCTCAATATGGGGATTGCACCATCAAAACTGTTAAATGAAATTTTGATTCCTTCCATCAATCTTGTGGGCGACTATTTTAATCAGGGCACTTATTTTCTGCCCCAGTTAATCGTCAGTGCCGAAGCGATGAAAGGAGCGGTAGACTATCTGGAACCTTTACTGGCGGATAAACAATCAGAATCCCAAAAAGGGATTGTTATTTTGGCAACGGTTAAAGGAGATATTCATGATATAGGTAAAAATCTTGTGGCTATGATGATTAGAAATTATGGCTTTAATGTTATTGATTTAGGAAAAGATGTGCCTAAAGAGGTGATTATTGAAACAGCTAAGGCTAATGATGCGGATATTATCGGTCTTTCTGCATTGATGACAACAACGATGCAGGAAATGCGTTCAGTTGTTACCATGGCGAGGGAACAGCAAATCAAAGCTAAAATTATTATCGGCGGTGCGGTTATCACTCAGGATTACTGCGATGAAATCGGAGCCGACGGCTATTCGAAAGATGCTGTTGAGGCGGTTGATTTAGTTAAAAGGCTTACCCTCAGTTGACAAAGTAAACCGAATGTCACTTTATCAGCTGAGAGAGGATTAATCTTGACAAGCGGTATAATAGGTAATATACTTTGAATATCAAAATATATTGTTTGAGAAAGGAGAAGGGGCTGTAAATTCATTTGCGACAGCCTCTATAATTGATAAATGCCGGAAGTTAAGATTATTGGAACAGGAGCCCATGCACCGGAGCTGATTGTTTCAAACAATGATTTAGAGAAATTGGTTGATACAAATGATGAATGGATTTATTCCCGCACAGGAATCAGGGAGCGGAGAATAGCAACGTCCGAGACTCTGGCAGGGATTAGCATAATCGCAGCAAGAGCTGCGATGGAAGCAGCAGGTTTAAAAGCAGAAGATTTAGACATGATTATTGTGGCGACATTAACGCCGGATTATCCTCTGCCCAATGCCTCCAGTGTAATTCAGAAAGAACTAGGGGCTGTCAATGCGACTTGCTTTGATCTTAATGCGGCATGTACCGGATTCCTTTTTGCATTGAATACCGCATGCATGTATATTCGATGTAATGAGGCGAAATATGTTTTGGTCATTGGGGCTGAGATACTTTCAAAGATTATTGACTGGACAGATCGTTCGACCTGTGTTCTTTTTGGTGATGGTGCAGGTGCTGCAATACTTGCGGCTAGTGAGGAACAAGGATTTATCGGAATGGTTACCGGAACGGATGGGACAAAAGGCGATACCCTTACCTGTGGGGAACGTGACATCTTAAATCCATTCAAAGCTCCTGTAGAATCAGATCACTCAATGTCTAAATATGTTTATATGGATGGAGCAGAGGTTTTCAGGTTTGCAGTAAAGAGGGTACCGGAGTGCGTCAATCAGGTATTAGAAAAGACCGGAATATCTATTGGCCAGGTGAATCATTTTGTTTTACATCAGGCCAACCAGAGGATCATTGAATCCGTAGCAAAGCGTTTAAAGGCGCCGATTGGTAAATTTATTATTAACATGGATCGATATGGCAATACCTCGGCAGCCAGCCTCCCGATCGCCCTTGATGAATTATTGAAAGGCCAGCATGTTAAGCCGGGCGAAGTCCTGGTGATAGCCGGTTTTGGCGGCGGATTGACATGGGGAGCCACGCTTCTTAGGATTTAGCTAAGAACTATCCCGACGTGAACAAATTTGCTTTCCTTCCAAGTCATTTTTTAGAAAAGCTGATAAAAAAGGAAATAAACTGCGACAAATAAGCCTAAAATTATGCGGTAATAGCCGAAGATAGTAAAATCATGCTTTTTGATATAGCCCATCAGAAATTTAATGGCAAATATGGATACGATAAAGGCGGTGAACATACCTGTAAGCAAAATGAGTATTTCATTGCCTGTGAAACTAAAACCGAATTTCAATATTTTTAATAAGCTGGCGCCGAACATCACAGGAATAGCGAGGAAGAAGGTAAAGTCGGCGGCGACAACCCGGGAAGTACCTATGAGCATAGCGCCAATAATGGTTGCACCGGAGCGTGATGTTCCGGGTATCAGTGCAAGAACTTGAAATATGCCTATAAATAAGGCGGACTTATAGGTTAATTCCGAAATATCATTGATGGCAAAGTTTTTATGGCTGCTTTGCTTTTCGATGATAATGAACAATATCCCATAAGCAATCAGCATCAATGCCACTGTTAATGGATTATAGAATAATTCGTTAATTAAATCATCAAAGGGAAGCCCGATGATGATCGCAGGAATGACAGCCACCGCTACTTTTGTCCACATTATCATGATATCTTTTTTAATAATGGGCTCATCCTTTTTAACTGTGAAAGGAAAAATCCGTTTCCAGTATAGTATAATGACGGCAAATATGGCTCCTAACTGAATGACTACAAGGAACATATCCCAAAATTCATTAGAAACATTCAGTTTTAGAAATTCTTCTGCAAGTATCATATGTCCGGTGCTGCTTATCGGCAGCCATTCTGTAATGCCCTCAATGATACCGAATATAAGCACTTTTATAAATTCTAATATATTCAATTGCCTGACCTCCAAACTTTATTGTTGGCACCATTTGCCACTTGGTTTGTATATTAAGTATATGTTTTTTTCTATTGGGATGTAAAGACATTTTTAAAAAAATTCTTAGGTAAACTTTCTTATAATTTTATGAAGAATAAGAAACTTTCATTGATTTATCACAAATTTATAGTATAATATTAAGTCGTAAGCACCTCACCCTGAGGCATAAATAAGTATATGCAAATATAGTTAGTCAATATTATAGTTATAAAGTGCTTATTTTTTATTGGAAAGGAAGATATACATTGTTTGATACGTCTCGTAAAAGATTGATTAAAACAGGAATCCTTAGCCTTCTGCTGGTTTTAGTCCTGGGATATACTATAATCAGAGAAGGTATAGACACCCCGATGCTTTTTGTATCTGTTATACTCATTAGTTGTATAGCTACAGCTTATTTATTAGATATTAAATTTTCCCAAAAGATCAGTACCTTGCTTATGATTATTCTTCCTCTTGCCGGTTTCTACCTCCTGGAGGGGTATACTCACTATGCATGGGAAATCTCCTGGCAAATCCAGATATTAAATGTAATCTTTTTTGTTCTTGTGTTTGGATTACTATTGATTATCTTGGGCAAAGGGAAAAACGCTGCGGCTGTGGCTTTAAGTTTGATGATGATACTGGGTATCGCTAATTACTATACAACACAGTTTCGATCCTCACCTATTTTACCGTGGGATTTCTTGTCTTTAAGTACAGCTATGAGTGTGACAAATAATTATAATTTTTCGGTTACATACCGTTTACTCGTTGTAACGCTGGGTTTTGTTTTATGTATTGTCCTTGCGGGTAAGCTGGATTTGACAGTAAAGTCACTTAAGATAAGAGCGGGTTTTGCGGCCGCCGGTATTGTCTGCCTGATATTTTTTACAGGCAATATTCAAACTGATGCCGCAAAAGAAACCTTTAAATTGAATGATATATTATTTACGCCAGACAGCTTATATGAAAGTAATGGATTTGCCGTAAGTTTTCTGGTAAATCTACAGTACATCAATGTTGACAAACCAACAGGGTATTCCGCCGCCGCCGTGAATGGAATTATTGAAAAGACAGAGTCAGAATATGAAAGTGTGGCTGCTGAATCACCAGCCGGCACTGACGGGGCCGAAATGCCCAACATTATCGTCGTCATGAACGAAACCTTCAGTGATTTATCGGTCTTGGGTGATTTTGAAACCAATGAAGACTATATGCCGTTTTTCCGAACCTTAAAAGATAAAGAAAACACTGTCACTGGTAATTTATTTACCTCCGTTAAGGGGGGGAATACTGCGAATACGGAATTTGAATTTTTGACAGGCAATACAATGGCATTTTTACCGCTAGGGAGTATTGCATATCAGCAGTATATTAATTCCGCTATACCGAATTTGAGCCAAAATTTGGAGAATAACGGTTATTCAACCCTGGCTATTCACCCTTTTGATGCATCAGGCTGGGATCGTAATGAGGTTTATGAATACTTTGGGTTTGATACGACTTGGTTCATAGATGAATTTTACGGAGCGGAGACTATTCGGCAATATGTTTCAGACCGGGCTGCCTATGGCAAGATTATTGAGGCATTTGAATCTAAGGGTGATGATGAAAAACTATTCACTTTTGAGGTAACGATGCAAAATCATGGCGGATATTATAATGCATATGATAATTTTACGGAGACAATAGAATTATTAAATGCACCGAATATTGCAAGTACTACATATACGGAAAGATATTTATCTTTAATTAAAGAGTCAGATATTGCTTTTGAAGAATTGCTTGCATATTTTGAATCAGTCGACGAGCCGACAATGATAGTCATGTTTGGAGACCATCAGCCTGCCGACACTATTTCAGCGACTATTCTTGAAATGAATGGTAAAACGGGTAACGAATCCCTTGAAGAAGAGCAGGCAAGATACGTAGTGCCGTTTGCCATCTGGGCAAATTTTGATATTGAAGAGGAGCAGGTTGATTATATAAGTGCGAACTATTTAAGTACGCTGCTTCTTGAGAAAGCGGGTGCCCCCCTAACCGGATATCAGAAGTTTCTAACCCAGTTGAGAAAGGTTCTTCCTGTGATTACTGCCAACGTTTATATTGATGCTGATGGTAATTATTATAACAGTACGGATAACCCTTATGTGGAGCATTTGCGGGATTATGCCATACTACAATATAATAATTTGTTTGATGAAAAAAACCGTGTGGATAGTTTCTTTACCACTGCCAACGAGTTGGCCTCGGGAAACCAAGAGTAGTTAAATATAATATTGAAATAGATGAAAGAGGAGTATTGTATGAAGAATTTAGTTACCCCAAAAGGATATAAGGCGCATCTTAATATCCGTGAAACAGAAATTGCCCTTAAATATGTGAAAGATTATTTTGAACGGGAATTGGCTAACCAGTTAAATTTAACCCGTGTTTCCGCACCGCTGTTTGTCCAGCCTGAGAGTGGCTTGAATGATACGTTAAACGGTATTGAACGTCCGGTCAGCTTTGGGATTAAAGAGCAAGACGATAAAGATGTTGAAATAGTCCATTCATTGGCGAAGTGGAAACGCTACGCCCTTAAACGTTACGGATTTAACCATGGTGAAGGCCTTTATACGGATATGAACGCTATTCGAAGAGATGAAGATACGGATAATTTACATTCAATCTTCGTAGATCAATGGGATTGGGAAATGATTATCAGCAAAGAGGAACGTAACTTTGAAACCCTTAAAGAGGTGGTAACTAAAGTCTATGATGCGCTCAGATTTACCGAGAATTTTATGGCTGAGAAGTATGGTTATATCTGTCCCATATTACCAGAAAAGATTCATTTTATGACAACCCAGGAACTGGAGGATTTGTATCCTGATTTGGCACCGAAGGAGCGGGAGCATAAAATCACCAGAGAATTTAGCGCCGTATTTTTAATGCAGATTGGTGATAAGCTGGCCTCAGGGGAACCCCATGACGGGCGCGCGCCGGATTATGATGACTGGTCATTAAATGGCGATATTCTTGTTTACTATCCGCTCCTGGATATTGCCCTTGAACTGTCCTCCATGGGAATTCGTGTCGATGAGGAAGCCCTTAAGCGGCAATTAGAAATACGTGGATGTACGGAACGTGCCAAATTGCCTTTTCAAAAGGCTCTGCTTGATGGAGAATTACCTTATACCATTGGCGGCGGTATTGGACAGTCGAGAATCTGTATGTTCTTTTTACGCAAAGCTCATGTCGGTGAAGTTCAGGCTTCGATTTGGCCTGAAAAAATAGTTGAAGAATGTGAATCAAAAGGAATCCATTTGTTATAATAATTCAAACGCCGGTTTTTAAAAAAGGGGTTGAAATTGCGTTTGAAGAATTTATCTTTCAAACTATTCCCTCCTACTCCAGGGTCATTGCTACTTCGATAACAGGCTGTTGTACGTATTCATTTCCGTGCAACAGCCCATATCAAATTACATCGATGTTTCATTACATCCTAATATGGATGTTAATACCATTATAAATCTTGTTTAAGCTTCCTGTGCTATCCCGCTAACTTCCCTATCATGGTTCTCCTGTTGCACCTTCAATACCAAAGACCATTGTTGTAACGGCTGCCTGACTGGCGGACTGCAGGGCCAGTTTGTCACTGCAGGCCGAAATAATATACATCTGCATCGCACGATTCCTTTTCAATAGGTTAATGCAGTCCCTGACCCCGACTTTTTCCTTCTTCTGGCTGGTAAACGCCTCTGGCTTATCGGATGGGCTGATACCAATCAAGGCAAGGATCATCAGTACCGCACCGGCGATGACGGCGGTAATGCATAATTCCTGGAAGGCTTCGACTGCGAGGCCGCCATATTTTGGCATCAGGACCATGCTTAGGTAAATACTGCCAAACCCCGTGGCGAGGAGCGTTGTATATATGAGACGGAGTTGGATACAAAGGATATATTGAAAAAGCTTTTAGATGGAGAATCATATTATACGGATATTGATTCCAACAATGTTTACCCGGAGATTTTTCAGAACGCAAATACCATTTTCAGTTTCCTTGTAATGACAGGCTATTTAAAAGCGAAAAAGCATTATTTAGATGTATTAGATTATGAATTGAGTATTCCTAACAAAGAGATAAGCATTGCATATAGAAGCGAGATTATCCGGAAACTGTCTATAGAATAATCATAAATATCTGTTAATATTAACTAAAGGAAGGAAATTTATGTATACAGTTGTTGTTGCTGATGATGAAGAAGAACTTAGAAAATCACTGATTCGCAGAGTAAATTGGAATGAAGCCGGATTCGAAGTCGTAGGAGAAGCCGGAAGTGGTATTGATGCGTTGGAATTAGTCGAGAAGCTTGAGCCGGATTTACTGCTCAGTGACGTACGTATGCCTTTTATGACCGGCATTGAACTGGCTAGAGCAGTAAGGGAAATCCGGCCGACAATGCAAATTGCCTTTTTAAGCGGCTACGATGATTTCTCCTATGCGCAGCAGGCGATTCAATACAATATAATCAGTTATATGCTTAAACCAATTTCTTCTAAGGAGTTGACAGAAGAACTTAAGATAATAAAGCAAAAGATTGATCAGAAGTTTAACGAGTTTACCAGGAAAAACGAAGAACTGGAGAAACAAAACCTGACAAGCTTCTTAATGCCTGTTATTTTAGACTCCTTTCAAGGCAAAAACCCGGACAAGCGTGACCAGGAATTAATGCGGGAGGCGGCGCGTCTGGGCTTTTTAAAAAATACTGAAAGTAATCTGGATTATATCGTAATGGTAACAAGCTTTTGGAATCAAGCGGGTGAAAATGTTACAACATATTCCAGTGTAAATGCAGTGGATAGCATTCTCCGTAAATATATTAAATATGCCAGTTTTTACACTGATGGCCGTGTGGTTTCCCTCATAGCTGCGACAAAGGCCGGTGTTAATAAATATCTTCATATTATAGTTGAAGATATCTCTCAAAGTGTAAAGCGTATTATGGAGCTGACTGCTTCTATCGGAGTCAGCCGGCCTATGCCTAAACTTATCAATAGCCATGAAGCTTATATAGAAGCTATGAATGCCATGGAATATTCCGGTAAAATTGAAAGCGGTGTTCATTATATTGCCGATATTGAACGCTCCAATACATTTGACAACAAAATGGTACAAACTGCAATAACCGAAACAGAACGTTTGATTCGTGGCGGTCTTGAACAAGAACTTCAGGAATATTTACATAAGCTTTTTAATTATATTGAAGAGGAAAAAATCGCACCGGTGATGATGCAGCCTTTTGTAGTACAACTGATTTCTGTTGTTTATCGGGTTGTATATGCTGTGGCGGACAGCGAATCAGTAAAGGATTTACAACTATCTTCGCCGCTGCAGGGGAGAGTCTTTTATGACAGGCCTAAAGAGATGTGGAAACAGTGTATCGAATTTTGCCTTGGTGCCAGGAAACTTGTGTCCGAACAGCGGAAAAAGAGCAGTTCTGTCATTTGTGACAGGGCTCTGGAGATCATTGAGACACGTTATATGGATGCGGAGATTTCCCTGGTATCCATAAGTGAAGAAATAGCTGTAAGTCCCAACTATTTAAGTGCATTAATTAAGAAAGTAACGGGAAGTACCTTTATTGAATTGCTGACTAAAAAAAGGATTGAAACTGCAAAGGAAATGCTGCTTTCTACGTCAATGAAGATTAGAGAAATATCTGAAATGTGCGGATATAATGATCAGCATTATTTCAGCTATTGCTTTAAAAAATACATGGGAATTTCTCCAAATGCACGCAGGAGGCAGAATGAAAGCAACGAAAATTAATGAAAAAATTTCATTATCGTCTCTGTTGACTGGTACAGTCATTGCAATTGTATTGACCGTACTGGTATTTGTTTTGCTGTTTTTTATTAAATTATACGAAGACTCCATGGAACTAAATTCAATTACAAGCAGCGAACAAGCGGTAGTTCAGGTCATGAACACACTGGAGAATTATACCAATGACATGGCAGAGATTATGAAAATGATTTCAGATAACATTGGGCAAGAAAGGGACGGCAGGGATAATTTTTTTAGAAATTTTATGAATATCCGTTCTGATGTCGTATCGTTGACTGTCTACAACAATGATGGACAGCTTTTGAACTGCTGGTCGGATGGATTAGAATTAAAGGAGGAACCGAGACAAAATCTCTCGTATTCTGAGATAAAAAATGATAAGGAATTAAATATTTCCAAACCCCATGTAGAATCTTTATTTACAGAATCCTATCCATGGGTAGTCACTATTTCACAACGCATGAAGGATTCCGGGGGGGAAAATATCCAGGTATTTATGGATATCCGTTTTTCAAATATCGCGAATTATGTGGATGACGTAGGGATAGGGCAGCACGGCTATTGTTTTATCTTAGATACCGATGGAAATATAATCTATCATCCACAACAGCAGTTGATTTATTCCAGATTAAAAGAAGAAAAAACAGAAGAGCTTAAGGCTTTGGAGGATGGCGCTTATATCCGCTCAAATGTCATCTATACCATTTATACATTGGAAAATTGTGACTGGAGAGTTGTAGGTGTCAGCTATGTTGATGAGATGATCACCGATAAGGTTAAAAATATGATCCGCGTATGTGCTATCCTGCTTTTTCTCGTGCTAATTACTGCTTTGAGCACTGGCTTATTGTTTTCCAGGTTTTTTTCAACCCCGGCCAATCGATTGGCTAAAGCCATGGGAGACTTTGAAAAGGAGGCCGAAAATTTTCGGTTTGCACAGGTGAAAGGAACAAGTGAAATCATCTCTCTGTCAAAATCTTTTGGACACATGGTCTTAAGAATACAGAGATTGATGGAAAAAGTCAGGGAGGAAGAAATATCCCTTAGAAAAACTGAACTTAAAGCACTACAGGCTCAGATTAATCCTCATTTCCTATACAACACACTAGATTCCATCACATGGATGTGTGAGGAGGAGCGTACAGAGGAGGCCATCGAAATGGTTAATGCCCTTGCCCGTTTATTTAGAATCAGTATCAGTAAAGGTAATGAACTTATCCCCCTGGAAAAAGAATTACAGCATGCTCAGAGCTATCTTAAAATTCAAAATTTCAGATACAAAAATCAGTTTATTTACAGTTTTGATGTAGATGAAGCGTGCCTTAATTATTTGTGCAATAAAATTACCCTTCAGCCGATTATTGAAAATGCGATATATCATGGACTAAACGGTATGGTTGATACCGGAAAGATAGACATTTCAATCCACCAGGCAGATGAGGATATCTTTCTAACCGTGAAGGATAATGGGGTGGGTATGACCGCGGAGCAATGTATTGAAATATTACATAAAGAATCGGGAGACAGAACCGGGATTGGAATTAAAAATGTAAATGACCGGATAAAGATCTATTTTGGAGCAAAATACGGGCTGTCGATCACCAGCGAATTAGATGTGGGAACCTGTGTCGAGATACGGATACCGAAGATTCGGGAGGACGATAATGAAATTAAATAAAAAACCATATCTTAAAGTCCTATGCGGTATTTTAATATTGGCGGCATGTTATATGATAGGATTTTATTATATCGCAAAATATTTAGGTCCGAAGGAAGTGGAGAGTGGGGAGGGCACTAAGCATTATGTGGCAATTATTACTAAATCCACGACCTCAGACTTCTGGAAGACCGTTTTTGCCGGCGCCAATGCAGCAAGTACGGAATATAATTTAACAGTAACCTTTGACGGACCGGATAATGAAGAGGATTATGAAACTCAGAACCGAATGATTAAGGAGGCCGTGGCAAATGGTGCAGAAGTAATTATTTTTTCTGCCGTGGATTACAATGCCAATGCGGATGCAATCAACCAGGCAGCAAAGCGGGGTGTAAAAATTGTTATCATAGACAGTGCTGTGAACAGTGACCAGATTAGCAGCAGTATCAGCACAGACAATTATGAGGCGGGGAAAATGGCAGGAGATGCTGTAATAGCCTGTGAAGACGAAGTACTCAATGTGGGCATTGTTAATTTTGATAAAAACTCTGCCAATGGCCAGCAGAGGGAAGAGGGATTTATCGAAAGAGTGAGCACCGATTCCCGGATCAATATTGTTGAAACGATTAATGTGATCTCAACAATAGAGGATTCAATGGAGGGTACAAAGGAACTTTTAAGAAATCATCCTGAAATCAATGTCATTGCAACCTTTAACGAATGGACAAGCCTCGGCGTTGGTTATGCTATTGAGGAACTTGGCCTGGCAGAGCGTACCACGGTTGTAGCTTTTGACAGCAATGTAGTTTCAGTAGGTATGCTTGAAACCGGTGAGGTGGATGCCTTGATCGTGCAAAATCCCTATGCCATGGGTTATCTCGGCGTGGAAGCAGCATATAATCTAATTTTCAATCTTGCGATAAATGAAACAGAGGTAGATACTTCAACGACTTTGGTAACACGGGAAAATATGTTTGACGATGAATGCCAAAAAGTGCTTTTCCCATTTAATTAATACATTACCTTTATTAATAATAAAAATTTATACATAACAAGGTAAGAAATCGTATGGTTTTAAGAAAAAATCAGCGTTATACTATAGCAGTAACAAAGATTGATTACGAAGATGATACAGGAGGTATTCTATAATGAAAAAGAAATGTTTGGCACTGCTATTATGTATGGCGATGACGGTGGCTGTATTAGCAGGCTGTGGAGGCACAGGTTCAAATTCAGATTCACAAGAGACAACAAAGGCAACGCAGGCAAATGATGGGAGTAAAGCAGTATCGGAAGCCATGACTGAGACAGCCCAAGGAGGAGATTTATCTGATGCAGACGTAGCGGTATTCTATTACACATTCTCAGATACCTATATTTCTTCAGTTAGAACGGCGCTGGATGCAGAACTGGATGCTTTAGGCGTTATCTATCAGGACTATGACAGCAATAACAATCAGACAACCCAGAATGAGCAGGTTGATACGGCGATAAGTAAGGGCGCCAATGTTTTAGTTGTTAATCTTGTCACTACCGGTTCAGTAGATTCCGCTCAGGCTCTTGTTGATAAGGCATCTGCCGCTGGGATTCCCATTATCTTCTTTAACCGTGCCGTAGGAACGACTACTGAAGAAGAACAATCTGTTCTTGGAAGCTATGATAAATGTGCATTCGTCGGAACAGATGCTCCGGAAGCAGGGCATATGCAAGGTCAGATGATTGGGGACTTTCTTCTGGAAAATTATGATGACGTTGATTTGAACGGTGATGGCGTGATTTCATATGCTATGTTCATGGGAGAATTAGGAAATACAGAAGCAATCTACCGTACTCAGTATGCCGTAGAAGATGCTAATGCAGTTCTTACAGAAGCCGGTAAGCCGGAATTGGAGTTTTTTGATTCCTCGAATACAGACCAATATCAGGTTGACCAGACAGGTGCATGGAGTGCGGCAGCAGCAAATGAGTATATGGTAACCAATCTTTCCCAGTTCAATGAGGAAAACGGCAACATGATAGAGCTGGTTATCTGTAATAACGATGCTATGGCCGAAGGCATTATTACAGCATTAAATGATAAAGGCTACAACATGGGAACAGATGATTCTGTGAAAATACCGGTATTTGGCGTTGATGCAACTGATGCGGCAAAACAGTTGATAGCTGATGGTAAAATGTCAGGAACAATTAAGCAGGATGCAGAAGGCATGGCAGCATGTATCGCATTTCTTGTCACAAATGCAGCAAGCGGTAAAGATATAATGGACGGAACAGATGCTTATAATATTTCTGAAGATATTTCTAACAAAATATATATTCCATACGGAATCTTTACCGGTGAATAGTAATGACTATCTAATCTAAGCAAAAAGGCGCTTGTTTTATGACGGGCGCCTTTCTAAATATCAGGAGGTGGGACGATATGGAGAATGATGTTCTGTTACAAATGGAGGACATCAGTAAAGAGTTTCCGGGAGTAAAAGCGCTTGACAATGTTTCTCTGACCGTGAAGAAAGGTACGGTTCATGCATTGATGGGAGAAAATGGTGCCGGGAAGTCGACATTGATGAAATGCTTATTTGGAATTTATGGCAAGGACAGCGGAAAGATATTGCTTGAGGGAAAAGAAATAGACTTCAAAAGCTCAAAAGAAGCCTTGGAAAATGGTGTGGCGATGGTTCACCAGGAATTGAACCAGGCATTAAAACGTAATGTCATGGACAACATATGGCTGGGACGATATCCTAAAGTTGGAGGCGTCATGGTCAATGAAAGAAAAATCTATAAAGATACAAAAGCTACCTTTGAGGAACTGGGGATCGATGTTGACCCAAAGCGGATGATGAGGACAATGCCGGTATCACAAAGGCAAATGGTTGAAATAGCCAAGGCGGTTTCCTACAACTCAAAGGTTATTGTGTTCGATGAACCGACCTCATCATTAACCGAAAAAGAGGTAGGGCATTTATTTGATATTATCAATATGCTCCGTGACCGTGGCTGTGGAATCATATATATTTCGCATAAAATGGCAGAAATTCTTAAAATATCGGATGAAGTCACAATCATGCGTGATGGACAATATGTGGCAACTAAGCCGGCGGGGAAGCTGACGACTGAGGAAATCATAAAATTGATGGTTGGGAGAGAGCTTACCAATCAGTTTCCACCGAAGACTAACAAACCAGGTAAAGTTGCGCTGGAAGTTGAAAATCTAACAGCCCAGTATTCACACTTAAAGGATGTCTCCTTTCAGGCTCATTGCGGTGAAATTCTCGGTCTGGCAGGATTAGATGGAAGCGGCAGAACAGAAACACTTGAAAATATTTTTGGTATTGCGACGAGAAAACGCGGGACGATAAAACTGGACGGAAAGGCTGTCGGAAATAAATCAGCGAGAGACTCCATTAAAAATGGCTTTGCGATGCTCACAGAAGAAAGGCGTGCTACAGGTATTTTTTCAATTCTTAATATCAGAGAAAATACGGTCATTTCCAGCTTAAAGAAGCATAAAAAGCGTGGACTTTATCTCAGCGAAAAATCCATGAAGAAGGATACTAAATGGTCTATTGAGGCCATGCATACCAAAACCCCCAGTCAGGAAACGAAGCTACGTGCGCTTTCCGGAGGAAATCAACAGAAGGTCATTCTTGGCAGATGGCTTCTGACAGATCCTGAAGTGCTGTTATTAGATGAGCCTACCCGGGGCATTGATGTAGGTGCAAAATATGAAATCTATCAGCTGATTATTGACCTGGCAAACAAGGGAAAGACTGTGATTATGGTATCTTCCGAAATGCCTGAGCTTTTAGGAATCTGCGATCGGATTCTGGTTATGTCAGGAGGCCGTCTCGCTGGAGAAGTAAAAGCTAACGAAACGACGCAGGAAGAAATCATGGCCTATGCGGCAAAATATGTATAAGGGGGCGGTGTAGTAATGAATCCTATTTCTAATTTAAAAAATCGTTATCATAATTATAAAACTTTAGAAGGCAGAGATAAACGTACTTATTGGAAAGAGACGTTAATCAACAATGCAATGTATATTTTGATAATTATCGCTATCATTTATACATATTTCCAAAATCAGAAATTTCTTTCTGTTAACTCAATTGTAAATATCATTTCCCTTTCGGCAGCAAATATACCCATTGCCTGTGGTATAGCCGGATGTATAGTACTTACTGGTACTGACCTTTCTGCAGGACGTATCGTAGGGCTTACCGCATGTATATCCGCATCTTTGCTGCAATCAATGGAGTATGCCACCAGAATGTTTAGTGATATGCAGGTTTTCCCGATTTGGGCGGTGATTCTGATTGTTCTGGTTGTTGGTGCAATCGTAGGTTTTGTCAACGGCTTCTTCGTTGCAAAGTTCAATCTGCATCCATTTATAGTTACACTGGCTACTCAGTTGATTGTCTATGGCTTGCTTCTTATGTATTTGATGCTTAATGGCAACAATGGACAAACGCTTTCGGGATTGGATAGTTCTTTTAAAAACTTTGTCACCGGCAGTATACTTTCGGTTGCCGGCGTACCGATTCCCAATTATGTATGGTATGCATGTATCATCATAGCAGTGATGTGGTTTGTATGGAACAAAACTGCTTTTGGAAAAAATATGTTTGCGGTCGGCTCCAATCCGGATGCTGCAAACGTGTCTGGTGTAAATGTCATGAAGACAACAATCCTGGTACATACCTTAGCCGGCTGTATGTATGGCATAACAGGCTTTATCGAGTCTGCACGTATCGGTTCAAATTCCGCTGCTACCGGTTTGAACTATGAAAGCGATGCGATTGCCGCCTGTGTTATCGGCGGGGTTTCTTTTGTAGGGGGTACCGGTAAGATCGGCGGCGTTGTCATGGGCGTGGTTCTGCTTCGAATCATTTTTGTTGCATTGAACTTCTTGTCCATTGACCAGAACCTTCAGTACATCATCAAGGGCGTTATTATTCTTATAGCGTGTTCAATTGATATGAGAAAATATCTGGTTCGTAAATAAAGCCGCAATAGCCGCTACAGAAAAATAGATTCTAATTATTCCAATCCCTTCATATCTTAGACAGAGACTGTAGACTGTGTACTAAGTTTGGAGGGATTTTTTTGGACGATAAAATCAGAGAAGTAGTAGAGCAGTATGATGTAAAAGTATACGATGCCTATAGAGGCAGGGGCGCTTTTATTTGTGAAACAGATCGTGGGCTTAAGCTTGTTAAGGAATATCAACTATCTCCAAACCGTTTAAATTTTGAATCTATGGTGAAATATATTATAAGAGATCGAGGCTATATAGCTGTGGATCAATTTTTAGTCAATAAAAAGGGGGAATTACTGACTAAAAACAAAATTGAGAAGCCTTATGTTATGAAGGATTGGTTTGAAGGCCATGAATGTGATACCAGAAATATGAGTGATGTTATTTTAACAACCCATAATTTAGCATCCTTACATAAAGTTATGAAAAATATCCGCCTGGATGGACGATATTTGAAAAGTTATTATTGCGACAATACGGAAACTATCTTTGCAAAACATAATCGAGAGATGAAGGCTATTAAAAATTATATTAAAAATAAACATCAAAAGAATGAGTTTGAAATTCAGTATATGACCTGGTATCCGGTATTTCATAAACAAGGGGAAGAGGCATTGGCAATGCTTAAGAAATCGCCTTATAAAGATTTATTCGAAGAGGCTTTATCTACAAAGACAATGTGCCATGGCGATTATAATCAGCATCATGTCCTGATACAAAAAAATCAAATAGCAACCACAAACTTTGACCATCTAAATATAAACATTCAAATCAATGATTTATATTTGTTTGTGAGAAAAATTATGGAAAAGAACACCTGGGACATATCATTAGGGAAAAAAATCATCGATGCTTATAATGAAATCAAAGAAATGACAAATGCTGAAATGGAATATCTTTATATTCTTTTATTGTATCCTGAAAAATTTTGGAAAATATCAAATCATTATTATAATACCCGAAAAAGTTGGACATCCGGCAGGAATATTGAAAAATTAAATACTTTTATTGGGCAAAAAGATGCAAGAGAGAACTTCTTAGCTGAAATTTATAAATATGTATAAGCCTTTATTTTTTGTCTATATTAGTATATAATGGAAGCATAAAATAAATAGCAGGAGGACTTCATATGGATTACAAAAGTATCTATGAGGAATGGTTATCCAATCCCTACTTTGACGAAAGTACAAAAGCTGAACTATTAGAAATTAAAGACAATGACAATGAGATAAAAGAAAGATTTTATAAGGATTTAGAATTTGGCACGGCAGGACTTAGGGGTGTTATCGGAGCAGGAATTAACCGGATGAATATCTATGTTGTACGTAAGACGACTCAAGGCCTGGCCAATTATATTAAAAAGCAGGGAGGAGAGGATAAGGGAGTTGCTATTGCCTATGATTCAAGACGGATGTCTCCTGAGTTTGCCAAAGAAGCGGCACTCTGCCTGGCGGCCAACCATATTAACGCATACATTTTTGAATCACTTCGCCCAACACCGGAATTATCATTTGCAGTCAGGGAACTTGATTGTATTGCCGGTATCAACATTACTGCCAGCCATAATCCACCGGAGTATAATGGATATAAAGTCTACTGGGAGGATGGTGCCCAAATCACGCCGCCTCATGACAGTGGTATTATGGAAGAAGTGAAGGCTGTAACCGATTATTCGGCTGTCCCCACAATGTCTCTTGCAGAAGCCGAATGTTCCGGCTTCTACAAGGTTATTGGACAAGAAATAGATGATAGATATATTGAAGTATTGAAGCAGCAGGTGAAGGAATGGCACGCCGTCAAACAGATGGGTGATGCGATTAAGATCGTTTATACACCACTTCACGGGACGGGGAACATACCGGTTAGAAGGATTCTGAAAGAAATCGGATTTACCAATGTTGATGTTGTCCCGGAGCAGGAGCTTCCGGATGGAGAGTTTCCGACAGTGAGTTATCCTAACCCTGAATCAGAGGAAGCTTTTGCACTTGCCTTAAGGCTGGGGAAAGAGAAAGATGCGGATCTGATTTTGGCAACAGATCCGGATGCAGACCGTCTGGGGGTTTATGTGAAAGATAAGAAAGATGAATATCATTTCCTTACCGGTAATATGTCCGGGTGCCTGCTGGGAGAATACACAATTAGCCGGACCAAAGAATTACAAGGACTGCCGGAAGATGGCTATTTGATTAAGACCATTGTGACAACCAATATGGCGGATGCTATAGCAAAGCAATATCACGTAGGCGTTATCACATGCCTGACCGGTTTTAAATATATCGGCCAGAAGATATTAGGATTTGAAAAAACCGGTAGGGGAACTTATTTATTTGGCTTTGAAGAAAGCTATGGCTGCCTGATTGGGACTTATGCCAGAGATAAGGATGCCGTTGTAGCCAGTATGGCATTATGTGAAGCGGCGGCCTATTATAAATCCCAGGGGAAGACTTTATGGGATGCGATGATGGACATGTATGAACGTTACGGATATTACCGTGATGATATTGCCTCCCTATCCTTGTCAGGTATTGAAGGTATTGAAAAAATTCAAGGGATTTTAGAATCCTTCAGAAATAACCCTCCAAAAGAAATTGGCGGTTATAATGTTTTAGCGGTAAGAGACTATCAAAAGGACACCGTTCTTAACCTTGCGACAGGGGATATTAAGCCGACCGGATTACCCCAGTCCAATGTCTTATATTATGAGATGGAGAATGACTCATGGGTATGTGTACGTCCATCGGGTACAGAACCTAAGATTAAGTTCTATTGTGGTGTTAAAGGCAATTCATTTGAAGATGCTAAGGACAAGTGTGAGGCACTTAAGAAAGCTATGACTGACTTAGCGTCAAGCTGATTGCATAATAAGTAGTCATATTTTAACAGCTCAGGTAATAATTTATTTATAGGAGCCCTCAATTGACAATGGAGGGTACCTAAGGGGGAAGTCTATGCGTAAATTATTACCCGTTGCTGCATTTATAGTATTTTTGCTTGCAGGATGTAAAAGTGATGATACCCTAGGGGCAAAAATCAAAGATATTGATTTTACGATTGTAAGCCCTAATGAGATTCAGCAGGAAATCAAAGAACTGGTGGAAGAACGGCAGAGTAAACCATTTAAGCTGACTTACAGCGATGGGGATTACCTATACATAGTTGTAGGATATGGGGAGCAGGCCACAGGCGGTTACAGTATTACGGTAGGCGACCTCTATCTGGCGGAAAATGGAATTTACGTGGAAACTAATCTGGTAGGCCCATCAAAAGATGATGTCCCCGCGGAAGCACCGTCTTATCCATATATCGTTATTAAAACCACCAACATGGACAAAGTGGTAATATTTAATTAGTTTATGAAACTTAGCATAATTCCCTCCTTGCAGGAATATCTTTTAGATAGGAACAGGCATCAGTTAAATGCCTGGTAAGGAGGGTATTTTCATGGAAATTTTGAAAAAGCATATTCGCACAAACCAGATCAAAGGGAAAGCGGCAATCCAGGTAACCCTTGATGATGATTTTAATGTGCCGGATGTTAAACCGGATATTGATAAGATTATTGAAGAAACCGGTGACATTAAAATTGAAGAAATCAAGGCAGTGAATGACAAAGTTTTGGTTCGTGGGAAATTGGAATTTGCCGTTTTATATATCAGTAGTTATTCAGAACGGCCGTTACATAATATGACGGGGATGATTCATTTCGAAGAATCCGTTAACATGGATAAAATTGCGGAGGATGATGAAATCAAAGTGAGCTGGGATATGGAAGATTTAAGGACCAGCCTGATTAATTCCAGGAAACTCAGTGTCAGATCAATTTTAAGCCTAACATTAACGGCAGGGAAAATCAATGAAGAAGAAGTAGCCACCGAGATTATCGATGACGAAAATATCTGTATTTTAAATCGACAACTAGATGTGAGCCAGATTCATATTCATAAAAAAGACATATTCCGTATCAAAGAAGAAATATCTGTTCCCGCAAATAAGCCCAATGTATTGGATATTCTCTGGGAAAATGCAGTCATTGACAGCCTGGATATAAAATTGACGGATGATAAAATTAATTTACGGGGGGATATAGGTATCTTTGTTCTATATGCCGGCGCAGAAGAAAAAAACCCATTACCCTTCTTTAATATGAATGTCGCCTTTAGTGGAAGCGTTGATTGCATCGGGGCAAAAGAAGAAATGATTGGCAATATCAATGCGAAGATTATCCAAAGGGATATGGAGGTTAAACAAGATGCAGATGGCGAACCACGGAGTATTGTCATTGATATCGTCCTGGAATTAGATATAGCCATATATGATGAAGGACATATTGAAATAATAAGTGATGTCTATGCGGTTAACAGAAAATTGATCCCCGGGCTTCGGAAAACAACCTTTGATAATATCTTGGTAAAAAATGAATCAAATTGTAAACTGCAGCAGAAGATAAAGATTAAAAATGATCAGTCAAAGATTCTCCAGATTTGTCAGACCAATGGTAATATAAAAATAGACAGGACTGAAATGACAGACGAGGGGATTATGGTCGAAGGTGTTGTTTATGTACAAATATTGTATATAGCAGCCGATGATAAAGTTCCCATTAATGCCCTTAAGGGGATGATACCTTTCTCACATACTATTGAAGTTAGTGGCATTACACCTGAATGTGTATATGAAATCAACCCAGTCTTAGAGCAGATTAATTCAATGATGTTAGATAGTGAAGAGATTGAGGTTAAATCAATGCTTACACTAAACACTATCGTATTTTCCAGAAATGAAATGGACATTATTATTAATATTGAAGAGCAGCCCTTTGATTTGAAGGAAATAGAAGCCCTGCCTAATATTGTTGGATATATTGTGAGGTCAAATGATACATTATGGGACCTGGCAAAGAAATTTTATACGACTTCAGGGCACATTATGGAGATTAATGATTTATCATCGGAGGAGTTATCACCAAACCAACGGCTGGTTATTACAAAGAATAACATTTTTACTTGAATATAAAAGAAAGTATTGAAAACAAAGGACACATTATGTATAATGTATACAAGACAAAACGATGCATTTTATGTGTTAACTGAGCGAACAGATGGGAGCATGAATGAAAATTATACAGCTTAGGGCCATGGGGAAGATAAATTTAGGCCTGGATGTCGTGAGGCGCAGAGAAGATGGCTATCATGAAGTCCGTATGGTTATGCAGATGGTCAATCTTTATGATAGAATTAAAATCACAAAGATAAGAAGGCCGAAAATTTATATTTCCTCCAATCTGCCGTTTCTTCCTATCAATGAGAACAACATTGCTTATCAGGCAGCAAAGCTTTTAATGGATGAGTTTAAACTTAGATCTGGTGTTTATATAGAAATTGAGAAGCATATTCCTGTCGCTGCAGGCATGGCCGGAGGAAGTTCGGATGCGGCATCTGTTCTCCATGGCATCAATAGACTTTTTCATTTAAACCTCAGTAAATCCCAATTGATGGAGCGAGGGGTTAAATTAGGTGCCGATGTTCCTTTTTGTATTTCCAGAAGAACTTCGTTATGTGAGGGGATTGGAGAAATTATAACGCCATTACAATCAATACCGGACTGTTATATTTTGATTGCAAAGCCGGGATTTAGTGTATCGACGAAACATGTATATGAAAATTTAAATATAGATGCGATTAGCACACATCCGGATATTGATGGCTTGGTTAATGCTGTTAGCCGCCAGGATATCCATGGAATAGCGGGGCATATGGCAAATGTACTTGAAACAGTAACAGCTGTGGAATATCCGGACATTGAGAAGATTAAAGATCTTATGTGCCAAAACGGGGCACTGAATGCAATGATGAGTGGCAGCGGGCCTACTATATTTGGGATTTTTAAGCATAAAAAAACAGCACGAATCGCCTATGAAGAATTAAGAAAAGAAGCAAATGTAAGAAATGTCTTTTTAACAAGACCGTACCCTCACTCTAATCAAATGAGGAAAAACAAAGGTGAAAAGTATGATAAAAAACTTGAACATGAATATTGATGAATTTCTCCCTCTGCGTGATGTCGTATTTAATACATTGAGGCAGGCAATACTAAAAGGAGACCTGTTACCTGGTGAGCGGCTCATGGAAATACAGCTGGCCAATAAACTGGGAGTAAGCAGAACCCCTATCAGGGAGGCCATCCGAAAACTGGAACTGGAGGGCCTTGTGATTATGATACCCAGGAAAGGTGCCATTGTTGCAGAGATTACGGAGAAGGATTTAAGAGATGTATTGGAAGTCAGAGCCTCCCTTGAAGTGCTGGCTATTGAACTGGCTTGTGCCCGGATTACCGAAGAGGGACTACTTAAATTAGAAGAAGCTTTAAACGATTTTGAAGAGGCGCTTCACAGCAAGGACGTAACGCTGATTGCTGAGAAAGATGTAGCCTTTCATGATGTTATTTTTAATGCAACTCATAACGAACGCCTGATTCAGACATTGAATAATCTAAGGGAGCAGATTTATCGCTATAGAGTGGAGTTTTTAAAGGATTTTTCCCACCATGAACGCTTAAAGGCAGAACACCGGGAAATATTTGGAACTATTAAGGATAAAAATAAAGAGCAGGCGAGAAAGTTAATTGTAGAGCATATTAATAATCAGGAACTCCATGTTATTAAAAAAATCAAAGAAGAAAAGAAAATATAAAGTGTCAACCATTTTTGAATTTTACCCATTATGAAACGAAACAAACAGGCAGAATACCATATGGCAGCTACCGATGAATACCTTTTCAAATATAAAGCAAGAGAGAATAGTAAGTACAAAGATCACAACAGATATGCCAATCAATTTAGTGAAAGGCTCATTTGACAAATTTAAATTTATACAGTATGTTATTGCTAATCAAGGGTATAATATCCTTATACATGAAGTCCCATTAAAGATGGGACTTTTTAACATCCAAAGTAAGTACTACATTGAGGAGTGATTAGATGGAAGAGCCGGCTAAAATTGATATTTGCCTTGAAAAAAATATTACTTACCTAGAGTCTGTATTCTCAGATAGTGCTGATGTTGTCAAGCGTTCGTTATGGGTAGGCGAAAATAAGTATTGGATATATATGGTTTATATGGATTCCATGAGTGACCGTATGCTGATGGAAGGAAAGATACTTAAAAACTTAATGTATAACCTGAAGTCAGTTCCGGAAGATCGTGGATTAGAGTATTTAAAAGATAACGGTATTACATCAGCTGACATGAAAATGGTTGATTCCATGGAAGAAGCCTTAAAAGACATGATTTCCGGAGATACACTGATATTTGGTAACAATAGTGATAAGGTACTGGTTATAAGCAGCAAGGGTTTTCCCAACAGGGGCGTACCGACGGCAGAATCAGAGGTGGCTATAAGGGGCTCTAAGGAGGGCTTTTCAGAGGTCATCAGAGTTAATACGGTTCTTATCAGAAGGCGGATTAGAGATACCAGGCTGAAAGTTAAGCAGACGGTAGTTGGTGTTCGCTCTAAAACCGATGTAGCTATTGTATACATGGATGATTTGGTACGGAAAGATATTCTTAAAGAGGTTGAAAAACGATTGAATAAGTTTGAAATTGACGGTATTTTTGACAGCGGAAGTTTAGAGCAGCTGGCAGAAGAAAAATGGTATTCTCCATTTCCTCAATTTCAGTCCACGGAACGTCCGGATAAGGCGGCATCAGCTATATTAGAAGGCAGGATAGCTTTGATTATCGATAATTCTCCGATGGTATTATTGCTGCCCACAACACTGAATTGCTTTTTTCAGGCATCAGATGATTATTATAATCGATGGGGGACTGTCTGCTTTACTAGAATTCTCAGGTATTTGGCAGCTACTATATCTATTATTCTGCCAGGAATATATGTGGCTATTGCAACTTTTCATCCGGAAATATTTCCGACAAAAATGGCGCTTTCCTTTGTGGCTTCCAGACAGGGCGTCCCCTTTCCACTGGCCATAGAAGTGCTGTTGATGGAATTAGCCTTTGAATTACTCAGGGAAGCAGGCATCAGGTTACCTGGACCCATGGGAGGAACATTGGGTATTGTCGGTGGTTTAATTATCGGACAGGCTGCGGTAGATGCTAATATTATCAGCCCCACTGTGGTTATTGTTGTTGCATTAACGGCTCTTTCGGCTTTTACCATTCCCAATGAAGGCTTCGCCTCTGCCTTTCGCCTGGTTAAGTTTTATTTGCTGTTGTTAAGCTCTTTCCTTGGCCTTGTTGGCTTTGCATTAGGAGGAATAACTGTTTTGATCCATTTAGCCAGCCTTAAAAGCTTTAATATTCCATATTTGATGCCTTTTGTAGCCTCTAATATTAATGACCGTGAGGATGAAAAAGACAGCATTATTCGTTTTCCAATATTTTCAATGAAAAACAGACCTATTTTTACCCGTGAAGAAGCTAGACGAAGAATAATACAAAAAAAATAATAATGGTGATACGATGTTTTCAAAAAATAATGAAATTTCAAAACTTCAGATGAAAAGGCTGTTGATTCTGGATTTGTTTGCCACGACAGTGCTTATCGTACCGGGATTAGCCGCGCGTACCTCAGGAAAAGCCGGTATTATTTCTATTGTCCTTGGCTGTATCATGAGTCTTTTATATGCGGTATATATTTTAAGAATCAGTCAAATGTATCCAGACAATTACTTTGGTTTTATGAAGCGATGTGTTGGTAAATTTTTGGCTTGGATTTTTATGCTTGCTTATGCTTTCAAATTTTTAGTTTCAATGGTCTATGTACTTGCCCTATTTACAGAGGTTATCCAGATGGCATTTTTATCAGAGATGTCGAAATATGTACTGGCAGCTGCAATGCTGATTATCGCTGGATATGGAGCCACAAAAGGGATAGAGGCCAGGGGGCGGACCGGTGAAATCATGTTTTATGTCGTTATTTTGCCGATACTTATCATTATACTGCTGTCCGTCTCAGAGATCCGTATGGAAAATTTATTGCCCATATTTCCTTCAGACGGGAATGATGTATTTTATGGCAGCTATTTGATTTTTTCAACGTTTTCTGTATTAGAGCTAATATTATTTATATCTCCTTTTGTTAAAGGCAGGAAACATATTTATAGATCAGTGACAGGAGCCATTATGTGTGTAGGCGCCATATTAGTTTTATTATTCGTGGCAGCCGTCGGCATATTTACAGTAAATGGAGTTGCAGGCGAACAGTGGCCTACGGTTATTCTTATGCAAGTGGTCAGTCTGCCCGGCGGTTTTCTGTCAAGGCAGGATGGGTTGATGCTGACATTTTGGATGGGCAGTGTATTCATATTATTAAGTGGCTACTTGTTTTATATAGGCGAAATAACTACGCATTTGGTGAAGGCTAAAAAAAGAAAATGGATAATGATATGCTGGATAATAATCGTTTTTGCTATATTTTGCTTATTCCAGGATTTTAATGCTTTTTCAGATGTGTATATGCAATTTCTTCTTTATATTGGTATCCCCTCAGGGATTATTTTACCTGGCCTGTTCGGGCTGATTCACATCATTAAAGGAGGAGGCAAACCAGATGAAAAGAAATAGTATAATGATAACCCTTCTATTGGTGATAGTGTTATTAACCGGCTGTAATCAACAAATGGATATAGAAAAAAGAAACTATGTGATGGGATTGGGCATTGATTTGAAAGATGGACAGTTTGTTTTTAGCTTTAGCTTCCCTGATTTAACAGCGTTAATAGGTAAAGGAGAAAATATACATTATCCCGTGGTAAATATTGAAGCCGGCTCCCTTGAAGAAGCAGCCGTGGTTTATGCCAGACAATCCAACAGACGCTTAGATTACGGGCAGCTGCAATCTATCGTTATTGGAAGAGACTTAATAATGAATAAAGAAAAAATGGAGCAAGTATTAAATGAAATAAAGGAAAACCGGGAATTTAGCAGAACGATATTAGCATGTATGGCTGATGAGAATGCCTATGATATTATTAAGCTGGATGAGACGGTCAATGGATCAATAGGCATTTATATCAGGGACATGTTTGAAAACAATCTACAGCAGCTGCCACACGAAAACATCACCGTGGGAGATTTAATTATTGGACTTAGTAATCCGGAGAAAGAAATCAGAATACCAACTGCTGCAGTGGATGAAACGGGTATTATTCCAAAGATTATTGGGTATGAGGTTATACAAGGGGTTTCTTTGCAATAAGAACCCGATTACTTTATCAACTGTGGGTGTTTAAAACCAGGCAATATGGAAATAATCCTAAATAACAGAGGCTTAGCAAAATGTTAGTTAGGGGGATTTTCATGTTGTCAAAGAAAATATATTATGTGATTAGCAGTGTATTACTTGTATTATGCATAGCAATAACGGTACAGTTAGATATTCAGGCCGATGAAATACAAAAAGAAATTGCGGGAGAGGTCATCCGATTCCATGTGCGTGCTAATAGTAATTCCAAGGAAGACCAGCAATTGAAAATGGGAGTGAAGGAAGAAGTTATTCTTTATTTAAAGAATATCTTAGCAGATTCGGAAAGTATCGATGAAACACGAAAGATAATGACGGAACATATAGATGTGCTGGAAACAATTGCCAAGAACTATATAATGGAGCACGGCTGCGATTATGATGTACAGATAAAACTTGATAAGGAATATTTTCCGGTTAAAACCTATGGTGATGTCACTTTTCCCAAGGGGATATATGAAGCTCTGGTTATCGAAATAGGGGCTGCAAAAGGTAATAACTGGTGGTGTGTGATTTATCCAAGTTTGTGCTTTATTGACGCAGCATATAGCTATGTTCCGGAGGAATCCAAAGAACAGCTTAAAGATGTGCTGACCGAAGAAGCATTTGATTCTATTACAGACGGAGAGATTACTGCAAAATTGAAAATTTTTGATATAGAATGGTGAGAAAAGGAAAAGCTTGAGAGCCCTTGATAAACAGGAGCTTCCAAGCTTTTATAGTTACAATAATTATGTAATAGTTATATTTAGAAAATAAACACCCTCTTTATTTGGTTACATATTATATGTAATAAATAAAATGGAAATGGTGAAAATTAATAAAATAATCGATATAAAAATGTGAAAAATAAACAATAATAAATAATTATTAGCTGATATATTGACATAAAATATATAATAATATATTATAATAATTAAAGGAGGGGTCAATGAAATAATACAGAAAAAATGGAAGTAATAGTTTGTTACTAAGTAAATATATGTAGAAAAGGAGAAAAAGCATGAATAAGAGAAGGTTATTTGTACTGATATTATCAGTAGTATTAGCGGTACCTGCGCTGGCTGGCTGTGGAAATAATAAGACAACCGCAGATGAAAATGAAACAGTTAAAACAGAGACATCTAAGACAGTATCCCAGGCGGCAGAAAGTGACAAGATTAAAATAACATTTTTGAATGGCTTTACTGGTGGTGATGGGGAGTTCATGAGAAAAATAACAGATGGTTTTAATGCTTCCCAAAGTAAATATGAGGTTGTTGAATCTCAGGAAAAAGATCATCTGACACAGTTTAAGGCGAATGGTTCCGATTTGGTGGTGATTCCAGGATCAAGCTTATACACGTATGAAGAAGATGGTATGGTACAGGAATTAAGTAGCGTGTATAAGGAAGCGGGTGTTGCCATTGACGATTTCATACCGGCGGCGCAGGATATTGTGAATATGAATGATGGTTTATATGCATTCCCATTAGATATTCATCCACTTACAATGTTCTATAATAAAGAATTAGTGCCTGAAGCTCCTAAGACGTTTGAAGATTTGGTTGACATAAATACCAAGCTGCAGGCAGAAAATACCGATATATACGTGATGGCAATACCAGGGAGCGGTTTGGTAGAATACTATTATATGGGATTGGCTGCCCAAAATGGCATTGATATTGTTAATGACGGTTATTGTAACTTTGCTACAGATGAATTTGCAGATACCTTAATGAAGTGGCATGATATGATTTTTGTTGATAAATTAAGCCCGGCCAATTTAGGTCTAGATGCTGAATTTACTAGTTTTGCTAAAACTGCGGATGATATAACAACTCAGGCAGCAATTGCATTGACTGGACCATGGTATTATAGTGCGGCAAAAGAAATCTATGGTGATAATCTTGGCATTGCATCAATTCCTACAATTGGAGAGGAAAATGCTACTTATGGCGGGTCGCATACGATTGCAGTTTCATCACAGGTGACAGATGAAGAGAAATTAGCAGGGATTGCAGCATTTTTTAATTATTTGTATGATCCTGAAAACTTGTTAAACTGGGCAGATTCAGGCCAGACCCCTGTTCATCAGGAAACCCTTGAAATTATTAAAGCAAATCCGGAAAAATATCCACTGCCGGCAGCCAATGCGGAGGCAGTAGAGACAGCTAAGACTGGACCAAAAGTATATAATAGCAATGAACAGCTTTCTTATATTTCAAATAATACTTTTGGTAGAATTGTATCGGAGGAGAATCTTGCCAGGGAAGAACTGATGACTGAATTAGAGAAAGCAACTGAAATTGCCAGGCAGATTGCCCAAGAGCAATAAAGTAACGGAATATAATAAGTGGAGACCTTAAGGTTTCCACTTATTGCATAAGAAAAGGTGATTTGAAGGATGAAGAAGGAAAAGCGATTTTCAATACTGTTTTTTATGCCATTCATGGTATGTTTTATATTATTTTGGTTAATCCCATTTGTTTATGGCTGCTATATGAGCGTCAATAAAGTTTCATTGACTAAAGGTAATGTTGGGTTTGTGGGACTTTCTAACTATTTAGCGCTTTTTAATGAAGCTTCCATGTACGCATCGGAATTTATCGAAGCACTCAAAAATACGGTTTTATTTGTCATAATAAGTGTTCCCTTATTAGTGATTACAGCATTTATTTTAGCATTAATTATTGATAACCTGCCTGATAAGTTAAAAGGTTTTTTCCGGACAATTTATTTTATGTCTTATGCGGTATCAGTCACTGCTGTTTCTGCTATTTTTTTATGGTTATTTAACGGAAATGGCGGATTTATTAATAATATCATTGCAAAACCTATTTCGTGGCTGGAAAGCCAGCCATATGCCTGGATTGTACTTGCGATAGTAACTTTATGGTGGACAGTCGGATACAATATGATACTTTTTATTAATGGACTTAATAGCATCGATGGCGCGTTGTATGAAGCAGCATCTGTTGATGGAGCTAATTTCCTGACAAGGTTAAGATACATTACTTTGCCCGGCCTGAAAAATGTGATGACTTATGTGACATTAATGTCAATTATTTCATCATTCAATTTATACGGACAATCAAGTTTGATTACTAAGGGAGGACCTTCACAATCAACAAGATCCTTAATTATGGTCATATATGATACCATTCTACAGAAAAATAATCTCGGAGTAGGAAGCGCCATGTCGATTGTAATGGGGATTATCGTAATGGCATTTGCCTTATGTCAGCAATATCTGGCTAAAGAGAAGAAAGATCTTATGGAGGTGAATGGAAGTGAAAAGCCATAAAAAAAAGCTGAGGAATATGGTGATTGTCATAATCGCAAGTATAATTGCTTATTTGTTTCTAATTCCATTACTATATATGATTTTCACCAGTTTTAAAAGCTTGTCTGAATCGATATCTTCCTCTGAATTACTTCCCAATTTATGGACATTGGAAAATTATTTTAGTATTTTTGCTGATACTACCACATCACCGATTATAAGATGGCTTTTAAATACTGCAATTGTAACAGGTGTTGGAACACTATTAGTGGTTATCGTTGATAGTTTGGCAGCATATGCATTGGCGAGATTACAGCTACCCGGTAAGAGAAAGATACTATTAATAATTGTCTGGGTTATGACAATCCCAGGAATTGTAACAGTATTTCCTTCATTTTACTTATTTAAAAATTTAAATATGATAAATACATTCATACCATTAGTGGTTCCCTATACGGCAAATGCAATGGGTGTGTATCTAATATATAATTTCTTAATTGACTTTCCCAAAAGCTTGGAGGAAGCGGCAATGGTAGATGGGGCGAGTCTGTTCCGGATCTATAGAGAAATAGTTATACCTTGTATCAAACCGGTTATATTGACATTGGCGTTTATTACTTTCCTGAGTATTTATAATGATTATTTATGGCCTTCATTAGTGGTAAGTATTAATCAGATGAAAACAATGACGGTAGGGATTGCCTCTTTAGTTTTAGGTTCCAATTTTGTTAATCCGGGATTGATGATGGCATCAACAGTATTTGCAGTGTTACCTGCATTAATTCTGTTTTTGTTATTAAATAAGTATATTGTGAGGGAGGATATACATGTTGGAATTAAGTAAAATTAAGGGAAAAGATAGTATTCGTAAAGCATCGTGGATGAAAATTCAGGAAATAACAATGCGAGATCCCTTTGTTTTTACAGATAGACAAAGAGGATGTTATTTTTTGTATGGTACAGATATGGGGACATGTGATGGTGCGGCAAATATCGACCCATGCTTCCTTTGTTATGTTAGTGAAGATTTGGATAATTTTTACGGGCCTTATGTGGTCTTTGAACCAGAAAAAGGATTTTGGGGGGTAAAGCATTATTGGGCTCCTGAAGTTTATCTGCACAATGGTAAATATTATATGTTGGCTACTTTTAAAGATGGGATAAAAGAAGATAGAGGCACAGGTATTTTAGCCGCCGATGCACCGGAAGGTCCTTTTTATGACTATAGTAAAGGTCATACAACGCTTCCGGGGCATGAATGCTTAGATGGAACATTGTATTGGGATGACATGGGAGTGCCCTGGATTGTTTTTTGTCATGAGTGGACGGAGATCTATTATGGAAAAATTAAGGCTTTACCGCTTAAGTTAGACTTATCAGGAGTAGATGATTTTAGCCGGGAGGTGGTAATCGTAGATACTCAAAGTGATTTCTTGCCGTGGCTGAGACATATGAAAGATGAAAGAGTTGGAAAAACAGGATATCTTACGGATGCGCCATTCTTATATCGTCTTAAAGACGGAAAGCTGCTGCTGATGTGGTCAAGTTATTCTATTCAAGAATATCAACCCGGAGGAGAAGGCGGATACGCTATTGCCGGATGTATTAGCAGGAGTGGGAAAATCGAAGGACCATGGGAGCATCTTCCAAAACTTTTATTAGATAAAAATGCAGGTCATTCAGCTTTGTTTATTGATTTGCAGGGGGATTTGAAATTAATATCTCATTGTAATGATACCTTGCATGGACAGGAATATCCAATCGTTTTATCGGTGAAGGAAGAAGATGATTGGCTTTCTATTAAATGGGACAGATAGAGGAGGATAAAAACTTGCTTAGAGCAGAATACCCAAGACCACAGCTTGTCAGAAAAGAATGGGAATGTTTGAACGGAGAATGGGATTTTCGTTTTGATGATGAAAAGGAATGGGGGAAAATAGAGGTTCCTTTTGCATATCAAGCGCCGTTAAGTGGCATTGGCATGAATAAAATGTGTGATGATATGATTTATAGAAGGGAGATAGTAGTGCCAAAAGAATGGAAAAGCAATAATATAAGATTACATTTTGGCGCAGTAGATTATCGTTGCAAGGTTTTTATTAATGGTAAGTTTATTGGTAAACATGTCGGGGGAAATGTTGGATTTTCTTTTGATATCACAGAATGCCTAAACTGGGATAAAGAAGAAATCTTAGTATATGTCAATGATCCTTGTAAAGATGAAAGTATACCACGTGGAAAACAATATTGGCTTCCAAAGCAGGATTCAATTTGGTACACAAGAACTTCCGGAATATGGCAAAGCGTGTGGATAGAACCCCTGGATGAGATATATTTAAAAAATGTGAAGTATACTGGCAATATTGATACCGGAAATATAGTCATCGAATATGAAAGTAGCCAGGCCGTTGAAGATGGTGAAATGCGATTTCAGATATCTATGGATAATGAGGTTATTACTGAAATTCATCAAATCGGTATTCGTAAGGAAGGGAAAGCTATGGCTTCCTTATATGATAATCATATTTTTAGAATGCCAAATCATGGCGACGGATGGTGTTGGAGTCCTGAAAATCCTAAATTATTTGAGATAGAAATAAAAATGATTTCTTGTGGAGAAGAGGTAGATACGGTCGAAAGTTATTTTGGATTACGAAAGATAGAAACACGTAATGGAAGAGTTTATTTAAATAATCGACCTTACTATCAAAAACTTGTGTTAGATCAGGGATATTGGCCCGAAGGGATTCTTTCTGCTCCGTCTGATGAGGCGTTGAGAAAAGATATTGAAATGGCAAAAAATATGGGATTCAATGGCTGCAGAAAGCATCAAAAATGTGAAGAACCAAGATTTTTATACTGGGCTGATAAATTAGGTTATATTGTATGGGGAGAAATTAGTGCCAGTGTAGTTTTTACGGAAAAATCAGCTAAACGAAATATTATGGAATGGACTGAGGTTTTAAGCAGGGATTTTAACCATCCCTGTATTGTAGCATGGGTAGTTCTTAATGAAAGCTGGGGCGTACCGCAGATATCTAATAACCTAAAACAACAAGCTCATTCAATGGCATTATATTATCATGTGAAATCATTAGACGAAACGAGGCTTGTTGTAAATAATGATGGTTGGGAAATGACTAAAACGGATATTTGTGCTATTCATAATTATAATCATGGGAATTCATCTGAGCATGAAAAAAAAGAGTGGTATCGGGAAATCCTTGTTTCCAAAGAGAAGATTTTATCATCAGAGCCTGCCGGAAGGACGTTATATGCGCAATCGTATGAATATCGAGGGGAACCTATTATGTTAACAGAGTTTGGAGGGGTCTCTTATCATAAGGATGAAGAAGAATGGGGATATACTTCAGTAAAAAACGAAGAAGAGTTTCTGGAAACGTATGAACGATTGATGCGGGTAATCAGGGAATCGGTTGCGATTTTTGGTTATTGTTATACTCAATTAGCTGACGTCGAACAGGAAACAAACGGTTTATTAACGGAAGACAGGGAATATAAAATTTCTCCTGATAAAATTAAAAAATTGAACGATCTCCAAATAAAGAATATTTTATAACTAAACAAAGAGCGGGTTAACTCCTGCTTAAACAAGTAAGTCCTCAGAGTGTTTTTGACTCTGTCACACCGCTTTCGCTTCGCTTAGAAGCGGGGGACTTACTTAGGAGATTAAAAAGATATTCGTAAAACAATATTCTGAGGATAATCACCAAATTTTTCTCCAAATAAGTTTAATCCCCCTCTGTAAGCTGCGTTTGGTTCTACGCCAATCTTAAAACTAATGAAAGGATGCTTTGATAATTCAAGCGAAGTAATGGTTTCCTCAGAAGCGTAATTATTGTCGATATAGCAACCGTCATTTGTTATTCGCAGGGAATGAAGCAATCCAAATTGAGTATTATTGTCATCCCACCATTCGGGGTTTAATTGACCGCGGCGGCCACCGTAATCGCCAAGCGTTTGTAGTGTTGCTATTTTTTTGTAGTTGATCCATAGAGTGATATCGGATTTCCATTCGTTACAATAACCGGGAGCTTCAGAACAGATTTCAAAAGTGAATTCATAGCAGCTTGTCGTTATAAGAGATTTTGAACGATAACTGGAAAAACGATATTCTAAATAGCCCGCGGTAAACCAAATAAGCTGGGCCTTGCTGCGTTCAGGGAGATAAAAGCCATGAACATTATCCTCAGGCGATAAAAATGAAGTGTCAGAAATAATACCACAAGGTGCGGATATATCAAAATCAAAATAATTTCCAATAGGCATGGACTCTGTTACCACATTTTGTGGAGTGATACCAGATAGCTCATCGCGGATATGAAAACTAATATGTTCCACGCAAAGAGCACACACTTTTTGTGAACCTCTTAGGCCTGGTTTAGAAGCGGTGATAACTAATTGAGCTTCTTCTAATACTTTAATATGTAATGCGGCTGAAGAGATAGGTATACTTAACTTTTTTGCTAATTCACTGACATTTAGCGGCTTGTTTTTGATTAATTGGATCATCTGAAGCCGGATATCAGAAGACAGCGCATGAGCTATTTTGGCGGATGCTTTAATATCAGATAAATCAAGGTAGAGTTGTTCTTTCATAATTATTAATATTCCTTCTGGTTGACTGAGTCAAAACGGATATTCGCATGAATTAAATGCTATGTATTAATATTACAACCAGAATATAATAAAGTCAATTAAAAACCTGTCAGATGATCCAGTTATCTTAAATTAATTCATATCTTAAGTTCAATGGAATCTGTCGGGGATTGAATGCCACAATATAAGCAATTTCTATGCCAGATATAACAGTTTTATATTGTTTGGATTTTTTAACAAATAATTAACAGGTATTGTAATATTTAGTCTTTTCCTTTTTTATCAAATGGTGTATAATGGCATTTATAAATACCATTAAATGCCACAAATTGTCAGCTGGTTGTCAAAAAAATCATTTAAGTAGGATGTAAACTATGGGTGAGGAGGGTGATATGATGTGCTTCGAAAATGATGACAATGTCGGAAAATCAGTTACCATGAAAGGTTCGCAAAAAGATGCCGTAGGGAAGGAGGAGGATATAATCCGTAAAGATTCAAGGCTATATCAATCATTGGAGGCACTAAATGAAGAAAATATTAATGCATTCATGAATGCTGATCCCCGGACTATAAGATATTCAAAAGAACATGACAATAAGATAAGACAGATGATAAAAAAAGAATTTGGATCTGAAGCGGCAATGAAGATGGAAGCGTCACAAAAACAGCGTAACAGAGCATCCGATGAAGAGGAAGCAAGTAAACGGGGATTTGCTGGATTTTATTATCTGTATCCGAGGTTCAAGAAGGCAATCGCTGCGGTATTAATCGCTTTCTTAGTAATTGGCATAACGATGGGTACGGAAGCTTTTAGGGTGCCTATTGTAAAGCTTGTGACAGATTTACAGAAGGAATTTATGGGGATTAAGGTTGATGAAACAATATCTGAGATTGATGAATCTGCTGAAAGTAGTGAAGCGATAGAGAAAGTCTATACTCTGGGGAAAGTGCTGCAGGGATATCATCTTGTCAGTGAGGATATAAGTTTGTATAGAATCTTAAGGTATTATGAGGATAGCGGGCAATCAAAATATAGATTTATTCAGAAACCGCAGGGAACCGTTTTTTATTATGACAATGAAAAGGCAAAGGTGAAGTCTGTAGATACTATCTTTGGGGAAGCGTTTCTTAGTTTTGAAGATAATATGAATTATCTGGTTTGGTTTTATGATGGCTACAGATTTGAAATTGCGGGTGATTTGACGCAAGAAGAGATGATTGCTTTAGCGGAATCACTAGTGTTAGTAACTAAGGAAGAATAAGAGGAGAATGAAGATGAAGAAAAAACTAATCTGCTTTTTAATGTGTCTGACAGTGTTGTTTTCGATGAGCTCCCAGATTTATGCGGGAGAAATAGAGGATAATAATAATTATGCACCGGAAGAATATGAAATGGAGGGAACGCCAAAGGTTGCACGGTGGAGCTATCTCTCATCAGCAAATGCTTATCTAACGATTTCAGGAGGTACAGCAACAGCCGTAGTAGAAGCGCAAGCATATAGTGGTGTAGATACAATGGTTGTATACACTTATCTCCAGAAAAAAGTGAATGGTTCATGGACGGACGTCACTTATGCGATTGATAAGGTAAGTGGGAATTTTATTGCACCATACAGAACCTTTTCAGGCCAGCCGAAAGGCTATACATATCGTATAAGAGCGCGGATATATTCATATGTCGGAGGCAGCTATGAGTTGGTCACCATTTACAGTAGCGAAAAAAGCTATTAATTAAAGAATGCAGAGCTTCATTGATAATAATCTTTTTTCAATGAAGCTCTGATCTGCCTGAAGAAGTGGGCGAGTCTAAATCAATCTTATATATATTTCTTCAATTTTATTCCGGCTAGTGACATTGAACCATTCTCCTATGTAACGGAAACGATCATTTTTTAGTCTAATTATAATAATCATCTGATGCCAAGACAACAGTTTTGTAATCGTCGCAAAATGTTAGTAATCGTGTTGGTTATTGGCTTTGCGGTTTAGCGTCTGGCTCTTTGATAGGGATTGCTGTTGGTGATACTATATCTGAGGTTGACGAATCTGTTGAAGGTGCTAATGTCAAAAGCTGCCACTAGTGTATCTTTTATTGTAGAGGACATTAAATTTTTTCCGTGCTTGGCCAAGCAAGTAGTCCCGTACCTGTCAATTATTGCTTACTGGCATGCTGTAGTAGTCCTCAGCCATGGTTTTAAGTGCCGGCAGATCCGCGATGCGGTAACCGCCCCTGCCTTCCTTTTCCAGTATTCCCTTGATGCAGAGAGCCTCAAGGGTGCGCATTAGATGGCGATATGAGGATCCCAAAAGCTCGCCAGTTTCAGTGAGTTTTTCTCGAAATACCCCATCGATTTGAGTCAATGCAATATAGGAACACAGCCTTGTCTCCAGGGGATAAAGTATATTGAGCGCATTGTTTTTTGATGAACGGGCAAACATCACCGACAAAACAGTATTG